>Ga0209542_10000107_pt1 | contig 208526 bp, 169 predicted proteins | sample RifCSPhighO2_01_FD_184028 | JGI IMG/M metagenome (GOLD analysis project Ga0209542, IMG submission 184028) | Soil microbial communities from Rifle, Colorado - Rifle CSP2_plank highO2_0.1 (SPAdes) (version 2) | ecosystem: Environmental > Terrestrial > Deep subsurface > Rock core/Sediment ... | reverse complement strand
CGCAGGGGCACCGGCTCGGGTTCGGGAAGGGGTATTATGACAAATTCTTGAAGAAGGTGCCCCGCGCGGTGAAGATCGGGCTCGCGTTTGATTTTCAGGTCGTTGATGGCATTCCTTTCGAGGCGCACGATATCGGGATGGATTATGTGGTGACACCGACACAAGTGTTCAAGCGCGGCTAAAGCCCCAGCATCTCCCTCACTTCAGAAAGCGCCTTCTCCTTCTGCGCAGGGGTCAGCCTGCCCACCTCGTCGCAGCAGTGGTTGATGGAGAAGACGGACAGCTCGTAGAGTATCCTATCCAGCGCGCGGCCTTTTTGGGTGAGGCCATATTCGGCGATGAGGGGGGTGGTGGAGACCACTTTCTTCTCGATGAACCTGTCCCTCTCGAGCTCCTTGAGGCGCGCGGAAAGCATCTTGGTCGAGAGCTTCGGATTCGCGTCCAGGAAATCCTTGAAGCGCTTCCGGCCGCTGAACAGGTCCCGCAGGATGTTGATGCTCCATTTCCTGCCGATGTGGACCATGGAGGTCTCTATGGGGCAATTGCACACTCCGTTGCCGTGGGAATGGGGAACCATATGCTCACTGCCTTACCTGGTTGTTACAAAATGCTTTAATATTACCTTTAGTTACTTAATTTAGAAAGGGAAGTATATAAAGCTTTCCGAGAAAAAGGCTCTGTCCCGAATGTGGTTAGCGGCACCAGTCGAACGCTGGCAACGGCGAGCGGCAAAGGCGTCGCGGGGGTCGCCCCCTACGGGGAGGCAGCCTCGTCAACAACGATGACGGAGCGTTCGAAGCCGCTAACCCGGAGTGAAACGGAGATTCGGGACAGAGCACGAGAAAACCCAAAAAACAGCGAGGTGGACGACATGGGCGAAGAGGAACAGAAATGCGGATGCGGGGACAATTGCGGGTGCGGAAGCAGCGCGTGCGGCTGCGGGGAGGCAGACTGCTCCTGCGGCTCCGGCTGCGGCGGCGATTCCTGCTGCCCGGAGGACAGCATGCCGAAGATGATGCTGGGACTGGCAAACCAGGCGTGGGCGGAACTCATGAAGGAGAAGATGAGGAAGCACTACGAGGCCGCCAGAGGCAAGCGCATGGACGCCATGGCCAAGGTCTCTGTGGACGCCTGCCTCGCCTACTGGGACGGCAAGCTCCAGCAGAAAGGGCAGTTCGAGGAGTTCGCGAAGAAGCTGCAGGACGCGATGGGTTCCTGAGCATAGCCATCATTGAGTTCAGCCTCTGCGCCGCCCCCGACGCAGGGGTTGTTTTTTCTTTTTCTGCCAATGGGAACGGCATTATTCGAGCGCACCCATGTCATCCACTGGGCCGAGAGATGGTACGATTGGAAGAAAAAGTCCGCAGATATGAGCAAGGATACTGATCCCAGGCATTCTTTGCATGCGTATAGCTTTGCAGGAAATGCTGCCCAAGCAATGTTCGGGGCTACACGTGAAATCAGCTGGGCTGAAAAGTGGTTTGAAAGTTACAGGGTTTCCGCAGAAATGGCAAAAGATGTCGACCAAAGACACTCTGCTTATGCGTGCAGCCTTGCAGGGAATGCGGCGCGGGCATTATCCGAATCAGTAAATACAGCAAACAAAAAATTCTATTGGGCCCGGAGATGGTATCAAAACAAATGCCTCTCTGCAAATGGACTCCAGGACATTGAACCGAAAGATGCTGCTCAGGCGTATAGTTTTGCCGGACGGGCCGCCCGGGAGATGTACAAGCTTTCAGGCAGCAAAAGATGGGCCACAGATGCCATCGCGTGCTATAAAAAATTCCTTGCTTATTATGACCATCATCAAGATGATAAAATGCAGGGTCTTATCAGTGATGTTAAACGCAATGTCCGGATTCTTCGGGGAAGTGTGGACGGCAGGTAGATGCTCAGGTAGATGAGCATAGATACTCAACAATACGCGGTCGATAATTATCCAACAAAGCAACATTTAAATATAATCACCAAATCCACGAATCAGGGGTGGCAGCGTGAGACCGATCGTTATTGCACTGGCGGCATTTCTCGCCCTCGCCCCGCTCGCGGCGGCGGAAGAGGTGAAGGTGGGGCTCTACGTCCTCAACCTCGGCAAGTTCGACGTGGCCACCGGCTCCATCACGGCCGATTTCTACCTCTCGCTGAAATGCGACACCAACTGCTCTCCGGAAGGGTTCGAGTTCATGAACGGGCGCGCGAGCAGCGTCGACAAGGCCATCGACACGCCGAACGAGAAGTTCTACCGCATCCAGGCGAACCTCAACGGGCCGGTCGACCTCAAGAGGTTCCCGTTCGACACGCAGAGCATCCCCATCATCATCGAGGACAAGACCCACACGGTTGAAGATCTGGTGTACGTGGTGAACGAGGAGGAGAGCGGCATCGACCCGTCCATCGCGTTCACCGGCTGGAACCTGGATGGCTGGCGGGCGGAAGCGAAGGAGCATCCGTACGAGATCTACGGGGAGACCTATTCCCAGTACGTGTTCAACGTGGACATCTCCCGCATCAAGTGGAACTCGTTCATCAAGACCTTCCTGCCCATCATCTTCATCACCCTCATCGTGCTGTTCAGCTTCCTGCTGGACCCGGACAAGATCACCACGCGCCTCGGCATGGCGGGCTCCAGCCTCGTGGCCGCGGTGATGTTCCACATCTCCATCTCAAGCCAGGTGCCGCCGGTCGGCTACCTCACGTTCGCGGACAAGGTGATGCTTCTCACCTACCTGGTGCTGCTCGCCAGCTTCATCATCAACATCGCCCTGCTCGAGCTTCAGGAGCAGAAGAAGGCCGAGCTGGTGGAGAGAATCCACCGCAGGACGGAATACTTCATGTTCATCATCGTGCCGGCCATCTACCTCCTCTTCTTCATATTTTTCAGGTAGCGACTGAAAAATCCGGGAATCCCTACTGCTCCTACTGTCCCTTCTGCTCCGCCGGAGGCCTGGGGGCTTGCGCCTCGTCCTTGATCGCCTTGTGGATCTCGCTTCGGGAGACGCCCTTCTGCTCCAACGTCGCGACAATCTGCTCGTACGGATACTGCTTGTCGACGGCGATGTTCACGTATTGCCTGATGTGGTCGAGGCGTTCCTGCTCTGTCTTCCAGTTGCGGTAGACGAAGAACCCCGAGCCGCCGGCCAGCGCCATCAGGAGGAGGATGCCCAGCGCGGTCCAGATCCAGCTTTTCCCCCCAGTTTCCGCGGCCGGCTGCTCCGCGGGAGGCTGCTCCTTTGCCTGCACGCCGGGCTGCCCTGTGGGGGGCTGCTCCTGGGCCTGCGTCGCGTTGGCTGCTGCTCCCTCCTGCTTTTTCGCGCCGATGGCGAAGTAGCTGAACCCGGGGGTTGTGGCCTGATACTGGTAGTCAGAAACGCCTGTGCCCGCCAACGATGTCTGCAGGGGAGTCCATTCGCTGTTGATGTGGCGGTAGAGGGTGACGGTGTCCTTGCCGGCGTTTTGGGCAGAAAGCCAGGATGCGGGCACGCTGAAGGTGATTTGGAAGCTGCCCACTGCTGATTTCGGCATGTTGCTGGAGGTGATCTCCAGGTATTGGTAGGCGGCATCTCCGGCAGCGCCCGAGGCAGGGCTCTCATTGAGCACCTTGACCGTCAGGCTCGCGCTCTTGAGGTCTTCGGACGTCATGAAGACGATGGAGGTCACGGCAATGGCGTCCTTGGCGATGCTGAACGTGGTCGTGGTGCCTGTTGGGATGGTGTCCCATTGCCGCGCGGCAGAGGAAGTGACGGCCGTCGTCCCGGGGGCAGCTGCCGCGCCGCCTCCCCCTCCGCCGCCAGAGCTGGAGCTGCTGCTTCCGGAGCTTGAAGAGGAGGACGTGGAGAAAGAGAATGTGCCGTTCCTGGCGCAGTTGCCGTTGTAGTCGCAGACCGTGATGTTATAGAGATACGCCGTGCTTGCGGACAGGCTGCTCAGCGTCAGTGATTGGGACGCGTTGAAATCATTCTGCTCCTGCATGGAAAAGGAGCTTCCGTTCGAGGCATAGACGGACAGGTTGGCCGTCTCGTTGACATTGGTGACCGTGATCACGGCCGTCGTATCGGTCATGCTGCCTGCCGAAGGCGCCGGTATATTCGGGGCGGTGCCGTCGCTCATGGTGAACACGAGATTGGTCTGGTTGATGTTCCCTGCGCTGTCCGTCGCATTGAAGGTGATGTTATACACCCCGTTCCTGAACCGGTCAGACGACCAGGTGCACAGGGCATTGCCGGCATTCACCGCGTTGGATATGTTCGAGGGGACGGACGCCGACGCCGAACGGGTGATATTGAGCTGATAGACGCAGCTTGTGGTGTCCGGGCTTACCGTGATGTTCGGCACGAAGTTGCTTATTCCCTGCGTGCCTGCCGGGGTGTTGATGGCGATTTTTGGCGCCTGGCTGTCATTCACCAAGGCGAGCAGGCTGAAGTGGGGCAGGAAAACCTCGATGGTCCTGTTGTTGGTGTTGTTCCAGCATGCGCCTGAAGTGGTGTGCGCGGCGCTGAATCCCGCGGAGCATTCCGTGACGTTGGCGCTTGCTATGGAGGTGGTGAGGTCGGTCTCGTCCGGATAGTAGAGGAGCTTCACCCTTCCCCCTATCCCATAGGCGGTGGTGTTGAGGGGCATGACCACCTTTGCGTAATAGCTGCTGTTGTCCGGCAGGAACTGGTGGATGGTGCCGTTGAGGTAGAGGTAGTCGAGGATGGTCGCGGTCTGGTTGCGCTCCAGATAACTCATGGATGCGCTGTGGTTCTGCAGGACGGAGAAGTTGAGGAAAGCGAAGTTCGCGGCAGAGGAGTTGAAATTGATGGTGAGGTTGACCCCTTTCCTGGTGGCGTTGAGGGCCATGAAGAACTCCAGGGTGCGGTCATTGGAGAGGGTGAGGCCAGTGACGATGTCTCCCGTTGAGTTCCTGATGGTGAAATTCGAGATGTTGGTGTTGTACTCGACAAGGCTGGTGTTGAGGCTGAAGAGGTCCACCGGGCCGATGACGGTGAAGGTGACCTGACTGGAGTTTCTGGCATTGCCGACGGTGTCGTTCGCGGTGAAGATGGCCGTGTGGGTGCCCGGGGTGAGGTTGAGGCTGAGGTTGGCATTGGCGGTGATGGAGGAGACGAACGCCAGGCCGTTCCTGTTTAGGGTGATGTTGGACTGGACGGCAGCGCCATCGAGGTAATAGCCGAAGGACGAGACGCGGACGAAGGATTCATTGGCCGTGAGGTTGAAGGTGGCGTTGGCGGTGAACTGCTGGCCGCTGGTGGGGGCGATGACGCCTATCGTTGGGGCGATGTCATCGATGCCCAGCAGGAAGGAGGAGGAGTTTGAGTTTCCGGCATGGTCCGTGACGGTGATATTCATCGTTCTGGTGCTGTTCAGGCCCGTGCAGGTGGTGCCGGAGGCGTTGAAGGGGTTGAACGCCGTTCCGGAGGCGAAGGACCCCGAGGTGTTGCAGTTCGTGGCGAATGTGGTCGCGTTGGCTGCGGTGGCCGCATCAGTGACGGTGACGGTGACGGGGCGCTTCGATGTCCCGTTGGTGTAGTTGGCGTTGGCTGCCGCGAGGGAGACGGCCGGGGGGGTGGTGTCGAGGGTGATGTTCCAGGCGGAGGAATTAGTGGAGTTGCCCGTGGAGTCGGCAGCGGAGATGTTCAGGAGATACGTCCCGTCATTGGCCATATTTGTCGTGAAATTGCTGTCCAAGGTCGAGAAATAATCCCCATTGAACCACACGGTGTAGAGGATCGCGTCGCCGTCCGCGTCCGTGGAGTTCCACACGATTGTCCGGTTGGACGTGACGTTCATGTAGGAGGCATTGGTGATGGTGGGGATCGTGGGTGCGCTGTTCTGCACGGTGACGAGGGTGGAGTTCTGCTTCTCGCGGCTGCTGGTGTCCGTGGCATACGCGGTGAAGTTGATGACGGTGCCTTTCGGGGCGGTGGAGTTGGTGAGGGTGATCGCGGCGGATATGCGGATGGATGTCCCTGAAGGGGTGTAGTTGAGCTTGGCGATGGAGCCGGAGATGTTGGTGGTGATGTTCGCGTGCGTGAGGCCGATGACATCGGTGATGTTGGCCGTGAAGTTGAGCACCGTGACCACGGTGGGGAAGGTGGAGTTGGGGGTCACGTTGAAGGTCGTGTTGACGTCCGGCCCGGCGGCATCGATGACGAGGGTGAAATTGTTTGAGAATGTCGGCGTCGTGGCGGTGCTGCTGCTGTTGAAGTTCAGGCAGGCGATGCCGTAGGTGTAGTTGTTGTCTGACGAAAACCTGTAGCTAAGATTGCTGAAGCCAACAGAACCATTGGTGATGTTGCTATCGCTTATGTCATCGATGCTCACATTCTTGGCAATAGCCCAGTTTTGCGCGGCAGTGGCGATGTAGAGACTGCAATTGGAAGCATTCTCCCCGGCAAGGCTCCATGTAACATTGTAAACAAACGTGATGTTGCGCGAGGCGGTCGTGTTGGCGGTGAAGTTGCCCGGCGCCTTGAGGGTGACGGTCATGGCCTGGGCGGCGATGGCGAGAAGGATGGATAGGGCAAGGACGAATGCGATGGATGAAGGGCCTGTGCTGCCTTCCCTGCCTGATGCTGCGCGAACCATGCCTCTTTGGACGGATATCTCAAACAGGAGGTATAAAAATCTGTTGCCTCTTTGTCGAGAGACCGTTTACTCAAGGCATGGGAGAACGCCTTGCCACGCTTCGGGCGGCGCCAGGCGCGACCCCAACCTTTTTCTCGGCTCCACTATGTTCCGCCTCCAAAAACCTTGACGAAAAACAGGCCCGCTACACGCGGGCGTTTCTGCGGAGCATTTCCAGCAGAAACGCATTGCGTTTCTGGGGTCCCGGAGAACTCCGTTCTCCGAGGACTTTTGGTCAAGCCACGGGAGGCAAAGCCTCCGGGGGTTGGGCGCAGCCGCCCTCCGCGTTCTCCCTTATCCTAACTGTATCAATTCCCTATGCCACTACTTTTATATACCTCCCTCGCGCCAGACAGGCCATGCCGGAAACCACGCACGTCGACCGCATCTTCTCCCTCCTGACGCAGCAGGACGAGATAACGTGGCAGACCATCCTGTATGATCTGGTGCGGAAGGAGGGCATGGACCCGTGGGACGTCGACATCTCGCTGATTGCGCGCCGCTACATCGAGCTCATCAGGAAGCTCAAGGAGCATGATTTCCGGCTCTCGGGAAAAGTCCTCCTGGCAGCGGCCATCCTGCTCAAGCTGAAGTCCAGCAAGCTGGTGGACGAGGACATCACCGAGCTCGACCGGCTGATCAGGGGAGAGGAGGAAGGGACGAGCGACGACCTCCTGTTCGAGGAGCCTGGCGCATACCGGCGCGAGGAGCTGGGGGACATTTCCCTCATGCCACGGACGCCGCAGCCCAGGAAGCGCAAGGTGTCCATCTTCGACCTGGTGAAGGCATTGGAGAAGGCCCTCGAGGTCAAGCACAGGAGGGTGCACAACCAGATGCCCGCCCAGCCGTTGGCCCCCCACAAGAAAAGCCGCGACATCACCGAGCTCATCAGGGAGATCTACGGCAGGATCAGGGTGTTCTTCGGCGCCACGCCAAAGGGAAAGCTGACGTTCCAGCAGCTTCTTCCCTCCGATTCCCGGGAGGACAAGGTGCACACGTTCATCCCTCTCCTGCACCTCTCGCAGCAGCGCAAGGTGGACCTCTCCCAGGAGGAGCCGTTCGGGGAGATCGGCGTCTCCCTCGCGGTGAAGGAGGAATTGAAGGAAGAGATGGCTGAGGAAAAGACATAAGTGGGTTTACCTGGTTCTGTTATCAACGCTCCACATCCCCGCGCCGGAGAAGACGAGGGAGAGCGCCATCATCGCAAGGCCGAGGTCGCGGACGGCGATGTCGCTGTAGCCGACGGCGATGACGATGGAGAGCAGATGGAGCGCGGCAATCGCGGCCGCTACCCTGGCCTGCCAGCCGATGAGGAGCAGGCCGCCGATGGCGATTTCAAGAAGGCCGTTGAACAGGACGAACGTTCCGAGGTCAACGGGAATGAGGGGCGCGGCCCACGGCGGGATGTAGCCGATCCAGGCGTCCGGATGGAGCAGCTCGTCAATGCCGAACCACAGGAGGACGAGGGCAAGGGAGATGCGGATGATGGGGGTGGAATATCGTGCCCGCTCCTCAATCCATCGGGTGATGGTGGCCATGTTTTTGGATATCATTCCGATCAGTGGTTGATGCTTTTATATGTTTCTCCCGGAGATAACGCAATCGGGCTCTGTCAAGATTGCATTCCTTCATTCGTCTATTCTCGTTGGAGGGCATTGTTTATATATGAGTTTCATCATTCAATCCACCTATGTATGAAATCTATACGGCAAACAGCAAGGCGGAAAAATTGCTTGCACGTTATGTAAAAGGCAGGCAGGACATTGTCGGCAAGCTTCATAAACTAAAGCAGTCGCCGAGGACTGAAATTGGCGCTCATCCTCTGCATGGGAGATTGGCGGGCAAATGGAGCTGCTGGCTCGGCTCAAGCATAAGAATGGTGTACAGCATTGACGATTCAAACCGAAGAATTGTTGTAGAGGCCGTCGGAACCCATAACGTATATTAGACATCAAATTTTTTTATTTTGCCTTCTGAGATGTTCTTCTCGCTCTCCAGAATCTGCCTCATCATCTCCGGGCTTTGCAGCATCTCTATGGTTTCCTTCATGCCCTCGTACTCTTTCCGCGATATGGAAATCATGTCTTGCTTCATGGATGCCCGATAGTCGGCTAGGTTTATATACCTTTCGAGGCTGTTGCATTCCTTCATTCGTCTATTCGGGTTCTGCAACATCGCATTAGCTGAGCGACCCGAGCAGTACTGCTACAGTTGCATTCCTTCATTCGTCTATTCGGGTTCTGCAACAATAATTTTTACGTGAGTGCAGAGGGGGACTTCAGTTGCATTCCTTCATTCGTCTATTCGGGTTCTGCAACCAGGTTAAGATTACGCGATTCATGTAAAAGATAAAGTTGCATTCCTTCATTCGTCTATTCGGGTTCTGCAACATTACAGACGTTATCGATGTCTAACGCACTTACACAGGTTGCATTCCTTCATTCGTCTATTCGGGTTCTGCAACCGTCATACTCAGACGAGATGTCGTGTAAATCGAGGTTGCATTCCTTCATTCGTCTATTCGGGTTCTGCAACTGTGGATTGTTTTAACAAAGACACGCTTGTATTATTTTGTTGCATTCCTTCATTCGTCTATTCGGGTTCTGCAACGGCGCCGAATTCCGCGTTTTTACGGCTTTTAAGCGTAAAATCGGATGAAGGAAAAAGGTGAGCCGGCGTTCTGCACACCGGTTTATAAGGACTCACCTGTTTTGTGCAGAACTTTGAACCGAAATAAAGAATATCGTCGTTGAGGGTTATCAGAGTCTGACACTTCTCAACTTTAGGCCGATGCAAGCGGCCCACTCCAACTACAGATTTAGTCTCTACCTTTCGGCTATACCTAACTACTGTAGGGAGGAATCGTGTGCATCAAATGTTATTATGGAATAACATTCTCATTTTTCTGGCAAATTAATGCCTTTTGTAGCTTTTGCCACAAATTTCTCTATATCGGGAGTTGATAGATTGCGAGCAGCGTTATAGTCAGCACTTATTTCTAAGTTACACTTTTCACATTTAAATTTTGGGAATTTATTTACTTTTCGGTATTCAAAGTTAAAATAGTTATTCCAATACCTGCAATTAGGGTTTGAGCACAACTGAGACGTATATTTTGCCTGTACCCTTTTTACCTCAATCCCATACTCTTTGAGCTTGTTCTCAATTAATGTCTGCATTTGGTAATAAGGCCAAAATCCTCTAAGATATTGATTAAAAAAATGATCCTCTCTGTCTTTCATCGTTGATAAATCTTCTATCTGAACAATTCCTACTTGGTTTTTAACAAAGAAATTTGTAACTTCCTTGGCCCATCTCTCAATTATTTTCTTTCTAAACTTGTCATTTTTTTCTGTCATTTCCGTGATAGGTTCTAACTTATGAGCCGCCCCATGACCTTTCCTTTTCAAAGAGTTTTTCGATAATAGCCGTCTTCTAAATGCGAATACTTGTTTAGAAAACTTAAATACATCATTGGAATCAACAGAATATCTCGAAAATGAGTTGTTAATTGCACATACTAGGGGGGATCTTATTCCCACGTCTAATCCGCCGACAATACTCCGATTAGGTTTTCTTTCATAAATTGGTTGCTCTATGCTGAAATTGGCAAACCATTTTTGATGTTCTCCTAGTTTTTTACCCCTATTTATTTCTATTTGGCTGACTTGATACTTCCCTTCTGTAACCTTTCTTATTTCCGCATCCGTGCCCTCGTCTTTTGCCCACCCCTTATTTCTTTGTCTCCTAAAAGTAGAAAGTATAAGTTTTAACACAGGTTTTTGTCCTCCTTTTTTAACCCATTTATAGGGTTCTTTTCGGTTCTCCCCATTATATTCATAGAACGGAATGGGTATCTCAAATATCAGATCGCTCCCCTCAGTAGATATCCTAAATCCTCCATCCTCTCCCTCAGCACCTTTTTGTTTATGTAAAACTATTGGAAAATTATCTGACTTTGCTGTAGGCAATGCGCTTTGTTGTGTTAGGAGTTCATTGGATCTAAAATTTGCTTCAACTTTTGAACATATCCCTAAGGCTATGTAAGCGTTATAAAAGTATCCATATGCTCGATTATAGACAATACTACTAATATAATGTTTGTTGCTCTTGTTACCTTGAGCGATAGTCGCTATATACAATTCACTGATGGCATGATTGTAGACCTTAGCAATTTCTCTTTGTAATTGATTCAACAATAAGTTTAACCTATCAAAGCTGAACATCTCTGAATGCTTCTTCTCAAGCTTTTTATAAAATCCCCCGTCAAGCTCTCCAGTTCCTCCGGCTTGTTTTCTTCTTTCTTTTTCTTCTTTAATCTCTTTTTCTATTTCTTGTGAGTACAGAGGTCTTAATATTCTCAAAGAAAGTGTCTTCATCACAGTTTTTTGTACTTCCATCTTACCCCCAACACAGCTTGTTATAGTAACAGTCCACGCACCGCTTTTTCCATTCCGTCGGCGGCGGGAACTTTTCTCCCCCAATAATTCCTCTTATCTGCCCCACGGCATATAAAACTTTCTGCTTATTTGACAAATCAACCTTTACTGTCTCCTTGGAGCGCTCGAAGATGATGAAGCCATGAGGGACCAAAACATTGAACTGCTCCTCGACAAGGAGGGCCTCCATAAGCAATTGAATGATGTAGGTGCGATATATCGCCTTCGGCCTGAAGCTGTACTTATGCTGAATGGGGTATGCCTCGCCCTTCTCCCTGTCAAACATGATGCAGTCCGCCTTGGTGATGAGGCCGTGCCTCTTTGATTCAATGGTCACGTCGTACAATCTTGTTCCTTCTTGATTTTCGCTTGAAATCATCGTACTTCTCCCTCCCTTTCAGCTCCTTCGCGGTCGTGGCCTGCGCCAGCTTCAGCACGTGCACGTAATAGACAATGCGCGGGCAGTAGCAGTAGTTCAGCAGGTCAGCCGCCGTGAGATGCTGTCTGTCGTCCATCTTCCCCCACTATCAGGTAGTCGAGCTTCCGCGCAGCCGTCTCGTCAAGCGTGCCGAGTACCTCCTTTCCCCTGAAGCACTGTTCGCACGCCGGGATGATGAAGACGCAGTCGCCTTCCTCCTTCACCATGTCCCTGCACTGGATGGCGAGCATGTCCGCCTTGTTTTTGGTGATGTTGCCCAGAAACGCGCTCTTCTGGATGCGCTTGAATCCGTAGTTCTTGCACGCGGAAGCCACCCTGCTGCGCGCCCCGTTTGCGCTGATGTCGTAAATCACCCAGTAGATCATGCTCACCACCTGCTCGTGAATCCCCGGTATTCCTGCTTTCTGTCAAGGAGAAACCGGGTGACGTTGCGCGCCTGCTCGACAACAATCTCCTTGAAGCCCATCTGCTTCCCATTATGCTGGACTTTCTGGCTCAGGCGCTCAAGGACTGCCTTGATGATTTTTTCCCTCCCCTGCCTGCTCAAGAGGCGGGAATCTCCATGCGCCTCAAAATCAGCGTCTTCAACCTGCTTCTGCGCAAAAAGCGTGATGATGGTCCGATCCACGATGGGCTGCCGGAATTCCTCTATCAAGTCCAGCGTCATGGAAGGCTTGCCATACCTGTCCGTGTGCATAAACCCGAGATAGGGGTCAAGGCCAGCGATGACGCACGCCCGCTCGATTTCCCCATAGAGCATTCCGTAGCCATAGTTGAGAAGGATATTGACAGGATCTTTTGAATTCCTGTCCCTGCCGCTGAAAGGAAGAATTCCTGCAAGGGCCCCAAAGTAGACGCTGCTTGCATTGCCCTCCATTCCGAGAAGCTTCGGGCGAATTTCATCAATAGTGCCTTTCAGCGCATCAGCGTCATTGATGCCCTTCCCAATTGATTTGGCTGAAAAGAGCAAAGAATGGTTCTCACGAGATTTCCCGAGCGATCTCAGTAGGGCCGCCTGATTGCGCATCTTGGCCGTGATGAACTGCTTTGCCAGATATGCGCCTTCTTCCGCATAATAAGCCTCCAGCTGCCTCCTTCTGGTGAGCGTCGTGCCGCCAAGAGTGCAGGGATAGACGCGGGCGTGGGGATGGCCCCGCCTGCCAAGGTGTACGATATCCACGTTGCTCTCCATTGCCAGCTTTATCGCTCCAAAGGAGATGGCGGACGCATTGACGACGACAATCTGCCTGACCTGATCAGCAGAATGCTCCTGCTTCTGCTCTTCCGTTAAAAGTACAAAACGGTTGCCTTCTTTCCCTATGAAGGTCTTGTAATTGTCCACCACCAGCATCATCTGCACAGGGAAATAAAATTGGTTTATATAGTGTATCCACGTGGTTGTCCACTGTCCAGTGGTTTTTGTTCATCACTTCAACCCCATTCAAACCTATCCAAAAGTATTTATAAACCAATCACCGGAATGCCCGATATGGCAGACAAGAAGTTCCTCATGCTCTCGCTGGAGGACAAGGCCACGAAGAAGGTGGCGAACGCCGTGTCCAACGAGTCGTGCAGGAAGATCCTCGACGTGCTGTCCGATAAGGACGCCACGGAATCGGGGATTGCGCAGAAGCTCGGGATCCCTCTCTCGACGGTGCACTACAACCTGAGGCAGCTGGTGGATGCGGGGCTGGTCTCCGCGGAGGAATTCCACTACAGCACGAAGGGCAAGGAAGTGCTGCACTACAAGCTCGCGAACAAGTACATCATCATCACCCCAAGGGAGGTCACGGGCATCAGGGGCAAGCTGAGGAGGATACTGCCCATCACCTTCATCGCCGGCGGCGCTGCTTTGGCCGCGCAGCTGGTGGCTGACTATGTCTCCCTTCCCCCGCAGGAAGCAGCCATGATGCAGCCTGTCGTGATGGAATCGGCGATGCTCAAGACGGCGGCCGCTCCGGCGGCAGACGCCATGTACAGCGCGGCAGGGCAGGCTCCGGCGCATGCCCTTTCCTGGGGGAGCTTCGAGGTGGCCCTGTGGTTCTTCATCGGGTCGCTGGCAGCGCTACTGATTCACACATTCCTCATGAAAAGGGAATGACTTCAACCCATTTCGAAGCCATCGCCAGGTATTTATAAAAAGGCATCTTTCATCATAAAGAAACCAAAGAAATGAAGAAAAAATCAATCGACAAAAACTTGCCAGAACAGGGGATGGGACGATGAAAAAGGCAATTATCCTGACCGTTGTGATTTTCGGACTGGCAGTAGTGCTATCATCCTGCGCAACTGATGCAGCATTCTCTGCATCGCAAACGTCCGGGGATTCTCCGCTTGAGGTTACCTTTGCCGCACGCGGCGGCTTCTCAATGGCCACTGTTGATTTCGGTGACAGATCAGAAACGCAGGCCATTGAAATCCCCGATGGCAATTGCTTGGCATCAACATGCCAGGTAACCCACCGATACGCTTCTCCCGGCACCTACACGGCGCGCCTTTACGGTCCGATGAGAGACTCCTGCGATGCTTCGGGGCTTTGCACGATGGGTCAGCCAATCCTCGGCACCGTCAAAATCGAAGTCACATCGGGACAAAAAGCCGGCAACACCGGATCCCTCCCGGATTCCTCGTCAGAAAACAAGACACTCATCCACACCAGGGCAGGGGACCTGACGCTGAGCTATGCCGGCGGCAACGCGACGCTTGCCGGCACGCTCGGGAGATCCACGCCGTGCGTGGACTGGCAGATCACGGCGCAAGTCATGGAAAGCTATCCCGAGCAGGTCATCTTCGACGTCCATGACGCGAGCACCGCGCAGGTGTGCATCCAGATGCTCGGCGAGCCGCAGCAGGCCTCTGCCGCCGTGCAGGTGAGCGAGAAAGCGGTATTCACCGTCCTCTTCGAGGAAGAGGAGGTCTTCAGGGGAACGCTCTCGTCATGACATTCAGGAAAACAACTATAAACCACCACATCAACAACGCACAAGAGGAATGAGACCATGAAAAAGACACTGACTGTATCCATCGCCTTATTGGCAGCCATCGTGATGCTGGCGGCCTGCACGCCCCAGACCGGGCAGAAGCAGGTCACCACCCCCGTCTCGACATTCACCGGAGGGGATGACATGAAGAAATTCTCCTCGCGGCAGGAGATACTTGACTTCCTCAAGGAGAATTCCGGCGCAGGATCCGCCGCCTCGTACGGCGGCATCGGCAGGAGCGGCGGAATCATGATGGAGACCGCCATGGCTGCTCCCCCCATGGCCAAATCAGCGGATGCTGCGGCGAGTTCCGGCGCAGGCGCTGCCGGCTATTCCCGTACCAATGTCCAGGTGGAGGGGGTGGATGAGGCGGATTTCGTCAAGAACGACGGCAAGTACATCTATGCCATCTCCGGCAACAAGCTCGTCATCGTCGATGCGTTCCCGGCAGAGGATGCCGGCATCGTCTCCGAGACGAAGATCGACGGCTATTCCCAGCAGCTCTTCGTGAACGGCGACCATCTCGTGGCGTTCGTGAACAGGGGGGAGGAGGTCCCTTCAATCGCGAAGTACGACATCATTCCGAGGCCCGCGTACCAGCAGAGGGTCCACGCGCTGCTGTACGACATCTCTGACCGCTCGGATCCCAAGCTGCTCAAGGACTACAATCTCGCGGGCAACTTCCTGTCCGCGCGCATGATCGGCGATTACGTGTATTTCATCGCGCAGGACGGGGTCAGGTACTATACCACCATGGTAGACGTGCCGGTCGTGAAAGAGGCATCCTCTATCGCGGTGCAGCCGGACATCTTCTACTTCCCCCAGCCGGAAGACAACTACAACTTCAATACGGTGATGTCGTTCAACATCAAGGACGAGTCCGAGGAGCCGCAGGCCAAGAGCTTCATGATGGGCTGGGCCTCGACGGTCTATGTCTCCGAGGACGCGATCTACATCGCCTACCAGAAGAATTACCCGTACCGGTATTACGAGCAGTACAACGAGGAGAGGTTCTACGACGTCATCGTGCCGCTGCTCCCTTCCGATGCGCGGGACAGTATCAATGGCATCAAGGGTGACGGCTCGCTGAACGCGGACGAGAAATGGGACCGGATATCCTCGGTGCTCGAGGACATGTACAACGCCATGGACGAGGGCAGCAAGGAGGATTTTGTGGAGCGCATGCAGAAGGCCATCCGGGAATATGAGGTGAGGAAGGACGAGGAGCGCCGCAAGACGGTCATCCACAAAATCGCGATCGATGACGGCGACCTGGAGTACGTCGCCAAGGGCGAGGTCAAGGGCTATCTGCTCAACCAGTTCTCCCTGGACGAGCATGAGGGCAGGCTGCGCGTGGCGACGACGTTCGACAGCTGGGCGGCGGATGACTATGTGCAGTACAACAGCGTCTACGTGCTCGACGGCCAGATGGGCCTTGCCGGCTCATTGGAGAGGATTGCGCCTGACGAGAGGATTTACTCGACGCGCTTCATCGGCGACCGGCTGTACATGGTGACCTTCAAGCGGGTGGACCCGTTCTTCGTGATTGACCTGTCCGGGACCGACCCCAGAATATTGGGCGAGCTGAAGCTGCCGGGCTTCTCGGACTACCTGCACCCGTATGACGGGGACCACATCATCGGCGTGGGCAAGGAGACTGCCGAGAATGAATGGGGCGGCGTCTCGACGAAGGGCATCAAGATCGCATTATTCGATGTTTCGGACGTCTCCAATCCCAAGAACCAGGCGGTGTACAGCATCGGGGAGGCAGGAACCGACTCCGAGGCATTGAACGACCACAAGGCGTTCCTCTTCGACAAGGAGAAGAGCCTCCTGGTGCTGCCGGTCAGGGAAATCCGCGGCGAGGCGAAGTATGACCCGCGCTACGGATACTACCGGCAGAACGTGTGGCAGGGCGCGTATGTGCTTGGGCTGACGCCGGAGGACGGCTTCACCCTGAAGGGAAAGGTCACGCATTCCGAAGGGGACGAGCAGCAATGGGGATGGTATGGCTCTCCAAGCGCGGTGAGGAGGGCATTGTACATGGACGACATCCTGTACACCGTCTCCGGCAAGTACATCAAGGCGAACGGCCTGGAAGACATGGAGGAAGTCGCCACGGTGAAGCTGCCCTATGAGGGGGAGCAGCCGTATCCGTATCCCGTGCCTATGGCGTCCGAAGGGGTGATGGCAAAGTGAAGCATGGGAAAACAATCCGACATGCCGAAGAGCGAGGATGAGTGGAAGAGGAAGCTCTCCCCCGAGCAGTACCATGTGCTGCGGGAGAGGGGCACCGAGGCGCCGTTCACGGGAAAATACGTCAAGAACGGGAAAGACGGCATGTACCACTGCGCCGGCTGCGGCGCTGCCTTGTTCCCCTCCGGCACGAAGTTCGATTCCGGGACAGGATGGCCGTCTTTCTTCGACGCGGCGAAGAGCGATGCCGTTGTGCTGAAGAAGGACTTCAGCCACCTGATGATCCGCACGGAAGTGATCTGCGGGAAGTGCGGCAGCCACCTGGGCCACGTGTTCAACGACGGGCCGGCGGAGACGGGCAAGAGGTACTGCATCAACTCGTGCGCGCTGGCGTTCAGGGGGAAGTGAGCTTCCCCAACGCGTTCATCGGGAAAACCCTCAAGGCGGAGGCCACCACCAGGAACTGGGAGACTTTTAGGGAGATGATGGCATCATCCTGGCACTACATTCTTTCCAGAAGCGCATAAAACTCCGCAATCACGTCACTGGAAAGATACAGCCCATTCGCGACAAATACAGCAAGGAGTTCAATCGTTTCCTTCCTGTCCCTGATGATTCCCCTTTTCAGCCCAAGGAAGAGCAGATAGGGCGTGCCCCTGCATTCCATCCCCATTGTTGAGGCGACAAAGGCCGCCTTGCGGTCGTCGATGATGAGAATGTCCTTCTCCTGGATGGCGAGGGAGATGGAGCTTGATTCCCCTTTGCCCGGGGTGCCATCGGGCGGGGAGGTGTCTTTTACAACAACCCAGTTTTCTTTGATGGCGTTTTCCAGTGCGACGGCCTCGGCACTTCCCGGCTTTCTGAGGGCTTCGTCACGCACTTCCTTAGAGACTGTCACGCTTCCAAAAAGCTCCTTCAGGAGGGCAAGCCTGCCGGACTTTCCGGACACAATCAGCACAGAGGCATCGATGACGGGCATGTTAGCCGGCAGCAGAGAAATCTCTCATCAGGTCGTTTTTGGAGTACGTGAGGGGTATCCCCTTTTTGGCCGCCTGTTCCATGAAGTCCGCAAGGGGCAGCCGGGCCATCTCCGCTGCCTTTCCCAGGCTGAGCTCGTGCTTCCCATAGCCATCAAGCGCATAGCCAAGGCGCTTCTGCTTCACTCCCGCCGCCAGCAGTTCCCTGATTATCTGCGACTTGTCTGTCTGCTCCTCCCTGGCGAAGAATTCAATGTCCTTCTTGATGTCCTTCGAAACCCGCGCGATGACGCCTTCTGCCATGTTTACATTTTATGTATTTTGTAAACATCTATTTAAAGGTTTCTGTTTTCCATCATCAAGGCAAAACAAATGTTTTTAAATGATGCCCTGCTCGTCCTGTTGGGGGGAAACCATGAAAGACGCGCAACTGAAGCTCATTTCCGGGACCGCGCATCCGGTGTTGGCGAAGGAGATCGCAGGCTGCCTCAAGCTGCCCCTCACTCCCGTGGACATCAAGAAGTTCGCCGATGGGGAGATCTATGTCCGCGTCCTGGAGAGCGTCAGGGGATGCGATGTCTACATCATCCAGCCCACCCATAATGACGTCAATGACAATCTCATGGAATTGCTCATCCTGGCGGACGCCCTCAAGAGGTCCTCTCCATTAAGCATCACGGCCATCGTCCCCTACTACGGATATTCCCGGCAGGACAAGAAGACCAAGTCCAGGGAGCCCATCACGGCCAAGCTGGTGGCGAACATGATCCAGGTGGCGGGCATCAACCGCGTCATCTTCTTCGAGCTGCACGTCCCGCAGGTCCAGGGCTTCTTCGATATCCCGAGCGACAACCTTGACCTGCTGCCGTTCTTCGCCCAGTACGTCATGGACAAGAAGGCCAAGGACGCGGTCATTGTCTCCCCTGATGCGGGAGGGGCCGCGCGCGCGCGGACGCTTGCCCAGATACTGGGGGTGCCGATCGCGATCGTGGACAAGAGGCGGCAGAACCACAACGTGGCCGCGGTGGAGCATGTGATAGGAGACGTCAAGGGGAAGACCTGCTTCCTCATCGATGACATGATCGACACCGCCGGCAGCATCACGGAAGCGGCGAAAATCCTGAAGAGATTCGGGGCGCTGAAGGTGTATGCCCTCGCCACCCATGCCGTGCTGTCCGGGGACGCGGTGCAGAAGCTCGACAATTCCATGGTCGAGGAAGTGCTGCTGTCCAACACCATTCCCCTGCCGACGCACAAGAAGATCAGGAAGATTAGGACGGTCTCCATCGCGGAAATCCTGGCGGAGGACATCAGGAGGACGCACGAAGGCACCTCCCTCGGGACATACTACGACGAGCTCTACAAGAAGCTGGGGAAGAGGAGGAAATAAAACCCATCAATTGATAGCTGCGCAACGGGCAGTGCCTCTTTCGTGAACGGTGCAGAGAGTGCGACAGCAGATGGGGAGGGGGAAGCCCCTTACGGGGAGGCGCCCCATGTCCCATTGCGAGAGCCGGGAGTGAGCCCGGCACTGCCAAAAAAAACATTCGTCCGCATCGATTGCCATGACAGAGCAAAACGAGCAGAAGGCCCAGGAGATGTACGTGGAGCTGCAGCTCCTCACCCAGCACGTGAAGCAGCTGAGGCAGCAGCAGGAGCTTCTGGAGCAGCAGATCATGGAGATGGCTGCGGCCACGCAGAGCCTAGATGAATTCGGGAAGGCGGGAGAAGGGGCGGAGATGTTCGTCCCCCTCAGCTCAGGGGTGTTCGCCAAGGCCAAGATCATCGATACCAAGAATTTCCTCATGAACGTGGGCGCGGGGACGTGCGTGGTGAAGGACGCGGCCTCGGCGAAGAAGCTCATGGAGCAGCAGCTTGAGGAATCCCGGAAGCTCAGCGAGAAGATGGCCATGCAGGTGGAGAGGTTCTCCAGAAAGGCGGTGCAGCTCCAAAGACAGCTGCAATCACTGCTGCCGGCTGAATGATTGCCTTACGATTGCTCTCACGTTTTTCATCATATCATGGCCGCCTCCGGCGGAAAAAGGGTGGCGCGCCATCCAATGCTGCAACTGGCGCGCTTCCATTGGCGCCCCATTGAGGGCGCCGAATAGGTGCGCGGCCCAGGATAATGGGGGCCGCGCGTAGCTTCCTCCCGCGAAGCGGGCAAGGATAATGCGACAACACCAAAGGTAAAAACCCGCTATGTTCAAATTCCTCAAGGAGAAGATCAAGAGCGCCGTCTCCGGCATCTCAAAGAAGATCGAGGAGGAGGGCACGGCCGGGGAGGTCGAGGTCTCCAGGATTCCTGGGCCGGAGAAGAAAGAAGAAGCTCCTCCCGAAGAGAAGCACGGGAAGAAGGGCTTTTTCTCCGCGGTCACTTCCCTATTCAGGAAGAAAGAGGAGGAAAAATCCGGGCCGATCCCCGAGAAAGAGGATCTTGCGGAGAAGCCCATTGAGGAAGAGCCTGCCGCTGAAAAGGAAGAGATTTCTTATGCCGTTCCCGGGCGGGGACCCGTCGTCGAGGAGACGCCCGAGCCCGCTCCTGAAGAGAAAGAGGCTCCTGTTGCCGAGCCTGCCATTGAAGATAAGGAACTTGCCGTTCCGGGGGTGGAGGAACCCGAGGCCCCCGCCACAGCCCCCGAGCCCGCTCCTGAGCAGGAGCCTGCTGAAGAGGAAAAGCCTGCCGCTCCGGAAGCGGCAATGGCGATTCCTGCCGAAGAAGCCGCAAAGGAGAGACCATTGCTGAAAGCCCCCCGGGCCGTCCTGAAGAAGGAAAAGCCGAAAGCCGCGCCGGAGCCGCCGCAAGAGGGGAAAAAAGAAGGGATTCCCGCCCTTGCCGGGAAGGTGGAGGGGGAAAAAGGGTTCTTCTCCGCGCTCAGGGAGAAAATCATGACCACCAAAATCTCCGGGCAGCAGTTCGAGGACATGTTCTCCGAGATGGAGATGGCGCTGCTGGAGAATAACGTGGCTGTAGAGGTCATCGACAAGATCAAGCACGACCTGAAAGAGGCGCTTGTCGACCATCCCATCAGGCGCGGCAGGGTGGAGGAAACGGTCATTGTCTCTTTGAAGGATTCCATCAGGGGGCTCTTCGAAAGCGCCTTTGACATCGTGTCGCGGATACGGGAGAAGCGGGAGAAGCCGTACGTCATCGCGTTCGTGGGCATCAACGGCAGCGGCAAGACGACGTCCATCGCGAAGTTTGCTTCCTATCTCCGGGAAAGGGGGTTCAGCGTCGTGCTCGCGGCAGCCGACACCTTCAGGGCGGCCTCCATCGAGCAGATTTCGCAGCACGGGGACAAGCTGGGCATCAGGGTGGTGAAGCATGACTACGGGGCAGACCCGGCAGCGGTGGCGTTCGACGCCATCAAGCACGGCAAGGCGAAGGGCATTGACGTGGTGCTGATCGATACTGCCGGAAGGATGTACAGCAATGCCGACCTGGTCAACGAGATGAAGAAGATCATGCGCGTGGCGAAGCCCGACCTCAAGATTTTCGTCGGGGAGAGCATCACCGGCAACGACTGCGTGGAGCAGGCCAAGACCTTCAACGACGCGGTATCCATCGACGGCATCATCCTGTCCAAGGCGGACGTGGACGAGAAAGGCGGGGCCGCGGTCTCGGTCTCCTATGTCACGAAGAAGCCAATCCTGTACATCGGCACCGGGCAGGACTACAAGGACCTGCGGCCGTTTGACGTCGATGCGGTGATGGAGAACCTGGGGCTGGCATAGAAATCCTCTGTTACCACGGTAAAGTATATAATCTTCTCCCAATAACCTTCCACTGATGGTGTATAAGGTCACATTTAGCGGAATTGACGGGTGCGGCAAAAGTACTACTATTGACGTTATTTCCACCCAATTGTCGTATTTAGGAAAAACCATAATCCATCCTTACAGGCCCGCATTTGCCCAATTACCGGGTGGGAATAGGGAATATTTTGGGAAAACGATTAACGGTCTTGTTGACGATGCCCATCAGTGGGCGGATACGAGGGATAGCAAGCTTCTCGTAGGATTGGTGAATGTTCTTTATGGGAGGGTATGGACCCTGCTTGAGCAATATGCCCTACACAAGTATAATCCGGATGTTGTATTAATGGGGAGGGACCCATTGCTCGATCCCTTTGTGTATAGCCACTTTTATTTTCCCCACATTCGCGTTTCTTCTGATGAAAGGATCCGGACCATACGGCGGGTGAATGGCGCCGGATTGGCGGACCTTTTGATTTATCTCGATGTTAGTCCTGATCAAGCCTACCAAAGAATATTGGCCAGAATAGAAAAAGAGAAATCATCTGGGGCAAAGGACCGGGCAAAATGGGGGCATATGCATGAAAACCCGAATGATCTCAATTTTTTAAGGGACACGTTCGAAGAAGGCATATCCTTGCTACAAGAAAAGCTTGGGGTAAAAATCATCAGGGTAGATGCATCGCGCCCACATCACGAAGTGATTGCAGAGGTATTGAATATTGTGAGGTGAATGTCTTTTACAATCCAAGTATTGTTACTCAAAAAACTCCAGCTTCCCGTCCAGATACACCCCCTTCTTCAGCTTCACCGGGCGCCAGTCGTCCTCCACCAGCTTGGCGTCGAGCCATTCCGCCAGCTCCTCCGGGTTGCCGATGGTCGCCGAGAGGCCGATGATCTGGACGTTTTTCAGCAGCCGCTTCAGGATGGTGATGAGGATCTCCAGCGTCGGGCCCCTGCCAGGGTCGTTGAGGAGATGGATCTCGTCGATGATGACCGTGGAGACGCCGGCGATCCACGGCGCGTGGTGGCGCAGGAGGGAGTCGAGCTTCTCTGAGGTGGTGATGATGATGTCGTACTCGGCAAGGTAGGGGTCAGCGGAGTCAAGGTCACCGATGGAAAGGGCTATTTTTGCAGCAGAGCCATACCTTCTCGTGAAGTCGCGGTATTTCTCCGCGGCAAGGGCCTTCAGGGGGACGATGTAGACGGCCTTGCCCTTCCGCTCGAACACCGCCTTCATGGCCGCCAGTTCCGCTATCAGGGTCTTGCCGGACGCCGTCGGCGTGCAGACGAGCAGGCTCTTCCCCTCGAGCAGGCCGGCTTTCACCGCCTTGCTCTGCGCCGGCCGCAGTTCCGAGACCTCCTTCCCCAGGATGGCGTGGAGCTGCTCCGGTATCCTTCCCTTGATGGAGTCCATCGGATTTTTGGCGATGGCGGACTACTTAAATGTTGTTGGTCGGAGGGCTCTGTCCCGAAAGTGGTTACTGGCATGAGGTCGAGCCTTAGCGATGCAACAGCAAGGGCGTCGTTGGGGGACGCCCCCTACGGGGAAACAGCCCCATCCATGACAGGAGCAAAAGGCGAGAAGCCAGTAACCCGTAGCGAAGCGGAGATTCGGGACAGAGCCCCGCCCCAGCGTCTTTTCTGTCCAATACTGGCGCAGACGAAAACATCAACCAGAACCTTTTTAAATCACCCCCTCATCCTCGACGGTATGAAACTCCCCAAGACCATCATGCGCTATTGCCCCTACTGCAGGAAGCACGCGGAGCACAAGATCAACGTCGTCAAGAAGAAGGCGGCGAGCAGCCTCACCTACGGCTCGAAAGTCAGGGCAAGGCGGCGCGGCTCCGCCAGGGGAGTGGGCAACCTCGGCAGGTACTCCAAGCCTGCGGTCACCAAGTTCAAGATGACGGGCAAGAAGGCCACCAAGAAGACGGACTTCCGCTACGAGTGCAAGAACTGCAAGAAAGAGCACGCGCAGAAGAAAGGCATCCGCGCCAAGAAAGTGGAGTTCAAGTAGTCTCTTTATTCTTTCGTGGCCCTCTATTTCCGGGATATCATCAGCACCGGTAAATCAGTATCCCTCCCAGCTCCTTGTCCGTGAGCTGTGCCTCGAATGCGCAGTGATTGTTCAGGAGGCCGCGCGTTTCCGGGAAGCCGGCGATGCCCTGCGTCGTGCGCGCGAGGAAAATGATGCCCCCTTTCTGCCCTTTGATTCTCTCCAGCAGCCCGCCAAGGGACTGCGCCCCTGATGAGAATGCCTGGTCGTTGGTGTCGACGGCATTGAACGCGATGCTCCGCCCGGTGCGCAGCGCCATGAGCGGCGTGATGCTGTCATCCCCTACAAGAGGCATGCCGTCGCCAAAATGCCCGCCGATGTATGCCTCGACATCCCCCACGCGGGAAAACCCGGAGAACCCTTCCTGAAAAAGGAAGGAAGCGTCGGCGGCAAGATTCCAGCCGTAGCCAAGGACAAGGATGGCGCCAACGCTCCATGCCGCTACCCTCTTCTGCCGCATCGTTTCCATAATCCCGACGATAGCGGCTCCACCGGCCATCGCCATGAACGCGAGCGCGGGCAGGAAATAATAGCCGAACAGCGTTTTCACGAAGAGCAGGGAAACCAGGTAACCGGCAGCGGCGATGGCGGGGAACGTCAGCCGCGCTTTTCCCATGGCGAGAAGAGGCAGGAGCAGGAATGCAGCGCCGAAGAGCGGCCAGTTCAGCGTTATCATGCTCCAATACTCGGCGAGATTGCCTCCCTCATGGGCTGTCTTGAGGAAATGGAAAAGGTACACCGGATCGAGGAAACTCCTGCCGAAGGCAACGATGAGGATGAGCGTCGGAATGACAAAACCGATGCCGAATCCCATGGCTATGCGTCCGGCCTTCCTCCTGTCCTGTATGGCCACCCAGATGAACAGCAGGGCGATGGCCACAAGCGCAATCAGGCGCGTCATGGCAGCCAATCCCAGCAGCACTCCCGCAAGGAGCGGCCTGCGCCCGATGGTATGATAGCCGAGCAGCAGGAATAGGAGCGCAATCTCGACGCCCCATCCTATCGTCGCATTGAACAGGACGCTGTAACCGAGGAGGAATAAGGCGGCAGCCAGGACGCCGCTCCATGCGCCATGCGCCTTTCTGGTGATGAGATAGACCAGCATGCCGGAGGCTGCCATGCAGAGCAGGGAAACCAGCTTGAGGAGCACTGCATTATAGCCAAACATCATGAAGAACGGAGCAATCACCAGGAGCTGCAAAGGGGGATGGGCGAAGAAGAAGTCCTTGTACGGCAGGCTGCCTCCGGAAACGAGCTTTCCCATGTAAAAATACACGTTCTCATCGCCAGCCTGCACTGCCCACAGGCCCGGTGACGCGACCGCAAGGAAGAGGAGGAGGATTGCGCACAACACCATTGTAGGGAGATATGTTCTCCACACCAGCACATCTTTGGGCGATTCCTCTCCCATACGAGAATCCCATCCCTTTCCATTCTTAAATTTTTTTATGATACAAAGGAGCATGATCGGAACATTTTAATATATACTCTAAACTATCCTTTCAAGAAACCATTAAAATCGATTAATTTATATATTAATATACAAAAGAGTATACTGTAATACTAAAAAGGGGAGACTATGCGCATCGCAGAGCTGGCAAAAGTGATGAACAAGACGCCTCAGGAGATAAAAAGCCTGCTTGTCAAGCAGGACTCCATTGAGCTCAAGCTCACGGAGCAGTTTTAGGAAAAGACGCGCATCACCTGTATCTTTGTTTCCCTGCTTCCCTTCTTGCTTACCCATCTTCTCTTCAGGGAAGCTTTAAATACCTTCGCCGCACCGCTCGCCGGGTGATAGGCAATGATGGACATCTTTTACTTCGACAAGAAGCTGAGGAAGGCCGCGCCTGAGCAGCTGCCCAAGATCAAGAACAAACGGCTGTGGGTGGATGTCAGCAACATCACCAAGCAGGAGGCCGAGATGCTCAGGGATGCGTTCAACCTCCATCCCGTCACGGCAGAGGACCTCCTCAACGCGAACACCCGCATCAAGGTCGAGGAATTCCCCCAGTACCTGTTCTGCATCTTCTACGGGGTGGAGCACAAGAAAGCCATCGAGCTGATGGAGCTTGATTTCGTCATCGGCAGGAACTTCCTCATCAGCTCCCGGAACGCGGACATCTCCTCCTACGCGGAACTCAAGAGCAACAGGGAGAAGCTCGAGGCCCTGTTCAGGAGAGGCGTGGACTTCATCTTCCACCGCCTCCTCGACGGGGAGCAGGACAACTATTTTCCCGTCCTGGAGTACATCGACGACGAGATTGACATCATCGAGGGCAAGCTTTCCGGCACGCCATCGAATGACCTCCTCACCAGCATCCTCGCCCTCAAGCATTCCATCTCGCTCCTCCGGAAGACCACCCTGCAGCAGACGGAGAAGCTCTCCTTCCTCGTCAAGAACGATTACCGGTTCCTGTCGAAGCATGCCCTGCCGTACTTCCGCGACATCTACGACCACTCGATCCGCGTCTCCGACCTCATCGACAACTACCGGGAAGCGATCATCAACACCTTCGAATTCTACATGTCCGCGGTCTCGAAGAACATGAATGAGGCCGTCAAGGTGCTGAGCGTCATCGCCACCATCGCCCTCCCCCTGACCGTGGTCTCAAGCATCTACGGCACGAATTTCACCAACCTTCCCGGCTCCGGCTTCCATTACGGCTTTTGGGTAATGATAGGATTCATGATCGTGCTGAGCGGCAGCCTGGTGTATTTTCTCAGGAGAAGGGGATGGGCATAGGCCGGCCTCTCAATCCCTCTTCCACATCTACTTTCCGAGCTTCACGGCAGTGCCGTACGCCATCATCTCTGCGGCGCCGGGCATGACCTCCGCGCTCATGAAGCGGACATTCACCACGGCATCCGCCTTCATGCTCTCGGCATGCGCGACCATCCTCTGCAGGGCTTCCTCCCGTGCCTCGTTCATCATCTCCGTATAGCCCTTGAGCTCGCCGCCGATGAACTGCTTCAGCGTCGCGAAAATGTCCTTGCCGATGTGCTTGGCCCTGATGGTGCTTCCCCTGGCGATGCCGACGACTTCTTTTATCTTCCTGTTCGGTATGGTCTCGGTGGTCGTTGTTATCATTTTTTCCTCCATTGGGCGAGCGTCTCGCTTCGCTTGGGGCAGCGCCGGGTTCGCTTTCCACTGCCATAATCGCGTATGTGGCGCCTCCCCCGCAACCTTTTTCTCGGCTCCACTATGTTCCGCCTCCAAAAACCTTGACGAAAAACAGGCCCGCTACACGCGGGCGTTTCTGGGGTCCCGGAGAACCCCGTTCTCCGAGGACTTTTGGTCAAGCCACGGGAGGCAAAGCCTCCCGCAGTTGCCGGTTCGCTCACAAAAGAGACGCTACCTTTCGCGCTCGCCTTCTAGATGCCAAGTCCTATCCTGATGAACTTGACCCCCCATGCGATAGTGATCATCCCCAGGATGGTGGAAATCACCTGCAGTGTCGCCTGCCCAAGGATTCTGTGGACGAGATTGGCCTGGTAGAACATAAGGGCGCTGATGGCGAGGACAATGGCCACGGCAAGGCCGGTGATGAGCATGCCGAAGTCATTGACCGATATCATGATGGTGGTGATGGCCGCGGGACCGGTGAGCAAAGGAGTCCCGATGATGGCGGCGACTGCCCGCGCCGAGTTTTTTTTGATTATGCCCGACGTCGCGAGGGACTGCCCCCATACCATCCTGATGCCCAGCAGCCCGAGGATGATGCCTCCTGCCACGCGGAAGTCCTCAAGGGTGGTGCTCAAGACGGTGAGAAGCCCCTGGCCGAAAAGAAGGACGGCAAGGGAGAGGATGCCCGCCACGGCAACGGCGAATATGGCTGTCCTGTTGCGCTCCCCCCTGTCCATGCCCTGGGTCGCGATGACGAACACGGCAAGGCTGACGAACGGGTCGAAAATGACGAAGAACAGCAGCACAAGCTGGACGACGGCTTCAGTTGCGGGATCCATGGCGCCTCTTTTCCCTCCGTTGCTTATTATTCATCCGCGTCTTTTTAATGATTGTGATGGAGCAGTTTTTCCCGTGCGTCGTTCAGTATCCGTCAAACCTGATGTCTGCTTTCGCCATCTTCCCATAGAACTCCAGCTCCGGCCTTTTCTCCTTCGACTTGGAGAGGATCTGGTCGAGCCCGTTCCACACCGTGAACCATCCGGCAGGCTCCATGACCACCATGATCACCGACCAGAGGAATTCATTCCCATTGTAATAATCCACTGTCGCAGCGATAAGGAGCAGCAGGAATCCCGTCGCCGCCATCATCGCGCCTTTCCGGATGGTGCGCGCATGCTCGTCCTCGAGCAGGGCCGCGTGCTTCCTGAAATGCTCGCGGAGGCGCTTCCTGATCATGGCCTCATCTTCCGCTTTCCGGTGGTTGTCCGGGACCAGGAAACGCAGCTCCATCCCTCCCGACGTCACCTCGTGGGTGAATTTCCGCGCTTCCTTGAGGAAATCGTCAGAAATCCCCCTCTGTGAGTAGGGCCGCGGATCGAAATCAGAGAAGATGTCGTCGTAATGGTCCAGCCAGAGGGAGACCTCGCTTTTCTGGAGAAGCTCCTTGATCACCTGCTGGCCGCTTTTCTGCTCCTCGGGCATGGCAATTGCGTGGGGAAGGCGGTATTTAAATGTTGGTCTCGGGCTTGGCAGAGAGGCCTTCTGCAATAAACCAACTCTCAAATGTGCATGGAAGGCAAGAAACCCGTTTATATGATGGAATAGCCTTTCGGCACAAACAAAACCTTCTTGTTTGCAAAGTCAAACATGAACCCTGTTCCAAAAGAAATGCCCTGTATTTTGAGCCCGACATCAAATCCATATTTCTTGTCAAAGTAAGGAGCAACGCTGGCTATTACGCTTTCGCTTGTGACACACATGACTGGCCCTTGTAACTGTCTTTCTTCAAATAGATGGGCCATGCCCTCCAAATCCTTCTCCGAATATACCCTTCCCAGATCGGCTGCGAACAGCGGCTCCCTTTCCGGCCTCATCCCCAATTCAGCCCCGACAATGTCTGCCGTTTGCCCGTTGGCCTTGAATGTTCCATGCTGATAGTCTCCGTAACATAAATAGGTTCTCAAGTAAGAATCCGGCAAGAGAACCTTCACACTGTCACCCAATTCGGCTGCCTGTTGCTTGCCAACCTCATTGAGATAATGCTCAAATGGAGGCCTCGCCCCATGCCTGACGATCAAGAAGGGGTTCACAACAAGAAACCTCGCTTATTCCGCAAACTTCACCGGCAGGGGCTTCTTCTGCAGCTCCCGGAGCCACATCTCGCCCACCCGGTCCAGCGCGCCCTTGAAGCTGGGGGAAAGCCTGTAGGTCTTCTTGTAGAGGTCGTAATGGATGATGCCCATGCTCCGGAGCGGAGTCAGGATCCGGTCATAGAACTGGCGCTTGTTGTAGGATATCTTGACTTTCTTGCCCTTGAAGGGCTCTTCCTGTATCTCGGTGACCACTTTCCCGTCGTTGAGCATGATTGCGAACCTGCTCATCTGCGACTTGGACAGCTCACCGCCGCTCTCCTTCATGTGGTCTATCAGCACCCTCCCGACGATGACCTGCTGGGTGGTCGCGAAGACTACCTCGCACACTTCCTCAGGAAGATTGTCCTGATCAAACAAGATAACCATCTGCCATCCCCCAGTACCCCTTTAGCAGAGACTATTATATAAAGATTACCCTTTTTTACCCTAGTGGGGAGAAACGTATATTCACGAGGGTGTCCTGGCGTGAGGTCCCTGCCAAAAGAGCACGCATCTTTTAAGCCACTCAGGACACTATCCGAATTGTCACCCTTTCCCAATGTCGATAAAACTATTTAAATTGAATTCCAAAAAGAGAAGCCAAATCGGGTAGAACCAATGCGGCGCTTGGTGGTGTGGAGCGCCCGCAGATGTTACAGGTTGGGCAAGGCAGCTAGGTAGCTGTATGTCTCTCTATGCATGCTCTTGCCCGGGTGGAAAAGAGGATGCATGGTTAGGATATTGATGTATGGCTGGGAGTTCCCGCCCTATAGTTCCGGGGGCCTCGGCACGGCCTGCTACGGCCTGACGCGCAGCCTGAGCAGGAAAGGCGCTGCCATCACGTTCGTTCTTCCTTATTACCCCGGCACATCTGATTTTCTCGACATCGTCTCCGCCAACATCACGTTCAAACGGGTCAACTCGCCGTTGAGCCCCTATCTCTCGTCTGCCCGATACAGACTTCTGAGGGGAGGGGCGGCCGCACCAGCGATCTACGGCGAGTCCCTGTTTGATGAGGTGTACCGCTACGCCGAAGAGGCCAAGCGGATAGCCGCTGAGACGGAATTCGATATAATCCACTGCCATGACTGGATGACATTCATGGCAGGGATTTTTTCCAGGCATATCAAGCGGAAGCCGCTCGTCGTCCACATCCATTCCACGGAATTCGACCGCACCGGCGGCAACGGCGTCAACCAGCACATCTACGACATCGAGCGGAGGGGCATGGAGGAGGCTGACCGCGTCATCGCGGTAAGCAACTATACGAAAGGCATGATCATGCGGCATTACGGCATCCCGGAATGGAAGATCAGCGTGGTCCACAATGCGGTGGAGCCAAAATCGCCTTCCCTGCCTTCTCCGTTCCAGCGGAAGAAGATCGTGCTGTTCCTCGGCCGCATCACGCTCCAGAAAGGGCCGGACTACTTCCTCTACGCGGCGAAGAAGGTGCTCGAGCACGACCCTGATGTGCTGTTCCTCATCGCGGGCAAGGGGGACATGGAGCACTTCATCATCGAGAAGTCCGCAGAGCTCGGCATCTCAAGGAATGTGCTGTTCACGGGCTTCCTCAAGGGAGAGGAGCTGGAGAAGGCATACCGCATGGCCAGCCTCTATGTCATGCCGTCGGTGTCCGAGCCCTTCGGCATCACCGCCCTGGAGGCCATACAGTCCGGCACCCCCATCCTGATCTCGAGGCAGAGCGGCGTCTCCGAGGTCATCGCCCACGCGCTCAAGGCGGATTTCTGGGACGTGAACGACCTGGCCAACAAGATACTCGCGGTGCTGCGCTACCGTGCCCTGCCGGCGGTCATGCGGGAGCACGCCTCCCAGGAGATCACCAAGTTCAACTGGGACAGCCCCGCGCAGAAATGCATGGATATCTATCGGGAACTCACGGGAAGATGATCATGATGGAACAAGCGCAAAAGGACAAAAAGCAAAAAGAAAAACATTTAAATACACAAAACCAACCAGCCAACGAAAAGAGGGAATAGATGGTCAGCGTCTGCTTTTACTTTCAGGTGCACCAGCCGTGGCGCATCAGGCACTATCCTATTTTTGACATCGGGCACGATCATTCGTATTTCGACGACGGCAAGAACCGCGAAGTCATGCAGAAGGTGGCCGGGAAATGCTACCTGCCCGCGAACCAGGCCATTCTCGACCTCATCCACCAGCACGACGGGAAATTCAAGGCGAGCTACAGCATCACCGGCATCGCGCTTGACCAGTTCGAGGCGTACGCTCCGGAAGTCCTGGACTCATTCAGGGCGCTCGCGAAGACCGGCTGCGTGGAATTCCTGAACGAGACCTATCACCATTCCCTGTCATTCCTTTCTTCCAGGGACGAGTTCAAGGAACAGGTGGCCCTGCACCGGAAGAAGATACAACGCCTCTTCGGGCAATCCCCAAAAGTCTTCCGCAACACCGAGCTGGTCTTCAACAATGAGCTCGCCCATACGGTCGAGAAGATGGGGTACAATGGCATCCTGGCAGAGGGCGCGGACCACATCCTCGGCTGGAGGAGTCCCAACTTCCTTTACAGGCCGAAGACCACCTCAACCATCAAGCTGCTCCTCAAGAACTACCGGCTGAGCGACGACATCGCCTTCCGCTTCTCCGAGCGCAGCTGGAAGGAATGGCCCCTGACGGCGGAGAAATTCACCTCCTGGGTGAATGCCATCAACGGCAACGGCAATGTCCTCAACCTCTTCATGGACTACGAGACCTTCGGCGAGCACCAGTGGGAATCGACGGGGATATTCGACTTCATCCGCGCGCTGCCCCATTTCATCAGGCAGCATCCGGACAACGATTTCATCACTCCCTCCGAAGCCATCAGGCGCTATCCTGCCGTCGGTGAGCTGGACATCCACCATCCCATGAGCTGGGCGGACATCGAGAGGGACACCAGCGCCTGGCTGGGCAACAGGATGCAGCAGGAAGCCTTCCGCCACCTCTTCCAGATGGAGAAGGACGTCAAGACAGCCGGGGATCCCGCGCTCCTTGAGGATTGGCGCAAGCTCCAGACGAGCGACCACCTATACTACATGTGCACCAAATGGTTCGCTGACGGCGATGTCCACAAGTATTTCAACCCCTATGGCTCCCCTTATGATGGCTTCATCAATTTCTTCAATGTCCTCAATGACCTGCAGCACCGCATCAGGGAAAAGCAGCGCTTTGTCTCCTCGCCGCCGGGTGCCGCGGTAGTCGGCTCCGCCTGAGGCTGCTCACATGGCAACACATCATTCCACTAAGGGGAGGCATAGGAGGGCGAAGCGCGCTCCGGCAAAGAAGGCGAAAGCGCTCTCCCAGATATCCCCCCCGAAAGCCATCGTGACAAAAAAATCCATTCCGGGCATGGTGCCGGTGGACGTGACCATCACCCGGGCGTCCTCGCCGGACAGCACCTCTGCCGAGGCAGTCATCACGATCTCAGAGCCAAAGCTGTTGAAGAACCCCACACTGCGGAGCGTCCACGGGACATTGACCTTCAAGGTGGCTGACGGCAGGGAGCTCCAGAACATCATTGATCTGGTGCGTGCCCTGGAGGAGATGGGTGATGATGCCTTCTTCCACCATGTCAGCGAGGAAAAGAACGACTTCAGCTCCTGGCTCAAGGATGTCTTCGAGCTGGAAGGTCTCGCGGACGGCATCCGCTCCGCCTCACGCCCGGAGATGCGGGAGAAGCTCTACAAGCATTTGCTGGATGAAATGATGAAATGATGAAATGATGAAATGAATAGGGGTATCATTTGAAGGCAACCACTAATTCTTCCAGGTCTTTCCCATAGCCGCAGCATCCTGAAACCCATGCGCCATCCCATCGTATGCCGGGGTAATCCTGCTGCGCTTTCTTTACGAATCCGACAAGATCCTTCACCGGAACATCTTGGTGCACACCGTCGCATCCGTCCAATATTCCCGGATCGGTGTTGGACGCATTCGGGTAAAACCCCCCGATGCGATGGCCCAAACCATCCTTGGGAACCAGTTCCAGCATCGTTTTGATGTTCCCGGCGGTGGAACAGTTCGCCAGATATCCTGTGGCATACGCTCCGGTCATCGAATCTATCTCCTTTATGGCCTCGCTGAACGATGTGCCATTACGGACATTTCCCAGCCCTTCTTTGTCAAGGACGAAGCTGAGATAGACCGGAAGAGAATAGTCTTTGGCCAAAGCCACCAATGCCTTGCCTTCCCTGACAGTGTTTATCGTCTCCGGCCAGAGGCCGTCCACCCCTGCCTTTTTCAGCGCTTCCACCTGCGGATGGTGATACTCCATGATTGACTTCACAGAGTCCGGCGCCTGAGAAGGATCGTAACAATCCCTGCCCATCGGCCCAACCACCCCAAACACTTTCATTTCGCGATTGCCGTACCTTTCCCTTGCCGATAGGGCGACATCGGCTGCCAGCCTGTTGAAGTCGTACACATGGCTGTTCACGAAATGCGGGCTGCACCTGAAGGTGTGTGTCATGATGCCATCAATGCATTTCCCGTCTCTCTGCCCCATGCGCACATAATCGTCCGTCAATTCCTGCAGCAATGCCCTCCATCCCGCCTCCCTGAAAACAGCGGCGCTGGACATCTCGTGATTGTTCGGCACGCCCATGGCCTCGAGAGCGGTGCCGTACGCGGGGGTGAATATCTTTACCATGGGTAAAACTCTCACTGGAAATTTAAATAAGCTGCTGACCGGAAAATTCCGATATGAATGTCGGTTAAGCTGCTTCTTTCTTAGGAACGGATACTGGACTTTTTTCTTGCAGGATTATTCCCATAAGAATATCTTATGCACAAGGGTTTATTAAAACACTGCCTTTACACATTGTTATGGCATCCGTTAAAACGCGGCCTGCTCCCAATGGGAAAATAGATATCGAGCAGATTCTTGGAAGAATTGGCAGATCTGATGCCACCACCCTGCCCTGTATTGTAAGTTTGGCCATAGAGATACTAAAGATAGAAAAGGGCAAGTTGGGCAATGTCTCTCGAGAGACTTCCCGCGACTACCAACGCCTCCAGGGATATGCTGACAGGATTAGCGGGGCTGCTGCGGACAGATATATGGAACTGAAGGGATATACGGTACACCATAGCCACTCCGCAAGATACATTACAAACAGTGCTGGACATTTAGATTCAGCAGAAGTGGCGGCCCTCAATGCCGCAGCCTACAAAGATATCAGAAGGCCCGCAGAAGATTTTTTTGAAAGGCCGCACCATCTAAACTAATCTTCTTCCTTACTTTGCCTTAAGCCCTGCTTTTCCGATGTGCAGCAGAACAGAAATCCCTTCTCCGGCCATTGAAAGCCCCATAACCTTGATTTTTTTCCCGAACATCGGGCAATCCACCACCAGACTCTCGTATTCCCCTCCCTCCCCCGCGACATTGAGCCCGTTCTTTTTGCGCAGCGCAGCCAATCTGTCCACGTCCTTCTCCGTTATCCTCCTGCCCAGCCAGCTTCCGTCGAGCCCCTCCGCGGCCACGCTCACGAAGATGACCTCAAAGCCTTCCCTCAGCAATTGCCGCAGCTCCTGCTCCTGGTCCATGTGCCACAACGGGGAGAACAGCTTCAGGCCAAGCTCATCGCCGACTTTCTCGATGCGGCTGCGCTGGTAATCGGAGAACAGCGCCCCGCTGACAATGCCTTCGATGCCATGCCTCAATTTCGCCTCTTCCAATGCCTTCCGCAAATCGTCAAGCTCTTTTTCCTTCTCCCCGGCAGTTTGCCTCATCACCAGGGGAATGCCCATCGCCTCTGCCTGCAGCTTCACCAGCTCTATGTTGGGGGTATGGAACATGTACGAGGAAGGATTCCCGCTCTGCAGGGTGATGCCGCACGCTATCTCATAATTCTGCCTCTTCATGATGTATGCGGCGAACAGGCTGTCCTTGCCGGAGCTGAGGAGGGCGCCGAGCTTCATGATTGGCCGCCGGAGGAACATGGCAAGGTACGCAGACTTTGACAGCTTCCTCTTCTTCGCGAGCGTCCCTATGATGGCATCCGCGCCGCTGCCGTACTGCGCGGCTTTCTTCGGACGGAAGGAAACCCCTGCGGGAATGCCCATCTCCGAGGCCAATTGCCGGAGGATGTATTTCTCGACGGGTTTCCCGCCGCCGGATTTGATTTTCAATGAGGGTCCAATGCGAAGGCCGAGGGCAACGACCCCTTTGTCCAGAAAAGGGACCCTCAGCTCCAGGTTGTTGTTCATCGTGACGACGTCATCGCGGTAGCAGTTCTTCTCATAGAGCTTCAGCACGTCGGAATAGCAGTCCTTGTTGACCTCCGGCGAGCCCTTGTGGCGGTGGTAGCCGCCGAACACCTCGTCAGCGCCGCTCCCGGAGAAGATCACCCTGCAGCCGTCCTTGCGGGCTGACTCGCATGCCACATAGAGGGGAAGGGCAACGCCGATCTTCGCCACGTTATTGTCCTCGACGAGAGGAACGATTCTCTCCAGGTATCCTTCGACAGCATCTTTGTCGATGATGACGGTCCTTAACGGCAGCCCTAACGCGGCAGCGGCCTCTTTTGCATGGACGGCATCCTGGCTTTTCTCGCCAATGGCGGCGGCATAGCACGTGAATTCCTTCCCGGAATCCTTCAGCAGCTTCGCGATGATGGCGGAGTCAAGGCCGCCGGAAAAGAGAAGGCCAAACTTGTGGCCCGGTATGCGCATGGCCACCCCTTCTTTTAGCCTTTTTCCCAGCAATTGGAGCGCTTCCTGTTCATCATCAATGGCCGGCTCCAGAGGGAAAAACGGCCGCTTGATCTCCAGCACCCTTCCCGTTTTCAGGTCATAGCGGAGGATGGTGCGGGGATTCAGCTCCGCGACACGTTTGCAATGCTTCTCCATGCCTTTCTTCTCGGAGCAGAACACCAGCCCGCCTTCAACGGAATACCACAGCGGCTTTATCCCGATGATGTCCCGCGCAATGAAGATGTCATCTCCTTTCCAGTAGGCGAACGCGTAGACCCCCCTGATCTCCTCAAGCGCCTTTTCGACGCCGGCTTTGTTGATGAGCTTCAGCAGCAAAACAGCGTCATTTTCCGCCTGCACGGCATGTTTCTTCGACAATTCTTTCCAATTGTAGATCTCGCAGTTTGCGGAGAGGACGCCATCACCGTCTTTTATTGGTTCGGGAATAACATCGACAATGGCATGGAGCGCATGGCCGACAATGGAGGGCGATGCGGTAAAGGGAAGGTCATCGACGGATTCGGCATGGGCGAGATGTTTGCCGTCATAATGCCCGTAGCCGTCCCTGCCGCGCTCCCGGATGATGGCCAGCCCTTCCCGGACTATCTGGGACGCGTTTTCCCTGTTGAATGCGCCGATGATGCCGCACATGGCCCGGGGAAGGTGAAGATCATTTTTAATGGTTTTTTATTGGAGACTATCGAACAAGAAAACCGGAAGGAAGCTAGGGCACCGAAGAGGGCCTGAGCTTGGAGCTCTTGTAGATGTGCGGCTCATGGCTGGGCAGCCGCACTACCCTTGCGGGGATGTTGCGCCTCTTCAGCTCTTTGGCAAGCTCCTCTTCCCCCACTCTTTGGTCATACCCAAGGCAGATGATATCCGGCTTGACTTCCCCGATGACCTCGAAGATGTCCCCCTTATGGCCCAGCATGGCCTCATCGGCTATGCCCAGCTTCCTGAGGGCATCGACGCGCGCCTGCTCGCTGTACAGCGGCTTCCTGCCCTTGAAGCGCTCCACGCTCTCGTCCCGCGCCACGATGACCACCAGGCGCGTCCCGTGCTTCTTCGCCTCCTTCAGGAAGAACTCATGGCCCTTGTGGAGCACATCGAACGTCCCTGCGGCCATGACGGTTTGCATATGAATGCCTGCTCATGATTTCTTGGGAGCGCTGTTTTGGTAATGGGTAATGCTTCCTTGCGGCGCCTTGAGAGATTCAATGATGCCCTGGCCGATGGCTCTGATGAAATCATAGAACTTTTGCGTCACCTGCATGCCCACTGCTGTGCCGTCTTTGAAGTTACCCTTTAGGAGAAGGTCTTTTGTGTTGCTCAGCGCAACAGTCCCAACATAATCAAATTCCTTGCCAAGATAAGTTCCCTGCAGGCGGAAGGTAAGCCCGGTCTCGTGTTCCGTCCGGCCTGGCTTGATGAGGACATTGTCAAGCGCAATGCCGTCGTTCCCGAGAGAATCGTGCTGCTGCTTCGTGAAGAAATAAAACCATCCCGTGTCTGCCCGGCGCCCTTGCTCTGCCGCCTTTCCCGTGCCATCCAATGCGTTCATGAAGAGTGAGCGATGATAACTGTCAAGGTGCTTTCCAGAGAGGGCATCGTCCATCATCCTGGTGAGGTCGCCCGCGCTGCTCCTGTTCCGCCTATAGGATCCTCCCCTCCGGAAGGGATTGTGATCGGCAAATCTCGTATCTGTGTATCCCAAGGAGTGCAGGACCGCGTTTATTCTTTCATACCCAAGTTTGCTGAGAAGGATGTTTGAATCCCGGTTGCTCAGTCCTGTAAGATATTGGCCGACATGCGGGAGCATGGCCTCTATTCCCAATTCTTTCTCCAGGGAAGGCGCTTTTTCGTGCGTGAACAGTTTGCCTTCCCGCTTCAAGGCCTCGACGTATTCTGGAGTGACGACTTCCTTGAGGTTTATTTCTCCTCTCTGCGAAAGGTAAAGCACGGCATATGTCAAAGCCGCTTTTATGGCCGATGCGGGCGGCACTGGCTTCCTTCCTCCTTCTTCCACGACGGATCCTGTGAGGCGGTTCCTGATGGAATAGGTGAATTCTGCCCCGAAAGAATCCCTCATGAGCTGCGCCCGGGAACTCATCTCCGCAAGGCGTTGAAGGGAGAACCCTGCACCATACGGCGCCCGCGCATAATCATTCCCGTTTTTTGGAGTCATATGTCCGACGGAAGACTTTTTGATTGCATACATACGGGAAGGGTTGGGCGTGATGGACGGCTGGCCGACGATGAGGGAGATGTCGCTATCGCGCCTCTGCCCCTGATAAGGATCAGGCTTGGGCATTTGGACAGAAGGCGGAACATATGCCTTGGACAGGGGTGCTGTTCGCTGGTCCCCTGCCATCTTCCAGAGAGAAGAAAGGGGGATGTAATGGCGCTCCCCCTTGGGCCTCGTTTCCACCGGCAATCGCATTGGACGAGGATCATCTTTTTTTTGGATGGATAACGGAGTCTGGTTGCGGGTCTTTTGGACGGGCAAAGATGACAAAAGCGGAACGGCATAGGTTTGGGATGGCACGTTCCTTCCGTTTTGGACAATGATGCTGGGGCGGGCATAGGACGGCTTCGCATGTATCCTACTCTTCGGAGAGCCGTGCTCTTCGCCCCTTGGATGGGCAGGATGCCTGCACTGCTCTGGGAGAGTGTATAAAATAACGGGGGTGATGGGCTTCCCGCCAGATTTCAGGACGATTTCCTTCCTTGGGACAGTCTGCGCGTACGAAAATGGCGCTGTCGCTGCCTGAAGAGGGGGCATTGTCGCCTGTTTTTTCCCTTGGTAGGAGAGTGGGTGGAAAGTATATTCATTTTGGGTTGTTTTTGTATCGGATTTGTTCTTGTCGGAAAGGCCAATACCATATCCAAATACTTTTTGCCAATGGATCGGGATAAATCCGGAAAACAAGTGCATATTCTGGAAAGATGCCCTCCGATTGATGTATCCCTGATTCCTGCTTTCAAGTGGACCGTAGGTTTCCTGTATCCCGGTATAGGGCCGTTGCCAAGCGTCCTCCAACGGGGCAAAGGCAAGCGGCTCAATCTTGGCGTGGGAAACCCGCCTGCCTCCGGAAAAAGCGTACATGCTATAAGGAATGATGAGAGGAGTTCCTCTCGGCACAGGAGTGTTGACCAGATACTGAGCGGCAGGGGAAGGGATGTTCCATGCAGTGAAATTGGCGGCTGCCGGAGGGTGATGTCCGGATGACTTTTGCTGCACTGATGCTTCGACCGCTTCTTGGAAGAGGGAAAGCTCCAGCCGGCTGCCCTGCCTGGGCATGAATGACGCATGGAGCACATCTTCAAGGGAGATGATTCTCCTGCCCGGGAACACGGCAGCGTCTGTCTGGGATTTTTTCTCCTCTGACAGCGGTGGGCGCATAAGGCCGTCGCCTGTGGAAGTGGCTTCCCGGTTGGTGAAGAGATGCCCCTGTATCAGGAACCCTGTATCCCTGCACATCCCCTTGAAGTCTCCAAGGGAGGAAGAAGCAACCTCAATCATGCCGTTCACGTGGGATAAGTCGGGGAAGACGGTTTATAAAAGTTGCCCATTCTGGCGTCAGGGGGATGTTCTCTTAGAAAGAAGAAAAGAAAAAAGAAAAAGGCGCCCTGCCTAATAATCCATCGGCGGCATGCCGCCCATCCCGCCGGCGCCCGGCGGCATTCCTGGGGCGCCGCCCTTGCCGGAGGAGGATTGGATGATGTCGTCTATCCTCAGCACCATCACCGCGACCTCCGAGGCGGACGAGACGGCCTGCACCTTGATCTTCAATGGCTCGATGACGCCCTTCTTCCAGGAATCCATCACCTTGCCGGTGAAGACGTCGATGCCCGCCCACTTCATCTTCTTCGTGTGGGCCGCCTTCAGGTCGGTCATGGAGTCGATCGGGTCGAGTCCGGCGTTCTCCACCAGCGTTATGGGGATGATTTCCATCGCTTCGGCGAATGCCTGCACCGCAAGCTGCTCCCTTCCGGAAAGCGATTCCGCGTACTTGCGCAGGCCCATGGACAGCTCGATCTCCGGCGCTCCTGCGCCGCCGACGACCTTGCCGTCCTTCAATGCCGCGATGACGTCGCCGATCGCGTCCGTCAGCGCCCGCTCGATTTCAGCGGTGATGTGCTCCGTGCCTCCCCTGATGAGGAGGGTGACTGCCTTCGGGTTCTTGCACTCGCGGATGTAGGTGAACTCGGTGTCCCCCACCTTCACTTCCTCCACCATGCCCGCGTGGCCCAGGTCCTCGGCGGAAAGGTCATGCAGGTTCGTGACGACTTTCCCGCCGGTGGCCTTCGCGATCTTCTTGATGTCGCTGTCCGAGACCCTCCGCACGGCATAGATGCCCCTCTTGGAGAGGAAATGCTGCGCCACGTCGTCAATGCCCTTCTGGCAGACCAGCACGTTCGCGCCGGTGGCGGCGATCTTCTCCACCATATCCTTGAGCATCTTCTCCTCCTGGTCCAGGAATGCCTGGAGCTGGTCCGGGGAGGTGATCTCGATGTTCGCGTCGATCTCCGTCTTCTTGATTTCTATCTCGCGGTTCAGCAGCACCATCTTCGCGTTCTTCACCACGCGCGGCATGCCGGCATGGACGCGCTCCTTCTCGAGCACGATGCCCTTGACCAGCTCGGAATCCTCGGCAGAGCCGCCGGTGCGCTTCTCGATCTTGATGTTGTCCTTGTCGATCGTGCCGTCATCGTCCGCAACCATCTTGACGGCTTTCACGGCCAGCGAGGCGAGCGTGTCCTTGGTGTACTCCGCGCCTTTGCCCGTCATCGCGGTCTGCGCGATGTTGATGAGCACGCTCTCGTCGCTGGGCTTGATGGTCTCCGCCATGTTCTCCAGAATCTCCAGCGCTTTTATGGACGCCATGCGGTATCCCCTGCTGATGACTGCGGGATGGACTTCCTTGTCCAGCAATGCCTCCGCGTTCTTCAGGAGCTCTCCGGCGATGACGACCGCGGTGGTCGTGCCGTCCCCGACCTCGTCTTCCTGGGTCTTGGCAACCTCGACCACCATCTTGGCAGCGGGATGCTCGACATTCATCTCTTTCAGGATGGTGACGCCGTCGTTTGTCACGGTGATGTCCCCCAGGGAATCGACGATCATCTTGTCCATGCCCTTCGGGCCCAGCGTTGTCCGCACGGTCTCCGCGACGAGCTTTGCCGCGGCGATGTTGTTGCGCTGCGCATCTCTGCCTATCGTCCGGGTCGCGCCCTCCGGAAGTATGAAAATCGGTTGCATCTGTGCCATTCTCTCACCTTTGGTTTTTTTGTCGTAGTGTGCCGTGCCTTGTGCAGGCATTGAGCATGCTGTCTATGTTGCAGTTCAAGAAACCCTAAACATGCCCCTGTTGACTTGACGTCAACGCCCATGGGAGAGAGTGGTTTTATTTAAAGATTACGGTAGGCTCACCTGTTTTTGACCAAACACGGGCTCCTTCTCCCATCAGATACCCTACTCTTCTTTGGGGTTGACTGTGACCCAGTGGGCGCTGCTCTGACCATTGCTGCGCTCGCCAACACAAGCGCATCATAAGGGGTGTCCAGACTTCCATTTCCTCCACGATGGTGTTCTGCCAATTCTGCGGCTGTGGAATGAATTTTGCAGTAGAGTGAACGAGCCACCCCTTTCCGGTTCCCATCTCCCTTGCCCCAGTACTTCTCTGCTTTCTGGAGGTAATCGAAGGCCCGATGGGGGTCTTTGTGGTAGGGCTTATCGCCTTTAAGCAAAGGGGGGTCAAGAGCATCTGCCGCCAGCTGGAAATATGCGTCAGCGATTTCCGGATACAGGAACGCGACCCTGTCTTTGACATCAATGCCGAGCGCTGATGCAAGACCCAGTGCTTTCTCCACGTGAGGAGCGGCATTTGCTGGGTTGTACACCTCATTCTTTCCTTTGCTCGAATGGGACTTGGCGACCTCGATGCTGTCCATGCACTCGCTGTACCTCTTCAGCATATCCAGCACGGATGCGGGATCCAATGCTCCATCGCCCGTCTTGCCAAGATAGGCGCCTCCCCTCCGCCGCAAGCCGAGTTCCGGCATTCCCCGGATAAAATTCATGTAATCGGAAGCACCGAAACCGTTGGCGACTGCCGGCTCAGGCAACTGCTTGAAGCCGGTTAGCAAGCTATCGAGAGAATCAGGAGAAAGCTGCTGCCTTGTCCCATCCCTCGTCTCCTGCATTATCCTTCCTTTCTCGTAACTGACCCCTAATTTTTGAAGTATGACCAAATCTCCAATACCATACCCCTTGATCATTTTCGCACCATCCCGTCTTTAGTCTTATGGCTATCATGGCGTTGTGCAGCAAATCATTCCGGCATCCCCCTCTTTTTCATCCCTGCGCACGTGGCTCGCGTGCCGTAAGACTTATGGAAGGATTGGCGCCTAGAAGTAAGCGAAGTACCCAAAAAACCAGAACCACCGTCGGGAGGATACTTCCATGGGAAAAGAAAATCAGCGCTTGTTAATAAATATTGCGCTCATCCCCCGGCAGTCGCCGCCAGGCTGAAGTTCAAAGGCCTGAGCATGGAGTCGCAATAGCCGTGCCTGCACGAGGTGTCGTTGACCATGAGGAACAGCTTCGGGCTCTGCGCCTTGTCGAAGGTGGCTGCGGCTGACTGCGGCTGCACGACCGTGTCCCGCACGCTGTGGATCATCGTGAACTTTCTCGGGGAGATGAGGGAGACGTAATTGTCCGGGTCGACCGAGCGGACGAAGCGGTCCTTCCTCGCATCCCCCACGTCGCGGTAATGGAGCCCGGCGCTGCTGATGGCGACGACCCCTTTCATGCGGGCGTCGATGGCGCCGGCGATCATCGCCACCCTGCCGCCATAGCTTTCTCCGACGAGAATGACGCTGCCGGCGTCAACGCTCTGCCTCGTGCTCAGGACATCCGCTGCCACGAGCGCGTCGATGATGGGCAGGTGCCAATAGGCGATGCTGCCTTCCGCGTAATTCCGGTAGTCCTCCTCGAGCGGAGGCAGCGATCCGCCGGTCTCCCCGGTGCCGCGCTGGTCGATGGTCAGGACGGCATAGCCAAGCGATGCGATTGCCCTCGCTACGGGCAGCTCGCTGCTCTTGTCCACGCCGGCCCCGGGAAGCAGCACCACGCCGGCCACTTTCCCGCTCTTTTTCGGCTCGAGCAGCAGGCCGTGGATCTCCGCCCCGGCGCTCTCGTAGACGATCCCGGTGATCGTGTAGTTCAGGTTATCCTCGTAGGGAAACTCGGTGTATTTCACCGTCTGCCGCTCAGGCAGTTTGAGCAGCCCTTCCGGGGTGAGGTAATCGGCCTGCTTGCGCATGGTCTTCGAGGCGAAATAGGCGGCCGCGGCAAGGGCGCTTAAAAGAATGATTGCCACGAGGGCGATGTGCACGTGCCTTTTCCTGATAGTGATGCTCATGAAATCATAATCTCCCTTTCGATGGCCCTGAACGCCTTCGCCCTTCCTTTTCCAGAGGGGGCGTTCTTGTACTCCCTCGCAAGGCCGATAAGATGCTCTTTATCAATGTTTATGTTTTTCTCCCTGAGCATCCCGGTGAGGGCGGTGCCGATGAGGTACTGGCAGAATTGGGTGACATTGCCCGGCTTCAGCGCATGATGGGCACGCTCGAAGTCGAGCAGCACCGGCTTTCCTTCGCAGACGATGATGTGCTTGTGCGGCCGCTGCATCTCCTCCTTCATGATGCCCATGCCGTCGAGGATTCTCATCTGTTCCATCACCATTTTGATCACCTTTCTTATGGCGCTCCCGGAAGACGACGCGATGAATCCGCCAATGAAGTCCCCCCCGATGAATTCCTCCACAAGATACCGGTCCGTATGCGCGATGAGCCTCGGCCCGATGCCTTTCCTGTTGAGCTTCCCGAGCATCTCCGCCTCGTGCCTGATTTTCCCGACGGCCCTGCTTGAGGGATTGGCCACCTTGACCGCGACTTTCCTTCCCTTGAGCGTGCCGGCGTACACCAGGCCGCGCTTGCCCCTGGCATAGTATCCCATCCCGGAGATGCCCGCGCTGGAAAGCTCCCTCAGAAGGGGGGTCTTGGCAATCCTGTACACGAACAGGTCCTCGAAGAAATAATGCCGCTTCTCCAGCAATTCGAAGCCGAAGAGGTTTTCCCTGATGAACGCATCCACTTTTTCCTTCTTCGTGAGGGAGGAGAAGAGCAGCAGGATGATGCCTTTGTTTTCAAGATGGTCATTCGCCCCTTTCAGGAAGCGCTCAATGGTCTCATAGCCTTTCCTGCCGCCCTCCAGGGAGATGTCCCCGGGCTTCAGCTCTGCCGGCAGGTACGGCGGATTGAAGATGAGGGTGTCAAACACGGCGTGCCGCTTCCCCTTCCCGAATGCGGAAAACAGGTCGGACACGCGGCAGGTTATCTTCGGATGCCGGGCATTCCTCCTGCAGTACGCGATCGCTTCCCTGCTGATGTCGGTGGCGACAACGGACTCCACGCCCTCATGGTGCACGGCGGCGATGGCCTGGACGCCGGAGCCGGTGCCCATGTCCAGCACTTTCCCGAAGGAGAGCTGCCGCACCCACTTCTCGAGCAGGGTGCTGTCCTCCTGCGGCTCGTAGACTGATTTGCAGCTTGGCATTTTAGGATACGGATTGTTTTGGGAAAAACCATCATGGCCGCCTTCGGCGGGAAAGAGTGGCGCGGCCCCCAGTGCTGCACGGGCCGCGCAGCATTGGCGCGCCTCATCGATGCGCCGCGCGCTGCAGCATTGGGCGCGGCGCGTAACTGTCTCCGGCGCGCAGCGCCGGCGATGAAGCGTAATGCCCAAAACAACCCAATGCAAACACGGACTCGGCGGGATTCAAACCAATCTTTTCTTTCGCCTTCCCTTCGGTCAGGCAAAGAAAAGCTTGACCAAAAGAAAGGCAAATGGACTCGGCGGGATTCGAACCCGCAGCCTTCACCTTGCGAAGGTGACGTCATAGCCGTTAGACCACGAGCCCTTCATAGTATGGCATCCCCGGCGCTCTTTTAAATCTTGCTTTGTCAAACAAGTTGAGAAACCAATTCTTCCGCCGCCTTCCTCATGTCCTTCGCGCCGTAAATGCCCCTGCCGACGATGGCGTGCCACCGCTCCCCCGCAGCCTTCGCCCCTTCCGTCAGCGAGCCGCCCTGCGCGACGAGCCCCGGGGAATAAAGCACGGGCTTGATGCCTTTTGATTCCAGCAGTTTCCGGTACGCGAGGATCCGCTCCGGCTTGTTGCCCGGCACCACGTAATCCTTGACGCCGAGCGAGGCCGCCAGCCCGTACATCCTCTCCGGCGCATCATCCTTGAGGTAGCCGCCGGTCCCTTCCAGGTAGCCGTCATGCGTCATCTCTCCGCCCACGATGACCGTCTTGCCGGACTTCTGCACGGCCCTGATCCACGCTTCTTCCGTCTTCGGCCCGGCCTGCGGGAACAGGATGATTGCATCAACCTCCCTGCACGCGGCAGCGAACTTCTCCCCCGTCTCCGGGATGTCCGTCGCGGCCTTCTGGTGGTCGTAGATGATAGGGAGTCTCGTCAGGGAGCGGATTTCTTTCACCACCGCCTTCATGCCGAAGGGAATCACCAGCTCGAAGCCGATCTTGTAGCCGCCGATGCCCCTCACGTCGCACGTCCCGGAGACAATCTTCCTCAGCTTCTCCAACGAGTCCACGTCGCAGCTCGGGATGACCGATTTTTTCAGCTTGATGAGAGTCATGGCTGCCACTGCTCCGGGTCCTCCTTCCATTCCAGCACGGCGGCCTCATCCCTTTTCCGGATGTACCCTTCCTTCGCGGCTGTCCTGATGAGGCTGGAAAAATCCGTCAATGCGGAGACCCTCAGCTTTTCCCTCTTGAAGTTCTCGGCGGATGCGGGGAGCTGGTACGTGAAGATGACCACGATGTCATCGGCAATGCCTCCCTTGGCCCGCACCTCAGCCGCGGTGTTCACCGAGCTGCCGCCGGTAGAAATCAGGTCCTCGACCACGACGTAGCGCCTGCCCTTCTCCACAATGCCCTCGACGGCGTTCTCCTTCCCGTGGCCCTTTGCCTTCCCCCTGACGAACACCATCGGCAGCCCCAGGCGGTCGGCGATCCACGCGCCCCACGGGATGCCCGCGAGAGCAGTGGCGGCGATGCCGTCGCAGCGGATGCCCTTCCTTTCCATCATGCCGACAAACCTGTCAACGATGCGGGCCCGCTCCTTGGGATAGGACATCAGCAGGCGGTTATCGGTGTAGATCGGCGCCTTCATGCCGGACGTCCACGTGTACGGCGGATTGAGGCGCAGCGTGACTGCCTTGGCCTTCAGCAGGATGGAGGCGACTTCGGCCGAATCCTGATTTTGTTCTTGTATCGCCATCACTCCCCCCTCACCATTTCACCGTCCCGGAAAACACCACTTTCTTTGCCCCTTTGGCGATTTCCCCGACAGGATACGCCGAATATCCTTGACCATCAAGATGTTGTTGCATGGTGGCTGCCCCTTTCCTGCTGGCAACGGCAACCATCCCGACGCCAAGATTGAATGTTCGGAGCATGTCCCCATCGGACACGTTGCCTTTCTCCTTGATGAACGAGAAAATGGGGAGAATCCTGATTTTTCCCAGCTCCACCTTCGCGTCCAGATGGCCAGGCAGCACCCTGTTGAGATTGCCCCGGATGCCCCCGCCGGTGATGTGGGCCAGCCCATGCAGTTCCTTGCTGCCGAATAGCCCTTTGAGGCCCTGATAGTAGCAGAGATGGGGGGCAAGCAGCGCATCGATGAAGCGCCTGCCGCCGACCTTCTCGCTCTCCAGCCCGGGGTTTGCCTTCAGCAGCGTCCGGACAAGGGAATAGCCATTGGTATGCAGGCCATTGGAGGAGATGGCCAGAACGACGTCTCCTTCCTGTATCGCGGAGCCGTCGATGATGCCCTCTTTCTCCACCACGCCGACGATGCTTGACGTCAGGATGTAGGTTCCAGCGTCCACCACGCCGGGCTGCTCCGAGGTCTCTCCGCCCGTCAGCACGCAGCCCTGCTTCCTGCAAGCGGACGCGATGCCATCCACGATGCGCGCGACCTTCTCCTTCTCCAGCTTCCCGCACACGATGCAGTCCTGCACCGAGAGGGGGGCGGCGCCCATCACCGCGATGTCATTGATAAGGTGGTTGACCATATCCTCGCAGACAGACTCTATCCGGTCGTGGGAGAATGCCAGCTTCTGCTTTGACCCCGGCTCCTCTGTTTTGAGAACAAGAATAGGATGCTTCATCCCCGGAAAATGCCCGTCGAAGAGGGAAGCGAACGCCCCGATGCGGTTGAGCACGCGCTTGTCGCCCGTCTCCAGGCTTTTCGCCATCGCTTTCTTGATGGCATCCGCTGCGTTGATATCGACGCCGGCCTTTTTGTAGGAGATGCCTTTTTGTGTTGCCATTTGTACGTTGTCCACAGTTAAGCTTTTGATGCTCTACTGAACGGGCAGCATCGGCTCGCTCCGGGCAGCGCCAGGCGCGACTCCAACCTTTTTCTCGGCTCCACTGCGTTCCGCCTCCAAAAACCTTGACGAAAAACAGGCCCGCTACACGCGGGCGTTTCTGCGGAGCATTTCCAGCAGAAACGCATTGCGTTTCCGGGGTCCCGGAGAACTCCGTTCTCCGAGGACTTTTGGCCAAGCCACGGGAGGCAAAGCCTCCGGGGTTGGGCGCAGCCGCCCTTCGCGTCTCCTATCGATTTGCCCCTACTCTTGATGATACCGCTCGTGCAGTGGCGCTGCCCCTTTGAATTCACACAATCTCGATCTCTGACTGGACCATCGGGCGCTCGCAGTAGACGCACACCACCTTGAGCGGGTCCTTCTCGACGACGGTGAACTTGGTGGTGATGGGCTCGTGGTTGCTCACGCACGCGGGGTTGGAGCACCTGATGACGTTCTCTATCGAATCAGGGACCTTCACCCTGCCTTTCTCCTTGACCTGGAAATTCCTGATGATGCTCACGGTGGCGTCCGGCGTGAAGACGGAGATCTTGTTGACCTCCTCATCCGTGAGGAAGCGCTTCTCGATCTTGATGATGGCCTTCTTGCCCATCTTCTTGGACGGCAGGTTGGTGGCGATGGACACGAGGTTGGGATGGCTGCTCAGCCGGAGGATCTCCGCCACCTTGAAGACCGTCTCCGGCATGATGTGGTCGATCACCGTGCCTTCCTCGATCTTGGAGATGCGCTGCTCCTTGTCCATGGGGCTGTAGGATGGCCTGGGGGCAGGAACCCCCTTCGCCTGCGCTTTCTGGGCGCTCTTTCTGGGCACTTTCTTCGGAGCTGCCCTCTTCGCCGGTGCCTTCCTGGAGGGCTTCTTCTTTCCCGGTTTTGGCCTTGATTTTTTTGCCATTGAGTTATTGTGTATGGTGGTTTCTCTTTCCCTACTTCATTTTATCCAGTAATAATGCCAGCAGTGCCTGCCGCACGGGAACCCCGTTCGCCGCCTGCTCGAAGTAGAGCGCGTGCTCCGTGGAGTCAAGGGAAGGGTCGATCTCATCCACGCGCGGCAGGGCGTGCATGATTCTCATGTCTTTTTTGATGTGTGGCAGGATCTTCCTGTCCACCCGGTACACCCCCTTGTAGCGCTCATATTCAAGGGGATCGGGGAAACGCTCCTTCTGGATCCTGGTCACATAGAGGATGTCCAGCCCCGAAAGGGGATCCATCATCTGCTGGGTGATGCGGTATTTGAGGCGCTTCCTGTTGAGCAGGTCGAGATAGGAGCGGGGAAGCTGCAGGGCGTCAGGGGCGATGAAGGTGAACTCGCAATTGAAGTGGGAAAGGGCGATGATGAGGGAATGAGGGACGCGCCCATACTTGAGGTCCCCCAGGATGCCCACCTTCAGCCCTTCCAGCGTGCCTTTTGCCTTTTGGATGGTGTAGAGGTCAAGCAGCGTCTGGGTAGGGTGCTGGTTCGCGCCATCCCCGGCGTTCACGACCGGCTTGGACGACGCCTCTGCTGCCAGCCGCGCAGAGCCTTCCAGGGGATGCCTGATGATGATGACATCCGCGTAGCGCTCGGTCATCTTGACCGTGTCCCAGAGCGTCTCCCCCTTCTTGATGGAAGAGGAGTCGGCAGTCGAGAACCCGATGACCTCTCCGCCAAGCCGTTCCATGGCCGTGGCGAAGCTCAGCCTGGTGCGGGTGGAGGGCTCGAAGAATAGGGATGCCATGACTTTCCCTTTAAGAAGGGTGGGGGAAGCCTTCTTCTCCATGCGCCTGGCAATCTGGAGAAGATAAAGGAGTTCCTCTTTGGAGAAATCGTTGATAGAGATGATATCCTTGTGGGAAAACTTCATATTAAAAAAACAATGAACAAGACCGCTTTTATAAATGTTGTGGTGGCGTTCCCGGCACCATTTCAGACCCTTTTAAGGCCATTTTTCACTACCGAAAGCCATAAATAACGTCTGGATTTTTGCCTTTTCATGAGGCGAAAAACCCTTTTCATCATCCTTCTGGGCATCCTTGCCGTCCTTGTTGCGGCCTGCCAGCAGGTCCCCCAGGAATCGGACAACTCCGCACCCCAACAGGCAGAAATCAGGGGTGCGGGAGCAGGCCACATGGGCTGCGCTGTCCAGGAACAGGGCCAGACAGGCTGCGGGCTTGCGGAAGGGGAGAACAATGTCGGCCTCTTCGGCAGGGACTATGAAGGCATCGTCTCCACCCAGGATGTCTCAACTCCGGAACTGTCCGGATTCCTCGCCAGGCCGGCAGCCGAAGGGAAATATCCGGGAGTTGTGATGGTCCACGAATGGTGGGGCCTGAATGGCAACATCAAGGAGATGGCCCAGCTCCTCGCTTCGCAGGGATACCTCGTGTTCGCCATTGATTTGTATGGGGAAGTCGCCACCACCTCTGAGCGGGCAGGACAGCTGACAGGGGACGTGCGAAACAACCAGGAGGCGGCAACGGAAAAATTGCGGGCCGCGGCATCTTACCTCCGCGGGCTTCCGGAATTCTCCGGAAAGCTCGGCTCCATCGGCTGGTGCTTCGGCGGCGGACAGTCGCTCCAATTGGCGCTGTCCGGCGAGCCGCTGGACGCGACGGTCATCTACTACGGCCAGCTCACCGACAACCAATCCAGGCTTTCAGCCATTGCGTGGCCGGTGCTCGGCATCTTCGGGGCAGAGGACACCTCCATCCCGCCGTCATCGGTGAACGCCTTCAAGGCGGCGCTTGACAATCTCGGGGTCCAGAACGACATCACCATCTATCCGGGCGTGGGCCACGCCTTCGCCAATCCTTCCGGCGCGCGCTATGCCGCCAATGAGACCCGGGATGCGTGGGGGAAGACCATTGCCTTTTTTAAGAAAACGCTGAAAGGTTGATTATGGGGGCGCCATCAGTCGCATGACATAATTCCCATCCCTGTTAGGGAGGTATCTCTGAGCGACGCGCTGGACATCCCCCGGAGTGACCTCTCCAAATTCTCTGACGATTCTTTTGGGCGAAGGGTACCTATCAAAATCCCATAGCATCTCTATCGCTTGGGAGCGTCCTACATTGGTTTCAAAATGTTTCACAAGCTGATATTCTGCTTTACCGATAACTCCGGTTATTTCCTCTTCCCTTATAGGCTGCTTTTTGATTTTCCCTACCTCTGAAAAGATGGTGTCTATAACCTCTTCGGAGCGTGAGCCGCTAATGTTGCCATAAACGAAAAATTGGCCCGTCTTTATTGGTCCAAAATAAGGGCTGAAATGGCTTGATATGCCATACACGAGGCCTTTTTCAGAGCTGAGCACTTTCATCAATCTTGAAGAATTGTTTTTCCCTAAAATGAAGTCGAGTACATGCAGGGGGCATCTGTCTTCATCAGGATAATCACAGACCACGCTCAATTCCAACTGTACGCTGCAATCCTGCTCTTTGTTGGTGGGAGGGGTATAATCGAGTATGGTCCTTTTATTTAGGGGGAATATGGGGGGAATCGGTGCGCATTCTGCCTGGCCGCTCCGCAAATTGCCAAAATTTTTCTCGATAAGAGCTTCGATGCTGTCCGGCAGTTGGCCGACAAGGATAAGATCAGCATTGTTCGGGAAGAATCCCCTTCCATGAAAATCTCTTAACGTAGATTGCGATGCGGCTGCCACCACTTCTCTTTTTCCAAGGGGGCTATAAGCCAACCTTGAATGTTGCAGCAAAGCTTGTCGGGATTCCCTGTCCCCCCTGTAATGGGGACTGCTTTCCGCATCGGAAATCTCCCTAAGGACTCTGCCCTGTTCCTGCTTTAGGCATTCCGGATCAAGGCGGGGCTTGAATGCGATTTCAGGGACAACATCAAGATATTTCGCTGCATCCTTAGCAAGCATGTCAACCTGAAAATTGATGTCAAATAACGTCGTGGTTGCGTTCGAAAACCCAAAACTGCCAATAATTTTTTCCGCTTCTGGAGGGGCGTATCGCTCCGTCCCGCCGGAGCAGAGGACATGCTCAAGCAAATGCGCGATGCCTTCCTCTCCCGGACGCTCGTTCAAGGGGCCGTGCCGCACCCTAAGGCGCCCCGAGACGGTTTCTGTCTGCGTCCGTTGGAGCCCTACACGAAGGCCGTTGCCTAAAGTGAATTCCCGGATATCAGTTGGGCGATCCATACGTTCCACAGAGTATTTTACCTCTATTTAAATGGTTTTTTTGTTACTACTATATAATAAATAGGGAATTGTTCGTTTTATCGCATTAGCACCCTCATAGGAGCTACATAATATTTAAATCCCCCGTCATTTTTGGACAATACATGGGCACGTTCAAGACGCACATCCTCGCCTTCCTCGAAAAGGAAGCAGGCATCAAGGACGCGGCATTGGAGATCCCTCCCAACCCGGAGCTGGGCGACTATGCCTTCCCCTGCTTCTCCCTCTCCAGGCAGTTCAAAAAGGCCCCGCAGCAGATTGCGCAGGAATTGGCAGCAAAATTCAGGAAAAGCGAGTTCATTGCCGGCGTTAAAGCCGCCGGCCCGTACCTCAACTTCTTCATCAACAGGGAAAAGCTGGCAGAGGATACCGTCAAAACGATACTGAAGGAGAAGGGGAACTACGGCTCCGCTCATCTCGGCAAGGGGAAACACATCCTTGCCGAGCACACCTCCATCAACCCGAACGCCTCCCCCCATGTAGGGAGGGCAAGGAATGCGCTGATTGGGGATTCCATCGTGCGCCTGTTGAGGTTTCAGGGCTACAAGGTCGAAGTCCATTACCTGGTCAATGATGTCGGGAAGCAAATAGCAATGTTGGTTCTGGGGGCCGAAGGCAAGGAAAAAGTGGATTTCAATGACCTCCTGCAGCTGTACGTCGACATCAACAGGGAGATGGAATCCCATCCGGAGATCGAGCAGCAGGCCTTCGACTTGCTGAACAGGCTGGAAAGCGGGGACAAGGCCGTCCGCAAGCGGTTCAGGGACATCGTGGACACGTGCATCGACGGCCAGAAAGCCCTCTTCACCGGGCTGGGCATCCATTACGACCGCTACGATTACGAATCCGAATTCCTCTGGAACGGGAAGACGGACGAGGCACTGAAAAAGCTCGAGAAGACCGGCAAGCTCTTCGAGGACAAGGAAGGCAGGTGGGTGATGAACCTCGAGGGTTACAGCCTCGGCATGGAGACGCCTGTCCTCGTGATGACGCGGGCGGACAAGACATCCCTGTACGCCCTGAGGGACGTCGCCTACACCATGGAGAAGATGAGGGAAGGGGAGAACATCCTCGTCCTTGGGGAGGACCAGAAGCTGTACTTCGGGCAGATTGCCGCCATCATGAAGGAGCTGGAGCTGCCCTTCCCGAAGGTGGTGCATTACTCCTTCGTCCTGCTCAGGGACGGCAAGATGTCCACGCGGCAGGGCAATGTCGTCCTGCTGGAGGACTTCATGAAGGAGTGCGTGAAGAAGGCGAACGCCGAGATCGAGAAGCGCTACGGGAAGAAGGACGAGACAGCCGCGAAGGTAATCGGCTACGGTGCGCTGAAATACAGCATCCTCAAGGTCTCTCCGGAGAAGAGCGTCACCTTCGACCTTGAGCAGGCATTGTCGTTCGAGGGCGACACCGGCCCCTATCTCCAATATTCCTACGCGCGCATCGCGAGCATCCTGAGGAAGCACGGCAAGCCGCTGGGGAGGCACGATGCCTCGCTATTGAAAGAGCCGCTGGAGATCTCCCTGGTCAAGTTATTGTCCGCATACCCGGATACCGTGGAGAAGGCGACGCACGGCCTGCATCCCCATCTGATTGCGGCGTTCCTCTACGACCTTGCCCAGAAGTTCAACGAGTTCTACCACCAGCACGACATCATCCATGCGGACGGGAAAATTCGGGAGGCGCGGCTTGCGCTGGCCGTCGCGGTGCAGCACGTGCTGAAGTCTGGGCTTTCCCTCCTGGGGATCGGCGTACTGGAGAGGATGTGATTGTTGGGCATTTCCTAATGGAAGGAGAGGTGTATTCCTTGACATATGCGATCGCTGTTGCACTCTGTTACCCTGTGAAGTGGGGTAAAATTCCGTCCGCAAATCAATTTCCAGGGCTTTCATCTCCGAAAATTATTCTGCCACCGTAGTTTTTATTATAAATTTGTCAATGTATTTCTGCGATAGCGGACTAGAATTAGGGGGAATCGGGCCGTGGTCGTTATCTTTAAATAGATATTCAGTACCGTTTCTTATATGGGAACACATTTCACGCTCGTTTTCGATGGTGTAATGATCAAACAGCTAAAGAAAGCTGCCAAAAATCAGCATATTAAATAAATTCTGACTAAAATGCTTGATAAGTTGGAACTTTCAGGCCCTGATGCTGGTGAACTTCTAGATTCTCAATTATCTCTTTATGAAGTTAAGATTAAACATCCTCCAATCAGGCTATACTTTAAACATAATAAAGCAACGAACGAGATTTATGTGTTTGAATTTGAAACGAAGACAAGTCCAGAGAAGCAAAAAGCAACCATAAGCAAATTAAAAAAGAAACTGGGTTAAAATCCCAAATCTGCCCTAGTAAATCTTTTTCCTTCAGAAATATTTTTTTCAAATTCCAAAAGTCTTTTGTATAAACTTAAGTTTCTTAATGTTTCTAATTCTCTGTGTAATTGTTCAATTTCTGCTTTTGGAATGGTTATTGTTTCCATAGTTAGTTACGTTGTAGTCTTTCTATAAATATTTTTCTTTTTTGATAGCCGAAACCATCCATGACTCCCGTATGGAAACCCCTCCTCAACAGGGAGAACGTCCTGCTATTTCCTCACGACCTTCGCCAATGCCACGCGGTGGCCTTCCATCTTCTCCACGACGATCATGAACTTGTTGTGCTCCAGCGAGTCCCCTTCCTTCGGGATCTTGCCCGTCTTCTCCTGGATGAACCCGTTGAGCGTGTCCGCCTGGGTCTCCGCCCCGCTGAAGCCGATCTTCTTGTGCAGCTCCTCCAGGGAGGCCTTGCCCTGCACCCTCCACGATTTCTTCGAGAGCTTCACGACATGGGGGTCGAGATGGTCTCCCTCGTCCATGATCTCGCCCACGATCTCCTCCAGGACATCCTCGATGGTGATGAGGCCGGTGATGCTGCCATGCTCGTTCACCACCAGGGCCAGGTGGTCCTTGCTCCGCTGGAACTGCCGCAGGAGCGAGTCGAGCTTCTTGGACTCGGGGACGAACAGCGGCTTGCGCATGACCCTGGTGACGGGCACGTCCGTCCTGCGTTCCCTGAGGAAGCGCATCATGTCCCTCACGTGAAAGACCCCCACGATGTTGTCGCGGCTCTTCTCGTACACCGGCAGCCTCGAGAACTGCTTCTTCTGGTTGATGTTCAGCACGTCCTTTATGCTCATCCTCGAGCTGACCATCACCACCTCCGCCTTCGGCGTCATGACCTCCGCCACGGGGATGTCGTCGAAATCGAAGATGCGGTGGATCATGCTCTTCTCCATCTCCTTGATGGCGCCTTCGTCCTCTCCCATCTGCACGATGCTCTTCAGCTCGTCCTCGGTGATGGTTGGCTGGCCCTTCTTCGCGCCGATCAGCGCGTCGATCCCCTTGAGGATCACCTGGAAGAACTTCACGATGGGGATGATGAGGACGCTGAAGTACCAGATGAGGGGGGCGAAGAACAATGCCATGGGCACATTGTGGCGCACTGCCAGTGACTTGGGGATGATCTCCCCCAGCAGCAGGATGAGGAATGTCATGACGCCCGTCGCGATCGCGATGCCATTGTGCTCAAAATAATCAAGGGCGATGCCGGTCGCGATGGCCGCCGCCGCCGTGTTCACGAGGTTGTTGCCCACCAGGATGGTCGTCAGCAGCCTTCGCGGGTCATCCTTGAGCCTCTTTATGTACTCCGCCCCCACCATCCCCTTGTCCAGCAGCGCCTTGAGCCGGAACCTGCTCAGCGACACCAGCGCAATCTCCGATGCGGAGAAGAAAGCGGAAGCTAGCAGCAGGATAACCAACAGCATGAACTCTGTGCCGTATGCCACGGGAACCCGAGAAAAGGCGCCTTTTTAAGGTTTTCTGCCCCTGTCAGGATTCTCCCCCGTCTCTTCGTTGTTGTCGTCGAAATAATAGTTTAAAAAGTAGTTAAAAAAATGATTAAAAAAGCATCAAAAAAAAATTAAAAAAGTCCAATAAAAAAATTGGCATAAATAATATTTAAAAAAGCAAGTAATTTAATGTTTTAAAAACTAAACCAAAAGATATATAAACAACTAATTAAAAGAATAGCCAAAATAATAGACTCCCGATGGTAAAGATCCAACAGCTCCCCTCCGGACAGCTCATTCTCACCATCCCAAAGATATTGGCGGAATACGAGGGCCTTGAGAAAGGCATGGAAGTCGAATTCAAGAAGCACAAGGACGGCTTGCTGCTTGACATAACCAAAGGCGAGGGGTGATTCCGGTTAAGGTGGACGATTTGGCTGCCCTGTTGGGAAAGAGCAGGGCCGAAGTGGAGCGGATGCTGCAGCGGGATGAGGTCATCGAGCTCAGGCTCACCGAGTCCCGCAGGCGCGATGCGGATGACGAAGGAAGCATCGTCCTCTGCAAATAGGGCAAGATGGGCTCCCTATCCACGCCTGCGCGTAGCAGGCCTCTTTTTCGCCAACGTTTTTGGGGGCGGAACGAAGTGGAGCCGGGAAAAATGCTGCCTGTGTTGCGCTCACGCGCCATGCTGCTCGAGCCCGCTGTCCGCATAGGCAAGAACGGCCTCACCCCCGCGGTCATCAGGGAGATTGATGCGCTGCTGGACAAAAGAAAGCTCGTTAAAATCAAGCTCCTCAAGTCCAGCATGGAGACCGCGGAGAAGCAGCAGCTCATCACCGCCGCGGCGAAAGAGACCGGAGCCCTTCTCGTGCAGTCCGCCGGCATGACCTTCGCCCTCTACCGGGAAGCTCCGGGGCCCCGCCCTAAGTAACATGGCAGCGACGCTCTTCGTGGACCTGAGCATCATCCTCCTCCTGGTCATCGTCTTCTCCACCCTCGCCAAGATACTGAGGCAGCCGCTCATCCTCGGCTATATCCTCGCGGGCATCGCCGCGAGCCCGCTGTTCCTCGACGCCCTTCCCCCGCCGGAATCCCTCTCCATCTTCTCCGAGATGGGGGTGGCTGTCCTCCTGTTCATCGTCGGCCTCAACCTCAACCCCCAGGTCATCAGGGAAGTCGGCATGATATCATCCATCACCGCTGTCGGCCAGGTGGCCTTCACCTCGCTCGCCGGCTATGCCATCATGCTCCTGTTCGGCTTCCCCCACGTCACGTCCCTCTACGTCTCCGTCGCCTTCTCCTTCAGCAGCACCATCATCGTCATGAAGCTCCTCTCGGACAAGGGAGAGCTGGATGCGCTGCACGGCAGGATCGCCATCGGATTCCTCCTCGTCCAGGACGTCCTTGCCATCCTCCTCATGGTCATCATCCCCTCCCTCAGCGGGGTGGACATGACGGTGTCATTCCATCTCTTCGCGCTTCAGGGGCTGGGCATCCTGCTCATCATCTTCTTCCTCGGCATCCATCTCCTGCCCCGCCTGATGCAGCACATCGCCCATTCGCAGGAATACCTCATGCTCTTCGCCATCAGCTGGTGCTTCACTCTCGCGAGCGTCTTCTACTTCCTCGGGCTTTCCATCGAGGTCGGCGCGCTCCTGGCGGGAGTCACCCTCGCCAGCTCCTCATACCGCCATGAGATAAGCTCCCGGCTCCGCCCCTTGAGGGATTTCTTCATCGTGATGTTCTTCATCACCCTCGGCTCCAGGATGGTGTTCTCCAGCATCTCCGCATACGCCTTCCCCATCGCCGCCCTCTCCCTGTTCGTGCTCCTCGGCAACCCGCTCATCGTGCTGCTCATCATGCGCCTTGTCGGCTACTCCACCAGAACGGGATTCCTCATGGGGCTTGCCATCGCCCAGATCAGCGAGTTCTCCCTCATCCTGATTGCGCTGGGGGCGCAGCTCGGCCACGTGAGCCAGGAGATCGTCTCCCTCGTGACGGTTGTCGGCCTCATCACCATAGCCGGCTCATCCTACCTTATCCTCTACTCCCAGCAGATATACCGCGCGCTCTCCCCTCTCCTCAGGATATTCGACCTCATCGGGCCGCGCACCGCGCGCGAGGCCTCCCCGGACCGGGAGCAGCATGACATCATCCTCTTCGGCTCCAACCGCATCGGCCTCACCCTCATCGAGTCATTGCGCAGGACGCGCAAGAGCTTCCTGGTCATAGACTTCAACCCGGACACCATCGCCCGCCTGCAGAAGATGGGGGTGCCATGCAGGTATGGGGATGCGGGCAACCCCGAGATGCTCGAGGACCTCAACCTCGCCGGGGTGAAGATGGTGCTCTCCACCATCCCGGACAGGGACATCAACATCCTCCTCGTGCGGAGGATACGCGCGGCCAACCGGGATGCCATCATCCTGGTGGTCTCGAACCACCTGCAGGACTCGCTCAAGGTGTACGAGGCGGGCGCCTCCTATGTGGTCATGCCGCATTTCATCGCCGCGCACCATACCTCTGCCATGATCGAGGAATTCGCGTTCAACATCGACAAGTTCCTGAAGTACAAGGCGACCCACCTCCACAGCCTCCGGAGGAAAGAGGCGCTCCACAAGCAGGGCTTCCCATCATAACGTGCGCGCCAACAATGACAAAACAAAAAATTAGGGAGGGAACAATCTGAGCGCGCTTCCTGCCAGGCAGATGCCCTCCACCCACCCCCGCTGTTCAATAAAACTCGCGCACTGTGGCGCGACACACTAGTGCGAGCCGAAGGCGAGCATGATGTGCAGCATCCCGCTTATGCACCTGGAACATGCAATCACGAAACGTATATAAACAATCTTCCCCGTAAAACGGCAAAAAGAGGAGCATGGCGAAACACAACGTCGAAGGCCTCACCCAACTCCAGCAGGAGCTGGTGGAAGGCGGCCTGAAGCCGGAGGATGTCAAGAAGCTGGACCAGACCCAGCAGGAGCTGCTGAAGGCAGGCTTTGACATCGAGAAGGCGGAGCTGGTGAGGAAGTCATCGGTCCAGACCGACTACCCCAAGCCGGTGCGCGCCTACCGCCTGCATTACGAGGCGTACAACACGGCCATCGAGGAGCCCTACTTCTGGGTGCTGCACTACCTCCGCTACTTCGGCGGCTTCACCAAGGTGGACAAGATAACAGACATCTTCTCCGCGGCGGAGAACTCATCCTTCTTCGGCGTGAACCAGCAGCGCCTCGGAGCGCAGCAGGAGAAGGTCTCCCAGTATCTCGCGACCGTCGGCAAGATGGTGCGGGAGCTGTTCCAGCTCGTGCGCGAGCTCCGCATCCTGGACGAGCGCATCAGCTATTATGCGGACTCGTACACGGACAGCAAGAGCGCGGAGAGCGCGGACATCACCCTCAAGGGCATCTGGGTGGACATGGTGGAGCAGGGCGCGAAGAATCCCGCTTCCGTCTACGGCATGGCCCGCGAGGTGCAGTTCACCACCCTCCCGGACCTGTTCTTCTCCACCCATCCCAAGCGGCAGGAGGACGTGGACACCGTCGTCGAGAGGGAGCGCGGCAACTTCAACAGGAAGGTCAGGGAAGTGCTCAAGAGGAAGCTGCGGGCGTACCTCGCGTGGAAGGAGCACAGCTACGAGGAGATAAAGAACCGCAGGATCTTCACCCTGAAGTACCTCAGGCAGCACTATGACATCATCAACATGTACGTGAGCTGGGTCAAGCCCTACCTCAAGAACATCCGCCGCCTCCAGCTCCACCAGCAGAAGAACGATTCCCCAGACCTCATCGTCGCGTTCGAGAGCTCGATGATCGAGATCGAGCTGCTGGCGTACAAGAGCGGCTCGGGAGACTATAAGCAGTGCCTCCTCATGCATTTCCTCTACAGGACGCGGCCGGACATGAATTACCAGCAGGAATACCAGCGGGGGCCGATCCACATCGGCAGGGTGGAAATGACGTTCCGCTCCTATGCGTGGACGGATGAGGACATCGAGGCGTACAAGAGGGTGCGCAAGGACGAGGATTTCCGCCTGCTGAGCGTGGTGGACGGCTCCGTCGAGGCCGCGCTCAACTCGCTCGGGGACGAACTCCAGCGCTACCTCAAGGAGGCCGGGGAGGACATCGCCCCCGCGAAGAAGGAAGGGGGGAAAAAGAAGAAGGGCGACACCGCCGCCACCGCCCTCTTCAAGGGATTCGGCGAGCTGTTCGGCTCCCTCGCGCCGTCGAAAAAGGAGGAGAAGGCCAAGAAGCGCGGCAAGGCGGAGCTCTACAAGGCCGTCTCAGACAGGAAGAAGGCAGGGAGCGACTGCAGCAAGCTCATGTGGGACATCTACCACCACTACAAGAAGCACCACGGGATGCTGAACTGGTGAATTTTCTCTCAGGCATTTTGACCATTTTTCGTCCCTTCCTGCTCGTTAAAAAAATATCTTTCAAAGAAAAGGTTTATATAAACTTCAAAGGTAACGCCAAATTGGGGACAAAATAAATGGCTGCACCTTCTCAAGTCCAGGCTGCGGGCGCGATGACATATGAATCCGTTGGCGGCCTCAAAGTCGCGAAGCCATTATACGATCTAGTCAGGGATGAAATCGCGCCAGGCACCGGCATCGACCCCCCTTATTTCTGGGCATCGCTTGGAGCTATGGTGAAGGAGCTCGGTCCCAAGAACAGGGCTCTGCTGGACAAGCGGGACGACCTGCAAGCCAAGATTGATGATTGGCATAGGGTCCACCGCGGACAATATGCCAACAGGCAATTTCTTTATGACATCGGCTACCTGGCCAAGCCGGTGCCGGGGGACTACCGCGTACAAACTGCCAATGTGGATGCGGAATTCAGGATTGCGGGCCCGCAGCTCGTGACCCCCCTCGATAAAACGGATTTCGTGCTGAAGGCGGCAAACGCACGCTGGCGCAGCCTCTTCGGCGATTTGTACGGCACCAATGCCATTGATTCGAGAAAACCAGCCTCTAAAGAGTATGATCATACCCGTGGAGCGAAGGTGATTGAACGCACTGACGAATACCTTGACGCGTTTGTGCCGCTGAAAGGCAACAGAAGCCATAAGGAAGCGCTTGAATATGTAATCAGGAAATCTGATGGAAAGGCACAACTCTACGCAGTGGTAAGGGACAGGAACTCCGCACAGAAAACTGTCACCATCGGCTTACGGCACCCGTCAAAATTTGTCGGCTATGATCACGCTGATGATGGATTGTCCATTTTGCTGAAAAACAACAACCTGCACATCGAGCTTCAGGTAGACGGGGATGATCCCATAGGGAAGACACACCATGCCGGCATCAAGGACGTGCTGCTGGAAGCGGCGCTGACAACCATCATGGACTGCGAAGACGCGGTCTCCGCCGTGGATGCCCATGACAAGGCGCGCGTCTACCGTACCTGGAATGGTGTCATGGAAGGCACCCTCACGGAGACCATTGAAAAAGGCGGGGACCGGAAAATCCTCCGGCTTAATGAAGATAGGCACTATATTTCTCCTACCGGAAAAAATCTCACGCTTCCCGGCCGCAGCATGCTGCTTGTCCGCAACGTCGGCATCCACCTGTACACTGATGCCGTGAAGACGGCCGACAACCAGGAGATTCCGGAAGGGTTCCTGGATGCCATGGTCACGGCGCTGGCGGCGAAGCACGACCTCCTGGGGAATGGGAAGCACAGGAACAGCAAGGAAAACAGCATCTACATCGTCAAGCCAAAGCTGCACGGCCCGGAAGAGGTCGCTGCGACTGTCGAACAGTTCGGCTATGTGGAGAGGGTGCTTGGCCTGAAGGAAAACACCATCAAACTGGGCATCATGGACGAGGAGCGGCGCACGAGCGTCAACCTTGACCAGTGCATCTATGCAGCCAGGAACCGCGTCGTCTTCATCAACACCGGCTTCCTTGACCGCACCGGGGACGAAATCCACACGAGCATGCAGGCAGGAGCCATGCTGCCCACGGCAAGGATCAGGGGCCGGCCCTGGCTCCAGAACTATGAGGACCATAATGCATACATCGGCCTCAAGCGCGGCGTTGCGCAAGTAGGCAAGGGCATGTGGGTCAAGTCCGACGAGATGGCAGAGATGCTTGAAGCCAAGATTGTCCATCCGCTCTCCGGGGCCAACACCGCCTGGGTGCCCTCTCCCCCGGCTGCCGTACTGCACGCCCTGCATTACCATATGGTCAACGTCGCCCAGAAACAGAAAGAAATACTCAGCGCCATGCCCTCCACTCTTGATGATGTCTTAAGCAAGATGCTGGTCCCTCCCTTGCTGTCTGCTGCGGCCAATGGCAGATTGGCTCCAGAGGAGGTACAGAATGAGCTCAACAACCTAGCGCAGGGGATGCTTGGCTACGTGTCGCGCTGGGTCGGGCAGGGCATCGGATGCTCAAAAGTGCCTGACATCCAAAACATCAGCCTCATGGAGGACCTCGCGACCTTGCGGATAAAATCCCAGCTTCTTGGCAACTGGCTTCGTCATGAGGATCAAATCGTCAGCGAAACTACGGTTCACGATGCCTTCAAGAGAATGGCTGAAGTAGTCGATGGCCAAAACGCAGAAGACGCAAAGAGCGGCAAATATGCGCCTATGTACGGTAATTTTGATGGCCAGGAATTCAAAGCGGCTTGGGCGCTCGTCAAGAATGCCCACAAGGCGCCGAATGGATACACTGAAAGGACATTGCGATACTACCGCCGCCTCAAAAAGGAGATCCTTGCCGCGGCGTAAGGCATGCTCAAGACAGCCGGCCCACAACTTCTTCACATGCGCCTCATCCCGCTTTAGCGTACAGAATCAGAGGAGTTCTCCCATCACCGGAAAACAATAACCATAAATATCCCCTTCTCCCAGAAAGAGGCATGTCAGACTTCGGCAGGCCCCTTTACGGCCATCACCCCGCGCTGGACTACTTCGCGCCTCCTTCCAACGCCATGGAGCCCTCCACCTACGGGCAGCAGGACTCCTACGCCACCCCGGACCTGGGCGTGGACAGGATCGGCATGAGCGTCCCCTTGGGAATAGCGGCCAACAACGTCGCGGGCATCTACAGCAAGATACGCATGGGAGCGGGAAGCCTGGAGATCCAGTTCCCCGGCCACGGCGGCGGACGGCCAAACGCGCAGACGCCGGAGCAGTACGGCAAGGACCAGCGGACGGCATTGAGGGAACTGGCGGACATCAACGAGGTCAACCTCACCACCCACGCGAGCTTCGCCATGTCCGGCATGACGGGCTACGACGGCCGCGAGTACAACATCAAGAACGCCCAGAAGAACCTCGAGGAGCTGAAGACGGCCATCGACTTCCAGGCGGACGTGGCCGAGGGAGGCTCGGTCGTGATGCACGCCGGCGAGTTCGAGCGCCCCATCACGGAGATGTACCTCGACGACGAGACCGGCACCGTCAATCTCGCGCGCGACCCCTCCGGGCGCCTGATGTTCCGGCAGTACAACAGGCAGGAAGGCACGTCCCAGTTCACCCTCATCGACGACCGCACGCACCAGGTGTCGCACGTCCAGCGGGACAGGCTGATGAGCTACCCGGACTGGCTGACGGCAGAAAAGGACAATCCCCATGGGATGGATGAAAAAGGAAAGCCTTGTTATATCAAAGCAGGCGACTACGTCGACTACGAAGGCAGGAAGCTCACGGACCCGTACAACCCCCTCACCGGCAGGGTCCCGAAATACGACCAGAAAAACGGGACCATCATCGTGGAACTGAGGGACTTCGAATTTTTCAGGGGGGAAGCGGAAAAGTACAACAAGCACATGGAAGAGGAGCTCAATCGCCCGCTCCGCTATGACGAGAAAGTCTATCCCGAAGAGATGATGGCACGCTCCGCCCTTGAAGTCAACCAGGCGTCGCAGAGGGGATACCTCTTTTTCTACGGCAGGGACATCCCCCAGCAGCGGGAGAGGATCGACAAGCTTCTCCAGGCCAAGGAATTCTACACGAAGCTGGAAAACGACCCCTCGCTCTCGCCTGAAGCCAGGGAAAGGCTGAAGAGAGAGCAGCCGCTCGTCCACGGGGGGCTGGCCCCTCCGGAAATGAAGTTCCCCTCGGAGATCATCGAGGAGCAGATAAAGGAGCTGAGGAGGAGCGTGGAGTTCTCGAGCGCCACCTCCTACGGCACGCGCTCGCAGATCCTCGACCTTGAGGAGGCCAAGAACCACCTCATCTCCCCCATCAAGCGCCTGGAGCGCGAGGGCGTCCGCCTGTACGCGGAAGCGGGCATCCATGCCATGCAGCGCACCAAGGACCCGGACGCTCCGGTGACCGTCGCCATCGAGCACATCTTCCCGGAGCAGTTCGGCGGCCATCCCGAGGAATTGAAGTGGATCATCAGCAAATCCCGCGAGAGGATGGTCGAGCTGCTGACGTCCAAGAGCGTCGAATTCGGCGCGAGCGAGGCGCCGACGGAATGGGGGAAGGAGCGGCAGAAGCTCGGTGGGAAAGGCGAGGAACTCAGGAAGCAGCCAAATCCCTTTTACACGGGCATGAGCAGGGAGGAAGCGGAGAAGCTCGCGGAGAAGCACATCAAGGCCACCATCGACACCGGCCACATCAACATGTGGCGCAAGTACTGGCAGCCGGACATGAGCAAGACGCCCGAGGAGAACGACCGGCTGTTCAAGGAATGGGCGGTGAAATCCATCGAGTCACTGGCCAAGGAGAAGATGGTGGGCAATGTCCACCTCGCGGACAACTTAGGCTACCATGATGACCACCTCGCCCCCGGCCAGGGCAATTCTCCGGTGCGGGAGATCATGAATGTCATCCGCAAGTACGGCTATGACAGGGCCATCACCGTGGAGCCGGGAGCGGATGCCACCAGCGACCAGGGGGATTTCTGGGGCCTCATGAAGACGTGGCGGTTCTTCGGCAGCCCGGTCTATGGGATGGGCGGCGGCTCGCAAAGCAGGCAGGGATGGGGAGACATCCACTCCGCGTACTTCGGCCAGGGAAGGCCGCCAAACTACATCTTCGGGGCCTATGCGCCGAGCAACGAGTGGCAGCTGTGGAGCCAGGTGCCGCTGGAGTAGTTTTTCCTGAAATGAGAATAGTCCTCCGTGCCTTCGGCGAATTCTTGGCGCCTTCCCAGTAGGCGCGTTGGTTGATGGAACTTACCCCCCTGTTAATGGAACTCGGCCACTGCTTTTGCGAGGCAAAAGCCACGAACGAGCGTAGCGAAGTGAGATTATAGGCCGACAAACTATCGCGAGCCGAAGGCGAGCATTATCCTGTTTGTTGTTTTGTCCGCACTCCATTGATTCCACTGCCTGATGCCCTCCGCCAAAATACCGGTTTTATCTCTAAACCTTTATATAATCCAAAGCCAAAATACCGTCGGAACATGTCATTCGACAAGGACGAGCTGGCGAAGCTCTCTCCCGAGCAGCGCCTGAAGAGGCTCAAGGAGCTGGAGCAGAAGCTTGAGGAGGAGCGCAGGAAGGACGCGACCGAGATAGGCGTGCTCATCAAGAAGTCCATGGAGGAGATCAAGACCGACCAGCTCGCGGAGCGGGTCGCGCCGCGGCCGAGCGAGGTCGACATCACCCGGCTGTTCTCCGAGGAGGAGCGCGCTGTCCGCGAGCCGCGGCGCAGGAAGGAGGACGAGCCTTCCGTCCCCTACGTTGCGCAGGAGCAGCTCGCCAGCGACTACACGTCCCTCAAGAAGCTGCTCTACTATGAGCTCTCGCCGGGCAGCATCAGCCGGGAGCAGAGGCAGGAGATCGAGGCCATCAGGGACCGGCTGGACACCATCAGCTACCGGAGCAAGTCCAGCGCCGAGCAGATCAACATCCTTCTCTCGGCCAGCAGGGAGGCGCTGCACAAGGTCAGGAGATACTCACAGCTTGAATAATCTTCTTCTGGCCGAATGCTCTGTCCCGAATCTCGGCTCGGGCAGCGCCGGGCTCGCTTCTCTCTCCCGCAACAGATATGCGGTTCCCCTCCGGAGGAGCCGTCCCTCCCCGCATTGTACGACGCAATTGCCGGTACGCTCACGGAAGAGGCGCTGCCTTCATTCGGGACAGAGCCCTAGTTGAAGTGCCCTTCAAAAGAGGCGAACGAAGACATCTCCCTGCGCACTTTGTTATAGTAGGATTTCGCCGCGATGATGGCAGAGCCGTGCGTCTTCGGCCTGAGGGAGTCGTAGTCGATGTAATGGGAAAACGGGTTGTCGTTCTTTCCGATGCTGAAGCTATAATTGACTTCAATGTCGTTCCACACCTGCCTGAAATCGTATTTGTCCTCTTTGCCGTCCTTTTTCCCCTGCTCGGGGATGCCGTAAGAGTGCTGCTTCCCATAGGCGCCTTCCGGCAGCTTCTTCTTGCGCAGTCTGGCCTTTCCGTCAGGGATTCCGGATCCCTCTTCCCCTTCCGGCAGCTCCCCTGGCCACCTGGTGCCTTTCCGCTGCGGCGGGCTGTATGACATTGCTTTTTCCTGCCCCTTCTGCTCATTGCCTTTCTGCGGGAGGACATAGCTGAGGAGAAGATGGGGGACATCCATTACTAGGCCGCTCTCTTGGCTGCCTTCCCCCTCCCTTCCCTGGCGGGCTGCCCCTTCCTCTTTCCAGGACAGGGACTGCGCCCTGGCCGCTTCAAGGACACTTTCCAAGGTGGGCATCCCTGCCGCGCTGCGGATGGCGGCAAGCACCTCGTCGATGGTGGCTGCCGCGGCATGTTTCCCGTCCCTGATTCCCGCAGAGGATGAATACCCTGGCGGGGAAGATGGGCCACGGACGACTTCTTCCTGCTGCATTCCCCCGTAATAGACGGTGACGAACCCAAAGCCTGCCTTGATGGCGCCTGAGGAAACATAGACCACTGGTTGGGGAACGGCCTGGGCGCTCATGCTGAAGCGCGGGCCATAAAAGGCATTTTCCTCCGCGACGGGGACGGGATCCGAGAAGGGGATAGAGTATCCTCTCTTGCCGTCTGCCTCTCCGTAGATTCTCCGCTCCGCTGATTCTGGAATAATCATTTCAGCACCCTCGAGAACGATTAAGGCTTCTTACTTTTTATAGTTATTCTTTCCTGTGGTGCATTGCCGGACAAGAGGATTATCCCATGCTTTGATGTAAGGAAGGACATTGCCATGCTCAACAATCTGGAGGGTAGCCCCCTTTTCCAGATAGAGAAGCGCGGCGGGATTTTCCCCTCCATCTTTGAATTCAGGGAGCTTGCCATTGATGAGGATGTGGAAATGCCTGTTGGGGTTGTCCTTGTTGACGAGAATGCGGGCTTTGACGCCATTGTAGGTCCTTGTTTCGATATCCACATTGTGCCCAAGTTGGCGGAGCCTCTCTTTTGCAAAGCTGAGGTAGTCTTTCTTTGCCCCCTGCCCGGCCATGTCGCTTTCCTTGATGCTGTAATCGAGCGCGACATGCATATCCTTCACGACACTGCCGTCAATGTCCCGGTATGTCTTCCGTTGCTCACCTTTCCTTGGCTCATAGTCTCTGGTCGTTCTCTGTTCTGTAGGAATTGTGTCCTTCAGAAGCCCATCAAGGTTCTTCAATTCAGCACGAAGAGGCCGCCCCGTGACAAGGAAGTCGAGAGCGAATGCAGGGCTTTTGGCAGGGATCACCGTTACGGAAGGCAGTGAAGCAGATATGTAGGGAATAGTCATTCTGCCTTCAAGAGAAGAGACACGATAGGATTGACCAACGGACATCTCCCTATAATCTGGCATTTCCCGCTGCTGCGCAGGCTCATAGGGCTTCACCGGCTTTGTCTGGAGGAGATGGTGATAAGCGGATGTTTCAATTCTTTGCGTCGGCACCGCAATCTCGCTCCTCGCAAGGCGCTGCAGGTAGGCATCATCGTCCCGCCTGGGAGGGATCGGCCGCACAAAGGAAGCCCCTTGCCTCATCCGCTGCTCCGTCCCCATGCGCAGCTCTTTTGGGGCATCATGCCGGAACTGGATGTTGTTTGCGGTGGCCCGGTACGGAAGGGTTGGCTTCCCCGCCCCAGCAGTCATCCTGATTGGAGAAGGCAATTCATTCGCTTCTGCACGGTAGGCATTTCCTGAGTTACTGTCCTGCTGCCGCGGCTCAAAGGTTCTCCGGCTTGCTGCATAGTGCTGCGCGGCATACTCCACGCGGGCGCCCTCCTGCTGCCGCGCTTCAGAAGAGGCCAGCATGTCTTTCCTGTACAGGAGATGACTGCTCACCCTGTAGCTGGTGAAGGAACTGGGATATGTCCCACCACTCTGCTTCTGATAATCGGCTACCGGAGAAACATACACCCTGGACGCAACCTCCGCATCATACCTGAACTGTGCTTCCTCATACTGGGTATAGCTCATGCCCATTGGCTTCGCGTACACGACCCAGAGAGGCTGCACTGGCATGGAAGAAGGCAGAACACCGTTAACTCGATGATGGGGCAGCGCTTTGGCATCTCTTCCGGCGGGATAGGAAAGGGCCACGGGATAGCCGGCTCGCAACGGGAGGGAATCAGGGCTTGCAGCGCCTGCCGCAACTTTCAGCACAAGGCCTTCCTGTTTCCCGGCAAAGGACTCGGCGACGATGCCCTCCAGCGCTCTGGATGCTTTTTCCAGGACCTTAGGCTCATGGGGATCTTTCCTCACCACATCAGATGAAGGGAACCTCTCCTCCCCGGAGCCGTTCTCCTCCCAGCCTTCGGCAGGCGCAAGCCTGGAAGCGGTGAAATCTGGCAGGAAACTCCCTTTCCGTACGGCAAAAATGCCCGTTCTTGGCGAAACAGCGCTCAGCACATAACCACCTATTCTGCTGTGCTGCCGCACCTCGCCCTGTTTTTATACTTTTTTGTGGTGGATGCCATAGGTTGGAGGGAGGCTTTCTCAAAAGGGGCAACCTGCCCGATAAGAATAAATATCCTGCACGATTGGACGTGTGGTATGGGCATCACCTACACTGGCCACGCACGGAAGCGCATGCGGCAACGGGGCATCACTCCAGAAGAAGTCTCTTTTGTCCTCAACCACGCGGATTATGTCAAAAAGTCTTTTGAAGGGAGGAAAGAAGCGGTCGGCCATCTGAAGGGAAGAAGCATCAAAATTGTCTACGCCGAAGAAGAAAGCTATATAAAGGTCATTACGGTAATGTGAGCCATGAAAGTGGAATATGACAAGGAAGCGGATGCGGCGTATATCTACCTCAAATATCCCATCCTAGACGGGGAAGCGAAGCGCACTATCCAATTGAACGACAACATTGTCCTTGACTTTGATAAGGACAAGAAGCTCATCGGCGTTGAGATTCTTGATGCGAGCAGCGTCCTCAACAGGAAAGCCCTGCTCGAAGTGCAGTCCTCGTAATGGCAGGAAGCCCCACCACCCATTCTCCCCCTATTTTCATGCGCTACTGGTGGTGATTACTGATGGATTTCCACAAATTCCGGCAAATCGAGTCAGCCTACAAGGAGAAAGACAGGGAATCATTGCGGCGGGGCAGGCTGCCCCTGCATCCGACGTCCAAAGGGTTCTGGAGCCCGGCCATCATGGCGGAAGTCTTCGAGGCGTTCCGGAAGCTCGGACTGGACCGCTACAGGAATTTTCTCGACCTCGGCAGCGGAGACGGCAGGGTGGTCCTCATCGCATCATTGTTCGTGCCGCGGGCGGAAGGCATCGAGATTGATCCAAGCCTGCACGCCATTGCCGTCAGCATGGCAGGGAAACTCGGAAGCAGCGCAGCATTCCGCCTCACGGACATGCTCCAGCATGATATTTCCCCCTACGATGTGCTATTCCTCAGCCCGGACACGCCTTTGGAGAGGGGCATGGAGCGGAAGCTGGTTAAGGAGATGAATGGGCACCTCATCCTTTCAGGGGATCATTTTCATCCGAGAACGCTTGTCTCCCTCAAGAGCATAATCATCAACGGGACACGCTTCAGCGTTTATGGGAAAAACTGATTGATCATTGAAACACCATCACCCCCCTGTCCTTCCCCTCGATGACCTCCCCCCCGACGACAATCCTGTTCTTCCCCTCCACCCGGAGCTGCTTCTCCCGGCTGAGCAGGTAATACAGCTTCGTCGCCCTGCCGGCCACCGCCTCGTCAAAAGAGATGAGGCTCCCTTCCTGCCGGTGCCCCTTGAGGAGGATGGGGCCGTCACCGCGCGCGTACACCACCCCGGTCCTGAGCAGGGGCATGAAGGCTGCGGCGATTTCAGGCGCGTGCTTCTCCAGGACGTTCAGGTGCTTCTGCGCCAGCGCGACGGATTCCGCGCAGCGGAACGAGCACGGGAAATGGCTGAGCAGGGAAGCGTCGAAATGCCGCGCCGCGACGGTGCTGTAGCAGGGAAAGACATGCCCCTCCGAGTGCTCCAGGGTGTCGAGCGTCAGGTCCGTGTTCGATGCCGAGAAATGCTCCTCGAAGAAGGCGCAGCAGCATTCCGGGTAGCCGAGCGCCAGCCCGAATCCGCGATGGTCGCGGCGGTCCTCGCTGTCCCTGGCTTCCGTTGCCCGCCCGCTGTCCTTGGAGACATAGAGGCAGACGTGGCCGTTCCGGGAGTCATACCTGCCCGCCCTGAAGGAGCGGTCGGCATACGCCCCCTGGGAATGATCCTTCAGCACCTTGAAGGGCGATTCCTCGACCGCCATGCCCTGTCCGTCGAGGAAGGCAAGGGTGTCCCGGAGCTTCCCCTCGGGGCAGAGGATGCGGCCGGCCGGCTTCACGCCGTCGATGAGGGCAAGCACCTCCAGCAGCTTGATGCGCGACCCGAGCAGGGAAAGGGTGTATGGGATGTCCATGGCCTGTCACTACTTACGGTCCATAATAAACCTTTATATAAGCTCCGCTCTTGAGGGGATGGTTAGGGCAAGGTATTGCGGGCGCCGCCGTTGGCCAGTACGACGGCAAAATCTCGCTCTGCTCGATTTTGCCTGCTTGGCAGCCCGTAGGGCGCATCCCGAGCCTCGCCGCACGCCACGACGGCGCTTTTGCAACATGCATTCCTCATTCAATCGGTGAAGAAATGAAATTCGACCTGCAGCGCAAGGAGCATCCCAACCTTGAGAAGTACTACAAGGAAGACCTGGACAAAGTGTACCGCTTCGCGAACGAGCTGCACAAGGAATTAGGGGGGTTGATACGTGCCGTCGTGATCTTCGGCTCCACCGCGCGCAGGACCCGGCAGCCGGAAGGGGACATCGACGTCCTCGTCGTCATCGACGACACGCAGATCTCCCTCACCCCGGAAGTCACGGAAGCGTACCGCGTCATCGTCCAGCGCCTCGTGGTGAGGAATTCCACCAAGCTGCACATCATCACCCTGAGATTCACCAACTTCTGGGAATACATCCGGAACGGCGACCCGGTCGCCATCAACATCCTGCGGGACGGCGTCGCGCTGATCGATTCCGGCTTCTTCGACCCTCTCCAAGTGCTGCTCAAGCGCGGCAGGATCAGGCCGACGCAGGAGAGCATCTGGACGTACTACATGCGCTCCCCGAACACCCTGAACAACTCCAAGTGGCGCATCAGCCAGGCCGTCATCGACCTGTACTGGGCCGTCATCGACGCCGCGCACGCCGCGCTGATGAAGGTGGGCGAGACTCCCCCGAGCCCGGACCACGTCGCGGATATGCTCCAGAAGCGCCTGGTGGACAAGAGATTATTGGAGGCCAAGTACGTGAAGACCATGCGCACCTTCTACCGCCTCATGAAGCTCATCACCCACCGCGAGATAAAGGAGATCAAGGGCGAGGAATACGACCGCTACTACGAGGAGGCGGAGGACTTCGTGAACAGGATGCGGAAGATCATCGACACGGGGCAGTTTAGGTAGTTCTTTCTGACGGCAAAGATTGAGTTTACCACACAAAATGCTGCCAGTTTCCTTTTCCTACAAAGTTGGAAAAGTTCCAGTTCTGCAGAAGGAGAAAGTTTGAGAACTTGCACCAACATTAGTCTATAGGGTAGGAAAGGCGCGCGCTAGCTAAAATTTCAAAGGATTAAACTTTTCTCTTTTACCAGTTAATGGGTTGAGAATGCACTCTGCCCTACAGCAAGAACCTCGCGACCGCGAGGCCGATCATGACCACCAGCAGGAACGTCAGCATGGCGATGGCCGAAACCAGGGCGATGGCATAGCTCCTGCTCTCCCGGAACTGCTGCCAGAGGTCCTCCTGCTCCACGACAGAGGGCTGCTCAGCCGGCGCCGGCTGGATGTTCTGGTTCACGACCTCGACCGCAGGCTCCGCCGCGGAGGGCTGCTGCTGGCTCGTCGATTGCGTGGTGACGCACTCGCCCTTCTCGAGGGTGATGCTCCTGGCGTCGCTTTCCCTGTCGCTGCGGTAGTACGTGCGGATGTCGATGGGATAGGAGCCCTCATTGAGGTCCTTGGGCAGGGGGATGGCGAAGGCCCTGTCGAACTGGTTGTCATCGGTGCCGGAATCGACCGATGCCTCCTCCTTCGCGGAGTAGCCGAGCGCCTGGCTTGTCACCCGTATCACGGCCTCGTCCTCGTCATCCTCGCCGGTGTTGAGGGCGTTGACCGAGACGGTGGCGCTCTGCTCGCACCTCACGACTGCCGGGGACACCGCCGCGTTCAGGATGCGGATCTCGTGCTTCTCCTTGTTGACTTCGAGCGTAAGGACCGCTTTATCGGTATGCGTGGTGCCGTTGTCATCCTCGCCCTCCACTTCGATGTCGACGTCAAACGTGTCCTCGTCCACCTGGAGGGGGATGTTGAAGGCGATGGTCGCGGTCTTGGACCTGCCCGGGCTGAGGTCGAAGTCAGGCGCGTCCTCGTCAATATCATCCCCGTCATCGATGTTCCTGATGGTGATGTCCGTCTGGACGTTGTTGATGTCCAGGCCCTCTTCGTCGGTGAACAGGCTGGTCACCTTCACCTTGAACGTGACCTTCGAGCCGGGAGCGGCGTCCCTGGAGATGGAGTCGCCGTCCACGAGGTTGTTGGAGGACTTGCTGTCCACCTTGACGTCCACCTCCTCTATCGCGAGCTTGGGGCCCTTCGTCACGTTGATCTCGAAGGACTGGTTGTCCGTCAGGTTGCCGTCGCTCACCCGCACCGTGACGTTGCTGCTGCCGATCTGGCTGCTCGCGGGCGTCCAGCTGATGATTCCCGTCGAGGAGCCGATGCCCATGCCCGATGGCGCGGCCAGGAGGCTGAACGAGAGCGTGTCGCCGTCCGGATCGGATGCGTCCACGTCATACGTGTAGGAAAGGCCGGTCTTCGCGCTTGTCTTCGGCGCCGTGGTGATGGCCGGTGCGCCGTTGCTGAAATTTGCCTGGGTGTAATAGGTGCTGAAATGCGGGACATGGAATTCCAGCCTGCCCGTGGACGGGCTGTAGGTGACGTTGGTGCATACCGTGTCGAGGCACAGCGTCCCGCTCGTGTTGGACTCGAAGCCGGGGTCGACGAAGATGAATGGCATCTTGGCGTACGGCAGGCCCAGCATCACGATGGTCGCGGACCTGTTGACGCCGGGGAACGAGCCGTTGTTGACCGACACCAGCCCGCGGCTGATGTTGAAGGCGTCTTCCAGGTTCGAAATGCCGCTGAAGTTGAGTATGTTAGAGCCGAAGTCGATGCCGCCGTAGCCGGACCTGTTGACCTGCACGTTCGTCGCGTTCTCGCGCTCCGATTCGCTCAATGACAGGACGTTGCTCGTCAGTTCCCCGCCGCCGACGATGGACGAGACGTTGAGCGCCCATTCGTGCCTTGCCGATGCGGAGGCATTGTCCGTCACGATGACCGTGATGTTGTATCTCCCCGTTGGGAGATTTGCCACGGTGACATTGGAGGCGTTCGATGGAGCGATTGACGTGCCGTTCCTGAACCATGTCGCGTTGTACCTGTCGCCCGGGTCCACGTCGATGAAGGTGGCGTTGAATTTCTGCGAGCCGGACTGCGAGGCGATGGTGGGATCGGAGGCCGGGGACACCGATGCGATTGCGGGGGCGTCGTTGACGTTGAGGACCGTGACGACAACCTCGTTCGACGCCGTCTCGAAGACACCGTCGCTGGCAAGGAAGAAGATGCTCTCCTGGCCGGTGAAGTTGGCCGAGCCGCTGATGTTCGCTATCTTCGTGGCCTGGCTGATGCGCACGATGACGCTGCTGTTCCCCGTGGCGCGCCAGGTAATCTGCTCATCGGTATTGTTGGCGTCAGTGATGAAGTCGCTGAGGTTGAGCGTCGCGTTATGGCCCTCTTCGGGGATGGTGACGTTGGGTATGGCTGCGTTGAAGACAGGGGGCATGAAATCCCCGATTGATACGACTGTCGAATTCTGCCTAGCGTTTCCTGAGGCATCCGCCGCGTAGCCCGTGAAGTTGATGACGCATCCGTTGCAGGATACCTGCGCCTTGCTGCTGATTTGCGCGGACGTCCCCGAGAGCGGGAAGCTGATGGTGGTGGGGGTGCCGGACATGTTATGGGTGATATTGCCCGAGAGCAGCCCGGTCTCATCCGTCAGGTTGAAGGTGATATTGACGACGTCCTGGAAACCGGGAGAGCTCTTGTTGAGCGTGCCGTTGATCACGGGAGGGATGGTGTCCGCGACAGATAGCAGCGTCGAGCTCTGCTTCACATTATTGGAAGTGTCCGTGACATACAGCGTGAAATTGACGATTCCTCCGGCCGGCAGTGCCGTCATGTTGCTCACCTGCGCTGATGCGCCGGAGAGCGTGTAGTTCATCTTCGTCACCGAGCCGGAGATGTTGAACGTCCAGTTGGCCGAGAGCAGCCCGGTCTCGTCGCTCACGTTGGCCGTGAAGTTGACGATCGTCCCTATCGCCGGAGAGGAGGAGTTGAAGCCGGTGCTGGCGGCTGGCCGCAGGCTGTCGGAGATGCTGAACAGCGTGGAATTCTGCCGCACGTTATTGACGGTGTCCGTGGCGTAGAGGGTGAAGTTCAGCACGGTCCCGCCGACCAGGCCATTGAGATTTGTCGTGTTGCTGGCCTGGGCGGACGTTCCGGAGAGAGTGTAGTTCATGAAGACCTTTCCGGTCGAGAGATTGATTGTCCAGTTCGCGCTCAGGAGGCCGGCTGCATCCGTCACATTCGCGGTGAAGTTCAGGGCATCGACGTTCCTCGGGGCGCTCGAATTGAAGGAGAGGGCGGTGAAGGGGGAGGTGGTGTCAAGCGTGATGTTCCACGCCGAGCTGTTCGTCGAGTTCCCCGTTCCGTCAGCCGCGGAGACGTTGAGGAAGTACGTGCCGTCCGCGGCCATGGTGGTGGTGAAGTTCTGGTCTGGGGTGCTGAAGGAGGGGCCGTTGAAATGCACCGTATAGAGGATCTGGTCGCCGTCAGCGTCGCTGGATGCCCAGCTGATGACCTGGTTCGTGTTGTATGCCTGGCCGGACGCGTTTGCGATGACGGGGGTTGTCGGGGTCGAATTCTGGACGAGGGCATACATGGAGACATTGACCCAGTTTCCATAATCGAACCCATCGTACGGCTGCTCCGACCCGTTGATGGTGTCTCCCTTGTCCCCGTTCCCTGCCGTCGAGAGATTCAGCGTCTGGGCGTTTTGGCCGGCTATCAGGGCATTGTTCCTGTACCATGAGAAGCTTGAAGGCTGCCGGGCATCGCCGTCGGCGTCAGAATACCCGCATCCGGTCTGGTTGATGGCATCATTCGTCTTGGGAGAGGTGTTGTTCAACGCTCCCGCGGTGCAGGAGGGAGGCGTGTTGGCTACCGTGATGAGCGTGTCGTTCTGGTTGCAGTTGCCGAATGCGTCGCATGCCCTCAGGGAAAAGTTGTAGACGTTGCCCCTCCCGCCGACGATGGCCGTTGAATTGGAGACTGTCGCCTTGGCCGTCAATGGGTCAAAGGTATAGTTGACGTAGAGCTTCCCATTGGTCATGTTGATGGTCCAGTTGGCCGAGTGCAGGGAGAAATCGTCAGTGACATTGGCTGAAAAATTGATGATGTCCCCTTTCTTCGGAGCGGAGAGGTTGAAGGAGGAGTTGGCGATTGGCCTCGTCGAATCGGCGACAAAGATGATTGTCGAATTCTGCTGCACGTTGTTGGAGGTGTCCGTCGCGAGCCCGGTGAAGTTCAGGACGCAGGGGGCGCAATTGACGGAGGTGGTGTTGCTTATGGTCGCTGACGTGCCGGAGAGGGAATAGTTCATGAACACTTTTCCTGTCGAGAGGTTCACGGTGATGCTGCCGGAGAGCAGCCCGGTCTCGTCCGTGATGTTGAAGGAGGAGTTGATGACGCTGCCCAGCACCGCAGACGTTGCGTTGAGCGTGCCGTTGATGGCTGGCCTGAGGTTGTCAGAGACGGTGAGCAGGGTCGAGTTCTGCCTGACGTTGTTGCTCGTGTCCGTGGCAAAGAGGGTGAAATTGATGACGCCTGCAGCAGGGAGGAAGGTTGAATTGCTCAGGGTGGCCGCTGCCCCGGATACGGAATAGTTTATTTTCAGTGTCCCGGTAGAGAGATTGACAGTCCAATTCGCGGACAGGAGGCCCGTCTCGTCGGTAATGTTCCCGGTGAAGTTGATGATGTCATAAATCTTTGGCGTTGAGGTGTTGAAGGAAGCATTCACCACCGGCGGCAGCGCGTCAGTCACCGTGAGCAGGGTCGAGTTCTGCCTGACGTTGTTGGAGGTGTCTGTCGCATAAAGGGTGAAGTTGAGGACAGCCCCCCCTTTCAGCCCGTAGAGGCTGGTGGCGTTGCTCACCTGGGCGGAAGTCCCTGAGATGGTGTAGTTCATGAAGACCTTTCCGGTCGAGAGATTGATTGTCCAGTTCGCGGAGAGCAACCCGGTGTCATCCGTGATATTGCCAGTGAAGTTGAGCACGTCGATGTTCCTCGGCGTCGAGGTGTTGAAGGTGGTGTTGACGATTGGCTTGGTGGCGTCTATCAACACAGTCAGGTTCAGCATCGGAGCGGCATTTTTCGGCTCCCCGATGGCGTGCGGATGCGACTCGCGATTGGCACCATCAAAATCTTCATCATTCATCCTTGCCATGATGCTGAAGATGCCATCCCCCTTTTCCTTTTCCCACTTCGCCGCATCGGTGAAATTCACCACCTGCTGCATGTTTGCAGCGAGAGAACTCAGATTAAACTCTTTCAGCAGTGTAGTATTGCACGTCCCGGCAGTAAGGTCCACCGCCGTTCCGCACTTCTGGTTGTTCCAGTTCATCGTCGATGAATCAAAGCCGCTTTTGTCCCAATAGAACTGGACGGAGAGGGAATTGTCTGCATTTCCAACGCCACTCTCATTCCACACAAAGAATGCTGATTGTATTGTCCCCGTCGTATTGGTGATGTTGATGAGCCAATATGCCCTAATGTTCCTGTTGGAATTATAGGAGCGTATCTCGACGTTTGCGCAAGAAGTGGATGCCGCGGAATTTTGGTCTGCCCTGCAGTTCGCAGTGACAAACTTTCTCGCCTCATCATCAGGCAGGGTTTGGGAGAACGCAAAAGGAAGAAGCAGCACAAGCATCAAAGGTAGGAGAAGAAGCCTGTTCATCCCCCTCTTCAGCGCAAAATCACTATCGTTCCTGCTAACCTTCATCCCCAAACCCCCAACTATCCTAACGGAACTGTAGTAACACTACATATTATTTAAAGGTTTCCCACGATTTCACGACTTGGCTATCCCTCTTCCCCTCCCCACTCGTTCCGCGCATTGCCGGAGCCGCCCTTGCCGACAATCAGCTTGGCCCCGATGAAGATGAGAACCCCCACCAGCACGATGTTCCCGATGATGATCGCCGCAATCCCCAGCGGCGTGGAGAAGAACGGCCTCTCCACCGAGGAATAGACGGGTGGAACAGCATCCCCATTCTGCCCCGGCTGCTGCCCCTGCGGGGGAGGGGAGATGACGGGCTGCTCCGCCTGCTGCGACTGGTTCTGCTGCTCAGCAGGCTTCTCTTCCTCCGGCGTCGGAGAAGGGGATGCGGGGCAATCAATGACCTTCACATTCACCTGGCGCAGATCCATCTGCGTCGTGCCCTTGAAGAGGGCGCGGATGCTGATGGCGTAGGTGCCTGCCTTCTGCGTCTTGGGGATGGCATAAGGCACGGCAACAGCATACTCGTTGTCATCCTCGAACGGATCCTCGTTGAGGAAGATGCCCTCCTGCTTCTGGTACAGGCCGATCGCGTCCGAGCGCACCTCCACGGCGGCATCGCTCTCCTCGTTCCTGCCGAGGTTGGCGAGAGTGCCCTTCACGACGATGCTGCGGTCGCAGGTCACCTGCCCGGGAGAGACGGAGTAGGAGATGATCTTGAGATCGTGGCTCTCCTTCCTGACGCTCATCTTGAGGAGGATTTTCACGCGCTCGGTGGTGTTGTCGGTCTCGCCTTCCAAATGGATCGTGACATCATAGTCCTTTGCCTCGACCTTTTCAGGCACGTTGACCGGGATGCGGACGTGCTCTTCTGCCCCCGGCTCAAGGTCGAACTCGGAGTATTCCTCCTCGACATCGCCGCTCTCTTCGAGATCCACGACCGTGACCGTCGCGAGGATGTTCTGGATGTCGACGTCTCCCGCGGAGGGGAACTCATTGCCCACGTCAAAAGTGAACTCGACCAACGACCCCGGATAGATGTCCGCCTTGATGGCGGTCCCGTTCACGATGTCGTCATCGGTGTCGTCCCGGTCCGAGAACCGGTCATAGGGCGGCGGATAGGACACACTCACATCCAGGTTTGTGACCGTAAGGTTGGACGCCTGCGCCACGGACAGGGAGAACAGGAGCATGATCCCGATGATGAGGACTCTTGCGTTCATGGCGTTTCTCTCAACCACCCTGCATCCTAAAATGTATTTATTATGGAGTGGTTAAAACAAGAGGTGTGGGGCAGGTTCCTTTAAAAACCTTTTGATTATGCAGAACAAATTAGGCCCTTTTCCTGCAGACGAATATCCGGTCAAGGGAATCTTCGGCAACATCCTGCACAACGAAGGCGCCCCTTATGCGCTTCTCTATGGCAGCAAGCTCCTTTGCCTTTTTCAGGAGGCTGATGATGACCCTTCCCTTGGACACCCGTGCCATCTCCCTGATGCCCGCCCCGACGTCGGAGAAATTGTGCAGCGCGGTGACGCAGATCACGACATCCGCCGAGCTGTCCTTGAACGGCAGCCGTTCACCAACACCCTGCACCACCGGCATTTCCGCATGGAGAAGCATCCCCCTACTGGGATCGACGCCGATGATGGTGCCCAAGGTACTGGAAAGCCCGGTGCCGCACCCGACATCGAGGACGAGCGCGCTTTTGGGGATGAACTGGCCGATGATCGCGAGCTTGCGGAGCTGCTCTTCGCGGTGCAGCCTGTCGTACCCTTCGGCGATGCTGCCGTAATAGGCTGCGCCATGCCCGTCCCTGCCTGCTCCCCTGACCATGGTCTTTGCCGTTGTTTATCCTGCCTCTTCCCAATGGAAAAAGAAAAAGCATAAAAATCCCTCGTTGTTTGCTTATTCCATGCGCAGCAAGACCCTTTCCCTGATGATGGCCCTTGTCGCTCTGGGCGTCCTCCTGGCATCCTGCTCACAGCAGCGCATCACCAGCTATGACACCGGCGTTGCCCAGCTGGCCGCCATCCAGAACAAGTACGGCGTGGATTTCCAGCAGTCGCCTCCCGGAGCGGATTCCATCGCCTCCCTCTCCGCGGAAACCGTTGCTCTTAAGCGGAAGGTTGTCGAGAATGACGACATGAAGCCCCTGCTTCTCCTGTTCGACTACCGCATCAACACCCTCGATGCTGACCGGCTGCTGATAGAGGGATTCCGATGGGGTGCGGCCTCCACCACCGAGCCTGGCTTCGGCTGCAAGAAAGGCAGCGAGCGCATCCTCAACTCCTCCCGGCTGCGCAACGAGTCCGCGAACGCCGGGCTTGCCGCCGCGGAGAGCCTGCGGCAGTTCGTCAACGGCTATCCAGAGAAGGCCGCAGCCCTCAACCTCACGCAGCGCACCATCCTCTCCCTGACCACGACCTATGCCGTCGTGCAGAAGCAGGCGGAGAAGGACCACCGCATCATCATGGGCTTCTGCGTTGAGCATGCGGCCGAAGTGGTTGTCGACGGGGAGACCATCACCAACAGGCCAGGCGAAGACGGGCAGGCGGGACAGCAATCCTCCTGAGCGGCAAAAAAGAGGCGGCATGGCACTGAAACGACCGGAAAGCATGGACGAGTGCTTCTATTTCTCCAACCGCATCATCGGCGATGGCAAGGCGACGGCTTGGGTGCTCCGGCCGCAGTGCTCCGCCTGCAAAAAAGGAGTCCTCGGCAAGCCCATCAAGAAGAACGGCAAGCCGGACAAGAAAGCCAATTACTATGAATGTCCTGAATGCAAACACCAGGAGACTGATGAATCCCTCTCTTCCACTTTGGTGGTAAGCGTCGGGTATGTCTGCCCGCGCTGCAGGCATTCCGGCGAGACCACCACCCCCTACCAGAGGAAGAAGTTCCAGGGCGTCAACGCGTTCGTCTTCCAATGCCAGAAGTGCAATGAGAAGATTCCCATCACGAAGAAGCTGAAGGAGATTGGGGAGCAGGACGGAAGCTAAATATTTTCTTTGAATCAACTTTAAACCAACTTGTACTCGTTCAAACTTTTTGTCCTTCGATTGTCAGTTCTGGAACTACTCTTGCTATCTATATATTGCATCATCTATGCACCCACTAGTAAGGATGTTCTTACGTTTTCTTAACACTAGTTTCAAATTTAAACTATGGCAAATGTTTTTAAACGACTTTCCTTATCCTTTGCATGGTGAGCAATTTCACTACCCAACCAAATTCTGCCGGAAAGAGAACCATCATCACCTCGGCCCTGCCCTATGCCAACGGCCCCATCCACGTCGGGCACCTGGTGGAATACATCCAGACGGACATCTATGTCCGGTTCCTCAGGCTGAGGGGAGAGGATGTCATCTACTGCTGCGCCGACGACACCCACGGCACCCCCATCGAGCTGAAGGCCAAGGAGCTCGGCGTTTCCCCGGAGCAGCTCATCGCGGATGTGTTCAAGGAGCACACGAGGGATTTCAGGGCGTTCCTTGTCCGGTTCGACAACTACTACACCACCAACAGCGCGGAAAACAAGCATTTCTCCGACCTGATTTTCGGGCGGCTGAAGCAGAAGGGGCACATCTACACGAAAGAGGTGGACATAACCTACTGCGAGCACGACAAGAGAGCCTTGCCGGACAGGTACGTCAAGGGGAAATGCCCGAAATGCCGCGCCGGGGACCAGTACGGCGACGTGTGCGAGAAGTGCAATGCCGCGTACAGGACCACCGACCTGATCGAGCCGTACTGCGCGCTCTGCAAAAACCCGCCCATAAGGAAAAAATCAAACCATTACTTCTTCAGGCTGGGAGAATTCTCGGACAGGCTCAGGCAATGGCTCACCGAAAACGGCCAGCTCCAGCCGGAAGTGCGGAACTTCGCGCTGAACTGGATAAAGAACGGCCTCGAGGACTGGAACATCTCGAGGGACGGCCCTTACTTCGGCTTCAACATCCCGGGAGAGGAGGACAAATATTACTACGTCTGGCTCGACGCGCCCATCGGCTACATCGCCAGCTTCGCCAACAAGGTGGGGGACAACGGCAATGCAGAGGAGCAGTGGAACGATTCCACCATCATCCACTTCATCGGCAAGGACATCATGTATTTCCACCTCCTGTTCTGGCCGGCCATGCTCATGGGCGCGGATTTCAAGCTGCCCAGGACGGTCAACGTGCACGGCTTCCTGACGGTGAACGGGGAGAAGATGTCCAAGAGCAGGGGCACGTTCATCACCGCGGAGGATTTCTCGCGGAAATACCCGCCGGAGTATCTCCGCTACTATTATGCCTCGATGCTCAGCAGGAAGCTGGCGGACATCGATCTCAATTTCGCGGTGTTCCGGGAGAAGATCAACAACGAATTGGTCGCGAACATCGGCAATTTCTGCCATCGCGTCATCAGCTTCACCAGCAGGAACTTCGGCGGCAGGATAGGGGAGATCGAGCATCATGCCGCGCTGGAAAAGGCCATCCTGGACAAGGCAGGCCAGATTGCCCATCATTACGAGACGCTCAACTTCAACGAGGCCGTCCGCGAGATCCTCGCCATCTCCTCCCTCGGTAACCAGTACTTCCAGGCGGAACAGCCGTGGAAGCTCATCAGGGAGGACAAGGAGCGCGTCCAGCGCATCTGCGGCTTCGCGCTGAACATCGTCAGGAACCTGAGCATCGTCATCGCGCCCATGGTGCCGGACATCTCGACGGAATTGCAGCGCCAGCTCAATGTCACGGATCTCCGCTGGAGCGATATAAGCTTCACCCTGAAAAACCACGCCATCGGCAGGGAAAAGCTCCTGGTGCAGAAGATGGAGGGGCAGGAAGAAAAGAAATTCCCCCTCAACCTCAAGGTGGCGAGAATCACCTCCATAGACGACCACCCGGACGCGGACAAGCTCTACGTGCTGCAGCTCGACCTCGGACAGGAAAAAAGGCAGCTCGTCGCCGGATTGCGGGGCCATTACACGAAAGAGCAGCTGCTGGGGAAAAACATCGTCGTCATCTCCAACCTCAAATACACGAAACTGCGCGGCGTGGAGAGCCAGGGCATGCTCCTTGCAGGGGATGACGGCGAGCAGGTCGGCGTGCTGACGGCCCGGGATGCCGCTCCCGGAACCGCTGTCAGGGCCGGAACGCTGGAGAACGGGACCGCGCAGCTCACCTACGACGATTTCATGAAGCTCACCATCACCGTGCAGGATGGCAAGCCCGTCGTTGACGGCCTTTCTCTCCGAGCGGGCGACGAGGACGTCATCGCGGACAAGAAGCTGAAGGACGGGGCGAGGGTGCGGTAACCACCCAACATTTTCTTGTTCAACTATCCGCTGGCTTCCTGTGAAGCCTGCGCCTCCGCCCCTGCCTCGGCAAGCGCCTTGAGCGCGAAGCAGCTCTGCTTCAGGCTGCCGGCTATGCTCCCGCAGACGCTGTAGTCGCGGTAATCGAGGGCGAAGGTGATGTAGCACGAGTCCCTCTTCTCCTCCTGGCCAACGCTGCCGCAGACCGAGGAATCCCGGGACGCCTTAGCGACTTCGGAGAAGCACACGTCCTTGATGCGCCCGTTGACGATGGGCTCGCAGTTCCTGCCGTTCTTGGTGACCCTCGCCACGTTGGCGAAGCAGGAATCGCGGTAATCCGGAATCTCCTGCCGGGCGCACTCCTGCATGGCTTTCGGCGAGTTGGTGGTCGCGAGGAGCTTGATGTCGTCAAGGGTCGGGGACTGCTTCAGCTCGGGATTGTCCCGCGTCCCGGACTCCGCCTGCGCCGGGCAGTCCAGCGCGCAGTTCTCCCCCTGCTCGCACTTCCCGTTGCCGCAGCACGGCGTTATCGGCGCAAACACGCATGTTCCGTCCTGGAACGAATCAGCGGTGCAGGGGTTGAAGTCATTGCAGCCCTGCGGCGCCGGCTCCTCCTGCCCGGCCTGGCTTTCGGGAGGGGTCTCGGCAGGAATGGTTGGTGGAATGCTTTCCGCGGATTCCTGGGTTGCGGAGACGACCGCCCGCAGCGAGGCGACCGCGCGCTTGTTGTCCCCGTACTCCGCGATCGTCCTGATGAGGTATTCTCCCGGCGGCGCCGTCGCAGGAACGGCTATCCGCGTCTGCGTCGAGCCGATGGTCTCTATGGCCCTCGTTTCCGTCTTCGAGGAGAGCACGGCCCCTGTCCTGGGATTGACCAGCTCCGTGCGCAGCTCCACGTCATACCCCTTGGCCGAGCCCATGTTCGTGACTTCCTTGAGGACCACCAGCTCCTCCCCCGGCGCCGCGGACGCCTTGACCGGCTCGAGGTTGATGTCGAGGAGCGTCGCCGTCCTGATGGAGGCGGGATTGATGGAGAAGATGAAATAGCTGAACCCTGCCGCGGCGATGAGCAGCGCGACAAGGATGCCGAGCATCGCGGGAGAGAAGGGAAGGGAATGCTGGCCGGCGCGCTGCGCTTCCCCCAAGGCGGCGTCTATCTGGCGCTCATCGTAGCCCTTGCGGAGCAGGGCGATGCGGACGCTGTTCTCGTCCCTGCCTGCGAGCAGCGCGTTCCTGATGAAGGAGACGACCTCTTTGTCAGCCACACAGTGTTTTTGTGGAGCGTATTATATAAAGGTTGTTTTTCATGGGAGATGCCCTCTCCAAATCCAAGGGCGGGCTTTTGGGAGTTGACCATTCTAAAGTGGATACCCAAGAAAGATTTAAATGGCCGCGGGATTTCCGCTGGCATATGGGACCGGACCTGGATTTAAGTGAAAGAGGGCTAAGGCAAATCATCTTGGGCATCGGGTTAGGGAAAAATGACCCGGACTTAATCGCCGCAGCCCGTTCCAGACCATTGGAAGAGATCATCACGCATGTGGGCGGAAACCATTATTTAGGTAGAGACACCCTTCTCTTTCTCTGCCCTAAAGATTTCTCACAGGCCTTTTTTGGGATATTCCCGAACGGAGGGGAAGTGTACCAATCGGTAGCCCAATTCAAGAACAATGAACACTTGGACTATGTTGGATGGGTCATGGGAAAAACAGCATACGAGACGGGAGATGCCAAGGCAGTAGAAAAAGTCTCGAATGCCCTGACCCAGGAAAGCGTCAATCAAGCGGTATCGAGATACAAGGATTATAAGAACTTTTGGTATATCTCCTACTGCTTCGCGGGATTAGCCTATGACACCAAGGATCCCCAAGAAGTGAAGAAGATGGCGGATGCATTGAATCAGGATGAGGTGTTCGCGGCTATGCAGGCATATGGGCCCTTTTTTGGCGCATTCCATATCGTTGATGCCATTGCTGATTTGGCTTATCATACTAGGGACGGGGCTAAGCTGAAGGGCATTGCCGGGGCTTTACTTCAGCAGGATGTACTGGACGTTGCTTCATGCTATTCTCGTATCTCCAATGAGCAAAGTGGCAATGCGCTATCTGCCCTCGGAGGAAGAATACGTACAGGAGATCCCCTTGCCGTTGTTGATGGAGCGCAGGGGCTTATGGATAGGCTGCAAAAAAGTATCTGCCTTGTTTTGCATTCCTAAAAGGAAGTTGTTGATGGAGCGCAGGGGCTTATGGATAGGCTGCAAGCGGGCATAATATAATCTATTTTTATCCTTCCTTCTAAACCTAGAAAAGTTTCTCATGTCCAAATCCAATATAAAATGATCAAAATAGGCATATATTACATTTTTAATGTATAAATAAAGTACTAATAAAGTATTAATAAAATATAAATCACCATTTTCTCCTTTTAAAAACTGCATTAATCCTAAAAAAAGCATAAATAAAGTATAAAAAGAAACTAAAAACACAAAATTTATAAATAATGACACCAAAAAGCCTAAAGTAAGTATATTTTAAGGTATACTAGTGTCATAAAGACCACAACAAAGATGAAAACCGTCCAGATACGCATCACCGTCTCCAAGGAGATAGACAGGCTGCTCGAAGAAGTGGGCAAAAAACTCGGCAAGAAGAAATCCATGCTCGCGAGAGAGCTGATGGAGCAGCGGATGTACGAGCTGAATCTCATCCAAAAAGAATTTAAGGAGGAGTAACCCGGGAATGACGATTTTCCACCACATTTCGCGTAAAGGCCTGTGCAGGACATCCTCCAGAAAGGCGCAGCTCTCGATTTTCCTGATTCTCGCCATCGTCATCCTCATCGGCGGAGGGGTGTATTTCCTGCTCAACGAGGAGGCGTTCACGAGGCCCCTGCCCACCACCATGCAGCAGGCCATCGTCACCGCCCCGGTAGAGATAGTGCCGGTGACCACGTTCGTGGAGCAATGCCTCCGCCAGACAGCGGAGGAGGCGCTTGACCGGATCGGCGAGCAGGGCGGCTACCTGAGCATCACCTCCCCGGACTACCGCGTCAGCGCATTTTCCGTCACACCTGCCGCGACGGAGTCGGACGCCATCGTAGTGGGGGTGCCCGACGAGGACCAGAAAGACGCGCAGCCGGCCGTGCCGTACTGGTGGTACCTGAAGTCCCCAAATTCCTGCACCGGGACATGCGAGCTCGCATCCAAGCGCCCGGAGATTGTCGGAACCCCAGTGTCCATCGAAGGGCAGCTTTCGGCATATGTGGGCGGGAGCGTCGGCAGCTGCCTTGATTTTTCCTCCTTCGAGCGCCAGGGCTTCTCCATCGAAGGGAGGGGAGAGCCGAAGGTCACCGCCAGGATAGGGGAGGAAGACGTGCAGTTCCTTCTCGATTACCCGCTCCACATCTCCCGCAATGGCATCACCCATGACCAGGAGGCCTTCCTCATCACCGAGGACGTCAGGCTCAAGAAGCTCTACGACCTGGCGACAGAGATCACCAATCTGGAGATGCAGCACCGCTTCCTCGAGAAATATGCCATCCAGCTCATCGTGGGGTTCTCCGGCCTTGACCAGAACAGGCTCCCTCCGTTCTCTGACCTGTCATTTGAGGTCGGCAGCTCCCTCCGCTGGAGCAAGCGGCAGGTCGAGAAACAGGTGACATCCCTCTTTCCCTCGTACGTCCAGCTCTTCCAGGTGCAGGGGACGGATAATTTCAGGAGGGACATCTTCCAGAGCCCCCTCAAGCAGAGGATGTATGATTCCACCATCATCCCGGACACGTCCGGCAAGGGGCATGCGGGCATCAGCGCGGAATTCACCTCCTTCGACAGCTGGCCCATCTACTTTGACCTGAACTGCAATGGGGACTCCTGCGAGCCGACATCGGCCGTGTCTCCCACCTTGTCCGTCATCGGCCTGCAGAGCTACAGGTTCGCCTATGACATCTCTTACCCGGTCATGGTGGAGCTGCGCGACAACCGCGCGTTCCACGGCCGCGGCTACACCTTCCGGTTCGCGCTCGAGGCGAATGTCCGCAACAACAAGCCGATGGAGTCGGACTTCACCCCATTGGAGATGACTTCGGCATTCTCCGACTCTTCCCTGCTGTGCGACGAGGACCAGCGCTCGCCTTCCAACGTCACGGTCAAGGCAATTGACGATTACGGCAAGCCGATCCCAGGGGCGAGCGTGCTGTACACGGTGATTGACGAGAGCTGCTTCATCGGCGTCACGGACGAGAGCGGGGCGCTCACGGCCAGGTTCCCCGGAGGCGCGGTCGGCGGAGCCATCACCATCGTCGCGAACGGGGCGGTGCAGAAGACCATCGAATACACGCCGGGGCCTTCCACCGAGCAGGTGCCGGTCTCCATGTCCGCAGAGCTGACGAAAAGGCTCAAGGTCATGAAGAAGCGCCTCGCGAGGACCAAAGACGGCTGGCAGCTCGTCAATTTCCCCCAAACCCTCGGCCAGGATGAGGAAGCCCTTGTCACCCTCAAGCGGATACCCGGGCCGGGAGAGCAGGAATCCCTCGTCGCGGCGCAGCTCAGCGGCGGGAACTCGTTCGCGGACATCCAGATTGCCCCGGGACGCTACGAGGCCAACATCCGCCTCATCATCAGGAAGCCCGTGGCCATACCGGACAGGACGGAGTGCAGCAAGCCGGGCCTCTTCTCCCCGGAAGTGTGCTACACCGTCCCGGGAATAACCTTCCTCACCGACCCGAGGGCCGATCCCATCTACGAGGAGGGCGGCTTTGTCGGCAACATCACCATACCGGCCGCGCGGCTCCTCTCCGCGGACACCATCATCCTCTATGCGATAGCCGCTGACCTGCCCGCATCCATGGACGACCTCATCGTCTCGCAGGACGTGGAGGGGAACTCCAACAACTATCTCGTCGTCCTTCAGCCGAACTATGAGTCGTCAGAGGCATCACCATGAGCAGCACCCCCATCAGCACGTCTCCCCTGCCAAGGGTAAGGGCGCCCTCTCTCCGGACCATGCAGCAGTTCTTCGCCGCGTTCATCATCGCGCTCGTCATCAGCCTGCCGTTCTACGCCGCGGACGTGTTCGCGGACGGCGCCATCGGCTCGGTGGCGGCGAAGGGAAAGGACAACGTCAACGGCGTGATGAGGGCGACGGACGGCCTCGTCATCGAGGCGGCCATCACCGGCCTTGCGGGCACGGCGCTGCCTTCCCAGGTCAGGCTCGGCACCTCCCAGAACTTTGACACCTGCTCGCGGGGGATGAACGGCTCCCTGTGCAGGATACGCTTCCCCCCTTCCGGAGAGCAGACCTTCGACGCCAAGGAGATGCCGTTCACCGTCACCTTATTCGACGAGAGCAACGCCACCCTCGATTCGAAGCCGGGCTCTGTCCTCGTGGACGGCGCAAAGCCGACGTTCGCCTTCACATCAATCTCCTCCCAGAACGCGGGCAACGAGGACATCACCTTCAGCTACACCGCGAAGGACACCGCATGCCAGGACAGCTCGTGCAGCGGCAAGTGCTCCGGCATCAGGAAGGTGGAGTTCTTCACCCTTGACAACGCCTTCAATGATATGGTGGACGTCAATACGAGAAGCTGCACCTACAGCTCGACCTATGTGAAGCCGGCCTCCAGCTTCGCCACCGGGCAGGCAGCCCTTTTCGCGCGCGTCACCGATATGGTGGGCCAGGCATCCAATCCGCTTTCCATCACCTTTGCCGTGGATGCCACCGGGCCGCTGTTCCTCCCCGATTCCATGAAGATACTCTACCGGGGGAAGGACCTGAGCTATTTCGTTCCGGGAAAATCCTTCCCCGCCATTGTGCAGGTCAACGTCACTGATTCCGCGCTCAACGCGAATACCGTCGTCGGCAGCTTCCAGGACCTCAACCCCGCAGACGCTTCCGTGAGGAACGCCAGGGGCAGATGCGCATCTACAGGGCCAAACATCTCCACCTGCACCTGGAACATCAACCTGCGCATCAGCACTGCCGGCCTGAAGCAGCTCATCTTCAATGCCTCGGACTCCAAAGGCAACTACGAGGCGGCGACCTTTGTCCGCACCTTCACTGCCGATACGACCGGGCCGCAGGTGCTCTCCATCGCCGGCGCGGGCTCTGCAGGGGACACCTTGTTCGCCAGGCCCATGGGCTCGCTCCAGGCGGCGATAACGGAGAATGGCGCGGGCATGCTTCCCGGGGAGATGCTGCTTTCCGTGCAGGGCCAGCAGGTCGCGGCGACGAACTGCACCGCGACGTCATGCACCTGGGACAACGTCCCGCTCACCGAGGGCGCGGAGGAAGTCTCCATCAGCTCCTCTTCGGCGGACATCCTCGGCAACAAGGCGCTGTCGTTCTCGCAGGCCATCACCGTGGATTCGCGGGCGCCTGAGATACGGAAGGTCATCATCCAGGGCATCGGCGGGCTGACCGGGGTGCCGTCGGACTTCGCCGCCGTCGGAGACAGGATAGGCATCCTCGTCAACGTCTCCGAGGAGACGCAGATGGGCGGCATCACGGCTGACCTGAGCGACTTCATCCCCAACGCGGCTGCTGCCCAGGGGACATGCGAGAATGCCGGCACCAACATGTTCCTCTGCACCATCGTCTCCGATCCTGTGGAGATGGCGGCCACCGGCACCGTCGTCATCACCGCGTCCGACGCCGCGGGCAACTCCGCAACGTTCCAGAAACCGATGCAGACCTATGGCGTGGACACCAGCACGGCGCCGAATTACTGGTCCTCTTCCGTCTCATGCTCGCCCCAGGCGCTTGACCGCGAGCTCGGCCCGCTCATCGAGCAGCGCGTCTATTGCACCGTCATGCTCTATCGGCGCTCAGGCCAGACCACCCCCAAGACCATAGACATCTCCTTCGCCGGCTGCACCGGGGACGGCGCCGGCTCCAACGGCAACCTCATCCAGAGCGCGGAGCTCTTCAACGCAAAGCCGGGCTCCACCACGCCGCTCATCAAGCTCGTGTTCGGCAGGGACTCCCTCAAGATCAACGAGGTCTCGACGAGCTGCAAGCTCAACATCCTCTCCATCGCCAACGGGATGGTGACCCAGACGCCGGAGACGGAAATCGTGCACGTCACCACCCAGTTCTACAACAATCCCCTCGGCACCGTGGATGAGAGCGTCCAGGCGAAGATAGACGAGGCCATGGAGAAGACGAGGGGTGTCTGGAAGCTCATCGGGATATTGAGCAAGATATCCAAGATCGCGCAGCAGGTCTGCTCGATATTCAAGTCCCTGAAGGATTTGGACGGTTACCTGTCTACGGGGGTCTTTGCCGCGGAAAAGGGCGCGGCAGCGCTCTGCAACCCGCTATCCTCAATTACTACCCTGGGTACGGCATGCACTTCAGCAGAGGCGGCAAGAAAAGCGCTGTGCAATGCACAGCAGACCAAGTCAACCAGCACGGACAAAGGCATCCAGAATTATGCGAACAAATTCTGCAACTGGGTCAATTGCGAGCAGAACCCCGGCATCCTCGGAAATATGCAAAAAGGAATCACCGGGATGGTGAACAGCCTGCCGGGATCCCAACTGTTAGGGGGCGGGGGATATGCCAGCGCCCTGAACCCGCACAAGAGCATCGTGTATGCCATCCTCACCGGCTGCATCCCCGGCATCATCGAGGGGCTTGACCGCTACCGGCAGATCGACTGCCTCTATGCCGACTGCCTGAAGACCGCGGTCCAGCAAGACAACCTCCCCATAGAGGTCTGCGAGACCCTCAAGGACCAGGCGACCTGCAAATATGTCATGGGCGAGATATTCGCCCTCATCCCTTTCGTCGCGCTCTTCGACAAGTACGCGGGCATGCTCAAGGACGCGCTGTCCGATCCGTTCAGCGCCGTCGGGCTGGGCGTCGGCGCCCTCTGCCAGGCGACGTGCTCCATGCCGACGTTCGGCACAAGCCTGCCGTACACCGTCTGCCAGACCTTCAAGGTGCTCTCCAAGATAGGGGAGATGGTCAAGAAGGTGCAGGGCATCATCCAGGCCGTGCAGGGCAAGGGAGACTACTGCTCGAAACTGGAGGAATCGGAATGAAACCGAGCATACCCCCATGAGGCACGACAAAAACAACGGGAAAATCATGCCAGAGAACAAAATGAACACCGGAGACGGCAGGACAATGGAGAGATTGCTCTTCACCATCTGTGTATTGGCGCTGTTGGTTGTTTCGATTGTTCCCCTGGTCGCAAGTGAAGATGCGTCGTCGTCATCAGTAGTCAGAGTTAATCCATCGCCAAAACCAGGCACATTTACGATTGGCCCACCACGTCCTCTTATCCCTACTGCGCCTCGCGTGATTGGTCCAAGGGGAGAATTCGTACCTCCGCCAGCGGCACCGACTACTACCACTCCCAATGCTGCCCCTCTTTCCGGTTCATCTTCCTTCCTCGGCGGCGCGACTAACTTCCTCGAAGGGGCAAGCCAGTACACCGGCCTCGGCGGCTTCTCCTCGTTCTTCCTGGACAAGGAATTCCTCTCGGAGTGGCGCAACTCGGTCGAGAAGTTCTTCGCGGAGAACTACCTCGGCTCGGAATACTGGGCATCGGCCATCTGCAGCAGCTACGCCGATGGGGTGGGGGAAGGCATCATCTTTGCCGACACTCCCGGCGGATTGGCGCAGTTCGCGGCCTTCGTCCGCGGCAGCAGGACCATGGGAGCCACCAACGAGAAGGGCGAGACCGAATTCATCTACCGCTTCGAGGCAAATGTCAGGAACGGCGCTTCATCCGATGACGAGGATGCGCCAAACCCGCTCCGCTTCAACATGATCGTGCGGGGAGACAGGCAGGTCAACATCTTCTCCCAGCCGCAGTCCATCACGCCGGGCGGCAGGTTCAAGCGCGTCGGCACGTCGAGCATCGTCGGCTATTCCACCCACAGCTACTACCAGGTCTGCCTCCAGTTCGAGACCGTGCCGGCACGGTGGCGCATGTCCGGCAACGAGCTGTGCAGCACCATCAAAATAAGCGCAGGAGCCCCGTCGCTGGTGACCGCGGTGCCGCCGCCGGGCGCTTCATCCGGAGGCGGAGGCGGCGTGGAGATGAACAGCTTCTAGCCCAGCCTCAAACTCCTCCAGCCAAGTATTTCAGGGCGCCGGTGCGGGCATGCGGCTCGAAGAACCACCTCATGCGCCAAACATGACGTTAAGGATGCCAACATATCAATCGGTAAACTATATAAACATCAATCCAGCATAGGGCACCATGGCGAAAAGAGCGGGGAAAAACCCACCACCACCACCATCACCACCTCCATCCCGGGCGTCCGGCCCGTTTCGGGCATGGGCATATGCGAAGAATGCCGCGGGCATCTTCATCGCTTCCCTCAGGCAGCTGAACTGGCGCATCCCCGTCATTGCGTTGCTGGACTTCCTCTTCTACTTCGGCGCGTATGTGGCCATCATGATCGCCAGGAAATTCGTACAGGCGAAGGAGGCTGCCCTTCCTTTCCCCGAGACGCCTGACCAACTCACCGCGGAGCAGGCCGCTCTCCTCCTGACGCAGTCAAAGGCATTCCTGTTCACGTTCATCGGCATCATCATCGCGGTCGCGCTGTGCATCATCATCCTGTGGTCCATCCTCAAGGGAATCATCTGGGCCATGACCCTGCGGCAGCGCTACACCCCCGCGCTCGCGTGGAGATTCCTCGTGCTGGGCTTTGGCTGGCTCGGCCCGTGGGTTGCCCTCATCCTCTTCTTCGCCTACATCTCCAATGCCCTGGACGCGCGGCCGTTCTTCCTCGCGCTCTTCGTCGTGTTCATCATCACCGGCAACAGCATCCTCGCATTCTACACCCGCAGCCCCGGCTGGCCGGCAGTGAAGAAAGGCCTCTCCCTCGCCTTCACCAGCGTGCATCTCCTCATCCTCCCTTATCTTGCGCTGTTCGTCATCTACATCCTCTTTGGTACGCTCTTCGGATTGCTGCCGCGGGTCGTTTCCGGCACGGCAGGGGTATTGGCCGCGCAGGTTGCCTGGGTCGTGTTTGCCCTCCTCTTCATCACCATTTCCCGCGCATACGTCGCGCATCTCGTTATCGCAATCGATGAGGAAAAACTTTAGAAAGATTTAAATAGGGGTGAGAGTTAAAATATATAGTATTTAATCTCTTTTCATGAATAAAAAAATCTTAAAATTACCATTAATAGAATAAAAAATTAAAAAAGTGATTAAAAAATTATTGAAAATAAAAGAAAAATATTTTTTCATATATGAAATACACCAAAAAGGTCGTGAAGACTGCGGGCGGGCTCGTGGTGAGGATTCCTTCTGACATCGTCAAATTGCTGCAATTGACCGGAGAGGATTATGTGGAAATCGACATCACCAAGATTGACCAATCCCAGTTCGCCAGGAAAAAACAGCCATAACCATATCCATAATCACATCCACCATAACAGCCATAAAAGTATGATGCAGTTGGTGTAATGTCGCTCATGCGGGAAAAAAGAGGTGCGGTGAAGAGGGCGCAGCTCTCCATCTTCATGATACTGGGAGTGCTCCTCCTCCTGGCTGGAATCGTGTGGTTTGCCATCATCAATGCGACAGAAAGAAGCTCTCCCGTCCCCAGGGAAGCCGCCCCGCTCAATGCGTTCATCACCGCCTGCGTCAAGGATGCGGGTGATGCGGCCATGCGCCAGATAGGGTACACCGGCGGCTATGCGGACATCCCCCAATCCATCGCGGCAGATTCAACGTCTTATCTCCGGGCAGGGCCCATCGACTCCCTGCGCCAGCCGTACTGGTGGCATGATGGCGTCTCCTCTGTCCCGCCGCTGGATTTCATCAGGGAGGAGGCGGAGCGCATGGCAGCGAGGGAATTCGCGTCATGCATCGACAACCTTTCCGCGTTCCGCCAGACGTACAACATCGCCGCCCTCCGGGAACCCATTGCCCGGGTAAGCTTCAACGAGAAGGATGTTTCCGTCAGCATGAGCTACCCGATCCATGCCGCCACCAAGGACAACGCCACCACGTTCTCGCAGGACAGCTTCGAAGCGTCCCTTCCCATACGGTTCACCAGGATATACGGCCTCGCGACGACGCTCATGGAGCGCGAGGACAAGGACGCGTTCATCGAGCATCGCACCATCGACCTCATGGCCATGGACGAGAACACCATTCCCCTGAGCGGCATGGAGTTCGACTGCTCGCCGCGGGTATGGCAGCAGGACGCGGTCAGGCAGCGCATCCAGGAGCTCATGAGCGTTAACCTTCCGTTCATCAAGGTGCAGGGGACGCCCTACTCGACGACGCAGTATGTCCCCCAGCCGGAAGGGGAGAAGGAAACGTTCGGGAACAGCTATTACGCGCAGCATTACCTCTGGGACCTCGGCGCCGGGGACTTCGGGGGGCTGCGGACGGCCTTCACCTATGACCCGCGCTGGCCCATGGTATTCAACGCGCGCCCGGGCAGCAACGGCCTCCTCAAGGCGGAGCCGCAGCAGGGAGCGGACATCCTCTCCAAGATATGCCTCAACATCTACCATTTCACCTACGACCTCTCGTTCCCCATTAAAGTGGATGTCATCGACGACACGCCCCAGCAGCCCTATGTCTTCTCGTTCGCGTTCAAGGCATCCATCGACCACAACCAGCCATCGCGCGGCAACACCGGCTACGCGCTCTTCGACCAGGAGGACACCATCGTCTCCGACGAATATTGCGCGAACAAGGACGTCGAGGCCACGGTCCTCACGGTGGACAACGCCACCGGGGACCCGGTCAAGGGAGTCAATCTCACCTTCGTCTGCGGCAGGTACAGCTGCGACATGGGCCAGACGGAATGGTTCGGCTTCGGCGCTGCCGCGGGCATCGTGGAGAGATTCCCGCGCTGCGTCAACGGCGTCCTCAAGGCCAAGGCAGGCGGCTACCTCGGCTCTTCCCAGTTCATGCAGACGGAAATGGACGGCACCACGACGCTGGTGTTCCTCACCCCCACGAAGGAGATCAGCGCCATCAAGGTAGTGAAGCACCCGCTCTCCAATCCCGGGCAGGCGCAGCTGCCCAGCGCGAGCGAGACGGCCTCCATCGTCCTCGCCGCGAAGGACAGCGAGTTCAAGTCCTACACGCTCTCCCCTTCCTCCGCCACCCTGCCCCTGCAGTTCCTCACGGACACCCAGCACACGTATCATGTCTCCATCCGCCTCCTCACCGATGAGGAAGTCACCGGCGGCTACGAGGGGGACTGGACGCCATCCCTGGCCCAGCTGCAGGGGGCGGAAAGCATCACCTTCCACGCCGTCCAGCAGGCCACGGGGACCGACGAGGAGCAGTTCGCCTTCATGAGCGATCTGGGAACGCACTCCGCAAAGGTGCCATTGCCGCAGCTCACGTGATCATTCAGGCAAAACCAAAACCAACACCGAAATCAACATCAACATCAACATCAACATCAACACCAACACCATAACTGTATGACAGCAAAAAATCCAGGCCAAGGAGAACGCGAAGGGCGGCCGCGCCATTGTTGCGAACGGACCGGCAATCGCATCAACCGATGCGGAAGGGGAGGCCCCCTACGGGAGGGAACCGCATATTCTTCTGCGGCAGCAAGGAGTGAGCCTGGCGCCGCCCTGAGCACTTTCACGAAGCGAAGCGAAGCGAAGGCTACGAACGCCAGCGAGTATGGCACGAGGCGCTCTCCAATATCAATATGTCTTTCTATCATTGCCTTTCTCATGATGGCTTTCCTTGCTCCTCCCTCCCTCGCCCTCACCATCTCCCGGGTGGAAGTGTCAAAGATAACGAGCAGCTCCGCCCAGATCAGCTGGCTCACCGACGAGCCGTCCAGCGGCCGCGTCAGGTTCGGCACGACAGCCTCGCTGGGATTCAGCGCCGTGCAGACGGAGCAGCGCGCCAACCACAGCATCCTGCTCCTGCAGCTGGACACCGACACCGCCTACTTCTTCGAGGCGGTCTCCCAGACAGGGGCGGGCGAGGCCATTGACGACAACAACGGCGCGAAATACACCTTCCGCACCCTCGACACCATCCCTCCGCAGAAAGTCCAGAACGTGCGCATACTCTCCAAGACCACGGACTCCCTTGCCATCACCTGGGACCCGTCCTCCGCGGCAGACCTCCGCCATTATGCGGTGTATGTCAACGGCGTGTTCCTGGGCAATGTCTCCTCAGCTGTCCTCCCTCCCGCCTTCAACCATACGTCGGTCATCGAGGGCGAATCCTACTCCTACAAGGTGCGCGCCGTGGACACGTCCGGCAATGAGGGCGGCTTCTCCGACCTGTTCACCACTTCGACGGACAAGGCGGACACCACTCCCCCGAAAATCAGCGGCCTCGACCTGAGGAACGCCAGCGACACGCAGCTGGTCATCGCGTTCCAGACCGACGAGAACACGACCGCGGACATACGCTATGGGGAGAAGGCCCTCTCCACGCTCCAGGCGGATGATGCCTTTTCCGCTTCCCATGCGTTCACGCTTTCGGATTTGAGGAAGAACATCACCTACATGTACCGGGTCACCGCCTGCGATGCCGCGCATAACTGCGACAACGTCAGCTCGGCCTTCGTCGCGGGAAAAGACGCGCAGCCGCCGTTCATCAATGTCACGCTCCCCCGCTATTCCAACAGGGTGTCGCTGGACATCACCGGCACCACCGAGCCGTTCTCCGAGGTATCGCTCTTCCTCAACAACCTCAACATCCCCATCAGGGTGCTGAACAGCGACGTGACCGGGGCGCGCGGGAACATCGCCTTCAAGGGCATCCTGCTCAAGAAAGACAATATCATCAAGATCACGGCCAGGGACAAGGCAGGCAACCTGAACCAGCGGCTCTACGAAGTGTCCGTCGATACCGATGAGCCCGTGGTCGCGCTCAAGGGCATCCCTGCGGTGACCCCGCTCAAGAACCTGACCATCATGGGGCAAGTCAACGAGCCCGCCTTCGTCAGGGTGTTTGTCCGCTCCACCAGCCAGAAGGAGACGCAGCCCAGGAACGTCACCGGCCTGCGCAACGTGTCCATCGCCGAGAATGCGGTGTCCCTGGCATGGAACCAGGCGCAGGACACCGACTTCAGCCATTACATCGTCCGGAGAGGGGATGTGGGGCCCATCGCCGTGCTGCACCCGTCAACATCCACGGCCTATACGGACACCGTCGTGGATTCAGGCAAGCAATATACCTATGCCGTCTCGTACATGAACAAGTTCGGCAAGGAAGGGAAGCAGTCAGATCCCCTCACCATCCGGCTTCCCTCCGGTGGGCTGGCCACGGGCATCAAGCCCGGCATTGTCAGCATCAACCAGGATTTCCGGGAGCCAGATGCGCAGGCCAACACGAGCGGCGACTTTGCGCTCTCCGTCCTGCTCGACGACGATGACACCTATGAGGTGAAAGTGGAAATCACCGACCGGGCAGGCAATGCCGTCACCAAGGCCACGAGCGTGCAGCTCGACACCAAGGAGCCGGAGATCAGGATAGTCTCCCCACCGAACAACGCCCTCGTCTTCGAGAACTACGCCACCGAGGTCACCATCCAGGGCAAGACCGAGCCCGGAGCGCGCGTCCATCTCTACGTCGGCCGGACGCCGTTCAATGACCAGAACACCACGTTCGACCTCACTGCCCTGAAGAAAGACATAAAGGACACCCCTGAAAAAGACCTGAATGCAGATTGCCAGGCGGTCATCCGCACCAGGTACACCTGCGGCACGAATGCCGACTATTCCACGACCGCGGACGGCCAGGGAGTGTTCACCTTCACCAAAATCGACGCGAGCCTTCTCGGGAACTCTCCCGGCATCCGGGAAGTCAGCCCCTCGGCCTTCTCCACCTCCACGGCACTGACGCAGTCGCGCACGTCCAAGCTCATCTTCATCGCCACCGACCGCGCAGGGTTGAGGAATGTCATCGAGAACGGCCTCACCGTCGGCACGTGCTGGTCAGGCAACCTGAGCTGGGACGTCATCCCCCTCACGGAATTCCAGAGCCCCACGTTCCTGAGCACAGAGCGGCTTGCCGAGAACAGCGAGAGCATCTACTTCTACTTCAACTACAGCTACATCGGCCCGGGCACCGCGCGCACGGCCAAAATAAAGAGCGTGTCCCTCACCAAAGCCTGCGGCAACAAGGAAGTCCTCGACCCGCGCTTCAACATCAGCTGCCAGATCCTCCCGTCAGGGGCGCAGGCCGTCCGGGTGAATCCGGAAGGCACGGTCTCCTATTCCGCGGTGCGGCTCAACCGCATCACCGGGATGGAGAAATGGCTTTCCGATGACTGGAAAGGGTTCTTCAACGCTGTCCGCTCGGAGATGGTGTTCCCGTTCAAGGTCACCATCACCTATGACCACGAGGTCGAGGGCAGGAAGCAGACAGAAGTGCAGTCCACCTGCCAGGAAGTCGCCTTTGTCATGGACAAGAGCCGCATCGACCCGCGCGCGGTGCTTCCGGACTGGCTCCTCTACGACTTCGTCGGCCTGCTCAACCAGTCCCTCTCCACGATACGGCAGGTGCAGGAGCAGATAGACGCGATCATGCCGTATGTGGCCATGGGCTGCCTCGGCTCCTACGGGGCCAATTTCGCCGCCCAGGTGTGGAGGCGGTGGATGGAATTTTCCATCGGCAGGGAACTCAGGGTTGACAAAGGCACGAAGAAGATAACGGACGCCGCGATGAATGCGTTCTTCCCCATCCCGCCGGGAGCGACATCCGGCAAAGGGCCGTATTGCCAGAATCTCGCCAACTCCTTCCAGGGCTCGAAGGCGTACGGCAACACGTTCAAGCTCGACTACCTCAGCGACGCCGACCTGCAGGAATGCTTCCCGGAAATCTGGTCCGCGTGGAAGGCGGAAGAGAACACCTACAAGGCATACCGCTACGCCTGTGACCGGCTCTTCGGCCATTCCTCCCCTTCCCGGTGGACGGAGACCATGAACGATGCCCAGCTCGAGCAGAAAGTCTCCCTCGGGAAAGCCTGCGCCACCGACCTCTCTGTCGCGGGGGCGCATCTCCGGGCGGTGAAATGCACCGACGCAGCCGCCAGCCCAAGCTACTCCACCACGTTCAATAAGCCGAACTTCATGCCGGACGACAGATGCCTCGAGGTCACCACGACGACCGGTTCCGCCGGGAGGAAAAGCCTCTATGTCATCAGGAACCTGGAAGACCCCGGCAGCGGGCTCTACAGGATCGAGCACAGCCTCGGGGTGACCCTTGCAGCGAATTTCCAGTACGCCGTCCAGGCGCAAGGCTCGGACACCGACTACATCGTGCCGCAGCAGAAGACCTGCAACGAGGTCTGCGGCGGGACGAAGACGGGCAGCACGAGCTACAAGTTCAATCCGGGAACGAACACCATCGAAGTGTCCTCGAGCAAGCTGAACGAGGTGGGCGGATTGTGCATCAAGGCGGAGGACTGCGTGTCGTTCAACCAGCAGGCGAACAAGAACAGCAACGAAAAAAAGCTCACGTACAAGTATACCGGCTCTGGGAGCAATGCCCAAAACAACGCTTTCGTCGTCAAATCAGCGCAGCGCAAGGGCTACACCAGCGACTGCTTCTACGGCGCGAGCGGAGTCCCTGCCAGCGAGGGCATCTCGGTCATCAGCAACAACCCCAAGGAGCGCTATGAGTGCTGCTGCATCAAGGGGAACGTGCAGGACACGCCGCAATATTACACCGGCACGGACACCTACCTGGGCAACACGCCAGATTATGTCACCGACTCGCAGATTGCGACAAATCATCAATTCGTCCACAAGAAGTCGGGTGCAACAGAAGCGGCATCACCAGCGCCATCCCCTGCTGCCTCATCCGCCGCCTCATCCGCCCCTCCACCTATCACGTCTACGCCTCCGCCACCGAAAACGCCGGCCATCTCTCCGGAGACCGAGCCGTATGTCCCTATCCAATGGAGCTACCGCTACTGGAAGATAAGGTTCAGGGCGCTGGCCAGCGACGGGAAGACCGTCCACAACGCCTACAATCCCAACAGATATGTCTCGGAAAGGGACTTCCCGGCCTGCTTCGGCCAGAACAGCTGGCTTGACTCCACCCAGACCCTGGTCATCATGGACTCCAACAGGCAGCACCTCTCCACCCTCCAATGCGCGAACATCGGCGGCATCCAGCAGCGCCTCACGCTCATCAGCAACCTCCTCTCGGCCATGCAGACCTGCCTCATCCAGGTACGCACCACCGGAAAGGCGGACACCGGCGCCTGCAAGGAGCTCTTCACCCAGTATGTCTGCTCGTTCACCTGGGATGTCATCCAGCTCATCCAGAACGGCTTCAACGGCTGCGGCGGCATGCTCTCCGATTTCAGCTCCAGCGAGGATGACCCGGATGTCCTGGCCCTGCTGAAAGGAGGATTGGGGAGCGTCACCTCGACGTTGAAGGACAAGCAGAACGAGTTCCTGAAGGAATACGGCAATGCCAAGCTCAACGAGATGTTCGGCGGAGGGGCCGAGGCCATCGCGAAGAAGATATGCCTCGCGGCCTTCGGCTACGACTGGCCGTTCAGCGTCAAGAACTTCATCGATGCGTCGTATGCGCAGCCCTTCGCCACGCTCGTGCAGGGCATCACCGGCAGCAGGGAATACCTCAGCGTCGACCCCAAGAACAGGCAGGCCACCTATGAGTACCGGACATCGTGGCTCATCAATCCCGGCTGCGACTTCGCCAACTACAAGGTGGAGCTGGCATGCATCAGCCGCGACACCCTCAACTCAGGATTGGGGGCGGACTGCACCAAGCAGGCTTCCCCCGACGGCATCAACTGTCCCTGCCTCGAGTCCGGCGAGAAGCTCCTCGCGTTCTTCACGGACAACAAGCTGCTCAAGCAGAACCAGCTCGTCGACAGGGACTTCCACAAGGTCATCACCAGCACCTTCCGCTACGACCATTACAAGATCACCCTCCGCCCGGATGCCAAGATAGACAAGAGCATCAAGAGCAGGTGCTTCCCCTCGGGCTATGACGGCGGCGTGTTCTATTACCCCATCACCGACAGGACCGCGCACGACATCGCCGCGTGCCACATCGACCCGCTGTCGGGCGTCTACCTGTGCGAAAGCGGCCTGGACTTCTTCAGCAGGAAAGGCTTTGCCTACTTCAACGCCGTGCGCATCAACGGCCAGCCCGCGGAGACCGTGAGGGAGCTTGCGTCCGGGCAGCCCCTGAACCTTGAGGCGGACATCTTCAAGGCAGGAGGCAACAAGTGCTTCGTCGCCCGCATCACGAGCCCCATCGGCAGGCCCGCGGTCGCGCAGCCCGTCACCATCGAGGGCACCTCCACCACGACCTTGCAGCTCGCGGACAAGCTCAACGTGCAGGCTATCCCTCAATTGCAGCAGGCTCCGGCGGATTCCGGCATCATTGCGCTCCTTGAGGCGTCTGATACCCTTGCCACCCTCACGTTCTCCGTGACATTCAATGATGCGGACAAGAACGGCCAGCTCAGCAGCCAGGACACGATGACCGTCACCGCAAACACCGGCACGGGCAGCTCTGTCACCACGGACCTCAATGCCAACGAGGCGGCATCTTCGGACGGCCTCGTCAGGGTCAGCGTGTCCGCAGGCACCAACCCGCAGGTCACTATCTCCTTAAACGGCGGAGGCACGCGGATCAGGGTGACCGCGGTCAATTTCAACCAGGTCGTTGGCCAGCAGCGCACATCAATCAGCACATCCTTTACCATCGCTCCCTCCCAGGCCGCAACCCCTGCCTTCAGCCAGCAGACCCTCATCCTGAGCATCGGCCTCTACAACGTCCGGGAAGGCTCGGAAGCATCCATCGCCTTCAACCCAAACACCGACTGCAACATCAACGACCCCTCGACCAATTCGCAGGGAGACCAGCAGGTGCGCACCTACACCGTCAGCCTCGTCAGCAGCCTGACTGCCGGAAGCGCGTTCACCCCCACGCTCTTCGCGCCCACCATACAGCCGCCTCAGGCGACGGTGGGGACAATATTGGACGCATCGGCGAGGGTCGCGCGGAAAGACAACCTCAACACCGCCATCACGGGAGCGGAACTGGTGATAGATGATAATTACCTGAGGATACCCATGCAGAAAACCCAGTCCATTGATGACATCACTGACATCTATGGCGTCAAGATCATGAACAATATCGGGCTCGCTTCAGGGACCCATACGGCTTCTGTCGAGGTGGCTTACCAGGTGTCCAACTCCGCTGCCATACAGAAAGCCACTTCCGGCAAAACCTCGTTTACACTCACCCCCAATCCAAACCCGGTTGAAATCCCCATCCAAGCGGGCCCATAACGGGAGGAAGAAATGTTTACGGCCTTTTCCCAAGGATTCACCTCACTCCGCCGCCACCCGTGGCTGTTCCTGCTCCTCATTGCGGCGGAGGCCATTTTCTTCACCTTCCTTGCCCTGCTGCTCTATTCCTTTGCCGCGACGTTCATGTCCTCCCTGCAGGCCATGGACGCCTTCCTCCTGGCGCAGCCGTGGATGACGGCCGATCCCTCGCAGCAGAACCTCGCGGACCTCAACATCCCGGCGACCGACTTGAGCGTCATGCAGCTCCATAACGCGGCAATCTCCCACGCAGCGCTTGCCCTGGTGCTCTGGGGAGGCGCGCTGTTCGTCTTTTCACGCGCCCTCAGCTACGCGCTGTCCTCATCCATCGCCGTCAGGGAACCATCGCGCGGGCTCGCTGTCCGGCTCGGAACATCCCTCCTCGTCGCGGCTGTGTTTGTGGCAGCCATGATGTACCTCGGATGGACGGTCATCGTTGGTCTCGTGGGAAATTTCTTCAGCCCGGAAGGCTCGGCCGCTCCCCTGTACATCCTGCCGCTGCTCGGGCTCCTGGCCCTGCTCTACCTGTTCCCCCTCGCGCTTTCCCTGTGCCAGACGCATCCGCTTACGGGAATCCCCCTTGCCCTGCTCCGCCTCGGCTTCTTCTCCTTTTTCAGGGTAATGGGACATTACATGGCCATTCTCCTCCTGGTGGCATTGCCCGTCCTGCCGCTGCTCTTCTTCACCGAGCATTCATTCTGGATGGATGCCGTGCTCCTGCTCCTCGCGCTGGCGGCTCTCGTCTATGGGAGAATTGTTGTGGTGTGCCTTGCTTCAGGGCTTATACGGGCCAAAAAGAGCTGAGGCATAAAAATTAAGAACATGGAACAATGGAACAATAGAACAATGAAGAATAAACAGAAGGAAAACCAACAGCAAAGAACCTATCGGCACTATGCGGCGTTGAGACGATGCTCCAGGTCATCATTGGCCGTTTTCGGCAATGGGGTGACCCAGCGCTTCATGATGGGGCTGCCGTACATGCTGACGACGGGGCCCAGCACCCTGCTCATCTCCGTTCCCAGATAGTTGAAATCTCCCCCATACGCCCCTTTATCAGAAATGCCTGAAACATACAGGCTGACCTGCGTGAACCTGCGGCCGGAATCCATGATCCTCGCTGTTCCCGGCCTGAATGTGCCTTTCTTCCTGATAACGGACTTCGATACGGGACCCTGATTGTAGGAGGGCTCGTCCTCTCCTCCGTGCCTCCAACCTTCAAAACAGCCTGGCGTCGCGCCCCAGTCGTGGAAATCCACCGGATGATCAGGAGAATTGTTCCTCCTGTCAGGATACGCGGCCTTCCAATTCCCGCCAGCATAGTTCTTATTATCATCAGCCGCCTTCTTCCCGGTCATGTACGGCGCAGGCTTCTTCGCTTCCTTGGGCAGCGCCTCCGCCGCCTCTCCCTTCAGCGCCGGCGGGCCGTAGTAGTGCAGTGACTTGATCCCACCCCGCTCATACCGCGGTTTCGCTTTGTACACGTGTGTTGGTTGTGACATGGGAAACACTCCGTATGATGAATGCTAAACAAAAAAGAACTAATGGCCTGCCGGAGGGGCACCGGGCCTGGCATACTGTCCGGATATGTTGAAGGTGTAGTCTCTCCCCAGCTGGCTTACCAATTTCACGAACGCATTTTTTGCATTCGGGAGATCCATCTTTTCGTCCAACTCGATTCTTCCGAGTATAGGGTTTGCACCCACCAATTTCCTGAGGTAGCCAGTCACCTTGTCAGCATCCTCAAATTGGAAATTTTCACGCGTCACACGATCATTGAGCGTTATCTGCTTGTAATTTTTTATGAGCTCAGCATAGACGGTAGGCAACATCTCCGATGAAAGTTCTTTGGCTTCCTTAAGCGCATTGGCCAGGTTATTCTTCGACATCCCAAAATGGTGCTGCAGGAGGATATGTGCCATAGAATTTGCAGAATATTTATTTTTTGCAGTCTTCATGCCTTCAAATACCTGTTGGCCGACTTGCCCATATTCCTTGACGATGACTCCCGCCCCTGCATCAAATACGGCAGTCGCCATCTCATCCGCTACCTTGCTGGTCATCTCCAGCGTATTGGTTTCAGGATTGGCATTTTGGATATAGTAATCAGACGTCGCCTTGAACGCGGCAAAAGTCAGTGCAGGAGCTCTTTGAATCTCCGTGATGTCATTGGCAAGCTTGTCCAGTACCAAATCATCTATTGTTTTTGCGCCTGTGTTTGGTTCCGTCATCGTGTCCACCTCTCGTGTGTGTTGTGCTGTTGGTTTTGAATGTTGCGGTTTTTGCCGCGCCGGCTTTGGTTAGCCGCCGTGCATCAGTTTAATTTTTTATCACTAATAAGTAATATCATTAGTATACAATTACTATATAAATCTTTCGTTTTTTACATTTATTGTATATATTGAAAATAAATGACCACACAAGGGCACAATCTTTATAAACAAACAGCATGTTGCAGCCTTCGAGGGATGGCCGTTGGGAAAAAAGTCTTCTAAAGCGGAGCAGAAGGAAGAGCTGCCGCCGCAGTTCGCCAGCCTGCCGAAGGATGTCCAGGACAAGCTCAAGGGCATCAAGGAAAAGCTTGAGAAATTCCAGAAGCAGGTGACGGAGAAGTTCGGCAAGTACATCGTGGGCATCACCCTCCTCCCACCGAAGGCGGCCATCCAGCAGATGATGCAGCCCCTTTCCCCCGGAGAGCAGCCGCAGCCGCCGCAGATCCCGGAGGAGGAGAAGGACAAGATCAACATCCTCATCCTCGTGGACGATTCCGACTCCTCCAAGATGCCCAAGGCGGAGCTGAAGGAGAAGCTCACCACCATCATCGCCGAGACCGCGAAGGCCATAGACGGCAACATGGTGACCGAGACCGTCATCCTCTCCGAGCTCTGGCAGGGCTGCTTCGACGGGAAATACGATCTTCTCGCGACAATAGCGATGGGCGCCCCGGTCTTTGACACGGGCATGATGCAGGCCATCAAGATTTCGGAGATCCACAAGAACATGGTGCTCAAGAAGTTCGAGAAGTACATCCTCGCCTACGTGCTCGCGGGCTCCCTCGTGCAGGGGCGCGCCACCCCGACGAGCGACATCGACGTGTGGATCGTCATCGACGACACCGACGTCAAGAAGATGACGCGGGCGGAGCTCAAGGACAAACTGAGGGCCATCATCATCGGCATGGGCATGGAAGCCGGGGAGATGATCGGCGTCCGCAACAAGATCAACATCCAGGTGTACATCCTCACGGACTTCTGGGACTCGCTGCGGGAAGCCAACCCGGTCATCTTCACCCTGCTGAGGGACGGCGTGCCGTTCTACGACCGCGGCATCTTCATGCCGTGGAAGCACCTGCTCAAGATGGGCAAGATCAAGCCGTCGGCGGAGGCCATCGACATGTTCCTCGGCTCGGGAGAGCAGGTCATCAGGAGGGTCAAGGCGAAGCTCAACGAGATCGGCATGGAGGACGTCTATTATTCCATGCTCACCCCCTCGCAGGCTGCCCTCATGCTGTATGGCGTCGCGCCCCCCACCCCCAAGGAGACCCCCCAGGTGATGATGGACGTCTTCGTGAAGAAGGAGAAGCTCCTCGAGGAGAAGTTCGTCAAGATCCTCCAGCACAGCGTCGAGACCAGGAAGGGCATCGAGCACGGCGACATCAAGGAGCTGTCCGGCAAGGAGATCGACCAGATGCTCGACGACGGCGACAAGTTCCTCAAGCGCATCAAGCGCCTGTTCACCCAGATCGAGAAGATGCGCGAGAAGCAGGACATGGCCCACCTCTACGACACGCTCACCATGGTCGTCCGCGACGCCCTCCGCGCGGAGGGCAGGGAAAAGGTGAAGGAGGACAAACTGCTCGAGGAATTCGACGACGAGTTCATCTCCACGGGCAAGCTGCCCAAGGCGTTCATGAAGACGGTCAGGGAGCTGTACAAGGCGAAGGAGGACTCGGACAGGAACGAGCTGTCCAAGGTGGACCTCGAGACCGTGCACCGCGACGCTTCCCAGGTCATCCGCCAGCTCATCGAGTACGTGCAGCGCAAGCGGAGCCGCGAGCTGGAACGCGTCCGTATCCGCGTCAGGCACGGCACCAAGCACGGCGAGGTGCTTGTCCTGGGAGAGCAGGCGTTCATCATCTACGACATCGACGCGGAGCAGAAGGAGGTGAGCGCGGCCAAGGTCGGGAAGGACGGCGGCCTCGGCAAGGTCGAGCAGAGCTCTTTGGAGGACATGGAGAAGGCCATGGGCGACTTCCACCCCACGCAGCGCGTGTCCATCCGCAACAGGCTCATCGAGGACCTGAAGAAGGTGTTTGGCGAGGAGATGGAGATTTTGCTGAATTGATTCTTTTTATGCCCCTGTAACTACCCGGGCCAGTCCGCCTCAGACTTCACCACCCCCTTCTTTTTTTAATCTTCATTTTTTCATACGTACCTCTTTATAGTCTCCACCACCGCTATGCTTAAATAATCCATTCCCATAAAACACCCAGAGGTCACGGAGGTGAGACCATGAAAACCGGCATCAGCGTGCACGAGTGCATGACGACCAAGCCCATATCCGTCGACAGGGACGCGGGCCTGCAGGACGCGGCGAAGCTCATGGCAGACCACCGCATCGGCGCCCTGCTCGTCAAGGAGCACGGCACCGCAGTGGGCATCATCACCGATCAGGACATTGTCCGGCATTTCGTCGCCAAGGGGATCAACCCCCTCGCCAGGAGCGTGCGCGACCTCAGGGCGAAGGAGCTCATCACCATCTCCCCGGAGGCGGACATCTACGACGCCCTCGTCACGATGCGCGACCACGGCATCCGCCACCTCCCGGTCATGCAGGGCAGGGAGCTCATCGGCCTCCTCACCCTCAAGGACATCCTCAAGGTCGAGCCGCAGCTCTTCGACATCGTGGTGGAGAAATACGAGATCATGGAAGAAGGCAGGAAAGCCCGCGCCGCGCGGAAAGCCATGAGCAGCGAGATGGACGAGGACGAGCTGGAAGCGGCCTGAACACTCTTTCTTTTGATTCCATTCGCGCCTGCCGCCAATCAATGCAGGGGTGGGTGGAGGGCATAGGCATACCGTCAAGCGCGCTCAGATTGTTCCCTCCCCGATTTTTCCGTGTCTTCTCCTGCTGAAACGGTTTTATCGCACTCCTGTTGCCGAGGAGCCGTTCAGAAAAGTATTTAAACGCCTTTCCGCGTGGGAAGCCTGCGGAATGGACAAGGCCGAGGTCGCAAAGAGGGAAAAAAAGGACATGAAGAAGATAGAGGAGTTCATGGCGTATGAGCTCAACAAGGCCCCGACGTCCACCCTCTACATCCAGCACAAGGGCGTCTGGGACATGGATGGCCTGCTGAAGACCGTCGCGGAATTCTTCACCCAGAACAAGTACAGGTTCTACGAGAAGCTCCAGCGCCACAGGCATCCCGGGCCGTTCGGCGTGGAGCGGGACTACCTGTTCTCTGCCTACCGCAACGTGGAGGAGCACCAGCGCTGGAACATGCACGTCCGCCTCGAGACGTTCGACGAGCACGACATCGAGGTCACCCTCCCGGACGGCGCCAAGAAGATGATGGCCGCAGGGAGGCTCTGGATCCAGATGAACGCCTGGGTGGATGTCGACTACGACAAGCGGTGGGAGAAGAGCTGGATCGCGCTCAACCTGCGCAAGTTCATGGCCCGCTATGTCATCAGGAAACGCATCGAGCTCCCGTGGTGGGACAAGATGTACTACTCCACCCTCGTCAAGCTGCACGGAATCATAATCGAGAAACTGAAGTTTGAGTCCAGGATAGACGAGCACCGCCACATGGCAGGGGTGCACTGATGGGCGACTACCGCATCTTCGTGGACAACCTGCGCTTCAGCTACGAGGGGCCCTTCCAGGCGCATGAGATGTTCCGCACCATCAACAATTACCTCTGGGACAGGGGATACGACCAGAAGCCCATGAAGGAATTTGAGTACGCCATGCCGAACGGAAAGTACATCGAGTGGCAGCGCTCCCCCTGGAAGAAGATCACGGACTACGTGCGCATGGAATGGAACATCAGGGTCATCATCTCCGAGCTGGTCAGGAAGGACATCATCATCGACGGCCAGAAGCGCACGGTCGACCACGGCAAGGTGCTCATCATCTTCAACGCCTACATGGAGACCGACTACGACCAGCGCTGGGAGAGCAGGGCCATGTTCCACCTCATCCGCATGCTGTACGACAAGTACTTTTACAAGGATTACACCAAGCGCTACGAGTACGTGCTGAAGGACCACGTCAACCAGCTCTACGCCTACCTGCAGCGCTTCTTCAACGTCTACAGCACCCACAAGCTCCAGACACTTCCCAATTCCATCGTATTGCATGATTAACGATTCCATCCCAAAATATGCGTAGGGAGAACGCCGAGGGCAGCACCAATGCACGAGCGATATCATCGACAGTATAAGCGAATCGGCAGGGGGTCACCCCTGCCCGGAAGCGGGCTTCCGGCATCCACTGCGCGGACTACGGGGAGTGCCGATAGAGATAGCCACAGCAAGAGCGAGTCGGTGCTGCTCTGCCGGGCAAGGCGTTCTCCCGCCAGATAATGCACTGAAAGACAATAACTCCCCAAAACATGGTCGAGAAAACGTTAGTCGCAGTCAACTTCCGCTTCGTGTACAGCGGCTCGTTCTCCATCCACGGCCTCTACGACCTCGTGGACAAGTGGGCGGAGGAGCATCACTACCACAAGGAGATCAAGGACCACGCCGAGCACCACAGGCCGGACGGCAGGGAGCTGCACTACTCCATCGAGCTCTGGAAGCAAATCAACTACCAGGTCGTGGCCATCGTCCGCTTCACCCTCGACGCGAAGCGCGTGCGGGACGCCACCATCACGGTGGACAGGAGGAAGGAGAAGGTGCAGCACGGCGACGTCTCCATCTACATCGACAGCCTGCTCGAGCGCCACCGCCTCCACGCGTACGAGTACAAGCCGTACATCTACTTCTTCCGCGCCATCGTCGACCGCTTCATCTACAAGAACCTCCTCGACATGCACGAGGGCCCCCTCGCGGCCGACGTCAGGAACCTCTACGACCACGTCCGCACCTTCTTCCAGAAGGAGGAAGTGAAAAGGATACCTTAGAAAGGAAACTTCTGTTATGGCTGCCTAAATTGGCTATGCCCTAAAAAACCTGCATGCGGCATTATTTTTCCATTCGGTTATGAAGCAAGAGATTTCACATCACCGTCAGCTTGTAAAAGGAGACCTTATAGAAATTTATGCAAAAAGGATGGCTAATCTGGGCAGCATTTTCTCTGCCACATATTTTCACTACTAAAAAATGATAAATATGGAAAGATTTATATATCTGACAAATAAGCGCTCATCAAAATGGATGCCGACAGGGAACCGGGAAAACAGAGCAAGGCGGTGAGACCGTGAACAACGGACTGATAGCCGGATTGGCCGCAGCATGCCTGGCGTATAACACTCCAAGCCAGGACATAATCAAGAATTCTATGGACGCCGTGGTGTTCAACAGGACCATTACTTACGAGAAATCAGATAATAAGACGTCAGATAATAAATCAGATAATAAGGCAGTAGAGTACAAAACAAACGGGACTGGGTTCGTCATGGGCGACAAATATTACACCGTAGACCACGTCGTCTCCAAATATGAAAAGATGCTCGTCAGCGGAGCCCTGACTCTGGTGGTTCCGGTAGAAAGGGAGAAAGAGATCACTTCCATAGACGACATACCTCTTGAGGAAATCGTGAACGACAGGAACGCCGATGTTGCGGTTTTCAGGCTCCCAAAGGAATTATGCGCAAAATACTGCAACGACCTCGCTTATTCGACGGAACCGCTTGAGATCGGCCAGCAGGTCTATTTTATCGGCAATCCGAACAATACGGGCAAGGTGTTCAGGATGGCGAGGATAGGAAGGCTAAACGTTCCAAAGGAAATGAATGGGGGACATGGATATGATGGTGATATCGGACTCGATACTTACGCAGTAATGGGGGATTCTGGAAGCCCCGTGTTCAACATGAAGGGAAGAGTCATTGGAGTTATGCAGGCTGTTGCCGGAACCATGGGATACTTCAAGCCTATCAAGCATTTTATCGAGACAGGAAATATCGAGGCGGGAAAATGACGCCGCCAGAAACACCAGAACACCCGCCTATGGGCAAACCCTCTGGCGCACTTGAAGCGGTGGTTCTATTCCCGCATACAGCCAAGCAGAGGGCCGGCACTGCCGTGGCTAGTGGCGGCGCCCTCTTCACAGCCGCTTCGGCATGGGCGTACTTCCGTGCCACCGAAGCGATGCGGATTGCAGGAGCGGAAGAAATCCTGAACCCCCTTCTCGGAGGTCATGATCCCAACTTTGATCCGAACTATGTAAAGAGGCTGGTTAGCTATCCTGCCGGCCCGGAAGCAGAAGGTATGGTCTTGGGGCTGGATGTTTATGCAGTTGCCGCTGCTGTGGTCGGAGCGCTTGTGTTGGGATATGGCTTGCGTGAACTGTATGGCATCTGTGGCCCTCGAAGGCAGCCTTTAGCATCCGTCCATGGCGCGCCGCGCACAAAAGCCGCGCACAACCTTTAAATAACGACTTTCTTTTGCCAATCAATTGCAGGGGTAGCAAAGCCCGGTCAAATGCGCAGGACTTAAGCCAGCGGCGGAAATCCTGTGGGTCAGTCCCTTCGTGGGTTCGAATCCCTCCCCCTGCATCATTTCTTTTGTTAGGATAATAACATAAGCAATAAATACCGATGTTGATTACCTTCCAGGGTAAGGAGATCCTGATGGCTGCACAACCACAAGCCCGGGGGGGTTTATCTGCGAAAGTGTCTGATCTCTATGCTGCTGCTCAGGGCCATGTAAGGCAACAGGTTCACACGGCCCAAGTTCAGAGGTTGAGTCCTCACCAAGGCTACTTTATCTGGGTCGCACCTTCCGGGACACAAATGAAGACCGATCTAGGATTTGAGCAAGAAGTGAGGATATATGCCTATGGGGCAGTGGACACCACCCCGCCCCGCCACGAACTTCCACCGATGGGGAAATATGCCCGCCTCTATACAGGCACTGTCCACATAGTGTCTACAAGTCCGGACGGCCAATTGGCCCAGGCGGTGATTTCAGACATCCACCGCACAAAATACCCCTCAACACTATCCCACTGATTATTTCTAAAAGGGAGAAAGCCTCTGGCGAGAAATAAACATTTTGTTCAATTCCACCCAAATAATCAATATTACCTAGGAGAAACACTGTCTATTGCCAGAACCTACGAAATACGAATAACCCTACCCCTATTAACACTAACACAATCAATATCAAAAATAAATCTATTTTCTTTACCATTCTTCTCCTTGCACCTTCATTATTTAATAAAATATCTATTCTACACTATCATGTTTCGCTAAGAATTGAACTATTTGTCTAAAGCCTCTGGCGAGAATCGAACTCGCGACCTTGTCCTCTTTGTCGCACCATACCAAGGACACGCTCTACCACTGAGCCACAGAGGCGCAGGCTGGCGGATAAGAGGACCCTATAAATACCTTTTCTTATTGAATTTTAACCGCAAGACATTGATATTTGTCGCACATCAGTCTCTGCCGGAAGGTATGTCATCGTCAAAACATTATGACCTTGGGAGCGCCCGCGGCTCATAGCTTATTGCTGGGACTCCTTTGCTTTGATAATATCGCTTGGCGGCCTCTACATATGCCGGGGAAGGCAGGATGGTGATTCTCAGCCCATCGGTGAGAGGCGCCTCGCCGGACGTGTTTCTTGCCAAAAAAAGAAGCTGGGGGAACTGGATACCATCCAATGTTATGCCTACCGTTTCGTAGCCTCCCTTCACGGGGCCATTCTCGGTGTCTTCCCCATTGTAGATGCGCCTTCCCAACGGATTGAGCGCCTTTTTTTCCAGCAAAAGATAATGCAGTTTCGGCTTGGTAATCCCCATGCTGTCCAGGTTGGCGATGCTGCGCAGCGCCCCGATCTCGGCATCGACAGCTTTTGCATCCTCTTGGGGAGTCTGAGAGGCCACAATGATATGGAAATACAGCCCGGAAGTGGAAGCCTCCCCCCACCACCTCTCGCTGTCAGACATTTCAAGATACGTCGGCAGACCGCTTTCTTGGAGAATTCTCTTTATTTCATCCTTACTCAAGTCCAACCTTGCCTCCAAAGACAGTGCAACACCATCAACTCCAAAATGGTCAGGATATGAAATGCCTATCTGCGGGGGAAATTTGCTGCTGCCTTGTCTTGCCGGAACTCTTCCCATCAGTTCCGGAAAGGAGGATTCTGTTATAAATGTTCCTGGGAGCAGGCACAGTCAACTTAAGTGCGAAAAATAGGCTGACTGTTCCTGGATACTATCGCCCGACACACTATTGTTGACTGTGCCCTAGGCGCACCAATGCAGAAGAGCGCTATCAGACATCCTTCTACAAAACGGAACAGTCGGAAGACACCGCAGCCGTTCAGCCGAACAGCAGTTCCCCCCAGGGGCTGAAGTAGAACAGGAAGAAAGTCGTCGTGACGCCGAAGAGCGCCAGGATGATGTCCTGCATGATGTAGTGGTAGTGGGTGAAATTCCGGAGCGCGGCCACGTGCTCGAATTCCGTGATGATGCCGACAGGGGTGCCGTGCTCCGTCACCACGAACCTGCTCTTCTGGTTCTCCCTGAAGCCCCTTTCGATGCGGCTGAACGGCGTCTTCGCATCGATGGAGGAGAAATCCCTCCGCGCCAGGTTGCCCACCGGGGTATGGGCCCCCACTTTCCGGTTGATGATCACCTCGGAGAATATCATCTCTTCCGTGATGATGCCCATGAAGCCGCCCCTGTTGAAGATGAGGCCGATCTTCGCGTTCTTGGCCACGAGCTTCTTCGCGGCCTGCTGCATGGTGTCCGCCGCCTGCAGCACCGGGGGATTGGCGTTCATGATGGTCTTCGCGCGGATCATGCGGCACTCCTCCAGAAGGCGAGGGCAAAGACGGATATCTCGAATGCCACGAACAGCAGGATGACGATGGTCTGCACCCCGCGGTGGAACCTGATGTGGGCGTTCTGCTTCTCGGCCATGTCCTGCACCGAAATCATGCCCATGACCCTGTTGCCCATGATAACGGGGTATTTCCTCAGGCGCTGCGTCTCCATGTGCTGCAGGGCCTGCTCCACGTCCTCGTACGGCGTGACGCTCATGATGGGGGAAGTCATGATCCTCGACACCCATTTCTTCGGGCTGCCGCCCTTCCCGAGGTGCGAGGTGATGTCGTAGCTCGTGACCACCCCGAGAGGCTTCCCCTTCGCGCAGACCACCGCCAGGTCCTCGCTGCAGGCCACCAGCACCCGCGCCACCTCGGCGACAGTGGAGCGCTCGTCCACCACCACCACCTCTTTTCTCATGATGTCCGCGATTTTCATGCCCGCCCTCCCTGTCATCAACGGCTATAAAAAGTTTTGCATCAAAAGGTATAAAAACAAACCATCTCAACAGAGCATCAACGGGCCCGTAGTCTAGCGGCTATGACGTCACCTCGACACGGTGAAGGTCACCAGTTCGAAAGTCTTGAGGGATCCCTCTGACTCGGATGTCTGGTCGGGCCCATTCATAGTCAAGCGGCTCTGTCCCGAATGAAGGCAGCGCCTCTTCCGTGAGCGTACCGGCAATTGCGTCGTACAATGCGGGGAGGGACGGCTCCTCCGGAGGGGAACCGCATATCTGTTGCGGGAGAGAGAAGCGAGCCCGGCGCTGCCTGAGCCGAGATTCGGGACAGAGCATAGCCAAGCAAAAGGATTAAAAGGGACTAACCCGGTTTTTTCTTTTGGTCAAGCCAACGGAAGCGAAGAGACAACCAACTATGCGGAACAACTTTCGAGGTGGCCACTAAAATGCCCATAAGCCATCATGGACTGCACCATATGCATAAGAGAAAGAGGCAGGAAAAAAAACTTGACCCGTATCCCCATCCCAACAAATGGGTGAGGCTCATCGATCACCTGATTTACGTGTTCGCCATCGTCATACCCCTGACCACCATCCCCCAAATGGTGAAGATATGGGTAAACAAGAGCGCGCACGATGTGTCCATCGTCATGTGGAGCGCTTTTTTGGTCAGCGCGGTCATGTGGCTGCTCTACGCGATAGTCCACAAGGACAGGCCACTCGTCATCAACAGCGTCCTCTGGGTCGCCTTTGAAATCGTGGTGATCACCGAGATCATTGTCTATGGGTAAGCTATCTCCCCTCACGTATTGGTGAACGCATGAACCTCAAGGCAAAGCATATCCACATCTCCTCCGGCGGAGCCCTCGTCGCGGTGCTGAACAGCATCGACGCGGCAAAGATGGACATCCATACGCTTGACCGCATCAAGCTCTTCAAGGGCAGGCGGGTGGAGACCGTCACGGCCAACATCACCGAATCAGACGCACTGGTCCCTGAGGGGCATATCGGCGTCTTCGAGGAGGTCTCCCTCGCCCTGAAATTGAGGGATGGAGACAGGATGACCATTATCCTCGCCAGAAAGCCGCTTTCCCTCGCGTTCATCCGCCGCAAGCTCGACCGGCAGCGCCTCACCAAGAAGGAGATAGACCAGATTGTCTGGGACATCGTGCACAACAAGCTGAGCGATGTCGAGCTCACCTATTTCGTCGCGGCCTGCTACACGAATGCCCTGTCCATGCGCGAGACCGTGCTGCTCACCAAGGCCATCGCCTCGCAGGGCGAGATCCTGCGCTGGAAGAAAAAGCCCATCCTGGACAAGCACTGCATCGGGGGGATACCGGGCAACCGCACCACCATGGTGCTTGTCCCCCTCATGGCGGCAGCCGGCTACACCATTCCCAAGACGTCATCGCGCTCCATCACTTCCGCGGCCGGCACGGCCGACACCATGGAAGCATTGGCCTGCGTGACATTCTCCAACGAGGAAATGAAAAAGATAGTCCAAACGACGAATGGCTGCATCATATGGGGAGGGGCATTGAACCTCGCGCCTGCGGACGACAAGATCATCCGCGTGGAGAAGCCGCTGGAGATAGACGCGGAATCCCAGCTCCTTGCCTCGATCATGGCCAAGAAATTCTCCGTCTCCTCGACGCACATCCTCATCGACATCCCCATAGGGAAGGACGCCAAGGTGAAGACTTCCCACGAGGCGCGCCACCTGAGGAAGCATTTTGAGGCGCTCGGGAGGATGCTGGGCAAGAGGGTGAAGGTCATCGTCACCGACGGCTCCCAGCCCATCGGCAACGGCGTGGGGCCTGCGTTGGAGGCGCGGGACGTGCTGTGGCTCCTCAGGCGGGACCCGCGCAGGCCTGCCGACCTGGAGAGGAAATGCCTCATGATGGCGGCGGAGATGTTCCGCATGGTGGGCGTGAAGAACGGCATGCAGCGCGCCAGGGAGCTTCTCGACTCCGGGAAGGCCTACCATAAGATGGTGGAGATCATCAGGGCCCAGTTCGGGCATGAAATCCCCCCGGAGGACCTCCGTCTCGGCAAATTCACCGCCGATGTGCTGGCAAAAAAATCAGGGAAGGTCAGGGACATCGACAATGTCGTCATTTCCCGCGTCGCCAGGATCGCGGGAGCGCCGCTCAACAAGGGATCGGGGCTGTATCTCTATCGCCATACGGGGGGCAAGGTGAAGAAGGGAGAGAAGCTCTTCACCATCTATTCCGAGAGCAGGGAAAAGATTCGCTATGCCCTTGACGTGGCAAGGGAGCAGGAGTCATTTTATATCTGGTAATGATGGGGGGGATTTCCCCACAACGAACGGCGGATTTGAACGGCTTGCCGCTGAAAGGAATCATCATTCTTTGTATCCTTTGTAGGAAGTGTGTTTAGCGGCGGGGCAGGCTATAACACATCTGGCTGGTGGGGTACGGGTGCATGAAAATCTCCTTGACTCTGGCAAGGGTGCTATCAGACATGTCCAGTATCTCTCTGACGAAAGGCCTGTACTCTCCTGACTCCAGATATCCAAGAATTAGCTGACGCCGGTCCCTAAATGCATTGTCCACCATTCCGCGAAAATAACGCCCGCGGTTAATGTAGTCCCCGACAACAATCCGGATTTCATGATCTGGGGTGTCAAACGTCATCCCGCTCTCATAATGTTCCTCGTTGGCGAATGGTGCCTGGACTACCAGAAGGGTCTCCAGGCGGCCGACGGATAGGTTTCTCCGGTTGTCATGCGGCAGGAAGGGTGACCTGCAGAGGATATTCACTCTTGCCTTCAAGGTCTCCCATCCGAGGTGTTCCATTCCTGTGCTGCTTCTCGTGTTTGGGCTTCTGAGATGATGATAATCGCCCGATTGGACTTCCCGGGCAATGAGCTTCCTTAAATGCATCGTGCATGCGCGATATGCGTCCTGCTGTTGAGATGTGTGGGTCATGGAAAAGACGGCGCGACCCGGATTCGAACCGGGAAACCCTTGCGGGAACCAGCTCTCAAGGCTAGCGCAGTACCGAGTTGTGCCATCGCGCCATAATCACGGTTTTTTGTATTGTTTATATATTTTCAGCAAAACAGTCTGCCAAGGCCCGCTTCGCGGGAGGAAATTAGGCGCCGCCAGTGCGCGGCGCCATCCATGCGCGCCCGTGCAGCACTGGGGGCGCGCCACCCCAATCCGCCGAAGGCGGCCAGGATGTCAAGCTGAGAAACGAAGAAAACAAGGTACACTCCGGTACACTCCCATTACCGGTAAAAATCGTCCTACCGGGGAGGCAACAACACCGGTATCCTTCCCTTGATAGGGTACTTCTGGGCGCATTTCCCGCACCTGAGCCCCTTCATGCCGGCCGTATAACTCAACTCCCCCCTGCACAGCGGGCAGGCCAGGATGTCGAACAGCTCCCGGGGGATGGGGCCCTGCGCCTTTCCTGCCTTCTTTTTCACTGCCATGCGTCGGAAATGACCGAAAGATTTATATAGGGATGCCACACAACCTTTATAAAAGTTGCCACAGCTGCCCGCGGCGTCATCTGCCGCGCACCGAGGGGGAAAGGCGATGTGGATATTTAATGATTTGGATTCACGCTACAGGTGAGCATCTATGCCAAGCGAACTCGTGAAGAAATGCCCGGAATGTTCTGGAATCAACCTGTCCTGGAACAAGGACAGGGGGGAGATCATCTGCAAGGACTGCGGCCTCGTGATCGAGGAAAAGATGGTCGACTTCTCGCAGGAATGGAGGGAATTCGACTCCGAGGACGGCGAGAACCGCAGGAGGAGCGGCGCTCCCATGACCTATACCCAGTACGACCAGGGCCTCGGCACCGAAGTCGGCCAGAAATCCGACCTGTTCAGGCTGGATGGGAGGGACAGGAACAAGTTCTTCCGCCTGAGGAAGTGGCAGTATCGCATCTCAACCGCTATCGAGAGGAACCTCAAGCTGGCCCTTGCCGAGCTGAAGAGGGTCTCCTCTTACCTGAAATTGCCCAAGTCCGTTGAGGAGGAATCCGCGCGGATATACACGCTGGCCGTCCAACGCGGCCTGGTGCGCGGCAGATCCATGGAGTCCGTGGTCGCAGGAGCATTGTACGCTGCCTGCAGGCGCCATGAGGTTCCAAGGACCCTCGATGAGCTTTCTGAGGCGTCCGGCATCGAGAAGAAGGAGATCGGCAGGACCTATCGCTTTGTGACCCGGGAACTGGGCATCACCATCCTGCCCTCCAACCCTGCGGACTACATCGCCAGGTTCTCCAGCGCGTTGAAGCTCTCCGCGGAGACGCAGTCCAAGAGCATCGAGATCCTCGAGAAGGCGCAGAAGGAGGAATTGACCTCTGGCCGCGGCCCCACGGGCATCGCGGCTGCCGCATTGTACGTGGCTGCCCTGATCCATGGCGAGAAGCGCACGCAGCGCGAGGTCGCGGACGTCGCCGGCGTCACCGAAGTCACCATCAGGAACCGCTACAAGGAACTCTTGGACCAGCTTGACCTTGAGTCCGAGATCAAGAAGACCAAGAAAAAGAAGAAGCGGTAAACTTTTCTTTTTTCCTTGTTTTTCAACTTATTTTTCAAAAGAGGTGCTCTAGGTATGAACTATGGCGCCCCCAAAACAGCGTTATCCTGAAGTAGACCAGATCTCACATATCAGATATTCTCCTGCTGGTGACATTGCGCTCGTTTCTCCGGCGAGAGGCAAAAAACCAGCATCAAGCATCGATCAGGCCTGTATTTTTTGCCCTGAGAGCAGAGATAAACTAGCAGAATCTTTCCTGAAGGGAAACTCGTTAGATGAGATGCTGGAGAGGGGGTTGTATATTCTTGATAATGCGTTTCCAGTGGTGTCTGTCCCGGATAGCGCTGGCGGTAATGATGCAGGACGCGCCAGTCCCGCGGGATTCAGCCCGGTTTTTTATGATATGAGCATTGCCCATGGAAGGCATCTGGTCATGATTGAGACCGACAACCACCATTTAAATCCCTTTTCCGATGGTGCGGAGACGAAAGGGTACTATCAAAATCTCGTGTGGGGCTACATCCAAATGCTCAAGTCATTGGAAGCTGAGGGGTATGTGTGGGGCGGCGTCGGCAAAAACAGGAATGGCTTGACAGCAGAGGGCCGGGTCATAGACGCAGGCGCATCACAGAGGCATCCCCATTCCCAGGCAATCGCCATGAATGGATTGGTACCAAGGGGTTTGGAGGCCTATGTATTATCAACAAAGGAAATTGATAATCATCTCATAACCGACGGAAGCGGGAAATTATTGCTGCGTGGATGCTCCGGGTGCTTGGAAGTGAGGGATAACCTCGGTTCGTCTCACGCGCTATATGCAAATGATGCCCATACGAGTTTCGTCGCGCCCGTCCCCAAAGGCCAAAACCCCTACCATGTTGAGATAAGAATAGCTCCTTACAATCATCAGAGCCATTTTGAAAACATGTCTCCGCAAGAAGCAGATTCTTTTGCTGACGTATTGCACAGGACCATGGTGCTGCTCGGCCTTCAGTTCCCCAACATGGGCTATAATTTTGAGCTTAGGCAGGGCCCGTGGAAACCCGGGCGCGGCGGAGATGCGAGGGCCTCCCACTGGGAATTCAGCATCTATCCTGCATGGCCAGCGCTCGATACCGAGAAGCACACTGGGTTTATCCCCCACCTTTTAGGCGCATCTGTCCTCAAGGTTGCGCCGGAGGAGATTGCTGGAAGGATTTTGGGGAAATAAGCTTTAACCCCTAAAAACAACGTTCTTAAAATCAACAATTCTATTGTTTTTCACTTCAACACCTTCCCTCTTCAGCATCTCAATCTTCCTCTTGGTCCCATGGGCAAAACCACCAATAGAACCGTCAGCGGAAACGACGCGGTGGCACGGCACCTTGGGAGCGTAGGGATTCCTGTTCATCGCCTGCCCCACGGCGCGGTACGCCCTCGTGCCCAGCGCCTCTGCCAGGGCCTTGTAGGTGGTTACTTTTCCCTTGGGAACTTTCCTCAATAGTGCATAGCAGCGCTCGTTGAATGATGATCTTGTTTTGGCCATTGTGATCCCTCCCTCCTTTCTCTCCGCCGAAGGCGGCGTTGAAAAGCCAAAAACACTCTAAATATTTAAAAGCAACCTATTGTTCGTCCCTTATCTCCCCTGGGGCCGTAGTGTAGCTTGGCTATCACTCAAGGCTGGGGGTCTTGCGACCGGGGTTCAAATCCTCGCGGCCCCACTTTTTCTTTACCCTCCTGCGGTCGGGCAAAGAAAACCTGGACTAAAAGAAAATGCCTTCGGCGAACCTTGTCCAGTCTCCGGGTGAAGTGAGGATACCTCGCAACCCCCTCTCTTTCTTGCAGGGATGATGACAACTCAAATTGTTTTATTTAAAAGCAAATCTTTATATATCACAACAAGGATGGAGGAATAGGTGCCGTCATGTCCAGGAGCCGCTTTGCCCCCCTTTCGTTCATTCTTCTCGTCCTCTTCGCCGTAGCAATCCACGCACAGCCCTCTCCGGAGACGTTCTCGGCCGTTGTGGAGCCCATCCAGAGCATCATCGTGGTGAATGAAACGGCATCGTTCAACATCACCATCTCCAACGGCTACAGGGAGTTAAAGGAATTCCGGATAGAGAAGGTCGGTTATCCGTTCTGGGACATGTATGTGCTGCCGATGGCCAACCCGATCTCGGTCGTCGTCCCCCCCGGCGGCCAGCAGAGCGTCGTCCTCTACGTCAGGCCCCTGCACATCACCGCCGTGGACACCTACACGCTGGACACCAACATCGCGGATGCTTCCACCGGCAGGAAGCAGATCATCCCCATCACCGTGGGCATAAAATCGACCGAAGGGCAGATACAGGGCTATGTGCCGACGGTCCTCACCCAGGTGCAGATGCCCTCGTCGATAGACCCGCGCCAGCCGCTGAAGGTCAGCATCAGCCTCAACAACCAGAACGCCCTCGACTATCCCAATCTCACCATACGCCTCAACAGCGCCCTGCTCAACAGGGACTATGCCTACCAGCTCGGCCCGAAGGAAGAGAAGGGCATAGACATCTCCATCGACCTCGATCCGCAGACGCCTCCCCAGGAGAGCCGCCTCACCATCTCCATCCTGAGAGGCGACAAGAGCATCATCACCCCCATCACCAAAACACTGGCCATACAGGAATATACAGTCAAGGATGAGCAGCCCGTCCAGAGCAGCTTCCTCAAGAGCCAAAAGACCATCTCGTTCAGCTCCAACAACCAGAAGTACCGGGGCCTGGTCAAGGAAGAGACCTCGCTGTTCAGGAGCCTCTTCACCTCGACAGAGCCCAAGGCCTCGCTCACCTCAGAGAACGGCCAGCGCTACCAGGTCTGGAACGTGCAGCTTGACTCCTCCCGGCAGATGCGGATGACCGTGACAGAGAATTACAGGCCCCTGGTCGTCATCATCGCCGTCATCATCATCCTCATCGTCCTGTACTTCGTCTTCCGCAGCCCGATCGTCATCATGAAGGAGGTGGCCGCGGTGTCCATGAAAGAGGGAGGCATCTCGGAAGTGAAGGTCATCATCCGCGTCAGGAATAGGGGAAGGGAGCCGCTGGCCGACATAGAAGTCGGCGATGTCGTCCCTCACATCGCGGCCGTCGAGAGGGAAACCGCCCTGGGGGTCATCCATCCGGAGAAGATCACCTCCCACCACAAGGGCACCATCCTGAAATGGACCGTCCATCATCTTGAGCCCAATGAAGGCGTCATCCTCTCCTACCGCATGAAGTCCCGCCTCACCATTCTGGGAGACTTCCATCTTCCCTCGGCCACCGCGCGGTGCAAGTACAGGAATTCCTACGTCATCACCAACTCAAACAGGGTGACGGTCAACAACTAACGCAGAAGGCGGGCTATTCAGAATCTTCCAATTACTTCCCTCTGCCCAGGATTTCGTCCAGCGTCGTTTCTCCCACAATGTTCACCCGCTGATCGTCGGGTCCTCTCATATTGTCGGATAAACATAGCGTGTACCCTGCATCAAGGAATTCGCGGATAATTCCCCCGAATGTCGACTTCACATAAACTCGGTCAAGCGCATATCCCCACCGATATGCGTCCCTCATTTCGTGCAGGAGAATTCCACTCGCTGAGTAGATGAGCTTTCTTTCCTTTATTCCGATGGCCCCCCTGATTTTTCCGAAGGGGTCAGATATGAACGGCATTGACGGCTGCCCTTGGTATCCTACAAGAGGGAGATTTTTCCTACGATCCATATCATATGCTTCTTCCCCAAGATTGGCGCCTGTCGTCTTCTGATACACTGCCAGTTTTTTGCCTTCATGGAGATGCTGCTCGATGAGAGCAACAACATTCTCATCCCGCATCCACTCAAATCCACCTGAAAGAACTGGCCTGTAGAGTCCCTTTCTGATACCAAGCTTCATGCTTCAGGAACTCCAGAGCAAAATATAAATTTATCCCTTGTACGCCTTCCCGATCAGGTCGCTCTTCGTGATGACGCCCGCGACCTTCCCCTGCTCGGTGACCACGACCATGGGGCAGTGCCGCAGGAGCGAGGAGACCATGTCGAGGGAGGCGTTCTTCGGCACCGCGGGAGGGGCATCCGCCATGATCTCCCGCACCGTCCTGGCTTTCTGCTCCATCAGCGCGTCGAGGATGAGGCCTTCCGACACCAGCCCGGTGATGTGGCTGTTCTCCATGACCGGCAGCTGCGAGATCTGGTGCTTCTTCATCAGGGAGATGGCGTCCCGTATCTCCGCCCCCGCGTCGATGCTGATGACTTTGGTGTTCATGATCTGGGATGCGGCCACCTGCCCCTTCGTCTCGAGATCCTCGAGCACGCGGAAGATCTGCTTCACTTTCGTATAGGTGGGATCAAGCCGCTTCGCCTCTATCTTCGCGATGAGCGACTGGGAGACGTTCGCCCGTTTCGCCAGCTCGAACTGGGTCATGCCAAGTTTCTTCCGCGCGCGCTTGATGTCGTCGATGTCGTACATGCTCCCAACCCCTAAAAGCCGGATGCCAATCCCTGCGGGGGCAGTGGACTACTAATATATAATCCTTTTTATTCCTATAAGAATATCCAAAACAACAACCTTTTTATAACGCGCGCATTGTGCCCTGATTTTAGCATATCGAGGTGGTTCCATTGGCGAAAATAGAATACTTTACATCGGAAAGCGTGACCGAGGGTCATCCGGACAAGATCTGCGACCAGATAAGCGACGCCATCCTGGACGAGCTCTACAAGCAGGATCCGTATTCCCGCGTCGCGGTGGAGACCCTGACGACCACGGGACTCGTCGTCGTCGCGGGCGAGGTCACCACGAAAGGATACGCGGACATCCAGCACATCGTCAGGCGCACGCTCAAGGAGATCGGCTACACCAATCCCGAGTTCGGCATCGACCACAATGACGCCGGGGTGCTGGTCAGCATCCACGGCCAGAGCCCGGACATTGCGCAGGGCGTGGACGAGCGGGCAGCCGAAGGGAAGGACACCGCCGAGCAGGGCGCGGGCGACCAGGGCATGATGTACGGCTTCGCCACCAACGAGACCCCCGAGCTGATGCCCCTCCCCATCATCCTGGCCCACAGGCTGACGCGCAGGCTCGCTGAAGTGCGCAAGAACGGCATGATCAAGGGCCTCGGCCCGGATGGGAAATCGCAGGTCAGCATCGAATACCATGACGGCAAGCCAAAGAGGCTGAGCGCAGTGGTCATCGCGCAGCAGCACACCGACGATGTCCCCGAGCAGAAGCTGAAGGAAGAGATCTTCGAGAAGGTCGTCAAGCCCGTGTGCAAGGGAATGCTGGACAACAGCACGCGCGTCCACATCAACGCCACGGGCAAGTTCGTCATCGGCGGTCCGGAAGGCGACAGCGGACTGACGGGAAGGAAGATCATCGTCGACACCTACGGCGGCATCGGCCGCCATGGAGGGGGCGCATTCTCCGGGAAGGACCCGTCCAAGGTGGACCGCTCCGGCGCGTATGCCGCGCGCTACGTCGCGAAGAACATCGTGGCTGCGAAGCTCGCGGACAAGTGCGAGGTGCAGATCTCCTATGCCATCGGAGTGGCGAAGCCGACGTCTGTCAACGTGGACTGCTTCGGCACCAACAAGATTCCGCAGGAGAGGATCGTGGAGCTGGTGAACGCCCACTTTGACCTCCGCCCCAAGGGCATCATCCAGATGCTCAATCTCCGGCGGCCCATCTACCGCCAGACCGCGGCGTACGGCCACTTCGGGAGGGAGGAGCCGGAGTTCACGTGGGAGAAGACGGACAAGGCTGAAGAGCTGAGGAAGGCGGCCGAATAACATTCCTGTTCCTTCCTAGGCAGCGCCTTTTTTGTGAGCGGTGCTGCAATGTGCGGCAGCGGCAGTGGGAGGGGACGCGCCCTACGGGACGGACCCACTCCTCCATTGCGACAACGAAGAGCGAGCCGGCGCTGCCGGATAACACTCCATCACGATGCCCATCAAAGTAAAGGATGGCCTGCCTGCGATAGGCCACCTCCAGCAGGAAAACATCTTCGTGATGACGGAAAGCAGGGCCGTCCACCAGGACATCAGGCCCCTGAAGATAGTGATTCTCAACCTGATGCCGGAGAAGCAGAAGACAGAGCTCCATCTCCTGAGGAGGCTGTCCAACAGCCCTCTCCAGGTCGAGGTCGACCTCCTGCATACGGAGACGCACGAAAGCAGGAACACTCCCAAGGAGCATCTCAGCGCCTTCTATACGACGTTCAGCAGGATACGGCAGAGAAAATACGACGGCCTCATCATCACCGGGGCCCCGGTCGAGCAGCTGGAGTTTGAGCAGGTTGACTACTGGGATGAGCTGAGGCAGGTGATGGAATGGTCCACCCATAACGTAAGCTCCACCCTCCATCTCTGCTGGGCGGCGCAGGCCGGGCTGTTCTACCATTATGGCATCCCCAAGCGCCCGCTGGACAAGAAGCAGTTCGGCATTTACGAGCACACCATCCGAAACAAGCACTGCCCGCTTATCCGCGGGTTTGATGACGTGTTCTGGGCGCCGCATTCAAGGCACACGACCGTCGTGGAAGACGACCTTGCCCGGGCTCCGGACATCGAGACAGTCTCCACGTCAAGGGAAGCGGGAGTGTACATCATCGTCTCAAAAGACAAGAAGCGGGTGTTCATCACCGGGCATTCCGAATACGATCCCTATACGCTGCTCCAGGAGTACAGGCGGGACATGGCGAAGGGTCTGCCCATTGACCTGCCTGAAAACTATTTCCAGGACAACGACCCGGGCAAGCATCCGCTCGTGCGGTGGAACTCGCACTCTTCCCTGCTGTTCTCCAACTGGATAAACTATTATGTCTATCAGCTCACCCCGTACCGGTTGGAGGATATTGCATGATTCTGATGATTCTGCCGGAGTAATGCAGGCTGGAACGGTAAGTATGTCACTTGGAGGACCTCATCTTTCGCCGGCACTGTAGAAAATGCGGGCAGCATCAATTCGCGGCGCCCTTATCATCAGGAAAGCAAATGGCAAGGGGACGACCCTGCTCGGAAGCAGGCTTCCGGCATCCACTGCGCGGACTACGGGGAATGTCGATTTTCATTGTAGAAGCGAAGAGCGAGCCGGCGCTGTCCCGAGCGTGAGCGAGACGTTCTACTGAGCATTTTTCTCCATAACCTTTATTAATCCCCAAAGTGTACCCACTATAAAATGGTAATAGTGAATTGGCCGGATGCCATGGCGAACATCATCGGAAGCATCGTAGGAGGGCTTCTGGTTGCCATCCTGCTCGCTATTTTCTATGTTCTCAACAATCCAAAGCTGAACCTGGTGTTCAAGGAGAGGGTTGCTTTTGCCCTGCATAGGGTCAGCAGATCCCCCAAGGCCCCGTACCGGCTGTATATCCGCCTGAATATCTACAACACGCGCAACACGATTGCCCATGGCTGCAAGGTCCTGTTGCTGCGCCTCGAGCAGAAGGCCGGGAAGAGGTTCGTCAAGATATACCCTCCGGTCCACCAGACCCTGAAGTGGTCCTTCGAGCAGGAATCAGAGGGCTACCAGGGCCTTGAGATGCCCGGCCGGACCAGGCGCCAGGTGGATGTGGTGTACGCTCCGAAGGGCAGCGACAAGTTCTTTTTGGCAGTTCCCCGTGGCCGGGAGCAGAAGGGCTTCCCGAATGGAGTATACCGCTTCACCGTCCAGGCGTTCGGCGCCAACGCAGGCACCGTCACCAAGCAGTTCATCCTTGACTGGATGGGGCCGTTCGAGCCGGAGAACATCAGGATGTACAAGTCGCGCTGGTTCCACGGCCCCAAGGACTACGTGACCGACCTCTTCTCCAAGTTCACCCTGATGGGGCCGCGCTGAGCGCCGCGCCAACACCCATTTTGGCCGGTTTTCTTGAGAAATAAGCCATCATCTGAATGGCAGTCCTCAACCATCACCATAAGTTTTATATACATCGCCGTTTCTTGGACAGAAAGTATCCCCACTCTCAAGTGGGGAATGAGGTGTGCAGCATGGCAGAGAGAACGTTCGGAAGCTACGCATTCATCGCCGGGGTCCTGATCGCGGTCGTCATTGGCATCGCCGGCACCGCGCTGCAGGGCGCGCAGCTGTGGCTCACCTCCCTGCTCGTCATCCTCGGCCTCTTCGTCGGCTTCTTCAACATCTCAAGAAAGGAGACGCGGGACTTCCTGCTCACCTGCACCATGCTCATCGTGGCGGCGTACGCGGGCAACGCCTCCGGCATCCTCATCAACGTGCAGTTCGTCGGCGTCTACCTCAGCGGCATCTTCGCCACCGTGCTGACGTTCGTCGTGCCGGCAACCATCATGGCCTCGCTGAAGAGGATCTGGCTGCTGGGAGAGGAGTAGGAGTTCCTTTATTGTTGTGTCGGTCTCCTATGTATGCTTCTTGACTGACGTGATGACCCTAAGGTACTCTTTCAGGTTCTCATTCAGGACGGCTTCCCCCAATGGCTTGACGGCCTTGTAACAGTATTTCAGCTCGGAATTGGTGAGCTTCTCATGGGTGAAGATTTTTTATGATCCTCATCTCGGGTAGGCACGATGACAAACCACCAACCTTTAAATACCCCTCCTTATTTTCCCGTCCCCACTCGTGAGGTGAAAAACAATGGATATAGCCGGAATAGTCAATCACTACGTGTTTTCCAGGCCGCTGGCATCTATCGTGGTCATCGGGATCCTCTCGCTGTTGATGGCCTGGGGAGTCACCAGGCAGGTGAAAAGAGCAGATGTAGGCACCCAGAAGATGAGGGAGATCTCCGAGGCCATCCACGAGGGCGCGATGGCGTTCCTCATGCGCGAGTACAGGACGCTGGCGTGGTTCATCGTCATCATGGCAGCGGTGATATTCATCTTCCTCGACCATCCGGCCACCAAGGTCAACGAGGCCCCCTGGACGGCATTGGCGTTCGTCTGCGGCGCGGTCATCAGCATAGTGGCGGGATTCATCGGCATGAAGATCGCCACCAAGGCGAACGTCCGGACGGCGAACGCGGCGAGGACCAGCATCAGCGGGGCATTCACCATCGCGTTCAGGTCGGGCACCGTATTGGGATTCGGGCTGGTGGGCCTGGCGGTGTTGGGCATCTCATCATTGTACATCTTGATGACCAACGTATTGGGCATCGACGTCAACAGCACCATGGAAATCCTGACGGGATTCGCCCTGGGAGGATCCTCCATCGCATTATTCGCGAGGGTAGGCGGGGGCATCTACACCAAGGCAGCGGATGTCGGAGCGGATTTGGTCGGCAAGGTCGAGGCAGGCATCCCGGAGGATGACCCAAGGAACCCGGCAGTAATAGCCGACAATGTGGGCGACAACGTGGGTGATGTCGCGGGCATGGGCGCTGACCTGTTCGGCTCGGTAGCGGAATCGACCTGCGCGGCCATGGTCATCGGCGCAATAGCCTTCGGCGCAGCCGGCGTCCAATCCGCCCTGCTCTATCCGCTGGCGGTCTCCGCCGTCGGCATCCTCGCCGCATTCATCGCCATCAGGTTCATCAGGCTGAGAGAAGGGGGAAACGTGGAAGGAGTCCTGAAAAAGGGCCTCACCATCGCTTCTGTCCTGGTATTGGCGGCCATGTACTACCTGACGGCAAAATGGCTTCCGGCCACCTTCACTCTGCACAAGGTGGTGTACACGTCGTTCGGCGTCTATGTCTCCCTGGCCATGGGGCTCATCGCGGGGCTGCTCATCGGCTTCGTCACCGAGTACTTCACCTCGCACGCCTACAAGCCGGTGAGGAACGTCGCAAGGTCATCGGAGACCGGAGCCGCGACCAACATCATCCAAGGCATCGCCCTGGGCTACGAGAGCGCGGTCATCCCCATCATCCTGATTGCGGTAACCGCTTTCACGGCGTTCAAGTTCGCGGGGCTGTACGGCGTCGCGATATCCGCCATCGGCATGCTTTCCACCCTGGTCATCGCCCTCGCGATCGACGCCTATGGGCCGGTCTCGGACAACGCCGGCGGCATCGCGGAGATGGCCGGACTTCCAAAAGAAGTGAGGAAGAAGACGGACGTCCTTGACGCGGCCGGGAACACCACTGCCGCCATCGGGAAGGGGTTTGCCATCGGAAGCGCGGCACTGACGGCGCTCGCATTGTTCAGCGCGTTCATCGCCGCCTCGGGCATCGACCTCAGCGTCGGGGTGAACTTGTTGGACAACAAGGTCATTGCCGGCCTGCTCATCGGCGGCATGCTGCCCTTCCTGTTCAGCGCCATGACCATGAAAGCCGTGGCACGGGCGGCTGAGGCCATGATCATCGAAGTGAGGAGGCAATTCAAGACCATCAAGGGCCTGATGCAGGGCAAGGCGAAGGCCGATTACAGGACGTGCGTGGACATCTCCACCAAAGCCGCGCTGAGGGAAATGATCGCCCCCGGATTATTGGTCGTCCTCACCCCCATTGTCGTCGGCGTCCTCTTCGGCATCGAGGCATTGGCGGGAGTGCTCGCGGGATCGCTGGCTTCAGGGGTCATCCTCGCCATCTCGAAAGCGAACGCGGGCGGCGCCTGGGACAACGCCAAGAAATACATCGAGGCAGGGCAGCACGGCGGGAAAGGCTCGGATGCCCATCATGCAGCCGTTGTGGGGGACACCGTCGGCGACCCGATGAAGGACACCAGCGGCCCGTCCTTGAACATCCTGCTCAAGCTGATGGCCATCATCTCACTGGTCTTCGTGCCATTGTTCGTCAAGCACGGGGGATTGCTGCTCGGCTACCTTTAAGAATACAACTCTTTTTTATTTTATTTCCGTAATTCTCTGCACGATGTAAGAAAGTCCCGTCATCCCTTCGTAGACATCCATTCGCAATTGAGGCCTTGTTATTGCCTGCACGGCCGTTTTTTGGCTGTCTGCCAATTTCCTGTAGCTGACCCTGCCCCCATTCATGTCTTCAAGAAGTTGAGGTCTTATTCCGGTGTGTACCATAAATCAATGTAATGGTCGCCCGTATTTAAAACTTTATGAAGATTTTGTACTTCAAGAAAACTTCTTCCCGATCTCCTTGTATGCGTCCCGGAACGGCACGCCTTTCTTGACCAGATTGTAGGCTTCCTCTGTCGCGTACACTTCCGGCGTCAGGGCCTTGGCGCAGGCATCCTTATCCACGACCAATTCCCCGAAAAGGAGAGCGGAGATGCTGAGGCAGCCTTTTGTTGTCCCGATGGCCTTCATCAGCGGCTCCTTCGTCAATTGCATGTCCCGGTTGTAGCCGGAGATGAGATTGGGATAGATCATCTTGATCTGCGTCGAGTACCCGGCCACGACGCCGTATTTCGCCCGCAGCAGCTCCAGGACATCGGGGTTCTTCTTCTGCGGCATGATCGAGCTTCCCGTGCATAATTCCGGAGGCAGGGAGAAGTAGCCGAACTCGCCCATGGAGAACAGGATGAGGTCGCTGGCTATCTTGTTGAGGTCCATCATCACCTGCGACAGTGCATCAACGATCAGCGCCTCGTATTTTCCCCGCGAGTTCTGGCAGTACATCGTCTCCATGACCGAGGAGAAGCCCAATTCCTTTGCCGTCCATTTTTTATCCAAGCCAATGACGGGAATGCCGAACCCTGCGCCGGAGCCCAACGGACTTTTGTCAATGAGAGTCAATGTAAAGCGCACAATTTCTTCATCATCCTGCAACGCGGCATCATACGCACTGAACCAATCTTTGATGGTCGTCGGCATCGCCTTCCGCATGTGGGTGTAGCCCGGCAGCGCGATGCTCCCGTATTTCTTCGCGCACGCGCCGATGGCAGAGCGCAGGCTACCGATAAGCGCAATCACCCCTTTCAGCTCATGCTTCTCGTACAGGCGCAGCGCTGCCAGCACCTGGTCGTTCCGCGAGCGCCCGGTGTGGATTTTCTTCCCCAGATCACCGAGAACGGAAACAAGGTGGTTCTCTATCTTGGTATGGCAGTCCTCATCACTGGCCTTGATGTCGAATTTTCCCTTCTTGCTCATGTCTATGACCGTGCGCAATTCCCCTTCCAGTTTCTTGGCCTCGGCGGAAGAAATCACCCTTATTTTGGCCAGCATCTTCGCGTGAGCGATAGACGCCTTGCAGTCATACTCCACCAGCGCCTGGTCCAGCGCATAGTCGTTACCGACGGTGAACAGCTCGATGCCCTTGTCCAGCTTCCGGCCCTTGTCCCAGAGTTTCATGGTGCTAAAAACCTCTCGATGATGCCCTTGTACGCGGCAACCCCCTTCTTCAGTTGGCTGATCTCGATGTACTCATCCGCCTGGTGGGACATATGCGAGTTTCCCGGGCCGAGCTTGATGGCCGGGCAGTCCACGAAGACCATGTCCGACATGGTGCTCGATCCCCGCACGCTTGTCCCCAGCACCGCTTTCGCCGCTTTAACTATTTTTTCATCGGCGCTTGTCTCCTTGGGCACGAGCCGGCTGCTATGCACCACGACTTCCATGCCTTTCCCCAGCTTCTTCTTCACCATCCGGATAAGCTCGTCATGGCTGTACGCGGGCGTGCTCCGGATGTCCGCGATGAACCCGCATTCCGAAGGGATGACGTTCCGCTTCGTCCCTCCGCTGATGGTGGTGACGGCAACCGTGGGCAATCCGAGGGCCTTATGCTTCCGCGAAAACGACATCTTCCGGAGCACGCCAATGCCTTCGCACGCCTTGTAGATCGCATTCACCCCCTTTTCCGGATAGGAGGAGTGGGCGCTCTTCCCCTTCGCGACGACCTTCAGCATGAGATGGCCCTTCTGCGCGTTGCAGATGCCGAGGCCGGTAGGCTCCCCGATGATCGCCCCGTCCAGTTTCCCCAATTTTGGCAACACGGTCTCCAATCCCTGCCCGCCGGTCTCCTCGTCGCACGTCAATGCCAGAATGACCTTCCCCTTCAACGTCTTCCCATCAAGCGACGTGAACGCGTCGATCATGCAGGCCACGCATCCCTTCGCGTCGTTCGAGCCGAGGCCATACAGCTTCCCACCGGCTTTCTTGGCCGCAAAAGGGTCCATGCTCCACCCGCTGTTCGGCGGCACCGTGTCCAGATGCGAGTTGAGCAGCAGAGACCGCTTCCCCTTTCCGACCGAGCACAGGACGTTCCGGCCATCCACTTTGGGAGAGAGCCCTTTGGCGCGGAGATGGCTGGCGATGAATGCGGCTATCTCCGCCTCGCCTCCGCTGAGGCTTTTTATGCGTACCAGGTCCGCGGCCAATTGTTCAGTTGCCATTGCTTGTCTTCTCGTGCAGGTATCGCGCTTTCTCCTTCTTGCTGAGTATCATGGTGCCCGTGCCCTCGAACGTGAGCATCTCGTTGAGCAGCGAATGCCGCTTCGTGCCGTTGATGATGTGGGTCCGCTTCACTCCGCCGTGCACCGCGTTGATGGACGCGCGTATCTTAGGGATCATGCCTTCCGTGATTCCGCCTTTCCGGATCATCCGCTCGGCCTCGCCGACGTCAAGCACCGAGATGAGCGACGACGGGTCATTCTGGTCCCGCATCACCCCCTTCACGTTCGTCAGGTTGATGAGCTTCTCCGCCTTCATGCTCACCGCGATCACCTGGGCGACGGTGTCCGCGTTGATGTTGAACAGCTGCCCTTCGTCATCCGAGCCCAGCGATGCGATGACGGGCGTGTAGCTGCTTTTGACCAGGAGATGGAGGATCGTCGTGTCCACCCCGATGACGTCCCCGACGAACCCGAAATCGACCAGTTCAGCCGATTTCTTCCCGGCCACTTTCATCTTCCACGCCTCCCGCTTCTTCGCCTTGATGAGGTTGCCGTCCACCCCGGACAGGCCGACCACCTTGACCCCGAACTTCCGCAGCGAGACCAGCAGGTCGGTGTTTATCGTCCCCCCGAAGATCATCTTCGCGATCTCAAGCGCTGCCGCGTCCGTGATCCGCCGCCCCTCCACCTTCCGCGGCGTGTGGCCCATCTTCCGGGACAGCTCGTCCACCTGCGGGCCGCCGCCGTGCACGACGATGACCCGTATGCCCGCATGCTTCAGGATGGCGATGTCCTCGGACACGAGGTCCATGGATGCCTGGTCCTTGATCATGGAGCCGCCGAGCTTGACGACGAGAGTCTTCCCCCTGAGGACGCCGAGGTATTTTCCCGCTCCCTTGGGCAGCTTTGCCTTTCCCGTCATTTCCCCATCAGCTCCATCAGCAGGCTGTTCTGCGCGTGCATCCGGTTCTCCGCCTGCCGGTAGATGACGGAATTCCCGCTGTCCACGACCTCATCGGTGGCTTCCACGTTCCTGCGCATGGGCAGGCAGTGCATGAACCGGGCATTGTTGCTCTTCTTCATCTTCGCCATGTCCACGATCCAGTGCTTCAGGCCCTGCTTCGCCTTGGCCTCCGCCTCCGGGTCGCCGTAGTGGAGCAGCGATCCCCAGCTCTTCGCGTACACCACGTCAGCGCCCTTGTACGCCTTCTCCTGCCCATGGACGACTTCCAGCTTCGCCTTGTTCAGGGAGCAGCTCTTCTGCACTGTTTTCATGATGGCATCATCGAGCTCGAACCCCTTCGGGCAGGCGATGGTGAGGTCCATCCCCATCTTGCCCGCGGCCAGCGCCACGGAATTGGGCACGGCCATCGGCAACGCCTTCGGATGGTATGTCCACGTGAGCAGCACCTTCTTTCCCTTGAGGCTGCCGAGCGCCTCTTTCATCGTCATGAGATCAGCGAGCGCCTGGCACGGATGCTCCATGCCCGATTCGAGGTTGATGACCGGCACGTCGGCATATTTCGCGAAGCCCCGCACCACGCCGTCCTTCCGGTCCTCCTGCCAGTCCTTCATCTCCGGGAACTTCCGCACGCCGATGGCGTCGCAGTAGCGCGAGAGCACCTTCGCGGCATCCTTGATGTGCTCTGCCGCCTTCCCGTCCATGACCGCGTTCTCGCGGTGCTCGAGGTCCCACACTCCCTGGCCGATGGCGAGGTCAAGCGCGGTCCCGCCGAGCTTGTGCATGCCCGCCTGCAGCGATGTCCGGGTGCGCAGCGAGGAGTTGAAGAACACCATCGCGAGGATCTTGCCCTCAAACGGCTTCTTTCCGTTTCCGGCCGCATAGCCAGATTTCTTGAGCGCTATCGCCTTGCCGATCAATTGCTCCATCTCCTCCTTCGTCCAGTCGTTGAACGTGATGAAATCCCGTTTTTGTTCCTTAGTGGCCATCCTGAAGCACCTTTTCCATTGCACGATGGAGCGTGTCCACATGCGTTTTTCCTATGATGAGCGGCGGAAGCAGGCGCAGCACGTTCTTCGCTTCTGACGTTGACACGATGATGTTCTCCTTGAGCAGCGCGGCCGCGATTCCCGACACGTCATGCCCGAACTCCAGCCCGAGCAGCAGCCCTTCTCCCCTGACACGGACAAGCCCTTTCATGCCGGAAAATGTCTTCTTGATGTACATGCCCATGGCATACGCGTTCTCCACGAGCTTCTCGTCTGCGATGACCTCGATGGTGGCCTTCAGCCCGGCGCATGCCAGCGGAGAGCCGCCGAACGTGGAGCCGAGCTCGCCGTAGGCGATGGTCTTCGCCACCTTTTCCCGGAGCAGCACTGCCCCCATCGGCACCCCTGAGGCGATGCCCTTGGCCAGGGTGATGATGTCCGGCGCCACGCCAAACGCCTGCGCCGCGAACATCTTGCCTGTCCGCCCGAATCCGGTCTGCACCTCGTCGAAGATGAGCATGATGCCCTTGCTGTCGCACAGCTCGCGCAGCCCCTTGTAGTATCCCTTGCCCGCGGCATTGACCCCTGCCATGCTCTGGATGGGCTCGAGGATGATGGCCGCGGTATCGGGGGCGAGAAGGGATTTCACGCTCTCGATGCTCCCGAATTCCGCGAAGCTGACGCTGGAAAGGAGCTCCCCTGTCCGGTACTTCCCGATGCCGGTGGCGCTCAATGCCCCCGTGGTGCGGCCGTGGAACCCGCCCTTCATGGCGATGATGCCCTTCTTGCCCGTGAATTTTTTGGCCACGCGCATCGCGGCCTCGTTCGCCTCTGCTCCAGAGTTGCAGAAGAACACCTTGCCGAACCCCGGCGCTGCAGAGATGAGCGCTTCCGCCGCCTCTGCGCGGATGTCGCTATACGCCACGTTGGAATAGAACAGGAGCTTGTCCAGCTGCTTCTTGAGGGCGGCGATGACCTTCGGATGGCAGTGCCCGGTGAGCGCGACCGCATGGCCGCCGTAGAAGTCAAGGTACCGGGTGCCGTCCGCATCGGACACGTACATGCCTTTGCCCTTCACCAGCACGAGGGGGAATTTCTTGTAGGTGTTGAGCTGGTAGGCATCCTCCTTCCGCATGAGCAGCGTCTTGTCCATGGTCGTGCCTCACGGGTTGGTGCCGGGGAAGAGCAGCCCGGTTTTCTCGTCGAGCCCGAACATGAGGTTCATGTTCTGGATGGCCTGTCCTGCGGCTCCTTTCACCAGGTTGTCGATGGCGGACATCACCGCCACCTTCTTCCCCTTGCAGAAGACGGAGATATCCGCGAAGTTCGTGCCCGCGACAAAGGAATTTTCAGGGGAGCCGTCCACTATCCGCACGAAGAAGCTGTCCTTGTAGAACGAGGCATACATCTTCTTCAGTTCCTCCGCCTTCAGCGGCTTCTCCGCCAGGAAGTGGATGGTGGTGAAGATGCCCCGCACCGTGGGCACGGAGTGGGTGACGAACGAAACCTCGGGAGAGCATCCGAACTTGGAGAGTTCCTGCACGATCTCCGGCTCGTGCTGGTGCGAGAACACCTTGTACGCCTTGACGTTATTGGCGCGCGAGGGATGGTGTGTCGCCGCCGAGGGAGTCGAGCCTGATCCGGAGGAGCCGGTCTTGGAATCTATGACCACGTATTTCGGCAGCAGCTTCTTCGCCGCGAGAGGGGCAAGCGCGAGGAGCGCTCCCGTGGGGAAGCATCCTGGGCAGGCCACGTTCTGCGCCTTCTCGATGGCATTCTTGTTGAGCTCGGTGAGCCCGTAGGCGAACTCCTTGAGCAGCGCCGGATTTTTGTGCGCATATCCGTAATGGGCATCATAGGAAGCGGCGTCCGCGAGCCGGAAATCCCCGCTGAGGTCGATGATCTTGGTCTTGCCCATGATTCCCTTGGCAACCCCCATCGAGACGCCATGCGGCATGGCGAAGAACACCACGTCCGAGGCCGCCGCTGCCTTGCCCGGCGGCGTGTCCGTGAACGCCATGTCCGTGGCCTTCAGGAGGTTCTTGTGCACCGCGCTGAGCTTCTTCCCGGCATGGGTGCGCGAGGTGACGAATGCCAGCTCCACGTTCGGGTGATGGACCAGGAACCGCAGCAGCTCGCTGCCCCCGTACCCCGATCCCCCGATGACGGATGCCTTGATTTTTTTGATGCTCATGGTGACAGCCCCAGCTTATGCTCGACGAACGCGGCCATCTTGTCCGGGTTGCTCTTGGCGTTGATGGCCTCGATGCCGTTCTGCTTCTTGATGAGCTCGACCCCGATGCTCGTCGCGGCCACGAGGCCGCTGAACACGTCTATCGCCAATCCGAGCTTCTTGAACTGCTGCACCGCTCCCCACGCGCCCACCGGATCGAACGCGCACACGATATGCACCTTCGCGAAGCCCATGATCTGCTTGTCCTGCAGGATCTCCTGCACGCCATACTCGCCCATGATGCCGTCTCCCAGCTCGAGCACGATGAAGTCCGGCTTTATATTGTTCAGCTCGTGCAGGATGCCCTTGGCCACCGCGGCGATGTCGTCGCTCTTGATGCTCGACGTCAGCCCCGCGTGCAGGAAGCTCAGGGAGAGCTGGGCGCCGTTGTCCTCCATGTTGAGGGTGTCGCTGAGCAGCGATACCCCGGTGAGCTTCGCCGAGGCGATGGTGTAGCCTTTCTTGCTCAGGTGCTGGATGATCTCGCACGCCACCGTGGTCTTTCCCGTGCTCATGCTCGTCCCTGATATCACGACCAGCGGGGCGCTGCCCTTCAGCTCGCCCTTCGGCGGAATGGCGTTCATGAACGTGCTTGCCTGCTTGCCGTTGACGGCCACTGCCCCGAGCACTTCCACCTTGATGGGCTTGCCCAGCTCCTCGAGCGCGGACTCGCAGACGCCGACCACCCCGCCGAGGTTGAGGATGTCCAGCGTATCCCCTACCTTGACCTGCTTGGGCACGTTGCCGACAAACCCTTTCAGTGCCCGGCGGTTCCCCAGGGCAACGACGAGGATGTCATCCTTCGATATCCGCACCATGCGCCCGGTGGTGATCTCTACCTGGTTGTACACGCTCTTCTCCTCGAGCGCCTTGACGACGATGATGCTCCCTGCTTTCGCCTCGATGGCGTCGATGACATCGACTTCCTTCTTCAGCTTGAGGTTCCCGGCGATGCTCGCGATCTTGTGGACTTTTATCTTCCTTGCCATGCTCTCAGCGCCCTCCCTTCCTGCCCTTCGCCAATATACCCTGCAACCCGTAGATCTTGCTGAACCCTTCCGCGTCGCGGCCGTCGTAGAAGGCGTTCTCCTCCCCGTACGTCGCGACCTTCCGGTCCATCAGGGAAAACCCGCTTTTGCACCCGACGACCATGAACCCTCCCTTGTGGAGCTTGACCTTCGCCTCTCCCGACACCGCAGACTGGCTGCTGTCGAGCATCTTCTCGATGTCCCGCATCACCGGGTCGAAGTACAGGCCCTCGTGCAGCAGGTTGCCGTAGAACTCAGACAGCTGGTTCTTCCAGAATGACTGCCACTTGGTGAGCACGAGCTTCTCCAGCTCGCGGTGCGCCTTGATCAGGATGAGCGGGGCGCCGGCCTCGAACGCTATCCGCCCCTTGATGCCGAAGATGGTGTCCCCGATATGGACTCCTTTCCCCACGCCGTGCTTGGCCGCGATCGCGTCAAGCGCCCCGAGCATCTCCACCCCATTGAGCTTCTTGCCGTTCAGCTTGATCGGGACCCCTTTGTCGAACGTGAGCGTGAGATATTCCGGCGCGGACGGCGCATCCGCAATGGCGCTGGTCATGGAAAAGACTTCCTCGGGGATTTCCTTCCACGTGTCGTGGGTCTCCTTGCCGCCGATGGTGGTGCCCCACATGCCCTTGTTGACGGAATAGGATGTTGTCTTCGCTTCTACCGGGAAACCCTTCTTCGCGAGGAACTCCGCTTCCTGCTTCCGGGTGATGGACAGCTCCCGTATGGGCGCGATGATCTTCAATCCAGGGGCGAGCACGCGGAACGCGACATCGAAGCGCACCTGGTCGTTTCCCGCCCCCGTGGAGCCGTGCGCCAACGCGTCCGCCTTCTCTTTGAGGGCGACCTGCGCGATCTTCTCCGCCTGGATCACCCGCTCGGCAGACACGGATAGCGGGTACACGCCGCCGCGCAGGACGTTCCCCTTGATGAGGTACGTGAGGAACCGGTCGAACAGCTCCTTCTTCGCGTCTATCGCGCAATGCTTCGCCACCCCGAGTTTCTTCGCCTTCGCAGCTATCCCGGCCAACTCCTCCCCGGAGAAGCCCCCGGTATCCACGGTGACGGTGACGACCTCGCAGCCGTATGTCTCCTTGAGGTAGTGGACGCAGAAGGACGTATCCAGCCCCCCTGAAAATGCCAATACGATCTTGTTCAGCTTCATGGTCGTGTGCTGCCGGTCCCGGCCGGCCCCCCGGAGATGTGGGAAAACCGCTACTTTTAAATATGACGACCTAAACAGGACAACATGGACAAAAAAGTCCGAAATGGGACATTAGTCCAATTCTAGACTTTTAATACTTAAATAGGACAAAAAAGTCCGAAAAGAAACATTTATATAGGAGTGCCCGCTTCTAGGGGGATAAGCGATGTGCCTTCACGACAGAGTACCGAACCGGGCAAGGCACAGACGCTTACTTTTTCGTGGTTAGGATGCAGGCGCAACTGTCAGAGTGGGTGGACGTTGATTCGGTTGCGCTCGAGACTGCCGTGTTTTCGAGGCTCAGGGAGTTCCGAAGGCTCAAGCGGTAGGCAAAAAGGGGCCCAGGCAGAGCTGCATCATCCGACAGGCCCATGCCGCTGGTTTCATCCGCTTCATCCGCTTCATTCCATCCATGTTCATTTCCATGTTCATTTCATTGATATCAGTTCATTGAAACAACATAACGTTGGGGGTTGGGGAGCACGCTCGAATGCGCCGCTCTGCTGTCATGAGCATTACGAAGACCGTCGAGAAGTACGTCCAGGAGCACCCTTCTGTCAAGGACTGCCTGAAGAAGGGGCTGGTGAACTATTCCGCTCTCGCCAGGCAGATCGCTGAAGAGCTCGGCCTGGACGCGGAGAGGAACTTCGACGCCCTCCTCATCGCGGCGCGGCGCTCGCACGAGAAGGTCGCCAAGGAGAAGGATTCCCAGGAGAAGATACTCTCTGTCCTGCGGCAAAGCCGCGTCGAGATCAAGAACCGGATGGTCGCCTTCGTGCTGGAGCGTGGCGTGCCTCCCAAGTCCCTGACCGACCTGGAGAACAAGGCGAAGAAAGCGGGAGAGGTGCTCCACATCATCGAGGGCGTCTCGGCCATGACGCTCATCACCGTGGAGGAATTATCAAAGGAGATACGCTCCCTCTTCAGGAATTTCATCATCCGGGAGAACAAGGAGCTGGTGGAGGTCATCCTCAAGAGCCCCAAGGAGATCGAGCAGACCGCGGGCATCATGGGCTACCTCTGCTCCCTGCTGGGCGAGAACGGCGTCAACATCGTCGAGGAGATGAGCTGCTGGACGGACACCATCTTCCTCGTGCAGGAGAAGGACCTCGGGAAAGTGATGGAATTGCTGAAGTTCTAGGGAACATACCCGAACCATTCCGTCCTGATGAGCATTGACAAATCATCGCTGTTTTTGAAGAATTTGTAATAATGAGTGTATATTCCCTTTTCACTTGTTCATTCCCCGAGCAGGTGCCCGAGCTTCTGCCGCTTGGCCTTCATGTAGCCCTTGCTCTGCCTGTACGCGGGCGGGATGAGCGGCACCCTCTCGGCAACCTCGATGTCCCCGTCCTGCAGCCCCCCGATCTTGCGGGGATTGTTGGTGAGCAGCCTGATTTTTTTCACGCCGAGATGGCGGAGGATCGCGGCCCCGATGGAATAGTCCCGCGCGTCGTCCCTGAAGCCGAGCTTCTCGTTCGCCTCCACGGTGTCCATGCCCTTGTCCTGCAATGCGTACGCCTTTATCTTGTTCGCGAGCCCGATGCCCCTGCCCTCCTGCTGGAGGTAGACAAGGACGCCGCCCTGCTTGCCGATCATCCCGAGCGCGGCGCGGAGCTGGAGCCCGCAGTCGCACTTCGTCGAGCCGAGCGTGTCCCCGGTCAGGCATTGGGAGTGGATGCGCGCCAGCGCCGGCTTGCCCCTGGAGAGCTTCCCCTTGACGAGGGCCGTGTGCTCCTTCTTCCGGCCGTCCTCGAAGACGTGGATGCGGAATTTTCCGTAGACGGTGGGGAGAGTCGCTTCCGCTTTGTGTTTTACCAGGGATGCCATCAACGTTGAAAATTTTCCATACTTTAAAAATTCAGCTGTTTTCGATGGCAAAAGCAGGCGCACCCCATTCTGCATCACCAACCAGGAATTTGCTTGTCCTGTCCTGAAAAATAAAAACTTTTATAATCAACAATGACCACAATCAACCGACATGGCCTCCCCCAGACCGCTCAGCAGGGACCCCCGTTCCCTCTTCGCAAAATACCCCCGGCATCCGGAGGACTACGCCTACATGAATTCCAACAAGCTTCCGGCTCAATTTTTGTTTGCAAATAAATTCTACAGGAGAGCGCTTCAAAGACCCATCTGGCGCCATCAGTACGAGGGCAAATGGGTAGCGATTCTCGGCACCAGGCCAAACCCGGAAATAATCGCCGGAGACAGGCTTGAAGCGGTGCTCCATGACGCATACACAACCTGGGGTTATCGCCCTATCTTGCATGCGTTAGTCGGCCGACAAGAAACAATGGGATGTATGCCTCCGCCAGAGCTGGTTTACCGATGAATTCTTAACTGCACAAAACCTAAAACAGGAATTCCTTCCTCAGCACGATGGTCTGGCCACGCTCCGGGCCGACGGAGATTATGGAGATGGGGACGGCCATCAGCTCCTGCAGGCGGTCGACGTAGCGCACTGCCGATCGGGGGAGGTCGGAAAGCCTCCTCGCCGCGGAGATGTCCTCCCACCAGCCGTCCATCGTTTCATAGGCGGGCTTTGCCTCTTCCAGCACCGCCCCATCGGCGGGGAAGTGCCCGAGGAGCTTTCCCTTGTGCTTGTAGCCGACGCAGAGCTTGAGCTTCCCGAGCCCGGTCAGCACGTCGAGCTTGGTGAGCGCGACGGAATCGATGCCGTTGAGTTGCACCGCGTATCTCGCGATGGCCGTGTCGAACCAGCCGACCCTGCGCGCCCTGCCTGTCGTCGCGCCGAACTCGTTTCCCGCCTTCGCGATCTGCGCGCCGGTCTTGTCCCGCAGTTCGGTGGGGAAGGGGCCGTTGCCCACCCTCGTGGTGTACGCCTTGATGACGCCGAGGCAGGATTCGACGGATTTCGGCGGGATGCCGAGCCCGGAAGGGATGGCTCCGGAGATGCAGTTTGATGAGGTCACATAAGGGTACGTGCCGTGATCGATGTCCAGCAGCGTGCCCTGCGCCCCCTCGAAGAGGACGTTCTTCCTGCCGAGCGCCTCCCAGAGATACGGGGGGGTGTTCCGGACATACGGACGCAGCTTTTCCGCGTATGCCGCGTACTCCTTGTAGAAATAATCGCCGCCATGCCGGGCCTTGAATGCCTCCTTGCCGGCAAGCTGGCCCATCCTCAATCCCGTCCTCGCGGCCTTCGCCATGTACGCAGGCCCGATGCCGCGCCCGGTGGTGCCGATGCTTCCGCCCTTCTCCTTGTCGATGTCGATGTACGGCGGCAGGATGACGTGGGCGTTCGAGCTGATGATGAGGTTGTCCGGCGACACTTTCACCCTGTTCTTCTCCAGGGTAGAGATCTCCTCCAGCAGCACTTTGGGATCAATCACCACGCCGTTGCCGATGATCGCCGTCTTGCCCCTGCGCAGGATGCCGGAGGGGATGAGGTGCAGCACCGTCTTTTCCTTCCCGACGAGCAGCGTATGCCCGGCGTTGTTGCCGCCGTTGAACCGGCAGATGATGTCGGCATCCTCGGAGAGAAAATCCACTATCTTGCCCTTGCCCTCGTCTCCCCACTGCATGCCGATGACGGCTATTGCGTTCATGGATTGACGGTGCGTTGGAGTTATTTAAATGTTATGCGTAGCTTTATAAGAATGCCCGCATCCGTTTTCTCATGCCAGCCGTCCAGGTTATCCTCATCCACGGCAACGACACCCTGCGCTGGTCCTATGCCTGGATGCCGTGGGTAAAATCAGAACTGGAGAAGCTCGGGCTCGAGGTCATCGGCGAGACGTTCCCCGACTCCATCCTCGCCCGCGAGAAGTACTGGATCCCCTTCCTCAAGGACAGGCTCCATGCGGGCGAGAACAGCATCCTCATCGGGCACTCTTCCGGAGCGACCGCGGCCATGCGCTTTGCCGAGGGCAACAGGATACTCGGCTCCATCCTCGTCAGCCCAAGCTACTCCGACCAGGGCATTGAGCTGGAGCGGCAGAGCGGCTATTTCGGGCGCCCGTGGCAATGGGGCAGGATACGGGCCAACCAGCGATGGATCGTCCAGTTCGGCTCGACGGATGACCCCTTCATGCCGGTGGAGCAATTCAGGCACATCCATGGGAAGCTGGGAACGGAATATCGCGAATTCACCGACAGGAACCATTTCTTCTACGGCCAGGACACGTTCCCGGAGATCATCAGCACCGTGAAGGAGAAGCTCAACCTGTGATTTCCCATGACCACCGGCCTCTTCATCGGGCGTTTCCAGCCGTTCCACAACGCCCATCTCAGGAATGTCAGGGGCGCGCTGAAGGAAGTGGACATGCTGGTCATCGGCATCGGCAGCTCGGACAAGGAGCGCACTCAGGAAAACCCGTTCTCCGCGAAAGAGCGCAAGGAGATGATCAGCGCGGCCCTCGACAACGAAGGCATCTCCTCTTTCACCATCGTGGAGCTTCCGGACTTCGCTGACGACGGGCAGTGGATGGATTGCGTGAGAACAGCAGCGCCGGATGCCGATATCGTGTTCGTGGGCAATGACGAGGCAAAAGAATTCTTCGAGAAACGCGGCTGCACAGTGAGGAAGCTGCCGTTTGTCAAAGGCATCAGCGGCACCATCGTCAGAGGGATGATGAGAGGAGGGAAGGAGTGGGAACCGTTGGTGCCGCCAGCCATTCATCAGTACATCTTCCAGAACAATCTTCTCCGGCATGTTCAATGAAATGCCCATTGGTGAGCAGTTTCATCGGAAAGCATCATAAACGCCCTTCATCTCCGACGGACAATGCCAAAAGCGCCTCTGATAAAGATACTGGAAAGCATCAAGGACGGAGGGCGCCGCCACCTGGTCGAGGACATTGCGCGAACCATGGGAGGGGCAACCTATGATCCCAACAAGGTGCCTCAGCAGACGGCCGCATTCTACCTGGACACTGCCCTTGCTATCGAGGGCAATATCCCGCGGTTCCAAAGCGATGCAGTGGAAAGCCTCCCCGATCTGGTAAAGAAACACGGGACGGAACGGACAATGCAAATCCTCCGGAATGCCGGCAGGATCAAGGATTCCGATTTTCCCAGCGAGCACAATGTTGCGCTGTTTTATCTCGGGATGGAGAAGGAAGTACACAAGCATAATCCGGCCATAGGCCAGTACCTCCAACTCATGGGAAGAATCAAGGCAAAGTACGGCATCACCTGAAGATTTTGCTCTTACTCAAAAATCCCGCTGAGGAATCCCTTCTTCCCGGACTCCTTCTCGAACTCCTTCAGCAGCTCCTTCTGCCTCTTCGACAGCTTCTCGGGCACGGCGATGACGGCTTCCGCGTAGAGGTCTCCCTTCCCGCCGCCGTCGAGATGGGGGATGCCCTTGCCCTTGAGCCGGAACACGGTGTTGCTCTGCGTCCCCGCGGGGATGCTCAATGACGCTTTCCCCTCCAGGGTGGGGACCTCGATCTCTCCCCCGACGGCAGCGATGGCAAAGGGAAGCGGCACCCTGGCATGCAGGTCGTCATTCTCCCTGGTGAATGTCTTGTGCGGCCTCACGTGCACCACGATGTACAGGTCTCCCGGAGCCGCGCCCCGCACGCCCGCCTCCCCGCCTCCCCTCACCCTGAGGTTGGTGCCGTTCTCCGCCCCTGCGGGGATCTTGACCTCGAGCTTGCGCGTCTTCTTCACCACCCCGGTGCCGTCGCACTCCCCGCATTCGTCCGTGATGATCCTTCCCTCGCCATTGCATTTCCTGCACGTCGTCGTGGTCTGGAAGATGCCGAACGGCGTCCTTTGCGTGCGCATGGCCATGCCCCTGCCCTCGCATTCCGGGCACGTCTCCACCGCGTCGGGAGAGGCCGCCCCGGAACCGCTGCACGGCGCGCACTGCTCCAGCCGGGGGATGGAGACCTCCTTCGTCATCCCGGAAGCGGCTTCTTCCAGGGAGACCTCGATGTCGTAGCGCAGGTCGTATCCCTGGCGCTGCTGCCTCCTGCGGGATCGCCCGAAGCCGGCTCCCCCGAAGAACGTGTCGAATATCTCGTCGAAATTGAAGCCGAAGCTGCTCGACTGGTTCATGAAATCCGAGAAGTCGAAGCCGGAGAAGCCCGCGCCTCCCGCCCCCCCGTCGGCGGTGCCGAAGCGGTCGTACTGCTGCCGCTTCTTCTCATCGCCGAGGACGGCGGCAGCCTCGTTGATCTCCTTGAACTTATCCGCCGCGCCGGCGTCCTTGTTGATGTCCGGGTGGTGCTGCTTCGCGAGCTTCTTGTACGCCTTCTTGATCTCCTCGGTGGATGCGCCCTTCCCCACCCCCAGTATCTTGTAGTAGTCCTTTGCCATTACGGTGATTCTCCCAACAGGGAGGAAAATTCCTCCTCTATCTCCCGCGCGAACGTAAATTCATGCTCAATGGAGGGATAATTATATGTCTTTCTGATGTAGTCGAAGCGCTCCCGCAGGGGGGTGACGGCGGTGTCCTTGACGCGCTTGTCCGCATAGAATACCAGCTTCTCCTCGATGCTCTGCGGCCGGTAGGACGGGTCATTGAGGTTCTCCAGGCCGTGCCGCTTCACGAGGATGGCGACCTCGGGATAGCCGGCCTTCTTCACGAAGTCATGCCCCGCCTTGACGTGGTTGGGCCTGAGCTTCTCCACGTCGTGCAGCAGCGCCCCCGCCGCCACGAGGGGGATGTCCACTCTGGCCCCCTTCCGCGCGAGCCGTTCGGCGAGATTGACGGCGAAATCGCGCACGACCCTGCAATGGGCCACGATGTTCTCCTTGGTGCCGTTCTTCCTCAGCAGCGCGAGGCATTGTTGTTCTGTGGGGATGGCCATCTTTTTGTCATGGGTTGGGTCTGGCATGTTTAGCAGCTTCGAACGCTCCGCAAGACGTGATTGAATGCGCTGCGTCCCCGTAGTCCACGCAGTGGATGCCGGAGGTGCGCCTCCGGGCAGGGGCAGGTCCCCCCGCGACGCGCACGCTGTTCGCATGCCAAGCGTTCGACCTGAAGGCTGCTAAACATGCATGTCAGCGAAGGCATTATTTCTTCCCCTTCTCCTTGAACTCCGCATCGACGATCTTCTCCTTGCCTTTCTTTTTCGGGGCGTCGTCCTCGCCAGTGTCGCCGGCATCGCCCGCGCCTCCTTCCGGAGCGTTCTGCGGCTGCTGCTTCGCGTACTCCTCGGCCGCCTTCTTGTACATCTCCTCGCTGATCTTGGAGAACTTCTGCACCAGCGCTTCCTTCGCGGACTTGATGGCGTCGTAGTTGCCTTCCTTGTCCTTGAGCAGCTCCTTCAGGCCGTCGATGTCCTTCTGCAGCGGCTCGAGCTGTGACTTGTCCATCTTGTCGCCCATCTCCTTCAGCGTCTTCTCGTACTGGAACGCCAGCTGCTCCGCCTCGTTCAGGGTCTCGACGCGCTCCTTGCGCTTCCTGTCCTCCTCGGCGTGGATCTCCGCGTCCTGCTGCATCTTCCTGACTTCCTCCTCGCTCAGCTTCTGCGAGGACGTGATGCGGATGCTCTGCTCCTTCCTGGTGGCGAGGTCCTTCGCGGCGACGTGCACGATGCCGTTGGCGTCGATGTCGAACATGACCTCGATCTGCGGCACCCCTCTCGGCGCGGGCGGTATGCCCTCGAGGTTGAAGCTGCCCAGGAGCTTGTTGTCGCTGAACATGGGCCGCTCGCCCTGCGACACACGGATGGTCACGGCCGTCTGGTTGTCGGATGCCGTCGAGAAGACCTGGCTCTTCTTCGTGGGTATGGTGGTGTTGCGCTCGATGAGCTTCGTGAAGACGCCTCCCAGGGTCTCGATGCCCAGGCTCAATGGCGTGACATCGAGCAGCAGGATGTCCTTGACCTCCCCCGCCAGCACGCCCGCCTGTATGGCCGCTCCCTGGGCGACGCATTCCATCGGATCGACCCCCCTTTCCGCTGGCTTGCCGACGTAGTCCTCGACGAATTTTCTCACCGAGGGCATCCGCGTCGGCCCGCCCACGAGGATGATCTTGCCGACGTCCTTCGCGGACAGCTTCGCGTCCCTGATGGCCTGCTCCAGCGGCTGCCTGCACCTCTTGATGATCGGGTCGAGCAGCTGCTCGAGCTTTGCCCGCGTCAGCTTCATCTGCAGGTGCTTCGGCCCGTCCTGCTTGGCGGAGATGAACGGCAGGTTGATGTCCGTGTCCAGCACGGTGGAGAGCTCGATCTTCGCCTTCTCCGCGGCCTCGGCGATGCGCTGCATGGCCGTCTTGTCTTTGGAGACGTCGATGCCTTCCGCCTTCCTGAACTCCGAGACGATATAATCGACGACGGCCTTGTCCATGTCCCTTCCGCCGAGCTGCGTGTCTCCCGAGGTGGACTTGACCTCGAACACGCCGTCGCCGAATTCCATGACCGTGACGTCCAATGTCCCTCCGCCGAGGTCGAACACGAGGATCTTCAGCTCCTGCGCCTGCTTGTCCAGGCCGTACGCCAGCGAGGCGGCGGTGGGCTCGTTCACGATGCGCACGACCTCCAACCCTGCGATGGTGCCCGCGTCCTTGGTCGCCTGCCGCTGGTCGTCGTCGAAATACGCGGGGACGGTGATGACCGCCTTCCCGATGGGCTCGCCGATGAACTCCTCCGCGTCCTTCTTGATCTTCTGCAGGATGAAGGCGGAGATCTGCTGCGGCGTGTACTCCTTGCCCTGCACGGCGTACTTGTGGCCCGTGCCCATCTTCCGCTTGGCCCCCGAGATGGTGTTCTCCGGGTTGGAGACGGCCTGCCTCCGCGCGGGCTCTCCGACGAGCAGCTGGCCGTCCTTCGTGAAGGCCACGATGCTCGGGAACGCCTTGCCATACGCGGTCGTCCCTTCCGCGCTGGGGATGATCACGGGCTTCCCGCCCTGCAGGACCGATGCGGCCGAGTTGCTCGTGCCGAGGTCGATGCCGATTATCTTTTCCATTTTCTTGTCTGCCATTGTCGTTCACCTGGTTGTGTTATTGTCAATCGCTGATGTGGTTGTTCTGTCTTTCGTGCTCGATGTTTTTTATGTTCAACTCTTCCCGGCTTTCGGCTGGCTTTTCCCGCCTTTATCCCTGATGCCGGAAGCGGGCTCCGCGCCGTGCTGCTTCAGCGCCTCCTTGCGGATCTCCTCCACCTTCTCGAAGGTGAGCACCGGCTTGGGGCTGTGCGTCAGGTCCCGGTAGGGATAGACGTCCACCATCTCGAACAGCTTGCCGAGCTTGGTGGGCTTGAAGGTGTCGTACTTGGCCACGCTGCCCAGCGCCTCGTACAGCTCCTTGTCCGTGGTCATGAGGTCCTTGCCCCCGACGCCGAGCATGATCATGTCGTTCGTCCTCTCGTCGTCGCCGATGAGGTACCTCAGTATGGCCGCCGCGCTGAGATGGATCTTCGGCTTCGATGACGCGCCCTGCGACGCTATCGGCCCGATGTTGATGTCGATTTTCACCATGGTTTCACCGTCGTGTAATCCAGCATCTTATGCAATCTCTCCTTGTCCGGCACGAGCGTGTGGAGCTCGCCGCCCGGCAGCGTCTTCCCGCCCGCCTTCAGGTAGGAGGCGTACTGCCGCACGCTCTCCGGGTCTTCCGGGTCGAGGATGTGGTTGAGCATGAACCACAGCATGAGCTTCTCGCCGTAGGGCCTGCAGCCCATGGCTACCCTGCACTGCAGCGGCTTGGCGTCGTGGATGGCGCATCCCTTCTCCTCGTCGAAGAACGTGCACCTCCCGTACGGCCTGCCTTCCCGCAGGATCTTCGGCCGGAGCAGCGTCCTGTTGAACTGCTCGGCCTCCTCGAGATGCGCCTTCTCCAGCTCCTCGACGCCCATGCCGAGGAACTGCGCCAGCTTCTCTGCCTCTCCCTCCGCGAAGAAGCCCGAGCCCATCCTGCACCCGTGCCTGCATTGTTCGCAAGTGCAGGGTGGGGCCAATGCGATGACGTCTTTTTGTGGTGTGCTTTTGGTTATTTCGGTTATAATCGCCATGGCGCCCTTACGAATCCTCATCGCCCGCTTCGCGGGTGGAGTTAGGCGCCGCCATTGCGCGGCGCAATCCTTGCGCGCCCCGTTGCATTGGGGGCGCGCTTCACTCTCCCCGCCCCGCAGGGGCGGTGATGATGAGCATGATGAGATGATCCAACCGCCTACTGGCCAGATATTTTCACTTTGCTGTGCCTCAGCACCCTGTCATGGAGCAGATAGCCTTTCTGGAATTCCTCGAGGACGGTGCCGTCCCCCTTGTCCGAGGGCTCCTTGAGCATGACCTCGTGGTAGTGGGGGTCGAACGGCTTGCCCATGCATTCGATGGGGGAAAGCCCTTCCTGCTTCAGGATGGCGAGCAGCTGCGCGTGCACCAGCTGCAGGCCCCTGGCCATGGGGTCGTCCTGCGGCGCGTTCTTCAATGACGCGTCGAAGGTGTCGAGCGCCGGAAGGAACTTCGCGATGAGCTGCGCGTTCGCGAACCTCATGCGCTCGCTGCCCTCCTTCGCCGTCCACTTCTTGAAGTTCTCGAACTCCGCCTGGAGCCTTTTGAGGGCATCGGTCAGCTCCTCTACCTGCGCAGCGCATTGCCCGTGGACATTGTCAGTGGCGCCCGTTTGTTTGGCGTCTTTCGCTGGCCCGGTTTCCGTGGAGCATTTCTCCTGTGTTTTGGCATTTGCCTGCTGCTCCGGCATGCCCTTCTTTTCTTTCAGTTTCCCTTTCACGGCTTTTCACACCTTTTGATATTCGTTGACTTAAAATCAACAGAAGTAAGCTAAAGTAAACAAATATATAAACATTGCGGGGAACATTTATAAATGGCAGCCCCTTAGAAGGACATGACCATGGCATATGTCAGGCAGCGCATCACCATCATGAGCATCCGGAAGCCGGAGACCGTCAACGTCAACAGCGAGCTGCAATGGCTCGCCAGCTCCCTGGGGCTCATCAACCTTCGCGATAAGGACAAGAGCTGCTTCCGCATCTTCATCGAGCTGCTGAAGTCGGCCAAGCGCCATGAGGGGCTGTCCAGCGATGAATTGGCGTACTCGCTCCACCTCTCGCGCGGGACCGTGGTGCACCATCTCAACAAGCTCATGGAGTCCGGCCTCGTCCTGAGCGAGCGCAAGCGCTACGTGCTGCGCGTCTCCACCCTCCATTCGCTGGTGGACGAGATAGAGCGCGACTTCAAGCGGACATGCGACGAGATCCGCGACGCCGCGCGGGAAGTGGACAGGAAGCTCGGGCTGATGGAATGAAGCAGACCAGGCCTCAGAAACTATTAACTACTCCAGACCAGATCTTTCCCCATTCCAGATAGAATACCGAATGCCCAAAGACAAACCACCCATCAGGGCATAGACACGTCCATACTTACGGCAATTCTCCAAGCTTCCCGTAAATATCCCTGCGGCGGCCTGTCTCCACCACATGGATAGTCCTTTTTTTGTATCAACATAGGCGATGGCCCGATAGCCCCCGATGCGCAGCTTCCAGAGCGAATACTCAGGCCCTCACGACTTCCCGATGGTAAATTATATAAATACAATCGGGGAGGGGAACCCCATGAGCCGCGCTTTCCCCCTCATCCTGCTTCTCGCCTTCCTTTCAGCCCTCCCTTTCGCTTCCGCCTCCGTCACCGTCCAGCTCTCCCAGGACTATTACAACATCGGCGACACCATCGCCGCAGCGGCTTCCGCCGTCCCTGCCGATGACATCTCCGGCTTCATGCGCTTCACCGCGCTCTGCGGGGGGTTCTCGCTGCCCTATTACCTCACCCCGGTGGAGCTGCAGGACGGCTTCCGCACCCAGGTCAATGCGCCGCCGCTCAACACCATCCAGACGATGAAGGGGACCTGCAGGATCGAGACTGCCATCCTCGATGAGCAGGGCCAGGCCCTGGAGACCGGCTCCTCCGACCCCTTTGAGGTGAGCGACGGCCTTTCCATCATCCTGCTGAACGAGAACCTCACCGCGCTGCCCGGCACCACCCTTGCCATAGAAGGCATCATCCGCGGCGCAGGCGACAAGATGGTGGATGCGGGCATCGGCCTCTCCTTCGATGACGAGTCGTACCAGGCCGCGACCGCCAACGGCAGGTTCTCCGTCTCAGTCGGCATCAGCCCGGTGGCGAAATCAGGCAGCCATCCCCTCCGCATCACCGCCACGGCGCAGCAGAACAAGGGAGAGCTCTCCCATGGGGTGGAGGTCATCGCCGTCCCCTCCCATCTTGCTTTGGCCGCCGACGCCCCGCAAAAGAACCCCGGCGAAAGCGTTTCCTACACTGCCGATCTCGCCGACCAGGCGGGAGACCCGCTCCAGGAAACCATCGGGGCGGCATTGAAAGGCCCCGACGGCCTGTACCTTTTCAGGACAAGCATCCCTTCCGGCGCGGCGCAGAGCTACGTGCTTGGCCCGTACCTTCCCCCGGGCAATTATGTCCTCGAGGCCCGCTACCTCAACCTGATGGCCACCCAGGCGATAAAAGTGAATGCCGTCCGCGACATCAGGGTCTCGCAGCAGGGGCAGTCCATCATCTTCACGAACGCCGGCAACATCCCCATTGCCGAGGAGATCACGCTCCTCGCGCAGGGGAAGCGCACCTACACCATCCGCAAGACCCTTGACCTCAAGCCGGGAGAGTCCCTGGCCATCGACCTCGGCAAGGAGATTCCCTCAGGAACGTATGACATCGTGCTGCCAGATGGCATGCATCTCTCCGGAACGGACGATGCTCAGGGCAGCGCCACCGTTTCCAAAGGAGTGCAGGTGCAGGATGCCCGCCCGGCCATGAAGAAGTTCTCGGACGGGGTAGGGGCGACCACCGCCGCCGTCGTCGGCGCAGACGGCATCCTGACGCGGAACCCCTGGTACGCCCCTTTCCTGCTGGTGGCCATCATCGTGCTCCTGACGGCGTACTACAGCAGGAATCTCTGGGTGCCGCTGGTGTCCAGGAGGGGCAGGGCCCGCAGGAAAACCGCGGAAAAGAAGGGCATGGACATCATCTGGGAGAAGGATTCCTGACGCAGAGTAACCTGCTTTGTCCCCCTTTTATCATCGCCTAACGTATGCGCGCTGTTAAACTCTTTTACCCTACGGAGTTGGGTAAAATTTTGTCTGAAAAGTAATTTCAGGGGCTTTCGTCTCAATTAAGTTCGGAGAACAATAAAGAGATAATATCAGAGGGCAGTTTTCAGTAAAAAATAGAAATATTTATATATCAGTTCTTATATATAGTTATATAATATGGCAGAAACGTCAGTTTTGCATAGCCCGACATTGGAATCTGTAATTATGGTAGAAAAAACTATACAAAAATACAGCCAAGAATGCGGTAAATACCAGCTTTGGAAAAGATTACCTAAAAAAATGATGTACCAAACATTCCAAACGATATTGGATTATTTGGAGAATTCTGGAAAAATAATTATTGACAAGGATGGCTGTGTTATTTGGACATACAATCCAGAAATGATAAGAAAGCTAATTTCTCAAGGAGCCAAATTGAGATGAACAATAAGCCCATCTACGTTACTTTTGGAGAAAAGAAAATTGAGAATGAGTTTGAAATTCTGAAAGAAGGCAAATTTGAAGATAAGCAGTTATATGAGTTTATTGAAAGGGCAATAAAAGACTTGAAGTCAAATACTACTTGTGGGACAAAAATCCCTAAGAAGTTGTGGCCGAAAGAATATATTAAGAAATTTGGAATAACCAATTTATGGAAATATAATATGCCTAATGCTTGGAGACTGATTTATACAATCCAAACAAATGAAGTTATGATTCTGAATGTTATTCTTGAATGGTTTACTCATAAGGAGTATGAAAGAAGGTTCAAGTATTGAATTTATGATTGAACTTTGAAAGATCTAACTTTTTAAGCTATCATAGAATCTAGCGGCCTTTGCCAAATCGACAAAAGGAACTTCTAATTTTAGTTGTCGAAGTTCTCGTCTTCCTTGTGGTTCATAATCCATAACAGAATGTGGAGGCTCGACCAAGCATATTACTTTGTAAGGACTTTTTGAGATAACTCTGAAAACAGGTGGTACTCTTGAAAAAGTTAATTCTCGCACAGGAATATCTACAGATGCAGAAATAATATGATACTCACTTGCTCCAAGAAGTCCTCTCATCTCATCTGATAAAGTTACAAAGTCCCCGAAAGTATTTACACTGTCTAATTCAAATTGAGGTCCAAACTGTTCCTTTAATTTAGTGGCACCATAATGTTGAGTTAAAAATTCAGCAATATTTGCTTTGTTCCTGACCCCTTCCGATAAATCTATTCTTGGCCTAACTCCTGGCTTATCCTCAAAAGTTCTGTAAAACATAATATAAGCAGGCTTTTCTCCAGCTACCGTCATTTCTGAATGACCAGCATAAACCTTTTTGGGTTGAAGAACGTCTGCACTTAATATTTCCCTTACATCTTCTGCATACATAATAGTTCCATCTTGAGTCCTGATATGTGCTTCCACAGGGGTACTTGGCCCAAGAAGTTCTTTTAATCTTGTACCAATATTAGGAACATCAACAAGAACGGGATTTGTGTAGTTTCTTTCTTTAAGTTCCATACCAACAGAATCACCATCAAAAGAAACCTCGAATTTTTGCCCGTCTAATTGAATTGTAAAATTAGGAGAACCTTCAACTCTAACACCTTTAGCAGACAATCTTCCTTCTAAATTTGTATAGTCTGCAACTCCTTTAGCTGCAGCTTCTACTAGCTCTAGAGTATTACTCATACTCTTGGGAAGTAGTAAATAGTTTAAAAACATTGTGTTTTTCTGATTTTTTGACTTTTCCTCATTCGTTTAATGTATTTATATTTGAAAACCACCCCAATATAGTAAATCCCCTGAAATTATTGAGTTTAACTTCACATAGAAGCTCATGACTTTGTCGGCATCCTCAACAGCGGTAAATCTTGCTGGCAGATTTGGAAATTCATTGTCATTGTATAATCTGGGCATGATATGCGTGCGGGGATAGAGAATAAAGCCATAATGCGCATGTTTCCAATTTATCTCCGTCGGGAACGCGGAATCACCGGAATTATACACTTCCGCCCCCCACAACACCTGGACCAAGGAAGGGCATTCCATCTCCTTTTTTTGCATTGGCCAACAGTTCGGCGGGAGACTTATCCAGGCCAACCCTCCATCCTCTCTGGATGTGCTGCACCACTTTTGCAACACCTTCCCTCCTCTTGAACTCCGTCCTCACGCTCGAGGATATGGGGCTGGGCAGCCAATGGTGGTGAGAAGGAGAGGGATAGCCGGCTTGCGCATGGTGCTGGGGCATGATAAATCGCCTTATCTAGTCCCGGCCGAATCCCACGGATTCCTCAAGCGTCTCGTCAATCAGGTCCTGCGCGCTCTTCACGGGCGTGATGCTCCGCTCCCGGTCGCAGTACGGGCATTTCTTCGGTATGGCTTTCGCAGAGAACTTGTAGCTGCAGCGCGTGCATTCGAGGGAGAGGTCTGCCATGCCACTCTTGGTGCGTCGTAACTATATAATTTTTTTGATTTTCAGAAGCGAAAGGAAGCCTGCCCCATGAACCCCTTTCATGCCTTATCCAGGACAAGAGGATTGGAAAACGCTTTTCTGAGATAGTCCGTTCCTCCTGCATGGTACCTGTTCTCATTCCCCAGGTTTTCCGGATTCCTTCTGAGGATATCGATGGAACAGATGGTATTGGGGAACAAGTTGCCTCTTAAGCCCCAATCCGTCTTGTACTCCCACTTGTCGCCCAGCTTGATGAACACATCATTCCTTTTGCCGGCCTGTCCGTTCCACAACTGGTCAGAGGTAGGATCAACGACAATGGTGCCCTTGATGTCTTCTCCTTCGAGGACAAACGGGAGTAGGGTATATCCGTGATCACGTCTGGTTGAGTAGGCATATGCCGCGTTGGGATATCCCAACTCTATGAGCGACAGCATGAGGCTTCTTGCGGACATGCCACAGCAGTTCTTCGGAAAAGACCCCTTTAGATTGTGCTTTTTCCCCAGAATGTAGTGGAAATGGGAGAGTTGGTACGCAACAGCCATGTGCTCCGAGAGGTCATCAGCCGAGCCGACCACCATGGAAGAAGGACCGGCCACTGCCGGAAACTTGTCCACAATCCCGGATATCTCTTCCTTCTTGTATATGTCCACCCCGAAATGGGGGACGTACTGCCTGAGAGCATCATCATCTGCGCGGCCATGATTCGGCTTCAGATCTGCGAGATCAATCCCCCCATTGACCCCCCTCATCTCCTCTTCCAGCACCCTGGTGTCCAAGGAGACGCCGTCTGCTATGCGAGGTATGCATGCATTCTTGAGTTCGGCAAAAGGATTCCTGATGGGCATGGGGGAAGGAGATTCTCCGCGTTTAAAAGTCTTTCTTTAATTGTACTACTCATAAGTGACTTCACTCTTGATGAACAGAATACTTCAGGAGAACATTTTTAAGAGAAGAGGGGCTACCACTGTCATGCACTACCCTTCCTTCCAGGACGTCTACCGGAGTGCGCCCATTTGCCCTGCCTCCGGCGTCTTCCAGTCCTTTCCCCAGCCGTTCAGGATGGGGTTTGACGCGAACATGGTATTCCACCCGTCTTACCAGAAAATCGGCACGATGGCCCAGGACCCGGTTGTTGATGGCGTCATCGTTGGCAAGGCCGACGGACGATACGCGCGCGGCCAATCCCTCCTAGGACTTGTCTTGGCACGGGTCGGCAAGGAACGGTTCATCGCCCCCTTCTATGCGGATGCAAAGGCGCGAGCGGGATACGTGGACAGGAAGATAGCTACGAAGACGGGCGCCGGCTCACTCTCAGAGCTGGGACTCGAAGATGCGATAAATAACATACGGGAAAGCGAGAGGATCGGCGGAACCATCATCGATACGGCTCTCGTTGCCATCCCCATCCTTGCGGGGTGCTTCGCCGTGGCGGAGCAGGTCGGCATCACGGATTTGGTTCGCTACTTGACGGGCATGGAAACAATCACCCAGGCCGGCCTGCTCACTGCCGGGGGCGTTGCCTGGACAAACCACCACAAGCACAGGAACGCGTACGAGGCCAATTACCGCAACCTTGCGCACCTCGTCACGCTCGGAAAAGAACAAAAACAAACAGAACAAAAAAAGTAAATCACTTCGGGAACATCAGCCTGCTCTTCTTCTCCGCCGAGGTCAGCCCGCGGTAGACCCTGCCGCGCCGCCCGGCGACCTTCGAGAGCTGCTTGTCCGCCTTTATCTGCGGATGGCTCCGGTCGATGAGGATGACCTCGTACCAGTAATGGCCGCCGTCCTTGCCCACGAAGTAGCTGTTCAGCACCTCGCAGTTCTGGTAGTTCTCGTTCGCCCGCTGCTCCGCGATGGCCTGGTAGCTGATGACGAGGTTCTTCCTCCTGCCGAAATGCTTCGGCCTCCTCCCGCCGGCCATCTGCGGCCGCTCGTGCCCTCCCCTCATCACGCGCTGCCTGACGACGACGATACCCTGCTTGGCCTTGTAGCCCTGCGAGCGCGCGGCGTCCAGCCTCGTGGGCCTCCCGATGCGCACCGTGGCAGGCTCATTCCTCCACTGCAGAAGACGCTCCTTGTACAATCCGCCAAGGTTCTCCTTGGGGTTCTTCCATGCCTGCCTGATGTATTTGTAGATTCCCATGCTTCGCCTCCATTGTTTTGACGTTCAGGGCCTTTATGGCCCATTTTCTTTTCGTCAACGTTTTCTTTGCCCGACCACAAGGGAGGGGAAAGAAAAGGTTGAAAGGATTCAGGCAAGCGACACCTACATTTCCTTTAATCATGGGAAAAGAATGTCCTTTATAAATATACCTCGAGAACAGATTCCTTGCCAGCTTACCTTTCCTTTTATTCCTTCTTATGGTGATGCTCGGCTGGACGGGCTTTTTGCCCTTTCTTCCTCTCCATCCTCTTCCTGACGCGCCACCAGACAAACAATCCCACAAGCACCCAGAAAATCAGCCACTTCCACGGGATGGGATGCTTCTGCAGGAACGGCACTCCCTTGGGATACTCGAGCTTCTCCTCCCAAGGCGCGGTGATGACTTTCTGCTCAGTAGAAAAGGACAAGGCAGGGTAGATTTTCCTCGCCTCGGCCTTGCCGCTCTGCACCTTTGCCACAGGCCCGATCATGGCGAGGGCGTACACTTCCTTATCACGGGAGATGCTGGCCATGATGTAGAAGAGGGAACTATCGGAAACGATGTACTCGTGCACCTGTCCCACCTCCTCTTCACCCACTACTTTCCCATTTTCCAGCATGGAGGCAAATTCCTCAGCGGTGAGCAGATCGCCCGGCTCGGTGACCCGGACTTCGAGATGCATACCGTCCTTCATGAACGACTGCACCGCCATCCGCTGCTCGTCCACCTTCCAAGTGCTGTCGAGGGAGAAGATGAGGTAGGACTGCTGGTAGGCGAATGCCAAGGGAACGAAAAGGGCCATCATCAGGAGGGATAGAACAATGACCTTCATTGGCTTTGTGATTATTTGAGTTGTCATGATCAATCCCCTGAACTCCCTGACGAACTTGACGATGAGCCGCTTTTCGACGGCTTGGGCGGAGGGGCGACGCAGGTGATGGAGCCTTCGGTCTCGCCGGACGCGCACTTGTAGCCCTCGCCATAGGACGCGCAATCCACGCCCTGCGCCACCTCGCACTTCCTGAAGCCCAAATCCCTGTCGAAGACCGGGTCATGATACACGGCATCAACGCAATTATACTTCATCTTGATTGTCCCTTGGCATCCCTGCTTTCCGAACTGGTCGAAGCACGGGGGATAGAGGGAGCCGCACGCCTTGTTCGCCAGCTTGTGGGCCGCGAACTTCGCCTCTGAATCCGCTACTTTTTTCTTGTACTCTTCCTCTGCCTTCTTGCGCTCCTCGATAGCTCTCTTCTCGGCCTCCACGGCCGTGTCGATGAAGGTGCTTGCCAAGGAAGCCGCCTTCTGGAGGAAGCCCTGAAACAGGGTGCCATGCACCTTCAATGCGCCGGAGCGATACGCATCCCTGACGCTTATCCGCTCGTTGATGATGGCATCGAAGACGCCAGGATTCTCGATGACGATTTCATAGTCGCTCGGCTTCATCGTCCCGATGCCCGCGTCGACGGGGCCGCTCGCCCCCAGGATGGTCATGTATGCCTTGAAGTCCTTGTTCTTCTCGTCATAGTTGCCCGCGTTCTTGGCAATGATATTGACGTGGGTAATCTTGCTCTCCAGAAGAAGGTCCTGCAGCGCGAGCTTCCGGGCCCGACCCTCGATCTCGTTCTTCCAGTGCCCGAGGTCTTCCTTCGTGCCGCCTTCCTTCAGGGATTCCTGCGCGTAGAAATCCGAGATCTCCTTGGCGGAATCCTTGATGTCCGTCGGGTTGCTAGACACCAACTTCGCGATGTTGGATGACGCGACGCCCCGCATCTTCTGTATCCATTCCAGGTCCCTCTTGTCGTGGTTGATTTCCTCGATGATGCTGCCGAGGCGCTTGTCCGCGTCCGCGTTTCCCGGCACCTTCATGTGCTCCGAGGTCACGCTGGAAGGGGTCGCTCCTGAGTTCTCCCATTGGAGCCCCTTGTCAGCGACCGTGCCGTCGCCCGCCGCCGAGTCCACGTTCTCAAGGTTGAGAAACTTCCACCCCAGGATGCTTATCGTCTCGTAGACTGGCACCTGCGTCGTCACCCTTCCCGCGCTCACGGTCCGGTACTCCTTGAGATACTGGAAGGTAAGGTCCTCTTTCGTCGCCTTGAATATCTGGGTGGTGGGCGTGTTGTCGCCGTTGATGATCTCCACCCGGATGCCCTTGTCGAGCTTCATGGCATTGTACATCTGCCGGAATGTCTGCATGTTCTTCGCCAGGTCATGGTTCGGCACCCCGCTCTTGAGCATGCCAGTAATGAGCTGGCGCGCCTGTTCCTCGGTAACGACGCCCTTCTTCTGGAGCTCCCTGTCGATGAACGCCTTGAGCTGGGGAGAGATCCAGTCGCTGCCGTAGAAGGTCTCGTCCAGCGGCCACGTCCCGGTGTTGCCGGTGATGAAGGTGTAGTCTGGCATAAGCTGATATCCGGCGGGCCAGTTGCTGCCCACTTCCCAGAGGTGCTCGTCCGTGATCATGGGCACGCCGAAATTATACCCTTTGGTGAAGGTCTGGTATGCCCGGGGAGCGCCATGATGCGGGCTGGAGAGGAAGACGATGGCTTTCACTTTGCCAGGGTATTTCTCCGCGAACAATCTGGCCTGGTAGCCGCCCATGCTATGGGCAACAAGAATGACCTTGTCCGACTTGGTCTTGTCGAGGACCTCGTCCACTTTTTTCTTCAGGATGGGTACCTGCTCGCGGTTGTCCAGCCGGAAATCATAGGGCTCGTCGAAGTACGCCCGGCCAAGCCAGCCGTAGCTCTCCTGCTTGCCGTTGTATGCGTAGACTTTCTGGTCGTCCATCCAGTCGAAGAATCCTTCGTAGACGTCCCCTGCACTCATGGACGGGCTCCAGTCCCAGAAGGTGCTCTTCACGCTCGCGATCATGTTGTACTTGCTCCTCACCGTCTGCGTGGCCCGGATGTTGTTCCCGCTGATGGGCTTGCCATTCTCGTCGAGCTTGAGCTTTTCCCTGTCCTTGCCGAACGTGCCGATCCACAATTCCCCGGTCATGGGGTTCCGGTCGGCGTCGACGAGCGTCGAGCCCATGATGCCCGGGATGAAGACGATGGGGGAATGGTACCGTGCCTCTGCCTCGAAGCCGCCCTGCTCACTATAATCATAATATGCAGAGGCAGCCGCTAGCGTACAAAGAAAGACGATGACAAACAATCCACCCCTCATCGTGCTCCTCCTGAAGAGCGCTTATTTAAACATTTCTGTTATTTCATGTGCCGGACCATGACTCCTGCCCCCATCTTTGGCCCTCACAACGACTTGAGGTGCTTCTCCTTCACTCCCTTCGCCTCGTCCTCGAACGCAATCCTGCACGCCTCCTCGCAGTTCTTCAAAAAGGCGCGGGGATTGGTGTTCTCCCTGAATATCTTCGCGATGATATCGTCCGGCAGGAAGTCCAGGCTGCCGATGCGTCTCCGCACCAGCTCGATGGCCTCGCTCTCGCTCAGCTTGCCCAGCTCGAAGGTGGAGTCCTTGATGGCATCCTTTACCTCCTTGATGAGGCTGATGTCCTCTTTCTTGCTCACGAGCACGATGGCCCTGAAGAACTTGTCGCCATAATGGTCAAGGACGCTCTTCTGGTCGTCCTCGCTCATCTCCTGCGCCTCGTCCAAAAGGAGTATCCTGTTCTTGCTCTTGATGCGGAACAGCCTGCTGAAGAAGCCGCCGGACTTTCTTAGGAGAGTGTCGTAGTCGATGTCGCCATCCTTCTGCACGCAGTTGTAGTAGATCACAGCTTTTCTCCCCCCGAACTTCGCAATCACTCCCTTGAGGATGGTCGTCTTGCCCGTGCCGTAGGGCCCAACGACGAGGCTCAGCTTGCCCTCTGCTATGTTGTCGTTGACCTTGTCGATGATCTCGCCATAGCCCAGCAGTTCGTTGTCGTACATGGCCGGCTTGATGCTGAACGGGTTGGTGTAGAACCCGAGATGGTGGAACCAAGTGAGTTTTTTCATGCGTTCTCAGCCTCGTCCCTGCATGCGTGCTCCACCTTCATCAGGAAATCCTTGGTGGTGTCTGCCTGCTTGTACGCCTTCTTTATGGTCGCCTGGTCCAATGGCTTCTTCCTGCCGAAGCGGTCCTTGAGGATCTGCTGCGCGGCATCCTCGTCCACTTTTTTGGAGAGCCGGATCACGTTCCTGCCCACCCGGTCGCGGATGGCGTCCGTGAAGTTGACCTTGTCGTAGTCAAGCGTCGTGAAGACGACGGACGCTATCCGGTCCTCGTCATAGAAGTACTTGATGCGGATCATGTTCTCCCTTGAGAGAAGATGGACGTTGTCCATGAGCAGGATCATGCCTTTGGGGCGCCTGTCGATCAGGTCGGCGACGTTGAGCTTTTCGTCAAGATTTTCCGCATTGACATAGACGACCCTGCCTTTGCCCTTGAAATTGTCTATGGCATGCTTGAGCATCATGGTCCGCCCGGAGCCATCGACCCCCTCAATGACCGTCATGTGGCCGGACGCGATGCGGTACAGCAGTTCCTTGCCTTCCTCATCGCGGCCCCTCATCAGGTACTCGGTCTTCAATGGCTCCAGAAGAAGAGGGTTGTCGTCGAAACCCAACGCCTCATGCCATTCCATTTTGTTATCTCTCCAGTGAGTTCCTTGTGTGACTACTATTTAATGGCTTCGATGGTCAATCCCCGTCCTCGCTGATGAATACACGAGGACTGATGATGCAAAATCAACTATTGCGGTACAGCCTGCGCTCCGCGTTCTCCCTAAGGATCTGGGCGCGCTTTTGCAATGCCTCTGCTTTCTGGTATTTGCCTTTCTGGTGCGCTATGGTCGCTTTCCTGTGGAGCCGCGCTGCCCTGTCGAAGTCATTGCCCATCGGCAGTCCGCCGCTCCTGCTGATGAGATAGATTGCGAGGAGGACCGCTACCGCGATGACGACAAGTATCCAGCTCCAGACGAGATGGGCGCCGAAGAAGCCGCCGATGGCTCCCATGGTGCCAGTCACGAAGCCTGTGATCGCGTTGCCCGAAGGCTGCCCCGGACCCGGTGCAGGAGGCTGTCCGGAGGGTTGCTGATTGTTCTGCTGGGTGTTGTTCTGACCTCCGGATGATGATGTTGGCTGGACATATGTGCAGGATTGTGATTCTTCCGGCTTTGTCAAGCTTCCCGATGTTCCCGCAACAAAGGTGCAAGTCCTTGATTGGACTCCTGCGGGGCTGCATGCTGACCAGTCTCCACATTGCCAGCTGAACACGCCTCCTCCGCCACCCCCTCCTCCGCCACCCCCTCCTCCTGATGCTGCTGGTGCAGGTGAAGATGCTGGAGGCGTGAACGTGGATTCGCTGACTCCTGAATGGCTCAGGCCGTCAACCTTGAACTGGCTGCCGATGATGGTGCAGGTATAGCCGCTTGCAGAAGAGCCGCCGGTGGAGCATGGCACGGCAATCTCTCCCGCGCCGTTGCACGCGCTTGACGGCCGCTCGGTGATGCTGGCAATCTCCTGGTCCAGGATGCAGACATAGTCTTCATTGCTGAGCCTGTCGAGGTAAACGCTCTTCGTCGTTCCCTGGCTGGTGAGGTCGATGCCCCCGATGGTGATGCCTCCTGTGCTTGATCCGCTGGGCTGCTTCTGGATAGTGATGTTGCCCATCGTCAGGTTCTTGTTGGTGAAATCAAAGCTGAACGAGACCAGGGCATCCGTGCCGTTGGTGAAGTTCAGATTCTGCACTCCGGAGAATGCATTGTTATCAACCGCGCTGCTGCCGTTGATGGAGAAATTGAGGCCGGGAATGTTTGTAGTGACGTGGTTGACATTGCCGATGACGTTGTCTTCTCCATCGTCAAGGTCGTCTCCATCATAGTCGCTGGAGCAGGCATCTCCTACGCCATCCCCATCTTCGTCATCCTGATCGGCGTTCTCCACATAGACACAATTATCATCCTCATCAAGGATGCCATCCCCATCAGCGTCCTTTGCCCTTGTCACCGTCAACGACCAGGAGACGTTGGGGACGAACGTGATGAGATTGTATATGGTTGCTTTCACCGTGTATGTGCCCGCATTGGAGCCGTCGTTGGTGTTGTTGCCCACGAACGTGTAGTTCTGCTCATCAGAGACCAGGATGTCGTTGAGATACCAATAATAGTACAGGTCCGCTCCCCTCGATTCGTTCCCCTCAAGGCCGAATGCGGTGGAATCCTCCTCGGTGATGGAGAGACTCCTGTTCTCCGTGCTTGAAGCGACGATGGTCGGCGTCCCGGAGGGGATGATGATGGTGCCGAGGTCATGTATCGTGCCTGGAAGCGGCTGCGCCTTGCTCCTGACGTTCAAGGTGCCAAAATAGAAGTTGACTTCCTCATTCGGATTTTCCAGATGGTTCAGGGTGAAAGGGGTCTGGTTGGTGCTGCTATTCTGGACGACACTTATAGTGGTGGATTTGGACGCAGAGTCCGCCTTGAACGCCTCTGTGGTGCCGGTCTCGTTCCAGTCAATCGTCCCGATGTAGGTGACTGGGATAGCTGCCACTATTGGGACGAGTGATATAGCCAGCAAAAACAAAAAAAGATGTTTCATGGTGCCTTATGCTTCTTCTACCTCATCAATCATCAGCCGGGCCCCTTCCGTCAGGTGGATGTGGAAGTCATAGTCCTGGCTTGTGCTTTCGTTGGGGAACAGGGTGAAGGTTGTCGCGTCCTCGTCATCAGGGACGTACGTCTGCCAGTCCGTGCCGTCATAATAGGCGAGGTAGTCATATACAATATCCCCCTCATCATTCTCAAGGCTTGCGAGGACATCCTCCACTGAGTTGCTGTCCACATCCAGGGCGTTAGTCTGGTTGGTGCCGGTCAGCAGGAACCACGGCAGCTTGAAGGTATTCCACCCTTCCCTGAGGTAGATGTCCACTCCCGTGCCGTCTTGTATTGCCCGATCTTCAAGGCCGTCAATCTGGTCCTGTAAGTTGGTATCTTCATCCTGAAGATCAGAGACATCCGTCTGCAGAGTGCCAACATCTGTTTGCAAGCTTCCAACATCCGTCTGGAGGCCTCCAACATCATTCTGGAGATCGCCAACATCCGACTGTAACTCATCTACATCCTCTTCTAAGGTGGAAATGTCTTCCTGCGCAGTAACTAAGTTATCATGCAGCCAGTCAAGCGCATCCTGGACGTTGTCCATATCGCTCCATCCAACAGCCACTAACGCATCAACGCCCAGCGAATGGAATACCCCAATCAGCCCGGCGCCCTCTTCGTCATCGGTGCTGCCAAGCAGTTCCTGAGTGTAATAGCTCTCATCCAGCTTGTCCGCCGTGACCGCATCATCTTGGATTGCATCCGTATCGACTGCGTCGTCAGCCAGCTCGTCAGCACCGACAGCATCATCGCCGAGTTGTAGATTATTGTATGAGCCCGACACATCACCGCTGAATTGGGTGCCCATGCTGAGGAAGGTGGCAAAGAGCTGGTCAAGGGCAGCCTCGACGGTGGTCGGGAATGTTGAATTATAGCCGACCAGGCTCGCCCCTGGAGTGCTGGTGCTGGCCAAATCGTCCTTTTGGGTGAAAAGGGCATCCGTTTCCAGCTCAGTATAGTACCTAGCGTCGCTCTGAGTTTGGGTGTAATAGCTCTCGGCAAGCTTGCTGGCGGTGACGGCATCGTCTTGGATGGCGTTGGTATCAACCGCATTGTCCACCAACTCGGAAGCCGTCACCGCACCTGCCGCAATCTCGTCGGAGCCGACAGAGTTCTCTTTCAGCCGGATGTCTAATGCATCATACTCTCCAGCCACTGTCGCGTCCGAGCTTCCGTCCTCGTCGAATACCGTTGTTTTCAAGACTGAATTGTCGTGCAGCCAGTCCAATGCTCCTTTGACTGTGGAATCGACCCATGTAGCATAGAAGCCAATTAGGGAAGCGCCGTCACTTCCACTGGTTTCAGAGCTTAGCTCGGACTTGGTGTAGTACTCTCCCGGTCCGGACACGGTGTAGGTGGTCGAGGTGATGGTCTCCCTCTGGTTGGTCAGGTCGACGACCCGCACGGTCAATGTGTGCGTCCCTGCTGCTTGGTCTGCCGTGACCGAATAGTCGTCCGTCACGACGCCATCAAGGGAATTGATGTTCTGCTTGACGTTGTTGATGTAGAGGTTGTAGCTGTGGGATGCGTTCGAAACAACATTGACATTCAATGTGTCCCCTCCCACTAGGCTGTCGCCATCATCATCTGTGACTGAGTTGATAACCACCGTCGGATCTCCCGACTGCGCCTGGATTACCTCGAAGGTGTCCTTGTTGTCCTCGTCCTCGGTCTCCACGTTGAGCGCATTGTCGGTACTCAAGACCACAACATCATACACGCCGGGAGCGCTCAAGGTGAAGTAAAAGGTCACGAGATTGTTCGCATTGATGGAAGTCACCATCTGCGACGCCGCCGCTTCACCAGTGGAATTGTAGATGGTGGCGGTCGCCTCCTTAAAATTGTCTTCACCGACATGCGCGGTCACGGTGAACTGGCTGCCGGTTCGTGCCGGGCTTGGCGAGACTTCCACGGCACTGGTATCTGGCACCATGCTTTCGCCCTGTAGCGTCATTGCCGCATCAGCCCACCAGGGTTCGTAGTCGACATTGCCGCTTATAGTACTTCCTGATCCTGGACCGATTCCACCCGGACCATCAGCGGCACCCCACCAATTTTCCTCCGCATCAACCTCTGAGGCATCCTCATTCTTGAGGGCTTCCCCCGAGTCCAGGAATTGATTGTCGCTCACAGTAACGCCAGTGACACCATCACCAATCCTCAATCCTCTTGAACCCCAATTGGTGAACGTGTTCCCTGAAACGGTCACTGTGGAAACTGATGTGTCAGCCCCTACACCAATGAAGTCAGTCACAATCGCCACTTCGCTCCCGCTGGAGCCGCTGACGACGTTATTGCTGAATGTCAGATGGTCTATATTAGACAATTCGCTGAACCATAACACATTTGTGCTAGCCACCGGATCATTCAGGGTGATATCATTGTAGCTTACTTCTGAATCTGAGACGTCATAAAGGTCAAGGCCATCCCCCGTTACGCCAGCATTTTTGTTGATAGTAATATGGTTCCCATGCCCTGCCCCCCCGATAAGCCAATCCGAATGCGCAGGACTGGAGTGTGAACCATAAATCCCACCAGAATAACCGTCAACGACAATAGTGGTATCCTGAACAATCAGGCCACTCACCCCACCGTAACCATCTGAGCTTCCACCAACCCAGATGCCGTGCGCATTAGTCCCCGTTGTATGGATTTTGAGGTTCGAGATTTTCACATCGTCTGAATCGGTAATTGCAAAGCCAATCCCGCTTGACGGCTCGACAAGAGTAGAATTCCCGGCGCCGGTGATGATAAGATCATCCTTTCCGGTTATGGCTACATTCTCGTTATATGTTCCTGCAGCGACATTAATCGTTTTCACGGCACCCGTTGCACCTACGGCATCCTGTATCAGCCCATACACATTATTGCTGTTGATTTTTATGTTGTCGACATAAGCTTCGGATTGGGATATCCAGTTGTCGACTTCAATCTCCACCCTCAATACTTTGGAACTGCCGTTAATGGTCTTCCCATTTTCTGTTTGTCCTGCTTTCCATTGTGTTAAGGAATGAGAAAAGAATGTTGCTCCGCCGCAAGGCCCGGCATCTCCGCTATTTAACCAGGCGTAACTGCTTCCACTAATGCTCCCCTTTCCTCCAAATGTGCTTAAATCGCCTGTAGGGTAGGGGGCATTATCACAGTTTGTATTGTCCACTTTAGCATATTCAAATACGAGAACATCGTCAGTTCCGCTATCATACACTCCATTATTATTCAAGTCCAAATATACATCAGCATGAGGAAGGTACCCTCCAGCAGCAACATAAGCATCCCACGAGATGGTATCCAAATCACTCAATGTAGTAATGCCGACGTCGCTTGCCTGAATGACGATTCTCGCTTCCTTGCCAGTCCCGACTGTCCCTGTCGTCTGCAAATGGACGGAGTAGCTTCCATCAGTGATGTGGTCTGTGGACCATCCAACAGCAGCCCCATCAGCAGTGGTCGTTAGTTCCAATGGATAGACATTCAAAGCTGCAGCAACACCTAGCACAGAGCTCGCGCTAGCAACAGCGAAGACAAGGACGGCGAGGAGCATGAGGAAGCGGAATGCAACTGATCCGTTCTTCTTATTCATAGTCCTGCATCTCTGTTTTGTGTCCATGGTCAGAACCTCCGTCGATAACACTGTGTCTTTAGAATAGGGTATGAACGTGCAAGAATATGCGCTGGCAACTGACAAGTCAAATGCGTACCCCCAACTGTCCGGAACTCCGGTCGCACCCCCGCGCACGGAATTGGAATTCTAATTAGTAATGGGGTAGGATATATAAACCTATCCGCGAAGGAAAAAACATGACAGACAATTCGGCCATATAATAACCACTGGAAGATGACAGAAAACCATCCCCCTATAAATGCCCGCAAAGTGGCTCATATTCGTTACGCAACATGACCAGAACTGGCAGCCAGGCAGCCGGAAGCCGAAGAAGCGAGGCCCGCGAACGCCTGCGGATACCGGAGGCAAAACGCCCTGGAATACAAGAGATTCCGCCTCTACATGTCGGCATACATCATCTTAGGGCTTGCCCTTCCTGCCGCCCTTGTTTTCCTGCGGCGCAGGGGAGGCACCGTCCCTCGACACCAGCCTCAGCAGGAACACCACCAGATAGACGGCAACGCCAAGGATAATCAGGCTCACCCCGGTCATGGCATTCCCGAGGGCATAGATCGCCAAGCCTACAAGGATCACCAGCCCCGGCACCGACTTGCCGACCCAGGAGATTTTCACTTGAGCCCTGTCCATCTCCCGGCAAGAGGGGAAGAGGTATATAAGCGTTCTCCGTTTTACGGCTCTGTCCCAAATCTCCGCTTCGCTACGGGTTACTGGCTTCTCGCCTTTTGCTCCTGTCATGGATGGGGCTGTTTCCCCGCAGGGGGCAACCCCCAACAACGCCCTTGTTCCCGCAATGGCAAAGGCTCGGCCTGATGCCCGTAACCGCTTTCGGGACAGAGCCCCGTTTTACGGCTCGGTAGAAAGTGAAGGGCAGCATCATCAGTCAAACGCTGGCAATGCGGACAGCAAGGGCTTAATGGGATTACTCCCGCTCAAAGGGTGGGGCTAACCGAGAGGGCAGAATGGAAGGAACTGCTCATAAAGGCGGTGAAACACCCGCAGATGACCACCCGACACTTACCACCCGCAGATTAACCAATACCATCAAGTAGGAACCTATATATACCGAGAAGAAGAGAGACCATCATGGACCCGCTTTTCGCCCAGACCACGGGATTCTTCGGCATGGCCCTAATCCTCGGGGCGTTCATCCTGAACATGATGAGGAGCTGGCAGGTCACCGACCTCGCCTACTGCGCGACGAACGCGATAGGAAGCGCCTTGCTCATCATCTACGCCTTCCTCATCGGCAGCTGGCCGTTCTTCTTCCTCAATCTGGTGTGGGTGGGCTTCTCCGTCAAAGGAATTCTCTCAGCCGCGAGGAGATGACATAGTCTGTTCTTGGCACGGACAACAAGGGCAGCCTCCTCTTTCCGCTCGCCTGCGGCTCGCATTATCTTGTCGCGCCGCATTGCGCGGTCCTATTGGGCGGCAAGGGTGCGTGGAGGGCTTCGGCCAAAGATCACGCGCGCTCAGGTGGTGCCCCCCCCTGATTTTTTGCCTTCCATTGGTTCCTCTGCCACGGTAGGGAAAAGGAATGCGCCGGATAAAATCTCATACGCAAAAACTATATAAACAAAAAGGAATGCAAAAGCCCCATGGCAATCGACGCCGAGAACATGGCGCAGGTCCTCGAGCAGTTCCCGAGGCAGTGCGGCGAGGCATTGGAGCTGCCGAAAGGCATCTATGTCTCCGGAAAGGTGGCGAACATCGTCATCCTCGGCATGGGCGGCTCGGGCATAGTGGCTGACCTCACCGCCACATTGATGCGGAGCCAAAAAACCCCCGTCCATGTGGTGAGGGACTACACCCTGCCGGGCTTCGCCAATAAGGACTCGTTGGTCATCGCGGTCTCCTACTCCGGAAAGACCGAGGAGACGATTGCCGCCTGCAGGGAAGCGCTGGAGAGGGGCTCCAAGGTGGTGGGCATCTCCTCCGGCGGGGATATCGCCGCCCTGTGCCCGAAGCACATCAGGATCCCGGAAGGGCTGCAGCCGAGAGCGGCGTTGGGGTACCTTTTCCTTCCCGTATTGGGGCTCCTGTCCAATTCCAAGCTCATCGGGATCTCCCACGAGGACATCACCGAGGCCCTCACCATCCTGAGCAATGTCGCGGAGTTCAAGCAGCGCGGCCAGACGCTGGTGAAGCTCATCAAGGGAAGGACTCCCATCATCTACGCCTCAGAACTCCTCAAACCGGTAGCGATGAGGTGGAAGACCCAGTTCAATGAGAACGCCAAGATGCCAGCGTTCTGCAACTCCCTCCCCGAGATGAACCACAACGAGCTGTGCGGCTACGAGTCCATGAAGCGGGAAGAGATGGTTGCCCTCCTCCTGAGGGACCCGCAGGACCACGAGCGCATCCGGAAGCGCATGGACATCTGCCGGGAGATGATGAAGCAGACGGTGGACGTCATTGAAGTCGCTCCGAGAGGGATATCCCTGCTGGCGAGGATGCTCTCCTTCATCTACCTGGGGGACTGGGCGTCCTACTATACCGCCATTGAGAGGAAGGTCGACCCCACGCCCGTCCACATCATCCAGAAGCTGAAAAGGGAGATGGCGTCCTAGTGCCAAAAGATAGTAGCCGTCATGCCGCTCCTGCCCCCTTCTTGGACCCCTTCACAAGCCCTATACCACTATACGAAAACCCATCCATTCGCAAACCTTTAAATAGGAGAACCACCCATGAATGGGAATTCACGGTAAAGTGAACAAACACGAGGTGAATGTATGGTACAAGGAAGATGCATGAAATGCAAGAAGCAGGTTGACATCAAGGACGGCAAGGAAGTCACCATGAAGAACGGCAGGAAGGCCATGAAGGGCAAGTGCGGCGCCTGCAGCACGTCCGTCTTCAGGATCCTCGGGAAGTCCACGTAGGCCTGGTTGCCTGTTTTGTTCTTATTTTTTCTTTCCTTTTTCTGAAGTGGGATGTTCGTGCAGCCCCACAACCCCCAGCAGCTCCTCTATGTCAGAAATGTCGTAGTCAGCCCCGGAGAACACGGCTGAGGCATTCCCGTACTTGGCGAAGCACGTCATCATGCCGAGCTGCTGCGCCCCCTTGACATCCCGCTCCGGCCGGTCCCCCACCATGAGGCATTCCTCCGGCTTCACCTTCAGCCTTCTGAGGGCTTCCTGGAACGGCAGGGTGTGGGGCTTGAGCTGCATCGTGTCCTCGAAAGCGACCACCACGTCGAAATAGTCGCCGATCTTCATCGACATCAGCCGTATCCATGCCTTCATGGTCGGCGCATCCGTGACGATCCCGAGCTTGATGCCCTTCTCCTTCAGCTTCATCAGCGTCCTCACCACGTGGGGGTAGGGCTCAAGAAACCCGGCCCGCACCTTCCGGTAGGCGACGACCCCGGAAGCCAGCACTTTCGGGTTGACTTCCTTCTGGTACTTGGACAGGAACTTCTGGAAGATGCGCGGATCCTCGAAGCCGTGCTGGTCATACAGCCTGAACAGCAGCTTCATGGCCTTCTCCTTCTCCATCGTAAGGCCGGCATCAATCATGGCGGAAATCGCGGCCTCGCAGGAAAGCCGCTTCATCTTCATGAAATCGATGAGCGTATTGTCCAGGTCGAAGAGGATGGCCTTGATCATATGGGAAAAGAAAGAAAGGAACTATTTAAAGATGATTGGCATGGCCTTGGCGGGGAACGGAACAGATTCTATGCAGAAAAACGGCACGAACCGCCGTGCTCTGTCCCGAATCTCCGTTTCACTCCGGGTTAGCGGCTTCGAACGCTCTGCTGCCGGATCCCATAGGGCTGCATGCCACGCAACCTTTTCTTTGCCTTATCTACGAATCGGCAAAGAAAAGCTTGACCAAAAGTTCTCGGAGGCGAGACCTCCGGAACCACGGAAACGAAGTTTCCGTTGGAAATGCCCGCGTGTAGCGGGCCTGTTTTTGGTAAAGCTTTTTGGAGGCGTAACGAAGTGGAGCCGGGAAAAAGGTTTGGCGCATCCCCTGCGACGCCTTTGCCGCTCGCCGTTGCCAGCGTTCGACTGATGCCGCTAACCACATTCGGGACAGAGCCGAACCGCCGACAAGGTATTTAAACAAATGCGCACTTCCCAGTACTCAATGGCATCACAACCGAGGCTTGCGCTCGCGTCCGGATTCGCAGGAGACGGGAATGGGACCTCACGACAACGGGGAGAGCAGGCCTCACATCTCTATCTTGTCGGATATAATGGCAACCCAAGCATCATACGCCTCGAAGGATTGGCCAGGGCTGCGGTGAAGGACAGCTACAAGATGACCCTGCACATTTCCGGGTTCCCTTTCCAGAGGGATGCCGCAAAATCCCTCTGCCCGGAACTTGTCGGCGCAAGCGAATTCTATCTGGCTGTGATAAGGGCCGAGCTGCAGGGGGAGACCCCACTTCTCGCCGTTGGTGATTCTCCCTTAAGATGCCAACCATCCGGGCTAGCCTATTCAAGGGATGACGAGTTGCAGAGCATCAAAGACAAGGCTAACTGGATCATGAAGACCTTCTATGAATCATCAGCAAAAACATACCTTGGCATCGGATACGGCAAGCTGGAGCTTCAGGCCCTGTCGTAGCTTGAGGCAATCATCTCAACGATAGCCCTGCTTCTGAAAAACCTCCTGCAATTCGTGATGCCCCACATGGAAAACAACCAAAACAAAAAATCCGCAAGCTTTATAAATAACCTCCCAATCCCACAAGCGATGCACAGTAATCTTTCTCTAGACGCTACGCTCTAAACGCCGTAGCGCCGTTAGTATGACAGAGAGACTGCTATGCCATCCACCCATGCCGTTCGCCCAGCATCATTTGCCGTATGCCCTTCCCTTCACGTTCATGCCCTGGTAGTGTAGTGGCCTATCATTCAGCCCTGTCACGGCTGCGACCCGGGTTCAAAGCAACCCTTCAAACGGTTGGGAAAGTCCCGGCCAGGGCGTTTTCCCAATGCTCATGGGCCGGTAGCTCAGCCTGGAACTGCGGTGGGCAGTAGAGCACCTGACTTTTAGCGGACAGTGTCCGTCGAAGGCATCAGGTGGTCGCGGGTTCGAATCCCGTCCGGCCCACTGTTCCCAGAGGATCCAGAGAACACATGGCGAAGAAAAAGAAGTCGAAATTCAAGGTGGACAAGCATTCCCTGACGCCCAAGCACGTCAAGGTCAGCGACCGGGAGAAGAAGCAGCTCCTCGAGTCCTACCGCGCCACGCTCAGGGACCTCCCCAAGATATACCGGACGGACCCGGCCATCGCCAACCTCGACGTCAAGGCAGGCGACGTCATCAAGGTCCTGCGCGATTCCCAGACGGCGGGAGAGACCGTGTTCTACAGGGTGGTTGTCAATGTATAGGAACGGCAAGGTCCTCATCCAGAAATACTTCCAGGAGCAGACGCCCGTGGCCTCCGACGTGGAGTTCTTCAACGATTTCGTCGACCGCGAGCTGCAGAAGATCGTGGAGGAGAACAAGGAGATCGTGCCCACCATCATCCCGCACAACATCGACGAGTTCAAGATCAAGCTCGACAAGATCTGGGTCAAGAAGCCGCAAGTCACGGAAGCGGACGGCTCCGAGCGCAACATCTTCCCGATGGAAGCGAGGCTGAGAAAATTGACGTACTCCGCCCCCACGTTCATCACCGTCTCCGCCCACATCAACGGCGTGCAGAGGGAATCGTTCGACACCCAGATCGGCAACCTCCCCATCATGCTGAAGAGCGAGTGGTGCCACCTCCACAAGCTCAACCGGCAGGAGCTGATCGACAAGGGGGAGGATCCCGACGAGCCCGGCGGCTATTTCATCATCAACGGCACCGAGAAGGTGCTCATCACCATAGAAGACCTCGCGCCCAACAGGTTCCTCATCGAGGAGGACCCCACCGGGCCGAGCAAGCACATCGGCAAGCTCTTCTCCGAATTCGGCTCGTTCAAGATCCCCCACACGCTCGAGCGCATGAAGGACGGCATCTTCTACCTCTCCTTCACCCGCGTCAAGAGGGTTCCGGCCCTCGTCGTCATCAAGGCGCTGGGGCTGCTCAAGGACGAGGAGATGACGCGCTACATCACCGAAGGCGAGCAGTACGACGAGGTCATCGTCAATCTTCTGGAATATGTCGGCATCAAGACCGAAGAGGACGCCCTCGACTACATCGCGAAGCGCATCGGCATCACCCAGTCGAAGGAGATACGCGTCAAGCGCATGACCGAGATCCTCGACAAGTACCTTCTCCCGCACCTCGGCGTCACGCCGCAGGACCGCACCTACAAGGCGCACAACCTCTGCAAGATGCTGAGGCGCTACCTGCGCGTCTCCTCGGGAAAGGAGCACAGCGACGACAAGGACCACTACAAGAACAAGCGCCTGAAGATGTCCGGCGACCTCCTGGGAGACCTCCTGAGGCTCAACCTGAAGGTGCTCATCTCCGACCTGCTCTACAATTTCCAGCGCATCGTCAAGCGCGGCAAGTTCCCCAGCATCAAGGTCATCATCCGCGACAAGCTGCTCACCCAGCGCATCTACTCGGCCATGGCCACGGGCGTGTGGGTCGGCGGCAGGAAGGGGATCTCCCAGCGCATCCAGCGCATCAATTATCTCGAGACGCTCTCCCACCTCCAGCGCGTGGTCTCGCCATTGAGCGCATCCCAGGAGAATTTCGAGGCACGGGAGCTGCATTCCACCCATCTCGGCAGGCTCTGCCCCATCGAGACGCCGGAAGGCACGAACATCGGCCTGCGCAAGAACATGGCCCTCCTCTGCAGCATCTCGCAGGAGTCCCCGGAAGATGACGTGGTCAAGGTCCTCAAGGACAATGGATTGAGAATGGTCAAATAACGCCAACAACCAACAACCATAACATAACAGTGGCAACATAACAGTGACAAACACCAATCACAAACATCAATCATAGAACCATGACGCGGTGAACATATGGCAGAAGTCTACCTCAACAGCAAGTTCGTCGGGTATGCGGATGATCCGCGGGAATACGTGCGCAAGCTGCGCGAGACCAGGAGGGCAGGGGCCCTCGGGCAGAGCGTCAGCGTCGCCTACGACCCCCGCGCAGACCGCGTCGAGGTCGAGGCAGCCAGGGGCCGCGCCCAGAGGCCGCTGATCGTCGTCAAGGACGGCAAGCCGCTCCTGGCCGAGAGGCACATCAGGCAGCTCGAGAAGAACGAGATCTCGTGGAGCGACCTCGTGAAGGAAGGCGTCGTCGAGTACCTTGATGCCGCGGAAGAGGAGAACGCCACCGTGGCATTCTTCGAGAACGAGGTGGCCGCGGAGACCACGCACCTCGAGATCATGCCGCTGGACATCCTCGGCTACTGCACCTCCCTCGTCCCGTACGGCAACTTCAACCAGTCCACGCGCCTGAACGCGGGCTCGAAGAACCAGAAGCAGGCCCTCGGCCTCTACGCCGCCAATTATGCCGTCAGGATGGACATGGACGTCAACGTCATGCACCACGCGCAGAAGCCCATCGTCGAGACCATCATGCACGACATCTGCAACTACGACTCCCACCCCGCGGGCCAGAACGTCGTCATCGCGATCATGAGCTACAAGGGCTACAACATGGAGGACTCGATCATCCTCAACGGGGGCTCCATCCAGCGCGGATTCGGGCGCTCCACCTATTACCGCCCCGCCATCGCCGAAGAGCTCAGGTATTCAGGGGGCCTCATGGACGAGGTCTGCATCCCCGACAAGGAAGTCAAGGGCTACAAGTCCGAGAAGGACTACCGCTACCTCGAGGAGGATGGCATCATCTCGCAGGAGGCCAAGGTGAAGGAGGGAGACGTCATCATCGGCAAGACCTCCCCGCCCCGGTTCCTCAGCTCCATGGAAGACTACAATCTCGCGACCTCCACGAGGAGGGAGAGCTCCATCGGCCTCAAGCACGGCGAGGAAGGCATCGTCGATTTCGTGCTCATCACCGAGAACGAGGAAGGCAACAAGCTCGTGCAGGTCCGCCTGAGGGACCAGCGTATCCCCGAGATCGGCGACAAGTTCACGTCGCGCCACGGGCAGAAAGGCGTCGCAGGGCTGATCGTGCCGCAGGCGGACATGCCCTTCAGCGCGTCAGGCATCGTGCCGGACATCATCTTCTCGCCTCACGGCATCCCCTCGCGCATGACCATCGCCCACCTCATCGAGATGCTCGGCGGCAAAGTGGGCTCCTTGTCGGGCAGGTACATCAACGGCACCACCTTCGACGCGGAGCCGGAGGAAAAGCTCAGGAAGGAGCTCCAGTCATTGGGCTTCCGGGAGAACGGCGTCGAGACCATGTACAACGGCCAGACCGGCGAGGAATACCAGGCGAAAATCTACATCGGCAACATGTACTACCTCAAGCTCAAGCACATGGTGGCCAACAAGATCCACTCGAGGGCGCGCGGCCCCATACAGCTCCTCACCCGCCAGCCGACAGAAGGCAGGGCCAAGGAAGGCGGCCTCCGGCTGGGAGAGATGGAGAAGGACACCTTCATCGCGCACGGCGCCTCGCTGCTGCTCAAGGAGCGCTTCGACTCGGACAAGACCGTCGTCCCCGTGTGCGAGGGCTGCGGCATCATCGCCATCAAGGATGACCACAAGAACCGCACCTACTGCCCGGTCTGCGGCGACGGGGTGGAGGTCAACTTCATCGAGGTCAGCTACGCATTCAAGCTCATGCTCGACGAGTTCAAGTCCCTCGGGCTGTACCCGAAGCTTGAGCTGACGAGCAAGTACTGAGAGTGACAATAACCAGAGGAGAGCGCGAAAAGCGAGCCTGGCGCCGCCCGAAGCGCATAGCGAAGCGTTTTCCCGTCGCATAGGCAGGAGAGGAGACACACCAACACATGGCAGAAGAAACAGAAGTCCAGGAAACCCCGGTTCAGGAGGTCCCGGGAGCCCCCCAGCAGCCCGCGGAGGAATCCGCTGCGGAGACGCAGGAGCTCACCCCTGAAAAGAAGAGCCAGATCGAGCGCATCGAGGAAGAGGAGCACTTCGTCCACAAGAAGATCAAGAGCGTCTCCTTCTCCGTGCTTTCCCCCCAGATGGTCAAGAAGATGTCCTCCGCGAAGATCGTGACCCCGGAGCTCTACGACAAGGAAGGCTATCCCGTCGACGGTGGCCTGATGGACATCCGCATGGGCGTCATCGATCCCGGGCTCAGGTGCAAGACCTGCGGCGCCCGCCTCAAGGAATGCATCGGCCACTTCGGCTACATCGAGCTCGCCCGGCCGGTCATGCACATCAAGTTCACCCCCGTCATCATCACCATCCTCAAGTCCAGCTGCAAGGACTGCGGCAGGATACTCATCCCGGACAACAAGATATCCAAGATCAGGGAGCAGCTCGATCAGGTCGAGAAGGAGATGGGCATCGAGGAGCGCAGGAAGAAGATCAAGGAAGTCGTCTCCCTCATGAAGACCGCGGCCAAGTGCCCGCACTGCAAGGCCAAGCAGGGCAAGATCACCCTGCAGAAGCCCACCACCCTCATCGAGGACGAAAAGCGCATCTCCCCCATCGAGATCCGCGCGCGCCTGGAGAAGGTCACGGACGAGGACGCGCAGCTCTTCGGCATCAACGCCCCCCATGTCCGCCCGGAATGGATGATCATCACCGTGCTCGCCATCCCCCCAGTCACCATGCGCCCGTCCATCACCCTCGAGACGGGAGAGAGGAGCGAGGACGACCTCACCCACAAGATAGGGGACATCGTCCGCATCAACCAGCGCCTGTTCGAGAACATCAACGCCGGCGCCCCCGAGATCATCGTCGAGGACCTCTGGGACCTGCTGCAATACCACATCACCACCTACTTCGACAATGACGTCGCCCAGCTGCCTCCCGCGCGCCACCGCTCGGGCCAGCCCCTCAAGACGCTCACCGAGCGCATCAAGAGCAAGGAAGGCCGCATCAGGCACAACCTCGCGGGCAAGCGCACCAATTTCTCCGCGCGCACGGTCATCTCCCCCGATCCGATGCTGGAGCTGAATGAGGTCGGCGTCCCGCTCATCGTGGCGATGAAGCTCACGGTCCCCGAGCGCGTCAACGAGTGGAACATGGCCTATCTCAAGAAATTCATCGAGAAGGGCCCGGAAGAGTATCCGGGAGCGAACTACATCATCCGCCCGGACGGCAAGAAGAAGAAGATCACCTCCGAGACCAAGGAAGCCTCCCTCGAGGAGCTGCAGCCCGGCTACACCGTGGAACGGCATCTCATGGACGGCGACGTCGCGGTCTTCAACAGGCAGCCGTCGCTCCACCGGATGAGCATGATGTGCCACCGCGTCAAGGTGCTGCCCGGAAGGACATTGAGGCTCAACCCGGCCGTCTGCACCCCGTACAACGCGGACTTCGACGGGGACGAGATGAACCTCCACATCCCCCAGACCGAGGAATCGCGCGCGGAAGCGGAGATCCTCATGGAAGTCCAGACCCAGGTGGTCTCGCCCCGCTATGGGCTGAGCATCATCGGCTGCATCCAGGACGCGATCTCCGGCAACTACCTCCTCACGAAATACTTCTCCTACGCCCGGCCGGAGGCCATCGACCTGCTCATGGCCGTGGGCATCACCGATTTCGGCAAGCTGCCGCGCAAGCAGACGGTCTCCGGCAAGGAGATCTTCAGCGTCCTGCTGCCGGAGGACTTCAACTTCAAGGGAACGTCACGGACGGCGGACGAGAGCGGCAGCAATGACGTCCTCATCGAGAACGGCAAGCTCGTCAAGGGCTTCATGGACAAGAACAGCCTCGGCGAGGAGGAAGGCCTCATGCTGCGCAACATCCACCAGCAGTACGGCAAGGACTTCGCCCTCGACATCCTGGGCAAGATGTTCCGCCTCGGCATCGAGGTGCTCTTCAGGAGCGGCTTCACCGCGGCGCTCGCGGACACGGACCTTCCGGAGCCCGCCCAGCTCAGGGTGAGGGAGACGCTCGACAATGCCCAGCGGGAAGTGGAGAACTTCATCCAGAGCTACCAGCAGGGCACCATGGAATCCTACCCCGGCAAGACGCTGGCCGAGACCCTTGAGTTGAGGATACTCGAGGTGCTCAACAAGGCGAGGAACGAGACCGGGGACATCGTCGCGAAGCACGCGAAGAAGAACTCCCATACCATGATCATGGCCGCGTCCGGCTCGAGGGGGAACCTCCTCAACCTGGCGCAGATGGCCGCGTGCGTGGGCCAGCAAGCCCTCCGCGGCAGGCGCATCGACAAGGGCTACGAGAACCGCACGCTCTCCTGCTACAGGGAGAACGACCTCAACTCGGACGCGAGGGGATTCGTCCGCAACGGCTTCAAGTCCGGGCTCACGCCGCAGGAATTCTTCTTCCAGGCGATGACCGGCAGGGACTCGCTCATGGACACCGCGCTGAGGACGCCGAAGTCCGGCTACCTCTACCGCAGGCTGGCAAACGCGCTGCAGGACATCAAGGTGGAGTACGGCAACACCGTGCGCGACGCCTCGAAGAAGATTGTGCAGTTCCAGTACGGCGAGGACGGCATCGACGTCTCCCGCTCGGAGAACGGCCGCATCAATGTCAAGCGCATCATAGATTCAATCAGGTAGGGAGAACCCATGGAAACCATCGCAAAGGAATACGCGGACAAACTGCCGAAGAAGCTCATCGACGAGATCAACGAGCACCTGCCGAAGGGTGCGAGCCAGGCGAAGATCAGGAAGGTCTTCGAGGCCGTGCAGAAGGAATACGAGAGCGCGAAGATATCCCCCGGGGAATGCGTGGGCCTCATCGCCGCGGAGTCCATCGGCGAGCCCGGCACCCAGATGACCCTCAACACCTTCCACTTCGCGGGCGTCGCGGAGATGAACGTCACCGTCGGCCTGCCGCGCATCATCGAGATCCTCGACGGCAGGAAGGAGCTGAAGAACTCCATGATGGAGATCTACCTCAAGAAGCCGTACTCCGAGGGCAAGAACCTGAAGGAGCTGGCGCTGCAGATCAAGGAGACCACGCTCAGTCACATCGCCACTGAGTTCACCATCAACATCGCCGATCTCACCATCGAGGTCGGCCTCGACAAGCAGAAGATGAAGGACCTCGGCATCACCCCTGCGATGGTCATCGCTTCCATCACGAAGCAGGTCAAGGGATTCAACGTCAAGGAGAAGGACGGCGGCATCTCGGTCAAGACCAAGAGCAAGGACGAGTCCCTCAACGAGGCATACAAGGCCAAGGAGCGCCTGAAGGACATCCACGTCAAGGGCATCCTCGGCATCAGGCAGGTCCTTCCGCTCAAGCGGGGGGACGAGTACCTCATCATCACCGCGGGCTCCAACCTCGGGGACGTGCTGCAGCTCGAGCAGGTGGACGCCCACCGGACGACCACGAGCGACATCTACGAGATCCAGAACGTGCTCGGCATCGAGGCCGCGCGCCAGGCGATCATCAACGAAGTCGCGAAGGTCATCGACAGCCAGGGGCTGAATGTCGACATCCGCCACATCATGCTCGTCGCCGACGGCATGACCGTGTCCGGGGAGATGCGCGGCATCACGCGCTACGGGGTCGTCTCCGAGAAGTCCAGCGTCCTCGCGCGGGCATCGTTCGAGACGCCCATCAAGCACCTTATCAACGCCGCATTGACCGGGGAAGTGGACAGGCTCACCTCTGTCGTGGAGAACGTCATGATCAACCAGCCCGTGCCCATCGGCACCGGACTGCCGGGCCTCGTCTCGAAACAGAAGAAGTAAGCTCAGACAAGATTCACGGGCAACAGCATCAGTCGAGCTTGGCTGTTGCAAAAGCGAATCGGCAAGGGGGAAGCCCCTGCCCGGAAGCGGGCTTCCGGCATCCACTGCGTGGACTATGGGGAATGCCGGATAGCGGCTGGGAAAGCAGAAGCGAGAAGCTGCTGCCCGGGCGCACCAGGGCTTTCTGCCGGAAAAGAATCAACATTTATAAACAAGGAAAATTTCCAACACCCTTATGGCAGAGCAAGTCTCCGTCGCGGAACTGAAGAAAGTCCTCAAGGGCGACAAGGTAGTCATCGGCACCCAGCGCACGCTCAAGGAGCTCAAGAGGGGAGCGGTCGAGCGCGTGTTCGTGACCGCGAACTGCCCGGCATCCGTCGAGGCGGACATCGACCATTACTCGCGCCTGTCGGGAGCGGAGAAGGTCAAGCTGTCCCTGCCCAACGAGGAGCTTGGCGTCATCTGCAAGAAGCCGTTCTCCATCTCCGTGGTCTCCCTTCTCAAGGCATAGGGTGCAGATGGCCAGCCGCAGCTTCGACGCGCAGACGCTGAAGATCATCGTGTTCTTCGAGAAGATCACCGGCGCCCGCCTGAAGGACTACCTTCCCGAGCACTCGCTCTTCATCGTCGAGCAGGGCGAGATGGGCCGCGCCATAGGGAAGAACGCGGCCAACATCAGGAAGGTGGAGCAGCTGCTCAAGAGGAGCGTCCAGCTCGTGGAGTTCAACAGCAATCTCGGCGACTTCATCCGCCGCCTCGCGCATCCCGCGGAGATCATCAGCGTGGAGGAGCACGACGGCATCGTCACCATCCGCGGCAGGGACACGAAGGCCAAGGGCATGATCATCGGCCGGGAGCACTCGAAGCTCAATCTTCTCAAGGAGATCGTGAAGAGGCATTTCCCGGTAACGGACATCAAGGTGGTGTGACTCCTTTTTTCGGCGCCAGCATTCCTTAACAATAACTATTATATAGTGATATCTTTTCTTGGGCAGCATGGGGGACCCGAGGGGATTTCTGAAGCACGGACGGGAAGTTGCCCCGTACCGCCCGGTAGCTGAGCGCATCAAAGACTTCAGGGACATCAATACTTCTTTCCAGGCGGAGACCATTGCCCTGCAGGCATCGCGCTGCATGGATTGCGGCATCCCTTTTTGCCAGTCTGATTATGGCTGCCCCGTGAGCAACCAGATTCCGCACTGGAATGACCATCTGTACAAGGGCAATCTTGCAGCGGCAATCGAGGCGCTCCATTCGACAAACAACTTCCCGGAATTCACAGGCAGGGTTTGCCCGGCGCCCTGCGAAACCGCCTGTACGCTCGAGCCGGATTCCAGCCCCGTCGCCATCAAGCAGACTGAAATGGCAATAATACAGCAGGCATGGGATGCGGGGCTCGTGGAGCCGAATCCTCCGAAATACCGGACGGAAAAGCGCGTTGCCGTCATCGGCTCCGGCCCTTCCGGCCTGGCTGCCGCGCAGCAGCTCAATTATGCCGGCCACCACGTCACCGTGTACGAGAGGGCCAGCAGGATCGGGGGATTGCTGACCTATGGGATTCCTGATTTCAAGATGGACAAGCGCCTGGTGACCAGGCGCCTGGAGCAGCTCACTGCCGAAGGCATAGAGTTCGTGCCCAATGCAGACGTCGGGAAAAATTACGATGCACAAAAGATGCACAAGGAGTTTGACGCAATCGTGCTGGCCATAGGCGCCACACAGCCGCGCGATATCGCCGTCCCTGGAAGGGAACTGGGGGAAATCCACTTCGCAGTACCCTATTTGACGCTGCAGAACAGGATGAATGCGGGTGATGCCCTGGAGGAGATGATCACTGCCCGCGGCAAGCACGTCATTGTGATCGGCGGCGGGGACACAGGATCAGACTGCATCGGCACCGCCGTGCGCCAGGGCGCGAAGAGCATAACGCAGTTTGAGCTGCTTCCCAAGCCTCCTGCCGAAAGAACGGCGAAACACCCGTGGCCGCAATGGCCTTTCACGTATAAGCAATCAAGCTCGCACGAGGAAGCGATGCACGCCGGAATATTCGACGGAAAATTTGAAGTCAACACTACCGGATTCTCCGGCGATGGGCAGGTTGAGCGGATCCATGCCCATGAGGTTGAATGGAAGGATGGCCGGTTCTCTCCAAAGGCAGGATCGGAATTTGAGCTTCCCGCAGACCTTGTGCTCATTGCCGCGGGCTTTGTCTCTGCCGAATCCTATCTCACCAAGGCATTCGGGTTGGAGCTTGACCGGCGGGGGAGGATACGGACGACCAAAGGGATGCAGACGTCCGACCGCAAGATATTTGCCGCCGGTGACGGATATTACGGGCAAAGCCTGGTGGTGAGGGCCATCGCCATGGGCAGGGATGCCGCGCAGGAAGCCAACATCTTCCTTGGCGGGACCATGAATCTGCCGAGATCAAACCATCCCCGTCCATTGTAGATTCCCGAACACTCGTTCTGCAGCTTTTAGGTCCTGCCTTTCCCAAAGAAAATCCTTTTATACTCCGTCTTACGCGGCTTTGCCATGAGCGGCAAGATCCTCTCCATCAGGGCCCTGGAAGTCCTCGACTCCCGCGGCAACCCGACGGTCAAGTGCGTCCTCAAGACGCCGAAGTGCACAGTCTCTGCCATCGTGCCGAGCGGCGCCTCCACCGGGAAGCACGAGGCATTGGAATTGCGCGACGGCGGCAGGCGCTATGGCGGCAAGGGGGTGCGGAAGGCGGTCGCCAACGCGAACACTGCGCTGTCCAAGGCCATCACCGGCATGGACTGCACCGACCAGGAAGCCATCGACCTGGTCATGCTGGAGCTCGACGGCACCACCCACAAGTCGAAGCTTGGCGCGAACGCCATGCTTGCGGTCTCCCTCGCGGCCTGCAGGGCAGGGGCTGTCCACAAGGGCGTTCCGCTGTACGAATACATCCGCAGCATCTCGGAATCGGAAACAATAAGGCTGCCCATCCCGCAGCTCAACATCATCAACTCCGGGAAGCACGCCGGCCTGGAGAATGACATCCAGGAGCACATGATATTTCCCATGGGGTTCAAGAGCTTCTCGGAAGCCATGCGCGCAGGCGTCGAGACCTACCACCAGCTCAAGGCCATCCTCAGGAAGAAGTACGGGGCGCAGGCGACGCTGCTGGGTGATGAGGGAGGATTTGCCCCTCCCATCGCCGACGTCAACGAGCGCCTCACCCTCATCATGGACGCCATCTCCCAGGCAGGCTATGGCAAAAAGATAAAGCTCGGTCTGGACTGCGCCTCTTCGGAGTTCTTCAAGAACGGCACGTACACGCTCGGGAAGAAATCATACGCATCCGCGGAGCTCATCGACGTCTACCGCCAGCTGTCGAAAGCATACCCCCTTGTCTCCATCGAGGACGGCATGGCCGAGGATGACTGGGAAGGCTGGGCATTCCTCACGAAGCAGCTCGGCAACAGGCTGCAATTGGTCGGGGACGACCTGCTTGTCACCAACGAGGCACGCATCAAGAGGGCCATACAGGAGAAATCCTGCAACGCCCTCCTGCTCAAGGTCAACCAGATCGGCACCGTCACCGAGTCCATCGAGGCGGCGAACCTCTGCGCAGCAGAGAAATGGAACGTGGTGGTTTCACACCGCTCGGGCGAAACAGAGGACGATTTCATCGCCGACCTTGTTGCCGGCCTGGGAGCTTCCCAGTCCAAGTTCGGCGCCCCCGCAAGGAGCGACCGGGTGGCCAAGTACAACCGCCTGCTGGAGATCGAGCAGGAGCTGGGCAGAAAGGCGAAGTTCGGGAATTAGAGAGCGATTCCCGCTCTTCCGAAGTACGGCATTTTCTCCGGCCAGGGAACTGGGAACCGAGGCGGTGCGCCCTCCCTCTTTATGATTTTTATTTCAGAACCCGGCTTGCTTTTTCCGTTTCCCTTGCCCACGCGCTCTGCCGCGGCGAGCTCTTCCATCCGTGCCTCAAACGCCCTCGGATTCCCGCTTAGGAACAGGGCAAGAATATCGAGGTTTTGGCGGTAGCCGCTGCTGTGGTTGCCAGTGGTATAATCGAGCGCGGTGACCTTGCCATCAAACTGCTCCAGGAGGTTGTCCAGCGCATCGGGATGCGTCTTGCTCGAGGGAGGGCAATAGCCGTCTTTTTTCGCAACAATGATCAATGAATCAGAATCAGGGGGTATGTTTGGGACGTCATTTCCGCTATAAAAGGCATTGCCTATGAGCGGAAGGATCCTGTTGACCAGGCTGATTTCCTGAACAGGACTGAAATCCGAGCTGGGAGGCCCTACTGCAATTTCCGAAGGCATTCCTGCCTGGCCGGCTTTAGAGAAACCCAATTCCACCATATACCTCATCTTTGCCATGTAATAAGACGCCTTCGCTGCGGCGACACTTCCCACCCTCTCCCCCCCACTCTTGATGCGGGTCAAAGTTGTATTGAGGTTGTTCTTGAGCAGGGGATTCAGCAATACGAGGCGCCTGGCATCAAGATATTGCACGGATGATGCAAGGTCATCAATATACCTGCCGTAGTCTTCTCTCTCATGCGCCTGGTCAATGGTGGTCATGTAGCTCTTGAAGGCGCCATACGAGCGCTGGTCGTCTAACGACTCTTTCATCTGGGCCAAAAGGAAAGCCAGGAAAGCGCCAAAGGAATGCCCCGTGAGGACCCCTTTTTCCGCGTCATTGGCCCGTATGATGTCCATGGCACGCTTCATATACTGCGCAATGCTGGACACATTTTCCTCTATGCTCCATTCCTTGGTCTCCACAACGGTGACGCTGATTCTCCCCCTGCACCGCTCTTCAAGCCCTTTGGCAAAGGGCCCGTAGGCATCGGAAGGCACGCAGAATCCAGGAAGATGAGTGACAGGAATGACTGGAGTTTTATGGATAAGAATGGTTGAAGGGATACCAGTAGGGGAATATCCATTCTGGAACATATATCCCTATATTGAAATTTGGTTATATAAATTTATGCTCTATAACTTATATATTTCCTGTCAAGTCCGCATTACGAAGGACCCCTCAGCCGCTCCGCCGCTGTCTGGTACAGCAGCTTCTACGCCATGCCGTAATTGGAAAATGGGCTGGTTATCTCCCTGAACGAGAGCCCTTTTTTGGGATCCTCAGGCAATGTATCGCTGAAATTATGGCCATAGTGCAGCCCTCCGCCCATGTGCTGGACGAGCTCCCCTTTCTTGCGCGGAATTCTGCCTTCTTCCACCACGGACAGCAAGTCCCGCTTCCTGCGTGAAGGGTGTTCGGGGGCGTCCCCCTGCCGATGTGCAGATGCTATTGATGACATCCCTCGTGGACTGGTGCTGCCCTGCGTGTCCGCCATCATCTTGACGGTCTCCGGATGGAAAATCCAAACCTATAAAAATCAGCGAAAGAGAATTCCCGCCATGATAAAGCTCGTCCTCCTCCGGCATGGCCAGAGCACGTGGAACAGGGAGAACCGTTTCACGGGCTGGACGGACGTTCCCCTCTCGGAGCAGGGAAAAGAGGAAGCGAGGCAGGCGGGCCGCATCCTGAAACAGGAAGGCTACGCCTTCGATATCGCATTTACATCTGTCCTCAAGAGGGCGATAGACACCCTCTCCCTTGCGATGGAGGAGATGCGCCATCCAAGAATCCCCATCACCTATGCCTGGCAGCTCAACGAGCGCCATTATGGGGCATTGCAGGGCCTGAACAAGGCGGAGATGGCCGCGAAATACGGCGAGCAGCAGGTCAAGCTCTGGCGGAGGAGCTATGCCGTACAGCCGCCCGCGCTGGAGAAGAGCGATACGCGGCATCCCTCGCATGATCCGCTGTACAAGGATCTCGACGAGAAAGACCTTCCCTCGACAGAGAGCCTCAAGGATGTGGTGGCGAAGGTCGTGCCCTACTGGCAGCAGGAGATTGCTCCTCTCTTAAAGCAGGGCAAGCGCATCCTGATATCCGCGCACGGCAATTCCCTGCGGGCATTGGTCAAGCATTTCGATGACATTCCCGATGATGAGATTACCGAGCTCAACATCCCCACGGGCATGCCTCTCGTCTATGAGTTGGACGACCATCTGAAGCCCGTCCGCCATTATTACCTCGGCGACCCCGAAGCCGTGAAGAAGGCGATGGAAGCCATTGCGCAGCAGGGCAGGGCGAAGAAATGATTCCTTAAGAAGATTCAATACAAATTTCCAATCTTATAGTATTTCGGAAATTCTTTAACATCCTTGACAATCGCTTGATGGCCGCGCCGTGCCTCTTCCGGCGCACCATAACGCCTTTCATATGCAATCTTATCTCTGGCCCTTCCACCCCACACGATGGTTTCATATCCCCAGGGGTGATGAGAGACACTAACGGTAGAGACAAGCCTATGCCCGACTCTTTGCTGTACTTTCAACTCCAGTGCCACGCTCATTTGCTTTGTTATTACTACGGAGTTTATAAATATTTCCCTATTTCCCTTATTGGTCTGAGGAAGACGACAAAACGGGTTCATCCCCGGTAATACCCCGCCGCGTCCTCCGGCATCACCGAATTGATGACGAAGCCCGTGCCCAGCTCGAAGCCGCCGTAGGTCGCGATGCGCGGCGTGACCTCGATGTGGAAGTGCAGGTCTTCTTTTTTTGGGGAATAGTGGACGTAATAGTTGTACGACGCCCCGAGATGCTGCACTTTCGAGATGATGCTCTTCAGCAGCGCGGCGCAGTGCAGGAAGTCGCTGTCTTTGAAGTCGTCGAATGTCCGCAGGTGCCGCTTGGGGAATATCCACGCCTCGTAATTGAAGCGGGACGCATATGGGCAGATGGCGATGAACGCGTCGTTCTCCCCCGCGTTCCGCCTGCTTTTCGCCTCCTTGCGGATGACAGAGCAGTACGGGCAGCTCCTGGCCTTGCCGGCAGCGTCGCATTCCTCCCTGATGACAGAAGGCAGCTGGGGGACGGATATCGCCTGCGAATGCTCGTGGATCAATGACGTCCCGGCGTCCTTGCCGTGGTTCTTGAACACAGACACATAGCCGCAGTTCTTGTCTTTCGACAGCGCGGCGATGCGCTCATGGTACACCTTCAGCAGCTCCGCGATGTGCTCGGCCGTGAAGCTCCCGAACTGCTGTCCGTGATGGGGAGTCTCCACGACCACCTCGTGCGCCCCGTAATTGGAGGATTCCCTGAAGAGCGGCGGCCCGGAGAGCTTCGGCGACCCCCTCTTCTCCACCGCGGGGAACTTGTTCGGGAACCAGCGCATGCTCCACTGCACCGCCGACCCCTTTCTGCCGACCTCCTTGGTGGTCAGGGACTCGCTGCCCGGGCAGAAATAGCACACGCCCGCAGGCTGCTGCTGGATGATCTTCCTGAATTCCTGGGGGCGCTTCCCCCTCGAAGTAGCGTAGAAGACATAGCGCTCGAGGACGTAGTCTTTCCTGATGATGCCCATGAAACCTCTCTTTTTTGGCAGTATTTAATGTTTTTGTGGTGTCAGCTTGAGGCCGTTAACGTAAGGCACAGGAGAACGCCTTGCCACGCTTCGGGCGGCGCCGGGCTCGCTTCCCATTGTCGCAGTGAGATATGCGGTTCCCTCCTGTAAGGAGCATCCCCTTCCGCATCGTATGTCGTAGTTGCCGATTCGCTCGCGATAATGGCGCAGCCGCCCTTCGCGTTCTCCCTTATCTTAAGGGTCTCTGTCAGCTTTGCAGAAAACTCCGCTTCGCTCCGGGGCAGCGCCGGCTCGCTCTCCGCTGCCGCAGCCGAGGAGCGGGTCCGTCCCGCAGGGCGCGTCCCCTCCCGCTGCCGCACATCGCAGCACCGCTCACACATTGGCGCTACCCTGCTTTTCTACAAAGCTGCGGGTCCATCCCCTTTTTTCAGGCACGCTTCCTGATCTTGTTGACCACAATCCACCAGATGATGGAATGGTTGAGGATGATGCGCCTGGGGACAGCCGCGAGCCAGATGGCGTCGAGGGCATAATGCGCCAGGAGCCCGATGAGGAACACCAGCGCAAGCGGATGGAAGAATGCGGCGATGACGGCCAGGGCGAGGAATTCGGCCGTGTGGGCGATGTGGAGGTTCCCGTCCTCGGTGTGGTAACCGGTCTTCTGCGACTCGACCATGTGATGCCGGTAGAATTTCCCGACATTGAAGTTCCTCCGCGTCACGACCCATAGCAGAAAATGATCCGCGTCGATGAGCCAACCGCTCAGGAACATCACCAGGGCGCCCCACCCGAAGAAGGGGGACAGCGCTGCAGCGAGAACCGCAGTGAAGATGAAATGGACGGAGGACCTCATGGGACCGCCATTATCTTCCCATTTATAAAAATAACGGCATCACGCTCCGACCAGGCTCTGTCCCGAATCTCCGCTTCGCTACGGGTTACTGGCTTCTCGCCTTTTGCTCCTGTCATGGATGGGGCTGTTTCCCCGTAGGGGGCGTCCCCCAACGACGCCCTTGCTGTTGCATCGCTAAGGCTCGACCTCATGCCAGTAACCACTTTCGGGACAGAGCCCTCCGACCAACAACATTTAAGTAGTCCGCCATCGCCAAAAATCCGATGGACTCCATCAAGGGAAGGATACCGGAGCAGCTCCACGCCATCCTGGGGAAGGAGGTCTCGGAACTGCGGCCGGCGCAGAGCAAGGCGGTGAAAGCCGGCCTGCTCGAGGGGAAGAGCCTGCTCGTCTGCACGCCGACGGCGTCCGGCAAGACCCTGATAGCGGAACTGGCGGCCATGAAGGCGGTGTTCGAGCGGAAGGGCAAGGCCGTCTACATCGTCCCCCTGAAGGCCCTTGCCGCGGAGAAATACCGCGACTTCACGAGAAGGTATGGCTCTGCTGCAAAAATAGCCCTTTCCATCGGTGACCTTGACTCCGCTGACCCCTACCTTGCCGAGTACGACATCATCATCACCACCTCAGAGAAGCTCGACTCCCTCCTGCGCCACCACGCGCCGTGGATCGCCGGCGTCTCCACGGTCATCATCGACGAGATCCATCTCCTCAACGACCCTGGCAGGGGCCCGACGCTGGAGATCCTCATCACCATCCTGAAGCGGCTGCTGAAAAACGTCCAGATCATCGGCCTCTCGGCGACCATCGGCAACCCGGAGGAGCTGGCGGAATGGCTCGACGCCAAGCTGGTGGAGGACGACTGGCGCCCGGTGAAGCTGAAGAAGGGGGTGTATCTGGACGGGAAGCTGGAGTTTTTTGAGTAACAATACTTGGATTGTAAAAGACATTCACCTCACAATATTCAATACCTCTGCAATCACTTCGTGATGTGGGCGCGATGCATCTACCCTGATGATTTTTACCCCAAGCTTTTCTTGTAGCAAGGATATGCCTTCTTCGAACGTGTCCCTTAAAAAATTGAGATCATTCGGGTTTTCATGCATATGCCCCCATTTTGCCCGGTCCTTTGCCCCAGATGATTTCTCTTTTTCTATTCTGGCCAATATTCTTTGGTAGGCTTGATCAGGACTAACATCGAGATAAATCAAAAGGTCCGCCAATCCGGCGCCATTCACCCGCCGTATGGTCCGGATCCTTTCATCAGAAGAAACGCGAATGTGGGGAAAATAAAAGTGGCTATACACAAAGGGATCGAGCAATGGGTCCCTCCCCATTAATACAACATCCGGATTATACTTGTGTAGGGCATATTGCTCAAGCAGGGTCCATACCCTCCCATAAAGAACATTCACCAATCCTACGAGAAGCTTGCTATCCCTCGTATCCGCCCACTGATGGGCATCGTCAACAAGACCGTTAATCGTTTTCCCAAAATATTCCCTATTCCCACCCGGTAATTGGGCAAATGCGGGCCTGTAAGGATGGATTATGGTTTTTCCTAAATACGACAATTGGGTGGAAATAACGTCAATAGTAGTACTTTTGCCGCACCCGTCAATTCCGCTAAATGTGACCTTATACACCATCAGTGGAAGGTTATTGGGAGAAGATTATATACTTTACCGTGGTAACAGAGGATTTCTATGCCAGCCCCAGGTTCTCCATCACCGCATCGACGTCAAACGGCCGCAGGTCCTTGTAGTCCTGCCCGGTGCCGATGTACAGGATTGGCTTCTTCGTGACATAGGAGACCGAGACCGCGGCCCCGCCTTTCTCGTCCACGTCCGCCTTGGACAGGATGATGCCGTCGATGGATACCGCGTCGTTGAAGGTCTTGGCCTGCTCCACGCAGTCGTTGCCGGTGATGCTCTCCCCGACGAAAATCTTGAGGTCGGGCTTCGCCACGCGCATGATCTTCTTCATCTCGTTGACCAGGTCGGCATTGCTGTACATCCTTCCGGCAGTATCGATCAGCACCACGTCAATGCCCTTCGCCTTGCCGTGCTTGATGGCGTCGAACGCCACCGCTGCCGGGTCTGCCCCGTAGTCATGCTTCACCACCCTGATGCCCAGCTTGTCCCCGTGCTGCGAAATCTGCTCGATGGAGGCCGCCCTGAAGGTGTCGGCTGCCGCGAGCACGACGCTGAACCCCCTTTCCCGGAGATAGGAAGCAAACTTCGCGATGGACGTCGTCTTGCCGCTGCCGTTGATGCCCACGAACGCGATGACGTACGGCTTCTCCCGCTTCTCCCGTATCCGCGACACGATGTCAAAGGCGCTTTCGAAGAGCCCCCTGATGGAATCCTTCAAAGAGACAATGACCGTTTCCTCCACCCTGCCGCGCCTGATGGGATGGTCGACAAGCGCCTCTTTCAGGTCGTGCTTGATCTTGTCGATGACCTCTACAGCCACGTTATTCTCCAGCAGCGCCATCTCCATCTCGGAGAACATGTCCTCGAACTGCTGCCCGGAGATTTTGGTGGTCATGATTTTCTCCCTGAGCGCGGAGAAGAACCCTTTTTCCCCCTCCACCTTCCCGGCAAGGGCGGGAATCCCTTCTTTTTTCCCCTCTTGCGGCGGCTCCGGCGCGGCTTTCGGCTTTTCCTTCTTCAGGACGGCCCGGGGGGCTTTCAGCAATGGTCTCTCCTTTGCGGCTTCTTCGGCAGGAATCGCCATTGCCGCTTCCGGAGCGGCAGGCTTTTCCTCTTCAGCAGGCTCCTGCTCAGGAGCGGGCTCGGGGGCTGTGGCGGGGGCCTCGGGTTCCTCCACCCCCGGAACGGCAAGTTCCTTATCTTCAATGGCAGGCTCGGCAACAGGAGCCTCTTTCTCTTCAGGAGCGGGCTCGGGCGTCTCCTCGACGACGGGTCCCCGCCCGGGAACGGCATAAGAAATCTCTTCCTTTTCAGCGGCAGGCTCTTCCTCAATGGGCTTCTCCGCAAGATCCTCTTTCTCGGGGATCGGCCCGGATTTTTCCTCCTCTTTCTTCCTGAATAGGGAAGTGACCGCGGAGAAAAAGCCCTTCTTCCCGTGCTTCTCTTCGGGAGGAGCTTCTTCTTTCTTCTCCGGCCCAGGAATCCTGGAGACCTCGACCTCCCCGGCCGTGCCCTCCTCCTCGATCTTCTTTGAGATGCCGGAGACGGCGCTCTTGATCTTCTCCTTGAGGAATTTGAACATAGCGGGTTTTTACCTTTGGTGTTGTCGCATTATCCTTGCCCGCTTCGCGGGAGGAAGCTACGCGCGGCCCCCATTATCCTGGGCCGCGCACCTATTCGGCGCCCTCAATGGGGCGCCAATGGAAGCGCGCCAGTTGCAGCATTGGATGGCGCGCCACCCTTTTTCCGCCGGAGGCGGCCATGATATGATGAAAAACGTGAGAGCAATCGTAAGGCAATCATTCAGCCGGCAGCAGTGATTGCAGCTGTCTTTGGAGCTGCACCGCCTTTCTGGAGAACCTCTCCACCTGCATGGCCATCTTCTCGCTGAGCTTCCGGGATTCCTCAAGCTGCTGCTCCATGAGCTTCTTCGCCGAGGCCGCGTCCTTCACCACGCACGTCCCCGCGCCCACGTTCATGAGGAAATTCTTGGTATCGATGATCTTGGCCTTGGCGAACACCCCTGAGCTGAGGGGGACGAACATCTCCGCCCCTTCTCCCGCCTTCCCGAATTCATCTAGGCTCTGCGTGGCCGCAGCCATCTCCATGATCTGCTGCTCCAGAAGCTCCTGCTGCTGCCTCAGCTGCTTCACGTGCTGGGTGAGGAGCTGCAGCTCCACGTACATCTCCTGGGCCTTCTGCTCGTTTTGCTCTGTCATGGCAATCGATGCGGACGAATGTTTTTTTTGGCAGTGCCGGGCTCACTCCCGGCTCTCGCAATGGGACATGGGGCGCCTCCCCGTAAGGGGCTTCCCCCTCCCCATCTGCTGTCGCACTCTCTGCACCGTTCACGAAAGAGGCACTGCCCGTTGCGCAGCTATCAATTGATGGGTTTTATTTCCTCCTCTTCCCCAGCTTCTTGTAGAGCTCGTCGTAGTATGTCCCGAGGGAGGTGCCTTCGTGCGTCCTCCTGATGTCCTCCGCCAGGATTTCCGCGATGGAGACCGTCCTAATCTTCCTGATCTTCTTGTGCGTCGGCAGGGGAATGGTGTTGGACAGCAGCACTTCCTCGACCATGGAATTGTCGAGCTTCTGCACCGCGTCCCCGGACAGCACGGCATGGGTGGCGAGGGCATACACCTTCAGCGCCCCGAATCTCTTCAGGATTTTCGCCGCTTCCGTGATGCTGCCGGCGGTGTCGATCATGTCATCGATGAGGAAGCAGGTCTTCCCCTTGACGTCTCCTATCACATGCTCCACCGCGGCCACGTTGTGGTTCTGCCGCCTCTTGTCCACGATCGCGATCGGCACCCCCAGTATCTGGGCAAGCGTCCGCGCGCGCGCGGCCCCTCCCGCATCAGGGGAGACAATGACCGCGTCCTTGGCCTTCTTGTCCATGACGTACTGGGCGAAGAACGGCAGCAGGTCAAGGTTGTCGCTCGGGATATCGAAGAAGCCCTGGACCTGCGGGACGTGCAGCTCGAAGAAGATGACGCGGTTGATGCCCGCCACCTGGATCATGTTCGCCACCAGCTTGGCCGTGATGGGCTCCCTGGACTTGGTCTTCTTGTCCTGCCGGGAATATCCGTAGTAGGGGACGATGGCCGTGATGCTTAATGGAGAGGACCTCTTGAGGGCGTCCGCCAGGATGAGCAATTCCATGAGATTGTCATTGACGTCATTATGGGTGGGCTGGATGATGTAGACATCGCATCCCCTGACGCTCTCCAGGACGCGGACATAGATCTCCCCATCGGCGAACTTCTTGATGTCCACGGGAGTGAGGGGCAGCTTGAGGCAGCCTGCGATCTCCTTCGCCAACACCGGATGCGCGGTCCCGGAAATGAGCTTCAGTTGCGCGTCTTTCATGGTTTCCCCCCAACAGGACGAGCAGGGCATCATTTAAAAACATTTGTTTTGCCTTGATGATGGAAAACAGAAACCTTTAAATAGATGTTTACAAAATACATAAAATGTAAACATGGCAGAAGGCGTCATCGCGCGGGTTTCGAAGGACATCAAGAAGGACATTGAATTCTTCGCCAGGGAGGAGCAGACAGACAAGTCGCAGATAATCAGGGAACTGCTGGCGGCGGGAGTGAAGCAGAAGCGCCTTGGCTATGCGCTTGATGGCTATGGGAAGCACGAGCTCAGCCTGGGAAAGGCAGCGGAGATGGCCCGGCTGCCCCTTGCGGACTTCATGGAACAGGCGGCCAAAAAGGGGATACCCCTCACGTACTCCAAAAACGACCTGATGAGAGATTTCTCTGCTGCCGGCTAACATGCCCGTCATCGATGCCTCTGTGCTGATTGTGTCCGGAAAGTCCGGCAGGCTTGCCCTCCTGAAGGAGCTTTTTGGAAGCGTGACAGTCTCTAAGGAAGTGCGTGACGAAGCCCTCAGAAAGCCGGGAAGTGCCGAGGCCGTCGCACTGGAAAACGCCATCAAAGAAAACTGGGTTGTTGTAAAAGACACCTCCCCGCCCGATGGCACCCCGGGCAAAGGGGAATCAAGCTCCATCTCCCTCGCCATCCAGGAGAAGGACATTCTCATCATCGACGACCGCAAGGCGGCCTTTGTCGCCTCAACAATGGGGATGGAATGCAGGGGCACGCCCTATCTGCTCTTCCTTGGGCTGAAAAGGGGAATCATCAGGGACAGGAAGGAAACGATTGAACTCCTTGCTGTATTTGTCGCGAATGGGCTGTATCTTTCCAGTGACGTGATTGCGGAGTTTTATGCGCTTCTGGAAAGAATGTAGTGCCAGGATGATGCCATCATCTCCCTAAAAGTCTCCCAGTTCCTGGTGGTGGCCTCCGCCTTGAGGGTTTTCCCGATGAACGCGTTGGGGAAGCTCACTTCCCCCTGAACGCCAGCGCGCACGAGTTGATGCAGTACCTCTTGCCCGTCTCCGCCGGCCCGTCGTTGAACACGTGGCCCAGGTGGCTGCCGCACTTCCCGCAGATCACTTCCGTGCGGATCATCAGGTGGCTGAAGTCCTTCTTCAGCACAACGGCATCGCTCTTCGCCGCGTCGAAGAAAGACGGCCATCCTGTCCCGGAATCGAACTTCGTGCCGGAGGGGAACAAGGCAGCGCCGCAGCCGGCGCAGTGGTACATGCCGTCTTTCCCGTTCTTGACGTATTTTCCCGTGAACGGCGCCTCGGTGCCCCTCTCCCGCAGCACATGGTACTGCTCGGGGGAGAGCTTCCTCTTCCACTCATCCTCGCTCTTCGGCATGTCGGATTGTTTTCCCATGCTTCACTTTGCCATCACCCCTTCGGACGCCATAGGCACGGGATACGGATACGGCTGCTCCCCCTCATAGGGCAGCTTCACCGTGGCGACTTCCTCCATGTCTTCCAGGCCGTTCGCCTTGATGTACTTGCCGGAGACGGTGTACAGGATGTCGTCCATGTACAATGCCCTCCTCACCGCGCTTGGAGAGCCATACCATCCCCATTGCTGCTCGTCCCCTTCGGAATGCGTGACCTTTCCCTTCAGGGTGAAGCCGTCCTCCGGCGTCAGCCCAAGCACATACGCGCCCTGCCACACGTTCTGCCGGTAGTATCCGTAGCGCGGGTCATACTTCGCCTCGCCGCGGATTTCCCTGACCGGCAGCACCAGGAGGCTCTTCTCCTTGTCGAAGAGGAACGCCTTGTGGTCGTTCAATGCCTCGGAGTCGGTTCCTGCCTCCCCGATGCTGTACACCGCCTGGTTCTTGGGATTGGAGACGTCCGAAACATCGAATAATGCGATCTTGATGCCCTTCGTCGAGACGCCGCCCCATTCATTCTCGGCAGTCTCCTTGCCCACGCCGATGATGTGGTCCCCGTCATACGGGTGCAGGTAGTCCGAGAAGCCCGGCAGCTTCAGCTCGCCCAATATTCTGGGGTCGGTCCCGGACAGGTCAATCACGAAGAACGGGTCCACCCGCTTGAAGGTCACCATGTACAGCCGGTCGCCGATGAAGCGCGTCGAGTAAATCCTCTCGTCAGGCGCAATCCTCTCCAATGAGCCGGCAAGGCCCATCTGGCCGTCGAGCACGTAGACGCTGTTGTACTGCACATAGTCATCCGCCGCCCAGCTGTCGAACGTCGTCGCCACGCGCAGCCTGCCCTCATGCTCGTCCAGGGAGAACTGGTTGAGCAGATAGCCCTTGACCTCGCCCTTGGCGACGTACTCCAGGTCGCCGTCATCGATCGCGATTTTGTGGATGACCGTCTTGCGGCGCTCCTCGTCCTTCCTCACCTCATATTCCCGGATGGCCTTCTGCATGCGCTCCACAAAATCCTCCTTGCTGCCCTCGTCCATGGCGTTGTACATGTCCTCGAGCACCGAGGATATCCGGTCCCATTTCTCGTCCGCGTTCAGCGAGCCGTCACCCTTGATGCCATTGATACTGTCCCGCGCATCGGAAGGGAGCAGCGGCACGATGACGTCGTAGAACCTCTCCTCGTTGTACTGCTCGTAATACCGGTACGGGTAATTCTTCTGGTAGGCGATGTAGATCGCGTCCTCGGAGACATAGACCGTCGAGGCCCAGCCCATCATGAAGCTCTTGGCCTGCGGCTCCTCGGACTCGTCCTTGATGTTGAACGACATCACCGTATTGAAGTTGTAGTTGTCTTCCGGCTGGGGGAAGTAGAAGATGTCCGGCTGCACCGCGATAGAGGATGCCTCTTTCACGACCGGCACGTCTACCATGGTGGTATAGTACCTGACCCCGTCCTGCGCGATGAAATACACGTAATCGCCGATCATGCGCGCGGACAGGAAGTTGCCCGCGAGATTGTAGTCCTTGAGCAGCTTGGGATCCGAGCGGTCAGAGATGTCGTACAGCAGCGCGTGGACCCTCTGCTGGTACGCGGGCCTCGGAATGATGTCGTACTTCGCGATTGAAGGGACCTCCTCCCCCCTGTTCACGAACGCCACGAGATGGTCGCCGTTCACGAAGAGCTGCTGGGAATAGCCGTCGATCTTCGTCTCGGAGACGATGCCGGCATCCTCTGCCGGGAACGCATCGACGATGACGAGCTTGTTGCCGGAGATGGCATAGATGTACTTGCCGTCGTTCTTGACGAAATCCGCCTCATCCACCCCCTCCACCTGGACATTGGTACGGGAATAGCCGGCAGCGCCTGCGCCGGAACTCGCCGCAGCATCCGCTGATTTGGCCATGGGGGGAGCAGCCATGGCGGTCTCCATCATGATTCCGCCGCTCCTGCCGATGCCGCCGTACGAGGCGGCGGATCCTGCGCCGGAATTCTCCTTGAGGAAGTCAAGTATCTCCTGCCGCGAGGAGAATTTCTTCATGTCATCCCCTCCGGTGAATGTCGAGACGGGGGTGGTGACCTGCTTCTGCCCGGTCTGGGGCGTGCAGGCCGCCAGCATCACGATGGCTGCCAATAAGGCGATGGATACAGTCAGTGTCTTTTTCATGGTCTCATTCCTCTTGTGCGTTGTTGATGTGGTGGTTTATAGTTGTTTTCCTGAATGTCATGACGAGAGCGTTCCCCTGAAGACCTCCTCTTCCTCGAAGAGGACGGTGAATACCGCTTTCTCGCTCACCTGCACGGCGGCAGAGGCCTGCTGCGGCTCGCCGAGCATCTGGATGCACACCTGCGCGGTGCTCGCGTCATGGACGTCGAAGATGACCTGCTCGGGATAGCTTTCCATGACTTGCGCCGTGATCTGCCAGTCCACGCACGGCGTGGATCTCCCGAGCGTGCCGGCAAGCGTCGCGTTGCCGCCGGCATAGCTCAGCGTCAGGTCCCCTGCCCTGGTGTGGATGAGTGTCTTGTTTTCTGACGAGGAATCCGGGAGGGATCCGGTGTTGCCGGCTTTTTGTCCCGATGTGACTTCGATTTTGACGGTGCCGAGGATTGGCTGACCCATCGTGCAAAGCCCCGAAGCATCGCAGGAGTCTCTCATCGGACCGTAAAGGCGCGCCGTGTAGGTGCCGGGAGAAGCGTATCGGTGGGTTACCTGGCATGTTGATGCCAAGCAATTGCCATCGGGGATTTCAATGGCCTGCGTTTCTGATCTGTCACCGAAATCAACAGTGGCCATTGAGAAGCCGCCGCGTGCGGCAAAGGTAACCTCAAGCGGAGAATCCCCGGACGTTTGCGATGCAGAGAATGCTGCATCAGTTGCGCAGGATGATAGCACTACTGCCAGTCCGAAAATCACAACGGTCAGGATAATTGCCTTTTTCATCGTCCCATCCCCTGTTCTGGCAAGTTTTTGTCGATTGATTTTTTCTTCATTTCTTTGGTTTCTTTATGATGAAAGATGCCTTTTTATAAATACCTGGCGATGGCTTCGAAATGGGTTGAAGTCATTCCCTTTTCATGAGGAATGTGTGAATCAGTAGCGCTGCCAGCGACCCGATGAAGAACCACAGGGCCACCTCGAAGCTCCCCCAGGAAAGGGCATGCGCCGGAGCCTGCCCTGCCGCGCTGTACATGGCGTCTGCCGCCGGAGCGGCCGCCGTCTTGAGCATCGCCGATTCCATCACGACAGGCTGCATCATGGCTGCTTCCTGCGGGGGAAGGGAGACATAGTCAGCCACCAGCTGCGCGGCCAAAGCAGCGCCGCCGGCGATGAAGGTGATGGGCAGTATCCTCCTCAGCTTGCCCCTGATGCCCGTGACCTCCCTTGGGGTGATGATGATGTACTTGTTCGCGAGCTTGTAGTGCAGCACTTCCTTGCCCTTCGTGCTGTAGTGGAATTCCTCCGCGGAGACCAGCCCCGCATCCACCAGCTGCCTCAGGTTGTAGTGCACCGTCGAGAGAGGGATCCCGAGCTTCTGCGCAATCCCCGATTCCGTGGCGTCCTTATCGGACAGCACGTCGAGGATCTTCCTGCACGACTCGTTGGACACGGCGTTCGCCACCTTCTTCGTGGCCTTGTCCTCCAGCGAGAGCATGAGGAACTTCTTGTCTGCCATATCGGGCATTCCGGTGATTGGTTTATAAATACTTTTGGATAGGTTTGAATGGGGTTGAAGTGATGAACAAAAACCACTGGACAGTGGACAACCACGTGGATACACTATATAAACCAATTTTATTTCCCTGTGCAGATGATGCTGGTGGTGGACAATTACAAGACCTTCATAGGGAAAGAAGGCAACCGTTTTGTACTTTTAACGGAAGAGCAGAAGCAGGAGCATTCTGCTGATCAGGTCAGGCAGATTGTCGTCGTCAATGCGTCCGCCATCTCCTTTGGAGCGATAAAGCTGGCAATGGAGAGCAACGTGGATATCGTACACCTTGGCAGGCGGGGCCATCCCCACGCCCGCGTCTATCCCTGCACTCTTGGCGGCACGACGCTCACCAGAAGGAGGCAGCTGGAGGCTTATTATGCGGAAGAAGGCGCATATCTGGCAAAGCAGTTCATCACGGCCAAGATGCGCAATCAGGCGGCCCTACTGAGATCGCTCGGGAAATCTCGTGAGAACCATTCTTTGCTCTTTTCAGCCAAATCAATTGGGAAGGGCATCAATGACGCTGATGCGCTGAAAGGCACTATTGATGAAATTCGCCCGAAGCTTCTCGGAATGGAGGGCAATGCAAGCAGCGTCTACTTTGGGGCCCTTGCAGGAATTCTTCCTTTCAGCGGCAGGGACAGGAATTCAAAAGATCCTGTCAATATCCTTCTCAACTATGGCTACGGAATGCTCTATGGGGAAATCGAGCGGGCGTGCGTCATCGCTGGCCTTGACCCCTATCTCGGGTTTATGCACACGGACAGGTATGGCAAGCCTTCCATGACGCTGGACTTGATAGAGGAATTCCGGCAGCCCATCGTGGATCGGACCATCATCACGCTTTTTGCGCAGAAGCAGGTTGAAGACGCTGATTTTGAGGCGCATGGAGATTCCCGCCTCTTGAGCAGGCAGGGGAGGGAAAAAATCATCAAGGCAGTCCTTGAGCGCCTGAGCCAGAAAGTCCAGCATAATGGGAAGCAGATGGGCTTCAAGGAGATTGTTGTCGAGCAGGCGCGCAACGTCACCCGGTTTCTCCTTGACAGAAAGCAGGAATACCGGGGATTCACGAGCAGGTGGTGAGCATGATCTACTGGGTGATTTACGACATCAGCGCAAACGGGGCGCGCAGCAGGGTGGCTTCCGCGTGCAAGAACTACGGATTCAAGCGCATCCAGAAGAGCGCGTTTCTGGGCAACATCACCAAAAACAAGGCGGACATGCTCGCCATCCAGTGCAGGGACATGGTGAAGGAGGAAGGCGACTGCGTCTTCATCATCCCGGCGTGCGAACAGTGCTTCAGGGGAAAGGAGGTACTCGGCACGCTTGACGAGACGGCTGCGCGGAAGCTCGACTACCTGATAGTGGGGGAAGATGGACGACAGACAGCATCTCACGGCGGCTGACCTGCTGAACTACTGCTACTGCCCGCGCATTGTCTATTACGTGCACGTGCTGAAGCTGGCGCAGGCCACGACCGCGAAGGAGCTGAAAGGGAGGGAGAAGTACGATGATTTCAAGCGAAAATCAAGAAGGAACAAGATTGTACGACGTGACCATTGAATCAAAGAGGCACGGCCTCATCACCAAGGCGGACTGCATCATGTTTGACAGGGAGAAGGGCGAGGCATACCCCATTCAGCATAAGTACAGCTTCAGGCCGAAGGCGATATATCGCACCTACATCATTCAATTGCTTATGGAGGCCCTCCTTGTCGAGGAGCAGTTCAATGTTTTGGTCCCTCATGGCTTCATCATCTTCGAGCGCTCCAAGGAGACAGTAAAGGTTGATTTGTCAAATAAGCAGAAAGTTTTATATGCCGTGGGGCAGATAAGAGGAATTATTGGGGGAGAAAAGTTCCCGCCGCCGACGGAATGGAAAAAGCGGTGCGTGGACTGTTACTATAACAAGCTGTGTTGGGGGTAAGATGGAAGTACAAAAAACTGTGATGAAGACACTTTCTTTGAGAATATTAAGACCTCTGTACTCACAAGAAATAGAAAAAGAGATTAAAGAAGAAAAAGAAAGAAGAAAACAAGCCGGAGGAACTGGAGAGCTTGACGGGGGATTTTATAAAAAGCTTGAGAAGAAGCATTCAGAGATGTTCAGCTTTGATAGGTTAAACTTATTGTTGAATCAATTACAAAGAGAAATTGCTAAGGTCTACAATCATGCCATCAGTGAATTGTATATAGCGACTATCGCTCAAGGTAACAAGAGCAACAAACATTATATTAGTAGTATTGTCTATAATCGAGCATATGGATACTTTTATAACGCTTACATAGCCTTAGGGATATGTTCAAAAGTTGAAGCAAATTTTAGATCCAATGAACTCCTAACACAACAAAGCGCATTGCCTACAGCAAAGTCAGATAATTTTCCAATAGTTTTACATAAACAAAAAGGTGCTGAGGGAGAGGATGGAGGATTTAGGATATCTACTGAGGGGAGCGATCTGATATTTGAGATACCCATTCCGTTCTATGAATATAATGGGGAGAACCGAAAAGAACCCTATAAATGGGTTAAAAAAGGAGGACAAAAACCTGTGTTAAAACTTATACTTTCTACTTTTAGGAGACAAAGAAATAAGGGGTGGGCAAAAGACGAGGGCACGGATGCGGAAATAAGAAAGGTTACAGAAGGGAAGTATCAAGTCAGCCAAATAGAAATAAATAGGGGTAAAAAACTAGGAGAACATCAAAAATGGTTTGCCAATTTCAGCATAGAGCAACCAATTTATGAAAGAAAACCTAATCGGAGTATTGTCGGCGGATTAGACGTGGGAATAAGATCCCCCCTAGTATGTGCAATTAACAACTCATTTTCGAGATATTCTGTTGATTCCAATGATGTATTTAAGTTTTCTAAACAAGTATTCGCATTTAGAAGACGGCTATTATCGAAAAACTCTTTGAAAAGGAAAGGTCATGGGGCGGCTCATAAGTTAGAACCTATCACGGAAATGACAGAAAAAAATGACAAGTTTAGAAAGAAAATAATTGAGAGATGGGCCAAGGAAGTTACAAATTTCTTTGTTAAAAACCAAGTAGGAATTGTTCAGATAGAAGATTTATCAACGATGAAAGACAGAGAGGATCATTTTTTTAATCAATATCTTAGAGGATTTTGGCCTTATTACCAAATGCAGACATTAATTGAGAACAAGCTCAAAGAGTATGGGATTGAGGTAAAAAGGGTACAGGCAAAATATACGTCTCAGTTGTGCTCAAACCCTAATTGCAGGTATTGGAATAACTATTTTAACTTTGAATACCGAAAAGTAAATAAATTCCCAAAATTTAAATGTGAAAAGTGTAACTTAGAAATAAGTGCTGACTATAACGCTGCTCGCAATCTATCAACTCCCGATATAGAGAAATTTGTGGCAAAAGCTACAAAAGGCATTAATTTGCCAGAAAAATGAGAATGTTATTCCATAATAACATTTGATGCACACGATTCCTCCCTACAGTAGTTAGGTATAGCCGAAAGGTAGAGACTAAATCTGTAGTTGGAGTGGGCCGCTTGCATCGGCCTAAAGTTGAGAAGTGTCAGACTCTGATAACCCTCAACGACGATATTCTTTATTTCGGTTCAAAGTTCTGCACAAAACAGGTGAGTCCTTATAAACCGGTGTGCAGAACGCCGGCTCACCTTTTTCCTTCATCCGATTTTACGCTTAAAAGCCGTAAAAACGCGGAATTCGGCGCCGTTGCAGAACCCGAATAGACGAATGAAGGAATGCAACAAAATAATACAAGCGTGTCTTTGTTAAAACAATCCACAGTTGCAGAACCCGAATAGACGAATGAAGGAATGCAACCTCGATTTACACGACATCTCGTCTGAGTATGACGGTTGCAGAACCCGAATAGACGAATGAAGGAATGCAACCTGTGTAAGTGCGTTAGACATCGATAACGTCTGTAATGTTGCAGAACCCGAATAGACGAATGAAGGAATGCAACTTTATCTTTTACATGAATCGCGTAATCTTAACCTGGTTGCAGAACCCGAATAGACGAATGAAGGAATGCAACTGAAGTCCCCCTCTGCACTCACGTAAAAATTATTGTTGCAGAACCCGAATAGACGAATGAAGGAATGCAACTGTAGCAGTACTGCTCGGGTCGCTCAGCTAATGCGATGTTGCAGAACCCGAATAGACGAATGAAGGAATGCAACAGCCTCGAAAGGTATATAAACCTAGCCGACTATCGGGCATCCATGAAGCAAGACATGATTTCCATATCGCGGAAAGAGTACGAGGGCATGAAGGAAACCATAGAGATGCTGCAAAGCCCGGAGATGATGAGGCAGATTCTGGAGAGCGAGAAGAACATCTCAGAAGGCAAAATAAAAAAATTTGATGTCTAATATACGTTATGGGTTCCGACGGCCTCTACAACAATTCTTCGGTTTGAATCGTCAATGCTGTACACCATTCTTATGCTTGAGCCGAGCCAGCAGCTCCATTTGCCCGCCAATCTCCCATGCAGAGGATGAGCGCCAATTTCAGTCCTCGGCGACTGCTTTAGTTTATGAAGCTTGCCGACAATGTCCTGCCTGCCTTTTACATAACGTGCAAGCAATTTTTCCGCCTTGCTGTTTGCCGTATAGATTTCATACATAGGTGGATTGAATGATGAAACTCATATATAAACAATGCCCTCCAACGAGAATAGACGAATGAAGGAATGCAATCTTGACAGAGCCCGATTGCGTTATCTCCGGGAGAAACATATAAAAGCATCAACCACTGATCGGAATGATATCCAAAAACATGGCCACCATCACCCGATGGATTGAGGAGCGGGCACGATATTCCACCCCCATCATCCGCATCTCCCTTGCCCTCGTCCTCCTGTGGTTCGGCATTGACGAGCTGCTCCATCCGGACGCCTGGATCGGCTACATCCCGCCGTGGGCCGCGCCCCTCATTCCCGTTGACCTCGGAACGTTCGTCCTGTTCAACGGCCTTCTTGAAATCGCCATCGGCGGCCTGCTCCTCATCGGCTGGCAGGCCAGGGTAGCGGCCGCGATTGCCGCGCTCCATCTGCTCTCCATCGTCATCGCCGTCGGCTACAGCGACATCGCCGTCCGCGACCTCGGCCTTGCGATGATGGCGCTCTCCCTCGTCTTCTCCGGCGCGGGGATGTGGAGCGTTGATAACAGAACCAGGTAAACCCACTTATGTCTTTTCCTCAGCCATCTCTTCCTTCAATTCCTCCTTCACCGCGAGGGAGACGCCGATCTCCCCGAACGGCTCCTCCTGGGAGAGGTCCACCTTGCGCTGCTGCGAGAGGTGCAGGAGAGGGATGAACGTGTGCACCTTGTCCTCCCGGGAATCGGAGGGAAGAAGCTGCTGGAACGTCAGCTTTCCCTTTGGCGTGGCGCCGAAGAACACCCTGATCCTGCCGTAGATCTCCCTGATGAGCTCGGTGATGTCGCGGCTTTTCTTGTGGGGGGCCAACGGCTGGGCGGGCATCTGGTTGTGCACCCTCCTGTGCTTGACCTCGAGGGCCTTCTCCAATGCCTTCACCAGGTCGAAGATGGACACCTTGCGCTTCCTGGGCTGCGGCGTCCGTGGCATGAGGGAAATGTCCCCCAGCTCCTCGCGCCGGTATGCGCCAGGCTCCTCGAACAGGAGGTCGTCGCTCGTCCCTTCCTCCTCTCCCCTGATCAGCCGGTCGAGCTCGGTGATGTCCTCGTCCACCAGCTTGCTGGACTTCAGCTTGAGCAGGATGGCCGCTGCCAGGAGGACTTTTCCCGAGAGCCGGAAATCATGCTCCTTGAGCTTCCTGATGAGCTCGATGTAGCGGCGCGCAATCAGCGAGATGTCGACGTCCCACGGGTCCATGCCCTCCTTCCGCACCAGATCATACAGGATGGTCTGCCACGTTATCTCGTCCTGCTGCGTCAGGAGGGAGAAGATGCGGTCGACGTGCGTGGTTTCCGGCATGGCCTGTCTGGCGCGAGGGAGGTATATAAAAGTAGTGGCATAGGGAATTGATACAGTTAGGATAAGGGAGAACGCGGAGGGCGGCTGCGCCCAACCCCCGGAGGCTTTGCCTCCCGTGGCTTGACCAAAAGTCCTCGGAGAACGGAGTTCTCCGGGACCCCAGAAACGCAATGCGTTTCTGCTGGAAATGCTCCGCAGAAACGCCCGCGTGTAGCGGGCCTGTTTTTCGTCAAGGTTTTTGGAGGCGGAACATAGTGGAGCCGAGAAAAAGGTTGGGGTCGCGCCTGGCGCCGCCCGAAGCGTGGCAAGGCGTTCTCCCATGCCTTGAGTAAACGGTCTCTCGACAAAGAGGCAACAGATTTTTATACCTCCTGTTTGAGATATCCGTCCAAAGAGGCATGGTTCGCGCAGCATCAGGCAGGGAAGGCAGCACAGGCCCTTCATCCATCGCATTCGTCCTTGCCCTATCCATCCTTCTCGCCATCGCCGCCCAGGCCATGACCGTCACCCTCAAGGCGCCGGGCAACTTCACCGCCAACACGACCGCCTCGCGCAACATCACGTTTGTTTACAATGTTACATGGAGCCTTGCCGGGGAGAATGCTTCCAATTGCAGTCTCTACATCGCCACTGCCGCGCAAAACTGGGCTATTGCCAAGAATGTGAGCATCGATGACATAAGCGATAGCAACATCACCAATGGTTCTGTTGGCTTCAGCAATCTTAGCTACAGGTTTTCGTCAGACAACAACTACACCTACGGCATCGCCTGCCTGAACTTCAACAGCAGCAGCACCGCCACGACGCCGACATTCTCAAACAATTTCACCCTCGTCATCGATGCCGCCGGGCCGGACGTCAACACGACCTTCAACGTGACCCCCAACTCCACCTTCCCCACCGTGGTCACGGTGCTCAACTTCACGGCCAACATCACCGATGTCATCGGCCTCACGCACGCGAACATCACCACCAACATCTCCGGCTCCATCGCCAAGCTCAACTACACCCCTTCAGGGACATCCATCCGCATATCCGCCGCGATCACCCTCACCAACTCCACCGCCCCGAAAGGCACCGTCATCAACTTCACCGCGTATGCCACGGACACCAGCAGCCGCGAGAAGCAGAACTCCACCCTCGTCACCGTGCAGAACAGCGCACCCACGATCCCCACCATCACCAATGCCTCCTACATGAACGTCACGTCCAACCGGACAATCGTGTGGAACTCCACGGACGCGGACGGCGACGCGATCCTCTACACCGTGTGGTTCAATGGGGATTATTTCTCGACCTTGGACAGCAATTTCACGACAAATATGGCCAATGACGGGACGTATCTCCTGAACATCTCCGCTGCCGACTCCACGGGCAACTCCACTAATTCCTCCGCCTGGAACATCACCCTCGACACCACCCCCCCGGCCGTCTCCCTCGCGGCAGCCAACGCCAACTACACCAACGGGACATCGAAGCGCCCCGTCACCGTCACCGTCACTGATGCGGCCACCGCAGCCAACGCGACCACATTCGCCACGAACTGCAACACCTCGGGGTCCTTCGCCTCCGGAACGGCGTTCAACCCCTTCAACGCCTCCGGCACCACCTGCACGGGCCTGAACAGCACCAGAACGATGAATATCACCGTCACGGACCATGCCGGAAACTCAAACTCCTCCTCCTTCCTGCTGGGCATCGATGACATCGCCCCAACGATAGGCGTCATCGCCCCCACCAGCGGCCAGCAGTTCACCGCCAACGCCACCTTCAACCTCACGGCCAATGAATCCTTCGTCCGCGTCTCGTCCTTCGGCTATTACCTCGATGGCGCTGCCGTCCAGTCCAACATCACCCTAAACAGGAACGGCCTGGCGTTCGTCTCCTCCATCACCGCCAATGCCAACCTCAGCCTCAACCTCACCCCGGGCACCCACACGGCCATCTTCACCGCGAACGACACCGTCGGCAATGCCAGAAACTCCAGTCAGGTCACCTTCACCGTCATCGGCCCGGTGGACCTCTTCAGCCTCAACACCAGCCTTGTCGAGTACAACACCAACATCTCGAATTTCACCATCAGGAACTCAACGGGAGACATCGTCACTGGCCTCACCCTCTCCAATGACCGCACCCTGGAGTTCTTCATGGCCCTCAACGCCACCAGGAAAGGGGTCAACCTCACCATCAATTTCAACTCCTCTGCCGCGAACTTCGCTTTCCTCAACTTCTCCGTCCTGCAGAACCACAGCGCATCCATGAGTTATCTGGAGCGCAACCAGACCGCGACCATCCTCGACTACCTCTACCTCAACGGCACCATCCACCAGTTCCTGCCGGACAACAGCAGCTATTACGCAAAGGTGGTCATGCCCCTCAACACCACCGCCTATGGGATAGGGGGAAGGGTGAAGCTCCTCTACTATCCGGACGAGACCGACCTCACCACCTCCATAGCAAGCGCCAACGTCACGGAATGCTCCGCGGGATTCAGCGCCGCGCACACCACTTCAGGCGCATGCTGGAACAACACCAACAACAGGACCATCGAGGTTTTCCTGCCCCACTTCAGCCTGCTCGCCTTGGTGAATGACAGCCAGGCGCCAAAAATCGCCATCAACACCCCGGCAGGCACGCAGGGAATAAGCAACTTCGTGCCGAACATCACGGTAAGCCCGGACACCACAAGCTGCGTCTATCAGCTCAATATCACCCGTTCGGCGTCGGCGTCCGTCCCCTCGAACATATCCAACGCGGTGAATGCCGGCAATGCCCTGTGCACCTGGTCGTCTGACCGGTTCAGGAACGGGGTGTATAACATCACCTTCAATGCGACGGACAGCGCAGGGAACATCAACCAGACCAATCTCGTGTTCACCATGAGCGACGGCACCGCCCCGAATATACCGGCGCCTTCGGCAGGCAGCATGACCGATACGACGGCCGTGATCACGGTCACCAATGTCAACGAGACGGCCAACCTGTCCGTCTATGCCTCGAACGGAAGCTCCTTTTCCATGCAGGAGCAGAATGATTTCAACGCGTCCCAATCACTGACGCTGAGCAGCCTGTCCGCAAGCACGGCGTATCTCTATAACATCACGGTCTGCGACTACAACGGCAACTGCGCCAGGAACGGCACATTCTCTTTCTCCACGTCCTCCTCTTCAAGCTCCGGAAGCAGCAGCTCCAGCTCTGGCGGCGGAGGGGGAGGCGGCGCGGCAGCTGCCCCCGGGACGACGGCCGTCACTTCCTCTGCCGCGCGGCAATGGGACACCATCCCAACAGGCACCACGACCACGTTCAGCATCGCCAAGGACGCCATTGCCGTGACCTCCATCGTCTTCATGACGTCCGAAGACCTCAAGAGCGCGAGCCTGACGGTCAAGGTGCTCAATGAGAGCCCTGCCTCGGGCGCTGCCGGAGATGCCGCCTACCAATACCTGGAGATCACCTCCAGCAACATGCCGAAATCAGCAGTGGGCAGCTTCCAAATCACCTTCAGCGTGCCCGCATCCTGGCTTTCTGCCCAAAACGCCGGCAAGGACACCGTCACCCTCTACCGCCACATCAACAGCGAATGGACTCCCCTGCAGACATCGTTGGCGGGCACAGGCGTTTCTGACTACCAGTATCAGGCCACAACCCCCGGGTTCAGCTACTTCGCCATCGGCGCGAAAAAGCAGGAGGGAGCAGCAGCCAACGCGACGCAGGCCCAGGAGCAGCCCCCCACAGGGCAGCCCGGCGTGCAGGCAAAGGAGCAGCCTCCCGCGGAGCAGCCGGCCGCGGAAACTGGGGGGAAAAGCTGGATCTGGACCGCGCTGGGCATCCTCCTCCTGATGGCGCTGGCCGGCGGCTCGGGGTTCTTCGTCTACCGCAACTGGAAGACAGAGCAGGAACGCCTCGACCACATCAGGCAATACGTGAACATCGCCGTCGACAAGCAGTATCCGTACGAGCAGATTGTCGCGACGTTGGAGCAGAAGGGCGTCTCCCGAAGCGAGATCCACAAGGCGATCAAGGACGAGGCGCAAGCCCCCAGGCCTCCGGCGGAGCAGAAGGGACAGTAGGAGCAGTAGGGATTCCCGGATTTTTCAGTCGCTACCTGAAAAATATGAAGAAGAGGAGGTAGATGGCCGGCACGATGATGAACATGAAGTATTCCGTCCTGCGGTGGATTCTCTCCACCAGCTCGGCCTTCTTCTGCTCCTGAAGCTCGAGCAGGGCGATGTTGATGATGAAGCTGGCGAGCAGCACCAGGTAGGTGAGAAGCATCACCTTGTCCGCGAACGTGAGGTAGCCGACCGGCGGCACCTGGCTTGAGATGGAGATGTGGAACATCACCGCGGCCACGAGGCTGGAGCCCGCCATGCCGAGGCGCGTGGTGATCTTGTCCGGGTCCAGCAGGAAGCTGAACAGCACGATGAGGGTGATGAAGATGATGGGCAGGAAGGTCTTGATGAACGAGTTCCACTTGATGCGGGAGATGTCCACGTTGAACACGTACTGGGAATAGGTCTCCCCGTAGATCTCGTACGGATGCTCCTTCGCTTCCGCCCGCCAGCCATCCAGGTTCCAGCCGGTGAACGCGATGGACGGGTCGATGCCGCTCTCCTCCTCGTTCACCACGTACACCAGATCTTCAACCGTGTGGGTCTTGTCCTCGATGATGATGGGGATGCTCTGCGTGTCGAACGGGAACCTCTTGAGGTCGACCGGCCCGTTGAGGTTCGCCTGGATGCGGTAGAACTTCTCGTTCGGCGTGTCGATGGCCTTGTCGACGCTGCTCGCGCGCCCGTTCATGAACTCGAACCCTTCCGGAGAGCAGTTGGTGTCGCATTTCAGCGAGAGGTAGAAATCGGCCGTGATGGAGCCGGTGGCCACGTCGAACTTGCCGAGGTTGAGGACGTAGAGCCCCACCTTCACCTCTTCCGCCGCCGCGAGCGGGGCGAGGGCGAGAAATGCCGCCAGTGCAATAACGATCGGTCTCACGCTGCCACCCCTGATTCGTGGATTTGGTGATTATATTTAAATGTTGCTTTGTTGGATAATTATCGACCGCGTATTGTTGAGTATCTATGCTCATCTACCTGAGCATCTACCTGCCGTCCACACTTCCCCGAAGAATCCGGACATTGCGTTTAACATCACTGATAAGACCCTGCATTTTATCATCTTGATGATGGTCATAATAAGCAAGGAATTTTTTATAGCACGCGATGGCATCTGTGGCCCATCTTTTGCTGCCTGAAAGCTTGTACATCTCCCGGGCGGCCCGTCCGGCAAAACTATACGCCTGAGCAGCATCTTTCGGTTCAATGTCCTGGAGTCCATTTGCAGAGAGGCATTTGTTTTGATACCATCTCCGGGCCCAATAGAATTTTTTGTTTGCTGTATTTACTGATTCGGATAATGCCCGCGCCGCATTCCCTGCAAGGCTGCACGCATAAGCAGAGTGTCTTTGGTCGACATCTTTTGCCATTTCTGCGGAAACCCTGTAACTTTCAAACCACTTTTCAGCCCAGCTGATTTCACGTGTAGCCCCGAACATTGCTTGGGCAGCATTTCCTGCAAAGCTATACGCATGCAAAGAATGCCTGGGATCAGTATCCTTGCTCATATCTGCGGACTTTTTCTTCCAATCGTACCATCTCTCGGCCCAGTGGATGACATGGGTGCGCTCGAATAATGCCGTTCCCATTGGCAGAAAAAGAAAAAACAACCCCTGCGTCGGGGGCGGCGCAGAGGCTGAACTCAATGATGGCTATGCTCAGGAACCCATCGCGTCCTGCAGCTTCTTCGCGAACTCCTCGAACTGCCCTTTCTGCTGGAGCTTGCCGTCCCAGTAGGCGAGGCAGGCGTCCACAGAGACCTTGGCCATGGCGTCCATGCGCTTGCCTCTGGCGGCCTCGTAGTGCTTCCTCATCTTCTCCTTCATGAGTTCCGCCCACGCCTGGTTTGCCAGTCCCAGCATCATCTTCGGCATGCTGTCCTCCGGGCAGCAGGAATCGCCGCCGCAGCCGGAGCCGCAGGAGCAGTCTGCCTCCCCGCAGCCGCACGCGCTGCTTCCGCACCCGCAATTGTCCCCGCATCCGCATTTCTGTTCCTCTTCGCCCATGTCGTCCACCTCGCTGTTTTTTGGGTTTTCTCGTGCTCTGTCCCGAATCTCCGTTTCACTCCGGGTTAGCGGCTTCGAACGCTCCGTCATCGTTGTTGACGAGGCTGCCTCCCCGTAGGGGGCGACCCCCGCGACGCCTTTGCCGCTCGCCGTTGCCAGCGTTCGACTGGTGCCGCTAACCACATTCGGGACAGAGCCTTTTTCTCGGAAAGCTTTATATACTTCCCTTTCTAAATTAAGTAACTAAAGGTAATATTAAAGCATTTTGTAACAACCAGGTAAGGCAGTGAGCATATGGTTCCCCATTCCCACGGCAACGGAGTGTGCAATTGCCCCATAGAGACCTCCATGGTCCACATCGGCAGGAAATGGAGCATCAACATCCTGCGGGACCTGTTCAGCGGCCGGAAGCGCTTCAAGGATTTCCTGGACGCGAATCCGAAGCTCTCGACCAAGATGCTTTCCGCGCGCCTCAAGGAGCTCGAGAGGGACAGGTTCATCGAGAAGAAAGTGGTCTCCACCACCCCCCTCATCGCCGAATATGGCCTCACCCAAAAAGGCCGCGCGCTGGATAGGATACTCTACGAGCTGTCCGTCTTCTCCATCAACCACTGCTGCGACGAGGTGGGCAGGCTGACCCCTGCGCAGAAGGAGAAGGCGCTTTCTGAAGTGAGGGAGATGCTGGGGCTTTAGCCGCGCTTGAACACTTGTGTCGGTGTCACCACATAATCCATCCCGATATCGTGCGCCTCGAAAGGAATGCCATCAACGACCTGAAAATCAAACGCGAGCCCGATCTTCACCGCGCGGGGCACCTTCTTCAAGAATTTGTCATAATACCCCTTCCCGAACCCGAGCCGGTGCCCCTGCG
>Ga0209542_10000106_pt1 | contig 208656 bp, 232 predicted proteins | sample RifCSPhighO2_01_FD_184028 | JGI IMG/M metagenome (GOLD analysis project Ga0209542, IMG submission 184028) | Soil microbial communities from Rifle, Colorado - Rifle CSP2_plank highO2_0.1 (SPAdes) (version 2) | ecosystem: Environmental > Terrestrial > Deep subsurface > Rock core/Sediment ... | reverse complement strand
GTTTGAGGTTCAATCCGAAGATTTTTTGGAGGGAGGATTTTTTGGAGGGGAGGTCGTCCGTATTCCGGATTTCGTCCAGTATTGAAGCGTCCCGAATCCAATTTCGGGCAGGTTCAATCCACGCGGAGGGGGTTCGTAGAAGTCGGGCGATTTGCTCCTCGACAGACTTCTTCTCCGACAGGAGAGAGCGACGACGTTCCAAGTAGTCGTCGCGCTCGATGTCTTGTGCAACATAGACATCGGTAAGTCTGGCGAGGTTGCGGGAAAGCTCCGCTACACGCTCCCGCAAGCCTTGAACGGCCCCCGACGCGGTTTTAACAGCGTCTGCGGCCTCTTTGTCGAGCATGGCGGAGAGTGGGGCTACCCACTCGCTCGGCATCGCGTATTCGGCAAGCAGGCCCGACAACTGCCCGTCCAGTAATTCACTTCGCACGGGCGTTTCAACGCACTTGCGCGTTCGCGATTTGCGGGTGCAACGATAGTAGGTGTAGTGGTGGATGTTACCGTTCTTCTGATATTTCACTCGCACTTCCGCTGTGATACCCATACCGCACCCGCCGCACCGCAAAAGCCCGCAGTAGGGGCTAGGGTCGTTCTTGATGTCTTGCCGGTGGCCTCGGCCTCGCAAGACGGCGTTCGCCCTATCGTAGAGGTCTTTCGTGATTATCGGCTCGTGCTTGCCTTCGTGTATCTCGCCGCAATAGCGGAAGTGTCCGTAGTAAAAAGGATTTTGCAAAATAAAAGATAGTCGAGAAATGTGGATGCGGCGACTGCCGCGGGAAAGCACGCCCGACTTTTCCCAAAGCTCGGCGAGATTTTCAAGACGGACTTTTCCCGTCGCGTACATCGCAAACGTCTTTTTGACGAGCTTTGCGTTTTTGCGGTGAACGGCAACTGTCTTGGTGAGAGGATTATTTATATATCCGAACGGAGCGAGGCCGGGATAGATTCCCATTTTCGCTTTGTGTTTCAATCCGCGCGAAGTATTCGCGCTCAACTGGCGGATGTATTCCGTCGCCATGCCGAGCTCGACGGACATCATCAGCACGTTGTCGTTGGGGTAGTGGCTTCTGTCGTGCGTCTGTATGTGACGGAGCACGCCTTCTTGCAGAAGCCATTGCACCTGTCCGCCGTCCACCGGATTGCGGGCCAAGCGGTCTATCTTCCAACAGATAACGCCCTGCGCTTCGCCCTGTTGAATACGCTTTAGCATTTCGTTGAACACAGGACGCCCCGGCTTCTTCGCGGAGCGTTTTTCTATAAACTCCTCCGCGACTTGGAGATTGTCGCGCTTGGCAATCTCCCGCAATTCGGCGAGCTGTGCTTCGATGGAGAGAATCTGCTTATCCTCGACATCGGTGCTTTTGCGAGCGTAGAGAAAGTATTTCATAGCCGATTGACTTAGTATTTCATATATAATACACTATTGTAGTAGTTATGAAAAGCACGAAAAACCTATTGGATCAGCTGGATAATTTGCCCCATTTCACCAAAAGCACGGTGTATCAGCTCGGCAATCAGTTGGGACTCTCAAACAGTACGGTGAATACGTACATCAGTCGCTTTTTGAAGCGCAAGGATATTTTGCCGCTAAAAAACGGCCTGTATATCTCTGCCAAATTTTTCGCAGACAATAAGAGCGACATCTCGTACTCTTTTTACCTCGCAAACATTCTCCGTACGCCATCGTACGTAAGCTCGTGGGCCGCTCTTCAGTATTACAACCTTGCTACAGAGGCGATACGCTCCATCACCTCCGTTACATCGAAAGTCACTCGGGGTTACGAAACGAAGGCTGGCACTTTTTCATACCAGTCAATCAACAGGAATTTCTTTTCGGACTATTCGCTCGTAAAAGGGAAATTTGATTTCTATATCGCCTCGCCGTCAAAAGCGTTGTTTGACTTGCTGTATTTCAGAACGCATCAGTTCCGAAGCGTCCGGTTTGAAGATATTGCAAAAGTGATAGAAGAATTACGGATAGATATTGATGAGATGGATGAAGAGGAGCGGCAGAGATTTTATGAAAAAGTAAAAGCATACCGCCATGAGTGACCAGATACTAACAGTTCTTAAAGCCAGACTTGATGGTCTTTCAACCTATGGCGTTAGCATTTCCGATCCCGAAACGCGCCTCAATGCTCTTAAAGAGGAGTTGCAGTTCTACGTTCTCGATTTCATCTATCACCATCCGGAATACAACAAATGGATAATGTATGGCGGATCGGCGCTCCGTATTTGCTACGACCTTGACCGCATGTCCGTGGACTTGGATTTTGAGGTAAGCCATAAAGTTGATAGCGGCTTTCTCAACGAATTCAAGGAAGAGGCGGAGAAGCATTTTGCAAAAGTCTATGGCGTTGACGCGGGATTTTTGAAAATCTCCATCACGAACAATCGAGGCATAACGCTTAAATTCCGAGCCGGCAATTTGGTTGAGGGCTATGCATCCGAATGGGTCCATGTGAAAGTTGATCTCAATCAGTTTGCGCCGCCTGCCGGTGTAGTTACGGAAAGAATGCCGCAGAATCACGGGCAGCTGTCATTCGTGATACGGACATATAACCTTTCCTCACTCATGGCGAGTAAAATTGCCGCCATTTTTCTCCGCGGCACACGCGGCGTGGGCGAGGCGACATACGAAGAAAAGGGACGTGATATTTACGATTTGCTTTGGTACATGAGTAAAAAAATCGTACCCGACCTCGACTACCTCAAAGCAAAAAACGTGGCGGAGGCGAAAGACTACCGGACACTGTTTACCAAACTTGCGGTGAAGATGAATAATGTGAGTGATGAAAATCTAAAAAATGATCTCAAGCCCCTCTTTCTTGACCCTCGGTTCGTCACAAACTGGCTCGCAAATTGGCGCGACACCTTTTTTCAGTTGCGTGATGCATACAAGATTAGAACCGTATCAAAATTTGAAAAGGTACGAGTCTTCGAGGACTTTCGCACCGATGTGTTTTCTTTCATTTTTGCGTACAGCACGAAAGAGGGCGACCATGTGCGCATTATTTGCAACTTAAGCGAGTACTGGTTCTGTTTTAAAGACATTGAGGTCTCGTTCACAATCAACAATACGGTGAGCGACCACATAGAATTTTCGGCGAATGGTGTTAGCAGTCATCCGACATCGGAGAAAAAACAGAAAGAATACGCCTCGCTGTTCTACGAAAAGATTGAGGCTTACTTAAAGAAAATCAATTACGAACTTGTTGGCGACACGCTCTCGACGAAACTTATCCGCGTAACCGCTGACAACCTGAATCAGAAGGAACAGATTGTTCTCCGGAAAGAAGATTTGATTAGGTGCGACCTTGACGATTTGCTGAAGTAGGCGCTAGGGAGCTTCGCTGATTACCGGGTTTTCAGCGAAGAATCGTGCGCGCGAACGGGTGGGTGGGTCAAGCGCACATGTATTTGTACGACCTCCCCTCCAAAAAATCCTCCCTCCAAAAATCTTCGGATTTGTATTTTTGAACCTCACGACACGCGAAGCGTGCGGAATTGCGGCGAATCATTGGGCGGAGCCACGCTCCGCCCGCGGGAAAATCGGCAAAATCGAGACCTCTTTGATTCTTGAGTGCATTCTAAACTCCGCTCGAACTTATTACCAGAGTGAATGCTGATGTTCGCGCGCTCCGCGCGCGTGGTGGCTTTGTACGGGAGTGGTCCGATTCGACTTCGTGCCCGCCCCCGCCCCGCCGCCAATCCTCTCCGCCAAAGGCGGACAGGCATGCTATCCATTTCGCGGGGGTTTTTGAAAATTGAATGGGCGGCGGGGCGGGGGTGGGTTCTAAGGGCAGTTTTTTACGAACTGTAATACGGGTTGACAATCCGTATGCAGGGGTGTACTCTCTTACGTTATATGAAGAACGAAGAGAAGCGGGTGCGATTTAAACGGCTGGGCGTGCAACGCACGAATGCCGTACTGAATAAAATTAAAGTACTCGGTAACTGTGCCAATAGGAGTGCGTATGAATATACCGAGGAGGAGGTCAACAAGATTTTCTCTGAGATCGAGCGACGTGTGAGGGAAACAAAGGCAAAGTTTCATTTTCCGAAGAACCGAGAGTTCAAACTCTAAAATGTCTATGAACAAAGAAAGTGGTACGATATTCGTGAATTCGGAAATGAACGACTACTTCCCCGGAGAAGGGGAAGTAAAAAATGTATGACGAAACAGAAACTAAGTTACGAATTTGCTCCCACGGGAGGAGGGACTGAAACGGGATTCAATGACTCCGTCACTAATCGATTTGATGGTAACGTCGCGTATTTTTTGGCACGAGAGGCAATACAGAACATTATTGACGCCACTGTTCAAAAACCTGCCAAAGCGGTTTTTGAAATGAAAACGATCAAACCCTCCGATCTCCCCGATCCGAAGGGTCTGGAAGCAATCTTTCAGGCTTGTCGCGACTATAAATCCCATGACAAGGACAGCGTTAAATTTTTTGGCTATGCGTTGGGATTATTCAAATCAGACGCAAGCCTTTCCATGTTCAGAATCGGTGACTACAACACTTGCGGCTTGACTGGTGGCGATGAAGACCAGAAGGGCGCTTACTACAGTCTCTTGAAATCGGTCGGATCAACTTCTAAAGGCGAGGGTAAAGGCGGCTCCTTTGGTCTGGGTAAGGGCGCATACTTTGCAGCCTCGATTCTCAGGACAATTTTTGTCAGCAGCGTCACTGAAAACAAAGATGTTGTATTTCAGGGCAAACTCAGGCTCGTCAGTCATATATATAACGGGGAGCCGATGCAGGGTGATGGGTCGTTCGGCTATTCGGGCCAAAAACCTGTTCGCACCGTCGGCGATATACCAACGCTTTTCCGCAGGAAGGAAGTGGGAACCGACATATTTATTGTCGGATATGAAGATTCGGAAGACTGGAAAGATCACATAACAAAATCCGTATTGAACTATTTTTGGAACTCGATTCTTAACGGCCTGCTCGAGGTCAAGGTTGGTAATGTCGAGATTACCGCAAAAAATCTTGAAGACGTGATGGGGAAATACTTCGTTGAAGGCCAGTTGGATGCAAAAGATAATCCAACCCCCCTTCCGTTCTTCAATGCATACAAGAACGGAAAAGTTATTTCGAGAGATTTTCCGATTTTGGGAAAATGCTCACTGCACATACTCACGGGAGATAAATATCCTAACCGAATTTGTTATATGCGGGGGACGGGAATGGTGATTCAGAAGAAGTCGCATCCTTCCATGAAATCGTACGCCGGTGTATTCGTCTGCGACGCCGCAAATAAACGCGGAAACGAAATTTTGCGCGATATGGAAAATGCGACACATGACAAGTGGAGCCACGAGTTCGTTAAAGACAAAGAAGACCCGCGCTCAAAGGAAAATGCAAAAAATGCCGAGAAGGAAATTCGGGACTTTGTGAATGAGGTTATTCTCGGCCTTGTCGAGCTTCGAGAAGCAGAATCCTTGCACGTTCCCGGGCTTCAAAAACTTATCTATTTGCCGGGAGAAAATGAGTCGGGCATTCCAATCGGCGGAGGCGCTCTGTTGGCCGGGGAATATAGCGATGAGGAAACGGGCGCAGAAACGGGCGCTGATGAAAGCACTCCCAGTAAAAAAAGTGAACCCGTTACGATTCAAGACTCAATTGTTACCAATCGAAAAGACCAAACTTCAGGATCGGGACCGGACGTTCCGAGAAAAAAGGAGCGCACCGGCGTAGTGGTCATTAGAAAAACAAAAAAGAAAATGGGGGGAAGGGGTACCCAAGGCGGGAGAGTGATAGAAAACATCGCCTATAGGACTTTTGCATCAAAAGGTTCCAACGGAGAGGAGGAGCACATCATAATTGTTCGAGGTTCGGCCAATGTTGCCTGCTCCCTATCAATCCAGGCGGGGACTGACGATGCGTATGCACCGGTTAAGATGACAAGCGTCAGGGATGAGCACGGCAAAGCAATGAAAATATCTGATGAAAAGATAACCGATCTTGTTTTTGATCAAAACGGGCTAATTCAGCTGCGCGTCACATTCGACTCTCAGGAACGCTACTCGCTGAATGTCACCGCATACGAAATATGAGGCTAGATTACCTATCGTTTCCCCACCCGGTACTTGGTTTACGCGACGACGTCGCGGGAGACTATGAAGTAACCCACTCGGTACAAAAGAATCGCGACGATATCGTAATAAGCGTCTCTCACAGACTTCTGCAAAACTCGCTCGAATCTCTAATCAGCCGCAACGAAGCGAGCTTTCTTACAGAAGTTCAATGCCCTCAAACATTGTTTAGGGTCGCATACATATCGCATGATCCGAATCAAGTGATAATCATACCGGCATCAAGTCTTCGAGATTTTGTTGAGGTCAGTTTCTTTGTCATAGCGAATCAGACCATTTCGCCTTATGAGAACAAAGAGGCGAATAATGACTACGCAGGATTCAAAATCGAAGTCTCTAACGGCGATGTTTTGGCCTACGGCGGTCACGAACATTTTTTTGCCGATAAAAGGTGGGAGGCGCAAAAATCGGTATCAAACTTCGTGGAAATCCGACCATATTCGAATCTGAACGGCCCGATGAAGTTTTTCCTTGGCGAAGAAAAAATCATCGTTAATTTACCCGCTGGCGACTTCAAGAGTTACCGAAAGCTTGTTGGATACGACCAATTCGCCCCGATGTTCCATTCCTCAATCGTTCTCCCCGCGCTTATGTTCACAATATCGGAAATGATTTCCAACGCCGAACAGTATGACAACCGGAGTTGGTTTAAAGTCATCGAGGCTCGCAAGAATACGGATGAAAAAATGAAGAGTCTTCCATGGGAGCTTGAAAATGTTCCGGAAATAGCGCAAATAATTTTGAATAATCCCGCCGAGCGATCACTCTGGGGCATGTGGAAAATCGTTGATCAATTTATATCCGCTAACGACGACTGATATGCATCCATTGAAATTATTCAGGACGGGTTTTGTACTCGATCAAATCGCAAAGCTCGAGAATAACGAGAGCGTCGATCTATACTCGAACGGCAGTTACTCGGGCTACTCGGAGAGTGACGTACTGCTAAATTCCAACATCCTTGTCGCTGACGATGTTTCCCTGCTTATGCCGGACGAAAACGGCAATCATGACCTGGAGAACGCTGTAAACATTTACGAGGCATACAAAGCATTCTCGCCGACAGAAGCGACGAGTTCGAGAATTTGGACCTATCTGGCGCATGTCCCGCATTGGGCGTATATGAAAAAACGATGGCCGATTGAGAATCAGCCCGCCGAGAAGCGCGGGGCGTATATTGTTGAGCATTGGTTCGTATCCGGCTCGGGAGTGTCATCCTTCGCTCGTCATGGCCTGGCCATGCTTTGGTGGGGAGCGCACGTGACCCATGACCCCGAGAGAACCGATCCGTTCGAATTGACGAGGGAGTTTTTCTCCATGTTGGACTACACGCGTACAATTTTAACCGGCACGCAGGGACGTAATCGTATTTTCACACACGCACTACTGGAATTCGTGGTCGAGAACCCGGAACTTTTCAAGTCTCAAAAGGAAGCGAAGGTCCGGTTTCTGATGAGAAAATCAAATTTCCTCGGCGGGTATAAAATCCTACCCGCACTTTCCAAAGCGGAACTCAAAAATATATTTAATGAGCAAGAACAGCAACTGAAAGATGAGGATTTCTTTCGACAGGATTCCTGACATCGCGGGAATCCTGATCACGGAGCGATTTCTTTAGGGCCTTGGCGACTTCCCTTATCACTGGAACGGAGACGGAATTGCCGAACTGTTTGTATGCCTGCGTCGTTGAAACCGGAATCTTAAATCCATCGGGAAAACCCTGTAACCGAGCACACTCCCTTTCGGTCAATTTTCTCACGCCCCATTCGTTCACCGTACGAAGCTCGTCTTGAATCAAATTTCGTTCTCTGCCCATGTTGCCGCATACGATAGTATTTGAAATTCCGTCGGGATCAAGAACTTCACAACCGAAACCGCTCCCTTTTTCCGCATGACGCTTTTTGTGAGCCATTAAGCCCGTATAGTATTTTTTGGAAAGATAGTATTTTTCCCCGACGTTTTTTTCCAGCACATCTTTAAGCCGGCCAATGCCAGAAATTGATGATTTATCGGGGAAATCAAAAGTTACATCCGGATTCTTAAAGCCGACGATGTATGCCCGCTCTCGGTGTTGCGGAACGCCAAAATTTCTCGAATCGAGAATCTGCTCAAAAACGGTGTATCCGGTTCCAGCCTGTTCCAGCGCTTTTTTAATGAAGCCATACGTCTCTCCCTTGTTGTGCTTGAGGAGGTTTTTTACATTTTCCAGCATGAACGCTTCAGGTTTTCTGGAGTTAAGAAATCGCACCACTTCATTGAAAAGTTGACCGCGAGGGTCCTCTAAGCCGTCTCTTTTTCCAATGAGGGAAAACGGCTGGCACGGAAATCCCGCCAGAAGTACATCAAATTGCGGCACGGATTCGATATCAACAGTTCTGATATCCCGCTCATCAATTTCTCCGAAGTTGGCTCTGTATGTTTGGCATGCGTAATGATCAACATCATTCGAATAAACTATCTCAAATCCCGCCCGTTCGAATCCGAGGCGCATTCCTCCGATTCCGGCGAATAAATCAATCGCCCTGTATTTTTGCGGAATTGCTTTCACAAAGGCATTTTATCACCCTTAAAGTGCCGAAAGAGCCTTTTCCACCGCGGTACCGTTTTCTGCGCGCAAACTATGCTCCCATATCCGGACAACTCGCCACGGTAGCCGCCTGTATTGCCGATTTATTTCCCTGTCGCGATCCCTGTTGCGAGCAATCTTCTGCTTCCAAAAAACTCGGTTACTTTTTGGAATTGACCCGTGGTATCTGCATCCATGCCAGAAGCACGAGTCGACAAATACAACACGCCGAGATTTCGGAAGGACGAAGTCCGGCTTACCAGGCAACCGAGTGGGGTGAGAGCGAAAAGATATTCCGTTCTTTCTCAGAATTTTTGCCACATGTCTTTCAAGTGCAGACCCTTTGCCTTTGATCGCGGACATTATCACACGCCTTTTTTCTGTCGAGAAAATATCAGCCATGCCAGAATTATATTCCCACGGCCGCCGCAATGCGATTAAATTTAAAGCGAGAGGAAGAAGCGCAAGAGAACTTAGTTGTGCAATTATACCACTTCCAGCCAAAAAAGCAAGCGTTTGCGCGCCAACTATATGAGCCGTTCGGCTTTGCTCCCGACAAGCCCTGTGGCGCGTTAGAATAGAGCCATGGCAGACGAAGACACAGCTCAAGCTCCCACGGGGCCAACGGCACCAGTAGAACCCGCCACAGCGCCAGAAGCTGCGCCAAGCGAGCCGGTGGAAGGGCCACCGGCCGAAACCCAAACGGCTCAAATACCAGTAAGTGAGCCGTTGCCTCCCGAACCTGAGCCGATTGCGCCGACTCCCGCCTCGGAGCCGCCGCAGGCGGCGAGTGCGCCAGCAGCATCCGCGCCGGTAGTCACGCACCCCGCCCGCGACCTGCTCGTGAAAGCACGCGCGACGATTCAAGACCGGAAGCGAAAGAAGCTCGATAAAATCATGGAGGCGCTGAACGCGAAAGCTAAAAGTGGTTCGACAAGCTCACCACAAGTCACCAACGACGAAGTGGAAAAACTCCTGCACGTCTCGGACGCGACAGCGACGCGGTATCTCTCTGCATTGGAAAAGGAAGGAAAAATTCAGCAAGTCGGAAAAACAGGAAAAGCAGTCGCGTACACGCGCATTTGAATTTGAGTGCAAGGAGGCGGGAAATCGGAAGTGAAATACGAAATACAAACGACGCGCAGCCGCGAGAAGTGCGGCTGACCCATGCGCCTGACCAGAAACAGGCGCATGCATAAAATGGATGCCATCCGGCGGGCAGGTATCTCGCTAGGGAAAGCTGGACCGAGGCCGGCCCGCGCAAGCGGATAGAGCAACTATGTACGAGAAATCGGAAGTGAAATGCTGACCGCGGGTGGGGGGAGCTGCAGCGCGCTAGGAGGCTCCAAAAGCCGAGGCACAAACGCAAACGGAGCGGCGGATAAATGAGACCTACTGCAAGATAGCAAACCTGAAACCGATACAAAGACGAAGCGAACGGACGCACCGCGAGGCACGCACTACAAACGAGGGTTTTTGGAGCACTAGCGCGATGGAGCGGGGGGTGGGTGCGCCCACCCCACTCGGATGAGCGCCGAAGGCGCACCGATACTGCCGGGCGAGCCCTAGCGAGATACCTGCCCGCCGGATGGCGGGTGGTAACTAAACATCAAGACGAAGGCACCGTTCGCAACCCGTGGCATCCGCTGTGGATTTGCATTTGCGTCCCTGCATCCAAACGGCTCACTCCTTCCGAGCCAACGGCTCATATGGGAAGAAGTGAGCCGTTTGCCACCTCCTTACAGGAGCAGTACACCTTGCGGCTCTTTTGTTCGCTTCGCTCCAAAACAGCTCGCAAGGTCCTGCGAAGCTCCATGCATTCGCTTCGCAGCCCCGCCGCCCATTCAATTTTCAAAAACCCCCGCGAAATGGATAGCATGCCTGTCCGCCTTTGGCGGAGAGGATTGGCGGCGGGGCGGGGGTGAGAAAGCGCGGGGCGCTTTCGCAAGGCCGCAGGCGCGACGGCGCCGAGGAGGGGTCGCGGAATTCGCCAGCAGGCGAATATCCGTGACGAGGACGCGCGTACTCGCGCGTCCGAGAGAGTCAGCACGAAGTCGAATCGTGCGATGCAGTACAAAGCCACCACGCGCGCGGAGCGCGCGACATCAGCCGTTAGTGCTAAAATAGGTTCGAGCAGAGTTGTATAGAGTCACACATGAAAATACAAATAGTACGAGACCCTATATCAGTTGATGACGTTAGGAGGCTCGCACAAGAGATATACCACGACATGGTAAAAGGCGTTGCGGACATTGACCGTGGAGTTATTGCGCTGGGCGGTGAGTGGCATATGGACGCCAACAAAGTTCTTGTTGAGGAAGGTTCCTCGCAGGAACAAGTCTGGGGCTTCAATATATATCCCGACAAGCAAGGGGATGATGCCATAGAATATATTTCACTTATCAATATTCGTCCTCATCAGGAGAATCGCAGTATGGAAATTGCCGACCCTGCTATACGGGATGCAATAAGGAGTATACTTAAGCAGTTGATACCCGACCTCTTTGTATGAATAAAAGTGCGCAATTTTACTTTGCAAATCTTGGCGCGGATGTAGTGCGGTGCGCAACAGCAGCAGAAGCGGGAGACGAGAGTCGCTATCAGTCTTCACTAAAACGCGCGATGAGTACCCTTGAGCACCTGCGAGCCGCAAAAAGGCCGGAAGCGTACGAGGAGGGAGTGCGCATGATGCAAGCTTTGGAATATGCACGGTCATCAGGAGATTTAAACAAATTCAAGCGGGGAGTCAGCGATGTTGTCGCCCCGTTCGCGGCCGCCATTGCATCCTCGTGATTATCCAAACTCAGCTCAGCCAAATTCAATAGTCGCGGGGGGTTTGTCGGAGATGCGGTAGACGACCGCGCCGACTTCGCGGACTTCGTTGGTTATGCGGCGGGAAACTTTGTCGAGAAATTCGTAGGGGAGTTGGGCAAAGCGCGCGGTGAAGCCGTTCACGCTCCATACCGCCCAGAGCGCAAGTACATGACCCAATCCGGCACCATCACCCTTACTCTCGGTGTGCATCGAATGGGTGAGTGTTGCTCCGGCCTGCCACACGGTTTTGTATAGGTCCGCCTTGCGCAACTCTTCAATGTAAATGCCGTCGCACGCACGTGCCGTCTTCAATTTCTCCGCGGTAATTTCTCCTTCGATACGCACAACCAATCCGGGGCCGGGGAAGGGGTGTCGCACGAGAAGGTCTTCGGGTACGCCGATATCACGGCCGATAGAGCGCGCGGAATCTTTGACTTCGGTCTCAAGCGGGGCGAGCTCGGGGATTGAGAAACCGAGATTGGTATTGTGATGCACCTTTATCTCCGCGACGCGCGCCCCCGTCGCATGTCCATGGCCGCTCTCGCGCAGGTCGGTGTAGAGCGTGCCCTGCGCGATAAAGTCCGCCTTGAACTTCTTGATTTCGCGTTCAAGTACCGCCTTGTACACGCCACGCATCGCCATGCGCTTCTCGCGCATCCCCATTTTTCCTTTGAGGACTTTGAGAAAATCTCTTGTAGCATCAACGACCTGCACCTCCAGCCAATTTTGTTTGCCGAAATAATTCCGTACGAATGCCTCGTCGTCGGGCCTATCGATACCGCGGATGTAAATACCCCTTAGTAGCCGGTTCGGCCCATTTAGGACACGCCGTGTCCTAAATGGGCCGAGGGCTTCTTTGAGAAGATGGGCAACCACAGATGAATCAGAGCCACCGGAAAGTGCGATGAGCACTTTCTTCCCCGCGACTTTCTTATTCAATTCCGCGACCTTCGCCTGTGCGACATTGTGCGCGGGAAAACGGTCAGTGATGCCGCAAATATTCAAAAAGTTCTCGTACATTTTCGTGCCTTCCAGCGTGTCGGTGACCTCCGGATGGAATTGCACGCCCCACAGATGCTTGTGGCGGCCGGCGGCGACCGGCGCGTTGTCCGTAGAACCAAGTACCTCAATTATTTTGCTTCGCTCGATTGCGTCGCCGTGGCTTTCTAGTACCTGCGTTTTCTTCGCGATACCCGCAAAGAGAGGATCTTTGCCGACTGTACGCAACGTGTGCACGCCGAACTCGCGCTTCGCTTGCGGCGTCACTTTAGCGCCGACATGCTTGGCCCACACTTGGAAACCGAGACACACACCAAGCGTGGGAATACCGAGGTCAAATATTTTCCCGTCGAACGGCGGCGGCTCGTTGAACACTGATGCGGGCCCGCCGGAAAGAATAATTCCGGATGGTGCGGCTTTCTTGACATCGGCCGCCTTGACGCTCGCGGGGTCCGCAACGATGCAGAATATTCCGAGTTTCGCGAGTTGCTGGACGATGAGGTGGTCGAATTGCGAGCCCATCGAAAAGAGGAGGATAAAGTGCTTAGTTTTGCGCACCCGCAATTCCTCCTGAATCTCCTGAATCGCCGCGGGCGTTGCCTTCTTGAACACGCTCAACATGCCGAAACTATACCAGAAAAGCCCGCGCTTACGGGCTGTTTTGTCTTATCCACATTTTTTGAGACAAAATGGCTTGCGGTAGGGTATAGTGGTATATACTCTTATCTAGTGGGAAAGAGTGGTAAATCATGTCACATCTCTTGATCGGCGAATACGAGCACACGCTCGACGAAAAGAAGCGAGTCTCGCTTCCCAAAACGTTCCGCGCCGCGCTCGGAAAAAGGGTCGTGATGACGCGTGGTCTCGACAACTGCCTCTACATTTATTCGCACGGTGCGTGGGCGAAAGTGGCGGAGAAGTTGCAGTCGCTTTCAATCGTAAACGAAGATACGCGCGGCTTCAATCGATTCATGCTCTCGGGTGCCGCGGAAGTCGAGGTCGACGGCGTAGGCCGCATCCTCATTCCGGACCACCAAAAGGAGTTCGCACAGCTCAAGAGGACTGTCGTGTTTACGGGTGTTTCGGACCACGTCGAAGTGTGGGATGCCGCGAAATGGAAGAGTTACAAGGCGCGCATCGAGAAAGACGCGGACAAAATGGCCAAGAAACTCGGAGAGATAGGTGCCCTCTAATACTACTGATTCGTATCACCGGATAGCCGGGAGACCCATTTCAAACGTCATGCGCACGCGACGCTCAAAGTCTTCCGGCGATCCGGTGGAGGGAATCCCCCCAAGTTCGCTCGGGGTAAGCCACCACCCTAATCCTGTGTGGGACTGGCACAGAAGTGTTCTTTTACACGAAGTAACAACCTCACTCGCTCTCAAGCCCGATGATGTCGTCGTAGACGCGACGCTCGGCGGCGGAGGGCACGCGCGGGAAATCTTGAGCCGTCTTGGCAAGAACGGGATGTTCATTGGATTTGACGCCGACGAAGAGGCGATAGAGCGCTGCAGGAAATTATTTTCTACACAACAAGCAGCCGTCCATTTTGTACACGCAAACTTCCGGAATATAAAAACGGAACTCGAAAAACTGAATGTCGGACGGATAACGAAAGCGCTCTTCGATCTCGGGTGGAGCTCGTTCCAGCTATCGGCGGGGCGCGGATTCTCATTCCGCTCCGACGAGCCGCTTAGCATGGCATACGACAAGGAGCAGAAGCTCACCGCCGCGATCATAGTGAACGAGTGGGGCGAGGAAAGTATCGCCGACATCATCTTCGGATTCGGGGAGGAGCGGTACTCGCGCAGAATCGCGAAGGCGATTGTGGTAGCGAGAGAGCAGAAGCCAATCGCGACGGCGCTCGAGCTCGGTGAAATCGTCAAGGGAGCGGTGCCAAGCGCCTATCGCCACGGTAAAACGCATCCCGCGACGAAAACATTCCAAGCCTTGCGCATCGCCGTCAATGACGAACTCGGTGCACTCGAAAGCGGGCTCGCCGGTGCATGGGAAATGCTCGCGCCGGGCGGCAGGCTGGCGGTCATCAGCTTTCACAGCATCGAGGACCGCATCGTAAAGCGCCGCTTTGTCCGGTGGGCAAAAGAGGGCATCGGCGAACTTGTCTCACGCAAACCGATACCTCCAAGCGATGCCGAGATTGCGGAGAATCCGCGTGCCCGCAGTGCAAAACTTCGTGTCGTGCAAAAAATATAAAACATATGAGAAAAAAATTGGCAAAAATAAGCAAATACCGACCATCAGTTTTTCAGGCAAAGATGGATTTTTCGGCTGTGAAAGAAAGCTTTTCACTTACCGCCGAACATCCGATAGAGCGGGCGGTTTTCAGAACGTTCGGCGTCATTCTTTTTGTACTTTTGTGCAGTTACTTCTATTTCGTGAGTGCGTCGGTGCTCAATATCATCGCGCGCAAGGAAGCCGACACAAAAAGTGTCACCCTCCAGAGCTCTATCGCACAGATGGAACAGCGGTATTTTGCGCTACGTGACAGTGTGACGCCGCAGGAGGCGACTTTGCTCGGACTTTCGCGCGTCAAAGACACGCAGTACGTGTATGTGCCGGGCAACCTGTCTGCGGGCGTATCCGCACAGGCAGGCGCCGCATCCGCAGGGGTAGTGGCGATAGACGCGATTTAACATGCGCTACAATCTCCCCATGGCGGGAGATATATGAGAGAGACACTGGTCATCCGCGCCCGGGTTCTCGGGGTTGTGTTTATTGCGATAGCGCTTTTGCTATCGGTGCGGCTGTATTTCCTGCAGGTAGTGAAGGGTGCGGATTACGCGCAAAACGCAAAAGGTCAATATCAGGAAGCGGCGCCGGAAACCGAGGCGAGAGGGGCGATATATTTTACGACGAAGGATGGCGGGCTTGTTTCGGCCGCAGTAATGCAGGCGGGCTGGCGCATCGCCATTACGCCCAAAGACATTGTCGACCCGGACAAGGTGTATGAAGCGCTTAGCGCGCTCACGCTGGTCGACCGTGACCGCTTTACCACGAGCGCAGCAAAATCCGCCGACCCGTATGAAGAGGTCGCGTTTCGTGTGTCGGATGAAGCCGCGACAAACATACGCGCTCTCAAAATGCCCGGCGTACTTCTCGCGAGAGACACGTGGCGCAGGTATCCGGCCGGTGAACTTGCCGCACAGACGGTAGGCTTCGTCGCGTTTCAGGGCTCGGGTACGACCAAGACCGGTGTGTACGGGCTTGAGCGGAGTTGGCAGAATACGCTCAACGAAAAGACATCGGGTCTCTATGTAAACCCGTTTGCCGAGATTTTTACAAACGTCAGCTCGGCGCTTTCCTCCGACCCCGCTTCACAACAGGGCGACATCGTGACATCCATCGAGCCGACGGTGCAGACGCAATTGGAAAATACACTCGACGGCGTGGTGAAGACGTACTCGCCGCGGCTCACCGGCGGCATCATCATGGACCCGCATACGGGCGAAATATTTGCCATCGGCTCGCGTCCGGCCTTCAACCCGAATACCTACAACACCGTGTCCAACCCGTCGGTGTATTCGAACCAGCTTGTCGAAGGGCGCTACGAACTCGGCTCAATCATGAAAGCGCTCACCATGGCGGCGGGAGTAGACAGCGGCGCCGTTACGCCGGCGACCACCTACAACGACGTCGGATGCATCCGTCCTTCGGGCAAGACGGTCTGCAACTACGACCTGAAAGCGCGCGGCGTCATCCCTATGCAGGAGGTGTTGAACCACTCGCTCAACTTGGGCGCCTCGTTCATTGCCGACAAGACTGGATACGCCGTGTTTACCCGCTACATGCGCGCCTTCGGACTCGGCGAGAAGACGGGCATCGATTTGCCCAACGAGGTGACGGGAGATTTGAGTACGCTCGGCGGCGGCACGGGCCCCGCGGTAAACTACGACACCGCTTCATTCGGGCAAGGCGTGTCTGTCTCACCTGTCGCTATGATTCGCGCGCTCTCGGCGCTCGCAAACGGCGGCGTGTTGCCCAGTCCGCACGTGGTCACCGGCGTCCGGCTCCCCAGCGGTATTACACGCTCCATCACCGCAACGTCCGGAGTGCAGGTGTTGAGCACTTCGACAGTACAGACAGTCACCAACATGCTCGTCACCGTCTACGACAAGGCGCTTCTCGACGGTACCATCAAGCAGGAGCACTATTCCATCGCCGCAAAAACGGGCACCGCACAGATTGCTATTCCGGGGGCTGGGTACTCGCAGGATAAATACCTGCACTCATTTTTCGGCTACCTTCCGGCGCATGACCCGAAATTCATAGTCTTCCTTTTTGCAATCGAACCGCACGGCGTGGAATACGCCTCCGCCTCACTCGCACACCCTTTCGACGATATTGCGAAATTCTTGATAAACTATTACAACATCCCGCCCGACCGTTAGGTCGGGAAGTGTCAAGTAGCCAGTATCAAGTATCAAGAAAAATCCCGTTTAATACTTTATACTTGATACTTGTTTGATACCCGATACTTGAAACTTTATGCACGACTTTCTAAAGAAATGTATTGTCTTTATTCTCACGTGGGAAGCGCGCGCGGTGCTCACGCGTTACAAGCCGCGCATCATTGCGGTGACAGGCTCGGTGGGGAAGACGACGACGAAAGAAGCCATCTATGTGGCGCTCTCCCGCGACCTCTACGTGCGCAAAAGCCAAAAGAGCATGAATAGCGAGATAGGAGTGCCCTTGACCATCCTCGGGCTCGAGAACGCGTGGAACAGTCCGTTCAAATGGCTCCTCAATATTCTGCGCGGCCTGTGGCTCGTCGTCGCGTGGCACAGTTATCCCGCATGGCTCGTGCTCGAGGTCGGCGCCGACCGGCCGGGTGACATCAAACGCATTGCACGTTGGCTCAGGCCGGATGTCGCGGTACTTACGGGTGTTCCCGAGATACCCGCTCACGTGGAATATTTCCCGTCGCCCGAGGCGCTTGTGAAAGAGAAGCGGATGCTCGCCGAATATCTCAAGCCGGGCGGCAAGCTCGTGCTCAACGGCGACGATATACGTTTGAGAGAGATTCGCTCGGATTTCCGCGGTGCGACGGTGACCTTCGGCGAGGGAGGGGAGAATGACTTTTTTTCTTCGCACGACGAGATTATCTATCAGGACCATATTCCCGCGGGAATGCATTTCCGCATGGACCACGCGGGCTCATCGGTACCCGTCACCATCTACGGCTCGCTGGGATACCCGCGCATCTATGCGGCGCTCGCGGCGTTTGCGGTGGGGGATTGCATCGGTGTTGATTCCATATCAATAGCGACCGCGCTTTCGGGCTGGGCGCCGCCGCCGGGAAGAGTGCGGCTTCTGCGCGGAATCAAAGGCTCGACCATTATTGACGACACATACAACTCTTCTCCGTCGGCGGCACTCGCGGCACTCGACATATTGAAAGAGGTGGGGACAGGGAAGCGGCGAATCGCCGTACTTGGCGACATGCTAGAGCTCGGCAAATATTCTCACGAGGCGCACCGGCAGGTGGGAGAGCGGGCGGCGAAGTGCGCCGACATGCTCATCACTGTGGGTTTCCGAGCCCGCGCATTGGCCGAGGCGGCGCTGGATGCGGGCATGAAAGAAAAGAATATCAGGCAGTACGAGCTTCACGAGGCAGAGCGCGCCGGCAAAGAGCTCGAGGCGGAACTGCGTGAGGGCGACCTCGTGCTCGTGAAGGGTTCGCAGAGCATGCGCATGGAGCGCACGGTCTTGGAAATCATGGCCGAGCCACAGCGCGCCGCCGACCTGCTTGTGCGTATGGACTCGGATTGGCTGACCAGATAATTGCGCGCGACGCCGATAGGTTGTATACAAGAGGTCGCGTCAACTATGGGAGTATTCGGCAAGGGCACTCGGTAGCACACGATACAATCAGCCAACCTCGAGGAGGTCCAAGCCAAAACTTGCAGCTCGTCTGGCACTGCTTCCGAATTTTCCCAAGGGAGCTGACATTTCGTATACGGTGGACGACGAGTCGCTCGGGAATGTCACGGGACATGACGAAAAGAACGGCCGCGTCCTCACCAGAATCGGCTCGTTTGACCCGCATGACATCAAGGTTCTTCCGCCGGAATAGGCGTGGAAAGCGCGCGGGCACGCACAAGCGTTGCCCGCGCTTTCATTTTGTCAAAACAGGATTAGCTATCCACATCCGTATCTTCACAACATTCTTATATTCTTAAGAATGTGAGAGTATGGTGGATATGACCGAGAAGAAAAAGAAAGGACCCAAAAAATTGGAAAGACATTTTAAAGGAGTTTCGAATCACCGGCGGATACAGATACTGCTTCTGGTCGCCCGTAGTCCCGATATTTCACTCGACGATATCGTTGGTGAGGTGAACGGAAATATGAAAACAATTGCCGAACACACACGTCGCCTCATGCTTGCCGGTCTTGTGGAAAAGACATATGCAGGCAGGACGGTCCAACACAAACTTACTCCCTACGGCCGGAAGTTCGTTGAGTTCATTGATGACTTCTCGAGCATCTAGAAACACTCTCATATTCTTAAGAATGTGAGAGTATTGCAAGAAGTGATAGCACAAGAGTGGAAAAAAGTCAGGATTTTAGGTATTATTTCGCGGTAAGGCCCTATCGTCTATCGGTTAGGACACAAGCTTCTCAAGCTTGGAAGCCGGGTTCGATTCCCGGTAGGGTCAAAAATTGACGGAGTCATATTTTGACCCTATACAAACACGCCCGAACTTGTTTTGCCGAGCCCTGCTAAAGTTGCTTTCTCCGCTAAAGTCAAGGACAGGTGCTACGCGCTTCATGCCCACTTGCATTGCCGCTCCTCATTCTTATTATTTGTGGGGGAGGGATTTGGAAAAAGGAATTAGCGGCTAAGGCGAGAGGAAGGTTCCGTATCGTTTTTATGAATCCTTGTTAGAATACACCGATGACGTTGAGCAAAAAATGTAAAAATTGCGGGGATGTATTTCTTAAAAAACCTACGGACTCTTTGCGTTCGTGGAATACACGCACGAAGTTTTGCTCCAAAAGTTGTTTTGATATATTCAGACGCGGTAAACCAAGCCCTTCACCTGCCACAACCTTCAAAAAGGGTCAGCATGTTCCTGTGCCTCTGGAGAGCCGGAGACGCGGCCCTGACAATTCTAAATGGAGAGGCGGACCAGTCTCCTTACCATGTCTCATTTGCAATACGTTTTTTACTGTCGAACATTGTCAAGCTAAAAGAGGTGCGAAAACCTGCTCTCGAACATGTGCAAATGAATTTCGAAGAACACCACTGATGCGAGAAAGGATGAGTGTTGTTCATCGCAAGCGAGTGGCCGACGGACTTCACAATTGTTATTGCGGAGCCGGAAATATTCTGGATCTGATTCGAGATACTGTGGAGTATCGGGAATGGCGCACGAATGTTTTCCAAAGAGATAACTACACTTGTAAAGCGTGTGGGCAACATGGAGGGCGGTTTAATCTAAATGCCGACCACATCAAACCTTTTGCGCTGATTGTGATAGAAAACAACATCGTATCTTTTCAGGATGCGAAGGCGTGTGAGGAACTTTGGGACATCAAAAACGGTAGGACTTTATGCGTTGAATGTCATAGAAAAACGCCAACATATGGGACTCGATTGAAGCTTCCTTCCTTCGCATCGCACATAATTCCCGACGCTGTTTTGTGGTATCCTAATGCCGAAACTTCGATGATAGAAAAAAGTAACATAGAAAATTCTATCTCAATAGTGACGGAGGCGATGAATCGTCGAGGTATTTTCGTAAACTTGAAAATCAACGATATGCCGAGCAGAAACGAGGAGTCCGATTTTGTGCAACTCGTCAGTATAAGCGCAAGAATAATCTTTGGTGACATCTTGAAAGATTTTGATTTTTGGGCCGTGGTTCCGGTGCCAACTCATCGCCGTGTAGAAAATTGGGCATGGATAATCTCTCACAACTTAACAGGAAAAGCGTTCGACCAACTTAACAACAAGGTTGCTCCTAAGATTAGAATCGGATTTTGGGAGAAGGCTCGGGAGGCAGTTAACGAGTTGAATAGAAAAGCGCATGAGAATGTTGTAAATAGGAGAGCCATCCCCGCCGTATTTACTGTTCCTCAAAACGGCGGGTGTGTGTGATTTGCGCGCACGGATAGGGCTGGGAAAAATGGAAATGGTATCATATCCACATGAGCACAAATCCCTATGTGAATGCGTTGCTGGCCGCGGCGTATATCGTCGTCGTGGCTTTTGCCATGTACTTCGGCTCGCAGAATGCGGGGGAGGCGGACAGTGTATTAGCTCCTATTGCCATGCTTTCGCTCCTCGTGCTCTCCGTCGCCGTCATGGGGTACCTCTTTTTCTTTCAGCCCGTCCAAATGTTTATGGCGGGACGCACGGCGGAGGCAAGCGTATTCTTTCTGAAAACTGTCGGCGCTTTTGCTCTCATCACGTTCGTGTTCCTCGCGCTCCTCTATGTATATCCCAAATCGGAAACGCCAAGCGGGAAGCTCATGAACATCGAGTCATACGTATCCCAAAACATTTCCGGACTCTCGCCTGAGAAGGCCGTTCTGGGCGGGACGTTTTATGTTACGGAAATACAGGCGAAGGACGGCAAAGGTGTTGTGTACTACGAAGACGGACACATTGACCTCGTCGCGGACTTCACCTATACGGCATCGAAGATGCAGGGCACTGATATCACGTCATTCACTGTCCGCCGGTAACGTCTGGTATTATTACGGCATGGTCAGAAAAATAGTCTCATTCTTCGATAAGCTCGAAGACAAAATTCGCATCCGCCTGAGCCACAATCCGATTCTCTACTCCATCATCGGTGGCATCGGTATCGTCCTCTTTTGGAAAGGTGTGTGGGAGGTTGCGGAGCTGTTTCCGTTTTTGCACGGTATGGGCTCGGTCATCTTGGGGACGCTGATACTCCTGATTACTGGTCTTATGGTCTCGTTCTTCATCGGCGAGAGCATCATTATTTCCGGTTTCAAAAAAGAGAAGAAGCTCGTGGAGAAAACGGAGGCGGAGGTTTCTATGGAGAAGCTGTCGATAGACTACGTGGTTTCGGAGCTCGACCATATTGAGAAAGAATTGGACGAGCTGAAAAAAGGCAAAGACAACACCCATCGCAAAATCCCGCTGTAAAGCGGTCACGACTTTCCCCATTGTCCGGCTCATGATGTCCACACGTTTTGCCGCGACGTGGTAAGTGCGTATAAGTGTGTTAATTTAGTGCGATGGAGTCCGACATCAAAGACATCAATCTGGCGGCGGCGGGGAAACAGCGCATCGAGTGGGCCGAGCGCGATATGCCGGTGCTCGCCCAGATTCGCGCACGCTTCGAAAAGGAGCAGCCGTTCAAAGGAAAGACGCTTGCGGCGGTGCTACATGTGACGGCCGAGACCGCCAATCTCATGCGCACGCTCAAAGCGGGCGGTGCGAATGTATTTCTCTCCGCATCCAATCCGCTCTCTACTCAGGACGATGTCGCCGCCGCGCTCGTCGCGGAATACGGCATTCCGACCTTTGCGATAAAAGGCGAGAGCAAGGAAACGTTTTTCAAACACATTGAAGCGCTTATCGCACAGAAGCCGGTGCTCACTATGGACGACGGTGCCGACCTCGTATCGACCATTCACCAAAAGCATCCGGAATTGCTGCCGAACATTCTTGGTGGTACCGAGGAGACTACGACGGGCGTCATCCGTCTGCGCGCGATGCACAAAGATGGCGCGCTCAAAATGCCGATAGTCGCCGTGAATGACGCGAAGACGAAAAACTTGTTCGACAATCGCTACGGTACGGGCCAATCCACGCTCGACGGCATCATCCGCGCGACCGACGTACTACTCGCAGGCAAGACATTTGTAGTCGCAGGCTACGGTTGGTGCGGCAAAGGTCTCGCGATGCGCGCCAAGGGGATGGGCGCAGGAGTTATCGTCACGGAAATCGACCCCATCAAAGCACTCGAGGCAGCGATGGACGGATTCTACGTAACGACCATGGATAATGCGGCAACGGTGGGCGACATATTCTGCACCGTGACCGGCAATATTGACGTGCTCACCGAGCGCCATTTCAAAGTAATGAAGGACGGCGCCATCGTGTGCAACTCGGGCCACTTCGATGTGGAAATTTCTATCAAAGATCTTCAGAGGCTCGGAGGCAAACCCAAGCGTGTTCGTGACAACGTAGACGAGTACGTGTTGAGGAAGTTAAACCTGCACAACAAAGACACGGAATTCAAGGGAGTCAAGCGGATTTACCTTCTTTCCGAAGGACGGCTTGTGAATCTCGCCGCCGCGGAGGGGCATCCCGCGAGCGTGATGGACATGAGCTTCGCGACGCAGGCGCTCGGAAGTGCATGGATGGCGACGCAAGCTATGCCGCTCGCTCCCGGTGTCTACGAAATCCCCGAAGAGACGGAACAGATGATTGCCAAGCTCAAACTCTCCGCTATGGGCAGCTCAATCGATGAGCTCACAAACGAGCAGAAAAAGTATCTCGCCAGCTGGCAGGAAGGAACCTAACCGAGAAATGGCTTAAAATATAGGTTTGCTTCTTCAGAAAGCAGTCATCAGGCCACGAAAAGGCATTGACAGTCAAGGGTTAACGTGCTAGTATTAGCGGGTAAGGTAATCCCTTGCGCGCATGACAGGAATCTTCAATACGGCCCTTATCGGGCTTTTCGCTTTGTCGGGTATGGGCGGGCACACGGCCTTTGCCACCACGACAGCGATAGCCCCCATAGAGCCTTCATATCCCTCGTACACCGTCGCAATGACGGGGTACAACGCCGTTGCCGCGCAGACCGACGGCGACCCGCACATCACCGCGAGTGGTGCGTTTTCCAATCCGGACATAATTGCCGCCCGCTCACAGGACCTCGCGGGTGAGCTTCCGTTTGGCACGGTCATCGAGGTGATGGCGGCCTCTTCGTCGCCGAACTGCGGGTACGGACTTGTGGACCAACAGGTCGGTCTCCGTGTCATAGGCGATTCGATGCATTCGCGCATGCGCAACAAGATAGACATTCTCTTTGATATGCAAGACACGGTGCGCGCCGGCGGCAAGGAAACGAATCCGGCGATCGCACTCGGCGTGTGCAAGCGCGTGCAAATACGCGTCGTCGGTAAGATAGACATGAAGAATATCCCCACCACGCAAACCGGTCTCCGTCTCGCCGTCGGCATACTGCCGAAGGCAGATGAGCAACTGCTCGCCGTATACAAATAAGCCGCGTATACTTTCCGTATGAAAGGAGACTATTTCATACCGTGCCGCCGCGTGCGCTTTGAAACACCCAAAAAAGTCTTACTTGATGGACTTTGGTTTGGCCCTAAAAAGCCGGAACAAGTCATTGTGTTTGTGCACGGGCTGTCCTCGTCAACGTTCAGCATGTCGTCGCTCGTCAACGCACTTACCGACGAGAATACTGCGGTCCTCACGTTCAATAATCGTGGTTTTGAAAAGGTTTCCAAGATGCGACTGGCGGGCAAACGAAAGTGGATACTCGTGGGCGGTGCCCATGAGGTTTTTACTGACTGTCTCGATGATATCAACGGAGCGGTACGTTTTGTCCAGGGAAAAGGAGTGCGTACTGTATATCTAGCAGGCAGTTCCACCGGTTGTCAGAAATCTGTATATTGGGCCTATAAAAGTAAGAAAAAGGGAGTAAAAGGACTAATCCTGCTCGCTCCGCTCAGTGATTACACGATATCAAAGGACGACAAAGAGAAAGTCGGTCGGGCACTCAAGGTGGCTAAGCGGTTGGTGCGGGCTGGAAAGCATCATGAACTTCTCCCTCTGTCTGTTTGGCCGCAACTTCAAGACGCACAGAGGTTCCTTAGTCTGTACTCGGGAGACAGCCAAGAGGAAATATTCACTTACTGGGACCCCAAGCGTAAGGCGAAAACACTTGAATCGGTGCGGTTGCCTGTACTCGTTCTGCTTGCCGAAAAAGACGAATACGCCGACCGGCCGGCACAAAAGATAGGGGACTGGTTCGCGGAACATCTGAAAATAGGTGATGAAATCGTCGTGGTGCCGCGTGTCGGACACAGTTTCAAGGGGGCGGAGAAGCAAGTAGCTCGGCACGTCAAGAGGTTCATTGGTACGTAGAAAGGGACGCATTCCCGTGTTAAAATGCCGCGCAATGGAAGGCGGAATTCATGTCGCATTGGCACCGGAAGTCATCGGTACTGTTTTTGGCATTCCGATAACCAACACACTCATTACGAGCTGGGCAGTCATCGTTATTTTGCTCGTCGTCGGAATCCTCGTTGGGCGCGGAGTGAAGCTTATCCCTAGCCGTTTCCAACTCCTCCTTGAGACGCTTTTCAGCTTCGTGTACGACTACATCGCGGAGACGCTGGAGAGCAGAAAGTTGGCGCGTCGCTTTTTCCCCCTGCTTACGACAATTTTCCTTTTCATTTTCACATCTAATCTCCTCGAATTCACGCCGGGCATCGGCTCGTTCGGCATCTATCACTCGTGGGGCGGGGAATTCATACCGCTTTTTCGCAGTGTGAATACGGACCTCAATGTCACTTTGATGCTCGCGATATTATCGTTCCTCGTCATTGAGGTTTCAGGCATTGTTGCCATCGGTGCGTGGCGGTACGGCGGCAAGTTCCTCAATTTCCGTCACGGATTCATCGGCTTTTTTGTCGGCATCATTGAATTTTTCAGCGAACTAGCGCGCATCGTTTCATTTTCGTTCCGACTTTTCGGCAATGTCTTCGCGGGCGAAGTGCTTATTCTCGTCGTTACGTTTTTCCTTCCATTCATTGCACCCGTGCCGGTTATGATGTTCGAAATCTTCGTCGGCTTCGTCCAAGCGGCCATCTTCGCGCTTCTCACCTTGTTCTTCATCAAATTGGCAATCGCAGAACCGCATTGATCCAATGTTGACCATCAGGCTGGATTAGTTAGACTTATATTGTCGCCGTCGGTTGCTCCTTCGGAGTGTAAACGGTGACTCCGAGCTTCGCTCGGATGCTGGCGTCGTCAGACGTTGGCCTGTCTGCGTCCTCCGCGTGTCCCGGCAATCGAGACACAATGCAGGTTTGCAGACTTCCTCGTGAGAAGGCCGGTCCAGACCGGCATAAGGTTCGCAACAGCATACTCGTACGTTGCGAAAGGGGAGGTGGCCGGTGGTCACCTCCCCGCTAACTTTTCCATTTTCTCTATGCTAAAATGGGGCGGTCGAAATTAACATTATTATTGCTAGTGCCTAAAACCTAGTCCCTAGCACCTATAACCTAGTTCATATGGATTTGGAATCAACAAAGACACTCGCCATGGCGGTCGCCGTCGGCTTCGGCATGATAGGTCCGGGTATCGGCGTCGGCCTCGTCGCGGCTTCTGCACTCGAGGCTATCGGACGTAATCCGGAAGCAGCCGGCAAGATTCAGCCCCTCATGTTCACGGGTATTGTCTTCGCGGAAGCGCTCGCGATTTTTGCCCTCGTTGTCGGCTTCATCGTTAAATTCGTGTAAACACGAATGTTCTAATTGTTCAATATGTTCTACATGTTCTAGCGCGCTTTCAATTGCACTTTCAACATTTAGAACAATTACAACATCTACCACATGTCAGATCTCTTCGCAGCATTCGGTGTCAATTGGAAACTGCTTCTCGTACAAGCGGTGAATTTCGGATTGCTCCTTTCTGCGCTTACGTATTTCCTCTACAAGCCGGTTCTCCGGATGATAGACGAGCGTCGCGAGAAGGTCGCCGAAGGCGTGCGCACTGCAGAAGAGGCCGACCGCAAGCTCGCCGACGCGAAAACGGAAGGAGAAGGCATCGTCGGTGATGCGGCGCGCGAGGCCGAGGGACTCGTTGCAACGGCACGTACCCGTGCCGAGGAGAAAGGCGCGGAAATCGTGAAAGCGGCCGAAGCCCGTGCGAACGCGACGCTCAAAGACGCGCAAGCGCGCGCCGAAGAGGCAAAACGCTTGGCGTTGCAGGAAAGCTCCAAAGAAATCGCACGGGCGGCGATGCTCGCGGCGGAAAAGATACTTCGTGAAAAGTCGGCTTAATTCTTTTATGGATTGCTACGTACTACGTTCTACGAACTAATGACCATGGAATCTGCATACGCACAGGCACTATGGAAGATGGTGGAAGGCGGTATGTCGCCGGCGAAAGCCGTGCATGAGCTACGCGACCTCCTCAAGGCGCGAGGGCGCGAGGCACTTTTGCCACGAATAGGGCGGGCGTTCGCGCGTATCGCCGAGCGGGAGGGAAAGCGCACGGGTGTCACGCTCTCTGTTGCGCGCGAAAAGGACGAACGCGCCGCAAAGAGCGCGGTAAAACAGATTCTTGCGGAGTTCGGTGTCGAGCCGAAGGAGGTGAACATTCATGTGGATGATTCGCTCATCGGCGGTTGGCGTCTCGAGGGCCGCGAGCATCTCGTAGATGCAAGTTATAAAAGAATTCTGGTAGACGTGTATAATGCCGCCACTAGAACCTAGTCCCTAAAACCTATTTAATATGGATACATCAACGGTAGAGAAGATTGTGAAAGAAATCGAGAACATCGCCCCTTCACACGAGGGCGCGCATGTGGGCAAGGTCGTTTCCGTCGGCGACGGCGTCGTCGCGATAGACGGACTCTCCAAGGCTGTGATGAGCGAGATTGTTGTGTTCGAGGAGGGCAAAGGCAAGAAGCTCAAGGACTCGATGGAGACACAGGGCGAACTCTACGGCCTCATTCTGAACCTCGAAGAAGACGGCGTCCGTGCTTCCATTCTCGGCGAGACATCGCGCGTGAGTGAGGGCATGACGGTCAAATCCACCGGCCGCATTCTCTCCGTGCCGGCAAGCGAGGAGATGCTCGGGCGCGTGGTCAATGCCCTCGGCGAACCGGCCGACGGCAAAGGCCCGTTCAAGAAGACGACCATGATGCCTGTCGAGCGACAGGCCGCAGGCGTCATCGACCGCAAGGGAGTTTCCGTCCCGCTGCAGACCGGCATCAAAGCGATTGACGCGATGATTCCAATCGGTCGCGGCCAGCGCGAGCTCATCATCGGTGACCGCGGTACGGGCAAGACGACCGTCGCCATCGACACTATTTTGAACCAAAAGAACGAGCCCAAAGACAAACGCCCGATTTGTATCTACGTCGCTATCGGTCAGAAGGAGAGTAAGACCGCGCGCATCGCACAACAGCTTCGCGAACAGGGTGCGATGGAGTACACCATTATCGTGGACGCACCGGCCTCGACGCCGGCGGCGCTCCAGTATCTCGCGCCGTTTTCCGGAGTCGCTATCGGCGAGTACTTCATGGATCAGGGCAAGGACGTGCTTATCATCTACGACGACCTCTCCAAGCAGGCGACCGCGTACCGCCAGCTCTCGCTCCTCTTGCGACGTCCGCCGGGCCGCGAAGCATATCCGGGCGACATTTTCTACCTGCACTCCCGCTTGCTCGAACGTGCGTGCCGCGTCAGCGAAGAAAAGGGCGGTGGTTCCATCACCGCGCTCCCCATCATCGAAACGCAGGAAGGCGACGTGTCCGGTTACATTCCGACAAACGTTATCTCCATCACCGACGGCCAGATGTTCCTCATTACCGACCTCTTCAACAAGGGCATTCGCCCCGCAATCGATGTCGGTATTTCTGTCTCCCGCGTGGGCTCAGCCGCGCAGACCAAGGCGATGAAAGGAGTCGCGGGCGGCATCAAGCTGGAGCTCGCGCAATTCCGCGACCTTGAAGCGTTCATGCAATTCGCATCGGACCTCGACAAAGAAACGGCCGACCGAATTGAGTCCGGCCGCCGCATGGTGGAGGTGCTCAAACAAAAGAACGGCGCACCAATCCCCATCGAAAAGCAGGTCGCCGTTCTCTACGCCGCCAACAGCAAGTTCTTTGCGGAGGTACCGGTGGGCAAGGTTACAGCTGTCGAGGCGCAGTTTACCCAATTCCTCGATGCGCAGTATGCGAAGACTCTCGCGGAAATAAAGAAGAGCGGTCAGCTTTCCGACGATACGAAGAAGAAGCTGAACATCGCGGCGGGGGAATTCCAACTCGCACACAAAGAACTTTTTAGCAGTACTTAGTCTGTTAGTACGTAGAACGTAGGAATCACGCACCTCATCTCTACGAACTACGTTCTAACTACTACGAACTAAACTATGGCCAATCTCAAGAGCATCAAGTCGAAAATCATCTCATACAAGAAGACGGGCACGGTGACGCACGCGATGGAGGCGGTTTCGGCCGTAAAAATGCGAAAAGGGCAGGAGCGCGCCCTCTCGGGTCGCGCATACGCGGCTTCGGCGCTCTCTATCCTCGAACGCATTTCCGCGACGCCCGAGTCTCGGCACTACCAGGTACTGCGGATGCGCCGCGGGCTCCCGGCACTCGTTGGCCTCGACAAGCTTTGCGTCGTCGTTATTACGAGCGACAAGGGACTGGCAGGGGCACTTAATAGCGGCGTCATCCGGATGGCGGAGAAAGAGATCGCGAGTAGAGGGTTCGGCACACACAACACGGCCGTTGTCGCCATCGGTAAGCGTGGAGCGGACCACTTCGCGTCCCGCGGATACGACGTACGTACGCGACTCGACAACGTCAGCGACGGTGTGTCGGAGCAGGAGGTAACGGTCCTGACCGAACATATCCTTTCGTGGCACGCAGACGGCGATATCGCTTCGTGCGTGGTCGTGTATCAAAATTTCGTTTCGACTTTCGAGCAGGAGCCGGCCTCGAGACAGATTATTCCGCTGAAACCGCAGATGATAGCCGAGATGATAGCGGGTATCCGGCCGGCGCGGGGCAAATACGCGCCGCATTCGGGGAAAAAGCCGGAAACGCACGCGGTCGCGTACTCGATTGAACCGGATGCCGATGAGGTGCTCTCGGTACTTTTGCCAAAGCTTGTGACAATAGCCCTGTTCCACGCACTGCTCGAGAATAAAGCATCCGAACACTCGGCTCGCATGGTCGCGATGAAAAGCGCGACCGATAAGGCCAAAGAAATGGCGCATGGTCTCACGCGCACGTTCAACAAGGTCCGTCAGGCCGCCATCACGCGCGAAGTGTCCGAAATTACTTCCGGTATTGAGGCGATGAAATAGCTCGTATGCGCGAACTGCTTATCGCGACACATAACAGAGGTAAGCTTGTCGAAATTGAAAAGTTACTTGCAGGAGTAGCCGTTAAATTATTGACCGTGGATGATGTTGGATTTGATGCTGACTTCCGTGTGGATGAGGTAGGGGAGACATTCGAAGGTAACGCACTCATCAAGGCATTTATCTGCGGCAAGAAATCGGGCAAGCTTTCGCTTGGCGAAGATTCGGGGCTTGAAATTGACGCGCTTGGCGGTAAACCCGGTGTACAGACGAAACGATATGCGGAAGGCACGCCGGACAACGGGCACGCAAAAATATTTGCGGAGCTCGCAAATGTACCGGACGAGGAACGTGGCGCGCAATTTCGCTCCGTCATCGCGCTGTATGACCCCGGTACGGACGTAGTCCGGATTTGCGAAGGGATAGCGAGAGGCAAGATTACCCACGAGGCCCATGGCACCAACGGCTTCGGGCAGGACCCGATTTTTCTGTACGACGACACGGGCAAAACCGGCGGAGTCATGACGACGGAGGAAAAGAATGCGGTAAGTCACCGCGCAAAATCGCTCGTAAAAATAAAAGAGCTTCTCAAAAAATTTATATGACACAAATACACCCGCTCGTCGGTACCGGCGTATGGATACACAAGGAGGGTAAGGTTCTGCTTGCGAAAAGAGCAGGCGAGAAACGGGCCGGAGCAGGCGAGTGGTGCCCGCCGGGCGGCCATTTGGAAATGAACGAGACTCTCGAAGAGTGTGTCATTCGCGAGACTATGGAAGAAGCCGGAGTCGAAATCGAAAACATCAGACTTATCACAATCACGGAAGATCCGAACCCGGAGGCGGGAACGCATTATCTGACGTTCTTTTACGTAGCCGAATGGGCGTCAGGTGAACCTCGTCCGCTTGAGGGTGAGCCGGAAGATTGGGGCTGGTTCGATTGGCACAACTTGCCGAAGCCTCTTTTCAGACCCGTACTCGAGTTTCTCGAAAAGGGTATTAATCCACTTGAATGGAAGGCATAAAGGCGTTAAACTACTGCATCTTATGACAAAAGGAACAGTTACACAGATTATCGGTCCGGTCGTTGACGTCCGTTTCGACACGAATTTGCCGCCTATCAAAAACGCGCTTCGCGTGAAGCACGGCGCTTCCACGATTACGCTGGAAGTCGCCCAGCACCTCGGGCTCAATCGTGCGCGCTGTATTGCGATGCAAGACACCGCAGGATTGGCGCGTGATGCGGAGGTTACCGACACAGGTGCGGCAATCTCCGTCCCCGTCGGTGCTGTGGCCCTCGGAAGAATGTTCAATGTCATCGGCGAGCCGATTGACGGTCTTCCTCCAATCCCGCGAGGAGACACCTCCAAGGAAGAGTCACCTCGCTGGCTTCCGATTCACCAAGACCCGCCGCCGTTCGCCCGTCAGTCCACCAAAGCGGAGCTTTTTGAAACAGGAATCAAAGCGGTAGACCTGCTCGCTCCATTCATCAAAGGCGGCAAGGTCGGCCTCTTCGGCGGCGCCGGTGTCGGCAAGACTGTTCTCATTCAGGAGCTCATTCACAACGTCGCTTCCGAACACGGCGGCTATTCCGTATTCGCCGGTGTCGGCGAGCGTGTGCGCGAAGGCAACGACCTCTATCATGAAATGAAAGAATCGGGCGTGCTCGCGAAGACCGCGCTCGTGTTCGGCCAGATGAACGAAGTGCCGGGCGCCCGTGCGCGTGTCGCACTCTCGGGTCTCACCATGGCCGAGGCGTTCCGCGACGAAGGCGGAAAAGACGTACTCTTTTTCATGGACAACGTGTTCCGCTTCGTGCAGGCGGGTTCCGAAGTATCCTCACTTCTCGGTCGCGTGCCGTCCGCCGTCGGATATCAGCCGACGCTTGCGGAAGAAATGGGTCTCCTGCAGGAGCGCATCACCTCGACTACTGAGGGTTCTATTACATCCGTACAGGCAATCTACGTACCTGCCGACGACCTCACCGACCCCGCGCCGGCGACTACTTTTGCCCACCTCGATTCCACCATCGTGCTCTCCCGCGCGCTTGCATCACTCGGCATCTATCCCGCCATCGACCCGCTCGAATCGGGCTCAACGGCGCTCACGCCCGAAATCGTCGGCGAGGAGCACTACCGTGTCGCCAACGAAACACGCCGCGTGCTCCAACGCTACAAGGATTTACAGGACATCATCGCCATTCTCGGTATTGAAGAGCTCTCCGACGAGGACAAAAGACTCGTCTATCGCGCGCGCAAAATCCAGCGCTTCCTTTCGCAACCGTTTGCAGTCGCAGAGGCGTTCACCGGTGCCAAAGGCAAGTATGTCTCTTTGGCCGACACTGTCCGCTCGTTCGCCGAGATTCTCGACGGCAAACACGATGCGCAGAACGAGCAGGCGTTCTATATGAAAGGGTCGATTGCAGAAGTGCAATCGTAATTTTCAATTTACAATTATCAATTTTCAGTGAATTTTCAATGTTCCAATTTGGAAATTAAATCATTGGTCATTGATTGAAAATTGGAAATTGAGAATTGAAAATTTGCTATGACCAATACATTCCACCTCACCATCGCGTCAGTCGGCGAGACCCGTTTCGACGGCGCCGCTGTTTCCGCCACACTTCCGACGACGGCCGGAGAAGTGACCGTACTGCCGCACCATGAACCGCTCGTGAGCACACTGAAGCCCGGCACGATTACGGTGCGCAAGACGCTCGGCGAGCCGCAACAGTTCCAAGTGGAAAGCGGCGTACTCGAAGTCTCCAACAATCGCGTTGTCGTACTGCTCTAGCTCATTATCCTCAGCGACTACGCTTCGCGTGTCGCCACCATCTACTAACAGGGTACAATGAGCGCAATGCGACTCTTCGTGTCCTTTTTTGCTGTACTCGCTTTAAGTCTGCCGTACGCCGTAGACGCCGCCGCGCCAAAGTGTTTTATGTCATCCAAGAGTGATTTAAGCGGCACGAAATCATTCAATCTTACGTCGACGGCTGACGTGAATGCGTATAAAACCTTTGTGATGGGCGGACTCCTATGTCCCAGTGCCTGCTACGACGCTGCGGCTATATTTACGTTCAAAGGCACTAGTGTAGTAGTGCAGGTGAAAAATACTAACAAGTGCGACCCGAGCAAGGAGCCCACGAAGGAAACAGCGACAGCCGCAGGTCGGGGATGCAGCGCCGGACAGAAACCACCCTCCATTGCTGTGAAATTGGTCGGTTCGGCACGAAAGCTGAGTCCGATACAGGATCGATGTGACGTCGACGCTATTACAAAAGCAGTAGACGGGACCCCGAGTGAAGGCGCTACCGTAAGTTCGGCATTCGTCCTACAGGCGCACCTCTCGGAAAAGATTGCCGATATCAACGTGGACACCGAGGCGGGCCGCACGCAACTCTCCGAAATCCTGCAAAAATTGGGACGAACAGAAGCGGAAGCGGCCGCGCAGGTGAGCGACCCAGACAAAGCGGGTGATGTTCAAAAGCAGTTGCTGTCATACGTGGGGACGGACAAAGCGGCAGCTCAAGACGCGGCCAATGCTCTGGGTCTCAAACTCAACGGCAACCTGACGGACCAAGAGCGCCTGAATCCCGACAACTTCAAGTCCATTCTCAATGACTTCGAGCATCAGTCTCTGCGTGAGACATTCGGACAAATGACGGGGTTTAACGCACCTGATGATGGCGGGATTACCGACCACGAAAAGGCGCGATGCGCGATATCAAAAAACGAAAGCGGAAGTTGCGGCGGGAACTACAGCACTATAGGTCCACCGACGCGTAACGGCGGACGTGCAATCGGCAGATATCAGGTCATGGACTACAATGTTCCGTCTTGGACGGCACAGGCGTGCGGGCGCTCGATGTCTCCATATGAATTCCGCGCCAGTCCGGATTGTCAGGACAAGGTGTTCGACAAAATCTTTGGCGGTTATGTGACGTCGTGCGGAAGCTACGCTGGCGCGGCATCAAAATGGTTTAGCGGCAAATGCGCGATTGGCGGCGGCGGTGACGGTTATATTTCAATATCGGGGTATGTGCAGAAATTTATGAGGACATTCGGCGGGAACGACTTTATTCCCTTCGGAGCACGAAACAGTATGTACACCGCCGGTTCGAGTCCGTTCGCCAACGTCAATCCGTTGGGGCCGACAGGACAGAACAACATTGTCTGCGATTCCGACGGGTACTGTTATCTGACAAACTCGTATGCGTATAACACTACAGCGCCCGTCGGGTATCCTGCAGGTGGAGTTGCACAACCGCTCATGCCATCCGGACGAGTGTCTACCGGCGGTCAAGTGTCCACCGGCGGACAAATTTCCACACAGTCGTCGGGGCTCACTGATGCACAGCAACTCGCACAGTACGCGGGCGGAACGAGTGGCTCGGGAAGTACGGTCACCACACCCGTGCCGCCCGTCGCCACGCTCATTGCACAGCCGCAAACGGTGTTCAAGGACAATCCCCTGACCGTTTCGTGGTCTACCGTCGGCATGCGTGCCGACCAACAGTGCATCGTCCTTGTCCAATCTGGCAACACACCTGCGCGGCTCGCACAGGGCAATGAAGGTTCGAAAACGATTGCGGCGACTCCGTCGGGTACACTCACATTCACTCTGCAATGTCTCGCGATACTCGGCGGCCAGCAAGTGACAAAAACCGCTTCTGTTATAGTGAACTAATGTCATTTACGCGCACTCTAGAAGACTTCGTGTGTGAGAACTGTGCATCCCGGGTAAAAGGCGATGGGTACACCAACCACTGCCCGAAGTGCCTGTGGAGCAAGCATGTGGATATCGAGCCGGGGGATAGGGCGGAGAGTTGCGGCGGCATGATGGAACCGGTCCGGCTCGAAGGCTCAACACCCGCGTATCGCATCGTTCACCGGTGCGTGAGATGTGGAACGGAGCGAAAAATCAATGTTCACAAGGAAGATGACCCCTCGTCAATTCTCGAGCTCGCAAGGGCAGGTGGATAACTTGCACGCGTCAGTTCATGTGTCATAGTTAACGCATGGGTATACACCGCAACGAGAAGGAAAATTGGCTCTATAAATACCGCCCGCATTATCCGCGGTTTGAGCAGATACCGCACTACTATGGCGACGTGGTACGCATGCTTTTTCTGGTCGCGGCGGTCGTCATGCTCGGCGGCGCGCCTTTCTATGCGGACATGCTCAAACAGCAGCTACCGTTCCTTATCGTAGGCGCCGCGGTCATGGTGATGCTTGCCGCTACCACAAATCCGTGGAGTGTAATGGTCATGCGCCTCAATGCGGTGGTCTCCGGTGTGGGTGCTGTAGTGTTTGAGTACTGGGCGCTCACGAATTACCAGACCGGTTCGCCGATTGAATTTGCCCTACGGCAGGTAATCGCCCTCATGTGCGTGTTCGCGTTTTACTTTGCTCTGAAAACCCTGCGCTCGATGCTGATGGGGACGGTGGGCAAGGAGGCCGACTTGACCGAGTTTGGAGACAGCAAGACCAAAGAGGCTGTAGAAGGGCTCGAGGAATTCAGCGAACCTGTTGCGGAAGACGGGCTTGGGCATGTGCCCGCGCTTGAAGATGACACAGGAAACGACTGATTGCACAGACTCGCATTTGCATGACGGCAAAGAAGATTTTCATATTGTACGGTCACCCCGATTCGGTCGGACTTTGTCATGACATTGCCGATGCCTACGAAGTGAGCGCACGTGCGGCCGGACATAGTGTGAGCCGGTTGAATATCGGAGAGATGCGCTTCGACCCCGTGTTGCATCACGGCTATCGCTCCAGACAGGAGCTCGAGCCGGACCTTGTGCGTTTTCAGCAGCTCGTGAAAGAGTGCGACCATTTCGTCATCGTGCATCCGGTGTGGTGGGTCGGCATGCCGGCGCTTCTCAAAGGGCTATTTGACCGTGCGTGGCTTCCGGGTTCCGCGTTCCGCTATATCAGAACCAAAACGGGGCAGAACACCATCTTTTGGCACCGGCTTTTCCGAGGGAAAAGTGCGCGCATCGTTATTACGAGCGGCACTGCCCCGTGGCTCGTGCGTGCCCTGCCCGGCAACGTAAATGCCCAGCTCAAATGGGGGATATTGTGGTACTCGGGGTTCAGCGTGCGCTCGACATGGATTGGTCCTGCGGAACATATACCCGAGCGGACAAAAGCCCGTTGGATTGAAAAAGTCCGCAAGCTTGGCACGAAAGGCAAGTAGCTTCCAGGCTTGTTTTCGGCTAGTATTGCACCTCATGGCCCTATCAATAGGAATTGTCGGTTTGCCGAACGTCGGGAAGTCGACGCTTTTTAATGCACTTACCAAAAAAGGGGTGCCTGCGGAAAATTATCCGTTTTGCACCATCGACCCGTCGGTGGGCGTTGTCGCCGTGCCTGATATCCGTCTCCAAAGATTGAGCGAAATGTCGCATTCCGCGAAAACAGTTCCGGCGGCAGTGGAATTCGTAGATATTGCAGGGCTTGTGAAAGGTGCGTCGGAAGGGGAAGGGCTCGGCAATCAGTTCCTCTCGCACATCCGCGAGGTAGATGCTATCGCAGAAGTCGTGCGGGTATTTGATGACGAAGATGTTCATCACGTGGCGGGGACTGTAGACCCGCGGCACGATATCGAAATTATCGATATGGAGCTCATCCTCGCGGACATGCAGTCGGCCGAAAAACGCCTTGACCGCGTTGAGCGTGATTCAAAAGGCGGCGACAAAGCGGTCGTTGCCGAACGTGATGTATTGAGAAAAATTGTCCCCGCCTTGCAGCAGGGGAAAGCGGCGCGCACCGTGGAGCTCGATGAAAAAGAGAAAGCGGCGGCAAAGGCACTGCACCTGCTCACCATGAAGCCGGTTTTGTATGTTCTGAACAGGAAAAGTGGGACGGTGAATGTGGACGCCGAGAACGGTGAGCGCTGGCGTGAGCTCAAAGACTTTTTTGAAACAGCCAATGCGAGCTACGTGGTGGTAGACGCCGGAGTCGAGCGCGAACTCTCGGATGTACACGATGACGAACGCGCAGATTTCCGCCGCGAGCTCGGCGTAAACGACGACGGTATCGACGACCTCATCAAGGCGGGGTATTCACTTCTCGACCTTATTTCATTCTTTACGACCGGCGAAGATGAGTCGCGCGCATGGACCATCCGGCGCGGTTCGACAGCACCGGAGGCCGGTGCGGCAATCCACACCGATTTCCGTGACAAATTCATCCGTGCCGACGTTATCCAATGGGACAAACTTCTGGAAATCGGTTCGTGGTCAAAAGCGCGTGAAAAGGGTCAGGTTCGCTCCGAGGGCAAAGAGTATGTCGTCGAAGACGGAGACGTGATGGAATTTAAGCACTCCTAGTCGTCACTCGACAGAAGGGGGTCTTGTGTCATACTTTACCCTATATGGACAAACCTAAGGTAACTCCCAAAGATTTCGTGCTTTGGCTCGGTGCGATGGCCGCCCTCTACGGAGGCGTGGTCTCATTTATCACGCTCGTGTTTGACTACATTAATCACGCGTTTCCTAATCCGGTCACAAATTACTACGTAGACCAGTCTTCAAGCATCAGCTACGAGTCGGCTTCGCTCATTGTGCTCACGCCGGTCTTCCTCGTCTTGATGCGCGTCATCCGCCGCTCCATTGCGGCCGACCCGTCGCGCAACGAAATATGGGTGCGTCGCTGGGCACTGTTCCTGACGCTTTTTCTGGCGGGTGCGGCGATGGTCATCGACCTCATCGTCCTCCTCAACACCTTCCTCCAAGGCGAAGACTTGACCACCAGTTTCCTTCTCAAAGTTCTCACCGTGCTTCTCGTGACAGGGCTCGGGTTTATGCACTTCATGGCCGACCTTTGGGGGTACTGGGACCGTGAGAAAGCGCGGGCGCGAATGGTGAATTACGCGGTCGGAGTGCTTGTGCTCGTCACCATCATCGCCGGATTCTTCATCATCGGCACACCGCAACAGATGCGCGCACTAAAACAAGACGCTATCCGCGTGCAGGACCTGCAGAACATTCAGTGGCAGATTGTCAATTACTGGCAGCAAAAAGAGAAACTTCCGGCGGTTCTCGAGAATGTGAACGACCCGATAAGCAACAATCCCATTCCGAACGACCCGCAGACCGGTGAAGCGTACACGTACAAGATGACGGGTAAAATGTCTTTCCAGCTTTGCGCTACTTTCGCGACAGCGGGAGGAGGTCTGCAATATGGTTACGTCGAGCGCGCCGTTGAACCCATGGCCATAGACGGCAAACCTACACAAGACAACTGGCAGCATGATGCCGGCGAGGTTTGCTTTGACCGCGCCATAGATCCTGAAAGATACCCCCCTTATTCGAAGACGCGGTAAGGCATATAAAGAACCGCCGGCTCCCGCCGGCGGTTCTTTTATAGCCCGATGGTGCGTGGTAATCTGGTACCAACCTCATGAAAAACTACGACCATAAAGGCATAGAGAAGAAATGGCAGGATTTCTGGACCAAGAACAAGATTTACACGACCCCTGACTCCGCGCCAAAGAAAGATAATTTCTATCTCCTCGTCGAGTTCCCGTACCCCTCTGGCAACCTCCATGTCGGCCATTGGTACGCCTTTGCGGTGCCGGACATTTTGGCCCGTTATCACCGCATGCAGGGCAAAAATGTCCTCTATCCGATAGGGTTTGATGCATTCGGACTCCCTGCGGAAAACGCCGCCATCAAGAACAAGCTCAACCCACGCAAATGGACGGAAGGGAACATCGCGTACATGAAGAAGCAGATTCAGTCGATGGGCACATCGTTCGACTGGTCGCGCGAGGTCGTCACGTGCGACCCGTCGTACTACAAATGGACACAGTGGCTCTTCTTACAGCTCTACAAGAGAGGGCTCGTCTATCAGAAGGAGACGGCGGTCAATTGGTGCCCCAAGGATAAGACGGTGCTCGCCAATGAGCAGGTCGTCGACGGCAAGTGCGAGCGTTGTGATACGGAAGTCGAGCAGCGGCAGATGCTCCAGTGGAATATCAAGATTACCGATTATGCCGACCGTCTCATAGAAGACCTCGAGCCGCTCAACTGGCCGGAGCAGATAAAAGAATCGCAAAGGAATTGGATAGGCCGCTCAGAGGGTGCGGAGATTGATTTTCCGCTTGAAATGGGCAAAAAATACAAGTTCGTCTACCTGCACGGGTATAAGAGTAAGGCTGACAGACCCCGCAATCATTGGTACAGGGCAGGTTTGGAGGCGCTTGGACATGAGGTGATAATACCGGACTTGCCGAATTCAAATAATCCAGTCGAAGAGGAGCAAGTAAAAATTGCGATTGAGGCTACGGATTACGACGAAAACACTGTTCTTATTGGGCACAGCTTGGGTGCTGTTGTTGCGATGAAGGCGCTTCAAAAAATGAACAAAAAGATAGCACGGCTCGTGCTTATTGCGCCTACGATTGACCCTGCGTTTCCGGGCGCTGAAGAGAGACCGTTCCACAAAACCTTTAAATGGGACATTGACTATGAATTGCTGAAGAAACTGGCGCCCAATCGGCTTCTTCTTTCTGATCTGAAAGAGCCTGAAGTCAGAATCAATTACATTCGCCACCTCGCGCCGAAACTGGATGCGCAACTCGTTGAAACTCACGCAACTCAAGAACACTTTACGGGTGACAAAGAACCAGACGTTCTAATGTGGTTGCGACCGACAATACGCGTGTTCACGACCCGCTCCGACACGCTCTTCGGTGCAACATACCTCGTGCTTGCGCCCGAACACCAATTTATCAGGCAGTTCTACACAAGTCAGACTTCCTTGAATAAGGCAGAGGTCCAGCAATATGTCAATACTGCATTGAAGAGGAGCGACCTTGAACGCCAGACTGACCAGAAAAATAAAACCGGGGTGAGGCTCGAAGGGGTAAGCGCAATGAATCCTGCTACGGGGGAGAAGGTACCGCTTTATGTGGCGGATTACGTACTCGGGCACTATGGCACCGGTGCCATCATGGCCGTGCCCGCGCACGATGAACGCGACCACGAATTCGCGGAGAAGTTCGGGCTTCCCATCAGGGAAGTTGTCGAGCCCCTCGTCGTTGCCACGAGTGGCTTTGATGCTATTCATCAGGACGAACCGTTCCAGGAGCGCAACAGCATCATTGCCATCGTGAAGCACTGGTCGGAAGACAAATACATTTGTCTCGCGTGGAAGCCGGCAGAATGGAAAGGCTTTGTCGTTGGTGGTATCGAAAAGGGTGAAGATGCCATCGCGGCCGGTGTACGCGAGATCGTCGAAGAGACCGGGTATCAAAAGCCCACGTTCATACGTCAGCTCGGCGGCACCATTCACGACAAGTTCTATCACACGATAAAAAGGGTCAACACGTTCGCTCACTTCACGCCGCTCTTGTTCCAGTTGGAAGACGGAACACATGTCGACATCGCAGATACCGAGAAAGATTTGCATGACGTACATTGGGTCGATGCCGATAAGGTCGCGAATTTTGTGAACAGTCGCGACATCAAGGTCGCTTGGGCGCGAGTGAGCGGTAAGAATATATATACAGGGGAGGGGATACTCAGCAATTCAGGAACATTCAGCGGATTGATGACGGAAGAAGGCCGTAAGCAGATGGCCGAGAAATTCGGACGCACGAAGAAAATGTACAAGCTGCGTGATTGGATAGTCAGCCGTCAGCGGTATTGGGGCGTGCCGATTCCGATGATTCACTGCGAGAAATGCGGCATCGTACCGGTGCCCGACAAGGACTTGCCGGTGGAATTGCCGGAGGTAAAAGATTATTTGCCGGAGGGAAGCGGGAAGTCGCCGCTCGCAAAGGTCAAAAAATTTGTGGACACGGCGTGTCCTAAATGTGGGGGGAAGGCGAAACGGGAAACTGACACGCTCGATACATTTGTAGATTCTTCGTGGTACTTCCTGCGCTATACCGACCCCAAGAATCCCAAGGCCTTTGCATCAAAAGCCAAGCAGGCAAAATGGATGCCTATCAATCTCTACAGCGGGGGAGCGGAGCACACGACGATGCACTTGCTCTACAGCCGCTTCTGGCACAAGGCGCTCTACGACATGGGGCTTGTTGCCGACGCGGAGCCATACACCCGCCGCATGAACAGAAGCATTATTCTCGGTCCCGACGGACAAAAGATGAGTAAGTCGCACGGCAACGTAATCGACCCCGACGAGGTGGTGGCGCGACTCGGTGCCGACACGGTACGCATGTATTTGGCCTTCGTAGGGCCGTATAACGAGGTTTCCAGCTTCCCATGGAATCCCGACGGTGTGGTGGGTGTGAGGCGTTTTCTGGAGCGCGTATGGCGCCTGCAGGAGAAAGTCGGCACAGAGGATGCCGGCGCACTCTCCTCGGCTCTGCATAAGGCAATAAAGAAAGTGGGCGAGGATATTGCGGCGCAAAAGTTCAACACCGCGATAAGTCAGCTCATGATTTTGCTCAATGACATGGAGAAGCGGGAATCACTATCGCGTAACGAGTGGACAACATTTCTGCGGTTGCTCGCGCCGTTCGCGCCGCACATGGCGGAAGAATTGTGGAGTAGTGCAGGCAACAAAAAATCCATCCACGTCCAGAAGTGGCCGCAGTACGATGAAAAATATCTTGTCGACGAAGAAGTTACGTACGGCATTCAAATCGACGGCAAAACACGCGACGAAGTTCGCGTACCGACCGATGCCGACAAAGAGACTGTTGAAAAAGCTGCACGCGACGTCGTTGCCGCCCGACTGGAAGGAAAGACTATAAAGCGGACTATTGTCGTGCCAAAGAGGTTGGTGAATTTTGTACTCGAGACATAAATAGTTGTCGATATGTATATCCTTACGTCTGGTCAATGGTGCGGTTGTAGGGACACGCCGCAAGTTCAGCGCATGCGGATTTCGGGACCTTCCGATGTGTCTTTGATATCGTAGCCCGCTTCGGCTATTGCCACGCGAAGCTCATCGGCGCGCGTCCAGTCTTTGCCGGTACGCGCTTCCTCCCGTTGCGCTACAAGTAGTGCGACTTCGGCCGGTAAATCATCAACACTGACGGTATCGGCGACGGGAACGTTGAGCGCTTCTACACTGCCCAATCCGAGCCCAAGCACGCGGTCTGCGTAGCGCACCGTAGCGGAAATATCCGCGGCGGAAAGTGAACCGTCTTTTGTCGCGTCCCACAGCACAGCAAGCGCGCCCGGCGTGTCGAGGTCGTCGTTGAGCCTCTCATGAAAACGGGCACGATATGTTTCCGCCACTACGCCGCCGTCTTCTTGTGCATATTGCGCGAGACGGGAGAGCGCTGTCGAAGAAGCTTGCAATGCTTCCCAGCTGAAATTGGCGTTCGTCCGGTAGTGCGCGCCGAGGAACAAATAGCGAAGCGCGAGCGGATGGAAGCCGCGCTCTATGACATCGGAAAGGTAGACGACATTGCCGGCTGATTTGGCGAGTTTGCCGCCCTGAAATTGGATGTGTGCGCGGTGTAGCCAGAAGCGGGAGAGCGGGCGCTTGCCTATGGCTCCTTCCGACTGCGCTATCTCGTTGTTGTGATGCACCGGTATGTGCTCAATGCCGCCGGTGTGGATGTCTATTTGCTCGCCGAGTGTTTTTCGTATCATCGCGGAGCATTCGATATGCCAGCCGGGGAAACCTTGTCCCCACGGGCTCTCCCATCCGATTTTTTCATCAAATTTCCACAGCACAAAATCGGTCGGACTGCGTTTACCGGCAACCGCCGCGACACGCGCGCCCTCGCGCAGTCCTTTGATATCAATGCCGCCCAGCTCGCCGTAGCGGGGGAAATGTGCGGTGTCGAAATAGACGCCGCCTTCGGCTGTGTAGGCATAGCTTTTGTCCATCAGCGCGTGAATCATTGCGATTTGCGCCGGTATGTAATCACTTGCACGCGGAAATTCTATGCGCGCCGTATCTATGTTGAGCGAGCGGAGGTCGTCGAGAAACATGGCGGTGTACTTTTCTCCGAGCGCGCGCATGTTCTCGAGCGTAAAATTCATCTTTTCGCTCTTGAGCCCCTTGGACATTTTGTCCTCGCCCTCATCGGCATCCGACGTCAGATGGCCGACGTCGGTGATGTTGATGACCTGCTTCACTTTGAAACCGTTGTATTCCAGTGCTCTCTTCAGCACGTCGGTAAACACGAACATGCTGAGATTACCGATGTGCTGGCGGCCGTAGACAGTGGGGCCGCAGTTGTACATGCGTACGGTGTGCGCCTGCGGCGGCATGATAAACGGCTCGTCTTTGCCCGACAGAGTGTTGTGGAGATACAGCGGCAATTTTGCAGTCGAGACCGGAGCCGGAGCGAACAGCGTTCGCCATTTTGAGAAAGGCCACATACTTAGAGCCATTTTTTGTGTTTAAAGAAGACAAACATGGCAATGCCGACAGACATGACCGCGCCGACGATTATCCAGAAATCATGCGGAGTTCCGATTATAGGATTGTCTCTCGCGGCGACGCCGAGAATTGCGACGAGTAGTGCAAGAGGGAATGTGAATAGCGCCATGATGGTCAGCATGCGCATTGTTTCGTTTTGCTTGGTGGTGAGAAGGGAATTGTTGGTTTCGCGAAGCTCATGGAGAAATTCGGTACTGCGCATGATGTGATTGTGTACGCGGTAGTACTCGTTGGAAAGTGTGCGCAGGAAGGGGCGGAACCCCTCGCCCCAAAAAACAACACCGCCTTCTTCGAGGTCGCGCAGTACTTCGCGGTGTGGTTCGATGGTCTGGCGCAAATTCAACAGGTCGCGCGAGGTGCGCGAAATAGCGGCGACCATATGCACCTCGTCTCCCGAAAACACGTGGTCCTCGACAAGCTTGAGGTCGTGACGGACGTATTCGAGCTCATGTTCGACGGCGCGGTACAACTTCTTGAGCATGTACAAAAATAGATATCCTGCGTGCTCGCCGATAGTGCTTTTGTCGAGAACTGCGTTGACCTCGAACACCTTGGAAAATTTGTGCAGCGGGTCGACGGTGTCGTAGCGGGTCGTGATGATGAAATTTTGACCGACAATGAAATCCACCTCCTGCTCACGTGTCTTGTGTGAATGGCGCAGGGCAGGGAAGTGGAGTACCGCATATACATAATTGCGGCGGAATTCGGCACGTGGCTTGCTGGCGGGCAGGAGGAGCTCTTCGGCGATATGCGGCTCAATGTCAAACTCTGCGGCGACGCGCACGACCTCGTCGCGCGTGGGCGATTCCATGTCAATCCATGTGATACCCTCGTGCTCGAAACGGGTTTGCATTGCAAGCATTATATCAGTTTCGGAGTGATATAATCCTCTGGATATGGAAAACGGTCGTGGCATATCGCTTCTCAATGCCATCGGTATCGCGATTGCTGTTGCGGTCCTCGCTTTTGCAGGCGGGTCCGCATACGGAAGTTACCGTGCCGTCGCGTCGGGAATTGCGGGCGGTGATATACCTGCGAATGTGGATTTTTCGCCCGTCTGGCGGGCATGGCATGTTCTCGATGAGAAGTTTGTGCCGGCAGCCGTCTCGACCTCGACTCCTATCGCCACCAGCACGGCACAGGCCGAACAGGACCGTGTCTGGGGCATGATAAGCGGCCTCGCGGCGTCGCTGAACGACCCGTACACATTCTTTTTGCCGCCGGTAGAGAACAAGCAATTCGGGGATGATATGAGCGGGCAGTTTGAGGGCGTGGGTATGGAAATCGCGGTGAAGAGCGAGGTACTCACCGTAGTCACGCCGCTCAAAGGCACGCCTGCCGAAAAGGCCGGTATTAAGAGCGGAGACCATATTCTGAAGATTGACGGTGTCGGTACACAGGGTATGGACGTGGATGCTGCTATCAAAAAAATCCGCGGACCCAAGGGTACGCAGGTCACTCTTACCATGCTTCGCCAAGGTTGGGCGGAAACGCGGGAGGTAAAAGTGACGCGCGACGTCATCAATGTCCCCATAATCACAACAACCGCTCGCAAAGACGGCATCTATGTCATCGCGCTCTCAAGTTTTACCGCAAATTCGCCCAATCTTTTTCGAGACGCCTTGCGGGATTTTGTAGAATCCGGGAATACCAAGCTCGTGCTCGACTTGCGCGGTAATCCGGGAGGATACTTGGACGCGGCTGTGGACATGGCGAGCTGGTTTTTGCCTAGCGGCAGTGTCGTCACGACGGAAGATTATGCCGGGCACGAGAGCAATATCGTTCATCGCTCGAGCGGCTACGATATATTCAACGAGAATCTGAAAATGGTCGTCCTTGTCAATCAGGGGTCCGCCTCGGCTTCTGAAATCCTTGCCGACGCCTTGCGCCATTACAAGGTCGCGAAAATCGTGGGTACCAATACCTTCGGCAAAGGCGTCGTGCAGGAACTCGTGTCCATCACTCCGGAAACCTCGCTCAAGGTCACGGTGGCCCGCTGGCTCGGCCCCGACGGCACCCAAATACCACTCACCGGCCTGATTCCCGACGTGATGGCCACGACAAGCGACGAGGCCATCAAAGCCGAAAAAGACCCGCAGCTGGACAAGGCGGTCGAGCTACTGTTGTTGAAAGCGCAATAAAAACCAACCCCCATGGATCTTCCTGAGGAATTACGGCCGACAGATAAAATAGAAATTCAGCTTCCGGATAACACGACAGTAAGCCTCTCCACGTCACGTCCAAAATTTCTTGTTTGGAAAGGACGCCCTGTCGATTTCGATTATGGAAAGAAACCCATACTCAATTACAGAGGGGAAGCGTGTTTTGCCGAACTCGTGATTCTCCGTATCTTGCTTGATTACGGGTGGGACGGTGTATGGGTTGAAACCTACGGCGGCACTCATTATTTACGAAGCATGCCCCATGCTTGGACTTTAAAATCGGAACATGTATCAATTCCACAAGACAAAGAAGATTTGTTGCAAAAGATATGGAAAACAGCCAAGACAACAACGTGTTTTGATGTTCTCGCATGGCACGGTGACCAGTTGATGTTTTTTGAGGCAAAGAGGAGAGGAAAAGACAAACCTACTTCTGCTCAAATACGATTTATCGAAGGAGCTTTGGCCTGCGGAGTGCCAGCAACATCATTACTATAATTGTCGAATGGACTCCGATGGATTCTGGAGGTTAAACTTCCGCGAAAACCTATAGAGGCGACGCCTCGATATACGTGAATTTTACAGCGGAAGGTCGGCATAATATTCGGCGGCCCCGATAAGTGTGTCCCGTAGCGCAGGGCGTTTTTCGAACATGGACATGGCATCAGCGTCGAGGATCGAGTTCTCCGGCCTCTTTGCCCCTTCGTAATCCGGCAGGCTACTGTATCGATATGTTTTGAGCTTTTGTTCCAATGATCCTATGTTCCTTACATATCCCGATTTCCATTCTCGCTCGAATAGTTCAGCAGGATTGAGATGAATGTATTGCACGACATACTGCAGGTACGCATCGTCATCGATGCGTTTGGAACGAAATGGTTTGATAAATACGTTTCCAACATGCTGTCGCTTCACATTGAAGTACATACTGAAGCTCGTTCCAAGTTTTTGCATGAATGTACTGATTCCTCCGTCGGTAATCTCTTGCAGTAGCAGATGAAAGTGGTTGGGCATGAGGCAGTACGCACCAATGGAGACCAATGGATTGCCACGCGGCAGGGAAAGAAGGCGTTCGTGCGACGGGCTGTACATAGCTCCACGGCGAATTGTACGATTGCCATTGCAAATGTAGAGCGCCTGCAAAAAACGTTCGTAATCCTGCTCGGTCTCGAACACCACATTTTTGTCGATACTGCGGGTATAGCAGTGGTACCACTCATTGAAAGCGAATTCTTCTCTGCGATATGCCATTTGGGTATAGTATCACCCAATATATAGAGGCGTCGCCTTGATATGTGAGGATTTCCTGTGTTTTGATACAATGCTCAATGATGAAAGTAATACTGTTGAAAGATGTGAAGGGGGTGGGGCAGAGGGGAAAGATTGTCGAGGTCAAGGACGGATACGCGTATAATTTCCTGATTCCGCACAAAGCGGCCGAGCAGGCGACGCCCGAGAAAATTGCGGCTCACGACGCCAAAGAGAAACAGGAAGCCACTCTCCATGAACAGCAAAATACGGCACTCAAAATGGCGGTACAAAGTCTCAACGGGAAGACACTCACCGTGTTTGCACGCGCAACCGAGAAAGGCGGGCTTTTTAAGTCATTAACGACATCCGATGTCGTTAAGGCAATTCTAGATCAGCTCAATATTCAGATACCAGAGACTACCGTCGAGCTCGAGAAGCCCATCAAGCAGACAGGCGAACACGCTATAAAGATAAAAACCGCGGATGTCGCGGCCTCTATCGTACTTTCTGTACAATCGGTTTAGTTCCTGTTTAAACGATGTCGACAATGCGGCGTACCACCGTGCGGCCATCGAAATTGGTCTTGCGCTTTGAGCGAAACTTCACGGCGCCGGTCGTCATCGAGAAAAGAGTGTGGTCCTTGCCGATACCGACGTTTTTGCCGGCCATAATGGCTGTGCCGCGCTGGCGAACGATGATGTCGCCCGTTGCGACCTTTTGGCCGTCCGCGCGCTTAACGCCGAGGTACTTCGGATTTGAGTCGCGTAGGTTTTTGGCTGAGCCGCCTGCTTTTGTATGTGCCATAAAGATTAGGGACTAGGGAATAGGTGCTAGGGACTAGGAAATACAGTAAAATTCGATGCATGAGGAATATACAGGAATACTGGCAGAAAATCAAGGGTTTTCTGGACGCCGGAATAGGGGATTGGGGGCTCGTAGCCATTATATTCCTCACAGCCCTCGGTTCCTTCGGTCTGGGGCGCCTTTCGGCCCTTGTAGAGGCTCGTCCGCCTGTACCGCTGACGATGAGTCCGGAGAAAAGCTCTCCTGCCGCCCTTGCGATGGGTGGGCTCGTGGTGGCGGCGTGGTCGGGGACGGTCTACTACTATCCATGGTGCAGTGGGGCAGGGAATATCGCCCTGCAGAATCAGCGCTGGTTTACCGACGAAAAAAGCGCTCAAGCCGCCGGCTACCGGCCCGCAAAGAACTGCAAAGGACTTGCGCAGTAATCGTATGATACTCACACAAAGCAATGAAGAGGTTCTCGAGGAAATGAAGCGTATACGGAAGTTGTATGCGCTCAAGAGCGTGATGCGTTACAAGACCGACCGGAATCGTACTGTCCACTCGGAGTCGGTTGCCGAGCATTTGTACGGCATGCAAATCATCTCGACGTACTTTCTGCCCCTCGAAGACGCAAATCGCCGGCTCAACTGGCCGCATGTTGCGGAGCTGATACTTTTTCACGAAATAGGGGAGATAGAGACAGGCGATATTCTGTTTTTCCAGAAGCGCGACGCAGACAAAGAAGAGGAGCGTAGGGCCGCAAGGCGTGTCGCTGACGAATTGCCGCAATCCTTGCAAGCGCTGGCGTATGAGCGATTTATTGAATTCGACGCATGCGATACCCCCGAAGCGAAATTTGCCGATGCTGTGGACAAGATAGAGCCTATCTTTGAGTTACTCGACGACGTCAATGTGCAATCGTTCAAACGCTTGGGGTTGAGGAAAGACATTGCGACAAACGGTAAGAGACTTGCGACCAAGCCGTATCCCTACATGCGGCGCTTCCTAGATGCGTGGACGGAGCACATGGTTTCAATTGAAGGGTTTGCCGTGTAAGCACTATAAAGTGCTTTCGGGCTCCTCGGCTCGGCAATCCCAAAGCTAACTGTCCTTTGGCATTGCGCTCGCCCTACGTCGCCCGTAAAATAGCCCAATGATAGTACTAGACGTTGAAGCAACGGGGACAGAGCCGGCCAAACACTCCATAGTGAGTATCGGCGCACTCGACTTGGCGAACCCCGCCAACCGTTTCTATATGGAATGCCGCGCGTGGGACGGTGCGCACATTATGGACGAGGCGCTCGAGGTCAACGGCTTCAGCAGGGAACAGGTGACAGACCAGTCAAAGCCAACCGAGGCCGACCTTACGCACGCATTCAAAGCTTGGAGCGAAGGTGTGGAAGAGCGGACATTTGCCGGACAGAATGTTTCGTTCGACCGCGATTTCCTCCGCGCAGCCGCCGAGCGGGCAGGGCACACAGACTGGCCGTTTGCTCACCGCACGCTCGATACGCATACGATGTGTTTTATGCACATGGTAGAGCGGGGGATTCAGCCGCCTGTTGTTCACAAACGCTCTGCCCTGAATCTCGACGCCGTTCTCAACTACTGCGGCATTCCCGAAGAACCGTCTCCGCACAACGCGCTTACCGGCGCGCTCTGTCACGCAGAGGTGATTGCGCGCCTCTTGTACGGACGCAAACTTTTGCCTGAATTTGCGCAATTCGAGATTCCTTGGAAAAAGTGAGTCCCCCATCAAAAATAGGGAAGAGGGCGCTCCGATAATGTGGTGCATTTTTTGCATATTAAAAAGACGCTACGCGCAGCCGGAAAATATCTGCGAGACCGGAAGCGGAGGGGAGAGCGAGATTCTGCATCCGGCGCCTCTTCATGGTATTGACCGGCTCGTGGTCTAATCTAGGTTATCCTAACGTCGCACAATATATCTTTTCCGACGTAAAACCCTAGATAAAGCCACAGCAAATAAGGCGCCGTGCTCCGGCTCTGCATCAACCTGCGTCTTCCTCTGCTCCCATGTCTCCTGCAGGCGCATAGAGGCTCAAAATGCCCTCGGTAGGCATTTCTGCGAATCGGGCTTCCCCGGAACAATAAATGAAGCATGTTTTGGCATTTGACCCAAATACAAAGAAAATTGAATTCTGTGAAAAGGGGCATATACTGCATAAATGCGCAATCCCTCAGAAATACAGGCCTTTGATGGCAATGATGAAATAATTCATACTCAAGAATATTTGATTTTTGGTAACGCGCTGACCATTAGGTTTTTTAACTGGAAATTTGAATTTGAGTTTATAAATGACCCGAATAACACGGTGCGCTACGATTCTTCGAAAATTGAAGAAAATGGAGTGGTTATCGGTGCACATTTTCGCGTATTTAATTTTTTAAAGAACGTTGGCGCTGCGACGCTCAGTAAGGGTCGTATTGTCGAGGACATCGTCTATCACGGAGAGCGACGTGATCCGAATGCTGTCAAAGACATTTACTTTGCTCTCAAGACAACGGGGAGATATGGGGAGAACGGTCCCGCAGCAATTACTGTCACGTTTTATTCTAGGGTGCGCGCTACATAATCTATGCCTGGTCAAAGCGCACAACCATCGGGCCCCGGCGACTCAATGCACGAGACGGTTAAGCAGCATTCCGCGCATTTGGAGAAACTAGATCAAGTTATGCTAGCCGTTGTCGTTGTGCTTTTGGTAATGGTGGGAACACTCGTAATAACCGTTTTTATCGATTGGAAGAATTCTTATGAGAGATTGTCAGATAAAATTGACTCTATACAGAATCAAGGCAATTCTTTGAAAACACAGATTACGAACACAGAAAAGCCAATATCTTTAGTGCCGGTTGAAGGCTGGGAGGTTTGGGGCTCTGATCAATATTTCATAGTCCAGAGAAATTGAAGTCAGAGCTTTTTCTTTGGTATACTTAGTTTTTAGCCGGCACTGAACACGCCGTTCTGTGCCGGACCCCAGTTCGACAACCTGTTTGCCCCGATACCTAACTTCGACAATTTTATTGTCGCAGAATGGTCTTCGGGGCTGTTCTTTTGAGGGTCTATAATCCACTTATGTACCGAGAACGTCTCAAGGCGCTACTCACTCCCGCTGAGAGGAAGATTTTTGTGCGGCTGACTTCCCCGCAGAAAATTCAAAATTTTCTCGATACCCTTCCCATCAACTTCGAACTAAAGGGCGAGACGTACATGTCGCCGCGACGAGTGTTGCGCGCAAAAACTGCGCACTGTTTCGAAGGTGCGCTCTTTGCTGCGGCGGTGCTCGCGTATCACGCCCATATGCCGCTCCTGATGGACATTCAAACGATTCCAGCCGATGAGGACCACGTTATAGCGCTGTTCCGGCAAAACGGCCGCTGGGGTTCGATAAGCAAGACGAATCACACAATATTGCGGTATCGCGACCCCGTGTATGCCTCGCCGCGCGAACTTGCGATGTCGTATTTCCACGAGTACATCATGAATAGCGGGCGACGCTCCATGCTCGCCTTCTCCGCCCCGTTTGATTTGAGTCGATATGCACCCGAGCGTTGGGTCACTGCGCCGGAAGAGCTTGACTGGCTTGTCGAAGCGCTCGACAACTCCCGCCACTTCCCTATCGCGCCGAAGAAAAATCTGCGGCTGATCCGCAAGGCTACGCCGGTTGAACGACAGGCGCTCAACATTACCGAATGGCATCCGCGCGGCACAAAAACACGTCACGGAAAGTAGCGAGGGACAAAATTACCGCACGCGGTGATTTTACCCGAGCGACCTTTTCGAAAGCTTCGCTTACGGCAAATAATTCACCGGATTGACATAGCCGTTGAACGGCGACACAGGCACTTTGACGCTCTTGCCATTGTTGCATTTGTAATTAATGAAGCTCACCGCGGAGGAGACGTATACGGTGAAGTGAAGGTGCGGGCCGGTCGCATAGCCGGTATTGCCGCTGTATCCGATTAACTGACCGGTGGACACGCTTTGACCTTGGACTACATTGACTCCGGAGAGATGTGCGTACAGTGTCGTGAGTCCGTTGTTGTGCCTGATGAGAACCCATTTTCCATATTGACAGTTTGGTGCGGTTCCCAGGTTGGTTTCCTGTACCACACCATCAAGCGCGGCATACGTGGGAGTGCCGATGCTCGCCCGCATATCAATGCCGTTGTGACCCTTGCCTTTGTATGCTGCCGTCCGCGCAAACGCCGTGTCGCCGAAATATTGCGTTACGTGCACAGAGGTCAGTGGCCATCGCAGGACACCTTTCCCCTGCGACGGTATGGAGGAAATGTCGGCCGACTGCAGCTTGGCCTGCAGTTCCCGCAACGTGTCTTCAAAATCCTGTTTTGCGGCAACTTTCTCCGCGATAATCTTCTGATAGTTGCTTTCCTGATTTTTGGTCTGCGCAAGGAGGTCGCTTTGCGCTTTTTTTGTCGCATTGAGCGAACCCTGCTGGGTGGTGAGTGTGCGCTGTTGGGCAAGTAATTGCGCGCGTTTCGCTTCCGCAGTGGTTTTATTGCTCGTCAGTGTCTGCTTATCCGCGGCGAGCCGGACGATGGTCGCCTGCATGGCGCCTTGCAGCGCTGCAATCGAGTCGATGTCCTGCCACAGATCCGAAATCGTCCCGGCCGCAAGAAGAGTGATGGAGAGCGGCGTTTGTTCGATGGCGTCAAGACTGCGGAGCGATTCGGCAAGCCCCGCCCGTTCATCGTCTATGGTGGCTTGCTTCGTGGCGATGCCTTGCGAAAGTTGCTGAATCTGGAGTTGCGTCGTGTTTATCTGGCTTTTTGTAACAGTAATCTTTGCGGTCAACTGTTTGTTTTGGAGGGTTAATTGGTTAACCGTGTTTTGCAAGGTGCTTTTTTGCTTCGTGGTGGAGTCGAGCTGTGCCTGATAATTGGCAATCTCGTTATCGAGTTGCTGTATCTGTGCGTTGTTGTCGTCTATCTGTTTTTGCAGCTCGTCGGCGGTTTGTGCCGCGGCGGGCGCCGGAAGAATGGTAAAAACACAAACTAGCGCGAGTACTGACAACTTCCCCGTTCTCATAGAAGTCCTGCAGCCTTGGTGATGCGTTGAAGCGTGCGCTCTTTGCCGATGAGAGACGCAATGACGAACGGGTCGGGGGATTTCTCGCGGCCGGAAAGCGCGACACGCAGGGGCCAAAGCACAGCCCCTCTTCCCTCTTCTGTGGCATACGGGAAAATTACGTTTTTTATTTCTTCAGACGTGAACTGTTCGCCGGACAATCCTTCCAGCAATTTTGCGACAGCCGTCAAATGCTGCTTCGCGGCAGGCGCATCAGTTTTTGCCCCCTTGATGAGTAATGCGGGTTCATACGAGATATCCTGCGACATAAATTGAAACTCACCGTTTTTAATGAGTTCGGCGGCTTCTCCGAATGTCCGTGCACGCTCTTTGATGAGAGCGACCGGGAGTTCACCCAAGTCGGTACCGGCGAACTCTTGATACCGGCGCGCGTATTCATCGTCGGAAAGTGTCCGCAAGTGCTCGTGATTTATCCAAAGCATTTTTTCCAGATCAAACACCGCGCCGTGTTTGTGAACACGCTCGATGGTAAATGCTTTGATGAGCTCTTTGAACGTAAAAATCTCCTGCTCGGTCCCCGGATTCCAGCCGAGAAGCGCCAAATAGTTCACGAACGCCTCCGGCAGGAAACCCTGCAAGCGGTATTCGTTGACTGACACGGCCCCGTGCCTCTTGGAAAGTTTCGAGCGGTCGGGCGCGAGGATGAGTGGTATGTGGGCGTAAATAGGTCTCCCGTAACCGAGCGCTTCGAGAATGAGGATTTGCCGCGGCGTATTGGAAATGTGGTCCTCGCCGCGAATGACGTGCGTAACGCCCATTTCATGGTCATCTACGACGACCGCGAGATGGTAGAGCGGAGCGTCGACTGATTTTGCTATGACAAAATCTTTCAAATCGGTAGTATCGAACGAAACTTCACCGCGTATGAGGTCGGTAAACGTCACACGCGTATTCGGATTCTTGAATCGTATGACCTTTTTGTCCGGATTGTCCGTCGTTGCCTCCGCTTCGTATGCGTGGCCGCTCTTCAGCAGTGTCTGTATGCAGTCGCTGTACACATCCGTACGCTCCGATTGTTTTGTGATTGCTTTTGCGTCGTACGGAATTCCGAGCCACGTGAGGCCGTCCAAAATATCCTGCTCAAATTCGTCCTTGTTGCGTTCCTTGTCGGTGTCTTCGAAACGCAGGCGCATCTCGCCGCCCGCATGTGCGGCAAACAGGTAGTTGAACAATGCGGTGCGCGCACTCCCGATGTGGAAGTATCCTGTAGGTGATGGCGGAAATCTCGTAACTACTTTCGTCATACGGGTTCGTGTTGGAGCGCGACGTCGAGCAGAACGGTGGCAATTTTGCGTGCAGATTGCGGACGCGCGAACTTCTTCGCAGCTTGCGACATTTCCGCGACTCGCGCGGGATCTTTGATGATTCTCTCTATTTCCGCAAAAAGGACGTGTGGCGTGAGGTTGTGCTGCTCAATGACCACCGCTCCTCCCGCGCGCGCATAGGAAAACGCGTTGGAGGTCTGGTCGTGAGAAATGTCTTCGGGAATCGGTACAAGTATCGCGGGAGTACCCCACGTGGCGAGCTCAAATATAGTGCCGCTCCCGGCGCGGGCAACCACCAGATTAGCGACACCAGCGGCCATGCGCAAAGCAAGCGCGTTCAGAAGCCCGAACGGCCGGTACCGCTCTTCGTGTGAAGTGTCGCGTAGCACGAGCTTGGCGAGCTTATCGACTTCATCAATATTCGCATTCCCCGCCTGATGAATTACGTTGTATGAGGAAACGAGTTGCGGAAGCGCGTCGATGATGGCGTTGTTGATAACCTGTGCGCCCTGCGAACCGCCCATGACGAGTACTGTCGGGACACTCGTATCAAGATGCAAAAACTCGTGACCGCCCTCTTTTGCGGGAGTCTCTATCTCCTTGCGTATAGGATGGCCGATGTGCGCGATGCGGTCGCGAATGGCGGCAGGAAAACGCGCGGCCGCTTCCGGATGCGCGACACCTATCCAACGGGCAAATTTTGACGACCACAGCGACACCCTGCCCGGAGTCGCGTCTGCGTCATAAATAACAACCGGAATACGCAGCAGTTTCGCCGCATACAGGCTGGGGAAAGCTGCAAATCCGCCCGTGGAGAATATTACGTCGGGATACAGGCGGTACAGCTGGACAATGGAAGTGCAGATGCCCCAAGCCGTCGCAAAGAGCCCCAGAACGTTGAAAATGCTGGAGTAGCGGCGAAGGCGCCCGGCCGCACCCGGAATGTAGGCTATTTCGTGCTCAAGAAGCGCGGTGCGCTCAAACGGCTCGGGGCCGATGTAATAGAGCTCCGGTTCGATAAGTGTGCGTTCCCGCGTAAGCTCTTCGAGTGCCTCGGCTACGGCAATAAGAGGATAGAAATGTCCTCCGGTTCCCCCGCCAAGCAAAACGATACGCATTGCGCCATTTTATCACATCGGGTAGCCGTCGTTGACTGGAGCGTATAAAAATCAAAGGTTGACCTTGGGGTTATCGTTGGTCGACCCATTGTCAGCAGGATAGGGGCTTCACTATCCGTGAAGAATTTTTGCGCCGTCCCGCATTTCCCAATACCAATCCTTGGTATCGCCATGACGGACGAATTTCACGACTTCGCCGCGGCGGCGCGCTTCGGTCACTTTGTGCGGGATGTGACTTGCGCCAGCACCAAAGTCTGCAACGTCGGACTCGGGCATCATAGCCCCCCTGTCACCGCCACCACCGATTGCGCTGGCCAAAGCAGCAAAAGCTACAAGGCTTACCCCTCGGGATTACACAAGTCTGACTTCCGTACGGAAGTCAGACTTGTGTAGACTCAGTGCTCTGAATTTATAAGTCCTATAAAACAAAAGCTCCGCACGCGGGGTGAGGAGCTTGGTCGCACAGTGCGACAGGAACTTCTTGACACTTCAGCCCCTCTTAAGCACCTTGTCGAGCTTCGGGGCGAGTTGCGGTGCCATGTCGGCAAGACCGAGTTTGAGCGAACGCTTGCCGAACTTGGTCTCATCGCCAAGCATGGCTTTGGTTCGCATAGCCTCGGTGATGGTGTGCTCGCTATGCGTGCTTGCGATAACCTTGTTGTTCGGGTCGCCGGACGCGCGCAAGGTGTCGATAACCCTTTTCGCCATTCCGTTGCCGTTGTCGCGGTCATAGCACCACGGAGCAATTTCGTCTCCGCTCAGGTCTATTTTCATCACGCGACCTTTGAGGTAGTCGAAGTCCGTCTTCTTGGCAAGAATCGTTCTCGCCTCGTCGGCTGTCATGGGCTTGGGGTCGTACTGTATGAATCCCATGCCCTGCGCTTGTGCTGCATTGTAGAGCGCGGCGAGCACTGTGGCTTTGTCGAGACCGCGAATTGAGATGGCGTCCATCGGTAGTCCTCCGGTTGAAGGGCATGATGCCTGTAATATAGTAGCATCTAGAACGATATTCGTCAAGGCACCTGCGAGAACACAATCGGACTTCTGAGGGAATTCTTTCCAAAAGGCACGCGGTTCGATATCATACGAGACAGCGAAGTTGCGAAGGCCGTATGGAATTTGAACCACCGACCGCGCAAACGCCTCTTCTGGCAGACTCCGTGCAGTGTATTCGGTCACTGTTGCACTTGAAGCTTTAATTCAAGTCCCAGACACTTTCCTTGATGGTCCGCTACCATGTGATTTGGACTTAAGTTGTAGGGTCTCACCGTCAAATTATTCAGCTACGCCGGCGCGAAATACTGAGAAGCAGGCCGGCGCTGCCGAGCGAGGCGAGCATCGCGCTCCCGCCCTGACTGATAAATGTGAGCGGTATACCGGTGACAGGTGCGACGCCGAGCATTGAAGCGATGTTTATAAACGCCTCTATAACAAGATAGGTCGATATTCCCACGGCAAGGAGCGAGCCGAACAAATCCGGCGCGCGGGCCGCGATGCTGTACCCGCGCAATGCGAACGCAAGGAAAAGCGCCACAATAAAGACCGAGCCGACAAAACCAAGCTCCTCTGCGGCGACCGCGAAAATGGAGTCACCCATCGGCTCCGGAAGATACGTAAACTTCTGTATCCCCTGCCCGAATCCGCGTCCGAACACTCCGCCCGAACCCACTGCAATAAGCGATTGCTTGATTTGATACGACTGATCGTGCTGGCCCTGCGAGGGATAGATGAATGTGACAAGCCGCTCGCGTACGTAGTCTTTTTTGTAAGCGACAAGCGCGAGCGCGACAACACCGACGCATATCACTGCCCCGATTTGTTTCCACGATGCGCCGGCGGCAAAAAATATCGCCAAGACCGATATGCAGATGATACCGAGTGTTCCGATGTCGGGCTGCAGAACGAGCGCGAGCGCCGGCAATGCAAGCAGAGCCGCAAAGCCACCGAATCCGTACATGAACGAAGAGACTTTTGTTTTTATTGCGGCGAAATACGAAGCGGCAAGCAGAATGCTCGCGATTTTAAGAAGTTCCGACGGTTGGAACGAAAATCCGGCTAGGAGAATCCAGCGGCGGGCACCTCCGTGCCCAAACCCGATTTGTGGTATAAAAACGGCAAGAGTGGCGATAATCGCCAATGCATATATGTACGGCGCAAAGCGGCGCCACCGATGGTAATCCACCGCGGCACCAGTCATGAGCGCAATCGCACCCAAACCCACGCCAAGAACAAGATGGCTGAAGACCACCGACGACATATTGGTCGCGCCGCGTGCCAAAAGTCCGAAAGCGGCGGAGGCGAATATCATGCAACCGCCGACAAGCAATACTAGTATCAAAAGCGCCAACGGTTTGTCGACGGCGGCGCGTTTCTTCATGGGTCTATGGTATCACTGTCGCGGGAGCCTCGTAGAGCATGGTTTGCTGGGGACTCACCGCGTACGGTGTTACGGGCAGGGCGGCGAGCGCGATAATCACCCCGACAAAGGCGAACACAACGGAAAGCACCCAGTAACGCATGACCACCTTGGGGCCCGGCCACCCGATGGCCTCAAAATGATGATGCAGAGGCGCGACTTGCAGAACCTTCCTGCCGAAAAAACGTTTGGAAATGACCTGAACTACATTTGAGAGTACCGTAGCGACCAGCAACATGCCGATGACCGGCAGTACCGCGACACCCACGCCGCCGCCGATGCTGTCGGTCATAAAGGCGACTGCAGCAAGGCTCAAGGTGAGCCCCATGGTGCCGGTGTCCGACATGTAGAAACGCGCGGGAGGAATGTTGAACCAGAGGAATGCCAGCAATCCACCGACGATGGCCGCGCAAAATGCCGCGAGGTCGAGCTGTTGTTGAACGAACGCAATGATGGTGTATGAGGCGAAAATGGACGCAAAGACGCCTCCGGAGAGCCCGTCTATCCCGTCGATAACGCCGGATGCGTAGAGCGCCAACGAAAGAAGAACAAAGCACGGGACAATCAGGATGCCGAGATACAACGGGGAGGCAAATGGGATGCTCAAGCTCACCACGCCGAGTTTCGCCCAAAACCACCAGCCGGTAAGGCCTGAAAGTGCGATGACGATAAGAATGCGGTGACGCAGCAAGAGGCCGCCGCCGCGCGGTTGAATCGCAAGGATGTCGTCGACGAGACCGACCAAAGAGCCGGCCAAAAGGGCCCCGAGCGGTATCCATGTTTGGCTACGGCTCAGGAAGTCGAGCTGGAGCGAGGCGGTATTCGGCATCAGCCGTGCGAGCGCGGCGATGCCAAAAACGGTGAGCAGGGTACTTCCCCACACCACAATGCCGCCCATGCGCGGCGCGCGAACTTCGTGCTCTTTGTGAAGGTCGTTGAAAATGTGCGCCGCTTCGCCGTCAAGAGCTATTTTCCCCGGAGCCTTTTTCCATGCTTTGTGTTTGTATAAATAATGCGTGAGGACCGGTGTCGCTGCCATACCGAAAATGAACGACACGGTGGCAGGAATAAGGATACGGATAATTTCGTAGAGCATATTTATTGCTGGGCAATCGCCGCACGAGCCGCCATTACAAGCATCTTCATGTCGGCAAATCTTCCGCTGTGCGTGGAGCCGAGGACGACGGCTACGACCGGGCGCGCGAGTCCGACATCAAAGACAACGGCGAGGTTACCGCCCGCGAGGTCGGTGTAGCCGGTTTTTCCCATGATGAGGCCCGGAATCGCTCCGAGCGCTTCGTTGGTGTTGAACGCGGAGGTCGTATTGCCGTCTTCGTCGGTAAGCAAGAGACCGTCTCTGGTCGTTCCCGAGAAACTCTCCGGCGAGGTTGATGCGGCGTACGCAAAGAGCGCCGCGACATCCTCCGCCGAACCGTACGCCCCCGACTGGGATATGCTCGAGTCGAGGCCGTTCACGTTGAGAAAATAGGTGTGCGTAAGACCGAGCGATTGCGCCAGATTGTTCATACGCCACAGTGCCGCGCCCCCCAACGGTGCCTGCGGATAGCGCGCCTTGACGGCGGCGTCGGCGACCTGTGCGAGAATGTTCGCGCCTTCGTTGGAAGAAGCGACGAGCGTGAAATTGATGACGTCACCCAGTTTCCATTTCTCACCTTTCCCGAGACGCATCGCGGCGCCCTTCGGCGCGGTGTCGTAGGGTATGGTGACGAGCGATTCCGGCGGCATGGCGTCACGCACAGCAAGCACGAGTGCGACTTTGGCAAGTGAAGCGAGCGGTAATTGTGTGCCGGAATTGAGCCGGTAGAGGACTTTTCCTGTGCGCAGGTCAACAACAACCGCGCTCTTTGCCTGAAGCGAAATACCCGCAAAGGCGTCTGTCACCGCCGCCGCGGAAGCTGTTTCTGCGGACGGTACCTGTGTAATATTGCCCATGTAGGCATACACAAATACGAACGCCGCTATAGCAAGCAACAGGAGCGTGGCGGGCCCTGCAAGGCCCGACAGGCGTGAAAGTACCTCCTGCGGTGCGTCATTGCTGTGCGATATCTCCTGTGGCGGCATGGTTTTCAAACGGCTCACTCGATTTTTTCTGGGACTCCTCGAATGCGGCCAATTCGCTGGCTATTTTAGCATATTCCGGCAATTCGTGCGCGTCGCGGATACCAAGGTGCGAAAGGAGCTCTACCGTGGGCCGGTAGAGGTATTCACGCGCATCGTTGGGGTTTGCGGCACGTTCAAGCAGTCCGCGCGAGGCAAGTGTGCGGATAGTTGACGATGTGTTGACTCCGCGGATGTAATCTATCTGTGTACGGGTCGAAGGTCCGCGATAGAGAATGATTGAGATGACTTCGAGCCCCGCGTCCCCTATCTCGCGACCTAATTCCCGTTCAAATGCTTTTTGTACGACGGGCGCGACAGGCGCGGCTACCACGAGTGCGGCTTCAGTGTCGCTCACCACGAGAGTAAGGCCGCCGTTTTCGAGTCTCGCGCGAAGTTTTGGGAGTGCCTCATCGACGTGCGCCAATGAAACATCGAGCAATTGCGCAATTTTCTTTTTGGGAAGCGAGCCGCCTTCGCTAAAAAGCAGTGCTTCGATTTTTGCGGAAAGGTCATCCATATTATGTTATGTGCCGTAGCGGGGTGCCGCGAGCGAGTCGTTCTCGATGGTGATGTCTTCGAATAGCCGTTCCTGCGTCACACTCGCGGAGCCTGCGCGCACTAGCTCCAGCATGGCGAGAAAATACACAATAACCTCGTGGCGGTCTTTACTCTTCGTCAACTCGCTGAAGCGTGCCTTGAAAGCATTGGCAAGCCTTTCTTTAAGACGCACAATGACGTCCTCGAGCGCCAGCACCGGCGCTACGGCCGCCTGCATCATTGCTTCCGGCTTGGGCAAAATGTTCATCAGGCGTATCGCCGCTTCCGCAATAGTCTGAATCGTCGCTTCGGCTGGAGAGAAGACGGCCGCGCGCGCCGGAGCGCGGTACGGGAACAGGAGTGGCGCTCTCCCCCACTCTTTGCGCAAAAGCCGCGATGCCTTGCGGATGATTTGCAGGCGCGCAAGCCGGCGCTCGAGCTCCAACACTGAATCGCGCTCGTCTTCGGAAAGGTCCATGGTGGGGAGAAGCGCGCGCGACTTGATAAGCAGGAGAGTGGAGGCGACGAGTATGAATTGTGCGGTCTCCCCGAGAGGAAGTTCGGGTAATTTTTCCACATACGCGAGATATGCGTCCGCCACATCCGCAAGCGAGATGTCCGAAATGGACATTCTGCGCTCCTCAATGAGGTTCAGCAGTGTCTCGAGAGGGCCCTGAAACGTGCCCGTAGCGATGTTAAATTTGCCCGTCATGACTCGAATTCCGGAGCTTCCGAAAGGCGTGAATCAATGCGCGTCATGTCGCGCGGGAATGCGGTCGCCTCCTTAACGTTCGGTATTTCAAGCATGCGTGCAGTAAATCGTTCAAGTCCTGTTGAGGAACCGCCGTGCGGCGGCATGCCGTACCTGAAGGCTTGAAGATAAAAAACAAATTTCGCGGGATCGAATCCTCTTTCCTTCATTCGTGCGACGAGAGTGTCGTGATCATGTATGCGTTGTGCGCCACTGTTGATTTCAAGACCGCGGAAAAGCAAATCAAAACCCCTTGAATACGGTGATTCGGACGGGTCCTCATAGGTGTAGAACGCCCGCTTTTTCGTGGGATAGCGAGTAATAAAAATAAAGTCGGAACCCTTTTCCTTCTTAGACCACTCGCAAATCTGCCGCTCATTCTCCGGCTCCATATCCGGTTCGTGAGGAACACCCAGTATGTCTTGTGCCTCACGCAATGTAAGTATCGGGATTTCATCGGGCACGAGCGGAACGGACGTATGGAATCGTTCGAATATGTCTGCGTGTTTTTCTGCAACAAATTTGACAGTGTCTTTGATGGTTTTCTCAAGCACGCGCATCGGTTCTTTTTCGTTCTCAATGAAACCCATCTCGAAATCCATGCACGTGGCTTCGCTCAAGTGTCTTGTGGTAGCGCTCCTCTCCGCGCGAAATATCTTTGCCACAGTGAACGCTCTTTCGAACGGGCCAACCATGATTTGTTTGTAAAATTGAGGACTCGTTGCAAGATAGGCCGTCTTGTCGTTGAAGTAATCGACCTTGAATACGGCCGAGCCGCCTTCTGCATCGCCACCGACAAGCGCTGGGGCCACGAATTCCGTAAACCCCTGCAATTTCAAGGATGTCCGGTATGCATCAAGTATTGAAGATTGCATATGAAAGATGTCTCGGCTTCGCTGTGTTTTAAGCGTCAGTGGCAAATTGTCCAGATGTGTCTCAAGATGTAGGTCGGCACCAAGTTCAAAGGGCAGTGTCGCGGCCGCTCCGAGCACCTCTACCCTCTCTATCTGCAATTCTATGTCGCCGTTCTGCTTCCCCTCTTGGACGTTCTTTTCAGGTCGCTTGTTCACCAGCCCTGTAACTGCAACGGCCGACTCGACGCGCACGTCTTTGGCCGTCTCGATTGCCGCACTTTTAGGTAATACGACACCCTGCACGCTTCCCGTCATATCGCGGAAATCAAAAAATACCATCTTGCCTTGGTCGCGACGCACTGATACCCATCCCATAATCGTAACGCTCTCGCCGACATGCTGACTCAAATCTCCGATGTATGTGCGTTTTTCCATAGTTAGAGTGCCACGCCGATTTTTTGTCGCACGTCGGCCATCTTTGCAGACGCGCGGGCGCGGGCACGCTCGGCTCCGTGCGTCAGTATTTGTTTGACCTCTTCGTCGGTAATGACATCGCGTCGTTCACGCATCGGCGCGACAACGGCCTCAATATCCTCGATGAGCGCTTCTTTTAATACTTTGTATTTACCTTTGTTTGTTTTGTACAGTTCTCCCAAGTAGTCGCCATCGCGGAACAACGCGTGTATCGCATATACATTCGTCGGACTCTCGGCATTGGAATCCGTGACGATAGACATAACGGCCTTCGCAATCTCGTCTTTGGTGCCGAACAGCGGAATAGTGTTGCCGTAGCTCTTACTCATCTTCTTTCCGTCCGTACCCGGCACGATCGCGATTGCGTCGAGTATCCGCTCCTTGGGCTCTTTGAACGTGTCACCGAATGCTTTGTTGAACTTGGCCGCCGCTTCGCGCGCATACTCGACGTGTTGGCGCTGGTCCGCGCCCACAGGCACGATGTCGGTGTTGTAAAGCAAAATGTCGGCCGCCATAAGCATCGGATATGCAAAAAGGCCGGCGTTGGCCTCGAGCCCTTTCCCTACTTTGTCTTTGTATGCGTGCGACAGCTCGAGGAACGGCACGGTGACGAGGCACTGGAATATCCACGCGAGCTCGGTGTGCTCCGGCACATCCGACTGTTTGAACACGACCGTCTTATCGGGGTCGATGCCTGCGGCGAGATAATCGCGAGTCGCGTTGATGATATTGGCACGTAGCTCCGCGGGCTCGCGCAGTGTCGTGAGCGCATGGTAGTCCGCGACCATGAGCATACCCTCATGCTCCTTGCACATCTCAACAGCCGGCTTGAGCGCACCGATGTAGTTGCCGATATGAAGTGCCCCTGATGGCTGTAATCCCGTGAATAGTTTCATAGTGACGATAGAGCGGCGTAAGAGGTAAACAGTTTACCCCGTACTAACTTGACCCAGTCAAGTTTAGCGCTGAGGCCGCATAGGCTCAAATATATCAGATTTCTCGGCGTCCCTGTAGGGTTCAGTATATAAGAAAACCCCGCGTGACAATGCGCGCGGGGTTACTCTGACTGAGAGTCAGGATACAAACCATAGAACAGTTCTATAGCTTGTTCAGTAATTTCCATCGCCTTGCGTGGTTCCGATTCGGCACCGTTAACGATTGCGAGCGCTTGCCTGGCAAGTGGTGTTGCCTCCGGCGCATACGTTGCAATCATCGTGACCGTTTGCTCTGGCGAGATGTAGAATGTCGCACCGCGGAGAATCGTAATGCCGGAGAGCACGCGAATCGCGGCTTTTGCGCTGGAGCGAGCAAGCAGTCTGGGATTACTCCGAAACGGCTCATTGATGACCCCAGACCGATACCTTTTCATTAGTATCTTGGCGCGAGCGGCACGTCCGTAGGCCATCGTCTCGACTGAGGGGACGTGTGCCCGAAAGTCGATCCCGTCGCCCCACAGATGCAGTCCTGTCACTGCGATGATTCGTGCCCGGCCCAATACCATCGCATCAGGATTCTCCACATGGAGCGCCGCAAGACTGAGTATCGAGTTATTGATGAATGATACTTGTGGCCAAGATGCACCGAGCGTCGACAGCTCTCGCCGTCTCGCAGCTTCATTGTCAGGGTGTACTTCTCGCTCGACCACCCCAACGACATCAAGGTCGCTAACGCCAGGCATCCATTCTCCTACCGCCACGCTTCCGATGACGTAGACTGACCGTAAATCAGAATGATGTCGTCGGTAGCATGCCACAGTATCATCCGCAAGCGGGCGGAGAATTGATGGAATCTCTTCAAGAACTTTGAAACCAAGCGTGAGACGCTTGGGTGATTGATCTGACATGTACTCCTCCTGTTTGCATCATCGGTTGATATGCCGATCGGCAACTTCACGCATGTACTGCAAGCGATCAGGGATAGGCATTCCCATGAAGTGTATAGCGAACGGATCGGACGCCATCGTCGGGCCAGCATATCTTTCGTGATACGGCTGGTTCCAACCGATGGGCAACCACGCTGTACCTTTCATAAGCTCGGTTGGTGTATCGGGTATTCGCGCACCACGATAGTGCTCGTCGCCCAAAATCCATCCGAGTGCCCTGAGCACCGCGCCCTGGTCAGCCCAGCGCCCTTCCGGCATCCCAATTTCCAAGACCCGATCTAAAAAGCGAAATGCTTTTTCGGTGTTACGGAGCACCCACACCCCCGTATTTGGATTCGTCCGGCCTTCTAACGGAACTGAGTGGAGTACCAAACCTTGGTAGTCGGTTGCGTCGAGTGAGTCCAGGATGTCCACATCGGTTCGACAGATCAGCACATCCGCGTCAAACCATACGATAACGTCACTCTGTTCAAGAGCCGACCGGATGAGACGCAACTTTTGCCAGCGGACGCTCTTGGCAGTGGCACTCCACCTATCCGCATCGTCTTCCGTCACATATGTTACTTGCATCCTGTAGCCATGACGCTCCGCGAACGAAGCGAATGGCGCCAGCGAAATGGTAGTGAGAACTGGTGCCATGCTCGGCCCAGCCGCCGTCACGATTGTTTTGCGCACTATTTACTCCCTTCTGAAAGAGCAGTTGGTTTGTTGCTCATAGCGATTAGCTTCCGCAACACTACAGCATATCCAACCGCATCGTCAAGTGCATTGTGCGTATGCTCGGGCATATCTTTCGTTAGCTCCTTTGGCCAGTGTATGCGCCTGGAGTTGTCAAAAGTAAAGCCGAATTTGCCTGCAACATAGGATTTAATGTCGAGCGATCGAATACTGTTCTTTTCGTTTTTGAACGGGTTAGCAGACGCAAATCGGGACAAATACCAACTGACGAACGTGTAGTCGAGACTGACAGGATTTGAAACAAAGATGGCCTCGCGCCCAAGTTCGGTAACCCAGTTATAGAATTCCGTCATCACGTGCTTCGGTGGCTGTGAATCGGTGGTTGCTTCTTTCCATGCTTCTTGATGTCTCTTCCACCATTCAGTCACAGTGGGGTCAGCTGATGCATTCGGGAGTGTGGCGAGCTTACGATAAAAACGCGACACTTCTTCTTTTTCAGTTGTTGCTACTGCCGCGAGACTGAGCATTGAATTGAGCCCCACCGACGGGCCATCAGCTTCAATATCGATTACTATAAAAATTTGGGAATCAGAAATCATAGAGACTTGCAGTACAGTTTCATGATATCTGCGTTCGTCAACATATCAACAAATATATCACTGTGTCGGGAATTCCAGTATAAAGCGGGAGCCCTTGTCTTTGCCGTCTGATTCGGCCCAAATGCGGCCGCCCATCGCCTCTATAAATGTCTTCGCGAGATATAGGCCGACGCCTGTGCCGAGGAGGTTCACTTTTTGCGCATCGGCACGCGAGAATTTCTTGAAGAGATGCGGGAGTGTCTCGGGCGCAATGCCGACGCCGGTGTCTGAAATCGTCAAGCGGACCGCAACCCCATGCCGCTCGACGGCGACGGTGACGCCCCCGTGCACGGTGTATTTGAGAGAGTTATCAATCAAGTTGCCTATTACCTCTTTCACCTTGCCCTCGTCCGCCTTGATGGTGTACTGATGAGATTCGTCGATTTTCTTTTCGAGAGTCAGGCCACGCAGCTGCGCGTGCGGAACGTAGCCGTCCGCAATAGACGAAGCGGCTGCGGCGAGGTCGAAAGGAGCGCTGTTGTACGATATCTGCCCGAGCTCCATCTTGGACTTGCTCAAAAATTGGGCGATGAGATTCAACACGTCGTTCCCCCCGATGAGAATCTTCTGCGCGACCGCTTTTACCTCGGGCGAAGCATGGTCGACAGTGCCGTCGACGATAAGCGATGCATACCCGCGCATGGCGGTAATCGGATTGCGGATTTCATGCGACGCAAACGTCATAAATTCCGATTTTTCCTCACTCAGCCGCTGAATTTCCTCCCGTGATCTGACCTCTGTACGAACACTGCGCACCAAGAGTGACCCGATCGCCAAGCTAAGAACAAAAAGCAAACCGTTGAACATCTGCTCCGTTTGATTTGCAGCAAGTATCGTGCGAAGGAAAGTAGTAATCCAAAGCAGACCGATAAGAAGTTCGGTGATCATCACTTTTGCATTGAATAGCTGAAGCCTGAATACTGAATACATGACCGCGATTGCAATGCACGTCGTAAAAAGCGGTCCCGTCCAAATGTACTTTGCATTATTGAGAAACGGCGATGGCAGAATGAGGTTGTAAAAGATTCCGGCCGCTCCAGCGATGGTGACACTTCCGACGATGACGAGGAGTTGAGTGCGCTCAATACCGGATGCTACAAGATATTTTGCCCACAGTCGCGCGATTCCACCAACAAAAAGCGCGCCAAAAAGCAAGGCGAATGTGAGGTATCCCTGCAGGTCGAGTTGTACGCCACGGCCCCACTCATATTGAACGATTGCCTGAGTTAAGAAAGATGGATCGACTAAAAGAACCACCGAAAAGAGGAGTACCGCGAGGGTTGGTATCCATACTGCAGACCGCGGAAACGCCTCCGAACGAGGAAACGAGTATGAGAACAAATAGTACGTGACCCCAATTACGAGCGCTGCGATGTACGATGCTTTTGTACTGTAGAGCGATGCGATGTACGAATTCGTTACTTGGGATCCTATAAGCGCTAAAGCCCAGATGGAGAGCGCCGCAAGAAATATCGCGAACAGCGCATTCTCGCGACGCCGAACATTTCCGCGAAGTAGCACAATCATTGAGCCGGCGTTGAATAGCGCGGTCATGAGTAGGATGCTGTTTGTTATGTTCAACATGATGAGGTAGCGCAATTATACCCCGCACTATTAGGGCAATTTTGACCTTATCGGCACTGTAGAATTGACAGACGGCGGGTTTAGTTACAATATGCTGATAGGCTACTTGACAATGAACCATTGCGGGGAATCCGCAGGAGGACACAAATGAAGATCGAGAGCATCGGCTTGGCCCTTCCTGCGAGGAAGGTCACCAACGACGACATTCTCAGCGAAATCGCGGAGCGGAGCACCGGGTTTAAGGGCGACCTGACCCAAGCGCTTCGCACTGTCGACATTATGCTGCGCCACAGCGGATCGTCTACCCGCTACTGGAAGGACGATACGCAAAATTCTCTGGATCTGGCTGTGGCGGCCGGACGCGACGCGCTTGCGCGCCTCGACGGCGACGATCATAGCGTGGATCTTATTCTTTACGCGAGCGTCTACTCCGAACTGAAGGAGCCATCGAGCTCCGGTCCCATCGCGCATGAGCTTGGGATGGACGCCGTCGAGACGTGGGACGTCAAGATGGCGTGCGACGGATGGATGAAAGCAGTAAAGACGGCGTATGCACTCATCGAAACCGGGCTGTATCGCCGGATAATGGTGGTGACTTCCGAGTTTTCTATGGCGCACAACTACGCCATCTATCCGAAACTGTTCGAGCTGGACTCCATTGATCAGCTCGAGTGGCGCTTCCCTGCCTATACGATTGGCGAGGCGGCATCGGCGACGATCCTCGGTCCGGATCCCGCGAACGGCTGGGCGTTTTTCAACCGGACGAGGAACGATCTGTACGACCTGTGCACCGTTCCGAATCCCTGGTCGAATCCGCGCTCGGCGCGCGTTGCAAAAGACGGCCTTTCGCACTTCACTTCCTATGGTATAGATCTGCGAAAGCATGGCTTTCCCGGTGCGGTCGAGACATTTCGCGAATCGGGCATCGACACAAGCAAGGTCGATGTTCTGTTCACGCACTCGTCCTCAAAGGCCGATTGGTCGGCGGGAGCGAAACTCCTCGGGATGCACAACAAGATGTACGACATCTACTCAAAGTTCGGCAACGTCGTATCGGGTGCAATCCCGGTCGCGATGGCAAGTGCCGAGCGGGAAGGTACGCTCAAGCGCGGCATGAACGTCGCCGCGTGGGTCGCATCCGCCGGAATGTCGTTCTCAACCGCCGAGTTCGTATACTAATATCAAGTAGAAGAGCACTCTGAAGGGGCCGCCACTCGCGGCCCCTTTTTCTATCCCCTTGCGAACGCGAGGGCGATGAAGCTGATGAGAAGCCACCAGAAGCGATACGCATCGCCGAACACTGCTTGAATCTGGGGTCCGAAGTGCCACACGCTCTCAAGCGCGGGGATTTGAAGCCACACAACGACGGCAATCACCGCGACGGCGACACCGCTGAAAACCGCCTGAATAGGATGCGAGGAGTCCGCACCGTAGGTGTCGGTAATGCGGTACATACAAATGAAAATAATCACCAGCAAAATACCGTGAAGCAGGGCGGCAATGAGCGGCGTACTAAGCTGAGACGCGATACTGCCCATCAGACGCGCATCAGGCAGAGCACTCGCGACGAGGAGCGTGAGCGGGAGCGCAAGTGCGAGAGCCGTAGCACGCGAAGGACCTCCGCGAAGCGCGTCCGCCGACATGATGAGCGCAAACACCGCAAGCACAACCCAATCAAGCGGTATGTTGGAAAAGACCGACACGAGTGCGTGCCAATCCATAGATTAGAGTCCTTCCCCGCGAAGCTTTTCAATAAGCTCGCGTGCCTTTGCGGAAAGTTTTTTCGGAAACTGAATGTCTATCCGCACCATAAGGTCGCCGCGGGTATTTCTTCCATGAGGAACACCCTTGCCGCGTATGCGAACGACTTCCCCGTGTGTGACTCCCGCCGGAACATCAATTGTTTCGTCACCATCGAGCGTACGTACGTGGTATTCCCCGCCAAGAAGCGCATCCGAGAGCTTGATGGGCAGTGAAATCGTGAGATTGTTGCCGTCACGTGTGAAATCGGAATCCTTCTTGACGTGCAATTTGACGTACAAATCCCCCGCCGAGCCGCCCGCAGCCGCTTCGCCACGCCCGGGCATGCGTATCATCTCGCCGTCGGATACTCCGGCCGGAACGACTATCTGAATTTCCTCCTGTCTCCGCGCGACACCTTCGCCGCGGCATGTCTCGCACGGACTCTCCGGCACTTGGCCGCGGCCATGGCACTTCGGGCACTGTCGCGTGGTGGTAAACGAGCCGAACAAAGAATTGCGCGTCTCTCGCATCTCACCCTTGCCGTTGCAGCCGGTGCAGGCCGTCATCTTGGTCCCCTTCTTGGCACCGGAACCGCCGCAGGTATCGCACATACCCACTTTGGCGATAAGAACGTTGCGTTCGGTGCCAAAAATCGACTCGCGAAACGCGAGCTCAATATCTATTGAAATGTCCCGCCCTCTGCGTTGACCGGCCGAAAAGCCGCCACCGCCGAAAAATTCACCGAAGATATCGCCGAGGTCAAACTCCTGAAAATTGCCCTGAAACCCCTGAAAATTAGAGAAATCGAACCCGCCGAAGCCCTGTCCGTGCGGAGAGCCGCCTGCAAATGTCTTGCCGTAGGTGTCGTACTCCGCGCGCTTCTTTTTGTCGGACAATACCGAATAGGCCTCGCTCACTTCTTTGAATTTCGTCTCGTCCCCGCCCTTCTTGTCGGGATGGTATTTGTGCGCTAATTTTCTGAACGCGGATTTTATCTCATCTTCATTGGCGCCCTTCTTCACACCCAAAATATCGTAGTAGTTTTTCATGGTCGGAATCATTATATGTGCAGAAAAATTATCCGCAATTACAAATATTCATTAATCATTTTCTGGTATCGCCATTCCTGAATTTTGGGTGTCTTGTGCATCCGGACAACCATCCAGATAATACGGCAAAACTCAAAGGGCTTGTAATTTGCTCTGAAACCGGAATACCCAAGCCGTCCAAGCCGATCGTCGAGGGTCACAATATAGGCGCTCTTTTGCGCATCAGTGATTTTCCATTTCGCCTGATATTCGTAGTCGCCCGACTCCGGAAACCACTCGTTCGTCGAAAGTACACTTGCGATGTCAAATCCAAGCGGCGCGGGAAATGAATCCTCTAGGTCTAGAACGCCTTGCGCACTTATATTCGACGGGTTGAGGTCTCCGTGCGAAATGACGTACGGGAAATCACTGATGCTACGCAATGACTCTTCGAATTTCGCCTGTATCCGCGAAGCATACTCGGGAAGTTCCTGTTTGAGAATTTCCAGATGGATGCCCTTTGCGAATTGCTCGGGGTCTGAGACGACGATGGCCTTGCTCTGCGGTTCGAGATACTTGCCGACTGCCTCTACCAGCTCGTCGAACGTCGCGTCGGATACAGCACCTGATGTTTCGTATTCTTTAGTAAAACGCATTCGAAACGTCTCCCCCAACGACTCCTCGATGAAATACGAATGTCCTTCGTACGTACCTTCCGACAATATTTTTGCGACAGGGTACCCCGCACGCTCCATGGCGCGGTGCATCTCCAGATCTTTTGCAATTTGTGCAGGCGGACCGATGCGCAGATATTCGTCTGTCGCACGATAAACGCCCGCGGCCGACCTCTGGAGGCTTACCAAATCGAACGATTTGCCCTCAATGATCAGATGCTCCTCCATTCACGCACTTTATCATGTACTTATCGCCGTTGATTTTGCGAAAGAAAAGAGAGATAAATCGAAGCCGTCATATTGATCGCTTCTGGCAAAATCAAAAGAGCGCCCGAATACGAGCGCCCTCTTTCCGACAGAGATCCGGGTTGATTACTTGGTCGGTGCAGTCACCGATGTTGGGAACAGAAATTTTACTAGCAACAACGCCACCAGCATCGTACCCGAACTGATCAAGGCGTCGTCGGGACCGCGCCACAGGATTGGGGCCGAACCGAACAATGCGACCGTCTAAATCATCGCGGCAGGGATCGCGCAGTAGGTGTGCGGATATTTTGCTTTCGTCCGCATAGCCCAGATCGTGAACAACGCCGCGAATGGAATCAGTAATCCGCGGGGAATTGCATCAAGCAGAACCTGCGTCCACATTTTGTGGCCCTCCGTTGAGCGACCTACATTGTAGCCTCAATCTATACTTATGTCAAGAGGTAGATTCTGGCGGTTTCTGATCTCCTGCAGGCGGTGTCTGTTGCTGATTCATTGCCTGACCGATCGAGCTCATTGCCGTTGAGAGCGCTTCTGAATCCGACTTGATAGCACTCGCATCAGTGCCGCCACGCGCCGTTTTGAGTGCGTCGATTTTCTCCTGCACATTCTTCTTGATGTCTTCGCTGACCTTGTCGCCATGCTCTTTGAGGGCCTTCTCGGCGGCGTATACGAGCTGGTCGGCGGCATTTTGCGCTTCTACGAGTTCTTTCTTTTTGAGGTCGCTATCAGCGTTCGCCTCCGCATCTTTGCGCATCTTTTCGACTTCTGCGTCAGAAAGTCCCGAGGCACCCTCAATGCGAATCGATTGCTCTTTGTTGGTTGTTTTGTCCTTGGCCTTGACCGTGAGAATGCCGTTGGCGTCGATGTCGAAGGTAACTTCCACCTGCGGCATGCCGCGCGGCGCCGGCGGAATACCGTCGAGATTGAAGCGACCGAGCGACTTGTTGTCGCCTGCCATCGGGCGCTCGCCCTGCACCACGTGGATTTCCACCGACGGCTGGTTGTCGGAAGCTGTAGAAAATGTCTGTGAACGGGATGTCGGTATGGTCGTGTTGCGGTCGATGAGTTTTGTCGCGACCCCGCCCATCGTCTCGATACCGAGCGAAAGCGGAATCACATCGAGCAGAAGCACGTCTTTCACGTCGCCCTGCATGATGCCGCCCTGCAGTGCCGCACCGAGTGCCACCACTTCGTCGGGATTGACGCTCAAGTTCGGCTTTTTGCCGAAAAATTCCTCCACGGCACGCTGAATCGCCGGCATGCGGGTCTGTCCGCCCACCAAAATGACTTCATGTATCTGGTCCTTTTTGAAGGGCGACGCTTCCATCGCGCGTTTGGTGATAGCCATAGCCCGCTCCACAAATTCGGCGGTGAGTTGCTCAAGTGTGGCACGGCTCAATTTCACCAGCAGGTGCTGTGGTCCGGCATCGGTAGATGTGATGAATGGAATGTTGATTTCGGATTCCGTGGCGGTGGAAAGCTCGATTTTCGCCTTCTCGGCCGCTTCGTCCAAGCGCTGTCTCGCGAGCGGGTCTTTGAGCACGTCCACACCGCTTTCCTTCTTGAATTCAGCCGCAATCCAATTCATTATTTTCTGGTCCAAATCTTTGCCGCCGAGGTGCGAGTCGCCGTCGGTCGAGCGCACTTCAATCACGTCATCGCCGACTTCGAGCACCGAAATATCGAAAGTGCCGCCGCCGAAATCGAACACGACGATTTTCTCGTTCTTCTTTTTGTTGAAACCATAGGCGAGAGCGGCCGCCGTCGGCTCGTTGATGATGCGCTTCACATCGAGTCCGGCGATTTTCCCGGCATCGCGCGTCGCGGCACGTTGCGCGTCGTTGAAGTATGCCGGCACCGTGATGACCGCCTCCGTAATTTTCCCTCCAAGGCGCGCTTCCGCATCGGCTTTCAGCTTCTGCAAAATCATCGCCGAAATTTCCTCCGGACGGTACCATTGTCCCGCCTTGCCGTCGGGCAGGTCACCCATCTTCACCTCAATACCGCCGTTTGACGCTTTGCGCATCTCAAACGGGATGGCCTCGCGGTCCTTAGCGACATTCGCCTCGTCAAAGTTGTGTCCGATGAAGCGCTTTATCTGAAATACCGTGTTTTTAGGATTTGTGACACCCTGCCGCTTGGCTATCTGGCCGACGAGCCGCTCGCCCGTCTTGGAGAGCGCGACGATGGAAGGTGTGGTGCGCGCACCCTCCGAGTTCTCGAGTATCACCGGTTCGCCGCCCGAAACCACCGCCATCGCGGAATTTGTCGTGCCCAAATCTATGCCGAGTATTTTTGCCATATGTTTAATTTTAATCGACTAATGAAGCCTCATTATGAGTGATTATATGTATCACATTGCGCCATTATATTCTTCATCAAAAGTTGTGCAAGTTAAACCTGCACAACCATGCAATATATGTGTTCATTCGTCAATCGCTAAGATGTGCCAATCGCTTGGTGCTCTCCTACCGAGTAAGACGTCACGCGAAAACTCTTTAAACTCCCTCCCTTTCAGCAAAACCTCATCCGCGTTTTTCTGATCGAGAAGCGCTGAAAATAATCCAGACGACGTACCGATCAATCCCGCGAACTCATAGTGTCTCGCCCACTCAAAAGCATCTTCAAATTCTTCAGTGGCTCGCGAAAGTCCGCCCGGATATTTTTCGAGAGGATTTTTAACATGAATATAGGCATTGAGATACTGCAGCTGTCTGTCGGAATCAACGGTACGGGCCTGAAATGATCCTTGAAACAAGGTACCGGCCTCAGCATACTGTGCATTGAAATAGGCGGACATACTTGTGCAAAGTCTCTGCATGAATCGACTAATTCCACCTTCTTCAATCTCCTGAAAAAGAAAGTGGAAATGATTGTCCAGCAGGCAGTACCCCAATATCGAGACATACGGCTTTGGGTGCGGCCAATGTTCTGGCCGTGCGAAACCCCGACGTACGTGTTCCGGTCCTATATCACGTTCCCAATTACGCGGAACATTCGCATCATTCAAATAGCGTACCAGTTTCAGAAATCTCCAGCGATCATTGTCGCTCCTGACGATGTCCATCCGACGGGTGCCTCTGTTATATACATGGACGTATGAACCTACCGAGTATGGTTCTTTCCGCATTGACACAATGTCGCATACGTCATTACGTTGTGCAAGTTTAACTTTCACAACTAAATATCATTTCTTGACGATGACCTGAGCGGGCCTAAGTATTCGTTCGCCCGCTTTGTAGCCGTACCGTAAAATCTTGATGATTTCGTGCGATTTGCCGGCTACATCTTCGACCTCCTGTACGGCATCGTGCAAGTGCGGACTGTACGTCTCGCCCACTTTGCCGTAGTGTTCGATGCCGTTGCGCTTCAGCGCGTCGATGAGTTGGTCCCGCACGCGCTCCATACCGCTTTTCCACCCGTCGCTCACCTCGGCCCACGCCTCACTTCCTGCCGCCATATCGAAGCTATCGAGCGCGGGAATGATGTCATGCACCAATTCTTCCCGCAGAAGCTCGCCGCTGCGCGCAGCTCGGGCCTCGGATTCGCGCTTGCTGTTCACCGCATCAGCCTTGGCTCTCTGCCAGCCGTCTAGGTACTCCTGCCTCTCTTTCTTTACTTTCTCCAGTTCGTCTTTGAGTTTCCTGATTTTTGCCTGTGCCGCGCCGATATCCCCGAGTTCTTCCTCGGGTTCAAAGTTCACTTCTTCGTCTTCGGCGTGTTTCTTCATTGGGCGAGTATATCAAAATCAAACAAAATGTGCCTCTACACCGGATTATTGATCTATCGCTTGCATCACGGATACGTTGCTCGCCGTCGCTCGCAACGTTCCGCGACCCCGCCTCGCGGCCTCGCCTGCTGGCTCGGCATCGCTCCGGCCGAGCAAACGTCAAGAAAAAAGGAGGCGAAGGCCTCCTTTTTCTAGCGTTTGCTCCATTGCGGCGCACGGCGGGCGCCCTTGAGACCGAACTTTTTGCGTTCACGGGCACGCGGGTCGCGCTTGAGGAAGCCTTTGACCTTGAGGTCTTTGCGCTGTTCGGGATTGATTTCTATCATTGCGCGGGAGATTCCCAGCCGGATGGATTCGGCTTGCGCCTTTTTGCCGCCGCCGGAGACGCGCGCGGTCACCAAATACGTCGCGCCGAGAAGCGTAAGCGGCTCGTAGGCGGTCTTCATCATGATATTGAGCGGGAAATAGTCCTTGGCGTCCATGCCGTTGACCTCCATCGTCGTATTCTTGGCGGGAGTGATGCGCACGCGCGCTGTCGCGGTCTTTCTGCGTCCCACTGCCTCTGTGTATCGTGCGGTTGCCATAGAAATAGTTGATAGTTATTAGTACGTAGTTCGTATAGAATGCAAAACGCTAATCGGTGACGATAAGATTTTTAAGACGTGCGGTAAGCATGGTATTGCGCGGAAGCATTTTGCGGACGGCGCGACGAATCGCTTCGCCGTGACCCTTGCGCTCGTTGAGATGTGCGAGTGACTCCTTCTTGAGTCCGCCCGGATACCCCGAATATGTCGTGTAGATTTTGCCCGTGCGCTTTTTCTCGGGAGCAAACATCTTCGAAGCGTTCTTCACCGTGACCTTGACGTCACTACGGATATTCGGCGTGTAGCTTGCGTGCAGTTTGCCCATAAGCGCTTTTGCGGCCTGCGAAGCCACGCGGCCGATAGGCAGACCTGCAGCGTCTATTGTATGAGCCTGTGAGGTGGTGGTTGTCATATTATTGTACGAATTCAATGCGTGCCGCATCCCCTACGCGCTTACCGACGCGGCCAAGCAGTGTGATGCGGGTGTATCCGCCGGCGCGCTTGGCGTAGCGGGGTGCGAGCGTGTCATGGAGTTTCCTCACCGTCTCAGGTGCACCACCGAGGCGTTCCGCGACCTTGCGGCGGGAGAGAAGCGAATTCTGCTTGCTGGTCGACACGAGCTTCTCGACAAACGGACGCAGTTCTTTTGCCTTGGCTACCGTGGTCGTGATCCCCTCGTGAAGAACGAGTGAGCGTGCCAAAGAGCGCAAGAGCGCGGTGCGCTGGCGCTTCGGGCGGTTCAATGTTCGATTCTTCACGTGGTGACGCATAAGCAGTGTTTAGTAAGTAGAACGTAGATAGTAGTAAATGCAACAAGTTACTGAGAGCGGAGCGTCAATCCGAGGTTCGAAAGTGAGCGCTTGATGTCCTGTAATCCTTTTTGGCCGAGACCTTCGATGGCAAGCAGGTCGTCTTCGCGCTTGCGTACAAGACCGCCGACGGTGCGGATGGAGGCATTGTCGAGCGCCATCTCCACACGCTGTGGAAGTTTGAGCTCGGTGATGCGGGTCTTGAGCATTTCAGAATCCACCGGCATGCCTTTGTCCTCGCGGGTCGAACGGTGCTCTGATGCAACCGGCATTTCCTGTGCCTCTTCCTCTTTGAAGCCGACGACCGCCTTGAGCTGGTGAATCATCGTCTCGATGGAGCGCTCGAGCGCTTCGCGCGGAGCGATGGTGCCGTCGGTCTCAATGAGAATACGGAGGCGGTTGAAATCGGTGCGGTCACCGACGCGCATGTTTTCCACTTCGTAGTTTGCGCGGCGAATCGGGCTGAAAATCGCATCGAGTGCGATAGTGCCGATGTCAACGCGCTCTTTCTGATGTTCCTCTTTCGGAATATAGCCCAAGCCGCGCTCCGCGCGGACTTCGAGTTCGAAATTCACCTTTCCGGTGACATCGGCGATGCGCTGTTCCGGATTGAGAATTTCGACTTGGCCCGGCAATTTGAGGTCGGCGGCGGTCACTTCCTTGGGACCCTTCACCGAGAGTGTGATGGTCTGCGGCTCGTCGGAGAGCAGCTTGAAGCGGATTTTGCGGAGATTGAGTAGTATCGTCACGACGTCTTCTTTGACGCCCTCGATGGTCGAGAACTCATGGGCAACACCCGGAATTTTGACATGGGTAACGGCCGCGCCCGGAAGCGAGGAGAGGATGATGCGGCGTAGAGAGTTGCCGAGGGTAAAACCGTAGCCGGGGTAGAGTCCGTCTATTTCGTACGTACCACTGCGCTCCGATTCGGAGACGACGCGGGGCTTACTGGGCAATGCAATGTGATAATCAGACATATAGGATGATGGACCTGTTAGGAAATCCTACTAATTGCTAATAAATAATGACACCTGGGTTAGAAAATAAGACTGCTGTCTTTTTCCGTCTTCGCTCGGACGAAGTGTAAGCAAGCTTCCGCTTCGCTCCTCGCTAGACGTAATAAAACGCCCGCCAGTATACCTCATAATTGCGGTCATAGCAAATATTATTTACCTACTATAGAACTCAAACAGCGTCGGGTAATTAAGGCCTGTTTCGACTGCGTTGTACTGTGGCTCCCCGACAATTTCGATTTTCATGGCGCTCATGTCTACGGCGAGCCACTGCGGAGCCGGACGCTTGTCTTCCTTTTCGGCGAGACTTGCGTACAGCGGGCTCGAGCGGTTGCCTTCGCGGACAGCCACGATATCACCTTTACTCACGCGATATGAAGGTGTCGTGATACGCTTTCCGTTGACCGTGAAGTGGCCGTGAGAAATAGCCTGACGTCCGGCGCGGCGCGTAGGAGCAAATCCCGCACGGTAGACGACGGAATCGGCGCGCATCTCGAGTGCGCGGTGGAGCGATGCGGAAGGGTCGACCTCGACATACGCTTTCTCGGCGTAATTGGAGAGCTGGCGCTCCGAAAGACCGTAGGTGAAGCGGACGCGCTGCTTCTCGAGAAGCTGCAGGCCGTAGTCCGAACCGCCCCTGCCTCCGCGACCGCGCTTCTCCTTTTTGCGTGCGGCCGAGAGCGCAAACTTCTGTGTCTGCAGTTGTTCGAAAATGCCGGGACCGAGGCGCTTTCCTATTTTGTATTTTGATTTGATTGGCAACATATAGTGTGTATTAGACTCGGCGGGGTTTCGGCGGACGCGGGCCGTTGTGCGCGACCGGCGTGTCGTCGGCAATTTTTGTTATATCAATGCCCTTCCCGGCAAAGCCGCGCAATGCACTCTCGCGACCTGCGCCGACACCGCGGATGACCACGTCGACTTCTTTGACACCGATGATGGCGGCTTTGTCGCCGACGAGCTCACCCACCTTGGCTGCGGCAAACGGTGTTCCCTTCTTGGCGCCGGAAAAGCCCAAACTGCCGGAGGAAGACCATGCCATGGCATTCCCCGTCTTGTCGGTGAGGAGGACCTTTGTGTTGTTGTAGGTCGCGTGAATATGGAGCGTACCCTGCGTAATGTTCTTCTTGGCGGTGCGCGCCAAAGAGCGGGACTTGAGCCCCTGATCCACAGTTCCTCCTGATTTTCTAATGATGCGTTTCTTTCCCATAATTGATTACAAAAGTAACAAGTAACAAGTATCAGGTATCAAACGAGTGTCGAGAAAACAAGTATCAAATTGATACTTGCTACCTGATACTTGATACCTACTAGAAAAAATCATGTTTTTTCTAGTTTACGGCGGCCTGAAGTCATCGTCTTACGGACGTTGCCGCGGACCGTGCGAGAGTTGGTCTTGCTACGCTGACCGCGCGCCGGAAGGCGCTTGGCATGACGCGAACCGCGGTATGATTTGATGTCTTTGAGGCGGCGGATGTTGCCGCTTATCGAGCGACGCAATTCTCCCTCGACGGTGAACCTCTCGAGTGCCTCACGAAGTGCGGTCTCTTCTTTTGCAGTGAGCTCCTTCGGATGCTTGCCCGCGTCAATCTTGAGTGCCTCGAGCGCCGAGAGAGCGCGCGGACGACCCACGCCGTAAATGGCGGTCAGCCCGATTTCGAGCCGTTTCTCCTCCGGTATGGTTACTCCTGCGATACGCATAAAATATGTTGTAAATGTTGTATGTGTTGTAATCGTTTTAAATGTTTTGGCCCGTTTGCATATACAACATCTACAACAATTTCAACATGTATAACACTTATCTAGCCTTGCCTTTGCTTATGGCGAGGGTTTGTGCAGATAACCCACAGTCGCCCGCGTCGTTTGACGTGGCGACAATGCATGCAAATTTTCTTAACGGAAGCTTTCACCTTCATGGGTCTGAAGTTAGACGCGTCGGGTAATGCGGGCGCGACCCCCATACGGATCGAGCTGTACGAGCACACGGTCGCCGACGAGCACTTTTATTCTATGCAGACGCATTTTACCTGCGAGGTATGCGAGAACGATGTCCCCACTAGCGAGCTTTACGCGAAAGAGAGTATTAGGAAGCGCCTCGTCGACGACTCCTTCCACAACCTCTGCATCAGCCATATCTGCGCGACGAAATATAGCAGTGCGTGCCTATATAGTCAAGGATTATTTGGCTTCGGGGGCCACTACGTCAATCTTGATGGCGGCAGGGTCGGTCGGGAACGTGCTTTTCCAGAATGGTTCGATGCGTGCGTGCGCCTCTTGCACGCCGGAGAACTGGGTGACTATAGTCTGAAACGCGCCTTGGTCCTTGCCTGCAAGAGCCTGCTGTAGAGCCGCGGAATCGATATTCCACACGAGCTGCGCCGAGCCGGCAAGCGCGAACTGCAATGGGTCGACACCGAAAGTCGACGAAGCGTTCGCTGCGCGTGCGACGAAGCCGCTTCCCGGAGTGAATGTTATAGAAGCACCGTTCGCATCGGCATACACCGTTTGTGCAAGCGCATCAGCCGGAAAAACCGGGGCGACAACATGGGCACTTTGATGTATGCGTACGCCGCCGCCGGCCTCGGGAGTGGAAGGTTCGTCCTTGTATGTAATCTGCACGAGGTCGGGGAACACTACCGTGCCGGCGGCGGCGGCAACAGAGCCACGCGCCTTGCTTTCAAGTCGGGTGCGTACCGCGCTCACGGCGGTCTGCATTGCAGCAGGCGCGACACCCGGCTTATCTCCGACGAATCCCCCGCTCATGGCGGACGTTGACTTCCCGTAGATATGCGGATAAATGGCGGCCGACGTCTTGAGGCCGGGCACGGTGAATTTGCCTGCGGCCACATTATATTGCTCGCCTGGTTGATCGGCGATAACCGTCACGCTCACCTGACCCGGCGTCGTGCCCTTCTTTCCCGGAATGACGATATCCGCAGGTGTACGGAATATCAGCCCGCTCTCCGATTGGAAGCGCGTGTTCTTGATGAGTTTGAACGAGGTCGTCTGATAGTCGTTGTATACCGTGATGATGCCACTCGCCTTGTCTTCGGAATGGACCGTGCCCTGACTCTCGACGACTTCAGAGTCAGCGAGGTCTACGGTCTGCACAGTGTACGAGAGTGTGCCGCTGGCGGCCGTCGCCGCCGGATACGCCGTAAACCGCGAAGACTCATCAAAAGTCGCCGTGTGAGAGCGCGGCGTGACCGTAATCGTGGTCGAGCGCATCGCGACAAGCAACAAAATACCGAGCACGATGACGCATACACCGGCCAGAGCCCAAATCCACCAACCCGCCAATGCGCTTTTGCGGGGCGGCACTCCGGAAGTCTCTTGATACTCGCGCATGTCGTTCATTGCAGGACGTGAGCGGGGGCGTTGCGGCATTGAAATGTTGCGGATGGAGCGCTCACCCTCGGCCGGAGGAGGCGGTATTGGGCGGACCGGATTTGCATTAATCGGGACAGGGCGGGAGTCATCGGACTCGGGCATTTCCGCCGGAGCAGGAGAGGCAGAGGGAGCGCTCTTGCGCGGCTCATTTCCATCCGGAGGCAAGATATCCTGAAAATAATCTTTGGCCATGTTCAAAAAAGTATATCACGCAGATATCCCGCCTTTATTTACTCCTGTGACTCGATGTTGACAAGTGCGGAGGCGACGGCAAGCGAATCGTCCGCGACCTCTCCCGATATCCAGCGGTCCATGTGAATCGAGGACGGGGTGCACACGATGAACGGGAGCGTCGTCACGGTGAATTGCGAGAAATCGATACGGGAAAAAAGCCGCCCGAGCCACGGCTCAAGGTCCGGATGCGTCACCAGGAGCATGTCGTTTGCCGCACGGCGGGTCGCGGCCATTTGTCCGATGGGGCCGGCAAATATCCGGACGAGTTCCGGTTCGACAAGCGCAAGCGCTTTTTGTACCGCTTCGCACGCTTCCGTCGAACATGCGTCGCGCTCTAGCATCCGCAGTGAAGTGAGTACGTCCTCGGGTAATTTCCCGCCGGCAATGCGCGAAAGTATCGTGCGCACTCCCTCCGGCACAACACGCTGCTCGAATGCCGCACCGCGTACCGAGACGATGTGAGTAGTATCAACACCCATGTCGACAATGAGGTAGTGCTTGCCGGGAATCGCACTCTCACGCGCAAGCATCATCAGCGCGCGGATGCCGGAACGCCACGCCGGTTTCGCGACCGGAAATACTTGGGCAACACCCTCTGCGATAGCGCTACGAACGGCCGGTTCGCATTCGCTCACCAGAGACACGGCGTTTATCTCGTGCGCGCGCTTGCCCGCCGGTTGTCCGGTCGAATAGCCGTTGAGCTGTACGCGCAGAACAGTTGCTTCGAGAAGTTTGGCTCTATCGAGGTCCGGCGCGCCCGCAAGCGCTCCCTGTGCCAGTTTCGACACCATTGAATCGTGAATGACTTCGTCGCGACCGTACTCTTCGCCGGAACGGATGCTCCGTGTCGTCGCCCAAGGGGCATGAACCGTGACGTAAACCTCCGTTATCGGAGAACGGTGCCCGTCTTTCGCATATGCATCGAGCGCTTCTTTGCCGGCTTCTTGTATCTGCCCGCCAATCTGCGCGGTTGCTTGCTTGAATGTCCGTTCTTCGAGCGTGAGCTTGGAGTGACCAGTCGCAATGACATTCGCCGGCGAATGCCCGGACACAGAGAGCACCGCTACCGACGCACTGCCGGGGCTTACATCGACAACCGCGACCGCACGCTCGCGGCCGCCTGTAAGGTGCATGTTGACCATTGTGTTCAGTATATCGCGCCGTGAGACGACGCTGCGGGTTTTGCCCGCGCACATGTGCAAAAGAATTATACGAGAACCGCTTTGATGCGCCTGATGCCCGCCGCCACCGCCTCTTCTTTTTGGACTTTAAATGTCCCAAGTTCGCTCGTGTTGCCAACATGCGGACCGCCGCAAAATTCTATAGAAAATGCGCGCTCATATTGAGGTTTAACCTCATTCCCACCACGCGGGCCAATAGAGTAGACGGAGACCATGTCGGGATACTTGGCGCCGAATTCATGTTCCGCGCCGAGCACCTCCGCCTCGTCTCTCGGAAGCGTCGAACGCATCACGGGGAGCGCCTCCGCAATTTTCTCGTTGACGACTTTCTCCACCGCGGCAATTTGCTCTTTCGTCATTTTGGCGCCATACGAGAAGTCTATGCGAAGGCGCTCGGAGGTGATATTGCTTCCGCGTTGCTTCACCTGCGGGCCGAGGACCATCTGGAGTGCCTTGAGCAGTAAGTGGTGAGCGGTGTGCAGCTGCGTCGTCTTTTCGGAATGGTCGGCAAGACCGCCTTTGAATTTCTGCTCACTGCCCGCGCGGCTAAGCTCCTGATGCTTTTTCATTTCGAGCTTGAACCCGTCTTCGTCAACGTCTATATTTCTCTCTTTCGCGATTTCCAATGTCATTTCAAACGGAAAACCGTAGGTCGTGAAGAGCACATATGCCTGCTCGCCGCTGATGTGGCCGCCGGCGGCGGTTTTCTCAAATTCCTTCATACCTTTGACGAGCGCGTGACCGAATTGCACTTCCTCTTTCCACACCTCATCCGCCACCATGTCGTACACCTCGTCGGCCGCGAGCTCGGGATATGCCTCGTCGTACTTTTCCAAAATAATCGTTGCGGAGCGCACGAGCATGCTGTCATCCGCCTTCTCCGCGCTGATGCCGATTTTTTGCGCATGAAGCGAGGCGCGACGCAAAAGTCGGCGCAAGATGTAGCCGCGGTCGGTGTTTGACGGTCGCACGCCGTCGCCGAGCATGAAAACGGCCGCCCTCATGTGGTCGGCGACGATACGGAAACTGCGCTTGTACCTACTATCATCGTATTGCTTGCCGGAGAAATGTTCGAGCAGAGTGATAACGTCCCAGAACACATCCGTTCGAAACACATCGGGGTCGCCTTGCGCTGCGGCCGCGATGCGCTCAAGTCCGCCGCCGAAATCCACGTTCTGTTTCGGCAAGAGCGCAAATCCTGCCTGCCCTGAGCCTGTCGAATGGGTCTTTATGTATTGCATGAAAACGGAGTTACCTATTTCCATGAAGCGTCCGCAATCGCAATTCGGATGGCACTCCGCACCGAACGCGGGGTCGTGCGGCGTACCGAAATCGTAAAAAACTTCGGAGTCGGGTCCGCCCGGCTCACCCGCGGGCATATTCTCGGGCACGCCCGCGCGGCTCCACCAATTCTTCTTGGCGTCGTAGTAGAAAATGTGACCGCCCTGCATGCCGAGGCGGTAGCCGTCGGCTTCGCTCCCTATCTCCACCACCTTGGCCTCTATCCCCTTCTTTGCAAAAAGTTCTTTCCAGATATCGGCGGATTCCGTGTCGCGCGGCACGTTATTTTTCTCGTCGCCAATAAATACCGTCACGTACAGGCGCGATGCATCAATGCCTACTTCGTCCGTAAGAAATTCAAAGAACCACGGTAATTGCTCTTTCTTGAAATAGTCGCCGAGCGACCAGTTGCCGAGCATTTCGAAAAAGGTCGTATGCCTGTTGTCGCCGACCTCCTCTATATCTTCAGCGCGGAAACTCTTCTGACTGTTGACCAATCTGTTTCCTTCCGGATGCGGCGCACCGAGCAGATACGTGATAAGCGGCTGCATGCCGGAGCCGGTAAAAAGCGTCGTCGGGTCGTTCAATGGCACGAGTGATGCGCTCGGAATAACGGTATGCCCGCGCGCTTTGAAAAACTCAAAATACTTTGTCCGTATTTCGTTGACCGTCAGCATACCCATCTATATACCACGACCATCGGCTGCCATGCGAATCAGGAGCGGAGAATCAACTTGATTGTAAAACTTGAGTGTCGAGACGTGCTCCAGCGGTATCCACTGCGCCTCGCGCATATACGCCTTCTCGCCCTCGTTCAATCCCTGCGTCTTGAGTTCGCCTTCAACGCCTTTGCAGGTGAAATACATAAGGACGGAGTGGAAATGCCGATCGCCGTTGGGGTGAGTGAAAAAGTGGTCCGCCACATGCAAAAGTTTGCCGCGTTGTACGGTGAGTCCTGTTTCCTGCTTGACCTCCCGCGCAAAAGTTTCGTCCATCGTCTCACCCATGTGGATGCCGCCGCCGGGGAAATCCCATCCGTCCCACTGACTGGAGAGCAGTACTTCACTGTCTTTGATTATCACGGCGAAAACGGACGGGCGGAATGTGAGCTGCTCCACGGGCACTTCCGTCTTTTCGCCGTTGATACCGGTGCAGGTGACTGTCTTTTTCTCGGTCATAGTCCGTAAAGTGTAGCACCCCCGTTTCCTTTGCTCCACGTGGCGAGAGGATATACTATGGCTCCACCATGAAATACAACATCCACACTCTCAAGAACTGCCTGCGCGTGATTCTCGCGCCGATGCCCGATACCCAGACGGCGACCGTCATTGTGATGACGGGCACGGGCTCGCGCTACGAGACCGCGAAGGAAAACGGACTCGCCCATTTCCTCGAACACATGTTTTTCAAGGGCACCAAGAAGCGCCCCAGTGCCAAGAAAATCAGCGAGGAGCTCGACGGGCTCGGTAGTCACTACAACGCATTTACCGCCAAAGACCGCACCGCCTACTATGCCAAGGTCAGCAGCCGCTACATTGATACCGCGCTCGATGTGATAAGCGACATTTTTCTCAATTCGACGCTGCCTGAAAAAGAAATCACCAAAGAGCGCGGGGCAATCATTCAAGAGATTGATATGTACGAAGACATGCCGATGCGCACGGTAGACAATGTATTCGATGCTCTCATCTTCGGCACCGACCACCCGCTCGGCCGCACGATTCTCGGCCCAAAAGAAAACATCAGGCGCTTCAAGCGCAAGGACTTCGACAGCTACCTCAAGCGCCACTATACGCCTGCCAATGTCGTCGTTTGTATCGCGGGCAGTTTCAGCGAAAAGAAAGTACTCGCGAAGATAACGAAAGAATTCGGCGCCCTCAAGCAAGGCGAACATATCAAGCCGCTCCCCTATTGGGCCGCACAAAAAGAGCCGCGCGTCGCTATCAAAGAGAAGAAGACCGACCAGACCCAGCTCATGCTCGGTGTCCCCGCGTATCCCTACAAGCACAAAGACGAGTACGCTCTCGCGGTCTTGGCCACCATTCTCGGCGGCGGGATGAGCAGTCGCCTCTTCCTCGAAGTGCGCGAGAAGCGCGGGCTCGCCTACTCGGTACACGCGTGGGTGGACAAATACCCCGATACCGGCTATTTCGTCGTGCAGGCGGGTGTGGAACATGCGAAGCTCGAAAAGACCGTCGAGACGATTCTCGCGGAGTTCAAAAAGATAAAACGCACCAAAGTCTCGGCCGCCGAGCTCAAGAAGGCCAAGGCATACATCAAAGGCACCAAGACGCTTTCACTGGAGACGAGTGACGAGGTCGCTGGCAATGCCGCCTCGACACTGCTCAACCTCGGCAAAGTGCGCACGCTCGAAGACGTCTTGCGGGGCATAGACAAAGTAACCGCCGCCGACATTCAGCGCGTTGCCCGCGACATACTCCGCACGGAGGGCCTCAACCTCGCCATCATCGGCCCTCATTTGCATAAAGACCATTTTTTCTCCCTCTTGCGAGTGTAAAGAGATCTAAAACAGAACCGCGTCGGAGAACGTCCGACGCGGTTATTGTGCAAAGATAAGCGACCAAGCACTTTCTACGATTGGACCGGCTTACAGTACGCCGCCTGCACCCGCTGATACAAGAGCCGAGGCGTATAGCCGACGGGTCTGAGCCCTTGGATTGGAGCTACGCTACATTGCAACTGCTCCAGTCTGTCGGGTGTCCGCCACGCCATGAACGCGTCAAGTGCTTTCCGCCACCAATCACCGACATTTTCGAAGAAGGTGGCAACGTCAGCAACCACAGCAACGATCGCCACGATGAACACCACCGTAGTGAAGTAGGCGACGACATAGTTCAGGAAGTTGAAGTCGTAGTCATTCTTCGCCAGGACGATTGTTGCAATGCCGAGCAGAATGACGTGAGGAAGCGGAGCAAGTAGTACAGCTCCGTTTTCGCCCACGGCGCGCTCCGTGCCGTCAGTCCTTCGCCCAATCCACGAGGTTTTGTTCTTCTTATGGTGCCACACTTCCACGAAGCTTTGAGTGAATGGGTGGACGATTGCCCCCCAGTCACACCGTAGCCCGCACAACACGCCGTAAAACATCGCGGTGCCGAACCGGAACAGTGTCATCAGCACGAGCCATATTGCAACCGCCGTTGGTTGCAATAGAGGGAAGTACGCTATGAACCGGCGCCGACGGATGGAGCAGGAGTTCTTCGCGTACGTCGGGAACAGCAAGTTGATCCACCATTCTTCGCGGGACGAGAGCACAGGAGCGAAAAAGTCTGCGGATACATTGATGGTCCGCTCGGCGAGGCCGAAACGCCTCAGTCCCATTGCGTGGCGACGTTTGTCGGTATGCCCGCCAACGAGGTCGTTCAGCGAGTAACGATATTGCCCGTATTGTCCGTCGAGCAACCACGATCGAATTTTCTTCGCTCGATGTTGTTTGCTCCAGACGACGCTGGCGCAGATCGTGTGCGTACCGCTCGCGTGGAACTGAATGAGCTCACGCTGGCTCGTAAGGTCGAAGACGTATCGCACTTCGTGCCCTTCAGGATTTTTAATCGACACCAACACGAGCGCATTCTTGATGTCGTTGTCGCGCACAAAATCCAAGAAAGGCTTCGCCACGCACCACTGAAGGTACATGGTAGCGCTTGACGTCGTTTGCGTGTAGTCGTAAAGGAGCTGGAGCCCGATATTGGGCAATTTCATCTCTCTTCTCACGCGCTTCGATAGAGTCGCTGACATCTTGCAGTCCTTTCATGCTTATTGAACCACGGACTTTATACAACATCTCGCTCGCAATGTCTAGTTATTTCCCGAGACAGCTTTACAGCCAATCAATGGGTTTTTTGTTGTGGGCCGCAAGATACTCGTTCGTTTTGCTGAATGGCTTGGAGCCGAAGAAGCCGCTACTATTTGCTTATTCAATTGAATTAGCAAGTAAGCCTACCTCGTCGCCTTATCCTCGCCTTTCACTTGCTTTTCATACAGATAAGCGTAGAATGCACGGACAGTTGGCTTCGGCCTCGCCCCCGCAAGGGGGAAAGAGTAGAAAACCGCTAGAGCATCGCTTTGGCGGCTTTCTTTCTTAATGCATCGAAAGGTGCCTTGTCGAGAAAGCCAATGCGGTTCTGTAACCGACGTGTATCAACGACTCGCAATTGCGAAAGATTTGCTCGAGCCTCCTGGTCTTCAATTAATCCAACAGGTACGCGTAGCGCGTGTTTACGCAGAGACGTCGTGAGCGGCACTATCAAGCATGCATCGGGGCCGAATCCTCGCATGATTACACACGGGCGAACGTGCCACTCGCCTTTCCCATCTTGTTCTGTGCCAATGTTTACACCAAGTCGACACCACCAGACTTCGCGCACGGTATACAAACGCGGTTGTTCGGCATTTGTTTTCTTCTTTACCTCGTTCCACCCATCAAAATCTTTTTCCATTCGTGAGATTGTAACATCCTACAACCAATCAATCGGTTTTTTGGAGTGGGCCGATAGATAGTCGTTGGTTTTGCTGAATGGCTTTGAGCCGAAGAAGCCGTTGTATGCTGAAAACGGCGACGGATGCGGCGATTCAATGACGAAATGCTTTGCGCGGTCGATGTGCGCGCCTTTTGCTTTGGCGTAGTTGCCCCACAGGATAAAAACGAGATTCTCGCGCTCTTCGGAGAGTTTGCGAATGACCGCATCGGTGAATTGCTCCCACCCCTGCCCCTGATGCGAACCCGCTTTGCGCGCGCTCACCGTCAGAGTCGCATTGAGAAGAAGAACTCCTTGCTTGGACCAATGTTCGAGATTACCCTTCTTCGCCAAGGCTTCGAAGGGCAAAGAACAATCTGCTGAAAGTTCTTTGAATATATTCTGAAGCGACGGCGGCAAGCGCTGGCCTTCGCTCACCGCGAAACACAGACCGTTGGCCTGATTGGGACCGTGGTACGGGTCTTGGCCAAGTATTACCACTTGGATTTTGTCGAACGGGCATAGGTCGAACGCGCGGAAAATATTCTTGGGCGGCGGGTACACAATCCCATGCAAGTATTCGCTTTTTACAAATTCCCGCAGCATCTTGAAGTAATCCTTGCCGAATTCATCCTTCAGCACCGCTTTCCACGACGCCTCTATCTGTACCTCCTTTTCCATACCCCCACTTTAGCCCGCGGTGAACGCAAGCGCGATAGCGGTGAGGACGGCAAGCGAGAGGCCGAATTTTTGATGCACCACAAGTCGTTCTTTATTAAAAAAGAGACCGAGTATCGCGGCGAGCGCAATGTAGCTCTCGGTGAGACCCGTCGCGAGACCGATGGGCATAAAAAGAGTCGCTGACGAATAGGCTACCCACGCAGTATTGTCGCTCACACTCACCGCAAGAATGAGTCCTTTATTTTTTCTCCAATTCGATAAGACCAAATGTCCCTGCCTCGTGTACAGGAGGTATGCGAGCGTCGAAACGGCCATAAAGGCGCTCGTAAACCAGTTTATCATCAGGGGGTCTGTCGCGCGCGACGCAAAGCCGAAGAGAAAGTTGCTGGCACCCATGCCGATGGTTGCGAGCACTGCAACGAGTACCCCCTTTTCCAGTGTCCGTATCCGCATACGACCGAAATGCTTATTAGAAACGAGAAAGATGCCGACGAGAAGCCCGACGATGAGCATCAGCTGTGTGCCCGTCATGACTTCGCCGATGATAAACGTAGAGAGTGCGATGGTGATAGGAACTTCCATTGCATAGATGGGCTCCACGACCGAAATTTTGCCGACGCGCAGCGCATCAAAGTCGAGCAGACCGGCGGCAAGAATGACAACGCTCGTTCCAGTAAGTACCAGCCAGTCAAATGCGCTTAACCCCTCGAGTGCCTGATATACGAACGGGAACAGTACGATGGCCGCAAAGGCGGTGATAAAGAAAAGAGCTTCCCAGTCGCCGAGCTTGCGGGCACTGCGCTGAATGAGAAAATCGCCGAATCCCCAACCCACGATGGCGAGCCCCGCGAAGAGAATTCCCATGAGTGATTACGCGAGCGCGCCCTCGCGCCGCAAAATCTCTTGTTTGCGCAGGGTGCCACCGCGGTTGTAATCACCGAATCCCCCATCCGTGCGCACCACGCGGTGACACGGAATAGTATCGTCGTAATTCGTGCGCATAATCGCTCCCACGGCACGCGCCGCGAGCGGATTCCCCGCATTGGTTGCAACCTCTTTGTACGTCATCGTCTTCCCTTCCGGAATCTTGCGGACAATATCGCGCACATTATCTGCAAACGTCTTCATTCACGTATTATACCTCGTTATGTTTCGTGCCTCAGAGGTATCTGCATGAATTCGATGCGTACATTATAAGCGGCCGGTCGGCCGCTTATAATGTACCGGCTCTACAAGCCGAGAGACTTGGTTTCTTTGCCTTTCTTCGCGAGCGCCAGCAGTTTCTTGCCGGCGAATTCACGATATCTGCAATAGTCACAATCCTCCGACGGCGCGGGAATCTCGTCGCTATCGAGACACTTCTTGATATCCATCAGCGTTCCCTCCACCCACGAATCGTCACCTTTGTGTGCGATAAGCGTCACCTCAAACTCAAGTCGTCCGTCAAATGATTTATTGTCTTTGCTCGCGTTGGCGTAGACGAAGTAGCCGGTATCCGAGACCTTGAAGCCGTTTTGGCGGAAGAGCCACTGATACACCTCCATCTGATGCTTGTAGCCGTCGTGCCATTCCTGGTCCAGCGCTTCGATTTTTTCGTCTTTGCTCGTCGATTTGTAGTCCACAATCATCAATTCCCCCTTGGGGTTCACCCACACGTCATCTATCGCACCGGAGACAGTGAATCCCGTCGGCTCGTGTTTGAAATCAATGCCTTTGAAATTCTCGCGCCAGATATGCATCTTGGCGTGCTGAAATGGTACTGCGTCTACCCCATACTGCTCCATCAGCGGATGTGATGTTTTCCCCGCGCGATGAATATCAAATTCTTTTTTGAGGAGCGCATCGACGGCGGAGTTGAGGTTGAACGGATATCCTGGCGGACGTGCGGTGCCGAGCTTGTTGTCTACATAAAAACAGCGCGGGCAGTCCTGAAACAGACCGATTTTTGACCTCGAAAGACGCCACTTATTGCCGCCGTAATTCCAGTCCGGCTTTCTGTCGGGTTTGTAGTACTGAGACATGGGGGAAGTATACCCCATTAGATAGCTACGCATCTAACGGGACAGGTCACTGCGCCGTTGGAGTTACCGGAGGCGGAGTGCCGTTGGTATCGGGGTGATGCTCGACGAACCAGTGTTTAAACTTGTTCTCCACATACCACATGCCGGTGAACATAATGAGGGACAGGAGCGCCGCAAAGATGGATACCGAGTACATGCCGAAGCCCACTGCCATACCGATGGCCGCGGTAATCCAAAGGCCGGCCGCCGTCGTTATGCCGTGCAATGATTCGCCGCGGAAAATGATGAGACCGCCGCCGAGGAATCCGATACCCGTGATGATGGCCGCGGCGATAAAAGTCGGCTGAACGTCCGCAAGCCCCAAGAACGCGATATTTACATAGTTGCCTATGACCACGAAAAGACACGCGCCCAGCGCGACGAGACCGAAGGTGCGCGTGCCGGCGGGTTGGCGCGCAAGTATCGCGCGTTCGGTACCGATGACGCCGCCGAGGACTATTGCAAGCACGAGTTTGAAAAACATGATGCTCGTCGGGTCGATAAATTGCGCTGTAGTCTGCATACGGGGATTATACGCTCAAATTGAGCACAATCGTTGAGCTTCTTCGAGTACCTGTGGAATCTTGCCCGGCGCGACGCCATACTCGCGCAGTGTGTGCGGGTCCCGCACGCTTTTACACAACACGACCTTGTTCTCCAAAAGCCGCCGTTTCTCTCCTTCGGAAAGTGTGGTCAAGGCCGTGAGCGGATGCACTTTGCCCTCCTCTATCATCTGCATCAGCCCGCGCGTGCGCGGATAATCCCAGCCGATGACGGTGAGATTGGAACAGCGGGCGTAGCGGATGGCGTTGCGCGTCAGTACCGTATTGGTAACGAGCCAGCCCTCGTCCACCCGCGAAGAAGCAAGCGGCGCCTGTCGAAGGTCGTCGTAACGGGCTTTCACATAGAGCGCGTCTTTGATGTCGGTCTTTCCGCCCGGCTCGTTGTGGAATTTGGCCTCGATGCCAACGCGCCTGCCGTCTTTCTCGGCTAGTACATCCACCTCGTGTGGAGCGCAACGGCCCATGAGCATCAAGTCGGTACGGACGCGCCAGCCGTGCGCACGCAACACCTCGGCAAGGAATTGTTCAAACGGAAATCCGGACGGCCCGAGCGCAAAAACCGCGCGCTTGACCGAATACCGCGCCGCGATAGGCGTGGCCTCGTTTTTCTTAAGCAACGCAAACGCTCGGCGGTAAATATCCTCGGTCGTCATGAGCGGCCGAAGTTCCTTGATGACCTCCGAGAGAATGTGTGCGCGCATGGTCGATGAGGCGCCGGCATGCGAAAGCGAGCGCTCGAGCTTCACCGGGTCAAACGGCTCCTGTTCTCCATCAGCTTTTGTTATGAAAATGTGCGGCATGTTTAATTGCGCTGGATGACGGGAATCACCGCGAGCCGGAGCGGCTCACCGTCGAGCGAGCCGATGAATTGTATACCCGCGGCGGGCGCGAACACGACGACGCGAAACGACCGCGGGGTATCTTCCCGTACACAAGCCACCGACGGCTCCTCCCAGCTCGTAAAAATAAGCTGGTATGTCGTGGTCGAAATTTGCACGGAGCGCTCGGATATCTGCGCGCAGGTGGACGGCGCCATGATGATACCCGATAGATAGTGCACACCCGGCTTCAGAGAATCGCGGATGAGGACGATGCGACTTTCATCAATCGCCTCTGCACGGATTGCACTCCCTGCCACGAGAAATACGGTGTAAGAAACCGCGCACGCGATAATAAAGAACCACACGAGGCGCACGAGCGCTTCTTTCATTAAGACTATTGTATCTCTTTTTTGAGCGCGACGACCAAACGCTATGCACATCCGCGGTATCACTTCTCCGCAAAAGGCATCACTTTTTGTTTTTTGTCCTCTTTCGGCTTCGCCGCTGCGGGCACGGGAGCTGTGTTTTTTGCCAGTATGCCACCACCGAGACAGCGACCGCCGTCATACACAACGGCTGATTGCCCCGGAGAGATTACGTGCGGCTCGCCGAAGTCGACATACGCGCGCTTGCCTTCGCTGCGTAGCTTGATGGGAAGCGGCGTCTCCCGGTAGCGCATTTGTGCGGCAAGGCCGGTAAGGAACGACGGAGCGACTCCCGATATCCAATGCATGTCCAGCACAACGGTGCCCGCGCGCGCCGCGTCGGAACGGTTTGCCGACACTATCACGATGTTGTTCTTGGTGTCGATACCGGTGACATAGTGCGGCGTCTTCGCCAACTGCTTCTTGGTGACGGTGAATCCGTGCCGCTGCCCGATAGTGTAGAGCGCGGCACCTTCGTGGACGCCGAGGATATGGCCCTTTTTGTCGGTCACGCGCCCCTCGGCAACAGTGATAAAGCGCTTCAGAAAATCGCGCATACTGACGTCGCCGACAAAACACAGGCCCTGACTGTCGGGCTTCTGCGCGACGGGAAGGGAGTGCGCTTTTGCATATGCGCGTACCTGTTTTTTTGTCATTGCGCCGACGGGGAACGCGGAGCGCGAGAGGTCGCCCTGATTGAGTTGGTACAAAAAGTACGACTGGTCTTTGTCTTTGTCGACACCGCGCCACAGCTCGGGACCATGCTCGCCCTGTTTTATCTGCGCATAATGACCGGTCGCAACCACATCGGCACCCTCGGCGCGCGCCCATTTAGAGAACGCGCCGAACTTGATACTGCGATTGCACAGCACGTCGGGATTCGGTGTCTCGCCCGCGCTGTACGACGAAATCATTTTTGTGACGACCTCATTTTTGTACTCTTCGGACAAATCAATCTCTTTGAACGGTATGCCGAGCGCTGCGGCAACGCGCATCGCATCGAGCCGGTCGCGCTGCCACGTGCACTCGATAAATTCCGGCTGCCAAATCTTTATGAAAACGCCCACAACCTTGTGCCCCTGTTCTTTGAGGAGCGCGGCACTCACCGCGCTATCCACTCCTCCCGAAAGCCCGACAAAAACCGTATGCGCCATCGCACTACTATATCAAAATTTACCAACGTACCGAGGTTTAATCTCATCATCTCGTGGCAAGGTAAGACCTTGCCATTTTTGTGTTATGCTTTTTGCCTATGGGCGATCGCATCGTTTATTTCCAACCCGGAGAATGGTTCCACTGCTACAGTCGCGGTGTCGATAAAAGACGTGTATTTATATCAGCAAGCGATTATCAGCGTTTTCAGGCGCTGCTGTATGCATGTAACAATACTGATATGATTCACGTCAGTAATTACGGTCAAGGCTTTCGAAGTAAAAATCTTACTAATGTACTGAGTATTCCTCGGAGCGAATCGCTTGTTGACATCGGGGCATATAATCTGATGCCAAACCATTATCACCTTTTGTTGCGGGAACAGGTTGATGGTGGGGTGACTTCGTTCATGCGCAAAATCGGAACTGCGTACACCATGTACTTTAATATCAAGAACAAGCGCTCGGGTGCACTGTTCGAGGGTGCATTCAAAGCGAAACACGTTAAAACGGATGCGTACTTCCGCAGAGTGTTCAATTACATTCAAGGCAATCATGCAGAACTTTCGGAGCCGCGATGGAAAGAAGGTGTCATCCAAAACGACCGGGCACTTATAGAGTCACTTCTCGCCTATCCATACTCGAGCCTTAAAGACTTCAACGGACCATCGAGACCAGAGCGCGCAATAGTTAACCGCAACTCGATACTCGACATCATTGACGAAATTCCGAACCCTAGAAAAATCCTTGAGGACGCTCGCATATTCGCTCGACTACACGAGGACGGCCTGTAACGCATCTACCTTATGGCAAGGTCTTACCTTGCCATTTACTGAGAAGCGCGGCTGACACCGCGCTGTCCACGCCACCGGAAAGTCCGACAAAAACCGTGTGTGCCATTGCGTAAGGATACTACAGTGGACAAAAGAATGAACCCCCGCGAGAGGCGAGGGTGTGTTGCTCATGAGCAAGGAAGACCCTTGCTCATGATTTTGCGGAAATCAGTTGTACGCCGCCGGCCTCACCTGCCCGCCGTCTTCTACTGGCAAATGTCGCGGATTGTCGAATCTTTTCGCTTGACCCTCGCCCCATGTCCCACAATAACCGGCGGCGTCGCCACAGTAACCCGCGTGCGTGTACGGAAACTGTCCGTCACCGTCACAGCAAATGCCGTGACCAGGGAAGATCGGGCGTCGGCAACAAGCGCATAATGTGCTGAATGTATTGAGATATTCGCTCGCACACACGGCACATTTTGTCGACTCTTCGAAAGTGCACTGAGTGCCGAGCACCGCTATTTCGAATGGCGACTGCCCATTGTGCCCGCACTCGAAGCGTTTCGTGTTCGGAACAACCGGCACAGGTGCCGCGGTTCCTCTAAACAGACGGACCAATCTTTGCAAAGCCATGACTGCCTCCCCTTTGGCGCTGGCTACATGGTTACACGACCATGTCGGCAAAGCAACTTAAAAGTATCTTGCCTTGTTGGCGAGCTGACATGAGTACGTCTTGCAGAAATGGGTCACGCCGCGCCGGTCGGCGAGAAAATACAGGTAATCGTTCTTCGTCGGAACGGCCGCCGCCAGTAGCGAATCGAGCGAGGGATTCCCTATCGGCGTCGGCGGGAGACCTTTGTTGATGTATGTATTGTACGGCGAGGGCGTGACAAGGTCCTTCATGGTGATTTGGAATGTTCCTTTCCCGTGCGTGTAGGCGAAGGTTACGTCCACCTGCAAGGGCATTCCGCGTTTGATGCGATTCCACAGCACGCCGGAAATCATTTTGCGGTCGGCGGTGTTGTACGCTTCGCGCTCGAGAATGGATGCCATCACGACGATGTCGCTGACACTGCGGGTCGAGCTCGCGATTTGCGGCATGATAGTCTCGATTTTTGAATCGAAATTCTGGCGGAGTGTCTGTATCACCGTGCCTTCATTTGCATTGGGAAGGAAAAAATATGTGTCGGGGAAGAGGTATCCCTCCTGCGATTGCGCCTGCGCAAGAAAATTCTCCTTGTTGAAGCGCTCCAAGTGAACGCTGAAAATCGCCGCCATCTCTTTCACGGTCGCTCCCTCGGGGACGCGAATCCTCGCCGGCTCGAGCCCGAACGCGCCGACCGACATCGCGCGCGCGATGGTAAACAGGTCGCGCGGCTCCTTAAACAGGTAATCGCCCGCCTGCGCGGTACGCGTGGTGCCAAAAAGCGTCATCAACACCCTGAATGCAAACGGCGAACGTATCACACCGTCGTCGTACAGGGTCTCTGCAATTTGGCTAAGTGTTTCCCCTTGCGGCACGGAGACAAGCTCGTTCACGGGAAAATTGTCCGGCGCCTGTATCAGAGCGAGCCATGAGTACGTCGACAGCGCCCCGAGGATTACGAGAATGACAATAGTGCGGCGGTTGGCATGCAGACGCCAGCGCTCCGAAAGTTGTGCCTGCAGACCGTCAAGTACGGAAAAGAACTTCTCCAATGCGGCCTTGAGAGAATCCATGAACTATTTCGGAAGGTTCGCAGGCGGTTCGGCCTTGGTCGCGGCCATCCGCTGGATACCCGGCACGGCGACAGCGCGGCTCGGCGGATGCCACAGAGAGGCAATCGTCTCGTTGGTGAGCACGTTGGTCGGCAAAATCCACGGCGAATTGAAGAACGAGCGACGGCGGAACGCATCATGCACGCGGTACCCCTGATTGATCCACCGGTAATCATGAAAGTCCTGCCACGGATAATCGAAATCGCAGTGCCATTTTTTTGGACGCAGGTGCGTACCGTATTGCGGGTTGCCGAACGGGCGCCATATCCAACGGAACCCCGTGAAGATGGGTCCGCGCAAGTCGCCTTCGACCCAGTAGATACCGCGCATGCCGACCTCAAAGGGGTATTTGCCGAGGTGGCGCTCCATTGCCTTCATCATCTCGTTCTGTTTCCAAGACGGTCTCGGCGAGACGTGCTTGTCTTCTTCTTCGCCGTGCTCCGCAAGGACCTCTTTGAGCGTTTCCGCGGGAATGATGGCGGCCTCGGCGCGAAGCTTGTTGACTTCGTTTTCAACCATGTCCTTCCACAGATTGTCTTCGTCGGGCTTGCCAAACGGGTTGAGAATGTACCGCTTGCCCAATTTACGCAGAACGATTTGTATCCACAATTGTTCGTTGGGCTTGATACTGGACATGAATTCCAGCACGTTGGCGAGCGGGTCTATTTTGAATTCCTCTTTCGGGTCCTTGTCCAATTCAAAATCCACGTACGTGCGCGGTTGGTATGCGTTAATCCTGAAATCCGTTTGACCGATGCCCATATACGTCATAAGCGGCCACTCGACGCCCCACACGTTGTGCTTTTCGGGGTCATACTGGAACTTCGTCGCATAATCTTCCACCTCGACAAGCTCTATTTCGGGATAGTGTGCATAAAGCATCCCCTCGATAATGTCTTTGTAATTCTTCCAGCACCAAATATAGAAATGTATCTCTCCGCCGAAACTCGCAATCTCAAAGGAGAAGAACGGACGAACCTGCCCCCTCCACGCACGGTGGAGAAAGGTCGTCTCGCCGGAGGAAAGATTGAGACTGGTGAGCGCGAGCTCCATGGCACGCGGCGAGCGAGCGACTTCGCGCGGGATTTTCATCTCGAGCAGTACCGGCTGACGGCCGGAAATATAGAGCGACTGAATGTAGGTTACCCAAGCCTTCCATGCTCCGATGATGAGCCCGATGGGCACCCATATCGGAGCGGTGGCGACGAGCCAGTTGAACGTGAAGAGTGGGAGGTTGGGAATGAAGTTGCCTAATATGAGGTACAGGCCGAAAAAAACGATGCCGAGCATGAACGCGCGCGATATACCCCACTCACCCCAGTAGCCGATGTCGAACAGTTCTTTAATCCAATGCGGGATTGGTCCGTGACTGCCATGCGCCATGGCGGTATTTTAACACGAACGCCGCGCATAGCGCGGCGTTCGTACGTATCCTGTTGGTGAACGTTATTGCGGCTAGCGAGGAGCGAGGTGTGAGCAAGCTCATACCTCGTCCGAGCGAAGACGCAAAAAGGATTTTGTAGAAATCCTTATTTGGCGAGCGAGTAGCGGCCGTCGGAAAGGCGCGTAAACATGTTGTTCTGAAGATTGACCGAAATGGTCGCGTCTTTGACATAACGCTCGCGCTTCACACGCTCGATGATGTCCTCGCGAGAGAGCGGTCCTTCGCGCTCGATAATTCCTTTGATGACCTCGCGAACGACGCCCGGCTCGTAACCCCATTCCTTGAGCGCGTACAGACCGCGTCCGACGAGGACGAAGCGGTTGTCCTTGATGAGCTCGTTGTGAGTCGTTGCGGGATGCGTCTCGCGGCCGAAAAGCTTTTCGATACCTTTGGCGACTTCGGTGAAATGCATCGGCGAGCCGTGGCGCTTGAGCGTGAGGTAGGCGAAATCGCGCGTATTCTTGATACGCACATGCGGAGACTCCTGCCGGCCCCATTCGCCGAGCGGATTTTTGCCGACACGTTTCGAAATGAGAAGCCAGCGCGTCATGACATCGTCGGGGCGGTTCTTCACTCCCTGCTGTTTGAGATGCTTTGCGAACAACTGCAAAAATTCATCCTCCGGCGTGAGGCGGTTTGTTTCGAGCGATTCGTAAAGTGCGGTAAGCGCCTGTTCCACCTGTTCGGCAAGCTGTTCATCAATGTGCCAGCGCGTTTTGAAATCCGCATCTTCGCGGCGGAAATCGAAATGATGCCCGACAGTGAGAAGGAATACGATGTGATTGTGGTCGGCCTCGTTCTTGGCGGTTTCGCGGAGTACCGTCTCTTCGGCGAGAACACCGCCGAGTGAGGCAAGCGCGCGCTTGAGGTCTTCGAGTGTCGGTGCGTGCGTCTCGTACGCATCGGAGTCGCGCACGGTCGAAAGACCGTGATTTTCTATCTGGCGGATGCGCTCGCGTGTGATGCCGTACTCCTGTCCGATGGCATCGAGGGTGCGGGACTCGCCTTTGCCGGAAAGACCGAAACGGTCAATAAGCACGCGGCGGGAGCGCTCGGGAAGCTCCGAAAGGAGCTCTTTTGTGACGTTTTTGACCGAAAATGAAAGCATGGTATATGGGCGATTTCTATAGCCAATTTGACTATTTGGAATGCCGTGGCTTTGTTGTAACAAATACCACGCCCCGCGTCAAGTGTGCAATTCGGGATTGCACAATCCACCCCTTCTCCACAGGCAAGTCCCACATCGCGGGATTTTGCCGTGAATCCAAAAAATCTCACCGTGCTAGAATCGCCAGATGATTGCCCAGCCGACACGCGTCCCCCCGCAAGATATTGAAATGGAACGTGCGCTTCTCGGTGCGCTCCTGCTCTCCCCCGGTGCAATGTACGAAATCGTAGATGTCGTCGGCATTGACTCTTTTTATGCGGGCAAACACCGCACCATATTCGATGCGATGCTCAGCCTGCATACCAAGGGCGAACCCATCGACGTTGTTACCGTTTCGGGCAAACTCAAAGAGCGTAAAGAACTGACCGCAATCGGAGGCGCTGCATATCTCTCCGAGGTCGCGGGCGCCGCCGCCTCTCCCGGCTCGGCGCGCCACTACGCACAGAGTGTCCAGACAAAATTCGTACTCCGTAGTCTCATAGAGGCGGCGGCGAAAATCGGAGAACTCGGTTTCGAGGAAGACCGCGACATCGAGCAGGTGCTCGACGATGCGCAGTCCGCCGTTTTCCAAGTCACCAACTCACCGATGCTTCAGAGTTTCAGCGCCATCAAAGAGGAGCTCGCTGGCGCGTGGGAACGGCTCGAATTACTGCAAAAGCACAAAGGCGCACTCCGCGGAGTACCGACCGGCTTCCCCCAGCTCGACAACATGCTCTCCGGTCTGCAAAAATCCGACCTCATTATCCTCGCGGCGCGTCCCTCGATGGGTAAGACCGCGCTCGCTCTCGACATCGCCCGTCAAACTGCGGTCAAACACAAAACCGCTGTCGGTATTTTCTCGCTCGAAATGGCGTCTGAACAACTTGTCGACCGTATGCTTGCGGCGCAGGCGGGTGTGGATTCATGGCGCCTGCGTACCGGCAAAATCTCCAAAGACGACGAGTACGACCGTCTGCAGGAGGGCATCGCGCAATTGAGCGAGGCGCCTATCTATATCGACGACAAACCGGGAACCACCGTGCTCGCCATGCGCTCCGTCGCGCGGCGTCTCAAAATGGAAAAGGACCTCGGACTCCTCATTGTGGACTACCTCCAACTCATCACGCCGGGCACGAGCCGTGGCAACGACAACCTCGTTCAGCAAATCACGGAGATATCGCGCTCGCTCAAATCGATGGCGCGCGAGCTCAAGGTACCGGTCCTCGCACTCTCACAGCTCTCCCGTGCCGTGGAACAGCGCCGCGGCCGGCCTCGCCTGTCCGACCTGCGCGATTCCGGCTCCATCGAGCAGGACGCCGACGTCGTGATGTTTATCCATCGCGAAGACAAAATGAACGCCGACACCGGCGCCGAGAAGACCAACGTCGCCGAGATTCTTATCGAAAAACACCGCAACGGCCCCATCGGCAAAGTTGACCTGCTTTTCGATGAGTCGAAGACAACCTTCCGCTCCGTGGACAAGAGCGACTTCGGCGATATCATGACAGAGGCGCAGGTGGGGGGCGGAGAAACGCCGTTCTAAGTGTTATACATGTTGCATTTGTTATATTTGACGGCAATTTGAACAGCTAGAACATTTATATCATTTTCAACAATTCTATGGACCCTATCGAGCGACTGGCGAGACTTTTTGAACGCTTCCCCGGCATCGGGCCGAGACAAGCTCAACGTTTCGTGCAATTTCTTTTGCGAAGCACGCCGTCGGCACGGCGCGAGTTTGTGGATGCGATACAGAGCCTGGGCGGTGCGGTGCATCAATGCCCCGAGTGCATGCGCTTCCATGCTTGGCCCGCCGAAGCCTCGGCGAAGGGGGCCGGGGACAAAAAGCTCTGCGGCATCTGTACAAATCCCGAGCGCGACAAGACCCATCTCGCTGTCGTTGCGAACGATGCCGACCTGCTCGCACTCGAACGCAGTGGCACGTTCCGCGGACAGTACTTTGTGCTTGGCGGCACCATATCTCTGGCATCGGAGAAAACCAACGGCCTGCGTATCAAGCAACTGCTCGAATCAGTCCCCGCCCGCGTGGGAAAAGGCATGAGCGAAATCATTCTCGCCTTCCCCGTGAACCCCGAAGGCGACGCCACCGCAATCCGCATTCGCGAGGACATCGTCGCGCACAGTCCGGACATCAAGGTCACTGCCCTCGGTCGCGGCCTCTCGACCGGCAGTGAACTCGAATACGCCGACCCCGAGACCATCAAGAGTGCGTTGGACTCACGGCGCTGATGGGGTATCGTATAGAAAGCACCTACCGTTTCAACACGTGAAAACCGTGAGGCAGCCATGACCGCAAACCTGTTAAGCGTGCCCTGTGCCAACTGCGGTGCAGATCGCGCATCGCACGACCCTGCGTTCAAGGACTCGATGGAGGACTCCAACATCCCCTATGCGGGGTTTGCCGTAACGTTGATGGAATGCACCGGCTACGTCGCTGGGTTTCCTCTCGAATCGCGGCATCCGTCTGTCGAGCAGACCATTTGAATCCGGAAGGACACAACGAATAGGCCGCCCGGTGGGCGGCCTTTTGATATTACGGAAGCGTAGTGATACGTACGGTGGCGTACGGCTGGCGGTGACCCTTTTTCTTGAAATAGCGGCTCTTCTGGCGGTAGCGGATGACGGTCACTTTGTCGGCGCGGCCGTTTTCCACAAGCTCGGCGGCGACTTCGGCACCCTTGATGTACGGCGCTCCGACGACCGTCTTCGCTCCGTCGTCGGTGAGAAGCACCTTGTCGAATGTAATCTTTGCGCCAGCCTTGTCGGCACCTTTCAATTTTTCAATATCCAAAACGCTGTCCTGTGTGACGACGTACTGTTTTCCACCAGTCTCGATTATCGCAATCTTTGCCATAGTGAGGCGCCACTATAACCTGCTTATTCATCCGCCGCAAGAGCCGGTTTCTCCAATAGAGGCGACTCCAGCTCCGCTGATTCGCCCGTAATGCGCAGTACGTCTTTATCTATTTTGCCGAGTTCTTTGGAGCCGGCATTGAAATGATTTACCGTAGTAGAAAGTGAATTGCCGAGCTTTTTGTAGTAGTCCTGATACGCGTTGAGATGGCGACCGAGCGCCTCGACATTCTTGGCAATATCTTTGGCCGTTTCCTCAATCTTAAACGCCTTGAATCCGTAGAGTACGGATTGCAGGTACGCGGCGAATGTTGTCGGGCTCACGATGATGACCTTTTTTTCGTTGTACGCATAGTCGATGAGGTTGCGCGTGTTTACCTTGACCGAACCGACCTCGTTGATGAGCAAATCGTAGTAAATAGCTTCCGCGGGGATGTACATGAACGCGAACGGGAGCGTCCCGTCCCTGGGACGCACATATTTTGAGGTCTCGTCGATGCGCGTCTTGAGGTCGTTCTTGAATTGCTTTTCGAGCTCGGCCCGCTGTGTGTCGTCTATCGCGTTTACCAGCCGCTGATAGTTGTCGAGCGAGAATTTCGCGTCGATGGGTATCACGCCTTCTTTCGTTTCGATAACGGCGTCCACGGTCTCGCCACCCGGAAATTCGTACTGCATTTTGTATGTCCCCGGCGGCAGAATATTGGAGAGAATGAGCTCAAGCGATGCCTCGCCGAGATTCCCCCGCTGTTTCTGATGCTTGAGCACCTTTTCGAGGTTGGCCAATTGCTCGGCAATCACCATGAAGCGGGTCGTTGATTCGTTGGTCTTGGTCTGCTCGACGCGCACTTCGGTAAGCTGCTTCGCCACAAGATCGCGGATGTCGCTTGCGAGCCGCTGTGATTCGCCGAACTGCGCTTTCATGGACTCAAACATCCGCGTCGTCCCCTCGCCGAGCTTGGAATCCATGCTCCGCTCAAGCTCCTGAATCCGCTGTTGCAAAAGCACCATTCCCTGACCTTCTTGCGGCTGGCGGGGTGCCCACAGGAGATACACGAGTGTGCCGAGAATTGCGATGAGAAGTCCGACTACAAGCCATTCCATAGAAAGGCATTTTACCATTGTTTGACGCTCTATCCATTCGGACGTAGTCTTGAGACTGGCGGGAGGACTCTGAAATGTTCATTCTAAAACTGACGCTTCTCCTAACGGTGATGCACGGCGGCACGACATTCGAGGGCGGCCACCATGTTGCGATATTCCTCACTGCACAAGAATGCATGGAGGCCATTCCGAGCGAAATCGATAAGTTGATGGCAGTGGCGAACGGCACAATGCTGAAGTTGAACAAGCCCATCCGCGCCGTCGTTATCGGCGGGTGCAGGGCTCCAATATTCCTCCGCTCAGTGAGACGGCCGCCGGTATCCTCCGGCGGCTGATTTTTTTGATATAATCTGCGGATATGCTCACCCAACAAATCAAGACCGACATGACAGCGGCGATGAAAGCCCGAGACACGCTCAAGGTCAATACGCTTCGCGGAGCCATGACCGCATTTACCAATGAGCTCGTAGCAAAAGGGCGTAAGCCCACCGAGGAGCTTGCGGACAACGACGCCATCACGGTGCTCAAGCGACTTGCGAAACAGCGGCAGGATTCTATTGAACAATTCACCAAGGGCAACCGGCCGGAACTTGCGGAAAAAGAGTCGAAAGAGCTCGAAGTATTGAAAGCATACCTGCCGCAAATGGCGAGCCGTGAGGAGATTGAAAAAGTCGCACTCTCAAAGAAAACCGAGCTTGGTATCACCGACGTCTCCGGCGCGGGCAAACTCATGGGTGCAGTGATAAAAGAATTCGCCGGCCACGCCGATGGTGCCGATGTGAAAGCCGTAATTCAGGGCTTGTTTTCTTGACCTCCTCTTGACACTAGACAAATCTCGTTGTCGTGATATAATTAAAGGTAGTATAAATTGTTGTGTTTGTTGCGTTGCGTCCCCGTTTTTCACTACACGAGGACCCAATGGCTGACATAAAAGAACTCGCTAGAAATGCTGTGAAGAAGCTTGCCGAAGGCAACGCGGTCAACGAGGCCGATGCCATAAGCAAAGCGATTCGCGGAGCTGGTATCACCCATCGAGGTGACCATCAGCGTCTCATGCGCGAAGTTGGTACACAGTTTGTCCGTAACAAGCGGGATGAAGAACGTGCCAACCGAAGAAGCGCCTGATGAAAAACTTCGACAAAGGCCAACCGAAGGTTGCCCGGGTCATTCCACCGAACGAGTGCGTCATCTTCTGCAAAGGATGGAGCATTGCGTTCGTATGGGATTATCCGCTCGAAACCGAAATGTTGTGGGAGAAACTCCACGGCAATGCCATCGATGACCGCCCAACGCCGCAGCCGCCAAACCTCGACCCGCTCAGGCCTCTTAAGGAATTGACCAGGTGGGACAGGATAGCAGCGAAGAAATTGGCGTTCGGCACCATCAAGGGCAATCGTGAGCGAGCTCTCAAGCAAGCCGAAAAAGATGCAGCAAAAGCACAAAGGGCTCTCGAAGAGCCACTATTGTTATGACCGCGGGGACTAGTATCGTCCGTACCCCGCGGTTTTTGTTTTTTTATTTTAAAGCGCGCGGCCGAGGTAGATGGAGTACGCGGCGGCCGCTGCGGCACAGAGAAACGCAATCATGAAAGTGAGCGGCACCGAGGCGACGGCAATCAGCATGACTACCAGCAAACACACAAGCAATCTGCCGAGCGCGATTCCCATCTCTTTGAGCGCCGTGTGCTCGTCGACAAACGTGGTGTTGTCGGCCGACTGCTCGTACGTGCCCACATCAATCCCCCGCCGCTGCGGACGCGAGCCGATATAAAAATACGTGTCCACCAATATCACGCCGACGGCGCCGCCCACGGTGAGCCGCATAATCCACGCCGAAGCCGCGAGGAGCGCGAGGGTCGACGAGCTCGCGCGTGAAAGCGGACTATGGAATAAGCTCCGGATGAAGAGCCCCAAAAGGTACGTCACCGAAAGTACGATGCCGAGCATCGGGTACGACCAGTTGAGAAGTATGAAAACGACGAGCGGCCACAAGAGGATGAGCGCCGCGCCTTCGATGCCGTGCATGACCGCTTCCAGCGTCATACGGCGCCGCGAGTGCGAAAAGAGTTCATGGAACGTCTGACGATAATTCCAGATGAAGCCCTCGTGCACATCCCTCATTCCGGAGAGCGGCAAAATAGTAACGACCGAAAGAACCGCCGCGACCGATAAGAGCACTATCGGCGAGACCGGACCATAGGTAAGGAGGAGTCCTGCAACGGCGGGCATGAAGGCGACAAGAATTTCGGCGGCATAACGGGTCCGCGAAGGCATTATTTCGCGCGCCTGCTCCACGAGCGCCACTTCATACGGCACCCAATAGAATGCTCTGTACGCACCCATGAGCACGGCAAACAATCCTACACCCCACCCGAATCCGCCGATATATCCGGCAAATGACGCGGAAAGCACGGTGAATGCGGAGGCGAGGAATAGCACGGCATACACCATGAGCCGTCTGAAACCGTGACGGAGCAAGCGTGCGGTCCACGGCGTGAGCAATATGGTGACGACTTGCGTGAGCGCATACGTGAGGACGACAGACGCAATGCCTTCGGCAATGCTTCCGTACCGGACGTAGAAAAACTGAAAAATAAATACCCACGCATACACCTGCGCAGCCGAAAGCGTTACCCGCAGGAGCACCCGATGGAGAGCGCGGGCGCGAGGGAGCGGCATACTATTCGGTGTCGACGTGAACCCGGCGTTTTGTCAGCGGCGCGAGGAGCGGTACGCCTGCGACGAGCGCATACCCGACCCACACATTCCAATCCGCATAGAGCTGCCACCCTGAATACGGGACCGAGAAAACCATGTCGAGAAGTATCACGATTATCGCCCACCCGATGGAATGCGGAAGAATATCTTTCCAAGATGAAAACTTGAGCGAATGTGCGGCGATGGTCGCCGTGACGATGAGGATAATGATGGCGAGCATCCGAGGCAAGAACCCTGCGGTGAATCCGTAGAGAACGAGTCCCGACCATGCGAGATACATGACCGCGTAAATCACGATACCCCACCCGAGCATGGAGGCGTATTTCATAGCCTCATTATGCGCTACATTACGCTCCCTGCATTGCTTTGAAGCGCTCTCATGTGGATAGCCAATACAAAAGCTCCGCCGAAGCGGAGCTTTTGTCGGGACGGTCAGTGCCGCTGGAAATTACCAACGTCCACCGCCGCCTCCGTTTCCACCGCGACCACCGCCGCCGCCGCCATATCCACCGCGGTCGTTGCCGCCGCTGCGGAAATTGTTGCGAGGGCGCTCTTCCATCGGACGGGCCTCGTTGACCGTAAGAGTACGACCACCGAAATCCTTTCCGTTCCAGAGCTCGATCGCCTTCTGGGCGTCTTCGTCAGACGTCATCTCCACGAAACCGAATCCCTTGGAGCGACCACTCATGCGATCCATGATGATAGTCGCCGACTCAACGGCTCCGGCTTGAGAGAAGGCCTCGCGAAGTTCGTCTTCCGACGTAGAGTACGGAAGACCACCCACATAAAGCTTCTTTGCCATGTTGTTCTTGCTTCTTCTTTTCCTTTAAAAATGTAAACCGACTTTTTCCCTGCTTGGCATGGAAATACTTACATTCGACGACACTTTAGCACCCCACGTCAAATTGGCAAGGCTAGGTGGGGATTACCTGTGGGTACGTCTTGTGGGTTACAAGTCCATGCTCGCCGTCGCTCGCAAATTTCCGGACAACCCAGTAGGTCTGACCTACTGGGTTTGCCGTTCAAAATACAAGCGATTGATCCCTCTACCGGACGGAAATACTGAAGCTTTGCACATCAACCTTACCTGCCAAACTTTTTGTAAAGAATTGCACGTAGTATGTACCGGATTTCGAGAATGTATGAGTAAAGCTCGGGCTTGCCGTAAATTCAGCATCGTTTGGAATACCTGAGCCTTCACTCACGCTAACTGGAGAACCATCGGCCCAAATGACCGCGAAGCGCGTTGCCCCGGGCACTGATATCTCCCACATGCCGGCTTGGCCAACCGAAAGTGATGTTGGACCGGATACAGCAGTTACGGCAGTAGAGGAGCATAAAGATACCTGCTCATTGGAAATTATGAAAGCAGGACTTTCTGCGACGACTGCGCCGGTTGTTTTGTCTACTAAGAGCAACCTGTACCAATTTTGAGAGTTATCGAAGTTGCACGGCACGTTCCAAACTATTTGATTTCTTTCGCCAGAACTAGTGACATTGTCAGTTACAACAGAAGATATTTTGCTTCCCACTGGAGTTGAAACAACATTGAGCGTTAATTTTCCAGAGTAATCACCGGCCCAAATTACAACGTGAGAACTTCCACGAGTAAGAGATTCACTTGCAACTGGTGAGATGAATTCAATAGACTGCCCGGCTTGCGAATTGACTGACGGATTTGAAACAGTATTTTCTGTCGGCAAAGTCCTATTCGGCCCAAAAAGAGTGTTTTGCGGATTTTCAAAAGTGGTCTGCGAAGGTGCTTGCCGTTGAACGACGTAATACGCGCCGCCGCTGACCACAATCAAGCCAAGCACTATCGCTATCAAAACACTGATACCTAAAAATCCTCGTTCAGTTTGCATAAATAAAAAGTGGGGAAAATTTAATAATTACACCCACACAATACCACGTTCTTCGTCAAATTCGGATTAGTGGACCAGCGGGGAATCGGACCCCGGACCTCCTCATTGCAAATGAGGCATTCTACCACTGAACTACTGGCCCTATTTCATTATCCTCGCAACCTCTCACCTACCCATCGCAAGATGTATAGCATGTTCCAGGAATTCCGTCACCGATGAACCCACCGCTTCAAGCATCGAAGGGAACGTCGCGCCCGGATACAGCCCCGGTATCGCATTGACCTCAAGAAGGTACACGGCGGTCGGGGTCACGATGAGGTCGGAGCGCGAAAAGTGCGACATACCGAGCGCGCGATGCGCTCTGCGCGCGGTATCGGCGAGCGTGAGCTTTTGCGTATACGAAAACGGACTCGGTACAGAGTGACGCATCGTCCCGCTTTCATGCGGTTCCCTGCCGAGAAACATTCCCTCCCGCTCCACGTGCGCGGGCGGCAGCACATACAGCTCTTCATTCCGGAAGTTATCTATCACACCGACCGAGGCTTCCTTGCCGCGCACATATTCCTCGACAAGCGCGGAACCGAACGCATCAAGCACGTCCCCTATCGCATCGGGTAAATCGACAACGGTCGCCGCGACCCGTATCCCGCTTCCGGCGCCTTCCAAGGCCGGCTTCACGATATACGGCGGCCCGAATTGCGAGAAAGTGAGGCCGGCCATATCCGCGGTATTCAGCTCATTGCGTGGCGTAAAGGATACCCCGCGCGGGACACGAATACCCGCTTGAGCGAGAATTTCACGTGCGCGGTTTTTGTTGAGCGACAATCCTGCGGCAACCGGTCGCGCGCCCGCATACGGAACACCGATTTGCTCTATCACGCGCTGCACCGTCCCGTCCTCACCCACTCCACCGTGCAGTGCGTTCAAGACAACGTCCACCTGCGCAAGCGCGCGGGCCGGCGTCGCCGGTGACCCCCGCAAATGCCACAGACCCGTCTTGTCAACAAGAATATCCCGCACGTCATATTTCTCCTCCGGCAATGCATTCAACATTGCCGCACCTGTTTTGAGCGAAAGATTGTATTCGCCGGAAGTCCCGCCACGTAGAACACCGACTATCATCCGTGCCATTCCGCAAAGTATATCACTTTGCGGAAGTATCAAGTTTCGGGTATCAAGTATAAAATTGTTACTTTCTGTTTTGATACTTGTTTGGTACTTGCTACTTGTTACTTGAAACTTATTCGCTGTCGACGTTTTCTATGCCACTCGACAGCGAATCTATGGGCTTCGCTGTTGGCAAGCAGGATGTCGCGCTCATACGCTTCTGTCACCCGCCGCTCACCGATGAGCCGCTCCGGCTTATGCCTCTCGTTCTTGACGACACCGACTACCGGTATACCTACACCCGCCTTGCGCAAGACACGCTCAGCGACACGTACCTGCGCCGTGCCGCCATCCACGACAAGCGCGCGGGGCAAGGGCCACTCCGCATGAGCAAGGCGCCGCTCCAACGCCTCGACGAGAGCCGCCACGTCGTTGTTGGTCGCGTTTTTAATTTTGAATTTGCGGTACGCCGATTTGTACGCCTCGCCGTTGTCCACAACAGTCATCACGGCAACAGTCTCTGTGCCGGAAGTGTGCGCTACGTCGAACGCCTCAATGCGGGCCCCACCGCCGGCAGAAACCCGTTCGTGCCTGATGAGCGATACGTCGCGAATGTGTTCGAGCGCTGATATCTGACGCCGTAGGGTGTGCGCCTTTTCATACTCTTCCGCCTTCGCTACCGCTTTCATTTCTTTTGCCAATTGCCGCTTCAGTCCTTTGAAATTACCCGAGAAAAGTTGACGAATATGTCTGATTACGACCCCGTACTCGCCTTTTGAGATTTCTCCCGAACACACCCCCGGACAAAGCCCTATCTGTCTGTTGAAACAGGGCTTGCCCGTTTGCGGCGTGCACTTGTCTCGAAACGGAAATATTTTGCGGACGATTTTTACGGCCTCTCGCAGTGCGAGGCCCTGTGTGAACGGACCAAATACAGCCTGTAGCTTGTAGCTGGTAGCTTGTAGTCCGAACAATTCGCGTCCGCGCACGACGAGTACGCGCGGGAAATCTTCCTTCGTGATAACGACGTAATTAAAACTCTTGTTGTCTTTTGCCATCGCGTTGTACGACGGCTGATGACTCTTGATGAGATTGGCTTCGAGGATAAGCGCCTCGAGTACCGAGTCGGTCTTTGTATGAGCAACTGAGGTCGCTTCATTCACCATCCGCGCCACCGCCTCGCCGCGAGTGGAAACGATGTCGGAAGCGAAATAGCTACGCACGCGGTCGCGCAGTGACGTAGCCTTCCCTATATAGAGAATCTTTCTTGCTTTTTTGAAGAAATAGACCCCCGGTGAGTCCGGAAGTTTGAATTTTGAGAGTTTTGTGCGCTCCATAGCCATAGAGTCTGCCGCAGTATGGTGACTGCGGCAAGCTCATGGTGTTCGATACATCACTTGGCCAATGGCCGGGTGAGTATTGCCGTGTACGTGTCGTACACATAGTCGGGCAACGGCCCACCCTCCAGATACTGCTGTACATCAGCGTGAATCTGATTATCCGACTCCGGATTACTGGCTTCTGCGGCAGTATGCCGTTCAGCATATGCCCTGCGAAAGACCTCGTGGTCGGTATCGGCATCGTAACGTCTTGCCAGCTCGGCAACCACGGCAATCTTCTCGAGGAAGAAGCCGTTCTTGCGCTGATATGCAACCCCGTCAGAGGTAGGCATCACCAGATGAAGCATGCGGCACCTATGAACTGTTTGGAGCGTCCTAAAAATTTAGTATCGCACACAAAAAGCCCGGCGTTTTTATAAAAACTGTGGACAAGTCGGATATAGAAATCAAAAGAGCCCCGAACTCAACGCGACAGGGGCTCTCGTACACAACGGTACGCAAACAGAACAGATACGCCACTCACTCATCCCACGTACGCGGGATTTCATGCCAGCGCGCGATCCCCGCGCACTGGCATATGTAGCAGGAGTCAGCAACTGTATGTATAACCCGAGACAACCCCATTGTCAATTTTTACATCCTTGCTGTGAAGCGCGTCCGATGAAAACAGACAAAAATCCCCGCAAAACTACGAGCAGGATAGCAGTTAGAGGTGCTACCGATACCCATAGCTTCGCGGGGACTTCTGATTCCTCTGCTTGAGGGCGCGAGTGACTCACGTGCCCAAGAAAGGAGGCGAGTGTAGCAGCGTAAGCCGCACACTCGCCTCAAACCAGTTGGCTGACTTTCGCCAGCAAAGAACTTTTAAGGACCACTTCTTTTCAGCTCAGCGCTCCATAAAGCTCAAGCCGAGCGTCGATGAGTGACACCCGCATTCCTCCGGAACCGAGACCGGGTCCGTATCCGCCGCGCCGTAAGGCCGACGGAGCCGAATCCAGTTGTGACACATGTCCGGCTGGTGCATATCCGAGATTTCCCCGGTTCTATCCCGCAGCGGGCCGACCACTACTGGCGGCAGCCCTTCACGGACGAAGATGATCTTGGCGCCAGGCGAGCCCTGCACGTAAGTGTTACCGAGACTGACGACCACTCGATGGCCGCAACCGAGGTCAATCGTGCGTGGAGTGTCGGGGGTCACGACGGTGGGAGTTTCCCATCGCTCCTTCCGCTCCCGTTGCGCGGCCTCCTCACGCCGATAACGGGCGAGGTCGACCGCGTCGCGGAGAGCAACGAACCTCTCCTCCCACGCTGCGGGCGACAGCACGATCGCGAAGCTATGATTGACGGCCTCGCGAAACTGGACCTGTCGCGGATATACATATCCGCTCCAGTTGGCCCAGCCGACGACCTCCCCCTCCGGAGTGACGTACCCGGTGATGTTTGCAGGGTCCAAGGGGTAGTTGTCGTAATGCGTCGGAGTGAGCTTTACCACGAACGCCGTGGAGTCGTACTCTCGTACCTCTTGGTTGAGGCACTTCCAAGAGTGAACATCCGCGCCTAGATAATTCTCCTCGACGATTGTCTTCGCGGCTTGGCCGTTGCCGGCCATTGTCTTATAGGTCAGCTCCACGCCGTGGAGCCGAAATCCGACTTGCCACATCTTTTCCATCGTACTTCTCCTCTTGCGCTCCGTCCCGCTCGGGGATCGCGAGCGCCATCGATTTTCGATAGCCGAAGGTTCAGGTCCCTCCGCAAGTTTGGCCTTTTTCTTTACGCAACCTCGCCCAAGGCGTCTGCATTTGCGCAGCACGAGATTGGATCGTCGATTGCTCGACGATATCTCCACGGGGGAGCAAGGGTGTGAATGCGCCTGATTTACCGCCACCCCTTTCAAACACTCAAAACAAATTGAGAGCTTAAAAGGAGCGCGGACTTCACTCCTTCAAAAGTTCGAATCATTCAAACGCTTGAGAGAATGCAAAAGCCCGTGCGCTTTTGCAGTCGAAGAAAGATCATTCCACTTGCACGGAGGTGGTGGGAAGAAGGTCTTCTAGTACGGGCTCAACTCTACGCACCCGGCATAGAAGCTCTTCCGAATTTCTTGCCCGACATCTACAATCGTCCCTGCCTGGGGGTACACGTCCACCTCCCACCAGTGGTTGTAGATGTCTTTGTACATAGAGTCTGGCGCCGAGCGCGACCGGACCGCCTTCACCCTGAAGGCTCCTGCAAGCAGTCGCCATCCCTGCCCCGTGTTGGGGCGGATAGAGGAGGACTTCAGCGTGAAGGCCTCGCCGGGCGCAAGCTTGATTTTTCTCACCTCCTTCCCTTTCAGGTCGGAGGCCTCCGCCTGCTTTTTTGGGGCGACAACCTCCCCTTCATGCAGGTGCGGGACGTACACTCGACTTTCCAGAAAAGTTACGTGGCTCATCTTACTCTCCTTTGCTGAGGCGGGTAGCCTGATTGGCTCCCCACACAGAAGGCCGCCGGCGGACGGGAATTTAACAACGCCGGATTATTGTCGCACGCCGATTGAACGCGTGCTCCCAGCAACGGAGTCAGGGTATCACATTTCTGCGACCCCTCTTTCCGGTTCGACTTTGCTCACCGTAAACAGCAAGCTAGTCAGTACGAGCCGGAGAAGAGGAATAACAATGCGAGCGCCGCGATGCGGTCGCGCGCATTTTCCTATTCTGCCTATTCGGTTGTCAGAGAACGAACGAGAGCAACCGCGTTGCCGTTTGATGGGGAGTGTTACTGCCTCCTCTAACAAAGGCGTGATGTTCTATCGTAAAGCGCATTATACATCTTCCAGCGCTCTTGTCAATGGTCTGAAAGTGCCTTATTTATGGGTCTTTTTGAGAACACGCTTCAGGTAATAGCCCGTGTGGGAACCGTCGGTTCGCGCGACCTCCTCGGGAGTACCTTTGGCCACGATGTTGCCGCCGCGCTCGCCGCCCTCCGGCCCCATGTCTATGAGATAGTCCGCACATTTGAGCACGTCAAGGTTGTGCTCGATGACGATGACCGTATTTCCCCGCTCCACGAGCTTCTGCAGGATGTGGTTGAGCTTCGCCACATCGTCGTAGTGCAGTCCGACCGTCGGTTCGTCGAGCAGATACACGCTCTTGGTAATGTGCGGGCGGTACAGCTCCGAAGCGATTTTGACGCGCTGGGCTTCCCCGCCGCTAAGCGTCGTCGCGCTCTGCCCGAGCTCCAGATAGCCGAGCCCCACATCGTCGAGCGTCTGCAGACGGTCCGCTATCGCAGGAATGTCCTCAAAAAACTTCAGCGCCTGCTCGACCGTCATACTCAAAATGTCGTGAATGCTTTTCTTCTGGTATTTCACCTCGAGTGTCTCTTTCATAAACCGCTTGCCGTTGCACACATCGCACGTCACATACACCGTCGGCAGGAAGTGCATTTCCACCGCGACAAGGCCGTTGCCCTGACATGCCTCACAACGTCCGCCCTTCACATTGAAGGAGAATCGTCCGGGCCCCCAGCCGCGCGCTCTCGACTCTTCGCTCATCGCGAATAGATCGCGGATGTGCGTCCACGCACCTGTATAGGTCGCGGGATTGCTCCGCGGTGTGCGCCCGATGGGCGACTGGTCGATGAGAATCGAGCGACCGAGGTATTCGGTGCCGGAAAATTCCGCGACGTTGTACAGCTTGGCGGTGCGATAGCGTTTGTCGAAACGCGCCTGCAGGTTGCGGTGCAAAATTTCGTAGAGGAACGTGGATTTGCCGGAGCCGGATACACCCGTCACACAGACAAGCTTCCCCAGTGGCACGTCAACATTGAGATTCTTTATGTTGAACTTATTCGCACCGCGGATTTTGAGCTTGCCCTTGTCGTTCGTGCGACGGTGCTCCGGTATCTCGATGCGCGTCTCGTCGCGCAGATATGCGAGCGTGCGCGACTTTGATTTGTTGGTTTTCGCCGCGAGCAGGTCCTCGAGCCATCCTGATGCGACGATATTCCCGCCGTGCGTACCCGCGCCCGGCCCGATATCCACTATGTAGTCCGAGGCGAAAATAGTGTCTTCGTCGTGCTCCACTACGAGTACGGTGTTGCCGAGCTCCCGCAAATGCTTGAGTGTCTGAATCAGCTTGTCGTTGTCGCGCTGGTGCAATCCGATGGTCGGTTCGTCGAGCACGTACAGCGCGCCCACAAGGCCGCTTCCGAGTTGTGAGGCAAGACGAATGCGCTGTGCTTCCCCGCCCGAAAGAGTATTGGCCTTGCGGTCGAGCGTGAGGTACTCGATGCCCACGTTGAGCATGAATTGCAGACGCGACGTTATCTCCTTGATAACGGCTTTCGAAATATCCTGCTCTTTCTTGGTGAGCTTGAGTCCGTTGAAGAACTCCATCGCATTTTCGATAGAAAGAGATGCGAGTTTTACGATATCCATTCCAGTCACCTTCTTGCCCTCCGTAGCCTTGGCGGAGGAGGGGCCGAGAAATACATTAAGCGACTCGGGGCGCAGGCGCACGCCATTGCATACATCGCACGGCTCATCGCCGAAGAAATATTTACTGCCCAACCCTTTGCACTCTGGGCACGCGCCGTATGGCGAGTTGAACGAAAAAAGGCGCGGTTCTATCTCGGGAAACGAAAAGCCGTCATATGCGCACATAAATTTCGCCGAGGCGATATGGGTCTGCCCGTCGTGGTCAGTGATTTTTACCAGACCGTCACTCTCGTGCAGAGCACGCTCAATGGCCTCGCTCGCACGTTCAAATGCATCTTTGGAATGTTCACTGAATTCCGAGACAAATATCTCGTCAACGACGACGTCGATATCGTGCCGGTCGTTCTTTTCGAGAGTAATGCGCTCGCGCAGTGACTTCTCTTCCCCGTCCACGACCACTTTTTCGTATCCCTTGCCGAGCAAGTCGTAGAGCATTTGGTAGTATTCACCCTTCCTTCCAACAACCACTGGGGCAGTTATGCGAATCTTGGCGCCTGAAACTCCTGCCGTCAGTTTGTTTTTTGAACCCTTCGAAGCCTTCTTGCCCGTCGTAGCTTTAGCGAAGTCGGGGGCGGAGGAGGGCGAACCTTTCTTACTCGCCGCCTCGACCATTTCAAGAACCGATTCGAGAATCTCCTCGTTGGAAAGCTTGCGCACCTCGCGGCCGCAGGTCGGACAGTGCGGGTGACCGATACGCGCGTAGAGCACGCGCAGGTAGTCGTATATTTCGGTGATGGTCGCCACCGTCGAACGAGGATTGTTGGAACGGCTCTTCTGGTCAATGGAAATCGCAGGCGACAGGCCCGATATTTCGTCGACATCGGGCTTCTGCATCTGCCGCAAAAATTGCCGTGCATACGCGGAGAGCGATTCCACGTATTTGCGCTGGCCCTCGGCAAAAATCGTGTCGAATGCCAAAGACGACTTCCCGCTTCCGGATAGCCCCGTAAACACGACCATTTTATTGCGCGGAATCTCTACTGAAATATTTTTCAGATTATGGGTACGCGCACCTTTTATGACTATTTTGCCTGCCCCGAGCGAAGTCGAGGAGTCTTCTTTTTTGTCCATATGAATGAAAAGCCGCCCCCGCTTTGCGCTAGGGGTTGGCATGGAGCATTATATCAGTGAACGCTACAGGGAACTAGTCTCTACCCCAGCACCCCATTTCAGATAGAAGGCGAAGAATGGATCGGTGATATGCAATATTCCATCTTCTGAATCCCAATCAATAACAGGTACTGAGGACTCGTCACTAGTTGCAATGGTAGACATTTTGTCCAGAACGCGTGAAATTTCATTGCGTTGCGGCATGTGTTCTCGTTTTTTTACAAGATCTTGTATAACTCCACGAATACCTTCATACTCAACGCGTTTTAAACCTGGCTGAAGCGCCGCAAGCGCAGCCAAAACCACACCATATATATCCAATTGTTCACCAGTGATTAATTCGCGTTGAATCCGATCGGTTCTCTGTCTTGGCCCTTTTCTCAATTTCTCATAAACAATCCTGCCGGTTTGTTCAGCGACTTCGTTGAACAGTCTTTCGTCAAAGTGGATAATCTCCTTGGTTGGCGTTACGGTTTCAGTAACCCCATTCCGCCGACAAACTTGTTTACAAAATTCTTGCATAAGGTGAGGGCTGCCATAAGCCTCTTGCACCATGCGATCATTTACACTGTTTGACGCACGCAGATTCAAAAGCGGAAAACCTTTTTGCGGTATCTCTCGTAACTCCTTCGCATTCCATTCGGCAACAGTAATCTGTTCAAGCCGTCCCGTCATTTCTCTTTCAACCCTTATGGCGTCATACCGGCGATGAGGAATAGCAATAGCAATAATAGCTTGGCCACTGAAAATTAATGGCTTTAAAGCACGCAACACGTCTCCTTGGAATGTACGCGGCAAGTAATGGAAATCATCAATGATCAAGGGAATCTTTGCGACACGTAGTGCCCTTATGGCACGAACACGTTCTGATCCGACATTAGAAACAACCTTTTGGCCGTCCATTTTCCGTGCAGAACTTTCCACTCCACCGTCTATCTTCGCTTTCACCACAACGGCATTCGCCTCCGATGCCACGCCAGCTCGCGCACCCACAGTGTCTTCCGCCTCACTATACGTTTCTCTACTCGATGGTTCTGGCAGCTCCGCCAAAACACTCGACCATAGGTCATTTTCTTCTTTGATAGTACCGCCATCTATCCAGATACTCTCACCAGTATCACGAGGAAATATTCTATTAACGAGAACGCTTTTCCCCGTTTTTGTCGAGCCGGTTACAGTCACCATTTTTGTGTAGCCCCGCCGAATGTTGGCCAGCTGCGTCTCAAGATCACCACCTGCCCTGTTAACGTATGTGAGTTCAGGTATTCCGCCTGGTACAAACACGTCATCAACACGATAAATGTGTTCCGCTAACATCTGTTTACTATGCGCCTCTAATCTGTGCTGTCAAATAAAGACTGCCTCTTCATGTAGCTCGATATCATCGGATTCCACACACGCAGAATCGCCGCTCACGTCCTGTGAGTAGCTTTCCTCAAGAAGTGCCTACTATTGGAGTTTGTGCTAGATTCTACTTAGCAACTGAACAGCATGGGGAGGAATTCGCCATGGCAGGCGACGACAATACGGGCGCCGGCGGACAAGGGGTCAGCCCTATTCGCCCGAATCTGCGGTCCGACTTCTACCGCGAGCGCAATCCCGACGGCACTTTCCCGCCGCGCACGGAAAGCGAAGAACTTCGTCTAAAAGGCGAAGTCGCCCGATGGGCAGCGCTTGTGGGCCTAAAGCCCGTCTAACGACAATACAGTGGCCGGTCGACATGACCGGCCACGCATCATTTATATAAAGACTTCGGGCGACGGATATCCGTCGCCCGCGTACAGTACTTGCGCTTCATGCGTTGATTGCGCTAGCCCACCTGGAGAGCGAGGATTCCGACGTTGAACACGCCGCGATTCCAGAACCAGACATCGGCGTTTGTGCGATTTCGCGTGATAACACGCCCGACCAAACAAGCCGGAAGCACGCCGTAGTCTGACGAATGCGGGTAGCGTAGCCAGACGGCGCCGGGCCGCCCGTTGAAGTCGCCGACTTGGTCGAAGCCGTCACGGTACCGGTCCTTGTAGTCCACGTGGCCGGCTCTAGGCATCGAATGGTCGCTGCTCGACCACGAAACAGTGCGTCTGGACGTCCGGCGAGGGCGTTGGATACCGAATGGGTCATCTGTCGTGCGCATGGCAATTCTCCCTGCCGCCTGATGCGGCTTAGTCATAGCCACTCTACAACAACGCAGCCTCCTCCTGCAACTCGACATCAAACTTCTCAAGTACAGCTTTTTTTACTTTCTCCGCGAGTTGGCGAACGTTTTCCGCGGTGGCGGTGCCTTGATTCACGATGTAATTCGGGTGCTGGAGTGAAGCGACTGCCCCGCCGACGGTCGCGCCTCTCATACCGGCTTTTTCGATGAGCCATCCGGCGGGGACACGGCCTTCGCGTGACTTGACTCCTTTCTCTTTCTCGAACGTATCTATGACATTTTGCGGAGCCTGCGGATTCATAAAGTAGCTACCGGCTGCACGGACATTCTGCAGGTGCCGCTTCTCTCGCTCTGCAATAGTGTCTCCTATTGACTTAGTTATATCTCCATGCCTTCGTTGTGCAAGTTTAACTTTCACAACTGTGATTATCCACTCTGGATGGTCTTTGAAAAAACTGTGGCGATACGAGAAATCGCACTCCGCATTCGTGAATTCTCGCGTCTCACCTGTTTCCGTATTGAGCGCGCGCACTTTCTCTATAAAATCTTTTATCTCAGAACCGAATGCCCCCGCGTTGCCGCGCACAGCGCCGCCGATACTGCCCGGAATACCGGCAAGCTTCTCCCAGCCGCCGTATCCCTGTGCTCCCAGTGTCTGTATCAAAAAAAGAAGATCACTCCCCGCCCAAGTATCGAGTGTTCCGTTATCCGCGCTGTAGAGGTTGCCGACTAAGTGTACGACAAGCGCATCAAGTCCGTCGTCCGGGACCAGTACATTGCTCCCGCCGCCGAGGACGGTGAACGACACGCCCTTCTCCTTCGCCCACGCTATCGCTTCGCGTATTTCGCCCTCACTGCGGACGTCGACAAAAAAACAGGCGCTTCCCCCTATCTCAAAAGTCGTGAGCGGCTTCAACGGCACCCGTTCCCGTACTTCTTGCATACAGAGCACTATACCGTATGGCCGCATACAAAAACAAAACAGGCGGCCGATAGGGCCGCCCGCTGACGATGATGCATTGGTCACCACGGATGCCAGTCGAGACCGGCACCGAGTACCAGCTCGTTTTTGCGTCCGTCGCCATAGTGCGAAAGCGGGACGAAATACCGCGCATACGGAAAGCGCAAATCCAGCTCCGGCGTCAGTTTCCAAACGGGACTGAAGTCGAAGCGGGCATTGTAACCTTCCGTCATACCATAGACGCCCGCATCGTAAACGATACGTGCGCTGTCCGCAATGGTCAGGAAGTCGTTGACCTTCCACCGGTGGCCGACACCAGCGTGAAAATACGCTCCGAACGGCGCGGCGTGCGCGGTTACCCATGACGGCTCCACGCGCAAATACGGCGTGAACGTGTGCTCATCGAAGGTAAACGCGCGGTTCAACTCGAGCCCGATCTGTACGATATCGCCTCGGAACTCGAACAGTTTCGGCGCCGACAGGTCGAAGTAGTTGAGGCTGATGTCAAATCCGAACGACCCCAACTTTCCGGCATAGCCGAGCGCGTAGTCGATCTCGTTCCCGGCGTTGCCTACCGGTGATTCGGTACCGAGAATCTGCGAGTTCCACACGTTGACATAGAAGCCGCTCTTCCATTGAGCGCGAATATTGTTCTGGCTCACGGGCTTGTCGTAGAGCAGAATGTTGTTCGGACCGCCGACATACTTGGACAGGATGTCGACAGAGAACGTCCACGACGGCGTCCACGAACCTGCCTCGGCGTGTGCCGGGTTTTGCGTCACCATGCCCGTTGCTGCGAGTGCGGCAACAACCACGGCCCCCATAAAGCGCTTCATGGCAATCCTTTCCGCCGGCTATGTGCCGGCTTTTCTCCTGACGCACAATACAACCCAATACCTATTGAGTCAACCCGCGGTTGCCGCGCGTAACTACGCGGTCTGCGGTGCGTGTTTTTGCCAAACGTCGCGTACGGCTTGCACCACTTCGCTCAATGTGAGAGAGACCTTCACGATGTACTTCTCGGCGCCAAGCTGTGTCCCCTTTTCTATATCGCTCTGCTGACCGAGATTGGAAAGAATAATAACGACGATATGTTTCGTCTCCGGATTCTCTTTGACGCGTTTCAGGACCTCGAAACCGTCGATACCCGGCAGCATAATATCCAGAAGCATCAAATCCGGTCTTTCGCGCTTCACACTCTCGAGCCCCTCTTCGCCTGTGCGTGCCATCCGCAAGTCGAATTTCTCGCCGTGCAATTTCTCGGCGAGAAGCTCGGAGAGGAGCGGGTCGTCCTCGACGATAAGAATGCGGGGTCCGAACGGATCTGCCATACGCGATTAGTATACCACTCTACGGTGTGGCGGGCGGCTTTGCGGGCAAGGAGATGGTAAATCTCGCTCCCTTGCCCTCCTCGGTAGAGAACGCAAGCCTGCCGCCATGCCCCTCAACGACTGTTTTTGCAATAAATAGGCCAAGTCCGCTGCCGTCCGGCGACATATGCACCGCGCGGGAACCTCGGAAAAACTTCTCAAAAACGCGCGATTTCTCGTCGGGCGTGAACCCGATGCCGGTATCCTGCACCGTGATACGCACCCCCTCGCCGGAACGCTCTGCCGCGACGGTCACCCGGCCGCCGGAGGCCGTGTATTTGACGGCATTGTCGACAAGATTCTGTATCGCGAGGTTCAGCCTGTTCCCGTCAAAACGTATCGCAGGGAGATCGTCCGCGATGCGGACGTCAAGCGCAACGTTCTTTTGTTTTGCAATATCTTCGAACAGTCCCGCTTCCGCGCGAATGGTTTCGCCGAGATTCCCCTCGGCGAAGGTGTAGGTAAACCTCCCCTCCGCGATGTGCCCCATGTCGAGCAGGTCGTTGACCAGATGCATCATATTGTCGGCGGCGCGATTGCCCTTGTCGACGAGCGCGCGCTGCTTCTCCGAGAGTTGTTCGCGTCCCTCGGAGAGCAGGTTGAACGACCAGCGCAAAGCGGCGACAGGCGTCCGGAGCTGATGAGCGGCGATAGTGATAAATTCAGATTTTGTGCGCTCCACCGCGACCGCAGCAAGCTCGCGCTGCGCTTTTGCTTCCATGACGACGCTCCGCAGGAGGAACACGCCAAGCACGAGCGCCGCGAGGAAAAAGCCTCCGTCCACCAACATCGCCTGCCCCGAGGTATCGAGCAGGAAGCGGAAGAAGGACAGTGTCCAGAGCGTGAAGATGAAAAGCTGTGCGGCGGCGACTTCGCGATTGAGCAGGTGGTAGCGCTCGATGGAGTAGAACGTGGCGAACACGAAGAGCGGAAACCCGATGTCGCCGACGAGCGGGTAGAAGTCAAATCCGTACCACGGTGTGAATCGCGTACCGCCGAGCGTAAGCCCCACCGTCATGCTAATAAAAAGCGCGAGTGCCTGATTCCTGTCCGACGAGTCAACCCCGGCCCGCGCACGCCACGCGAGCAATGTACCGGAGAAAATAGTACAAACCACATAGTAGCCGATGAGGACGCCGAGGAGCGGTCCGGCCATAGGCGCGAGAGCGACATCCGCCGGAAGCAACAGGTCGCCGACTATCAGCCTTGTACCGAACAGGTCCGCGACGAGGAGCGCCGTCAAAAAGGCACCAAAAGAATAGACGGCCAATTGCATTCTCTGTACCAACTTGCCGTACTGCACACGCTCTCCCAGATAGACGCCGGCAAAATACAGTTGCGACATCGCTAGCCACACGATACCCGTGACGGAGACGACGCGCATGTCACGCGCAAGCTCAAGACCCGGAACAAGGTGGTACAAAAACCCGAACCACGCCCAAACAGATGCGACGGCGAGCGTAATCCACATCGGCCGGCCGAGGCGTTCGTGGCGCGCACTGATAAAAATAAAGACAGCAAGCACGGTCGCCAGAAATGCGGCGAGACCGATACCTATAGATTGAATATCCGCAGGATTGAAATGAAGTCCCACGGCTCCAGATTACCACACGCGAATACCTTGGAATGGACCAAATCCCCTGCTCGCATAGACAATCGCTCAATATAGTAAGTACATTATAACAGGCCGACCGGCTTGTTATAATGTACCGGTAGAAAGTCACTTTTTTGGTTGCTTGGTGCGCTTGAGTTCTTTCTCAAGCTCGTGTATCTCGTCGCGAAGGAGCGCGGCTGTTTCGAAGTCCAATTCGTCGGCGGCGGCATGCATTTGTCGGCGCTTTTCGGCGATTGCTTTCTTCGGATCACCCCCAAACGCAGAGATGTCTTCCGTCGCAAGTTGAACCACTGCCCGTCTCCGGTTTTTCTCAATATCGCCCATGATGTCGCTGATGCGTTTTTGAATCGTCTTCGGCGTGATTTTGTGCTTTTTGTTGTAGGCGAGCTGTATCGCGCGGCGCCTGTTGGTCTCTCCTATCGCCCGCTCCATCGAGCCGGTCATATTGTCGGCATACAGAATGACACGTCCGTGCACGTTGCGGGCGGCGCGGCCTATCGTCTGGATGAGAGAAGTTTCGGAGCGCAGGAATCCCTCTTTGTCCGCGTCCATAATTGCAACCATCTCCACCTCCGGCAGGTCCAATCCTTCGCGTAACAGGTTAACGCCGACCAACACGTCGAACGTTCCACGGCGAAACTCGGTAAGTGTCTCGATACGCTCGATAGTTTTCACGTCGCTGTGCACGTAACGTGCTTTTATTTTCTTCTCGTCGAGGAATGTCGTGAGATCTTCCGCCATTTTCTTGGTGAGCACGGTGACCATCGAGCGTCCGCCATGCTTGGTGACTGCCTCCACCTCGGCAATGAAATCGCGCACTTGCCCTTCGAATCCGGTCGAGCCTGCCTGCGCAGGCAGGCTCACGATAGGACGCACGATAATCTCGGGGTCAATGAGTCCCGTCGGACGAATTACCATTTCCACCGGCTTTCCGCTGTGTTCTGCCTCGTATTTCCCCGGCGTAGCCGATGTGTAGATTTTCTGGCCTACCCGGGCTTCGAATTCGGCAAATGTCAGCGGCCGGTTATCAACCGCGCTCGGCAAACGGAAACCGTGCTCGACGAGGGTGTCTTTGCGCGAACGGTCGCCTGCGTACATGCCGCCGATTTGCGGTATGGTGACGTGCGACTCGTCAATGACCGTAAGAAAATCTTTCGGGAAGTAGCTCAAGAGCGTGTACGGCGGCTCGCCCGGCTTACGTCTGTCGAAATGCCGCGAATAATTTTCAATGCCGTTGCAGTAGCCGAATTCCCGTATCATAGTGATGTCCTGCCGCGTGCGGCGTTTGAGCCGCTCCGCTTCGAGAATTTTCCCCGAGTCGTTGAGTTGCTTGAGCCGGTCTTTGAGCTCTTTCTCCATGTCAGCGAGAGCGGCATCCACTACGTCCTTGGGCGTCACGTACTGCCGCGCTGGGAAGATAAATACCGCGTCATGCTTGTGACCGAGTTCGCGCGTCATCGCGTCTATCTCCTCGATTTTCGCGATTTTCCCGCCAGTGAGATCAACACGATAAATGACGCGCTCGCTCGCGGGCATGATTTCGATAGTTGAACCGAGTGCGCGGAATGTCCCCGGCGACAAATCGCCGGTTGTCCTCTCGAAATAAATCGCGATGAGTTTGCGGGTGAGCGTGGCGCGCGTCATGGGCTCGTCCGCCGTGAGCTTGAGATTGACCTTCTGATACTCCACCGGAGAGCCCAATCCGTAGATGCAGGAAACCGATGCGACAACGATGACGTCCTTGCGCGTGAGGAGCGCCTGCGTCGCGGCGTGCCGCAAGCGTTCGATGTCTTCATTCACCATCGCCTCCTTCTCGATATAGGTATCCGTTACCGGCACATATGCCTCCGGCTGATAGTAGTCGTAGTATGAGACGAAGTAATGCACGGCCGCATCGGGGAAGAATTCGCGGTACTCGCTCGCGAGCTGAGCCGCGAGCGTCTTGTTGTGCGCGATGACGAGCGTCGGGCGCTGGACTCGCTCGATAACGTTGGCGACGGCAAACGTCTTGCCCGAACCCGTGACACCAAGGAGCGTCTGGTCGCGCTTCCCCTCCTTTAGGCCTTCTACGAGCGTCTCAATCGCCCTCGGCTGGTCGCCATCAGGCTTATAGGATGACACAAGCTTAAAGGTATTCACTGCGACACTGTATCAAGAATTGGCTGACTTGAATAATTTCGCTTATTTTTGATACCTCGCGAGAAACTCATTTCTGTACTCTTCGAAATTGCCGTCGAGGATTGACTGCCGGATGTTCTCCGTAAGGCGCGTGAGAAAACGCATGTTATGCGCGCTCGCGAGCACGCCCGCGAGCATCTCGCCGGATTTGAATAAATGCCTGATATAACTGCGCGAGTACTGCTTGCATACGAAGCAATCGCAATCGGGGTCTATCGGTCTTAGGTCTTCACTGAATTCCGCAAGTTCAATGCTTGTTTTGCCCGAAAATGTGTATACCGTCCCGTTGCGCCCGTTCCTCGTCGGCAGTACGCAATCAAACGTGTCGATACCTGCCGCTACTCCGATGAACAAATCTTCGGGCTCGCCGATGCCGAGCAAATGCCGCGGTTTCTCTTCCGGCAATTCGCGGTTCACCTTTTCGAGGATACCGAGGATGTCTTCTTTGCTGAAAGAGCCGCCGATGCCGTAGCCGTCGAAATCCATTTCCGCAAGAGTGCGCGCCGACTCGAGACGCAAGTCTTCAAATCGCCCGCCCTGCACGATGCCGTATATGCCCCTCCTTCGTCCCTGCGGGACTTCGAAGGGCAAGCTTGCCTTGAGGTTCTCGTACTCAATACGCCTATGAGCTTCCAGTGAACGTTTGGCCCAACTGTGGGTTCTTTCCATCGCCTCTTTTTGGTACACATGATCGGCCGCCGGCGACGTGCACTCGTCAAAGGCAAAAATAATATCGGCACCGAGCGCATGCTGGATTTCCATCGAGCGCTCCGGTGTGAACCGGTGGAGCGAGCCATTGGCATGCGAAGTAAACGTCACACCTTCGTCGTCCACAACGGCGAGCTTGCCGTGAGAGGTGGCGATGTCGTCGTCCCACACCGCTATGGCCGGCTCTCGCGGCTCTTCAGTTATCAGCACTTTCGAGACTTTCTTTCCGAAACCCTCACCGAGTGAGAAGACCTGAAAACCGCCGGAGTCCGTCATGGTGGGACCGTCCCATGACATGAATTTCCCCACCCCGCCTGCATGCTCGACGATTTTCTCCCCCGGCATGAGATAGAGATGGTACGCATTCGCAATTACGGCCTGCACTCCCATTTGCGGGTACATAAAAGAGCCGAGGCCTTTGGTCGTCGCTTTGGTTGCGACGGCGATAAACGCGGGTGTTTGTATGTCGCCGTGCGGCGTCTTCAGCACCCCCGCCCGTGCGAGTGAATCCGGCAACTTCTTCTCTATTTCAAACGAAACCGGTCGCACATTCGCGCTGCTGCGCTCAGCACTTCCTCGCTCTTCGCTCGGTCGCTTCATGCGGCCACTATACACGGTCTATTTGCTTCGCGGGATAGCGCGACGCGATTTGCCGAACTGCCCTTTGCGGGACGGCATACGTATCGGCGTCGACTGACGCGACTGCGGCTTGTCGTAGTGAGGTTTGTTGTTGTCTTTGTTAAATCCTCCGCTTTTCATATCAATATTGTACCCGTCTTCGCTCGATATAGCGAGCTTCGACGTGGCACGTCACGAGAGCGTGAGCACGCAGACGTTGCGCTTTCCGCGCTTCAAAAGTGCGACATTGTGTGTGAAATCGGATTTTTCGAGCGCGCGCTTTTCGTCGGTTACCGCTTCACCGTTGAGCGTGACAGCGCCATCAGTGATGAATTGGCGCGCCTCGCGCTTCGACGTCGCCAATTTCGCATCGACGAGAACATCGACAAGCTCGGCCTCTCCCGAAACTGCACATGACGGGGCGGATGCCGCCAGTCCTTTCGCCGCCGCCACTGAAATATCTTTGACGCCGCCGTCACCGAAAAGCACTTGTGAAATTTGTTCCGCCGTCGCGACAGCTTCCGCGCCGTGCACAAGCACAGTCACTTCGCGAGCAAGGATTTCCTGCCCATGACGCGCGGCCGGATTGCGCTTGTGCATTTCCATCGCCGCATCAATCTCCGCGCCCGTGAGCATCGTCAACTTCAGCAGAAGCTCTTCCACTGCGTCATCCTCGATATTGAGGAAAAATTGATACATTTTGAACGGTGACGTTTTCTCCGCGTCCAGCCAAATCGCTCCCTCTTCGCTCTTGCCGAATTTCTTGCCGGTCGATTTGTTGACGACGAGCGGCCACGTGAGCGCAAAGACTTCCTTCCCCGCTTTTCTGCGGATAAACTCAACGCCCGCGAGAATGTTGCTCCACTGGTCGGAGCCGCCCACCTGCACGTCACAGGCATACTGCTCGTTGAGATACAGGAAGTCGTACCCCTGCAGGAGCGAATAACTGAATTCGGTAAACGAAAGCGGGGCTTCCTTGTCGAGCCGGTCTTTCACCACATCTTTCTTTATCATCGCGTTCACCGTGAAGTGTTTGCCGACATCGCGTAGAAATTCAAGCAGATTGAGCTTGGTGAGCCACTTCGCGTTGTTCTCCTCGGTGAAATCACCCTTGCCGAACACCCGCCGTATTTGCGCAGAAACGGCCTTGGAATTCTTGGCGATGGTTTCCTCATCGAGCAAATTGCGCTCCTGCGCTTTGCCACCCGGATCGCCTATCATTCCCGTCCCGCCGCCGGTGAGAATGATGACCTTGTGCCCGTCTTCAAGAAACCGGCGCAAGACGAGGAGTCCGACGAGGTTGCCCACGTGGAGCGAATCCGCCGAGGGGTCGATACCGAGGTAGACGGTGCGTTTCGGTCCGTCCGTAATAGTTTCAAGCTTTTCAGCGGAAAACTGGTATGCGTAACCCCTCTCTCGCAGTGTTTCCGACAATTTTGCCATGCCGTATTTATACCACGGGTGGGAGCAAAAAAGAGAGGGTTATTGGAGGCTCTGCCGCGTGACGACGCGGCAGCCGAAAGATTTTTCAGCTGAAAAATCTTGTACTCTAAGAACCCTCCCTTTTTTGCTCCCTCTCTCTCACCTCCCCCTCATCCATGCCGAAGTGGTGCGCGAATTCATGCCAGATCGTTTCGGCAACAACCTTTGCTACCATCTCCTTATAACGACTTACGATGTCGTTATGGTCACTAACGACATTCGATGTCGTTAGTTCTTCTTCCGCCTCCTCCTCGATAGGAATCTGATAGAGCGTAATGGTGTCGGGCAAAGTCATACCGACCCCGTATTCCTCACCCCGCGCCGAGAGCGGAATTCCCTTGTACAAACCGAGAAGCGTCTCGTCGTCACCGAGCCCTTCCGCTTCCCTGTCTTCCTTCGACGGCTCGTCCTCCACAAGCACCGCGACATTCTTAATTTTCTCCCGCACCCACTGCGGCAGCTGTTCGTATCCTTCTTCAATCAGTTTCTCAAATTCTTCCCGTGGCATGATAGCTTCATCGTTATGCAAACAAGGTCACCGCGTAGAGAGCGGCGACACCGAGAACAGAAGACAGCGTCGTCCAATAGACCGGATGCGAATGGTGGCTTTCGGGCAACAAATCGGATGCGCCGATGTACAAAAAGAAGCCCGCGAACAGCGCGAGCAAGTAACCGAGGGTCGTCTGACTGACGGTAAAAAAAAGAGTGGCGAGCACGCCCACGGCGGGCGCAAGTGCGTCTACCAGAAGCCAGCGAAATGCCTGCGCTCTCTCTTCCGTGTTTTTGAGTATCATATTCACCGTATTAATGCCGTCGGAAAAGTCGTGAGCTAGGACCGCGAGCGCGACAACCAATCCGACAGCCGGCGAGACTTGGAACGCGAGACCGAGACCGATGCCGTCGAGAAAACTGTGGAACGAAAGCGTGCCGGCCCCGACAATCCCCCGCCGCTGATGCGCGTGATGGTCGTCATCGGTATGACTGTGCAGTGCGACGAAGCGGTCCAATATGAGATATGCGACAAATCCGAGCGCGATAAGCGTCGTTACTGTGCGTACGTCGCCCGTCTGCGCAGTCAACTCAAACGCCTCCGGAATGAGTTCGAAAAACGCGACACCGATAACGGCTCCGGCGCTGAGCCCCAAAATCAGGTGCAACCGGTCCTTGAGACGCAGAGCAAAAAGCCCGCCTAGCAGGGTCGCACAAAAGGCCCCGATGACGAATATGAGCACCATAAATGGAGATTATACACGGGCAGAGCATATGCAAAACCACACGATATAGGAGGCGGTATACTGAGCATGTCCCACCCTTTTGCATTTATGATGAACGCACTCGCCTCTCTCGACCTCAACATCGTCTATGCGCTCTCCTCCATCCGGACGCCTGTCGGCGTCAGTATGTTTTCACTTATCACGGACCTCGGTGGAGCGGTCGTCGTGATTCCCGTCGCTCTTTTTGTCTGCGCAATGCTCTGGTACAGGAAAGAACTTCCATACGCAATCGGGCTCATCGCGGCCGTGCTCGGAGGCGAAGTCGTCAAAGACAGTATCAAAGAGCTCGTCATGCGAGCGAGACCTCCCGTCGAACTGCATGCGATTGTAGAAGACGGGTGGTCGTTCCCAAGCGGCCACGCAACTGCCGCGCTCGCACTCTATGGCTTCCTCATCTACGCCACATGGAAATTCTCACCCGCATCGTGGCGCATGCCGCTCACGATTCTTTTTTCTGCAATTATTCTATTTGTCGGTTTCAGCCGCCTGTACCTCGGCGTGCACTACACGAGTGATGTTGTCGCCGGCTTTGCCCTCGGCGCACTATTCCTGTGGTTCGGTGTTCTAATTGGAAAGCGTTTGAGCGGGAGCGGCGGCGCGCGCGGGTGACTCACTCATTGCAAACCAGCGGTAGAGCGCAGGACTCACGAGCGCGGCGAATACGACCGCGCCGAGTAGGTGCAAAACGGTAAAGGGCACTTGCCCTGCGAGCGCGGCGGAAAACGACTGGCCGTTGAACAACGGGCCTATGGTGAGACCGGTGACTGCGTCATAAAAAAGAACGCCGACAATGCTAAAGCGGACGAAGTTGCCGCGTGATGCACTACGGTTCTTGAAATAGAAGTACGAAGCGGCGCCGAGCGCGCCGTATGCGAGCGCAGTGACCCACGTCCATGTACCCCAGCCTGATGTGACGGCGTCGTAGAGCACGATGCTTAGCACTCCGAACAGAATGCCCGGCAATGCGCCAAAACGCTTCGAGAGCGGCATCACCGAGGCGAGAATCGGCTCCACATTGGGCGCGCGGAATGGCAAAAGTCTAAAGGCAAAAACGGCGACAAACGTGAGTATGTATTTCAGCCAAGCAGACATGGGATTTAGAGTATACCACTCGGCTCCGTTAGCGCCTGTGAATAGCCATTAACGGCTACGTACAACAGTGACGCCGGGTGTGCAGTCCTTATACATCTCCGTTTTGCGCACGGTGACAACGACGCGGCCGATGCGGGTGTCTTCAAGAATCTTCGTGGCGACAACATCCGCAAGCTTTTCAAGAAGCTTGAACGAAGGACCCTCGACAACCTCTTTTGCGACTTTTCGGAAAATCGCGTAGTTCGCCGTATCATTGATATCGTCACTCACCGCGGCTTTGTGAGTATCGAAATCAACCGCGATATCGAGCACGAATTCCTGTTCACGCGTCCGCTCCTCGTCATACACGCCATGCTTTCCACGCAGTAACAAATCTTGAATAAATATTGTATCCATGTTCTTGTTGTGCAGGTTTAACTTCCTCAACTACAACACGAAGCGGCCGTCTTTGTAGATGATCTTCGTCGTGCCGTTTTTCAGATGTGCGGTCACGGTGCGCCGCGTCGTCGAAATGATGTCGGTGTGTATTGAAGAGTCGTTGTAGCCCAACGCTTTTGCCTGCTTAGTTGTAAGCTTCGAGACATCACCCGAGTAACAATCCCGATACGACATACCGAGTGCAAGGTGGGTGTTGCCGTAAGGCCCGCCCACATTTTCGTCGTACAACGTCTCTGCCATGAATTTCGTGATGCGCGAGTGACGGCTGTCGGTGAGCGAGTATTCGCCGATTCTGTTCGCACCCTTTGTCGCTATCATCTCTTTCAGAAGTTTCTCATTCGTCTTCGCCTTGGATTTAACAACAAGACCATTCTTAAATTCCAACTCAATACCCGTAATCTTGGACCCGTAGCGATACAGCGGCTGGTTAAATTTGATCCAGCCCTCGGTACCGCGCCAATCCGGGCTGGTGAATATTTCAAAGCTCGGAATATTCGCACCTGAACCGGAGCGCCATGCACGCTTTTCACCAAGTTTAATCCAGAGATCCATGTCAGGGCCGACGGCGTGCAATCGGTCCACCTTGGGCGTAATTGCATTAAGCTTACGACGATATTTCTCGATTTCAATATATACCCGCTTCCATTTTGCTATCGGATTCTTCTCATCCAAAAAGCAGGCTTTGATAATCTGATTCCAGTACTCCTTCTCCGAAAGCCCGGCTTCCTTCGCCATCGCGGGCGTGCCATACATCGCGATGGACCATGAAAGTTTGCCTTTCCATTCCTTTTGATGCCGCCAGTCCATAAACGGCTTCATTGCGGCACCTCTCGCCATCATTCTTTTCGGGTCTATCCCGTCCATAAGATGCATGTCTCTGTCGGCAAGTATAAAAAGTGAGTGGTCCATCTCGTCCACGACCCCGCGCAGATATTTTGCCGGAAAGAATTTTATCTGCTCGTCCGAGGCATTCTCATAAAAATGTCGGCTCGTGCTGTCGTTGCGGCGCATGTCGCCCTTCTCTTCATCGGGTGCATAGTGCGGAAGCACATGCCCGCCGGCGTCGATAATCGCGTTGAAGATTGCAACATACAGGGGCTTCGCGCTCTCATTCGCGGAGAGCCGCACGACGTCGCCTTTCTTAATTCCCTTCCCCCCGCCGAGTGCAAAATTCACCATCACATCGGCGTATTTCTTTAAAATTGTATCGCTGGGCGTGTATGACATCGTCCCAGACTACTCGGATAAAACCAATTTGTCTAGAAAAAACCGCGGGGCGTGCCCCGCGGCTTTCACGACTGGACCAAAGTCAGGCCGCTAGAGGCTTGCCGCGCGTCAGGCTGAACTTCTTCTTTTTGTTGGGATTTTCTCCCTGACGTGGCAGCGGATCTTTGAACTGAATTTCGACAGAGGCATCCCGCCAAATCAACTTGTCTTTGGCGTCGCGGGTATTTGCCTCGGCCACGTGCGTTGCTCGGACATCAAACTCGTACCACCGGTCGCCGATTCCGAACATTCCCAAGCGACCTTTCAGTACGCTGGTACGCGTCCCGGTGCGCTTTGTTGTGCGCTCCTTCGCATTGACACGCCACCGCACCCACTTTAGGTGTGCGCCGCCGGGGTAATACATGCCTTGAAAGTGCAGGCCCAGAATGTCCATGACACCTTGGTAGACCTGGTCGGTGATATCGATCGTACGTTCGGTAGCTATTGTCTCGCTCATATTGCGCTCCCATCGGAGTGCGCCGACGGACAATTCCGCCGGCTACTGTCCATCGACAGCAGAACACCCACTCGAGTGGAGATTCTGCTGGCGACGACGTCTAGGCGAGACTATACGATTTGATGGAACAGTCTGTCAATTAAACCTTTCTCACTTCTTTTGCGCGCTCTTTGATATCTATCGGGTAGACGCCCGTGAAGCACGAGGTGCAGAATTGCGATTCGGGAAGCCCTGTCGCGCGTATCATGCCTTCGTACGAGAGGAAGCGGAGTGAGGTCGCGCCGAGATACTCGCGCATTTCTTCGACGGACTTCGTCGAGGCCATGAGCTTTTCCTGCTTGGGTGTGTCGATGCCGTAAAAGTCGGGGTACTTCACCGGCGGCGAACACGAAAGGAAGTGCACCTCTTTAGCGCCCGCGTCGAAAAGCATTTTCACGATTTGCCGCGAGGTGGTGCCGCGGACGATTGAGTCGTCAACGACGACAAGACGCTTGCCTGCGATAACCTCGGGAATCGGCGTGAGTTTCGATTTCACACCCTGCTCGCGAATATGCTGTTCCGGCTGAATAAACGTGCGGTGAATGTAGCGGTTCTTGGCGAGTCCCAATTCCATGGGAATCCCGCTGTGTCGAGCATACCCGACCGCGGCCGGAATCGCGGTCTCGGGCACGGGAATGACGACGTCGGCTTCGATTTTGTTTTCTTTTGCGAGCTCCACACCGCAGTTCTTGCGCATCTCGTACACCGATTTACCGAGGAGATGACTGTCGGGACGCGCAAAATATACGAACTCGAAAATATCGAGTTTCTGATTCCCCTCTGCGAGTTGCTCACTACGCAAACCGTCCGCATCCACTATCGCCATCTCGCCCGGCTGTACGTCGCGAAGGAATTCCGCACCTATCGGCGGAAATGCGCATGTTTCCGACGCGAAGACGAATCCCCCGTTGAGCTTCGCAAGCGAAAGCGGACGGATGCCGCAGGCGTCGCGGATGGCGATAATCGAATCGGCCGACATGACGAGAACTGAAAACGCTCCGGTAAGGAGCGGGTATACTTCTTTGATTGCATCTTCGAGCTTGGCGCCCTTGCGCATCGCGGCACCGATAGATTCTACAATCATGCGCGAGTCGGAAAAATCCTCCGAGGCGACACTGTGTGCCGCGATATATTGCTCGAGCGCGGTGGTGCTCGGGAGATTGCCGTTGTGCACGAGCGCGATAGCGCCGTCGTCGGGGCCGGAGCAGAGCGAGATTGAATCGAGCAAGCTGGGGCTCATGTCGCCGTAATCGATTTTTTCGAGCGCGCTGTTCCCCGCCGCGAGCATCGGCTGTGCGTGTTTTACCTTGGAATTGCGCGAAGTCGAATAACGATTATGGGCCACTGCGACGTGGCCCTTGAGTGATTCCATGATGTCTTCGGTGAAGACCTGCGAGACAAGGCCCATGCCTTTGTGCAGGCAAACCTGCTCTCCGTCGCCCGCGGCGATGCCTGCGCTTTCCTGCCCGCGATGCTGGAGTGCGTAGAGACCGAAGAAGGACAGGCGAGCGACATCGAGCCCTTTGCCGTAGACACCGAAGACCGCACATTTCTCCCCAAGCTCCCCCGAACCGATTTCTCTGTCTGTGGTCGGTTGAGGGATGTGTGCCATAGAAAAAATCATTGTACCAAATATTTCCCAAAGCGAGAGGCGCCCGAAGGCGCCTCGTATTGTTTGTGCACTGTCGCGTCATCCACCCAATGCGAGTGAAAAATCGCTCGCACCACGGAGGCTCTTTGCCGACGTCAGAGTCCCGGCGTAGATGCTCCGGTATCCGCGGTGAATCTCGATGACAGACGGGTCTTCCCACGACGGGTACGGAATGAGCGTCCCATCGAGGAAAAAGTGCGGATGTAAATGACCCGACTTTGCCACGAGATCGTCGAGGATCTCGGCTCGACCGTCGCAATAGTCGAAGAAGGCGGCATCGAGCGGAATAAACGTATCCGCTCCGAAGACCGGGCACATCCGACACAGCACCAGTTTGTGGACCCAGCGTTTTAGAAGATGGGACCGCGCATCGCTAAATTCAGCGTAGCGGTGCACCATGTCAATCCCGCGAACCAATCGCCCGCGTCTGTCGCGGCACGGGACAAGCTGGACCTTCGACAACTCCACTATAGTGATATGGCGCGAGCAGGGATTGGTCTCCGGAATCACTTTCCTGCTCAAGCCGAACGAGTCATACAGACCGTTCCATGTGGAGTGTCTGTTTATCGTTACCCTTTCTCGCCTGCTCACATGCCTCTCCCTAGAGGCGATACTAATTACAAATTCGCCAGCCGCGATTATGCCACGGACTGCACGGCACGGCAAGTGCGGTTAATGTGCCTGTTTATCGAGCGTGAGCCAGTCTGCCCCGCCGAGCGAGAGCGCGAGTGTCGTGAGCGCGAGTGTGAAATCGCGCACGCCTATGTCGTTGTAGCCGATTCCGAATGCGATGACGAAAAGGTGAAGTGCGAGCAGGAGCGCGACCCAACGGGTCAGGAGTCCGACGGCGAGCATCGCGCCGAGAATGACTTCAAACCAGCCGTTGAACAGCACGATGCCAGCCGGAGAAATCCACGTGAGATTAGCCGCCCACGCCGGAAGCCACGACAGCCAGCCGAACGGGTCCATCACCTGTGAAAATCCGAACCACAGAAACAGCGCCGCAAGAGCGAGTCGCAAGACGACGGGGGCAAAGGCGCGCGCATCACGGTCGGTCATACTATTGAACGATTGCATCTACCTGCACGACCGGAGGTGTCGTGGTCGCTGTCGAATCTGCCGGAAGAGTCGTGTCCTCTTGTGCATCGGTGGGTACCATCTGCGGATTTGTAGGAAGCGGATGCGGGTTGCGTGTCTGCATATAGACGAGCCCGCCGACGGCTACGACGAGAATCAATCCGATGGCAAGCGGTGTTGATGCATTCATGGCGTGATGCGACGATTCTATCACGATGTGCTACTCCGATGCGAGCCTCTCGATTGCGACGACATAGGCGGCGTCGCGTAGCGTCACTCCGCGCTCGCGCGCCGTCCGGAACACCGCGTCGGAGGCCGCGCGCATTTTCTTTTCCAGTTTCTTGAACACCTCGGCTTTCGTCCAGCGCTCATCGCGTCTATTTTGGAACCACTCGAAATACGAAACCGCGACGCCGCCGGAATTCGCGAGAATATCGGGAATGACCGTGACGTTGTTCGCCCGCAATATTTCCTCGGCTTCGGGAGTCGTCGGACCGTTCGCCATCTCGAGCACGACGCTCGCCTTCACGCCTTTCGCGATATCGGCCGTAAGAGCATTTTCGAGCGCCGCCGGCACGACGATGTCCACGGGCAGCGTCAGAATCTCATCATTTCTTATCGCTTTCGCGGCGGGATATCCCGCAAACGACCCGTGCTCCTTTTTGAATACCTCAAGAGCATCAATGTCATTGAATCCCTTGCCCGAGAAAATCGCACTTTTGGAATCGGAAAGCGCGACCACTTTGTATCCGGACTTTTGGAGGTAGCGGGCAAGATAGCTTCCGACATTGCCGAATCCCTGTATCGCAACTGTTTTGCCTTTTCCGCTCACGCCGCGCAAGCGAAGTATCTCGTCGAGCGCGAAACTACCGCCGAGGCCGGTCGCTTCCGTACGCCCTTCGGAACCGCCTGCGCCCAGTGGCTTACCCGTCACCACGGAGAGCGCCGGATGACCGACCGTTTTCTCATACTCATCGCGTATCCAATCCATAATCTTGCCGTTGGTGTTTACATCGGGTGCGGGCACATCGAGCTCGGGCCCGATGACGGGAGCGAGCCTGCGCGTAAACTCGCGCGTGAGGCGTTCGAGTTCACCTTCCGACAATTCTTTCGGATTCACGGCAATGCCGCCCTTACCTCCGCCAAAAGGCACGTCGACGAGCGCGTTTTTCATCGTCATCCAGAATGAAAGCGCCTTTACCTCGTCCATGTCAACATCGGGGTGATATCGCGTGCCGCCTTTGTACGGACCGCGGATGTTGTTGTGTTGGACGCGAAAACCGCTGAAGACGCGGACACTACCGTCGTCCATTTTTAAGGGTAACGATACTTCAACGATGCGATCCGGCTGGGAGAGCCGCGCGAGCAGTAGCGGGTCGAGCGAGAGCGCCTGTGCCGCCTTTTGCAATTGCGTCTGTGCCGTTTCCCATGGATTCGCGCGCATATTACTGATACTGAATGTAGATAGGGCGCGGCTTGAGTCTGAGAATTTCCTGCGGGGAGAGCATTCCTGCCGAGGGCGGTTTGGTGTCGTTCTTATAGAAGAGTTTGAAGCCGGTGAATTGTATCGGCTCTGACGCGACGACCGTATTGTATGTATTGATTTTCTTCGCGGGGAAACCCCACCCGTCCATGTCCACCACTATTTGCACTTCGGGAAGCGGCGTGATGCGCTTGTACCCCGTCAGCATGTCATCCGTAAAGCGATGTATGACGAGTATTTTCGGCGGCAAATTGTTGTCGCGCACCAAACCCGCGAGATACTGCCCCACCCAATTGATATCATCCGCATTGAACGTGCCGATGACAGTGCCCGGCTTCTCCCCGCCTTTCATAGAGAACTCCGGGTCAACGCCGACGTGCACATTCGGCAGTTTGAGATACTCCTCGTACACCGGCAATTCTTTTTGCAAAGTGGAAAGCCCAACCTGAAAATCAATAAAGACGACACCGCTAACCTTCTTCGCCATATCAAGTGCGATGTCTATCTGACTATCCGGCATTCGTGCGCGGTACATGCTGTCCTTGCCCGCCGCTTCCTGCGCTGTGACGAGAATATAATGAATGGCAGGAATGACCGGCGTCGTCGGGTCTGCGGCTTCCCAATTGGCGACCTCTGCACGGAGCTTCGCGAGCATGACATCTTCCGGATACTCGCCGAGCACCCCCATGCCTTTGGAATAAAAGTTGCCGTAGTACGCGATGATGCGATTGAACGGCAAAAGCGCGCCTGCATTCGGGTACACGGTCTTCGCGGGCCAGAGCGGCACTTTCTTGGGGGTAGTCGTCGCGGTACTCGTCGAAACGGGCTCGGGGGCCGGCAACGTAGTTGTCGCAAGCGCGAGTACAAGCATGCGGCGGTCATAGTCCGCGGTATCAATCTTCGGTAACACAGGGACCGGCTTCCCTTCCGTCACCTCCGCGAGCGCGGAGTAATACGAGACGCCGAACATGTCGGAAACTACCGCGTACAGAAGGAACACACACCCGACGCCTACTGCGACCCCGAACACCGCCGGCACCATGCGCGAACGCCCCAACCGCGACACTTTGTTTGCGCGCGCCATGATTACGCTATTCTACCTTACGGACGACGTAGAGCGAGTGAAGAACGCGAGCCATGCTCGCGTTCTTCCGAGCCGAGGAGTTCGAAAACCGGCAACCGGTTTATGCGGCGACGGAAAGTATTTTCGACGGATGGTGATGACCCTTCACGATGCGAACTCTCTTGACCGGCACCTTCAGGTAAAGCGCGACAAGCTCAACGACGCGCTCGTTCGCCATATTTGCTTCCGGTTTCTCGCGTACCGCTATTTCGAACTTGCCTTCAGAAACCTCGCGAATGCTCTCGTTCTTGGCTCCCGTCTTGACGCGTACTTTAACGTGCATACGTGGCAGAGTCAGACATTGCCATAGTAGCGGCTAAAAAGAGAAAAGCCTACTCCCGAGAATCGGTTTCGGCTCATAAGTTTTCACGGATAGAAAGTCACTTCTTTCTCAAACATCCTGTAAATGCGCTTCAGGGCCGGATACCACCTGTTATTGCTGATGTTGAGGGCGTCGTTCCACGCAACTTGGAGGTCTGGTGACGCTGCGATTTCATCCAATTGTGCAACCGCGACGCTTCTTCCTTCGTCCGTGCTCTGCATATAGGCATTCTGTAAAAGCAGGTAGAGCCCTCGCGCGGAGGTGGTCGCCTCTTCTTCGTTCATCACCATTTTCCCGTGAAGCACGCGGGCACCCGGCGTAGTTATGAGTAACCTCGTTCTTTCGGTAAAGATGATTGTCACCCCGTTAATCAGGAGTCTCTCTGCGGGCGCCAATTCAAGTGAAAGACCCTTTCGACCGCTTTCTGTGGCCATCGTTACAACTCCTTAAAAAGAGGTTGACCGGGGTTTCGCCGCAGAAAACTATACACCGCTAATGTAGACTTGTCAGCCCGCGGCCGCGAGCTTGGTTACCTCACCTTCTGCAGGCAGCGCAGGCACTCGAGCTGGCCTTCGCGGGTCTTGATGTATTTGTTGCCGCATTTGCACTTCACGACTGCCGGCGCGTTCGGATTGTCTATCCACTTCCCGTCTTTCATGAAATTTTTTGACATATGATTATTTATGGTGAGCGTAGTCGAACTAGTCGATGAAGGTCAGTGCCTTGCCGCGCTTACCGGCACGGCCGGTGCGGCCGATGCGGTGCACGTAGTCTTCGTATGTGGTCGGGAGGTCGTAGTTGATGACATGGCTCACGTCGTCGACGTCGATACCGCGCGCGGCGACATCGGTCGCGACGAGCACCTGCACACGATTACTTTTGAACATCGAGAGCGCCTGCTCGCGCTTGTTCTGGCGCTTGTTGCCATGAATCGACTCCGCCTTGAAGCCGCGTTGCGCGAGAATTTTTGAAAGTTTCTCGACGCCGTGCTTCGTGCGGCCGAAGACAAGGACTTTGCTGAATTCCGGCTGTGTGAGCAATTCGTGGAGCACGTCCATTTTGTTCTTGCCCGCGACGCGAACGATATCCTGATCCACATTCTTCGCGGTGTCGCCCGTCTTGACCGAGATGCGCACGGGATTCTTGAGGAAGCTGTGGATGAGAGTTTCAATCTCGCGCGTGAGCGTCGCCGAGAAGAAGAGCGTGTGGCGCTCGGGGCGCATGAGCGAGAGAATGTATTTCATGTCGGCGATGAATCCCATGTCGAGCATGCGGTCGGCCTCGTCGAGAACGACGGTCTGGAACTTCGAGAGGTCAAGCACGCGGCGCTCGATGAGGTCTTTGAGACGGCCGGGAGTGCCTATGACAAAATTGGGCCCGCGACGAAGAGTCGCTATCTGGCGATTGATATTGGCGCCACCGACGCACGTGACGGCACCGATGCGCATGCGGTCGGCGAACGCCCAGTATTCGTCTTCGATTTGCTGTGCGAGTTCGCGTGTCGGCACCATGATGAGCACGTGCTCTTTGCGGTCATGGAGTACCTTGTTGATGAGCGGAATGAGAAATGCGGCGGTCTTGCCCGTACCGGTATTGGCGATACCGACGACGTCTTCGCCCTTGAGCACGTGTGGGATGGCGCGGTCCTGAATCGGAGTAGGCGTCGTGTATCCCTTGTGTGCGATATTCTTCTTGAGATTCTCGTGAATGATGAAATCGGAAAAATTGTGCTCCGGCACAAAGATTTCCTGCTCTTCGGTGACGATAGCCTTATTGATGAAGCGGGATACGTCGATGCGTGCCCCATGCGGCGCGGCGCGGCGGTTGCCGCCGCGGGAACCGTGAAATGACGGCCTGCTGAATGTGCGGCCCTGCGGCCCGCCTCGACTCGCGCCCGCTCCCCGATGCGAGGCGGGGCGTCCGCCGAAACTGCGCCCGCGGGAAGGGCGGGACGGACCGTGTCCATGACGTGAATGAGTGTTCATGTTGTATATGAGCCCATTGAAGGGCTTTGGCCTAAAAGGCCGTTAAATGTGTCGAACTATCTCGGGACAGGTTCACGCTGGAGAGCTCTACGCGCGGCCTTGGTAATCCCAAGACAAAACCAATGAGAGAGAGTCTGACTGGAAGAGTGTATCAGATACTTCCCCGCTTGTCAACAGCGGGAGAAACGCCTACTTTCCGCGGCCGTGGACCTGCTTGCGGCGGTGTTTGCGCGCGGCGAGCATCGCCTGCTTTGCGGCGAGGCGCTTCGCGGTTTTACGCGAGCGGGTCTTCTTTCTGCGTATATCTACGTCAGGTCTTTTTGCCATGCGCGCGATTATAGCACATACTCCCGTGATGACGAGCGACGGCTACCCTGTCCGTATCAACAAATACATTGCCTCACGCGGGATTGCTACTCGCAAGGACGCCGACACCCTTATCGAGAAAGGGCTCGTGACGATAAACGGCCGCAAGGCGGTTCTGGGCGACAAAGTGCAGGAGGCCGACAAAGTCGAGGTAAAAGGCGCTCGCACCAAGTACCGCTATTTTGCGTACAACAAACCATCCGGAGTCATTACCCATTCCCCGGAAAAAGGCGAGACCGATATTATGCGAAGCATTCCGCTTCGCTCCGTCTTCCCCGTCGGACGGCTCGATAAGCGCTCATCGGGCTTGATTATCCTTACCGATGATGCGCGCGTGACGGATAGACTCCTCAATCCCGAATACACTCACGACAAGGAGTACCGCGTAACGACCCACGAACCGTTGCCGAATAATTTCAAAAAGGTTTTGGAGCGCGGTGTGGACATCGGCGGATACGTCACCAAGCCCTGCGAAGTGGAAATCCGTTCCGACAACAAATTTTCGATAACGCTCACCGAGGGCAAGAAGCACCAGATACGCAGGATGTGCGACGTGATGAAAACGAGCGTCGCTGAGCTACAGCGGGTGCGCGTGATGAACATAAAGCTGGGCACGCTCAAGCCCAACGAATACCGCGAGCTCAAAGGGCAGGAGCTTGATCAGTTTCTGAAGGCAATCGGTCTTTGATGGTGTTGAGGGTCTTCTTTACCTGCCCGATGCTCTCGGGTTCGAGCAGTGATATCGGAGTGGCTGTGACGCCCGCCTTTTTCAGAGCGGCAAGTTTTTCTGCGACAACCTCCGGCGACACCATGTCCGTCTTCGTGAGAAAGACGTGTTCTTCTTTTTTCAGGAGTTCAGGATTGTACTCGCCCAGTTCGGTACGCACGAGATTGTAGTCGCGCACGATGTCCTCGCTTTCGGAAGAGACGAGGTGAAAAAGCGTCTTGGTGCGCTCCACATGCTTGAGGAATTTCACGCCGAGCCCTTTGCCCTGCGACGCACCTTCGATAAGTCCGGGGATGTCGGCGAGGATGATTTCGTAGTACGCGCCGAGGTGCGGCTCGAGCGTCGTGAAGGCGTAATTGGCCACGCGACTGCGCGCGGCCGTCAGCTCATTGAGCAGACTCGATTTGCCGGCGTTCGGCAAGCCGATGAGTCCGATGTCGGCCACGAGACGCAGTTCGAGTTTGTAGTTTGCGATATCGCCGGTGGTTCCCTCTTCGGACTCTTTCGGCGTCGTATTCGTCGACGAACGGAATTTGAAATTCCCCCGCCCGCCCTTGCCTCCGCCCGCCACGAGCAAGCGCTCACCGGGCTCGATGATTTCCTTCACAAAACCGGTGTCGAGATTGGTGATGCGCGTCCCCGCCGGCACCCTGAGCACGAGGTCCACACCTGCGCGACCGTCGATGAACTGGCCGCGGCCGTCTTTGCCGTCCTCGGCATGTATCTCTTTTTTGTTGGCATAAAACGACAGCGCGTTGATATCCGTGCATCCCTCAAAATATATGTTGGCTCCACGCCCGCCGTCGGCACCCGTAGGACCCTGCGCCAAGCGCACCTTTTGGAAGGCGACCGCACCCTTGCCGCCGTTGCCCGCACAGAGCCGGATTGTGACCTCATCTATCAACATGGCAGCATGCTACCACAGACGGACCAATTTCAATTTTTTCCCCCTACTCAACTTTTTTATCGCCGCTTCTCGCTTCTGGGCCGCGCTGCGATCGCGGGATTGTTCCGAATACACTATCCGTTTCGCGCCGTGCGCTCGTGTGTAGTTGCCGCCCGTGCCCTTCTTGTGCTCCAAAAGCCGCCGCTTCAAATCAGTAGTCACCCCCGTATAGAGCGTCCCGTCGCCGCATTGCAATAGGTAGACGAAATACATTGCTAGCCGAGGAAAAAGACGAGATAGACGCCCACTGCGGCGACCGTGACGCCCATAAGCGCGAGCGTTGAGCGGCTCCAAGGCCTGACCATCGCGTGCAATCGCTCCGGTGCCAGAATGTAGAGCGCACCCTTGATGAGGATTGCCCACCCTATCACCTTCACAAACGTTCCGAGCCAATCACTGCCGGCATCGCTGAAGACGATGAGCGCGCCGCCCAACACGAGAAGTGCTCCGACGACAAAAGTCATTGCACGGTTCTTGAATAAATCTTTCAGAATCATCCCGAGCGTCTTCTGGTGCGTTACGACGAATACACCGCTGACGATAAAGTACGCCCCGAGCACTTTTGCTATCAATATTGCTGTTTCCATAGGTACAGATTCGTAATGAATTGCTAATGAATAATGCAAACTACCACCCAATTATACAGGGATTTTCCGGCGTACAGACGAGATGCTGGGTATGACGAATTTCTCTAGTGTTCCAGCGAATGAAATATAGCGAACGGGCGTCTGGTACGACGCTCTCTAACGCCGGACACTTTGGTATCTGAGCCTGTCTCTTATAACGAGCACTCTGAGGTCTCCATCCATCATTTCGTTGATTTGCAGGTGCCTCGGAAGAATAAACATATCTTCGTTGTCCGGCTCGTTTCTTCCCGCCGGCACGATGTAGACGTTGCCGCTTTCGGGATTCTTTCCGAGCATGACTCGTATCCCCTCGCCTCGGCATCTGTCCAGAAGAGTATCCACGGGAGTGGTATAGCCCGGGAATTCGCGGTCGGTAGCAATCATTTTTGTGTGCACTTCGAGTTCTATACCGGGAAAAGGAAAACTTTCGCGGCTTTCGCTCATTTCCGCGGCGGAGGACATGAATCTCGCTGCATTTTCGTTCAGCATGTCCCGATATGAGAAGCCCTCGATTGCTTTTTGCATGCGCCTTGCTTCCTCCTTCTCATCTCTGTGGTCGTTTAGACCCTCGTTCACCGCACGCCTATTCTCGGGATTCTGTCTCATGTGTGTCAGTGTAGCCCAAAAATCACTAGCCGAGTGTTTGGCCTGCCTGCGCAGGCAGGCGACGTTGGAACTACCGTCGCCTTCAGATAGTAAAGGCGGTGAGGACGACGATACCGGTGATGACGGCGAAGGCTCCGAGTGTCTTTGTGAAAAACTCCACCGCCTCGCGCTTCTGCCCATCCAAGTACATGAGAACGGGCTGGAAGAAGAAGATATAGCCCATGAAGGCGACCGAACAGACGAGCAGACTCAGCATTGCCATTGGTGCGAGTATAGTGTCCGGCTTGTCTCTGACGAGGGCGGGGCCGTAGCTAATGAGGAGAACGATGAAGACGATGTAGAGGCCTGCAACCAGCGCATTGAAATACGGATTCCTAGTCATACTTTGACTATACCAAACCCAACCGTCTGAGGTATTCGAAAAGTGGTACTCTATGTTGTATGACTGGCAGTGGCGAACGGCCCCAACCTCCGAATATCGATGAGATACTCAAAAGGGCGGCAATGGACGACGGTTGGCTAGAGTCGATTGTTGCGCCGAAAGAGAAAATTATTACTCCATCGGAAGTTGAGGATGCGTTTCGGTACACTCCCTTGCAACAAGGCGCGGTACTTGCGGCAGAAGGCACTGTAATTTCCGATGCTACCGGCCGCGCCGCATTGACGCTGCCAAATCACGAGTTGGTCGCAGCGCTCCGCGCCGCTGATTCTCGGATAAGTGCGTTCGACGAGCGTTTACTCAGGCGAGACACGCACGGTAGACTCGTCACGCAAGGAAGGAGCACTGATGTTACGTACAATATAAATGTTTCGATGCCGCTTGCCGCCCAAGTGCTGCAAGATTTTCCCAGCCAAGAGTCACTGCTCGGCCGCGGCATTGCAGCTTCTATCAACGGACCTGTCTACGATGGAAAGAACCTCCTGGTGAGGGACATCCGACATATATTGCGTTTGGGTGATGAGAAAGGTGAGAAAGGCACGCTGCTCGCGTGGGTTGGTCGCGATAGCGAGAACGTGCCTGGCCTACATGATCGCATCAATCAGTTCCTGATAAGCGGTCAGCAGGGTTTGAGAACACAAATTAGTCCTGAAGTAGCGCGAACAATATTTCCGGTGCTCTTAATTTACAATAAGTCAAAAGTAAAAGCAGCGGGTGGTTATTTCTATGTTTTACCTAGTGATCCGGCAGAGCGCGAGAAATGCATACTAAAAGCGTACATTGCGCCCCGCCCCGAATGAGATTGAAAAACATCAGAGGCAGCGGTTTTAACGATGAATACACCCAGCCCAGCAACATGGCCGGCGCATGCCGCCTTTGAGTTTCGAGAGTCCTTTCTTGACACGGATATCCCTCGTCTCCGCTTTCTTGCCCGACGTAACCCAGCAAATCCACTCGTTGCGTGCGAGCGGGGTGATGTCTTCCCATAGTGCCCGCGCCGCAGGCACCGAGGTAAGGGCCTTCCGCAAATCCTCCGGCATTTTGTGTACGGTCCCACCGCCGATACTTTTTTCGATCATGCGGTAATTCTATCAAATCGGGTCTGGGCGACGTTGGAATCGTTTTGACAAGAGAAATTTACAATATAAGTCCTTTTACTTTCTCAACTATCATATCGCGCGCTCCGACGACAGATATTTGTCCGTAACCCGGATCGGGCACGTCCCACGTAACAAGTTTGGGCGAATTCTTGAGATAACCCGGTATGGGACCGCGGGGCAAAGGACCGGTGAGTATTACTGTATCGGCACCCTCTACCATTTCGGGCGTCAGCTGCGTGATGACGTTGGTCGTGATGTCCAACCCGATATCCTTCATGGCGGCAATCGGTTCAGCCGAGACGGCAGACAGGAGTTTGCCCGCATCATCTGTATATACGCCTGCCGTAGAGACCTGATCATCCAGGACAAGCGATTTGAATATGGCGCCCGCCATCTGACTGCGATTTATGTTACCCTGGCACACAAAAAGAATTTTCATACGGACTGGGTGTTTGGTACGATGTTGGAACCATTTTGAGAGAACAGAGCCAATTTTAATCCGTCATGGACGATGTTAGAACTATTCTGTCTCCACCTCCTTTCTTATGGAATCCCATCGCATTGTCGGGTCGTTTATGTAGCTGCAGATGAGCTCTAGTTTCCTCTTTGCGTCCTCATCTCCGCGAAAAGGAATAAAAAAACGACTAACCCCCGCTTCTTTTTGTACACGCATCGTCCGGTTGGGATTTTGATAAGCCATTGAAATGACTGTTGCCCCCCTCTTGAAAAATGCTGACAGCTTCTTGTTCTTGTCATTATCGTATTTAAGAAACGCTGTATCTTCGCTCGGCTTATGCCCGATGACACCATCGCGCGTCACGATAAAATCAATCTCACTGTCTGACCCCATGCTTGAGTAATGATCCCCGGTCGAGACCATGAACATGCCGGGTGCCCCTACGGGGTGATTGTGGATCGTAAATCTTGCCTCTTCAGACTGCTCAACCGTTTTCCCTACAGCGTCGTCCCGATACTTTTTATCATACTCGGAATAATTCGGTACAGTAGCGATTCTCTGACCTGTGGCAAAATGTAAATCTCCTTCAAAATCGTATATCATGTTCTCAAAATTGAGTGTTCCGAGTGATTCGAGGGCACTTGGCGTTACTGTCCTTTGCAGGATGTACGTCCGAGGATTGCTTCCAATTGCCTCAGCGCCTTTCTCAAAGGCTTCTTTGTGCAAATCCTCAGCGATTTGAGACAAGTCGCTTTTTACGACTCCCCGTTCAAGAGTACTGGACTTTCTTACCCTGTCTCCTGTATTTCGACCTATCTCCATTTCCATATGAAAACTATAGCAGACCTTACGGGTTGGGGGTTTGGTACGATGTTGGAACGGCTATGAATTTCGGAGGTAGGGAGCAAACCAGTTCCTTAGGCGTTTTTTGAGTTCTGGACTCTTGTAATCCTCAAAGGTTATTCTCTTGCGGCATTGGGGCGAGCCACATTGGCATTCCAGTATCCAACCGGGTCGAGTCTCAAAGGTTCCATAATCACAGGTAACTTCTTCGCCATTGTTTATGTTACGAATCGCGCACCATACCCCATTGGACAACAAACCTGCGTTCGGATTACAGCTATGATTGATATATCCCCCCTGATGATCCTCATGCAATGGCGCATGGAGAATGTATGCGTCCCAGCCAATGCAAAGATTGCATTCATACCCAGTGACAGATTCGATAACTTCGATGAAGGCGCGATTGATAGTCGGCCCAAGTTCAACTACAACAACCTCTCCCTCGGCAATATCTCGCACTGCCACCAAACCAACTCCTGCAATCTTACTTTGCCCCAAAGCAACTGCCGGTGAGAAATGAGGCTTCGGGAGTGAAAAAAGATAGTCTCTGATTTTCTTCTCGATCTCATTCATAGTTAAACTATACAGTACCGGACTGGGGGACATGGATTCGAACCATGATTCACAGCTCCAAAGGCTGCTGTCCTACCATTAGACGATCCCCCAAACTCTGTAACTCCATGAGAATAACAAATACTGAGCGATATTCCACATCTCTATTTGCTAATTCAATTGAATAAGCAACAATGGTGACATGGCTGATAGAATAGTCGAGCTTGAGAAAACACTGAAAGCGCTCGCGAACAAGCGGCGACTTGCCATCGTCCGATATCTGCTCGTACATAAACATGCGTCCGTAACGGAGCTTGCCTCGCACCTGAAGCTCTCCATTGCGGCAACGTCAAGACATTTACGACAACTTGCGAACGCCGACCTGGTAGATACCGAACAAGTCAGCACAACGGTCAACTATTCCCTTTCCAAAGATTCTGGTCTCATTGCGGCACTTCGTCTCATTCATTAGTGAACCACGGCACCGGCTATACTTGCTAATTCAATTGAATTAGCAAGTATTAACTGTGAGAGAGACGCCCGATGCGGGTTACAAAACCCGTTGGCGGTTGTAGCCGAAATGCGTGTCGCAAGGTATGAATCGCGCAGAATTTCAAGCGCCAACGTGCGTGTATCCAGCATGTACCTAAGAGTGATACTATGGGAGAAATGAACAAGCACGTTAAACGCGCGATGGTGTTCGCCGCCGCCATCATCTTCATTGCGTTGGGAGTGGTCGGACTTGCGCTTCCATTCTTGCAAGGTTTTCTCTTTCTCGCCATCGGCCTCATTCTGCTTTCTATCGCTTCACCGACTGCGCGCGAATGGATAGAACATCACACCCGCAAATTCCCAAAAGTGCACGCGTTCGTGCAGAAAGTGGAGAAACGTATCACCGATATCATCGGCGAGTAGATATCCTGTGAACTTAGTCGCCGAAGTTGAAAGGCGGCGAGTCCTGACTCGGCACGGGCGAGCAGTTGATAGCTGAATCCCCTTCGTTGAGCGTGACTGTCTCACCGCGCGCGGTGAATATCACCCCGCCACCCTCGTATCGCACGCCGGACGCCGCATCTTTTTTAACAAGTGTGACCGCAGGCGGATACACGGCGCCCGCGCTATCGGGGGCGATAGCGATAGTGCTCATGTCGAGAGCAGGTGTCATGGTAAACGTCACACGCTCGTCGCACTCATATGAGTATGTGCCGAAGTTGTCGGCCGCCGGTGTGCCCGCGCTTCCCTTTTGGTTATACAAAATCGCTCCGATAAGAAGTGCGAGAACAACGATACCCGCCCACAGATAGATTTTATTCATGCTTTCAGTATTGGCCAAATCCCCAATCGAGTCAAAGCCCGCATGGGGACACGCATGCACGCTTTATTGCTGACACTACGGACTTCATTGGCTTTTCAGGCAATTCCTCGTTACTATTCACCGATGCGGCAAATAGCCATGGTGACGGCCGCCGTAATAGGCGCCGTCAGCCTCATCGCAGCCGGCTTCACGTTTATACAAGCCAATCAGGAGCAGGTGGACTTGACAGCGCGCCTGCAATCGCGTGCGCAACTCCTCGCCGACAGTCTCGCCGAGAGCATCACGCCGTCGGTACGAAACGCCTCAACGAGCTCGGTACAGCGCATCGTCGACAAGTTTGCGACGCAAGAGCGTATCGAGGGGCTTGGTGTATTTGATGCAAGCGCTTCTCCGATCGCAATCTCTCGCGACATACCGCAAGCGGCGGCATCTTCGTCGCTCATCGCACTGGTGATGGACGAGAATGAATCTGCCGGCGCATTCGTACTAGGTGACGGACAGAGCATGTACGTGTTTGCCGAGCCGCTCACGTCGGATGACCGCGTCATAGGAGCGCTTGTAGTAGTGCAGAACGCGCAGTACATACAAGACCGCCTGTGGATCATCTGGAGGGACAACCTCGTCCGCTTGCTACTGCAAATAATCATCGTTACGAGCGCCATTTTCGTACTCGTGCGATGGGTATTCTTCCGTCCGCTGACGCGGCTTGTGGACAGTCTCAAGTCGGTTCGCGCAGGAGTGCGGACAGAGACCGACGGCGCCGTTCACGCCTTTTTGAGACCGCTAACGTCGGAGCTTTCAAAAATGACATCGAGTCTCCGGCAGGCCCGCACCGCTGCGAGCGAAGAGGCGCGTCTCCGGCTTCAGAAAATAGACAGCCCGTGGACGGCCGAGCGCTTGAGAGAATTTATAAAAGCCTACCTCAAGGACCGTCCTATTTTCGTTGTATCGAATGCGGAACCGTACGTCCACACCAAGGTCCGCAACAAAATCGAGTGGTCAGTTCCTGCGGGCGGGGTCATTACAGCAATAGAACCTGTCATGGAGGCGTGCGGGGGCACGTGGATCGCATGCGGCAGCGGCAATGCGGACAAAGAGACCGCAGATAAGGACGGCAAGATTCGAGTCCCGCCGGACGAGCCCAAGTACACCCTAAAGCGCGTGTGGATTACACCGAAGGAGCGTAAGGGCTATTACGACGGCCTCTCCAACCAGGCACTCTGGCCCCTGTGCCATCTTGCGCATGTCCGCCCGCAGTTCCGCAAAGAGGACTGGGCCGAGTACCGCAAGGTCAATGTCCTGTTCGCAAAGTCGTTGCTCGAAGAGATACGGCATATCGAACGGCCTATTATCTTGGTGCAGGATTACCATCTCGCGTTGGCCCCCGCCCTCATCAAGAAAAGCCGCCCCGATGCACAAGTCGCCATCTTTTGGCACATTCCGTGGCCATCGGCAGCTCAATTCGCTATCTGTCCGTGGCGCAAGGAAATCCTCGAAGGAATGCTCGGCGCAGACCTCGTCGGCTTTCACACACAGCAGTACTGCAACAACTTCATGGACACAGTAGCTAGCGAGATTGAAGCGCGCATCGACTACGAGAGATTCTCCGTGTTCCGCGGCGGACATCAATCCCGCGTCGAACCATTCCCTATTTCGATTGCATTTCCGGGAAATGCGGAACCTGATTCGCCGGCGGACAGGAGCATGATCGAGAGTCTCGGCATCCGCACCGAATATCTCGCGCTCGGCGTAGACCGCCTCGACTACATCAAGGGCATTCCCGAGCGCCTGAGAGGTATTGAGTTCCTGCTCGACTCACATCCGGAGTACCGCGGAAAGCTTACCTTCCTGCAAATCGCGTCTCCTACCCGCGGGGGCATTGAGCAATTTCAGGAATACGCGCAGCTGGTCATCTCCGAAGCGGAACGCATCAACACCAAATTTGCGACGCGCGACTGGAAGCCCGTCGTACTAGAACATCGTAGCTATTCGCACAAAGAGCTTAGAGTGCTCTACCAACTTGCAAACGTCTGTCTCGTGACATCCCTCCACGACGGTATGAACCTCGTCGCCAAGGAGTATGTCGCCGCCCGAACGGAGGAGGGCGGCGTCCTTGTCCTTAGCCACTTTGCGGGCGCATCCCGCGATCTCCCCACCGCTCTCGTTATCAATCCGTACAGCGCGGAAGAGACCGCCGAGGCGATTCACAAGGCACTCACCATGCCTGAGAGTGAACAGCACCGCCGCATGAAAAGCATGCGCCAGTCGGTGCGCGAATACAACATATACCGCTGGTCTGCGGAGATTATCAAAACACTTGCGGGAGTGTAGACAGTATGTATTCGCAATCACGAGTACTGGATTCAGTCCGTAGCACCCGCGAGATGCTTCTCCCGCACTGGGGCAACGTGCCGGAGCGCATGAAAAACGGCTCGGCGCATTCGGTCGTAACGGGGCTCGACCTTGCGGTCGAACGCTACCTTGCCGGCGAGCTCAAGAAGATAGACTCCGGCGCGGAGTTTGCGGGCGAAGAGTACGGCGGGCGACGCGATGCGGACCGTTTTTGGCTCTGTGACCCGATAGACGGCACCGCGCATTTCGTCCGCGGTCTTCCCTTTTGCTCTGTGATGCTGGCGCTTATTGAGGACGGCCGCGTCAATTTTTCCGCCATTTACGATTTTATAAAAGACGACATGTACCACGCATCCCGCGGACAAGGCGCCTTCAGAAATTCCGAGCCGATTCATGTCAGCGACCGGCCGCTTGAACATTCCTATATTTCACTCGAGACGCGTATCGACAAGCCGGTCAATTTTGACCTGATGCGACGCATGAGGGAATCCTCGGTTCTGTTCAGCTCGATTACCTCCGGATACGAATTTTCACTGGTCGCCTCCGGCAAACTCGAGGCGCGGGTGTGTGTTGACCCGTGGGCCAAGGACTGGGACGTGGCGCCGGGGTCGCTTCTTGTCGAAGAGGCGGGCGGCATAGTCGCCAATATCGGCTCCGCATCGTATGACTATCGCGACCTCAACATGATTGCAGGCAACCCGCTCGTCTATCGCGCCCTCACCGAAGGTCCCAAGGCGATTTTTCCTCTAACCTCGTGAGTTCCTCCCGATCATGTCGACGACAAGCGCGCCCCACGTGAAATCGTGTGCGCCGAGTCCCGCGCCGGTATCGGGGTGGTAGTACTCGCGGAAACCGGACTTCTCCAAAAGCTCCATCGAATTCTCAAGTAACCTGTCCGCAATATTCTGGTAGTCATACCGGAGTAACCCGCGATATACAAACCAATTCGATGCAAACCACACCGGACCGCGCCAAAAACCCTGCGGATCAAACGTGCGCTCGTTCATCGCAACCGTCGGGAGCATGAAATTCGAGAGGAATTCGGACGGATTCAAAAGATGTTCTTCAACCAACTTCGCCGCCTCGTCCTCAGAAAGTATTCCTGCGTAGAGCGGCGCAAATATCGCCCACGTCTTCAGCTTCACTTTGAAATAGCTTTCGCTGTACGTCGGCCAGAAAAGATCGCCGTCAAACATTCGCTCGCGCATTGCGTCTGCCACCCGCCGGGATGCCTCGGTGAATTTCAATGCGTCCTCGTGCTTGCTCAGGTGTCCGGCAATGCGCCCAAGCACAACAAGATTCTCGACAAGAATTGCGTTGAAGGGAACGTCCTTTACCCAGAAGTATTGCTTCATGAACGGCGCATCGAAATGCCCATTCCGTAATTCTTCTACCAATTTCAACCTGCTTTTGAAATTCTCCTGCAATGTCTGCACGGGCGGCAAGCCGAGGACGTCGTCAAACCGCGGCGAGTTGTCCTCTCCGCTTTCGTCCGGATTGATAATGCCTGCAAGGTGGTTGCCTCGAGGGTCCCTCGCTGTGAGCAAGTACTCGTAGAACGAACTCAGCGCCGGGTACATCTCCGCGAGAAAAGCGGCATCACCGTCTTTCTCAAAAATGCGCCATACCGCCTCAGCGATAAGCGGCGGTTGTGTGATGGTACTGGTACGCTTCTTCCCCTCCCGACCCCATTGGATGTCAACGAGCGTCCCCGGCTCCCAGTAGATCATGTGCGGCAACATGCCGTTCTCGAACTGTTGCGAGACCGCCGAACGAAGTTCTTTCTTTGCGTCTTCAGGACTGAAATGCGAAAGAGCAATTGCATGGAAGCATGAGTCCCATAGCCACTGATACGGATAGGTGGAGGGCGAGGGCTGTGTGTATTGATGACCGTCAGTTACCCTCCTGTTGTTAAGCAACACATGAAACGATGCATCCGTGATCTTTTTCTTTCTTGCGACACTCAACTCCATACGAACGACTTATCGGGGCTGATGCGCTTTCTGTCCCTGCTCTGCACAAACGTCTACTATGGCGAGCTCAAGCGGCAAATGCGGCACAGCGGCGTACGCCATCGTGCCATAGGCTTCGAGGAGCGCACGAAGCATGTCTGAATTGACCGCAGGCTCTTTGGAGAGCTCTTTTGCAAGCGCGAGGTCTGCCTCGGTGAGCTCGGAACCAAGCTTTTCGGAAAGCGCCGGCGCGTATCGCATCAGGAGCACGACGCGCATGCGGTGTATGAGGAGTTTGCAAAGCGTACGCGCATCCATGTTTTCACCGATTGCGATATTCATCGCCTTCAATGCCGACAGCGCGTCTTTTTTTGCGAGCGCCGACAATATCTGGCGGACTATTTCTCCGCGCGGAGCGCCGGAGACGGCCTCCACCTCCGCGACATCCACTTTTTTATCCTTGGTCACCGCAAGCACCTTCTGCAGTATGCCGAGCGCGTCGCGGAATGACCCCTCGGCCAGTAGCGCGACGAGTTCCGCGGCAGAGCGCTCGAGTGAATACCCCTCCTTCTTCGCGATGTCCGTGACGATACTTGCGAGAATTTCGCGCGTCGGCTGCTTGAACGTATACATCTCACAGCGCGATTGTATCGTTTCCGGCACTTTGTCGCGTTCCGTTGTCGCGAGTACGAATATCGCGTGCGCAGGCGGCTCTTCAAGAGTTTTCAGAAATGCGTTCCATGCTTCCTTGGTGAGCATGTGCGCTTCATCGATGATGTAAAACTTGTACTTCGATTCAAAGGGCATCGCGTATACACCTTCCCGCAGTTCACGGATGTCATCGATACCGCGATTGGACGCGGCATCCATCTCGTAGAGGTCTTTGTCGCTCACGCCGAGTTTAACCGCGAGGATGCGCGCCACCGATGTCTTGCCTGTCCCGCGCCCGCCGGAAAAAAGGTACGCATGTGCGATTTTGCCGTTCTTGATGGATTTCTCGAGCGTGTCTGTCACTTGTGCCTGCCCGCGGACCTCCTTCCAATCAGCGGGCCGGTACGCACGGTAGAGCGTCGTATGCTTCACTTCTTTTGCCATGCGGGCAGTATAGCAAAAGAGATGCCCGCGTCGCCGCGGGCTGTAGTCCTCCTCCGTTAGATTTTTGCCACCGAAGACCGTCGGCTGCAGCGCTTTTTTCCGTTGATATGCCAAGCGATGCGCAGTTGCGGCCGTTTGATAAGCAGTTTGTTAATCAGCTCGGACCCTACGCCGCTGAACCCACTCAGGGCGGCGATGCTATACCGCCCGTTCTTCACGTAGCTGCCGACGAACAACTCAAGGTCGTCGTCGCTCATTTGCGGCGGCGGAATGTGCTGCAATTCTCGAAATCGCTGTGCCGTCTTTTCGACGGCGGGATCGGTCGGTATGCGTCTACGCGGATGCGGATGGGGATTCATTCCAAATGTCTCCGTTGCTGACGACGTTATATCCGAAGCGCTTCCAGATGTCCATTCAGCAGCCTTTTCGCCTCATCCAAACTCGACGCTTCCATGAGATGCGTGCGCAGCTCTTTTGCGCCGTCCCAGCCGCCGATATAGGCCTTGAAGTGGCGCTTCATCACCGCGTCGCTCTGATAGCCGGACATCATTTTTTGGAATAATTCAATGTGCTCGATAAGCGTCCGGGTTTTCTCTTCCTGTGTCGGCTCACCGGTGCGATTCGAGAACAGCCAAGGATTGCCGAAGACGGCGCGGCCGAGCATCGCGCCATCGGCACCGGTCGCTTCACATTTTGCTCGCGCATCCGCAATATCTTTGACATCGCCGTTGCCGATAATGACTGTTTGTATCCTAGAGGCGTCGCCTCTAGGATTTTGGATTGAATTGCGGATTTCGACGCCACGCGCGACACGTTCCCAGCGAGCGGGCACTTCGGACATTTCTTTGCGAGTACGCGCATGAAGGACGACCGCCGCCGGCTCTTCTGCGAGGAGTTCAGGCAACCACGTCTCAAGCTCGTCTTCGTTGTAGCCGATGCGTGTCTTCACCGAAACGGGCCCGCCGAAGCCGCGCTTGGCCGCGCGAATGAGTGCGCGCGCATGCGCGGGGTCTTTGATAAGCGCCGCCCCGCAATTCTGCCGCTCCACCTCGCGCGCAGGGCAACCCATGTTGATATCAAAGCCGTCGAATCCGAGCTCGCGGCACACCTGCGCCGCCGCCTCCATGTGCTCCAGATTCGAGGTGAACAACTGTGCCACGACGGAACGCTCGGCATTGCCATACTCAAGCTTTTTCAAAATCTTTCGTTTACCTTTTTCATCTGCGAGAATAAGCCCGTCAGCCGAAGTGAATTCGGTATAGAAGACCCGCGGCACATCCGGCGAAGCATATTTGGCAATGAGTGTGCGAAACGCGACGTCGGTCACGTCTTCCATCGGTGCAAGCACAAAAAAAGGCTTCGGCAGCTTTTCCCAAAAATCCATGGTGCACGAACAATAACACGATTTGACATTGACAACATTTATGGCGCGATGTACAGTTGCCGGCGGAGAGGTCTGACTTATTGCTCTCCCCAACAGACTGTAAGAAACGGACGACACGGAATGCCTACAGGCAAGTCAAAAGCCCCTAAGAGTGGGGAAAAATCCGGGACGCCTTCCTTCAAGACGTTCTGCGAAAATTTTCGCGAACTTACGGAAGCCGACCTGAACGACCCAATCGTTCAAGCCGAACTGCTGAGGATAGAGGGCGATAAGCACTTTCCTCGCAGAATTCGTGATCTTGCGCGTAAATTCATTCGAACACGCGCCAAAACGACCTAAGGAGGCCCAAGGGTTCGAATCACACCAATGGAAGGGGCGTGCATGCGTCTAGGAAATCACCAGGCGAAGCCACCGGCATATCCGAGCGAATGGCCCGGGACGCCGGACTTCAGCTCGAGTTTGTGCGTCGCGATTGCAGGGGCTGACCAATGTGCTTCCCCACCGTCGACCGCCGACCGAACCGAGACGAAGTTGGAGCCGATGTACCGCACTGTTGAGTAAGCGGGCAAGCGGCAAGAAAACATAAAAGGGCGGCCGCGTTGGCCGTCCTTATATTTTTCTACATTCACTGTGTCGAAGTCGCCGACTCCCCTTTCAATTTGAAATATGCCTTATTGCCGAAGCGGAGGTCCACATATTCTATCTGTGCTTCTTTTCCTGCAAGCGCGTCGGAGCCGAGTACGAGTTTGAGATTGCGCGCGAGTGTGCCCGCGTCCGCACCGAACGACGCTTTGAGCAAAAATCCTTCCTGAAAATTCACCGAGAAATCCTGACCGCCCACGACCGATACCCTCAAGGGTGTCAGACCATTCTGCTGCTGCAGGACCGAGAGAAGCGCAAGAAGGCCGGGCAAGTGTCCGGGAATAAATACCTGACCGACCGGTTCGCCGGTGATTGCGCCGGAGAATAGGTATGGCTCCGCAAATATACTCGACGGAGTCGTCGAGGCATCGGCGGATGCGAAGACAAAGCCGGTTGCATCCATCTGAAAACACCCGCCGGTACTTATACACCAACGCGCATGCGGCTGACGTTCTTCGACGGTGACGACGACCGTACGCGAGAATAACGATAGTCGCGAGACCCCTGCCGATTTGATACGCGGGAAAAATGTGACGACTTCGTCCTCTATGGCCGTCTTCGGATACAAAAAGATATTACTTCGCGAAAAGAAACGGTACGAACCGTCATTGAGCTTGCTCTCGGCAAATGTTTGCACGAGCTGCGGCGGAAGCTTTTCGGCGCCGACGACGGTCACTTGGGAGACGTTAAGTGCCGGCAGGTATGAGACCCAATGCACCGCGTATACGGCGGCGGCGATGAGGAGCAGCGCAAGAAAAACGACTCCCGCACGCGCGCGCCTGCGGCGCGCGCGCAACGGCAAACGCTTTTGCTCACGCGGCGACGGTGCACCCGCCGGAAACGAACGTACGCGCCCCGGCTTTTGGCGCAAATCAACGATTCGATTTGATGACATCTTTCCCCATGTATGCCCGGAGTACCTCCGGGATTTCAATGTCGCCATCTGCTCGCTGATAGTTTTCGACTATCTGACAGAGGATGCGCGGCATCGCAAGCGCCGTGTTGTTGAGTGAGTGGACATAGCGAAGTGTGCCATGGCCTTGGCCGTCTGGACTGTCGTCGCGATACCGGATATTGAGGCGGCGCGTCTGGAAATCGTGGAAATAAGAAGACGAGTGCGTCTCTCTATATTTCCCCTCACTCGGCATCCATGCTTCGATATCGTACTTCTTGACCTGTCCCAAGCCCAAATCACCGCCGCAATTTACCACTACGCGATACGGCAGTTTCAACTCCTGCAGTAGCGCTTCCGCATTGCCGGTTATCTCCTCGTGCAGCTTCACTGATTCCTCGTGACTCGACTCGCAGAGTACGACCTGTTCGTATTTCACAAATTCGTGAATACGGAAAATCCCTTTCGTATCTTTGCCGTGACTTCCTGCCTCTCGACGGAAGCACGGAGAAAATGCGAAGAATTTTACCGGCAAATCCTTCTTCTCGAGTGTCTCGTCCGCGTAGTAACCCATGGCGGCGACCTCCGCCGTGCCCGCGAGATAATCTCCGTCCTGCGTCTTGTACAAGTCTTCCTCGCTTTGCGGCAGATAGCCTGTACCGACGAACGGCTCACGGCGCGCCATGCTCGGTACAATCATCGGCGTAAATCCCTCGCGGTTCATAAAGCGGTCTTCCACAAGCCGCTCGAGCGCCCACACGAGTCGCGCCCCGTCATTCTTGAGAAAATATCCGCGAAAGCCGGCGACCTTGGCACCGCGCTCGTAATCCGCCATGTCGTGCGCGAGCAGGAGTTCGGAATGGGTTTTTGGTTCAAAGTCGAACTTCGGCGTATCGCCCCCATCGCCGGAGGCGGGAGACCATCGACGTACTTCTTTGTTGTCCGCATCAGACTCACCGTCGGGCACCGACATGTCCGGCACATTGGGCACTTGCACCATGAGCACGCGCCACTCTTTCAATATTTCCTGAAGCGCCTCCTCCTGCACTTTGAGATTTTCTTTGAGCGCCTGCATCTGCACGATGACGGCCTTCCGCTCAACGTCCGATTTTGCGGACGCTATCGTATCCGACGCGGCGTTTTGTTCCGCCCGCTTCTGGTCTATCTCGAGCTGGAGCGCGCGGCGCTTGTCGTCCAATGCAATGAGCGTATCAATATCTATCTTGATGCCTTTCTTCTTCGCTCCGGCAGCGACGATATCCTTATTCTCGCGAATAAACTTTATATCCAACATGCTAGGATAATACCACTGTGAAAGACGACCTCAAATTGCTCGCGCCGGATGAATTCCCGGCGCTTCTGCGCGAGATTCCCGACCGGCCGAAACAACTGCACCTCCGGGGCACGCTCCCTTCATCTGAAAACAAGTGGCTCGCCATCGTCGGCTCGCGCGCCTGCACCGAGTACGGCAGGCGCGCTCTTCGCTATCTGGTAGAAGGGCTCCGCGGATATCCTATTGTCATCGTGTCGGGGCTTGCATACGGCATCGACGCCGAGGCGCACCGCGCGGCACTCGACACGGGACTCACCACTGTCGCGGTTCCCGGCTCCGGATTGGATTGGAACGTACTCTATCCGCGCGCCAACGTGGCGCTCGCGCGCGAGATACTGGAAAAAGGCGGGGCGCTGCTTTCGGAAGAGAAGCCCGACATGCGCGCGACCGACTACACCTTCCCCAAGCGCAATCGCGTGATGGCCGGCCTGTGTCACGCGACCCTGATGATAGAAGCAAAAGAAAAATCGGGCTCCCTCATTACGGCGAAGCTCACGACGGAATATAATCGCGACTTGCTCGTGGTGCCGGGAAATATTTTCAGCGAAGAGAGCCGCGGCACACACCAGTTCCTGCGCCTCGGCGCTACCGCCGTCACCTCACCCGAGGACGTGCTCGTTGCGCTCGGCATAACGAAGCGCGAGGGCGCGGGCACTCTAAACGAACTACGCGAAGATTTGTCTGACGACGAGAAGCGGGTGTTTGAAATCATTATGTCGCCGCGTCCGCGCGACGAGCTCCTCACTGCTCTCGACCTCTCGATATCGGAGGCAAATGTGCTGCTTTCCACGATGGAGATAAAAGGCCTGATAGTAGAAGAGCTCGGTGTGGTGCGGATTCGTTAAAACTTGACGGAAGGCGCACATTCCCTATATGGTTCTATCGCCGGCTCTGCAGAGCTAGCTAATCACGGGAATCCATGGAGGTACCCATGTTACGTTCGTTGCGCAGGCATGCGCCTGCAATTGCGTTCGCTTGGTGGTTCGCCGCAGTGGCACAACCGACTGGCCGCAGCATGTCGCTGAGCGACCCGCCAGCCAACCTGAAGCAATTCGGACCGTTCGACGAGGAGAGCGTCTGTAATGCTCGTGCCGACGGCGTCCGCAAAATTCGTGGCGTTGCGGCCAGTGTGTGCTGGAAAGGCGACGCGGTCATCATCAAACCGCTCGAACCATCGCAATAAGCGAAGCGCTGTCAATCGAAAGAAGTGCCTGCCTCGCTCGGTCGCGGGGCAATTTTTTTATGTGCTGCATTTGACATGTGGTAGGCTTCTGGAGTATGTCCGATGAGGTCAGACCTCATCGGATTCAGGTAGAGTACCAATATGGCACGAAGAATGTCGTTTGAGTTCGGCGAGTGGTACCACTGCTACAATAGGGGTGTCGATAAGCGAAAGATTTTCGAAAACGAATCGGACGCGAACAGATTCTTGATGCTGCTGTATCTCGCGAACAGCACGAACCCTGTGCAACTTTTCCATGACGAAAATCCTGGCCTCAAGAAAGCACTAGCGGCAGAGCGGGGACCGCAGATTGTCGCGGTGGGCGCGTACTGCCTGATGCCCAATCATTACCACCTCTTGCTCAAAGAAATCGTCGACGACGGAATCACATCTTTCATGCGCAAAATCGGGACGGCATATACCATGTATTTCAACCGTAAATATGGTCGGACCGGTCATTTGTTCAGTGGTCCTTTCCGGGCGAAGCGTATCGGGACAGACAGGTACTTCCAACAGGCCCTTCGATATATCCACTGCAATCCTGCGGAGATTTATGAGGGAGGATGGAAGGTTGGGAAAGTGAGGAATATTGCTTCGTTGGAGAGGAAACTCGTTGACTTTCCGTACTCAAGTTTAAAAAGTTTCGTTGGCGGAGGCATTGCTCATCCTATTCTCTCTCGCGACGGATTGGAATTGGCTGAGAAAGTTTCCGCTTCGGCTATGCTTCGGGATGCTCGGGACTACTACGCCTCCCAGATGAAACCCGATGAGGTCAGACCTCATCGGGTTTGAATGGGCACCAAATCGTTGCTTAGCTATCGATTTAGTGGCATAACGCTGTTAGCTGTATTGTTGTGTTTGTTGCGTATGCGTCGTGTACTCCTCGCCCCGCGTAATGAGGGCATACCAAAGCGGAGAACGACTGTGAGACCAAATAAGCCGCCGTACGGCGCCCCGCCGGGAAAAGGCCGCAGATGGTGGAGCTCGCTATCCGCCCAACTGCGGATAAAAATCCTCACCCCTTACTTCGAGAACAATTGGACGAATAAGGAGCTGGAGGCTCTGCTCGGGCTAACCATCGGTAGAATCGCCCGGACCCGGGACAACCGGAACATGGAGCTGAAGGTGAAAGCAGCTGAAGCTGCACCTCAGCCTGTACCGAAACCGGCCAAGAAAAGAAAAAGGCGGAAAGAAGTGACGGCACCGACACCCGCACCATCGCCGGAGCCGCCCACGCCTGAACCACCGCCGGCACCCGCTCCGACACCGACGGTAGCTGTGGCACTGGAAAAAGCGACGCGCACTCGCGTCGTGAGCACCAAGCTCACGACCGATTGGCGCAAGATGTGTATCCACAAAGATGAAAAGAACCATCAATGCGGATACATAAAACTCCCGGGCTCCGAATCGTGCGGTCGCCCCGGACACGACAAATAACTATTGTTTTGTAGCGTCGAGTAGGCCCGCACTTGTGCGGGCTTTCACTTTGCATGTTTGACATGTGCTAGGCTTATGCGGTATCACTACGCACCATGAAGCTTGTAATAGTTGAATCACCTTCCAAAGCGAAGACTATCGAGAAATATCTCGGCACGGGGTTTCTCGTGCGCGCTTCGGTCGGTCACATACGCGATTTGCCCAAGAGCAACAAAGACGCCGTTGACGTTGAGAACGGCTTCAAACCGCTCTATCAGATAGTGCCGGCAAAGCAGAAGATAATAGATGAATTGCACGAGGCGGCGGAGCGCTCCGACGAGGTTATCCTCGCGACAGACCCCGACCGCGAGGGCGAAGCTATCGCGTGGCACCTCGCGCAGGCCATCGGGCTCAAAAAGCCAAAGCGCATCGTTTTTCATGAAATCACCGAGCACGCCGTGAATGAGGCGCTCGCTCACCCGCGCGGCATTGACGAGCAGCTCGTGCGGGCACAGGAAGCACGCCGCGTACTCGACCGGCTTTTCGGCTACGACCTTTCGGGCCTTATATGGAAGAAAGTGCGCTACGGACTCTCGGCCGGCCGCGTACAATCCCCCGCCCTGCGCATACTAATGGAGCGCGAGCGCGAGATACGCGCTTTCATACCCGAGAAATTCTGGGTGATAAGTGCGGAGGTGCAGACGAAAAAGAAAGAAAAATTCACCGTCACCTGCGCCGAGGAACCGCGGGACGAAAAGGAAGCGGAGCGGATACTGAAAGCTGCACAGACCAAAGACTGGAGCGTGAAGTCCGTAGACGAGAGCGAACAGGCTCGCTCGCCGCGCGGACCCTTCACCACCTCGACACTCCAGCAGACGGCGTCCACCCGCCTCGGACTCTCTCCGTCGCGCACGATGGGCATCGCGCAAAAATTGTACGAAGCCGGCCACATCACGTATATGCGCACCGATAGCATGAACATCGGCAAAGAGGCGCAGGAGGCGCTCATCGCGACCGCGCGCAAAGAATTCGGCGACAAGTATGTCGAGGCCCGTGTATACAAGACCAAAAGCAAAAATGCGCAGGAGGCTCACGAAGCGATTCGCCCCACCGACCCGTCGAAACGCTCGGTCGGCTCGACCGATGAGCAAAAGAAATTGTATGCGCTCATCCGTGCCCGCGCCCTTTCATCGCAAATGGCCGACGCGACAACTCTTCGCACAAAAATCCGCGCAAATGTCACGGGTGATGTTATCCCTGATTTCTCCGCCAATGGCTCACGAGTGCTGTTCGACGGCTGGCTTGCCGCCGACCCCGACGCGCGCGGCGAGGACGTTGAGTTGCCGAAAGTGGCCGCAGGTGATGCGCTCACACTTGTGAGCGCACAGACCGAGCAAAAGGAGACCCAACCGCCGGGACGCTATAGCGAAGCGGGATTGGTCAAGGAGCTGGAAGCCCGCGGCATCGGCCGGCCTTCTACCTATGCGAGCATCATTCGCACGCTCGAAACCCGCGGATATGTGGACAAGCAGGGGCGCACACTTATCCCGACAGCGACCGGTGACGTGGTATCCTCATTCATCGAGCAGAACTTCGCGGAATACATTTCGGACACTTTCACCGCCGAGATGGAAAACGAACTCGACGAAATAGCCGACGGCACACGCAAGTACGAAAAGACGCTGAAAGATTTTTATACCCCATTCACCAAAGCCGTGAAATCAAAAGCAAAGATACCAAAAATCACCGGCATGGGTGACGCACCGGCGGAATTCCCCTGTCCGATTTGCGGCGGTGAAATGGAATACAAACTCTCGCGCAACGGGCGCTTCATGAGCTGTAAGAAATTTCCCAAGTGCCTCGGCGCCCGCAAAGAAGACGGGAGCGAAATAGCGCCGCCCAAAGAAATCGGCGAGAAATGCCCCGACTGCAAAGACGGGCAACAAATGGAGCGCGAGGGCCGCTTCGGCCGCTTCATCGCCTGCTCCAACTACCCGAAGTGCAAATTCGTGAAGCAGGATCCTACGGAACTTGCCAAGGCGAAGACGGGGGTCACCTGCCCTGTGTGCACCAAGGGCGAAATGATGGAGCGCCGCGGCAAATTCGGCATTTTCTACGCATGCTCAAATTACCCCGCGTGCAAATATGCGATAAAAGCCAAACCGACCGGCAATCTCTGCGAGATGTGCAACTCACTGATGATGGCTGGGACGAAAACGATACCGGAGAGGTGCAGTAACAAGACTTGTCCAAACCACAACCCTCATAAACTTACGGGAAAGAAATAGTGAATAGCGTGAAAGTTGACCAATATGCTCTTCGGGGTAGTATCTTTCTATGGGTACCGCAACTCCACGACCGCTTTCCGAAATCTTGACCGCTCTTGCGGGCAAAGAGGGCGGGGACGGCGAGCTCGTCACCAAGGCATACGAATTTGCCCAAAAAGCACACGAGGGGCAAAGGCGCTATTCCGGTGCTCCCTACTTCACCCACTGCGCCGAAGTCGGATTTCTCTTGGCGGAGGCGGGCATGGATGCGCGTGCCGTCGCCGCAGGACTTCTGCACGACACGATAGAAGACGCAGGCGTGAAGCCCGCGACGATGGAAGAACTCTTCGGCAAGGAGGTTCTCACGCTCGTCGAAGGTGTCACCAAGCTCGGCACCTTGCGCTACCGCGGCATGGAACGCCACACGGAATCGCTCCGCAAACTCTTTGCCGCAACCGCCAAAGACATCCGCGTACTCATCATCAAGCTGATGGACCGCCTGCACAACGCACGCACGCTTCAGTTCGTTCCCAAGGAGGAGAAGCGCACCCGCATCGCGCTCGAGACACTTGAGATTTATGCACCGATTGCGGACAGGCTCGGTATGTCGGTCGCCAAGCAGGAGCTCGAAGACGCGGCGTTCCCCTACGCTTACCCCAAGGAATACGAGAAAACGCGCGAGCTCCTCAAAGAGCGCAAGAACGAAAACGAAAAACGCCTTGAAAAAACCGAGCACGATCTCAAGCGTGAGCTCGGCGAAGCAGGGCTTCGCGAATTCCGCACCGAGGCGCGCATCAAAGGCCTCTATAGCATGTTCCGTAAGCTGGAGCGTAAGCATTGGGATATTTCAAACATTTACGATATTCTCGCGTTGCGTATTATTTTCCCGTCGGTCGCCGATTGTTATTCGGCGCTCGGCATTATCCACGGCCACTGGCGGCCCGTGCCGGGCAAGATAAAGGACTACATCGCCTTCCCGAAGCCCAACGGGTACCAGAGCATTCATACCACCGTGTACACCGGCGACGGCGGTGCGCTCGAAATGCAGCTACGCACCGAGGCCATGCACCGCGAAGCGCTCTACGGCATCGCCTCTCACCTCACATACAAAGACAGCCAGCAGGGCGCCAAGAGCACACGCCGTTCACTGGAATGGATACGGCAATTTTTCCCGGGCAAAAGCGCCGCGGCAATCCCGGCGGCGGAGGGCGCAAAAGCGGGCGTACCGGAATGGGTCAAAGACCTCGCGCACACGGAAATGGGCGCGGACGAATCGGAGGAATACATGGACACTCTCAAAACTGATTTCTTCAGTCACCGCGTGTTCGTGTTCACCCCCAAGGGTGACGTCATCGATTTGCCTATCGCCGCGACGCCCATAGACTTCGCCTACGCCGTGCACTCCGACCTCGGCAATAAAATGTCGGGCGCACGTGTCAACGGTAAAATGGTTTCCCTCGATACTGCGCTACGAAACGGCGACATGGTGGAAATCATCACCAAGCCCTCCGCAAAACCTTCGCGCAAGTGGCACGACATCGCGAAGACAAACATGGCAAAAAAGCACATACGCGCCGCACTTGCGCATGTGGAAAAAGACGCCGAAAAAGCACGTAAGCGTTAGACCGAGAAATTGTTGATGGAGTAGAGGTCGTCCGACTCGTTGCCGGTGACTGCCGAAGGCGCGACTGGCCGTACCACTGCATCCTGCACCGTTGCAACAACTTCGGGAATCTTCTCCCCCGAAGCCGCCGCCGGCACTTTCTCCGTTCGCTTCTGTTGCGTCGTAAGCGCAAGACACAGTTGTGTAAGGTCCTCGGGAGAGAAGAAATCTATCATCACCTTGCCGCCCGTGTCCTTCTTCTCGATGCGCACACGGGTCCCAAGACGCTCTGATAGCTCTTTTTCAAGGCTCATTAAATCCGGCGAAACGAGTGCCTTGTGGCGCACACGCTCGATAGCCGCGCGGCGTGCAAGGGCTTCCGTATCGCGCACCGTAAGCCTGCGCTCGATTATCTCTTTAAAAAGCGTCATTTGCGCGTCTATCTTGTCGGCAAGCATGAGAAGCGGACGGGTGTGACCTTCGGATATCTCCCCTTTCTCCAGCGCGTCTTGCATCAGCTTGGGTAGCAACAGAATGCGCAACGTATTGGAAACATACTCGCGACTTTTCCCGACACGCACGCCGATCTCTTTGTGCTGCAAGCCGAACTGGTCGGCGAGTTGGCGAAATGCCTTGGCGCGGTCGAGCGGATTGAGGTCTTCACGCTGCAAATTTTCTATTATCGCGAGCTCGAGCTTCATCCGGTCGGTGTCTTCGCCTGTGCGAATGACGACGGGCACTTGTAGGATGCCTGCGAGCTTGGCCGCGCGCAGTCTGCGCTCGCCCGCGATGAGCTCATACTCCACCGCTATCCCCAACCCGGGGCGCTCTATCTCTTTGCGCGTAACGGTGAGCGGTTGGAGAATGCCGTAGCTCCGTATGGATTCGGCCAACGACGCGAGCGCCGCCTCGTCGAAGGTTTTGCGCGGCTGGAACGGGTTGGGTTTGATGCGGTCTACCTCGACCCAATATATTGAATCCTGAATGTAAGGGGCTGCCATGCAAAAATTATATCACGCGGCGGATTTATAGAATTTCCTGACGGCTTTCACCAAACTGCTTTTTGCATACTCTCCCGCATCTAATCTTTTGATTAATACCGCTGGCGCAACCCACTCATAGTTTATGAAGTCGTCTGAATTATACGCAGGGGCGGTGTCCATCCGTATTTCATAGTTCTCGGCAAAACACGAACCTTCCACGGGAGTCAACTTACCCAGATATCTGACCTGCGTTTTGTCGATATCAATATTGAGTTCTTCTCTCACCTCTTTCTTCAGTGTCTGTTCGTATGTGTCTCCGCTCTGCACATGACCGGCACAACTAAAATCCAGACCGAGTGGGTAGAGTCTTTTATGAGCGGTTCGTTTGGGTATCCACAGCTCGCCCTTTGAGTTAACTATAAACAAATTGATAGCACGGTAATTACGCAGCTTTTCGGCATGGACCTCTGAACGAAGTTTGCGTCCGATGACGGAATCGTTTTCGTCGACCAAGTCGAGGTATTCGTCTTCTTCCATGGTGCCGGAGACGGAATTTACTTCCTAACGAATACCATGCTAACACATTTGCCGAAAAATAAAGCCTGCTATACACTTGAAAAGAAGGGCGAGTGTCGGAATTGGTAGACGACCGCGACTCAAAATCGCGTGAACGCAAGTTCGTGAGGGTTCGACTCCCTCCTCGCCCACACAATGAGCAGAAAACGAATGTGGGCTTATGTTATCGGCGTTGCGCTCGGTGACGGAAATCTGTCCAATCCGAATGGTCGCGCCATTCGCCTTCGAGTCACTTGTGACGCCAGGTATCCCATTCTCGGAAAACATATAATATCTTCGTTGAAATTTCTCCTCCCAAACAATGCCGTTTCGATAGTTCGAGTTCCGGGCAAGAATTCTTACTTCAACATCAGCGTTTATTCAAACGAGTTCAAAACATGGCTTCCATGGCAAGTCGGAAGAGGCACGAAAGAATCACAGGGTGCCCATGTACCTGTGTGGATTATGCGAAATAAAAGCTATATAAAAGAATGCCTGAAGGGTCTTATACAGACAGACGGTAGTATTTACAGGGACCGTGGATACCTTATGGTCAACTTCACCAATCACACCCGGTCCTTAGCGCGTGATGTCTACGACATGTTGGTTGCGTCTGGATACAGACCGACGCTTACGAGTACTCCTAGCAACCGTGGAAAGACTAAATATACTGTCAGGCTCGCGAGAGAGGCGCAGCGGCTCATTGACGACTTGAATTTGTTCAAAGCATGAAAATGAAACAAAGGCTTCTAATAATCGTCGGCCCGACCGCATCAGGTAAGAGCGCGCTTGCCGTGCGCCTTGCGCGCAAATTCAATGGTGAGATTATCTCCGCCGATTCGAGGCAGGTGTACAAAGGGCTCGATATCGGCACGGGAAAAATAACAAAGCGCGAAATGAAAGGTGTCCCTCATCACCTGCTCGATGTGGCCCCACCAAAGGATCCGTTTAGCGCCAGCGATTTTAAGCGTCAGGCATCCGGCGCTATCGCGCGGATTGTGGACGCGGGAAAGCTCCCGATTGTAGTGGGCGGTACCGGATTTTACATCGACTCGCTCGTCGGCCGTATCGTATTGCCCGATGTCGTGCCCAATAAGATACTTCGCGCGCGCTTGTCAAAAAAGACCGCCGCACAACTCTTCTCGATGTTGAAGAAACGCGACCCGAAGCGCGCCGCAATGCTTTCTACGCAGAGCGAGCGCAACAACAAAGTCCGCCTCATTCGCGCACTCGAAGTCGTCCGCCACCAAGGTCCGACCTTGGTTTTACCAAGGTCGGACCTTGGTAATTCATACAATGTGCTGTGGATTGGCGTCGTTCCTTCTGATGCGCAACTAAGAAAGAACATCACTGCTCGCCTGCATGCGCGAATTAGAAAAGGGATGGTGGCGGAGGCAAAGCACTTGTATACAGGAGGTCTGACCTACCGGCGCATGCATGAGCTGGGGCTTGAATATCGTTCGCTCGCCCGTTTACTCCAGAAGAAGATTACCCGCGCTGAAATGGAAAAAGAATTGCAGAGCGATATCTGGCGCTACGCGCGCAAGCAAATCGGCTATTGGAAACGCAACAAAGAAATCAAATGGTTCGAACCCAAAAACACTCCGAAAATCGAGAAGGCGGTCCGCTCGTGGCTCAAAAGTTAACACCTGCGTCGAGCAGTTTCTTGACGTAGTCGTCCATCTTGTCGAGCGTCTTCATTTCCTCGTACGTGAACCACCAGTACTCGTCGTGCTCTTTGCTAAGCTTCGGCTCCCCATTCGCTTCGGCGATGTAAGTAATGCGCACTACGTGTCTGTCCGGCCAAATGATATCTTGTGCCGCCAATAATGTAGGCTCCCCGACTATCTGGAGACCCGTCTCTTCAGCCACCTCTCTGCGAAGGTTTTCCATGAGCTGAATGCCCTTCTCGATACGTCCACCCGCGATATCCCATTTCCCGACTCCCCGCTCCTCATATGCGGAGCGCCGCATCAGGAGAAACTTCCCTTCCGGATTCTTCAAGAGCACCTTTACGCCGACTTGGAGTTCCATATAGCTATCGTAGCGAACCTATCGCGACTTCAATATCATTCACTATCGAGAGAGGTTGCCTGTTCGCATCAATAGTAAACGATGCCCATTTTTCATAAAGCGGCGTACGTTCATCATAGAGCTGCTTCAGCGACTTATTCTTCAAACCGATGATGCCTCTAGGTATAGCCGAGATTCTCTTCTCAACAGTCTCATAATCCGCCCTCAAATATATAATCGTTGAAATATCCGCCAAGTACCGCATCGCGTGTTCAGTATAGATAATGCTACCGCCTGTGGATATTATCAGATTATCCCTACCTTGAGTTTGCGATATGGTGTCCTCTTCTTGCTTTCTCAAGAATGATTCTTCACCGAGCTCCTCAAGTACGATTTGCAAGGTTTTACCAAATTCCTTTTCGAGAATCGAATCAAATTCAATTAAAGTAAAGTTTAAATGCTTTGCGAGTTCTTTGCCGATATGCGACTTTCCTGCACCGGGCATGCCGATAAGGGTAATGTTCATATGCTCTTATGGCGGGCGATGTAGGAATCGAACCTACGACGTCGGTTTTGGAGACCGAAGTTATACCATTTAACTAATCGCCCTACGGGGCGAAGTATACTATTTCTTCGCCTCCTTGTGCACGGTATGAACCTTGCACCAGCGGCAATACTTCTTGAGTTCTATTTTGCGCGTGACAAGCTTGCGGTTCTTGCGCGACCAATAATTGGTGCGACCGCACTTACTGCACGCGAGTTTGAAAAGTTGATCCTGTGACATCCGCGGCACTATAACAGGCAGGCGGACGTTCCGCAAGAAGTTAGCAAATCTTGTTCCACGGACCGAAATCACTACCGAGCATGGTGCGCATGAGCGTATCGATGACTATCCAACCCATGAGGATGATGACGAGACCCAAGACGACGTTGCCGAATATCCGCTTCCCCGCCGAGTATGATTCCGTGTCGCCCTGAGCGATAAGCATTTTCCAGCCTGCGTATGCGAAGAGTACGGCGGAAAGGGCCACCAAGACGAAAATGGCGGTATTGAGGACGTTTTGCGCGACTATCGCGATGTCGCACACATCGCAGTCCACACCGTTGCAGGTGACGATTCTCTCCGGAAGACCTGCGGCAAACGCGAGCGCAGGAGAAAAGACGAAGAATGTGCCTGCAAGCCACGTGACGAAGGATTCCCACTTTCGGGTCATGTGTATTATTTTAACACGATTATCTGTGCGTCGGGCAGGACTCGAACCTGCGGAGCCCGAAGGCGCGAGGTTTACAGCCTCGTGTAATTGCCGCTATACGACCGACGCATGACTTGCGATCTCTCTGAATCGGCGCTGATGCTTCAGGTTTGCTGGGATAACTTCCCGGAAAAATCTCTTGACGTCCGGTACCCTCGTCACATAAACCCGATACGCACTAACGTCCGATGCCTTGTATCCTAACCTCCTTAAGATTCTCTGTAAAGAAAGCAGAAGCGGGGCAGATTTATTTGTGAGTGAGATCTGCATGCCATATCGCAGTTTGTATATCGACCCATCGGTATCAAAAAACCCACGCAAGAACGCTTTCATGTACCCGCGTCTCTCGAATACCCAACGTGGAGCATCGACTTGGGCAATAACTTTGTTCTGTACCAACCCTTCGCTCTTGAGCCATCTGGTAGCCGCTGTTGAACCAAGGTAAACGGTTTTGTGTCCGCGACCGGAGGTAGATATTTTAGGCACACCTCCGAACACTTCTCGCAACAGCGCTTGAACGTATTGAGCATACACCAACTCTTTTGTTCCCAGCGTAACCGTTACCTGATAATGTGAAATGTGTCCATCACCCAATAATATGCCGAAAATTTCGGCAAGTTTTTTCGAGCGCCGGGCAGGGATGTGCACGTCGCTTCGCTGGTTATTGAAATTCTTCTTTCGAGGGCGGCACGTTGGAATTTCAAGCCGCTTCAGTCGACCAAACACACTTGCCTCCGCAAGGTTCAATACGTGAGCAACCTCCGCAATGGTCTTATTTTCACGCACATAGAGTAGCCGCAACTGTCTGCGATACATTCTTTCCTCTACCCCTGTCCACCGCCGAGCCATGCATACATTATTTCACATTGACCACTCCGGCACAATGAATCCTGCCTAAAAAATTACACCCGCGCCGCTGCGCGGGCACGCACACCGTGCGCGCGTTCCGGACCTTTCCTGACGTCGAATGTAAATTCGACCTCGTCTTTTCCTCCGGAGGCGGATTCTCCTTTGGAGGAGACATCCACTTTGACCGAGCCGCCGTCCATCACGCCGCGGCTGACCATCATGTTGGCGATTGATGTCATTATCTTGGTCTGAATGAGACGCTTGAGCGGTCGCGCGCCGTACTGCGGGTTGTATCCTTCCTTTGCGAGGTGTTCTATCGCGGCATCGCTGAGCGTGAGCGAAATGTGTTTCTCCTCGAGTCGCTTCGCGACGATTTCCACCTGCATCCGCACGATATTGTGTACGCTCTCCGGCGAGAGAATATTGAAGAGAACTATCTCGTCGAGACGGTTGAGGAATTCCGGGCGGAAGAAATCTTTGAGTGAGCCCATCACCTTGTCTTTGACCTGCTCATAGCGCGTATCCGCACTCACGGAGTGGCCACTGCCGAAGCCCAAGCCCGACATCTTGTCGATATGCTCTGCGCCGATATTTGAGGTCATGATGATGACGGTGTTCTTGAAGTTGACCACGCGGCCCTTGGCATCGGTGAGACGGCCGTTGTCCAAGACCTGCAGGAGGATGTTGAACACCTCCGGATGCGCTTTTTCTATCTCGTCGAAGAGAATGACCGAGTACGGGCGGTGTCTGACAAGCTCGGTGAGTCCGCCGCCTTCGTCGTAGCCCACGTATCCGGGCGGTGAGCCTATCATCTTGGAAACCGAGTGCTTTTCCATGTACTCGGACATGTCAACGCGTATGAGCGATTTATCGCTATTGAAGAGGAATTCCGCGAGCGCACGGGTAAGCTCTGTTTTGCCGACGCCGGTCGGGCCGAGGAACAGGAACGAACCGACGGGGCGATTGGGGTCGGAGATACCGGCGCGGGAGCGCTTGATGGCATCGGCGACTTTTTGCACCGCCTCGTCCTGACCGACAATGCGCTTCTTGAGCTCTTCCTCCATGCGCGAAAGCTTCTCCGCTTCCTCTTCGAGCATGCGCGAGACCAGCACGCCGGTCCAGCGGGCCACGACTTCGGCGATATCCTCCTCGGTGATTTCCTCGCGCAGGACGCGGCGCTTTTCCTGCAGTTTCTTAAGCTTTTTCGTCGCCGTCTCTATTTCTTTTTCGAGAAGCGGAATGCGGCCGTAGCGGAGCTCGGCGGTCTTGGTGAGGTCGCTCTGCGCTTCGGCCGCATCGGCGTCGAGGCGTGCGCGTTCGAGCTCGGTTTTTGCGCGCTTAATCTCGGCGAGTGTCTCTTTTTCGTTCTTCCACTTGACCTCAAGCTCGCGCGTGGAGTCGCGCAAATCGGCGACTTCTTTCTCAATGGATTTCACACGCGTGCGGGCCTTGCCTTCGCTCGCTTCCGATTCTTTCTTCAGTGCTTCCTTTTCTATTTCGAGGCGCGTTATTTTGCGGTGCGCGTCTTCCAAAACCGGCGGCTTGTTCTCGAGCGAAAGCCGCAGAGCGGACGAGGCCTCGTCGATAAGGTCGATGGCCTTGTCCGGCAGGAAGCGCTCGGTGATGTAGCGCGTAGAGAGCTGTACCGCGGAGATGATTGCCGCATCGGTGATGCGCACGCCGTGATAGAGCTCGTAGCGCTCCTTGAGGCCGCGCAAAATGGCAATGGCGTCTTCTACCGAAGGTTCGTTGACGTACACGGGCTGGAAACGCCGCGTGAGCGCGGGGTCGTGCTCGATATGCTTTTGGTATTCCTTGAGTGTGGTCGCGCCGATGACGCGCAGCTCCCCGCGCGCGAGCGCCGGCTTGAGCATGTTGGAAGCGTCCATCGAGCCCTCGGCCGCGCCCGCGCCGACAAGCGTATGCATTTCGTCTATGAAAAGAATTATCTTGCCCTCGGAGCGCTCCACCTCGCGCATGACCGCCTTGAGGCGCTCTTCAAATTCGCCGCGGTATTTGGTACCGGCGATGAGGAGGCCGAGGTCGAGTTGGACCAGCTCTTTGCCGCGCAAGCTTTCCGGCACGTCGCCGGACGCGAGGCGCTGAGCGAGTCCTTCGGCGACGGCGGTCTTGCCCACGCCGGCTTCGCCGATGAGTATCGGATTGTTTTTGGTGCGGCGTGACAGTATCTGAATGACGCGCGTTATCTCGGTGTCGCGGCCGATGACGGGGTCGAGCTTGTTTTCACGGGCGCGCTCGGTGAGCGAGCGAGCGAAGCGCGCGAGCGCGCGCGGCTTTTGCGGCGCATCGCCTTCGCGGATTTTCCCTTCTTTGATATCGGTAAGTACGCGTGCGAGTGCGCCGCGGTCCACACGGAAACGCGTGAGTACGTCGCTAGCCGGTCCGGGGTGCTCCACTAGACCGAGTATGAGATGTTCGGGCGAAACGAACTGGTCGTTAAACGAAGCGGCGATGCGCGGTGCGGCTTCAAACACGCGGACCAATTCCGGCGTGAGGTAGAGCTGGAAGCTCGGAGATACCGCAGTGGTACCGGATGTGCCCTCGATAGATTCGAGAACGGAGTCGGTGAGGTGCGTAACGTCGATGTCGACCTGCTCGAGCATCGGCACGACCATGGTTTCTTCCTGCGTGAGGAGTGCGGCAAAGAGATGCAGGGTGGAAACCTGATTGTGTCCGCGCTCCACGGCGAGCTGATGCGCCCGGTGGATGGCTTCTTTTGCTTTGGTTGTGTAGTTGTTGAACGGTGTCATATATATGTTGCGACATCTACTTCCGGATTCAGTATAGCAAAACGGGTATCGAAATCCAAGAGACCTATCTCGGCTTCCCGAGATGCGACAGAATGAACCCGCGAGTTATTTCTTTACCGGTGCCGGAATAAGAAGCGCGGCGGTTACGAAACCCGACGGCGAAATTTCTCTGGACGCACTCGTACTGATGCCGATGACATCGCCGTTAGTATTGATGAGCGGGCTTCCGTATAAAATTGAGTCCGCTGACACGTCGGTATCCATGACGGACAGCGACGGCATGGCTGTCACGATGCCGGAAGCGATGCGCGCCACCGTTTTGCCGGATAGGCCCACGACCGCCTCGCCCAATACCACGTGGTCTGATGATACGGTCGCCGGTGTCCACGTCGGAGTCACGCCGGCCGTCGTGGTCGCACTCAAAAAAGCAAAACCGTTCTCGGCGTCGCGATGAGTCACGAATGCGCGAACGCGCGAACCGTCGGAAAGCGCGAGTGTAGCGTCGCCGGAATCGCCGAGTGAAGCGACGTCGGTGACAATTGATCCCTGAGCATCGAGTACGATGCCGAGGCCCAAAAACGTGGGTGACTCCGCGGCGCTCGTGTAGATGCGGACGACGGAGGGAGACACTTTCTTTACCGCCTGCGAGATGAGGTCGGTCTCTTTGACGATAACGGTCTTTTCCTGTGTCACCACGGTGGATGCCGTCTGGCCCTTGGGCGCCACCGTCTCTACCGTGCGTTCAATGACGCGATTGACCGTCTGCGCAATTATGGGCGGTGCCTGGTCCATGAGCGAAACCGTCACGATACCGGTCGCTATCGACGTGATGAAGCTCACGAGGAGTGTGAGGAGGATTATCTGTGATTTGGAGAGTTCCTCGATTTCCATGCCCGCATCATAGCAGTTTCATACAAAAAGCAAGCCGCCACGTCCAAGGAGACGGGGCGGCAAGAACGTGAGGTGGTCATTAATCGCGCTCGTAGGGAAGCTTAGGTCGCGGTTTGCCGCTTTCCGGCTTCCAGTGCCGTAACCGCATGAACACATCTTCCAGTGAACCCGGCGCGGGCACTGGGAATACCGACGGCAATAATAAGACTCCGATACCTGCAAACATAATTCCGGCCGCAACATTATGATATCCGGCTTGGTAGGCACCGATAGCTGAGACACCTGCAAGCACAAATAGGCCCTGGCAGGCCCTCTCTTGAAGTGACGTCATGGGCATCACCTCCCTATGCAGCATTAGACAGGATGTGCGTCAGCGCGTCAACGAACCGCTGTATTTCTTTCTTTTGCGTTCCGTCGCCAAGTGAGATGCGGAGCGTATTCTCGGCACGCTCCTCCTTCGTCAAGACTACGGAGGACGAAGCACGTTTCGCATCACCCAACGCGAGAACAACGTGAGAGCGGCGCTCCTGCCCTTCACGGCAGACGCTCTTTGTGGAAATCGCAATGCCGGCGTGGTCGAGTGCAAGCGTTATGTATTCACTCTGGATATTGGGGAGAGAAATATTGAGCATATGTGGGAGGCAAAATTTCAGCTCGCCGTTTATCACCGCGTCGGGCAACTCTTTTGTTAGCAACTTTGCGAGTTCGTCGCGCAGTGCACGCACGCGCTTGCCTTCTGTATCGCGCGACTGTGCACGCACGGCGAGTGCTTCCGCAAACCCCGCCGCAAGCGCCACGTTCTCCGTGCCGGGTCGCAGGCCGCGTTCTTGTGCTCCGCCCATGCTGATTGCCGACAGTTCGACGGTATTGTTCAAATAAACGACACCGACGCCGCGCGGTCCGTAGAGCTTTGCCGAATCGAGCGTGAATACGTCGACCCCGAGTGAGTGCACGGTTGTGCCGAGGTACAGGGATGCCTGCCCCGCGTCGGAGTGAAAAGCAATGTTTGTTCTGTGTGCTTTCTCGTGCGCCCGTATGACGCGTGCGATTTGCGAGAGCGGCTGGACGGTTCCGATTTCGTTGTTCGCCCACCCCACCGAGACACACACGGTTTCCTTCTTCAAAATATTCTTTACCGCATCGGGCAATATGATGCCGCGGCCATCCGGCGCAATGTGCGAAACGCTACCGCCGAGCCGCTCAATTTCCGCGAAACATTCGAGTACCGAGGGATGCTCTATCGCCGAGACGACCCAGTGCGTACCGGAGAGCGTGCGCGCTTTCATCTCGAGCCTGCGGGCGAGGCCGAGTAGTGCGAGATTGTTGGCCTCGGTGCCGCCGGAGACGAACACGATTTCGCGCGGCTTACATCCCAGCCCGTGGGCCACTCTTTGGCGCGCCAACTCGAGCTCCGCTGCAGCCTCCACGCCTTCCACATGAATGGCACCGGGATTCCCGACGGCCTGCGCCGCGCGCATCATCTCGCGCGCGGCAGATGGATCAAGCGGAGTCGCACTCGCATAATCGAGATAGATGCGGGAAGAACCGAAGAATGCCATTTCAGAAGTGTACACGCCAATTCACAATTTTCAATTTGAAATTTTCAATCAATTTTCAATGCTTCAATTTGTAAAATTGAAAATTGTAAATTAAAAATTTCGTCGTATACTCACCCAATCTCGGCATATGTGCCCTACTCACCTATATGGCAAACAAACCAGAACAACTCGCAGAGCGTCCGCCCGTCGTGGTGGTCATGGGACACGTGGACCACGGTAAATCCACGCTACTTGATTTCATCAGGCATACCAACATCGTCGCCTCCGAACACGGCGGCATCACTCAGCACGTCGCCGCTTACGAAGTTGTCCACAAAGGCAAGCACATCACCTTCATTGATACACCCGGGCACGCGGCATTCTCCGCGATACGCGCACGCGGTGCCAATGTCGCCGACATTGCCATTCTCGTCGTCGCGGCAGACGACGGCGTGAAGGCGCAGACACTCGAGGCTCTCGCACAAATCCGCGAAGCAGGTATCCCCTTCATCGTCGCCATCAATAAGACAGACAAGCCAAATGCCAACGTAGAGCGCACGCAGGGCTCCATCATGGAACAAGGTGTGTACCTCGAAAAACTCGGCGGCGATGTGCCGTGGACGGCAATCTCCGCAAAGACAGGCGCGGGTGTGGATGAACTCCTCGACGTCATTCTGCTCGTCGCTGAAATACACGAATACAAAGCGGATGCGGGAGCGCCCGCGGAAGGCTTCGTTATAGAAACACACCGCGACCAGAAGCGCGGACTCGCCGCAACACTCATCATCGGCAACGGTACGCTCAAGAGCGGCATGGCGGTTCTCGCGGGACGCGCCATCGCGCCGGTGCGTATTATGGAAGACCATTTGGGAAAATCGCTCAAAGAAGCCACGTTTTCGACGCCTATCTCGCTCGTGGGATTCGACGAACTCCCCGGCGTCGGCGAAACGTTCCGTGCATACAAAAACAAACGCGAGGCCGAAGCGTCACGGCAGCTATTGGCTCCCGCCACGGCGTCTGTCGCGCCGTCTGCCGCGGGCGAAGGACAATACTCAATGCCTGTCATCGTCCGCGCCGATACCACCGGCTCACTTGAAGCGATTCTCCAAGAGACCGCCCGCATCGGCGACGAGCACGGGCGTGTCTCTGTAGTGCAGAGCGGCATCGGGACGATTTCCGAGGGTGACGTAAAAACCGCGCTTGCGGGCGATATTCACGCCGTCGTCATCGGCTTCAACGTGCGCATTGACCCCGTTGCGGAAGCGCTGGCGCGCGAGCGCGGCGTACGCATCGAGATGTTCAATATTATCTACAAACTTACCGAGAAGCTGGATGAATTGCTCAAAGAGTCGGCCCCGAAGCGCAGGGTGGAGGAGGTGGTCGGGCGCGCAAAGATTCTCAAAGTATTTTCTTCCCGCAAGCAGGAGCACGTCATCGGCGGCGCCGTCGCGGACGGATACATGGCAAAAAAGGGCTCTTTCCGCATACTACGCCGTCATGTACTTGTCGGAGAGGGCGTGTTCGTCAATATCCAAACCAACAAGCAAAACGTGGAGCGCGCCGAGGCGCCGGCTGAATTCGGCGCACAAATCGAAACCGAAACAGCCTTCGAACCGGCACACGGCGACACTATCGAATGCTTTGTGACGACTATCGTCTGACTATGTCCGACAAACGACAAGCGCAGGTATCGGAGACAATCGCACACCGCGCGGCGGATTTTTTTGCGCGCGAGTCCAACAGGCAGTCGCTCGTCACCGTCACGCGCGCTGAGATGTCTCCCGACCTCAAAAATGTTACCGTATTTTTCTCGGTTCTCCCCGAATCTGCCGAAGCGACAGTCTTGAACTTCGCCAAACGCAACCGTAGCGAATTCCGCGAGTTCCTCAAAGAACACACGGGGCTCGGCCGCTTACCAACCGTGGATTTCGAAGTCGACTACGGCGAGAAGAACCGCCAGCGCATCGACGACCTCACTCGTACGTAATTCACAGGGCCATCTTGCAGGACTCTACTTTACCCCAATAATTAGTGGATGGGTATAAAGTACCGCGTCAACGAACAATTCTTCGATACGTGGTCCCACTCCATGGCCTATACGTTGGGGTTTATTTACGCGGACGGAAGTCTCGAAGACGCACCTTACATACGAGCAAAATACCTCAGGGTTACGAACACCGATTTAGACCGGATTCAGACAATCAAACGAATCTTAAAATCCGACCACAAAATTGTTACCGAGGAGAAAGGTGGCAATTACAAACCGCGTCATCTGCTTAGAATCGGTAGCCATAAGTTGTACGATAGGCTGGTGAAAATCGGTGTTACACCAAGAAAATCTCTTGTCATGATATTTCCTGACGTACCGAACGCCTATTTTGGGTCATTCGTACGAGGATATTTTGACGGTGACGGATGTGCATATCTTGAGATACGACCGACAGGTAGGCCGAAACGCCTACTTACAGTGTTCACCAGCGGTAGTAAGGTGTTTCTTGAGGCATTGCATTTTCGACTCGAGGCATGCGCGGGCATCAAAGGGAGGGGTCTCTATCGACACGGTAGTACGAAAGGTACGTACCAACTCAGGTATTCCTCCGAAGATAGCATCCGTCTGTTCAAACTGATGTATAAGCTACCCCTTCAAAAAGGCCTATTCTTACAGCGAAAATACGATATATTTACACGGTACTTTAAGTTGCATTCAAGCATGCCGCTCGCACGCTTAAAGTTTGGTGGCCTGATGGTGAAGGGGTAACACGTCGATCTGCAAAATCGATACGCGCGGGTTCGAGTCCCGCTCAGGCCTCAATTGGTATATAGTTCCCTATAATGTCGGGGTGGCGTAATTGGTAGCCGCGTTTGACTTAAGATCAAATGCTCGAAAGAGCGTGAGAGTTCGAGTCTCTCCCCCGACACATAATGAGTAAATTCAAAAGCACCCTATCGCTGATGTGGCTTCCGATTTTTGCGTTCGCCGCATTCGCTTCTTTCTATGCGGTATGGGGATTGCTCGGCCTTCCACCACAGGCGGAAGTAATTGAGTTGGCGCGGGGGTATTTCCAGACATACGGCCTTATCACAGTGTTTATATGCGCAATGCTTGAGGCCATGCTTCTCGTCGGATGGTACTTCCCGGGCAGTCTGGTCATCGTGCTCGCCGTCGTCGTGGCGGGCAACGACATAGCCCAGGTCATCGGTGTTGCAGTAGTCACAACACTCGGTTTTCTCGTCGCATACACATTCAATTACTTCATGGGTGAATACGGCTGGTACAAATTGTTTGCCGCACTCGGATTTCGTGAACCGCTTGAAAAAGCGCAAAAACAGCTGACGAAGTACGGCCCGCGCGCCATATTTCTCACCTATTGGCATCCGAACCTTGGTGCACTTACCGCGACCGCCGCGGGCATACTTTTTGTGCCCTTCCGCACTTTTATTGTGTACTCCATCGGCGCGACAGTGGTGTGGGACACCTTCTGGACCATTGTCGGGTACACGCTCGGCAATACCGCCATCACTGTTATCGGACCGAAATTCGTAGTCGCGTTCATCGCGCTCTGGATAGCGTGCATATTCATCTTCAGAACCAAAAGTGAGGCGGCCAAGGCTGCTCTGCCGCCGGTATGATTTTCCTCCAGTGGACCCTTTTTTACGCAGTGCCGGCGGCCGTTGCAGTCTACTTAAAAAATAAACAACCCCGTGTAAGAAATCGGGTTCTTATTCTACACGCGGGCGTTATCGTATCCGTAATTCTCTTGAGTGCCGTGGGTCTGCGGCTGACGTGGCAATTCTCACTTCTTTCCCTTGTCGCTACCGTAGCCGGAGTACTCTTTTCAACGTATCTGCTCGGCACGCACGGTACTCTGTATTCTCTTTCAGCGTTCATACAGGAGTGGTGCATATTGCTCGCGGGGAGTTATCTCTCAGACGGATACGGCGTTGTCTTCGGTGCAGCAGCAACGGCGCTTGTCTTCGCCTTCGCACACCAGACGGTCGAACGGGAACTCATATGGAAACTGCCGCTGATATTTCTTTGGGGCTGTGTCTCAATCATTCTCTACTCATGGCTTCACGACCCGCTGCTCAATATCGGGCTCCATGCGGGCCTCGGCGTGATTTTGATTTACAAAGGATTTTTGTTTACGAACCGCGGCAGGGATATTGTCCTTTAATATCTGAGATATTCATGTAAAATCTCTTGGACCGCCCATTTTTTTTGGTCGGTATGCCCCGCCCGTAGCTCAGTTGGTAGAGCAGTCGCCTCTTAAGCGAACGGTCGTTGGTTCGAATCCAACCGGGCGGACAAAAGACACAAACACCTGCCCTGCGGCAGGTTTTGTGCTTTTGTCCGAGACGGGGCGATGTGAGGCCAACAGGCCGAACAGCGAGTCGTGGTCAGAAAAGTTTTGCTGCGACGGCAGCAAAACTATTTGTGACGACATGTGTTAATTTGTCCGGGTCGGGGCGTGATGACATGGCATCGCGGGGACGCTAGCTCTTGCCCGCATCCACACCCACCGCTTCGGAAATATTCTTGAATCCATCGCGCTCGAGAAGCGCGGGCAGGTCGGCACAAATTTCGGCCGGTACCTGAGGGCCCTCCCATACGGTCGCCGATACGAGTTGTACGAGTGATGCACCATTGCGAATTTTGCGGTATGCATCTTCGGCGTTGAATATCCCGCCGCAGCCGATGATAGCGAGACGTCTCTTCACATGATTGTATGCAAGCTTTACGAGGTGGTCGGAACGCTTTTGACACGGCATGCCGCTCCAATTGCCGGGGAATTTTTCGAGTGTCGCAAGCTCTTCGGGGATAAACGCGGAATCTTTGCGGTTGATTTGCAGGTTGCCGAAGATAACCGCCGCGACGGGAAATTGCATAATCGTGTCGAGCAGTGCTTTCACGCCGTCGTCCCCGAGGCCGATGGGCATTTTGATAAATAGCGGTTTTGGGAGTTTGAGGTCGCTAATCATCTTGAGGAGCGGCGCGAGATGTTCCGGTTCGTAAAAGGAAACTTCTTTGAGCATGTTGGGACAGCTGATGTTAAGCTCAAAATAGGAGAACGGGACTTTCGAGTCACGCGCTTTCGTGAAGGCCTCAACGATGTCAGCATAGGAAACGGGATATGTGTATTCCTTGAGCGGATTCGTGCGGCCGACAGAAATGCCCACCGGCACGCGCCACGTCTGCCCCTTGATGCGCTTGAGCACATTACTCATGCCGGTCGATTTGAATCCTTTGTATACCAACATGGTGCGCGATTTCACGAGACGCTTGATGCGGGGATACGGATTCCCTTCGTACGCGCCGTTGGTCACCGTGCCGACACTCTGGAAACCGAAGCCGAGGCCGTCGACGATGCGCGGCATTTGCGCCTCGTGGTCGAACCCTGCAGCGAGGCCGATGGGATTTTCAAATTCAATGCCCGCAACGGTGGTCTTGAGAGAGGGATGCGACACGCGCAGGAGACCGCGCATGAGCGACGGAATGCCGGGAACTTTCCCCATCATCTCGCTCATGTCGAGCACAAAATCGTGAGCCGGTTCGGAGTCGGAGAGAAATATGAGCGGCGTAAGCGCGCGGTACGACTTCCCCACCAAATGCACGAATGCGCCTTTCATGGGAGCCAGTATATCCCCGCTGGGCAAAACGACGAATTGTTTGTTAGGATGTCCAACATCGGGCAGGTGGCGAAATTGGTAGACGCGCATGGCTTAGGACCATGTCCCGCAAGGGGTTGGGAGTTCGAGTCTCCCCCTGCCCACATAAAGATTCTATTGCCCGTAGAAGAGAGGCGGAGCGGTCACGTTGTTGATGCGGCCCACGTCGGGGTTCCCTGCATTGAGGCCGAGTGTGTTGTCGATGATGTTGAGGATGCCGAAGACGGAAACCATGATGAGCATGCCGACGATGCCCCAGAGCATGTGCTGTTTGCCGGAGGCGTTCTCGCCGCCCTCGTCGAGGTTCCAGAGAAATTGTACGAGCCCCCAAATGAACAGGAAGAAGCCGAACGTGAAAATGACGAGAATCGCCGGGTCGATGATGAGGTCGACGAATCGGCTGACGATATCTGAAGCGGCATTCATACATCAGTCCCGCCTGCGCGGGTGCCGCATTAGTACGAGACCGTATTAATTTGGATACCCTTCGGGATGATAGGGTCTGTCGAGGTTACTTTGAACGTGTTCTGCAAGAGGCGAATAATGCCCCAGATGGACACCATGACGAAGATAGCGATGACGCCGTACATCATAATCTGCAGTCCTTCCGATTTGCTTTCGCTGCTGTCGAGCCCGAAGAGGTACTTGATGAGACCCCAGAAGAAAACGACGATTGCGAGTGTGATGAAAAGACCGATAAGGGCGTTCAGGAACGTATTGAAGAGCGACAGCGTGTCGAAGAGACTTGCGGCGCCGGCAAGCGCCGGAAGGGTGAGCAAACCGACGGTGAGAGCGGAAGAACCGATAATTCGTGCACGCATACTGGTGATGGTTAAAATAATTATTATATAAGCCCTTTCATCGTATCCCGCAGAGGGGAAAGCGCAATAGACAGGGGCGGCCCAATGTGGATAGCTTGTCAGTGCTCATCGGCGTCCTTTTTCGGCTTTGCCGTGGCGACGGTCATAATCACCCATACGATGGCAAGGAATATAATGATACCGAAGACAAAGGCGGCGGCGGCTTTGTATACCTGAACGAAATGCACGAGCATGAGCAGTACAACCAGCACAAACATGACCACGACAGCCCATTCCATGATGTGAATCATCTCGTCGCGATAGCTCGGCCACGCGCCGCGCCTCACGAACCAGCCGATGAGTGCACCGAAAAACATGAGGAAAGCGGCGACCAGCATGAGGCCGACCAGTATGTTGAACACCCCCGTGACTACCGAGAGTGTTTGGGCAAAGACGACTTCCGGCAGCAGTGCGGGAAGAAACGCGAGCGCGAGGTAGCGCATAGTTATTCGAAAGTTTGCGGCACCTGGAACGAAGCCGGACTTTCGCTTTCGCCGGTCGTCGGGTTGTACGGATTATTGCCGAAAAGAGTGTTCTGCAGAAGGTCGAGTATTCCCCAGATGCTCACCATGATAAATATCACGAGAATGCCCCACACGAAATATGCGCGGGCAGTCTTGCCGCCCTCGTCACTCATTTTCAAGATATTGGTCGAAACACCGTAGAAGTAAATAACGATGCCTGCGAGCACGAGAAGCCCTACGCCGCTGTCGAGTATCGCTACGATAAGGTTCGCGAGCTCCTCAAAGGTACGCGGCGCGGATGCGAGAGCGACTGTCGGCAAGAGCAGAAGCGCGAGCAGGAGTGCGCGGAGAAATTTCATACGTCAGCGGGTAAGCTGTGTAACGGTACCGCCGATAAGCGTGGCGATGACCCACGCGCCGAGGATAAGAATGGCACCGATGACTACGTAGAAAAAATTATTGCGCGCGGCGGCAAGCTTTTCCGTATTGCCCTGCGCGGAGACAAACATAAAACCCGCGTAGACGATAAAGAGCGAGATGATGGGGAGCGCCACCATGACAAGGACCTTGAGCGCTCCCGCGATGAACTCCGCGATACCGTTGAACTGTAGCGGGTTTTGCAGAGAATTTCCGACGCCAGACGAAATCGGTTCGCCGAGCGCAATAGAAACGTTCGCGAGAGCGATAACGAGCGAGACAATAACAAACCTCACCGATGCCAAAAATTTGCTGATGATGTGCGTCATAGTCCCAATAGGTGTGCCATTTCCTGGTCGGCTCGCTGTACGGCTTCGGTGAGAAGCGACGCACCGCTCGTCGTGTTCTCAATCATACCGCGGAAAATACTCTCTGTCTGGGCGGGGTCGGGGTCCACCCACGTGCGGACGATGATGGCCTGTTTGTTGAACAGCTCGTCGTCGCCCTGCGCTCCGAGCGACAAGACATCGCGGCGCGCGGACGGCATGCCGAGCGCCACGGAAAGGGACTTCGACATGTCGGCCGCCGCCAAGAGGTAGGCGATAGTGATGGCACCCGTCGGATTCTGCGCGGTTCTCGGTATGGCGAACCCGTACACGCGCCCCGTATCAATCGCTGTGGCGGCGCCGCGTATTTGCGGAATGGGGGTGACGGCGAAGTTGAGATTGGGATTCATGCGCAAAATGAGTGGCTGTTCGCTCGCGTAGCCCACATAGAGCGCCAGGTCGTTCGCCGCAAAAGACTGCCTCGCCTCGGGGCGCGAACGGTTCCAGGTGTAGTCATCCTTCGACGGGTCGGAAAATTCGGTATAGAAGCGCAGCGCGCTCGGTGTCGCCTGTGTCGTGTCCCCCGTTCTCGGCGCGAGCGCGGGAATAACTTTGCCGGATTGGTCGCGGGTCGTGATGAGCCCGCCCGCCTGCAGGATGAGGAGGCTCAAGATGTCTTTTGCGTTGTTCACATTTATATACTCGCCGAAACTTATCGCACTTTTCTTGATGGTGCCGCCGTCGCTCCTCACGGTAATCCTCCGCGCGATGTCGTAAAGCTCGTCCCAGTACTGCGGCGGCTTGGCGTATCCGGCCGAAGACAACATGTCTTTGTTCCAATACAAGACAAGCGGGTCGACGGAAAGCGGTACGGCCAGGACCCCGCCCTCCGCGATGAACGGCTTCGCGGCGTCGACGAATGTCCCTTGGAATTGCGCGGTCGAGAGTGATGCAGACGGTATCGGGATGAGTTTGGCCGCCTGTGAATACGCGTAGTCCTGCCGCAGGAGGAACAAGTCGGGACCTTGTCCTGCCGCGAGCGCATTCGTGAGGTCGTTGATATACGTATCGGCGTTTTTCTGCACATAGGTCACCTGCGCAAGCCGCGGCTCGGTTTCGAACCCTTGGCGGATGACAGTGTTGAAAGCGGTTTGGTCGAGTGTACCCCAAATCGTGACCGTGCCGACGGTGCTCGCGGAGTTCCCTCCCACCGCAAGTGCGAAAATCAGGACCGCGGCGACGGCGACCGCGGCAAATGTGGCCACGAGGATTATCTGAAACAGGGACATCCCTTTCATACTTTTCTTGCTACGGGCCGGAAGATGAGTCCGTAGTGATGCGCGCCTGCCTTGAATTGCGTAAGGGGTTCAAAACCCGATTGCGCGGCAAGCTCGAGCACTTGTTCTTTTTTTACGACCTCTTTTTTGATGGGTCCCATACCGCCGAATGATTCACTCCAGTCTATCACCGCGAGACGACCGATGGGCTTCAATATCCGCCACGCCTCGGCGAACAGTGCTATCTTGTCTTCGACTTGAAAAAGAAGATTCGAGATGAGCACGAGGTCGGCGTGCCTATCGGCGATCTTGCTCCCGCCTTGCTTCTCTAGGTCGCCCCAGATAATTTCCACATTTTGATACCCCCGCTTATGCGACTCGTTCTTGATGCGACGCAGGAGGTCTTGCTGGACATCTATTGCATAGACGTGGCCGGTACCCTGCAAACGCTCCGCGATGGCATACACATACGCACCCGAGCCTGCGCCGAAATCAACGACGGTCATTCCTGTATCAACACCGAGCACAGCCACGTTGCGTGCGGGGTGCGCAAAACCTGCCGTATTGAGTGCGGTCATGTATCGCTCATTATATAGCAAGCGACGGCGCCAAGGCGCCGTCGCAACGATATTCTGTGGGCAATTTTAGACCTTGGCAAGTGCTTTGTCTTTTACCGAGTTCAGAACACCGCTAATGCGGTCGCATTCACTCGCAAGGTGTTCAAACTCTTGGACAATCCGGCGTAGCACTCGGGTAACCACCCAATCAATATCCGACTCGGCATCGATGTCGAGCCGAACACGCTCTTTGACTTCGCGACTTAGCTTGATTCCTTGTCCGTCGATGACAACGAGCGCCACGACATCCAATTCGTGAACGTTGAAGCCGAGGGATGTATACGGCAGCAGTCGCATAAGCTCAATGAACTGCGACACCTCGGTGTCTTGAGTCCTTTCATAGAGACAGCGACCCAGAGCCATCACCGTGTTCATCGCGTCCTTTCCGACAGGACCGCGACCACGTTCGTAAACGTCTGCAATCGTGAGTTTCATCGTTCACTCCATATGGGCCCCAGAGCCCTTCATGCCTGCTCCCAAGAGCAACTAACGACACTATTGTTCTTTATGCGAAAACGGTCAAGCGGCCGCCTCCCCTGCTTCAAAAATCACAAACGAGGCGACCGAGTCCCCTTCGCGCATTTTCAACATAACGAACATAACGACATCGTAAGTCGTTATGGGCGTGTCATACTAATGCTTATGGAGCTTTTCCATGTTTTGAATCGAGGCGTCGAAAAAAGGAATATTTTTCTGGACGACAAAGATCGCTTCCGCTTTGTCCACGGACTTCTACTCTTTAACACCACGCGGCCGGCAAACAACACGACTTACCTAATCGAAAATAACGACATCGTAAGTCGTTATACGGAGCGTGTCGTTGATATCCATGGTTGGTGTTTGATGAAGAACCACTATCACCTTTTACTTTCCGAACGTGTGGAAAGTGGAATCTCGATACTCATTCGGAAACTGAACATCGGGTATGCCAAGTATTTCAACGAACGATACAAACGTAGCGGTTATCTCTTCCAAGGCCGAACAAAAAAGATACGCGTAAACTCCGAGGCTTACTTTATGCACATATTAAACTATGTACATTTCAATCCGCTTGACTATATGCAAGAAGGCCGGGCGTGGCGCTTTCATGGCATCAAAAATCCCGCGCGAGCGCACGCGCATTTGATGAAGTATCGCTGGAGCAGCTATCAAGACTATTGCGGCAAACCCAACTTTCCCTCGATACTCGCTACTGACCTTTTTGGGGAATCACCCGCAAAGTTCAAAAGACATATTATTGACTACTCCGGCACAAACCATGCAGATGTGCCGACGCAGTTCCTTCTTGAATGAGCAATAACGACTTACGATGTCGTTATGGTTCTGTATAGCAAGCGGCGCGCCCTAGGCGCGCCGAACTCAACACTCGTCCGAAAGTCGGCTCAAGCGCTCGGCTCTTCGGTCTCAAAAATCACAAACGAGGCGACCGAGTCCCCTTCGCGCATTTTCATGACGCGCACGCCTTGCGTCGCGCGGGAGAGTGTAGAGATTTCATCCAAGCCCGTGCGAATGGTTTGCGATTTCTTGGACATTGCGACGAGTTCACCGCCGCCGAGTATCACGGCGCCACCGACGAGCTGCTTGGTCTTTGCTGTAATAGACATAGTCTTGATGCCGCTTCCGCCGCGTCCCTGTACTTTGTATTCATCGAGCTTTGTTTTCTTGCCGTAGCCGGTCGACGAGAGCACGAGCAATTCGCCTTTGGCACTCTTGGGGACGACACCACTGCCGACGACGCTGTCGCCGCTGCCGAGTTTGATGCCGCGCACGCCCGCCGCCTGCCGCCCCATCTCGCGCACGTCTTTTTCGTCAAAGCGGATGGACTGACCTTTTGCCGTGACTAGAAATACCGAATCACCCTTGCGAACGAACTGCGCGGAGATGAGCGAGTCGCCTCTATCGAGGGTTATCGCGATGAGTCCCGAACGGCGCACTTCGCGGAATTTGTCGGCCGATGTCTTCTTGACCGTGCCGTCTTTCGTCGCCATCAAGAGCGTGAGCCCTTCGGCGGCTTTTTTCTCCTTGGGCATCGCGAGGATTGAGGTAATTTGCTCACCCTGTTCGAGCGAAATGAAATTCATGATTGATTTGCCCTTGGTCGCGCGGCGGCCTTCCGGCAGGTCGTACATCTTGAGCTGGTAGACCTTGCCGCGGTCGGAGAAGAAAAGTAGGTCGGAGTGCGCGGAGGCCGTGAGGAATTGCGTCACGAAATCTTCCTCCTTGGTATCGAGGTCCACCACACCCACACCGCCGCGCTTCTGCCGGCGGTACTCCGCGGGATTCGTGCGCTTGATGTAGCCGCCCTGCGTGAGTACGAGCACCGAGTCTTCATCGGCGACCAAATCTTCGGCACTAAGAATTGTCGCGCCGCGCTTCACGATTTTGGTGCGGCGGTCATCGCCGAATTTCTCGACGACTTCGCGGATTTCTTTCTTGATGAGCTCCATGAGTTTCTTTTCGCTCTTGAGAAGCGCGGTGAGTTCTTCGATGAGCGCCTGCACTTCTTTGAGCTCGTCTTCTATCTTCTTGCGTTCGAGACTGGCGAGCTTGGAGAGACGCATTTCGAGAATGGCATTGGCCTGCAGTTCGGAGAATTTGAACTTCGACATTAACTGCGCGCGGGCGTCGTCGACATCCTTGCTCTTTTTTATAAGCGCGATGATTTCGTCGATATGGTCGAGCGCTTTCTTGAGACCGAGCAAAATGTGCTCACGCGCCTGCGCGATGCGGAGGTCGTATTTTGTGCGGCGCGTCACCACCTCTTTGCGGTGCGCGATGAAATACTCGAGGAGCGCTTTGAGGCTAAGCGTTTGCGGGACGCCGTCCACGAGCGCGACAACGTTGTAATGGAAAGTCTCTTCGAGCTGGGTGTGTTTGTACAGATAATTGAGCACCGTCTGCGGATGCGCGTTGTTCTTGAGCTCGATGACGATGCGGATGTCTTTGGTCGACTCGTCGCGGATGTCGCGCACTCCCTCGAGTTTTTTCTCGTGCACGAGGTCGGCGACTTTCGTAATCAAATCGGCTTTCACCACGCGATATGGAATCGATGTGATGATGATTTCGTAGTCGCCTTTTTTGCCCTCGGTGATTTCGGCATTGCCGCGCACCACGACACCGCCACGGCCCGTACCGTAGGCGTGCTTGATATCGGTCTGATTGAACGCGATACAGCCCGTCGGGAAATCCGGACCCTGTACGAATTGCAACAGGTCGTCGGTCGTCGCTTCCGGATTCTCTATGAGATGAATCGCGGCATCGCACACCTCGCGCAGATTGTGCGGCGGAATGTTGGTCGCCATACCGACGGCGATGCCGAGCGTGCCGTTGAGCAAAAGATTCGGAATTGCCGCGGGCAACACACTCGGCTCCTGTTTTGTGTTGTCGTAGTTGGGGCGGAAGTCCACGGTCTCTTTTTCGATGTCGCGAATCATTTCGCCCGCGAGCTTCGACATCTTGGCCTCGGTGTAGCGGTAGGCAGCCGCGCCGTCACCGTCGATAGAGCCGAAGTTGCCTTGGCCGATGATGAGCGGATAACGCATCGAAAAATCCTGCGCCATTTTCACCATTGCGTCGTACACCGATGCGTCGCCGTGCGGGTGGTATTTGCCGAGCACGTCGCCGACGACGGTCGCCGATTTGCGCGTCTTTGCATTCGCCGAGAGTCCGGCTTCGAGCATGGCGTAGAGAATGCGGCGGTGCACCGGCTTGAATCCGTCGCGCACATCCGGAAGCGCGCGCGCCGTGATGACGGTCATCGCGTAGTCGAGATACGACTCGCGCATCTCGGTCGTGATGTTGCGCGAAATTACATTCACATGAGCCGGCTTTACCGGCTCATTATCAGGCTTTTTCTCGTCTTTCCCGCGTGCCATATATGCATGAATTATACCAAATCTGCGGAGCAAAATCCACTCGAAAATGGCTCAACGTGGGCAATAATTACTAGTTGACACCTGGGCAACAATAATGTAGTTTCTTCACAGCAAGGAGGGTTCACAATGTCCGATATCGCCGAAGAGGCTAGTAAACTCAGACTTTCTGAGTTTCTCAGTGAACTGTTCGTCGCGGAGGCACTCAAGAAGCATGTCAGACTACGTCCCGATCAGTCGCGACTGCGACTTGCCAGGAGCCTCGCGCTTGAGCTCAAGAGCGACTGGGAAACCATTATCGTATCGAAATTCCTCGAGAGTTACACTTTCAGGGACATACGCCGTTTCCCAAATGTCGGAAGAAAATCCATCGGCTGGCTCATAATGTTTTTGGCAGCGTTCGGGCTTCGTTTACGTGGCACAAATTCCGACGTCGGGACTCGAACCGTTCTCAGTGCTGAAGCAGAATCCGTCTTGGCCATGCTGTAACCGAACCGCATCATTGACTGGCAAGAGGCCACGTCGGTGATGCGGTCTTTTGTTTAGTCTTCATCCGTTAGGCGTCGCCTAACGGATTTTCAGGCAAGCGTACGATAGTAGTCGATTGCATCTTGAATCACAGCACTCGCGTTCGGTATTGTTTCCGAAAGGAGCTTAATTGAATCCTCATCCAAGATACGCCGTTCGACACGACTTGCGCCGTAATAATCCGGAAAACTGCTATACGGATATTTTTTCAACCTATCTTCTATCACTCGCAGGGTGAGCTTGCTTCCCTTTTTCCATTGACGGTCGAATATTTCTGCGGCATTTAGGTGGACGTATTGAGGTATATGTCGAAAGTATTTGTCTGTGCCGACGTGCCGTGAACGAAACGGTTTATAAAAGAGGTTCCCGACTCGCTGATTTTTCTCGTTAAAGTACATGGTGTAGCTCGTGCCCAGCCGATGCATGAATCTCGAGATACCACCTTCGACTATTTCTTGCAGCAATAAGTGGAAGTGGTTCGGCATCAGACAATACGCCCCAATCGCGACAATGGGTTCGCCTCTATCGACCGAGAAAATCTTCTCATGCGTATAGTGATCAAAATTTTTTCGATTGGGTGTGTCCTCCCCGTTTGATAAATACAGTGTTTGCAAAAAACGTTTGCAGTCCCACTCCGAATCAAACACGTTCCGCTTATCGATGCCGCGGTTGTAGCAGTGGTACCACTCACCAACTTCGATCGGTTCCCTGCGATAACCCATGAACACAGTGTAGCAGAATCCGTCAGGCGACGCCTAACGGATTTCGCGCCTAACGGATTTCGCATAGGCTAGTAGGAGGTGGGGTTGCCGAAGTTGTCGGCGCCGTTCCCTATCTGTTGTATCTGGAGTTGCTGTTGGCCGCCGACCTGTTGGGCTGCGGCGTCGTTCCTAATATTATAGAGGTCTTCCGGCGTCTGGCCGTTGGACTGCTCTATCTCCCGTTGCGCCTGTTGGGTCCCCGTGGGATTGAATTCATTTTGCGCGCCGCTGTCGAGATTCACCTGCAGCTGCCCGCTTTGGATGCGTCTAAAAAACAAAATCGCCCATGCGATGAGCAGGACCGAAATAACGAAAACCGCTATCCCGCCCGCGACGACTTTGCGTTCGTCTTTGGGCCGGTCCTTGAGATTGTTTATCGTCTTCTGCACTACCACTCCTCTATTATATATCAGGCGGACAGCACAACGACCTCGTTTTCCTTGCCCGCGACATCGCGTGGCTTGATGGTCAGTTTGTCCACCGGCTTCGTACCCTCCGCGCCCGACTCTTTGAGGAATTGTTTGAGAGTTTTGTCGTCGTAGAGAATCGGAATGATTATTTTCGCCTCGAGCTTCACCGCAAGCTTGGCTGCCTCCGCCGGATTGAGTGTGCCCTGCCCGCCTATGGGAACAATGAGCACGTCAGGCTCATCCATCTCGAGCACTTCCGTCGGCAGGTCGAGGTCGCCGAGCGCACCGAGATAGAGCACAGAAAGCCCGTCGAGGTGTATGGAGTAGATAGTATTGGTTTTCGGTTCACCCCCATACTTCGAGCCCGAGGGAAAACCGGAAGCTGTAATTTCTTTGACCTCGTACTCCCCCGGCCCCGTGACAAGGAACGGTTGCTTCTCGCCGCGTCCAGCTTCCGAAGCACCGTTCATGTCAGGATGATTGAGACTGACGAACGCGACATCGGCGCCAAAATTGACCGCTTTGAAATTCTTTGACGCCTTTGAGACCGGACCAAGCACTAGCGTCGTATCCCCCGCGCTCGCCCGCACGCATGCCCCCTCGTGAAATGTCAAAATCATGGCGGCATTGTATCACTTTTTGTTATACACACACGCCCTTGACCGTTTCTTCATGAGGCGTAGCGTTAGTGGTAGTCCCACGGTACCCGTCTAGCCGTGGCGCTTTTCAATCACAGACGGGAAGGGGCCGCAGAAATGCACAAGACAGTATTTTGTATTACAGCCGCGTGCCTGCTCGCGATGGGCACGGCACGAGCGCAAGAATCGCCGGGATGCTCACTCAGCGTCAACGTCATTGAAAAGTCGACGGAGCGGGGCTACGGCATCTATATCGAGGGCGTCGCCGTCGATTGTAAGACCAAGGACGACACCTATCGGGCAATAGCGGCCGGCATTCAAGCGTTTCAGAAAGCCGCTACGCTTGAGCAGAATCCGCTCAAGTCGCAATGCTATGAACTGCCCGCTTGGAAACCGGTGGAATGCCGCTCGACTGCGGCATTCGGTCCCGACATCAAGTAATTGCCCTCGAACGAAGACCCCGGCGCGGCGCCGGGGTCTATGTTATTTCTGACCCGACTGTTCTTTCAGTAAGTCGCGGATTTCGGAGAGCAACTTTTCCTCGGTGGAGATGGGCACCGGCGGAGCGGCCTGTTCCTCCTGCTCCGCTTTGCGCTGGAGACGCGCAACCGCACCCGAGAACAATTTGTAAATGATGAAAATCGAGAGGCCGACGACGAAAAAATTGAGGGCCGCCTGGATGAGGTGGCCATATCCGATGATGAGCGCTGGTACATATGCACCCGTCACGGCCTCTGTACCTTCTCCGCGAATGACCAAGCCCCATTTACTGAAATCTACATTGTTCGTGGCTAGAGAAAGGATCGGGGTAATGATATCTGTCACGAGCGAATTTACTATCGCACCGAAGGCGCCGCCCAAAACGACGGCGACCGCGAGCTGAACCGCATTCCCCTTGGCGGCGAACTTCCAGAATTCGCTGAAAAAACCGCCGACTCTTTCCATGTCCCTGAAAACCATGCGAATACTGTATCACAAACGTCTTGCGTAGGCGCGAACATTCATATATATTGTGCCAACGCCCGATAGGGCGATTCATTATTATTAGTAGAACATCGAACGGTTTACACCTCCCTGCCGGCAGACACGGTAAGCAAAGCTTTTCAGGACGTCGTTCGGAGAAAATCAGAAAGAATCTCTGATTTTGCTCCTCACTAGTCCCGATAGCGTAAGCAGGAAGGCGCCGAACGACCATTACAATGGCAAAAGATATTGAAGATAGGAAGGTTATTGACAATGAGGACACAGAGAGCTTGCCCTCCGAAGCCAAGGCGGTGGAGGGGCCGATGGACGAATTTCTCCGCTCGTCCCCCAAAGCGCCCGCGATAGACGATGTGGTCGAAGGACCGGTCGTCGCTATCGGCCGCGCGCGCGTGTACGTGGATTTGCCGCCGTTCGGCACAGGCATCATCTACGGCCGCGAGTACCTCTCGGCGCGCGAGACACTCAAAAATGTGCACATCGGCGACCTCGTCACCGCAAAAGTCGTCGGCTCCGAAAATGAAGACGGTTATATCGAGCTTTCGCTCCGCGAAGCGCGCCAAGCGCTCATCTGGAACGAGGCGGAAGTCGCTTCACAAAAGAAGACCGTGTTCGAATTGCCGGTCACCGAGGCCAACAAGGGCGGACTTATCATCTCGTGGAACGGTATTCAAGGTTTCCTCCCCGCTTCCCAGCTCTCACCCGCACACTATCCGCGCGTGCCGGACGGTGATAAAGACAAAATATTCGTTGAGCTCAAGAAAATGGTGGGCACCAAGCTCGAGGTCATGGTCATCACTGCGAACCCCAAAGAGCAGAAACTTATCTTTAGCGAAAAGGGCGCGGGCACGACCGAGCGCGCATCGCTCGTCGAGAAATACAAAGTCGGCGATGTCATCGAAGGCGTCGTGACGGGCGCGACGGAATTCGGCGTCTTCGTGAAGCTCGAGGACGGCCTCGAAGGTCTCGTGCACATCTCCGAGATGGACTGGGCGCTTGTCGAGAATCCCAAGGCCCGCTACAAAGTCGGCGAGACTATCAAAGTTAAGGTCATCGAAATCAAAGACGACAAGGTGTCCCTCTCCATCAAGGCACTCGTCGACGACCCGTGGAAAGCGGCCGCCGCGAAGTACAAGAAGGACCAAGAGGTCACCGCCGTCGTCATCAAGCACAACAAGCACGGCGCGCTCGCCTCTATCGAAGAGGGTGTCGCGGGCTTGGTGCACATCTCGGAATTCGCGAGCGAGACGGAACTCCGCCAGAAATTGGAACTCGGCAAGGTGTATCCGTTCACCATCACCTTCTTCGAACCGAAGGACCGAAGAATGACTCTGAAGCCGGTAACGAACTAGCTTATAGCTGACAGCTTTTAGCTTGCAGGAGGAAGCTCGAGTTTCTTTATCATACCGCCGAGCATCTTCTGGACCTCCTCAAGCAGACTCTTGGCTCGTACAAAATTGGTACGCGGATATACCGACTGTGCGATGATAATTTGTGTTTCGAGTTCTGCTGCCGAGCCGTCAGCGATGTGCAGAAATTGGAGAAAGTCTTTTCTTGTTTTGCGCTTCTTGCCTTCCGCTATGTTGGAGGGTACTGAGACAGCCGCTCTACACATTTGAGATTGCAAACCAAACATCTCCCGTGAAGGAAATGCGCCTGTTGCTTTGTATATTTCTTTGGCAAGCTCGACTGACTTTTGCCAAACTATCAACTCCTTGAAAGAACTGATGAGCATATTTCCTGCAAGCTGTAAGCTACAAGCTGTCAGCTGTTAAACCGGTTCATCGCGATTTCGCGACCCTCGCTGACAATAGTCTCGATTGCGAGAGATGCTTTCTTAAAAACTTTCTTGAGTTCGTCGAGTTCGTGCGCCTTGCAACGTGTGAGGATGAAATCGACGACCTCTTTTTCGCCCACAGGCTTCTTCAGCTTCCCCGTCGCGGTCGCAGGCGAAACGCCGATGCGGATACGGACGAAGCGTTTGGTCTTGAGCGTGCGCGCGATGGACTCGATGCCCTTGTGCCCGCCGGACCCGCGATCAAATGAGAGCTTCATCGTGCCGAGCGGCAGGTCGAGGTCGTCGTACACAACGACAAGCCGCTCGGCGGCCTTCACACTTTTCACAAATTTGATGAGCGCTGCACCGGATTTGTTCATAAAGGTGTTCGGGAGCACGAGCGCGAGCATGTTTTTGCCCACCGATGCGCCCGTGGTGAGCGAATTGGATTTTTTGTCCTCTTTCCAAGCGCTCACACCGCATTGTTTGGCAAAGAATTCGAGTGCCATTCGGCCGGTATTGTGCCGCGTCTGCGTATACTCCTCTCCGGGATTCCCCAAACCGACGATGACCCATGACATAAAGGCAGTTGTGAGTTTTTAGTTGATAGTTTTTAGAGAGGGAGACCGAAAAACGATTGTGAGAAGTATAGCGCGCGAGAAAAAATACACAAAAGAGATCTTCCCGCAACTATTAACTCATAACTATTAACTACAAACTATTAAAAGCTTGGTGTCAACGCCAACGTCACAGTAGAATGCTCGCACATGAATGTTCCTGTGATGAGAAATGCATCATCGGACACGGAGAATTCCTCCAAAGGCTCACTCGTCGTTTATACCATTGCCGCGCTCGGGCTCGCCATCTTCATCCGCTTCGTCGTCGCGGCCCCCTACATCGTTTCCGGCGCCTCCATGGAGAACACCTTTCAGGATTTCAATTACCTCATCGTCGACCGCCTCTCCTACGACTTCGGAGACCCCCGGCGCGGCGATGTTATCGTCTTTGACCTGCCCCAAGACACTGGACGCTCCCTTATTAAGCGCGTTATCGGTCTCCCGGGCGAGACCATTATCCTCAACGGGGCGACTGTGACCATTGTGAACAGCGAATATCCGGATGGCTTCACACTCTCCGAGCCGTATTTGTCGCCCGAGAACTTAGGGGGTTCCAGCAACATGCGCATTACCCTCGCTCCGGATCAGTTTTTCGTGCTCGGCGACAACCGCCGCGTCTCCGCCGACTCGCGACTATGGGGAGCACTTCCCCGCGAAGACATTGTCGGACGCGTATTCTTGCGCCTCTTCCCTCTCAATGAAGTCAGTGTACTTCCCGGCGAAGCCAGGTACAGTAATTAGCCATTAGTACGTAGAACGTAGTCATAAGTTATGCTAAAAAAATCAACACGTATGTCATCTCGCTTCCATTCACTACGTTCTACGAACTACTCACTGCGTACTGCCCTTCTATGATACGACTCAAGGATACGAAGCACGCGAGCACCGCCGACTTTCTCACCTCTGCAATTCGCATCGCCGAGTACTACGGATTCACTCCGCTCGACGAGATGCGCACGATGCGTCTGAACGAGGCCGACAGAAAGCGCACGGCGACCAAAAATGAGACCGAGATTAATTATGCGCGTCGCGAAGAGCGTCCGCTCACCGTCGCCGCCCGTCGCTGTGCCTCCTGCGTGCGCTCGTCGCCCGAAGGATTCCTCGCGTGGCGCACGGTCCCGGGCACTTCCGGCATGCCGTCAACTTCGTTTGAGCTCCACGTCGTTGGCACACAGTCCGCCATCGCTGAAGCGCTCCTGCTCGTCGTCGCAAACGCCATCGCGGAGGAAGCCGGGGTCAAAGAGCGCAAACTTTCTATCAACAACATCGGCTCGTTCGAATCTTCCAACCGCTTCGTGCGTGACGTGGGCTCGTACCTGCGCAAACACATTGAAACTATTTCGCCGACGCTCCGTCCGCGCGCGGCCGAAGACCCGCTCGGCACGCTGGTCCAGCTCATTGAGCGCGGACATCCGGCGGCACCCCGCGCTCCGCAAGCGATGGAATATCTCACCGAAGACGAGCGCCGCAAATTCTGGGATTTTCTCGAGTATCTCGAAGTGTTCGGACTCGCCTACGAACTCTCGCCGCAGGTTCTCGGCAGTCGCGACTGCTGGTCGCACTCGCTCTATGAGATTTCGACTACGGACGAGGAGAGCGGCGGCAATATCACAATCGCTTTCGGCGGCCGGTACGACCCGCTCGCCTCACGCTTCGCCGTCAACCACACGCCCGCCGCGACAATATCCATCAATTGCGAAATCCGCGGCAAGACACGCGTGAAGCGCGATGTACGCGGTGTTCCGGGCATGTATTTCGCCCACCTCGGTCCCGAGGCGCGCCGCCGCGTACTCGTCGTCCTCGAGATGTTGCGCCGCGAGGAGATACCGGTGCACCAGTCGCTTCTCTTCGATAAAATCGGCGAACAAATGGCGCAGGCCAAGCGCCTCGCGACGCCCTACATACTCATCATGGGATACAAAGAGGCGATGGAAAACACCATCCTCGTGCGCGAAGTCTCAACCAATTCACAAGAGGCGGTACCGCTCGACGAACTGCCCGGCTACCTCAAGCGCCACCGCGTCGGCATGTGGCAAATCGGCTCGAAGGTGTAGACCAAGATCAGGTTGACTTTCTTTATCCTAGTGTTACTTTGCGTTAGGATTTTGGAGACGATGCACCTGATGTCCGAAAGGACGATAGTCGGGCTGTCTCCAACCCTCGCCCGATGGCGAAGATCTTATATGCGGACGACGAGGCGGCTGTCGAAAGACGATCGGTATACTGTCCGCATGCCCGGCGCCTGCGGCGCCGGACCAGTTCGTTCAGTTTGATTGAGAGACGAGGGCGAGCATGTCAAAAATGACGAGTGAATACCTGTCTCTCACCCCGCGCAGGCGGGGACTACATCTGGCGACGAAGTAGGGCTTGTCATGTTGACGATCTAAGAGTTGTCGCCAGATCTTTCACTTGGGGGACGATGCGGCATGTGTCCGAAAGGACGAACTGCACGATGTCCCTACCCCTACTTCGCCAAGGCTTCGTAGGCGAGCCCTGCGTAGCTTTATGCGAAGTAGGGGCTTTCTTCAGAGAATATGTACTTCGAGTATTTTCTGAAGAGGGACGAGACCTCCTTTGTCCGAGAGGACGAACGGCTCACTGTCCCTCTCATTGCCGCAGACGCGGCAATGGCACCTTGAAATAGGGGAACCCGATGAGATTCATCGGCATCCAACATCGCGTCAAACTTTCCGCCGACGAGGAACTGCGTCCCACACGGGTTGCGATTATCGAAGGCGACAAAGTTCAACAGCTCGAACTCGCAACCGAGCAAGACGAGCTCGACTTCGTCCTTGGCACGTTGAACGGCGCCGAGGGTTTGCACCAGGGCGACACAATCGCCATGGTGCTCGGCGGCTCCGGCGACTACCTCGCCTACGCGCTCGCGCGTCAGGCCGAAAAAGTCGGCGGGAGCGTCATGCGTATTCCATCGTTCCTGCTCAAACGGGAGCGCGGGGCGCAAGAAGCGACACCGGTGCGCTTCGGCGAACCGGAGACCAAGCCGAAAAAGCGCGGCCGCAAGAAGGAGAAGACCGCGGAGGACGATATCCTTCTCGCTCGACTCGCTTTGCGCAAGCCGCAGCTCTTCTATCCGCTCGCGGCCCGTGACCAAGATCTCATTTTGGTGCGGGAGCGCTGGCGGGCGCTGTGGGAGGCGATGCAGGCTCGCATGGCTTGCAACTTGCGCCTGCGGCAATACTTCATCGGCCGCCTGTTCACCCAACCCGAAGGGCTCTTCCCCGAGGGCGGAATTGAAAAGGCGTTTGATGCGGCCAAAACTTCCGACACCATCCTCTCCGCGCTTGAAGAGGAGGAGAAGCGCCGCGAAAAAGAGCTCGAGAAAGCACTCAAAGGCTTCGCGCTCTATGAGCAAGTGTTTAGGCCGGTTGAAGGCTTGGGCACCAAGATCGGTGCGCGACTCATTGCGGCTATCGTGGACATCCGCCGCTTCGAGACGGACGCCCAGCTCAAGGCCTTCTGCGGTGTGCACGTCCTGCCGGACGGCCGTTTTCCCCGTCAGCGTACGGGCGAAGTGGCCAACTGGCACGGCGACGCGCGGCAGGCGCTCGTCTTGTTTGCCGAGCAAGCCAACCGCAGGCCCGACTCCTACTGGGGCAAGTACCTCCGGCAGATGAAGGCAAACCTGCGTGCGAAGCATCCCGTACCTATCAACGTCGAGGTGTCCGACAAGGAGAACGGCGGGACCAAGATGGTAACGCGCTACTCCGACGGCCACATTCATGCGATGGCCGAGTGGCGCACCGCGACGAGGTTCGTCGAGTGGCTCCACAAGCGCTGGTGGCGGTTCGAGCGTGGCGAAGCGCTTGAACAACCGGAGCGTCAAGCGGCTTAAGAGGACGATTCTGCCGCTGTCTCGCAAGAGACGATGAGGTGTATGTCCTTTGCTAACGGGAGAGACGACAGGGACGTTGTCCGCAAGGACGAGCGCGGCCATGTCTTGCCCGAGTTCTTCTACAAAGGACGATGGTACCAATGTCGCAAGACGAACGGGTCCCTGTCCTTTCCTAACTGGAGACGTGACATCGAATGCTTGAAAAAGCGAAAACATTCCTGTCTCCAACCCCACGGCGAAAGCTGTGGGGTTTTTCTTTTGTGTGCTGTTGTGTTAGCGTGAATTTGGCGACGAACGAGTCGATGTCCGAAAGGACGAAAGCGGGCCTGTTGCCGGTTTTTTAGAACGTGTTTCACTGGGGAACGATGGAGCGGATGTCTGCAAAGACGACATTATGCCTGTTCCCTCCCCGCCTCAAAAACGGGGGCCAATCTGCGGACGACGATGTCGGTGTCGAATGACGTATTTAGATTTGTCCGCAGTACTGCCGACGACACAAGAGGACGAGAGTTGTTCTGTCTCGTGAGGGACGATTGTTGCGATGTCCTCTGCTAACGGGAGAGACGGAAAAAGGGTTGTCAGCAATGACGTGGAAACTCCTGTCTCTCCCGCGTTCTTCTACTGGAGACGACCCATGATATGCTCGCAAGAGCGACAAGGAGACTGTCTCCAACCCCGCGCGAAAATCGCGGGGCTTTTCTTTTGCGAAGCCTTGTGGTAAAGTCCCACGGCATGTCAATCAACGCAGAAGTAACGAAAACGGGCTCGGAGAGTGCGCTTAGCGTTATCCGCAAATTCTCCCGCCGCGTACAGGGCACGGGGCTCGTCAAGAATGCCCGTAAACTCCGCTACTACGAGCGCACCAAGTCAAAGACGGTTCAGAAAAAGCGCGCGCTCAAGCTCATCAAGCGCCGCGCCGAATACAAACAGCTCGTAAAGGAAGGCAAGGTCGTGGAAGCTCCCGCCCGCCGCAACTACACCCCGCGCACCGAGACCACCGGTCCGGCTCCTAGATTTGGTGAAAACACTCCGATAGCGAGATAACAATGTCGACATCAGTCGACATACGGAAAACTGTTCGCGGCCCTGTGCCGCGAATTCCGTTTGAGGAAATAGCGAAGAATGTACTCGGCGCGCAATACGAACTTTCGCTTGTGATTTGCGGTGACGAGCTCGCACGCCGCATCAACCGCGAAAACCGCAAAAAAACATACGCACCGAACGTGCTTTCATTCCCGCTCGGGAAACTCGAGGGGGAAATATTTTTGAATATCCGCAAAGCGGAGCGCGAGGCGCGCGAATACAGGACAACACTTCGCGCGCGCCTCGCGCTTCTTTTCGTACACGGTCTTTATCATCTCAAAGGTCTCGACCACGGCGCACGCATGGAACGACTGGAGCATACGACGCTGAAGAGATTCAGATTTTCGAAATAGAGTATCCACCGCACCCAAGCTTTGGTGCCGCGATTACGCGCTATAATGCGTGAATGCGCAAGTTTTATACCGGCATCGATATCGGCACCTACCACGTGAAGGCCGTTATCGCAGCGCCCGCAGAACGCCCCGACCTTCCGATGCAAATTCTCGGTACAGGAACTTCCTCATCGCGCGGCATGCGCCACGGCTATATCATCGACCGTGCGGAAGCCGCAAAAAGCATCCGCGAGGCGCTTATGCGCGCTTCCGCCGCCGCAAAAATTCAAGTGAAAACCGCGCGCATCGCGGTCGGCGGCGTCGGTCTCGACGAGGTACGCTCCACGGGCGACGTCACACTCACCCAAAGCGGCGGCATTGTACAAGACCGCGACATCGAGCGCGCGATGCGCGAGAGCGAGAAGCGCGCCTCGCAGAAGCTCACCAACCGCACGGTCATTCACACGATACCGCTCGAATACCGCGTCGACGGCACCAAGGTTCTCGGCCGGCCGCAGGGACTGCAGGGCACCAAACTCTCCGTCGACACCCTGCTCATCACTATGCTCTCCCAACACTACGACGACCTGCTTGAAGCTACCGAAACTGCAGGAGTGGAGGTCGAGGGTGTCATGGCGGCGCCTCTCGCGGCGGCACTCGTCACTCTCAGCAAGGCGCAAAAAACAGCGGGCGTCGTACTCGCCAACATCGGGTCCGAGACGCTTTCCATCATCGTCTTCGACAACGACACACCGGTCTCGGTAAAGGTCTTCCCCGTCGGCAGTAACGACATCACCAATACCATCGCGCTCTCGTTTCAGATTCCGCTCCCCGAAGCGGAGCAGATGAAGCGGGGCGCCGTCACGGGCTCCGATGTGCCGCAGAAAAAGATGGAGGCAATTGTGACTACACGGCTCAAAGAAATGTTCACGCTCATCAACGCACACTTGAAAACGCTCGGCCGTCAGCGTCTTCTTCCGGCCGGAATCGTCATCACCGGCGGCGGCTCCGGACTCACCGGCGCATCCGACGTCGCCCGCATCATATTGAAATTGCCGTCGCAGGTCAGCCAAATCGGCCAGCTTACACGCGGCACTGGCATCGACGCCGCGTGGGCCGTCGCGTACGGATTGTGCCGCTGGGGCTTTGCCGACGATACCGAAGGCAATCACACGCTAGGCGAGGCCCTCTCCGGCGGCTGGGACTCGTTGAAACAAGGATTGCGTTCCCTCCTCCCTTAGTTGTTACGACAGCAATTGTTACGACAACGACCTCGCACATCTCGATGCAGTGAGGTCTGACCTCATTGCACCCCACCTTCGCATAACCTGCCCTATCCCAATACTTAGTTTTTCGACTAAGTATTGGGGTAACGATATTCCCAATTGGTGACGATAGCTTACAAATTGGGAAGATTCTTAACATAACGAAAATAAAGAAAAGGGCCCCAATTCGGGGCCCTTGCGGTAACTATATTGTTGCCGGCTGACAGCGATTATCGCCATGCGTCGTAAATCTCTTTCACGGACTCGACCAAAAGATAGAGGCCGAATGCTGCGAGAACCGGACTTACGACGAGCTCAGGCCCGCCCGTGCGACCGACGTAGATCGCGAAGCAAAAGAGCGTTGCGTGGCCGATAGTCCACACGGCGGCCAGCGCCGCAATAATGGAAAAGAGAATTGTTCCCAGTACTGCGACAAGACGGGCTGTTACTTTCAGATTCAAAACACTGGTCATGATGGTCTCCCGCTCCAAAAGCTGTTCTAAATGTGGCATGAGCGTTCTGAATGTCAACAAAAAAATGCCCCGCAACGCGCGGGGCTTTGAGGGCAACTATAGTGATGGCCACGATAAGTGCCGCAGTAACCATCCAACGGAGTATTTTATTGTCATCCACGGGAGGCTCCTTTATCCTCCCCATCACCCAATTCAATTCTTTTGGAATTCGCGCTTTTGTTCGCGAACTATTTTGGCCTCGTTGACCAAGATACGCTGCAGAACCTCAGGGGCGACACCGTCGCCACAGCTAAGATTCCCGGTTTGGCGTGACCTCAAGTCAGGTTCGGAAGTTGCCGATTTAGTCGCGACGGTGAGATGATCATCGCTTTGCATGGCGTTGTCTCCGCGAGAAATTGGCGGGAATGCTGTCTTACACGATACATACTCTAGGCCGCATTGTCAAGCTTGCCCTTTTCCCTAAAATGCTATGATGTCGCCTATGTCAAAACAGGTGAAGAGTGACGTGCAATCGTTTGCCCGCATCCGTGTCGTGGGCGTCGGCGGCTCCGGCGGCAATGCCGTCAATCACATGGTCAGCTCTCACGTGGACGGCGTCGATTTCATCTCAGTGAATACCGACGCGCAGGACCTCCACAAGTCAAAAGCCAAGAAGAAAATCCACATCGGCAAGACCCTTACCCGCGGATTGGGCACCGGCATGAACGCCGACGTCGGCAAGCAGGCCGCCGAAGAAACGCGTGAGGAAATTCAGGACGCCATCAAGGGCTCCGACATGGTCTTCATCACCGGCGGTATGGGCGGCGGCACCGGCACAGGCGCGGCTCCCGTCGTCGCAAAAATCGCGCGCGAACTCGGCGCACTCACTGTGGGCGTCGTCACTCGCCCGTTCGGCTTTGAAGGCGCGCAGCGCATGCGCCTCGCGGAGCAGGGTCTCTCCGAACTTCGCAAGGCCGTTGATGCGCTCATAATCATCCCCAACGACAAACTCCTCGCAATCGTGAGCCGCGACACGGGCATCCGTAACGCATTCGCGATGTGCGACGACATTCTGAAGCAGGCGGTAGAAGGAATTTCCGACCTCATCACCCAGACCGGCATCATCAACGTCGACTTCGCCGATGTGCGCTCCGTCATGGCCAATGCCGGCTCCGCGCTCATGGGCATCGGCACCGCGATGGGCGACAAGCGCGCCGAACTCGCCGCACGCGCCGCCATCAATTCGCCGCTTCTCGAAGTTTCCATCACGGGTGCCAAGGGCGTGCTTTTCTCCATCGCCGGCGGCGAAGACCTCGGCATGCTCGAAGTGCAGGATGCGGCAAATGTTATTACCGAAGCTATCGATCCGGAGGCCAAGGTCATCTTCGGTGCCGTTACCGACGACACTCTCAAGAAGGGTCAGGTGCGCGTGACGGTCATCGCGACAGGTTTCCCCGAGAGCGTTACCCGCCCCTCGCTTTTTGCCCCGCGCCCCGGGGTGCGTAAAGACGGCGACGTCCCGCCCGCGACCGTGCGCACGCCGGAGCAAAAGCCGGAACCAAAAAAAATAATCGACCCATCGGCCGTTGACAAGAAGGAGGCAGTCAAACCGGTTATTCCCGCGAAGCCCGTCGCGACGACTGCGCCTGCCGATGACGATGACACGTGGGGCGGACTTCCGTCGTTCCTGCGACGGAAGTAACAAGTACCAAGTAGCAGGTATCAAGTTTGATACTTATGCACTTGAGACTTGTTTGTTGTTTGATACCTGATGCCTGATACTTATACGACTATGTACGATTTGATTATTGTTGGTGGTGGACCGGCAGGGGCCGCCGCAGCTATCTATGCCGCACGCAAACAGCTGAAGACGCTGTTTCTCACGATGGAGTGGGGCGGTCAAAGCACCGTCTCAACCGAGATACAAAATTGGGTGGGCACTCCGAGAATTTCGGGCGCCGAGCTCGCCGGGAATCTCCGCAAGCACGCGGAAGAGTACAAGGGTGAATTTCTTGAAATCCGCACTCCCGCCGAGGCCACAGGACTGAAGACATTTGACGACCATGTTGAGATAACGACAAAGAAGGGCGAGACTGTCTCCGCGTCAGCGGTTCTCGTCGCCTCCGGCGCACAGCGCCGCAAGCTCGAAATTCCGGGTGCAGCCGAATTTGACCAAAAGGGCCTCACCTATTGTGCGAGCTGCGACGGGCCGCTTTTTGCAGGACAGGATGTCGTCGTTGTGGGCGGCGGCAACGCAGCATTCGAAACATCATTGCAGCTCCTCGCGTACTGCAAGACCGTTACTCTCGTCAACAGAAGCGACAAGTTCCGTGCCGATGAGATAACGGTTGCCGCCGCGAAGTCGCATCCGAACATGCGCATCATCACCAACGTGGAACCGGTCGCAGTAGAGGGCTCACAGTTTGTTACCGGATTCAAATACGAAAATGCTCAGACGGGTGAAGTGAGCACGCTCCCAGTGAGCGGCATTTTCGTGGAAATCGGTCTTATTCCGAACTCCACATGGGTCGGTGACACTCTGGAGAAAAACGCCATCGGCCAAATCAAAGTAGACCCCCGCACACAACGAGCGTCACACCCGCGCGTATGGGCCGCCGGAGATATCACAGACGGCGTCTACCACCAGAACAACATCGCCGCCGGCGACGCCGTAAAAGCGCTGGAGGATGTTTACATGTTTTTGCGGAAGAACAAAAGCGAAGCCTAGTGCCGGAAATGCCGCACGCCGGTGAAAACCATCGCCATACCGTACTTGTCGCACGCATCTATTGAATCTTGGTCTTTGAGCGAGCCGCCGGGCTGGATGATGGCGGTAGTCCCTACCTCGTGGGCGGCCTCCACACAGTCGGGAAACGGCATAAACGCGTCCGAGGCCATCACGCCCCCCTTCAAAACTGACGTAGATTGAGGTTTAACCTCAATCTCTGCGGCTTTTAGCGCGGCGATTTTGGCGCTATAAATGCGGCTCATCTGGCCTGCCCCGATACCGACCGTCGCGCCGTTCTTGGCGTAGACGATAGCATTGGATTTCACGTGCTTGACCACGGTGAACGCGAACAGCATGTCCGCAAGCTCATTGGTCGTCGGCGCACGCTTCGTAACTGTTTTCACTTCCCCGTCGAACACCTTGTTGTCCGAAGTCGACACAAGCAGGCCCCCGCTGATTGAACGCACTACCCGTTGTCCGGAATCCTTATCCGGCCCGCCTCGCGTCGAGGAGTTCGCGCGAGTCGAGGCGGGCATCGAGCCGGTGATGAGCACCCGTACATTTGGCTTCGCCGAAAGAATGGCGAGCGCTTCGTCGTCGGCACTCGGCGCGACCACCACTTCGAGAAATATTTCCACCAACTTGCTCGCGAGGCCCGGACTCAAATGCGAATTGATGGCGACGATGCCGCCAAATGCGGAGACGGGGTCGCAGGCGAATGCGCGACGGTATGCATCCTCCGCGCTCTCACCGAGCGCAGCGCCGCACGGGTTCATATGCTTCACGATGACCGCCGCGGGCTCCTCAAACTCCGCGACGCACTCGAACGCCGCGTCGGCGTCCATGAGGTTGTTGTAGCTCAACTCCTTGCCCTGCAACTTGCGCGCTCGCGCGACAGAAGGCCGCGTGTCCGTCCCGTCGACGTACAGCGCGGCCTTCTGGTGCGGATTCTCGCCGTAGCGAAGAATATCAGCACGTTTGAACTTTAGATTCAATTCTTCCGGAAATTCCGTATCCGACATGGAGCTACTCTATCATCATTGGACGACAGTTACACTCCCGAACGCGCTTGAATTCGAATGATTGTGATACTTCCACGTACCGACTTTGTTGAACGTGAATGTGTAGGTTGTTCCTGCGATGCATTGGTCGAATGGCGCAGCTCCCGTGTATCCCGCCGCACAGTGCTCGCTACGCGACGTGCCGCTGTAGCCCGTGTGTTCGGGGTGCGGTGCACTCGCGACCCACATGTCGCCTGCTGTGCTGGTAAACGTCACCGAGCCGCCCTGCTTAATCGTGACCGACGCAGGAGAGTAGCTCGAGCCGTCGTACGTCACAGTCGCCGAGAGTGCCGCTTCCACGATTGCTTCGGGCGTAGTGCTTCCGATGACCGGCATCGTCTGCTGAACACCCGCATCGTCTACGGCATCTACCGCCGTCGGTGCTTGTGAACCCTGCAACCACCAATACCCTCCGCCGATAACAACTATCGCGACCACTATCCAAATCCATGTATTGTTCATACTAAAAATCTGACTACCGTATAATAGACGTTAGTATACATCATCGCCTATTTCTCCGCCTTTTTCTTTGCCAAAAATTCTTTGCCGTGTCCTATATCGGTATTGACGGGAATCCCGCGTTTGCACAAGTCACACTCGTCCGCCGGCCACTGGTCGAGTTGCACGGTAAGTAACGACTTGAATACAGGAGGATTGCCGGCCATCTCTTTGGTGACATCGCCACGATTGCATATCGCGACAGCGCCGACGACGTCCGCACCCACGCGCCGCGCCTCGGTGACGACTTTGCGCAAAGACCCGCCGGTGGTCACGAGGTCTTCGACGACGAGCGTCTTTTTTCCTTTGATAATCTCGTCGTATCCGCGCTTAATGACAAATCCCTCGCCGTCTTTGTCGGCATAGGTGCCGTACACCTCCCTTCCTTCAATCTCTGTGAGGTGGTAGGCCACCCATTGTGCGAGGATGATGCCGCCGGTCGCGGGACCGACGACCGCCTCGACTCCCTGCCCCTTGAACAGCTCGGCGATGCCTCGACACAAGCCCGACATCTCGTGCGTGTAGGGATACATCGCGTTTTTGTTCACATAGGTATCCGCATGCAATCCGGAAACGAAGACGAAATGCCCCGCGCGGAATGCGCCTACTTTCTGCAACACTTCCAACACCTGGTCTTCGTTCATAATCCGATTATATTACAACGCATTCCGTATCGCGCCATCCAATTCTTGTGCCTTGGCACGGGCGGCACCCGCGAAATCCTTTCTTTCAGAAGCGAATATGACTGCGCGCGATGCGGCGATGATGAATCCCCCGCCGCGGCTGTTCTTGGCCGCCTTGACCGAGCTCTCCAGGTCGCCGCCCTGTGCGCCAACCCCCGGGACGAGTATGGGCATGTCGCCGACTATTGTGCGTACCGCAGCAAGCTCGGCCGGATACGTTGCGCCCGCGACGACACCGCAATTGCCGTTATTGTTCCAACTTTCCACGATGTGTCGCGCGACGATTTTGTAGAGTGGTTCGCCGCCCACATCCATATCCTGAAATTCAGCCGAACCGTGATTCGAGGTCTTGCAGAGCACGAACACCCCTTTTTCTTTACGGTCCAAAAACGGCCGCACCGCCTCGGCGCCGAGATACGGATGTACCGTGACGGCGTCACAGCGCAAGTGGTCGAAGATTGAGGTCACATACCCCTGGTTGGTGTTGCCGATGTCCGCGCGCTTGGCGTCAAGAATGATTGGTATGTCACGTGCCTGGTCGTGTATATACGAGACAGTCTCCCGCAGCGCCGTAAATCCCTCGTCTCCATGAGCTTCGTAAAACGCGCTGTTGGGCTTATAGGCACACACGAGGTCTTTGGTAGCGTCGATGATGGCGCGATTAAACGCGACGAGCGTCCCGCGCACGCCATCGATACGCGCGGCTTCGGGAATCTTTTCAAAATCGCTATCAAGCCCCACGCAAAGGAATTTCTTCTGCGCCCACTGCGCCGCGACAAGTTCGTGGAAGTTACGTTCAACCATTGCGCGACATTGTATCAGCTACCCCGAGTTCGTGCGATATCGACGAGTGTCTCCACTGCCTGCCGCAACTCCAAAACGCCCACATCCACCGTGTGGTGCGCATACTTCTCGTAGAGAGGCGCGCGCTCGTCGTACAGCTCGCGCAAGGATTTGCTACCCATGCCGACGATGCCCCGCTCGCCCACTGCCCGTCGTTCAATATCGCAGAAAGGTACCTGTAAATAGATGACTCTCGAAATGTTCCGGAAATGCTCCATGGCGCCCTGCTCGAATATGACACTCCCCGGCGTGGATACGAGGAGTCCGTCGCGGCCTGCTGTCGCCTCTACCATGACTCCTTCTTCCCATTGCATAAACTTCTCATCGCCGAGCTCATCAAGAATGCGCTGAAGCGGCATATTGCGCGCCGGCTCAAGCAGCGTTCTGTCGACATCAAGGAATTCCAATCCCAACTCCTTCGCAACCTTCTCGCCGATGTACGACTTCCCCGCCCCCGACATCCCGATGAGGGTTATATTCATACACGTAGCTGTCGGCGTCGGACCAGTATCATCGCTACAAGCATCGCATTCCCCAGAACCAGTGCGGCTGGGAATAGCGCGGTCGTAAGATTGAGCGATTCAAGGGCGATGATTCCCATGGAAAAGCGGATAATATCGAGTACCCAAATACTTGTCGATTCTTGGAACGGATTCACGTATGACTTTCTGAATGTCGGAGCCATCGCAAGGAAATTGATGATAGCGGCGATGATTACGGCGAGAAGAGGCGTATCAGTGAGCACCCAAAGTACTATGGCGAACAGTGCCGCCCCAAAGCTTATCCAATCGCTCATCCGAATATGTTTTTCGCCGAGGCGCAGAGCCACAGCCGCCACACAAAACGTCCCGATAACCCCGGTCAACGTCACCCACGTACCCGCACCGCCGCCTTTGATGACCTGAGCGGCAAATACGATGATATCGAGAAGGAAATACGTGAGCCACGTGAATACATGCGGCTTCGTAATGCCCGCGAATATGCTCCGGAAATAGAGCGTGTAACCGAGTAATCCGAGACCCGCACCCAACGCACCGAGTATCACATGATAGTCGTACATCACAATTCTGAGAGATTCAAATTCATTTTTGACCCTACCGGGAATCGAACCCGGATTAACGGCTTGAAAAGCCGGCGTCCTAACCATTAGACGATAGGGCCGTATCCCACACTGTAATGCATTTTGTGTCGAGTGTAAATGTGCTAGAGTGGATAATGTATGGCCATTCGAAATATTGAGCCCCGTGCGCAGAAGATTCGAGCCGGAAGATTGGGCGGATTGGCCCGGGTCGCGATTCACGGGAATCCCGGTACAACGATAGGAAGAAGGCTCGGCGGCTTACACTCCTTAAAAACGCATCAGCTGAGAAATACGGGATTCAAAATGTTGAAGCTCGTAAGACTTCCGCCTCACTCGACCGACCTAGCAGAACTTTTGGGAATCTTAGCTGGCGACGGTCATGTCGATACGTATCAGGTCACGATGACGACAAATTCAAACACCGACCTCGAACATGCACGGCACACTTCAATTTTGTTTAAAAAGTTGTTCCACGTAGATGCCCCTATCAAATTCAAAAAAGCGAAAAATGCGTGTATGGTTGTTGTCTCCTCACGCGCGATATGTGATTTTCTGGTGAAGAACGGGATGATTCGCGGCAACAAAGTGAAGTTGCAGTTGAGCGTGCCGCCATGGGTTCGTTCTCGAAGGAACTATCGCCTCGCGTTTCTTCGAGGCCTTTTTGACACCGATGGATGCGTGTATGTCGACGTACACAGAATCAAGGGCCGCACGTACAAGAATGTTGGGATGGCCTTCACAAACCGGTCGCTACCTCTATTGGTTGGTTTCAAAAAGTCCTTGGAAAGAATAGGGCTACATCCTACCCAAAAGAGCAAATATACTGTATTTTTAAGGCGCGAGAGGGATATTCAGCGTTATTTCGCCGTTGTGGGTTCCTCAAACCCCAAGCAACTGCGGAAGATTTCTGTTTATTTTTCTCTTAAAGGAGGCGTCGGATAGTGGTTTATTCCAACGGTTTCGAAAACCGTCATGCCGCAAGGCATCGTGAGTTCGAATCTCACCGCCTCCGCCAAAATTCGGAATTCAAATTTCCGCCAAAAATATGGTCGGCGCGAAGCGCCGTCTGTTCTGCATTCCCCCCACAAAATCCTGATTCTGCAAGGATTCGCCACACTCCGCGTGGCTCAAAAAGTACGGTTCGATCCTTGATTTGAAAGTTCGAACCGACTTTTTTGAACAAATGAAGTTTTTCTTCATTTGTTCCCTCGTTTGCCAATTCCATATTGTATTTCAAAAACTTTTCGGTAAGTTCGAACCGATTATTCGCTTTTTCCTCAAAAGCCGATAATTTCTCTTTGAGAAACTGTTTTTGATTGACCAACGCATTTTTAGCGTCTCGATATTCCTCTAGTGAAAGTGCGTTCTCTAAATAGGCGTTCATCAGCTTCTCAATCTTGGAATCCAAAAGAGAAATATCGGCTTTTGTCTTGTCGGCAAAAAGCGTAGACGATTGGGCTTCTACTAATTTATCTTTTTCGTTTTCCGCTAACATCCAAGAAGCCCAATCGTCTGGCAAAGAAACTTTTTTGATTTCCTTTTGAATTTCGGAAGTGATGATTTCCTCACGAGTATATTTTTGTGAGCAAGGAGTTTTCCGTTTGGTACATCGCAAATAGTTATGACCTTTTTGTGTTTCGGTGGTAATAAAACAGCCACATTCTCCGCAACGGAAAAATCCTCTATACAAAAATGGTTTAAGACCTTTCGAATGAGGTTTAGATTTTCTCATCATCACTTCCTGAACGGAATCAAAAAGTTTCTTTGTGATAATCGGTTCATGTTTCCCCTCAAAAATCTCTCCGTTATACCTCATTAGACCAGTGTAAATAGGATTTTTGAGAAGTTTTTGATAATTCGACACCGCAAGCTCTCTGCCGCTTTTTCGCTTCAATCCAAGCGCGTTAAATTTGTCGCGGACTTCCCGCAAAGTGAAGTTTCCAGTTGTATATGCCTCAAATGTCTTTTTGATAAGTGGAGCAATATCCACATCAACAACAATTTTTCCACCCTCGTTTATATATCCCAATGGCGACATTTGAGGCCATATTCCGTCTTTCACTTTGTTTCTTTTCCCACGCTTAATATTCTCACTAAGGTTGTCCACATAATACTTGGACTGCGAAAAAGCGATTGAAAGCATAAATTTGCCTTGCGGTGTCGTATCACACCAGAAAGTTGGAAATTTTAGCTCGGCAATCTTTCCCGTATCGAGCAAATATATTATTTTTCCACCATCAACACTATTTCTCGCCAATCTATCGGGATGCCATGCTAAAATTCCGTTTGCATCATTTTGCTCGATACGGAGAAGCATTTCATCAAATACTGGCCGACCCGGAACTTTAGCGGTCTGTTTCTCTACGAAAATATCAACGACATCAATATCTTCTTTCAAAGCAAGTTGTTTGAGTTCGGCCAGTTGATCCGAAATGCTTCTCACTTGCCGATCTTCTGTGTCGGTAGACTTGCGAGTGTATATAAAAAACTTTCTGGTGTGATTATTCATAGAATTGTATTGGCAAATGAGGAGCCACGCGGAGCGTGGAAAATCCTTTCAGATTCAGAATTTTTTGGGGGGAATGCAGAACAGACGGCGCTTCGCGCCGACCATATTTTTGGCGGAAATTTGAATTCCGAATTTTGGCGGTGTTTGTTGGACAAAGTTCGAAACTATTTCGGGCAAAATCCAAATGATTAAAACTACTAATGCGGACGAGGCAGGGCGAAACAATTTGTCTGGGGGAATGGATTCGCCCTGCCTCGGCTGATTTCCCGCCCGCAGGAGGGGTCTGGGGAGGAATGCGGGCGGGTTTCGGAACTGACCTTTTTTCAAAATCGCCGCCATTCA